>Ga0207972_100012_pt1 | contig 230851 bp, 209 predicted proteins | sample LakWasMe75_LOW10_2_FD_183903 | JGI IMG/M metagenome (GOLD analysis project Ga0207972, IMG submission 183903) | Freshwater sediment methanotrophic microbial communities from Lake Washington under simulated oxygen tension - Sediment Metagenome... | ecosystem: Environmental > Aquatic > Freshwater...
TAAAGAAGCGGCTCAGAAAAACCGGAGCAAAGCGCCAAAAACAAAGAAAGCTGCTTCAGACCGGGTTCGGTGAGTCGCCTTGCGGGTTCGGCTCATCGATGGGATGAACTGTACGCGGGTGGGGGGCCGAGAAAAACCACCGGGTCGCGAACTAACTGTTCCAGTATTGTGAACAATCGATTGGGAACTTTTCAGGGTTTACCCAAGACTGACATCTGCAAGCACTTCAAAAATGCTCCTAAAACTCTATCAGTCCATGCAAACCCTGATGCCAATTTGGGACAGTGACATTGGGGTGACAGGGGGCTTTGGCACCCCTGCCAGAAGGGGCTGACAAGGGCTTGGCCCTATGGTGCTGCTGTGGGCTGCGTCTCCAGTCTTGGACACAACTTCTTACCGCAGCGCATGCAGCTTGATGTGAATCAAAGTTGTGTGTCTGTACCGCGTGATAAGCGTCAGTGCCTTGCAAGAGAAACTCATATAGTGCGAGGTAACGATTTGTGTTGCTTGCATGACCGATATTCTTCTTTCAGTGGACGCAGACACCACTGACGGCTCCCACTATCTGCGTGCGCTGACCGACATGGCCGACCGACGCTCCGTGGTCGCCGAGGCTGCCATCTACACCGACAACGGCATCAAGCTGGTGGAAAAAGGGGCGCGCATCGACAGCCGCCTTTACGACCGCTTGGTCCAGCACAAGCTGCGCGAGCCCATCGACCGCCATCTGTCGATCGAAAACCCCGTGGACGTGCCCGCGCTGCTGGTCCTGGGCCAGACGCTGATCGAGCAGGAAACCCTTCCAGCCATGCTGGCCGAGGCCCTGGGCTCGGGTGCCCGGTTGCTGGCGCCCCTGCGTTCCCTGCCATTGCCTTCTGCCATGGCCTGCAAGCTCACCGTGATGCGCGACCAGCGGCCCACGCTGTTCCAGCACAGTCTGGTGATGATGACCGTGGCGGTGTTTCTGGCCATCAAGAGTGGGGTGAGTGAGCGCGACTGCAGTGCGGTGGCTGCCGCTGCATTGCTGCATGACCTGGGGGTGCTGCACATGGACCCGACCTGGGACGACCCCGATCACCGGGTCGTGGGTGTGGGGCGCAAGCACTTGGTGGCCCACCCCATCTCGGCGATGCTCATGATCCGTGACATGCAGGTGTATCCACGCGCTGCCGAGGTCGCCGTGCTGGAACACCACGAGCGCATGGACGGCAGCGGCTACCCCCGCGCCCTGGCCGGTGCCGACATCACGCCCATGGGCCGTATCCTGCTGCTGGCCGAGGTGGTGGCCGCGTTCTACGAGAAATATGACGACATGCCCGCGCAGCGGCTGTCGCTGGTGCTGCGGCTGAACCACCGCAAGTTTCCCTCTGCGCTGGTGGCGCTCATCCTGCCCTTGCTGCAGGAGGAAGTGGTCCGCGAATCGGCTCTGATGCCCCTGGGCAACGATGCCCCGCGCCAGATCGAGCTGCTGGCCCAAGCCTTTGCCTACTGGGACCAGCTCAAGGCGGTCTTGCCTCCCGACACGGTGACCAAGCCTCCAGCAGGCAGTGCCTTTGCGTTTACCGATTCCCGTCTCATGGCGTTGCAAAAAGCCTTGATTGAAGCGGGCTCTCACCCCAAGCACCAAGGGGAGCTGCTGGCGCAGCTGCAGGGCGACCCCATTGGCATGGCCGAGGTCGCACTGGTGGGGCGCGAGGCCCTGTGGCAGCTGCAAAGCATCCTGAACGCCATCCATCGCCGCTGGCCCCAGCTCTCCGAGCGTGTCACGCCCTCGGATGCCGCGGTGGCTGACTGGTGCGACTGGGGGGGTCGCATGCTGTAGCCGGATCGGCGCTGCCGGTGCGTGGGTCGCCTCCCCCGGTGGCGCGCCTCGCGCTGAGAGCGCTTGCTGGCGCCTGCTGGGAGTGCCCCGGTCGCGCCTGCTGTTAACCCACGTACGCTGGCAATTGCACGCCGACTTTGGTGGCAGGTCTTTGCTGCCAGGTCCACCCATGCAGCAAAATACTGGTTATATTTACAGTATTCGTGTTGCCTGAACCTTTCCCACCACCATGCCTGCGCCACGCCCCTCCTTGCGGGTTGCGTCCGATTTGCCGACCGCTGTGCCGGGGGTGTGGCATGCCGACGCGCTGGGTACAGGGCCGCAGCCGGTGCTACCCACAGGTCATGCCGCGCTGGACGCACAGCTACCGGGTGGCGGCTGGCCGGTGGGGGCCCTGAGCGAGGTGCTGCAGCCCCTGGCGGGCTTGCACGAATGGCAACTGGTGCTGCCCGCATTGGTGCAGGCCACGGCCCGCCAGAGCGGGGCCGTGGTGCTGGTGGCGCCGCCGTGCGAGCCTTTTGGGCCGGCCCTGCAGTCGCAGGGCTTGCGGGCAGAGCGCGTGTGCGTGGTGCGCGCCGACTCTGCCATGGCGGCCTTGTGGGCCGCTGAGCAGGCGCTGCGCTGCCAGGGCGTGCTGGCCGTCATGGCCTGGCTGCCCCAGGCGCAGCCTGCCGCGCTGCGGCGGCTGCAACTGGCGGCGGCCCATCAGCAGCAATTGCTTTGGGTGTTTCGCTCGGTCGATGCCTCCAATGCCTCCATGCAGGCATCGCAGATGTTGCAGGCATCACCGGCCCTGTTGCGGCTGCAGGTGCAGGGGCTGGCCTTGCCAGGAGACGCTGCGGTAGCCCCTGGCATGCAGGTGCAGATCCTCAAGCGCCGGGGGCCGCCGTTGGCGCTGGCACTCCACTTGCCGGGCTGCCACCCCCAGTTGGCGCAGGTGCTGGTCGCTCAGGCAGAGCGGCGCCGCGCTGCGCAGGAGGCAGCCAGTGCCCTGGTGGCGAGGCGCCAGACAGCCGCTATCCGGGGGGCCGGAGCCGTGCTGGCGCGCCCTGCGCAGGGGGGGCGACCAGAAGGGAGCGGGCATGCACTGGATCGCACTGCCATTGCCCTGGCACGATGAATCTGCCGCCCCGCCGGGCACAGGTGCAGGAATCGGCGCAGCTGCAGGCTGGTGGGCATTGCGCTTTACGCCGCGTGTGGCACTGGCCGATGGCGAGGTGGTGTTGCTGGAGGTGTCCACCACCGAGCGCCTGTGGGGCGGGCGCGAGGCATTGCTGGCGCTGGTGCTGCAGGCCTGGGCCGACGCATCTGCCAGGGGCACGGGGGAGGCTGCGGCCAACGCGCCTGCCCGCAGTGCTCAACAGCAGGCCCCGGCCAGCGAATCGGCCACAGCCCAGCCGCTCTGTGCATCACCCTCTACCCCCCCTTGTTCGCCGCCAGTGTGGGGTGCCGGCCCGACGGCCTTGGTGGCCCAGGCCAGGCTACGCATGGCATTGGCAGGGCGCCCCGGCCCATCGCAGGGCCGGGTAGAGAGCCTGCCTTTGCATACCCTGACGGCGCTGCGCCCCCATGTAGCCAGCCTGGAGCGGATGGGTTGCCGCACCTGGGGCGCGCTGCGGGCCTTGCCGCGTGCGGGCGTGGCGCGGCGCCTGGGGGCGGGCGTGCTGCAGGTGCTGGATCAGGCTCTGGGCGATGCCCCCGAGGCCCATGCCTGGCTGCAACTGCCCGAGCAGTTTGCGTTGACCACCGAGCTGCCCGCATTGGCCGAGTCGGCCGAGGCACTGCTGTGGAGCGCCAGCCGCTGCCTGACGGCCCTGCAGGCCTGGCTGCAGGCGCGCCAGCAGGGCGTGCTGGCGCTGGAGCTGGCCTGGCGCCACGACCTGCGGCGCATCGATGGTGTGGTGCTGCCCCCCACCCAGGCGCTGCAGGTGCGTACCGCCCAGGCCACCCACGACCTGGTGCACCTGCGGCGCCTGCTGGCCGAAAATCTCGCGCGCACCACGCTGGCCGCGCCGGTCAACCAGATCACGCTGCGCCTGCTCGAATCGGCCCCGCTGCCGCACCGCAGCGCCAGCCTGCTGCCCCCGGGAGAGGTCGGGGGGCGCGGCCCTGCAAGCCATGGCAGCGCCGACCCGGCCGATGCTCCCGGCGAGGCTCTGCACCAACTGCTGGAGCGCCTGTCGGCCCGCCTGGGAGCCGACCGGGTAGTGGCCCCGGTGCTGCTGGCCGACCACCGGCCCGAACGCATGCAGCAGTGGCGCCCCGCTGCTGACGTGCTGGGTGCGCCCACCCGTTCTGCGGCCCCCCGTGCTGGTGGCGATGCGCCGCAGTGCATCACCCCGGATGCTCCCTTGCTGCCTACCTGGTTGCTGAACCCGCCCCGGCGGCTGGCCGTCCAGGGCAACCGCCCTTGCCACCACGGCTTGCTGCGCCTGCTGGCCGGGCCCCACCGGTTTGAGGCGGGCTGGTGGTCTGCCATGGACGACGGCGTGGACCCGGCAGACCCCTGCGCGGGTCTGGCCTTGCGCGACTATTTTGTGGCCCACAACGACGTGGCGGGGCTGGTGTGGGTGTTTCGCGAGCGTCTGACGCTATCGCCCGCTGGCGTACAGGCGGCGGCACGCCCCCACCGCTGGTTTTTGCACGGAATCTTTGGGTGAGTGGGCGGGGCGGTTGTCCATGGGCTTGATGCATCGACTCTCTTCGCAGGCCGCGGCCGTGCCAGGCCCCGCAGCGGGCGTGGGCGAACTGCCGGGCTATGCCGAGCTGCATTGTCTGTCCAACTTCAGCTTTCAGCGGGGAGCATCACACCCCAAAGAGCTGGTGGCGCGCGCTGCCAAGCTGGGCTACCAGGCGCTGGCGCTGACGGACGAATGCTCCGTCGCCGGCGTCGTGCGTGCCTGGGGTGCCGCCAAGGCCTGTGGCCTGCACCTCATCGTGGGCAGCGAGTTCTTGTGGGGCGACCTGCGGCTGGTGGCACTGGCACGCGATGCCGAGGGCTGGGGCAACCTGTGCGAGTTCATCACCGCCGCCCGCGCCGCAGCACCCAAGGGGCACTACCGCGTGGACGAGGACAGCCCCTGGCACTTGCTGCAGGGGTGCGAGCTGCTGCTGTCGCCTTGTCGCCAGCGCTTTGATGCTTCTGATTTTATAGCTGTCAGCGCATGTATAACGGGCGCTATAGGCCAATTGGGCTCAAAGTTTGACACGCACCTGTGGTTGGCGGTCGAACTGCACATGGCCCCTGATGACAGCCTGTGGCTGGCCACGCTGCAGCGTGTGGGCGCTGCGCTGCAGCTGCCGCTGGTGGCCGCGGGCGACGTGCACATGCACGCCCGTTCGCGCAAGCCGCTGCAGGACGTGATCACCGCCGTGAAGCTGGGTTGCAGCGTGGCCGAGTGCGGCTTTGCGCTGCAACCCAATGCCGAGCGGCACCTGCGCCAGCGCGTGCGGCTGGCGGGCATCTACCCACCCGAGTTGCTGGCGGCCACGCTTGCCGTGGCTGGGCGCTGCACCTTCTGTCTGGACGAGATCAAGTACCAATACCCGCTGGAGACCGTGCCCACGGGCATGACCCCTGCCCAGGCGCTGGCCTGGCTGGTGGAGCTGGGGGTGCAAAGCCACTACCCGTTGGGCGCGCCCGAGAGGGTGCAGGCGCAGATCCGCAAAGAGCTGGACCTGATCGCGCACTGCGGGTACGAGATGTACTTCCTGACCGTGCATGACATCGTGCGGTTTGCGCGCAGCGTGGACATTCTGTGCCAGGGCCGGGGCTCGGCGGCGAACTCGGTGGTCTGCTACGTGCTGGGCATCACCGCGGTGGACCCCGAGGATTCCCACCTGCTGTTCGAGCGCTTCATCAGCAAAGAGCGCAGCGAGCCGCCCGACATTGATGTGGATTTCGAGCACGACCGGCGCGAAGAGGTCATCCAGTACATCTACGACAAATACGGCCGCGACCGCGCCGCCATTGCCGCCGTGGTCACCTGCTACCGCACGCGCAGCGCCCTGCGCGACGTGGGCAAGGCCCTGGGCGTGGAGCCCGCTCTGGTCGATGCGTTTGCCAAAGACCACCACTGGTTTGACGAGACCTTTGCCACCGACCGCCTGCAGGATCTGGCCCAGGCGGTGGGCGTATCGCTGCACCGGCACACCGCCCGGCTGTGGCTGGAGCTGGCCGCCGACCTGAAGGACTTTCCGCGCCACCTGAGCCAGCATGTGGGCGGCTTTGTGCTGACCCAGGGCAAGCTCACGCGGCTGGTGCCGGTGGAGCCCGCCAGCATGGAAAAGCGTTCCGTCATCCAGTGGGACAAGGACGACCTTGATGACATGGGCCTGCTCAAGGTCGATGTGCTGGCCCTGGGCATGCTCAGCGCGCTGCGCCGCTGCCTCAACCTGCGCGAAGCCCTGCGCGGCGAGCGCTGGGGTATCAAGGAGATCCCGCGCGAAGACCCCGCCACCTACGGCATGATCTGCGCCGCCGACACCGTGGGCGTGTTCCAGATCGAAAGCCGCGCCCAGATGAGCATGCTGCCCCGCCTGCAGCCGCGCCAGTTCTACGACCTGGTGGTCGAGGTCGCCATCGTGCGGCCCGGCCCCATCCAGGGCGGCATGGTGCACCCCTACCTGCAGGCGCGCGAGCGCCGACGCAGGGGCGAGCCTCTGCAACTCGAAAAGCCCGAGCTGGAAGACGCCTTGGCGCGCACGCTCGGTGTGCCCATCTTCCAGGAACAGGTGATGCAGATTGCCATGATCGCGGCGGGCTTCACGCCCGGCATGGCCGACGACTTGCGCCGCTCGATGGCCGCCTGGAAGCGCAAGGGCGGCGTGCATCGTTTTGAAGAGCCTCTCAAACAAGGCATGAAAGACCGGGGCTACCCCGCCGAATTTGCCGACCGCATCTTCCAGCAGATGCTGGGTTTTGGTGAATACGGCTTTCCCGAAAGCCATGCCCACAGCTTTGCGCTGCTGGCCTATGCCAGCAGCTGGCTCAAGTGCCACGAGCCCGCATGCTTTTTGGCGGCGCTGCTCAACTCGTTGCCCATGGGTTTTTACAGCGCCTCGCAACTCGTGCAGGACGCCCGCCGCCACGGCGTGCGCGTGCTGCCCATCGACGTGACCGTGAGCGACATCGACTGCACGCTGGAGGGCGACCCCGAGCCGCTGCGCCCCGCACGCGGCCTGGGCACGCCGCCGCTGCCCCAGCCTGCCGTGCGCCTGGGCCTGCGGATGGTCGGCAGCCTGCACGCAGACGCTGCCAAGCGCCTGCTACAAGCCCGCGCCCCAGGCCCCGCCTTTGCCGGCACCGAAGACCTGGCCCTGCGTGCCCAACTGAGTCAGCAAGACCTGCAGGCCCTGGCCGCCGCCGACGCCCTGGCCAGCCTGTCGGGCCACCGGCGCCAGCAGATGTGGGACGCTGCCGCCCAGCACGCGGCGCCGCCCCTGTGGCGCGACGTGCCCGTGCACGAGGCCCCGCTGCAACTGCCGGAGGCGCCCGAGGGCGAAGAAATCCTGTTCGACTACGCCGCCACCGGCCTGACGTTGCGTCGCCACCCCCTGGCCTTGCTGCGCCCCCGCCTGGCCCGCTGGCGCCTGCAAACCGCCCTGCAATTACACAGCGCCACCCACGGCCGCAAGGTGCGCGCCTGCGGCATCGTCACCGTACGCCAGCGCCCCGGCACCGCCAAGGGCACGATGTTCGTCACGCTGGAGGACGAAACCGGCCCCGTCAACGTCATCGTCTGGCCTGCCATGGTCGATGCGTGGCGCAACGCGCTGCTGCGGTCACAGCTGCTGGCGGTGGAGGGGGTGTGGCAATGCAGCGCGGGCCCACCCGGCAGCACGGCCGTGGTGCGCCATCTGGTGGCCCAGCGCTTCAAAGACCTGACCCCGCTGCTGGGCCGCATGGGGCAGGCGCTACAGGGGAGCCGGGACTTTCATTGACGCAGGGCCGCGTGGTTTCGCAAGAGCCCTGTGAACAGGCTCACAGAGGCGGGTGCGGGGCCGTGGCTATCAAGTGGTTATCGGTTATCGGTTAGCGGGGAGCGAGCGCTATTTTTTTGTCGCCCGGGTCATCAAATAGTGCTGACGCACCATGTTGTTCTCGAAGTAGCGTGCAACGAAGTTGTCGAGTTCCGCCCGGAAAGCCGCGAGCTTGGCCGGCTCGTCTTTGAATGTGGCAACCAGTTTCACCACGGGGCCCAGGGTTTCCTCAATGCTTTTGCGATAGTGCTGCGGGCTCAACGCTGGAAACACCATGATGGCGCGATCGAACGCGATGTCCGTCACGGCATCGCCGAGCCGCTGGCGAATGATGCCGGGATCTCCCCATTGCGGCGGCGCGGCAGCACCTGGAGGTGGGGGAACGAATTTGCCGACCAGCGCAAACATCTGGCCCACATAGTGTTCCGGCGGCCACGTGGAAAACGCGAGGGTACCGCCCGGCTTGAGCACGCGCAGCAGCTCGGCCGTGGTGACGTCGGGCCTGGGCGCGAACATGTGACCGAACTGGCTGATCACTACGTCAAAAGTCGCGTCTGCGTACGGCAGGGCTTCGACATCGCCCTCGGTGAATTCGATCTCGACACCTGCCAGTGCGGCGTGCCGCCGGCCGTGCTCGATCAGCACGGGCGAAAGGTCGAGCGCGGAGACCTTCGCGCCCATGCGCGCTGCAGTCAGTGCCCCCACGCCCGTGCCACAGCAGGCGTCGAGCACCCGCTGGTTCGCTCGGATGCCCGCGTGTTTGACGAGTTCCGCGGCCGTCGTGGTGGTGACGGCTTCGAGCGGAGCGAAAAGAGACCATCCCTCTCGCTGGATGGTTTTGAGCTGGGCAAACGGATCGTTTAACACGGCGGACTCCTTCCTGAGACAGGGCTGGGAACGCGATTATTTGCCTCTGAAAGCCGTTCGACAAGAAACCTTGCTGGCGGAGGAAGAACCAGCCCCTTCTGGGAGACCGCCCCAACGGTCTTTGAATAAGCTGGCGCTTATGGATGGAGCTTTTTCCCCTCACTCAGCATGTGAACGAACTGAGCGATCTTCCTGGCGCGTGTCTCGGCCTTCTTGACGTTTTGAATGCGAAACAGGATGGCAAACCTGTTTTGGCTATTGAGCGTTGCAAAAAACGCCTGGGCTTGGGGGTTGGCGTCCAGGGCCTGTTGCAAGTCGTCGGGGACTGTGGATGTGCGCGCTGACGAGTAGGCCGCATCCCATCGCCCGTCCTGCCTGGCTCGCTCGATGGCGGCCAGGCCGGCGGGCCGCATTTTGTGGGCGCTGATGAGCGCCTCGGCTTTTTCCCTGTTGATCTTTGACCAGAGGCTCTTGGCAGTTCTGGGCGTAAAGCGCTGAAGCCAATGGTGCTGGTCGTCCGACTGCTTCTGGCCGTCAATCCACCCGTGGCAAAGAGCGCTCTCCAGCGCCTGTGCATAGGTGATGGTGGGCTGCTCGGCAGATTTTTTGGCCACGCGCAGCCACACTCCGGACGAGGTGCTGCCATGGCCCTCCAGCCAGGCTTCCCACTCCGATTGCGTCGCGAAGGTCAGTGTGGGATCGGTCATGGTGTGTTGACAAAAATCCTAACGGATAAAAAGCATTTGCCCATAACCAGGGGCTGCAGCGCACGGCATCCAGGTGCTACGTTGGTGAGGGCGATTCCCCCTCAGCACACTGGCTTTGTGAACTGGGAAGTGCATCTGTATTCCGGGTCACCCACGCTCAGGGCGCCTGCAGCTTTTGCAGCAGCTCCAGCGTCGGATACCCGTCAGCCACCACGCCCAGGCTGCGCTGGTAGCCGCGCAGGCCTGCGCGGGTGGCGGGGCCCATCACGCCATCGGGGGTGCCGGCGGCAAAGCCTTGGCGGTTCAGGGCTTCTTGCAGGGCTTGCAGTTGTGCGCGCGACAGCGGTTCGATGTCGCGGGGCCAGGGGGCGGCCACCGGGCCCCCGCCGTCGATCTGCCGCGCCAGCAGCGCCACGCCCAGCGCGTAGTTGACCGAGTTGTTGTAGCGCAGGATGGTGCGGAAGTTGTTGCCCACCAAAAACGCCGGGCCCCGTGCACCCGCAGGGGTGACGACGGAGGCCCCAGCCAGGTCGGGCAGCGGCGCCCCGTCGATGGACCGCACCCCTTCGGCCTCCCACTGGGCCGCGGTCTGGCGCACGGCGGGGTCGGCGCGGGCGTGGTCGAAGGTGGGAGGTAGCTGCACTTCCGCCCCCCATGGCTCGCCAGGCTTCCAGCCGGACCGGGCGAGGAAATGCGCGGTGGACGCCGTCACATCGGGCACGCTGCCCCAGATGTCGCGGTGCCCGTCGCCGTCGGCATCCACGGCGTAGGCCAGAAACACCGAGGGCAAGAACTGCGTGTGCCCCATGGCCCCGGCCCACGATCCGATCATGCGGTCGGCGGCGATGTCGCCCTGGTCAATGATGCGCAGCGCTGCCAGCAGCTCGGTCTGCGCCCAGCCGCGGCGGCGGCCTTCGTACGCCAGGGTGGCCAGTGCGTCCACCGTGCGGAAGGTGCCAAAGTTGCTGCCGTAGTTGCTCTCCATGCCCCAGATGGCGGTGACGATGCTGGCCGGTACGCCGTAGCGGGCGGCTGCGGCCTGCAGTGCCGCGCTGTGCGCCGCCAGCTGGGCCTGACCCTGGGCGATGCGCTGGGGGGAGACGGCGCTGTCCAGGTACGCCCACGGGGTGCGGGTGAACTCGGGCTGGGCGCGGTCCAGCTCGACCACGCGGGGCAGCCACTGCGCCTTGCCGAGCACGTCGCGCACGGTGGCCGGGCGAATGCCGGCCTCCAGCGCCTGGGCCGAAAAGGTGGTCAGCCATTGGGCAAAGCCGGCTGCGTGGTCGGCATCGGGGCTGGCCTGCAGCGGTGCGGCGGCTGGGGTGGGCGAAGCTGTCTGCGTTGGGGCCGCGGGGGCCGCCGCCACAGGTTTGGCTGAGGATGTGGGGGTGGCGCTGGGGGTTGACGCGCAGCCCGAGAGGGCGAGGGCGGCTGCCAGGGCCACCCCGGCAACGCCTGCAGGGGCGTGGGCGCGCTGGGCAGCGAGGGGCAGGGCGGTGGAGCGCCCCACGGGGCGAGGGGAAGCAATGAAACTGGGCATGCGCAATTGTCCCGCGTGCCAGCCTGTGTGCCGGGTGCGAATGTGCATCAGTCCGTACGGTGAATATGCTTACTATGTTTTTGATAGCTGCTTGCGCAAGTTCCACTAGCACTTGCGGCCAAAAACACTGAAAAATGCGGTTACAGTGGCGGCTTGATCGCCTTGCGCCCCGCCCGCCGTGCGCGAGCCGCCGCCTGCAGCCTCCCTGTTAGCCTACCGACCATGGCGCCCCACACCTTTCTCTGGCACGACTACGAAACCTTTGGCGCCAACACGCGCCGCGACCGGCCCGCGCAGTTTGCGGCCATCCGCACCGATGCCGAGCTGAACGAAATCGGCGAGCCGCTGATGCTGTACTGCCAGCCCGCCAACGACTATCTGCCCGACCCGGTGTCGTGCCTCATCACTGGCATCACGCCCCAGCAGTGCCTGGAGCAGGGCGTGCCCGAGCACCAGTTTGCCGCGCGCATCGAGTCCGAGTTCGCTCAGCCCGGCACGATTGGCGTGGGCTACAACACCATCCGGTTTGACGACGAGATCACGCGCTTCATGTTCTGGCGCAACCTCATCGACCCCTACGCGCGCGAATGGCAAAACCAGTGCGGCCGCTGGGACCTGCTGGACGTGGTGCGCATGACCTATGCGCTGCGGCCCGACGGCATCACCTGGCCCAAGAAGGAGGACGGCGTGACGCCCAGCTTCAAGCTGGAGCATCTCTCCAAGGCCAACGGCCTGCAGCACGACGCCGCGCACGATGCGCTGTCGGACGTGCGCGCCACCATTGCACTGGCGCGGCTGATCCGCCAGCACAACACCAAGCTGTTTGACTTTGCCCTCAGCCTGCACAAGAAGGACCGCGTGGCCGCCGAGCTGCGGCTGCCCGCCACCACGGCCACGGCGCGGGCGTTTTTGCATGTGTCGGGCATGTTCCCCACCGAGCGCGGCTGCCTGGCCGTGATGTGGCCGCTGGCCAGCCACCCCACCAACAAGAACGAGCTGATCGCCTGGGACCTGGCCCACGACCCGCGCGAACTGGCCACGCTGAATGTGGAGGACATCCGCCTGCGCATGTTCAGCAAGGCCGATGCGCTGCCCGAGGGCGTCACGCGCCTGCCCATCAAGACCATCCACCTGAACAAGTCGCCCATGGTGGTGGGCAACGTGAACACGCTCACGCCCGCGCTGGCGCAGCGCTGGGGCATCGACCTGGCCCAGGCCGCACAGCACGCCGAGGTGGCACGCGCGCTGCCCGACATGAGCGGCATCTGGCCGGCGGTATTTGCCCGCCCGCAAGAGCCCGCACCGGATGTGGACCAGGACCTGTACGGCGGGTTTGTGGGCAACAACGACCGGCGCCTGCTGAACGACCTGCGCACCCTGAGCGGCGATAAGCTGGCCAAGGCGCGAGCCCACTTTGACGACCCGCGCCTGGCCGAGCTGCTGTGGCGCTACCGGGCGCGCAACTTTCCGCAGACGCTGTCACCCGAGGAGCAGGAACGCTGGGAGGCCCACCGCGCTGCCTGCCTGTTTGACGGGCAGGGTGGGGCGCGCACGGTGGAGCAACTGTTCACCGAAATCGACGAACTCTCGGAGACGGCCGACGACGAGCGCACGCAGGACATTCTGGGCGCCTTGTACGATTACGCTGAACACATCGCACCGGAGCGGTAGCCCCCCGAGGCGCTGCGCGCCTTCGCCCGGAGGGGGACGCACCCGGTGGACTGGCAAAGCCAGTTCCACGGGTGCACTGGCATCAGGGCGCGCCAGTAGTGATCGCCCCGTCTTGTAAGCAGCCACGCAGAAACAGCGCAGATTTTTATGACGACACCGCAGAACCACAGTTTCACCACCCAGATCGTGCACGCCGACCGCCTGGGCGGCGCCGAGCAAGGGGCCATCCACAAGCCCATCCACACCTCGGTGCAGTACGGCTACGAGAAGGTCGAGGACCTGATCGCCGTCTTCCAGGGCACCGCCAAGGGCGGCTTCAACTACGCGCGCCAGGGCACGCCCACCACGGCGGCGCTGGAGGCCAAGATCACGCAGATGGAGCGCGGGCACGGCTCCATCGTGTTCTCCACCGGCATGGCGGGCATCTGCGCGGTGTTCCTCACGCTGCTCAAGGCGGGCGACCATCTGGTGGCCAGCCAGTTTGTGTTTGGCAACACCAACAGCGTGTTCGGCACGTTGGCGGACCTGGGCATTGAAGTGACTACGGTGGACGTGACCGACGCGGCCAATGTGGCCGCCGCGCTGCGCCCCAACACCCGCATGGTGTTTGTCGAAACCATTGCCAACCCCGGCACGCAGATCCCCGACCTGGAAGGCATTGGCGCGCTGTGCCAGCAGCGTGGCCTGCTCTACGTGGTGGACAACACCGTGGCATCGCCCTACCTGTTCCGCGCGGCCACGGTGGGTGCTGGCCTGGTGGTCAACTCGCTCACCAAGAGCATTGGCGGGCAGGGCGATGCACTGGGCGGCGCCATCACAGACACGGGCCTGTACGACTGGTCGGGCTACCCCAACATCTTTGCGGCTTACCGCAAGGGCGACGCCAAGGGCTGGGGCCTGCAGCAGCTGCGCAAGAAAGGCCTGCGCGACATGGGCGGCACGCTGTCGTCCCATGCCGCCCACCAACTGGCGCTGGGCGCGGAGACCCTGTCGCTGCGCATGGACCGCACCAGTGCCACCGCCTTGGCGTTGGCCCAGTGGCTGGAAGCGCATCCGGCCGTCTCGCGCGTGCTGTACCCCATGCTGCCCTCGCACCCGCACCACGCCTTTGCGCGCAAGCATCTCAAGGCAGGCTCGTGGCTGCTGTCGTTCGAGCTGCGCGACCCCGACCAGTGCCTGGCCGTGTGCAACCGCCTGCAGTTGCCCATCAAGGCCACGGGGCTGGCCGACACGCGCACGCTGATCATCCCGGTGGCGCACACCATCTTCTGGGAGGCGGGCGCTGAAGTGCGCGCCACCATGGGCATTGCCGACAGCATGATCCGCCTGTCGGTGGGCCTGGAAGAGGTGGAAGACCTGCTGGCCGACTTTGAACAGGCGCTGGCCGGAGCCTGACCCCACCTGAACTGCCCACCCTGACCGGGAGTCACGCCATGGCCACTGCCACCTCTGCACCGCCCGCCAACATCGGCAAGTACCGCATCGAGCGTGAACTGGGGCGGGGCGCCAGTGGTATCGTGTACCTGGGGCTCGACGGCTTCCGGGGCCGCAAGGTGGCCATCAAGCAGACCCACGCGCACCTGCTGAAGGTGCCCGAGCAGGCCGAGCGATACCGCAAGCTGCTGCGCAACGAGGCCGCGCTGTCGGGCCGCCTGCGCCACCCCAATATCGTGCGCCTGCTGGATGCGGACGAAGAGGCGCTGCCGCCGTACCTGGTGCTCGAATACGTGGACGGTCAGCCGCTGTCCGACTTTGCGACGCCGGACACCTTGCTGCCCGTGCCCCAGGTGCTGGACATCGCCTTCAAGTGCTGCAACGCGCTCGAATACGCTTACCGCGAAGGCCTGGTGCACCGCGACATCAAGCCCGCCAACCTGATGCTGGCGCGTGGTGGCGATGTGAAGCTGACCGACTTTGGCGCGGCCTTGTCATTGCGCAGCGATGCCACCCAGCTGTCCGGCCTGGTCGGGTCGCCGTCGTACATGTCGCCCGAGCAGGTGCGCGAGCAGGACCTCACCCACCACAGCGACATGTTTTCGCTGGCCGTGGTGGTGTACGAGCTGCTCACCGGCCGCCGCCCGTTTGACGGCGACACCGACTTCGCCACGCTCTACAAGATCAGCAACGAAACGCCCACGCGGCCCAGCCTGCTGCGCGCGTCGCTGCCAGCGCACGTGGACGAGGTGCTGCTGCGTGCGCTGGCCAAGCAGCCCGCCGACCGCTTTGCCACCTGGGCTGACTTTGCCCAGGCGCTGCTGGCCGCGCACCGGGGCCTGCCCCGCCAGAAGTCGCAAGACACCGAGGCCGAGCGCTTTGCGCGCCTGCGTGCGCTGCCGTTTTTTGCCGACTTTCACGACGTGGCCCTGTGGGAGCTGATGCGCCTGGGTAGCTGGCGTCGACTGGAGCAGGGCACGGTGCTGATGCGCGAGAACACGCCGGGCGACTCGTTCTGCATCCTCATCGAAGGCCAGGTGGCCGTCAGCCGCCAGGGCTGGAACCTCAGCACCCTGGGCCCCGGCGTGACGCTGGGCGAGATGACCTACCTGCGCCCCGACAACCGCATCCGCACCGCCACGGCCGTGGCAGAGACCGAGGTGCTGGTGCTCAAGGTGCGCAACCCGGCGCTGCGGGAGGCGTCGGAGGATCTGCAGTCGCGCTTTGACAAGGCCTTCATCAAGCTGCTGGTCGGGCGGCTGATTGCCACCAATGAACAGTTGGCCGAGTGGGAGCTGGTGGCTGCGCCTGGAGCCGCTGGCGGTTGATATTCTGTCTGCTATTTAATTGATAGCTGCTTGGGTATATTGCACTAGCGCTACCAGCCAAAATTACCCAAAAAACCGGTAACACACCGCGATGGCGGCCACCACGCCCGCCAGCTCGGCCAGCAGCGCGCAGCCCACGGCGTGCCGCGCGCGCTGGATGCCCACTGCGCCAAAGTACACCGCCAGCACGTAAAACGTGGTTTCGGTGCTGCCCTGGATGGTGGCGGCGGCCAGGGCGGCAAAACTGTCCACGCCCTGGGTCTGCATGGTCTCAATCAGCATGGCGCGCGCCGCGCTGCCCGAAAACGGCTTGACCAGGGCGGTGGGCAGCGCGTCCACAAACCGGGCGTCGGCGCCCAGCGTGGTCACGCACCAGCGGATGCCGTCCAGCACATAGCCCAGCGCGCCCGAGGCGCGGAACACGCCCACCGCGCACAGCATGGCCACCAGGTAGGGCAGCAGGCCCTTGGCCACATCAAACCCCTCGCGGGCGCCTTCGATGAACGCCTCATACACCGGCACCTTGCGCCAGGCGCCCAACCCTACAAACAGCACGACCAGCGCAAACAGCGTGAGGTTGCCCAGCAGCGACGACAGCGAGGCCAGGGCGGCGGCGCTGAGCGTGGTGAGCAGCGCCATGAAGCCGCCCAGCACCAGCGCCACCGGCAGCAGGTAGGCCAGCACCACGGGGCTCCACAGCGGCAGGCGCTGCACCACGGCCACGCTCAGCAGGCCCACCAGGGTGGATGCGGACGTGGCCAGCAGGATGGGCAGAAACACCAGCGTCGGGTCGGGCGCGCCCTGCTGCATGCGGTACATGAAGATGGTGACCGGCAGCAGCGTGAGCGAGGACGCGTTGAGCACCAGAAACAGGATTTGCGCGTTGGTGGCGGTGTCGGGCTGTGGGTTCAGCTCCTGCAGCGCCTTCATGGCCTTCAGGCCCATGGGCGTGGCGGCGTTGTCCAGCCCCAGGGCGTTGGCGGCAAAGTTCAGCGTGATCAGCCCGAGCGACGGGTGGCCGCGCGGCACCCCGGGCATGAGTCTGGCAAACAGCGGTGCCAGCCAGCGCGCCAAGGCGTCCACCAGACCCGCCTTCTCGGCGATGCGCAAGAAACCCAGCCACAGCGTGAGCGTGCCGAACAGCAGCACCATCACCTCGACCGAGAGCTTGGCCATCTGGAACAGGGCCTGCACCATGGCCGAAAAAATGTCGGCATTGCCACCCACCAGCCACTGGGCCAGCGCGGCCACCGCCGCCGTCAGAAAGAAACCGAGCCACAGGGTGTTGAGCATGGGAGGGATTCAGGAACGAGGGCAGGCGGGTGCGGGCATGCCGCCGAGGTTACACGCTGATGGGCGAAGGGCTGGGCCGGTAGGCACGGATTTAGCGCTGCCACGACACCGGCCGGGTCATTCTTACGGGCGATTGCCACGTGGCGGGTAAAATATAGGGTTTTGCCGCGCGGAGCGACCCACGGCAAACACCCCCCCAACCCACACACAAAGGTAACCCCCATGGGCGCGCAGTGGAAAGCAAAAGGCAAGGCTCTGGTAGCCGATGCCAAGGGCAAGCTGTTTGGCAAGCTGGTCAAGGAAATCACCGTGGCCGCACGCGGCGGCGCCGACCCCGCCAGCAACTCGCGCCTGCGTCTGGTGGTCGAGCAGGCCCGCAAGGCATCGATGCCCAAGGACACGCTGGAGCGTGCCATCAAGAAGGGCTCGGGCACCGGGGCCGACGCCGTGAACTACGAGCGCGTGATCTATGAAGGATATGCACCGCATCAGGTGGCGGTGATGGTCGAATGCCTCACCGACAACGTCAAACGCACTGCGCCTGAGATGCGCGTGCTGTTTCGCAAGGGCCAGTTGGGCACGTCGGGCTCGGTGGCCTGGGATTTCGACCACGTCGGCATGATCGAGGCCGAGCCTGCCGTGGCAGGCGCTGATCCGGAAGAAGCCGCCATTGAAGCGGGGGCGCAAGACTGCGAGCCAGGCGACGAAGAGGGCACCACCACCTTTTGGACCGACCCGGCTGAACTGGACCTGGTGAGCCGTGCGCTGCCCGCCCACGGTTTCAACGTGCTGTCGGTCAAGCTGGGCTACAAGCCCAAGAACCCGGTCAACCCTGCCAACCTCACGGCCGAGCAGCTGGAAGAGGTGGAGAGCTTCCTGGCGGCCATCGACGGCAACGACGACGTGCAGAACGTCTTTGTGAGCCTGGGCAGTTGATGCCGGTGGCCTGCTGGCCTTTCGGGGGCAGCGCCGGTTCCATCTCTCCATCGCTCTATTGACTATTTCATGACTGCAGACCACTACGCCGCCCTGGGGCTGGCGGCCAATGCGTCGCTGGCCGACATCAAGAAGGCCTTTCGGCAGAAGGCTTCGTTCTACCACCCCGACCGCAACGACGCGCCGGACGCTGCCCAGCGTTTTGCTCAGGTGCAGAAGGCCTACGAGGTGCTGTCGGACGACGACGCCCGCCAAGCCTACGACGACAACCGCCGCCGCAACCTGCTGGACGACCCGCTGCAGACCGCGCAAGAGATCTGGCAGGCCTACAGCGCGCGCATTCTTTCTTCTTCCTCTTCTCCCCTGTGAAACTTTCTCCTTACTTTCATGACCTGCGCTCTGCCTACCAGGCCGAGCTGGACGACCTGGTGTCCGACTCCGAAGGCAACGATGTCCTGCGCAAGCGCTTGGCAGAAAAGCGCAATGAAATCGCCTTTCTGGTGCAGATGATGGAGCTGGCCCCCGAGATGGTGGCTGTGGTGTTTCACCGGGGCTTTCGTTTTACCAAGCCTGCTGCAGTCGAGCACCTGCTGGGCCTGCCGGTGGACGCCTTGCCCGACTGGCACAGCCTGACACATGCCGTGGCGCTGGAGCCCTGGGCGCAAAGCCTGGCGCAGACCGTACTGCGCGAGCCCCAGGGCGCGCGTTTTCTGGCCGTGGCCGCCGGGCTGGAATACCTGCAGCAGCACGCCCGCATGGCCCCCGCCGCCGCGCATGGCGACGCCGATGCCGAGGACGATGGTGAAGACGCCGCCGAACACGACGACGACTACAACGCCTTGAGCGCCGACGACGCGGTGGACCCGCACAACAGCCGTACGCGCGAAGAGTCCAGCGCCAACTGGCTGGCCGATGTGGGCTTTGAGCGCAAGGAATGACGACCATGAGCAGCAGCAACCAACACCTGGCCCTGATCACCAAGACCACCAGCCTGATTGCGGCCGGTGACATCGTGGGCGCCGAGTCGGCCCTGGCCGAGCTGGCCGACACCGACGGCGACGGCGCGCTGATGGTGGTGCTGGACCAGCTGGCACCCAAGGACATCCTGGCCGTGATGCGCGAGTACGACGACTCCAAGGCATCGGTGGTCAACATGCTGGTCACGCCCGAGCAGTTTGCGCGTGCCATGGTGCTGGAGAAGCAGTACAAGGACCTCACCCACACGCACCTGCGCAACATGGTCAACGCCGTGGTCTTCCGCGACGATGCCGATCCGGTGGAGTTTCTCACCGCCATTGGCGACCTGGAGGGCGGTGCCGAGGCCCTGGCCAACTACTTTGCCGAAAAGTGGAGCCGCATCGAGGCCTTTGCCCGCACCGGCACCTTTGACGCGACCGAAGACTACGGCGTCACGCTGAGCGACGACGAGCTGCTGGCCTCGGGCTATGTGCAGCCGCGCATCGATCAGGACGAGGTGGCGGACCGCGACTGGATGCAGATGGCCTGGCTGCTTCGCTATGAATGCCGCGACCTGTTCATCGAAATGCTGCTAGTGCTGCGCGCCAAGGCACGCGCCTTTGACCTGGGCCTGGAAGAGGGCGACGAGACCCCCGCCGAGGAAGACGACGGCAAGTTCGAGACCAGCGAAACCGACCGCGGCAAGGCCACGCCCGCCGCACGTGCTTCTGACGAAGAATCTGCTATCTAGAGAACAACCCCCTGAGGCGCTGCGCGCCTTCCCCCTTCTCTCGAATCACTGCGTGATTCGGGAAGGGGGACACCGCCCTCGCTGCGGGGCGGCCCTTGCTCGGCGGTCCTGGCCCGGGGCCGCGCCAGTTGCAAAGAGCGTGAGCAACGCGATGGATTACCTGCATGACCTTGCCCCCTACGACTGCTTCTGATTCGCCAGCGGGCGCCAATGCCCTGCAACTCCACGACGCCCGCCCCTTCTTTGAAAAGGCGCTGGTCTACGGCGTGCAGCATGGCCTTATCAATACGGACAGGTTGGCAGCCATCAACACCGATGCGCCCAAGGGCATGGTGCAGATTGCGCGCTACTTTGGCAGCGAGTTTTTGCGGCCCGAGCTGGAGAAGGCGCGGGACCGCATGGTCAACCTCATCAGCCTGTACCTGCTGGAGACCACGGGCGGTGACCTGGCCAAGGCGGCCGTCTCGTTGCGCGACAACTCCTTCCTGTCGCGCTCCAAGGGCGGTTCGGACATGCTCAAGCGGCTGATCGCCATGCCCGAGAGCAGCAACTTCGGCATGGCGGGGTATGCCGATGCCGAGACCTCACTGCTGGCCGCGTGGTCGCTGCGCACCCACGCGGACTACTGCGCAGAGCTTGCCCGGCGCAGCCACATCGCCCAGGCGATTGCCGCCGCCGAATGGCTGGCCGCTCAGTACGACCTGGACACCGACGAACTGGAAACCGCCGGTGCTGACGCCGAGGCCGTGATCCGCACGGGCCTGCTGATGCAGGCGTTGAACCCCAAGGCCATGGCGGCGGGTGAGTGGCCCAGCGCCCCGGCGTTTGAAAAGCTGGTGACCGCCCTGCGCAAAAAGAAGGCACCCTTGCCGACGGCACTGCGCTTGCCTGTTGGCGCTCCCGCAGAGCTGCGCGACGTGCTGCAAGCCCAATGCGCCGCAGTGCTGGCCGACTTGCCCAAGCTGCTGCAATCCGCTGCGCCCCTGCGCACCCTGTTGCGCCCCATGGGGGCCTTTCGGGCGCGGTACTTCCTGCTGGACGACCCGCTGGCCGAAGTGGACAGCTTTCACCGCAGCCTGGACGCACTGGAGGAAGACGACGAACCTCCGCAGCCCGCCAGCAAGACGTGGACGAAGGCGACAGCAGGCAACGAGGACGAGCACTCCCTGCTCACGCTGTTCCTGTGTCTGGCCGCTGGCGCGCCCAAGAAGACGCTGCTGACCGAGAAAACCGCCGCCAGCCTGGTGCGCAAGATCCGCAAGTCCGGCCTGCAGCCCGAGCTGGCGGCCGATTTCATCCGCAGCCATGCGGCAGCGGCCTTCCAGCAAGACTATCTGGCCCTGTGGTCCGGTTTTGTACAAGACGCACAAGCCACGCTGGCCAGCGACCGCGACTACCAGATGCACGATGCACTGGCGCTGCTGCGGCGCGAATGCCACGTGGTGGGTTGATCCACCGTCGCTGCCGAAGCGCTTTGGTTCAAGGCTGCCGAAATTCCGACAGCACCAACGTCGTGTTGTCGATGGGGTTGGTGCCGACCCTGAAAGGCTCTGACCGGCCGGACCGTTGTGCGCCGCTGGTTTCCGTGTACTCCACGGTATAGGTGCCAGGCGTCACGCGTTCCAGTGTCAAGCCACTTTGTGGCGCCAGATAGATCTGGCGCAGCAGATCGCAAGGCTCTACGCCAGCGGTGCACACGCGCGCCCACAAGCCCTCGGGCGTGGGGTTTCTCAGCAGCACCATGCCCACGCCACCCGACGCGCCCCAGGGTTGGCCAGGCAAACTTTCGGTAGAGGTGGGCCACTGGCCCTTGGGGTTGGAGGGCGACTTGCCGTAGGGGTAGGGCAGGGTGTTGTGGGCCTGGGGCCGCTCGGTTTTGGTAGGTATCACGGCATGCGCGGGTGTGCGCACCGACGACTTGGGAGGCGGCCCCCAGAGTACGTACCCGACCATGGTGATCGCCAGCGAACCGATGGCAACCAGGGTGCAGAACGCGTGGATCGACATCCAGTGGCGCGTTTCGTCTTCAGTGGGAAGTCTGGACAGCCACTCATCCACCACGTCCCGCCCCGTGAGCAGATACAGCATCCAGGCCAGGGCAGTCACCGACCAGATGATGGCCAGCGTAGTGGGTTGGGCCACCTCGTAGTACACGCCCATGAGCAGCAGCTTGGGGAGCATGAACACCAGCTCGCCCAGCGCCGCCTCGGCATGGGCCTGCGGGCTGAACAGCAAGACCGTCCAGCACACGGGGATGGCCAGGGCTCTGGCGGCGGCATGCGCAGGGCGTGTCTGAGTCATCATGACGGACTGGATTCCTGATCCTGGTTAATTTTGGGGTGCGCCTTGGCTGTGCGGACTACAGCCTAGCCACTGCGACATGACAAACCGGGGCTTGCGGCGCGCCGCGATCTCCACCGCGTCGCAGGGTCTCTCGGTTACCATTGATCACGCTGATAACGACCCAACCTTCGCCTGGCTTGCAATAGCGGCCACGCATGGCGCGATAAAGTTGCCTTGTCGGCACCACCTGCCCCGCCTCTTCTCCACAGTGCACAGCCCCACCCTCGTCATCGTAGCGGCCATTCTTGCAGCGCTGGTTACCACCGTGTTGTCTGCCGTGTGGTTCTTCAACAGGAACATCCCGGGGCTGCGGTTGTGGACGCTGGCATTGTTCTGCACCACGGTGTTCTGCATGAACCTGATGCTGCGCAACCACATGCCGCAGTTGCCTTCCGTGTTGTTGGCGCAGGGCTCCATCGCAATGACGGCCTACCTGTGCCTGCTGGGCGCGCGTGAATACACGGGGCGGGCCCCCCTGCACCACGGGGTGGCTGCGGGTGCCCTGGTGTTGCTGCTGACGACGGTGGCATATTTCACCGTGGTGCAGCCCAATCTGGAAGTGCGTTTTGTGTTGTCGGGCCTGGTGCCTGGCGTGTGCTTCCTGTTCGCCGCGCGTACCATGGCACGGGGCGGCTTTCGCAAAGTGCCGGCACGGTACCTGTTTGCAGGCACGGTGGGTGTGCATGGCGTGTTCTTGCTGGTGCGGCCCATGCTGTTCAAGCTGGCCACGCCCCAGGAGTTGTCGCAACCCGAAGCGGGCATGGTGGCTGCGCTGTCGCAGTTTGTGGTCCTGGAGTCCACCATCGCTCTGGTGCTGGTGGCGTTTGGTGCGTTGATGCTCACCAATGAGTTCATCACCAACGAATTGCGCCACCTGGCCGAGGTGGACCCGCTGACCAATGTGTTCAACCGCCGCGCCTTTCTGACCCTGCTGGACAAGGCCATCAGCAACGCCCAGCGCACGCAGACGACGCTGCCGGTGCTGGTCATGGACCTGGACCACTTCAAGAAGGTCAACGACAGCTGGGGCCACCGCGCAGGCGACGATGTACTGCGGCATTTTGTGATGCTGGCCCAACGCTGTCTGCGCAAGGAGGACGTGATGGGCCGCCTGGGGGGCGAGGAGTTCGCCATCTTCCTGCCCAATGCGGTGGGCAGTGGGGCCATTGCCGTGGCCGAGCGCCTGCGTGCCCTGGTGGAGGCACACCCCGTGGTCACCGAGCAGCGCACCATCGCACTCACCGTGAGCATTGGCGTCACTTTGTGCTCGGGCAGCGAGGCGGCGGATACGGCCTTGCAGCGCGCGGACGAGACCATGTACCGGGCCAAGGAGCGCGGCCGCAACCGTGTGGAAATGACCGCCGTCCCGACCACCTCCTTCACCCCTGCCGCCCCCGCTGCGCCTGCCACGACAACGACCCTGGTGGCGTAGGGCTGCCGCTGCGCTCCACATCGCCGGCTGTGTCGGCTGCCCGACCCTGCGGCCGGCCGCCAGGGGCCACAAAGCGGTATCTGCGCGGCACAATTGCCGCATTCACCGCCCTACGGCAAAGCGAGCAAGCAACTCCATGGCAGTCCCCCCACCTTGTGGCGCACCTGGTGCCGCACCGTCCGCGGCAACCCCCGCAGTCACCGGCCCCGCAGATGCCCGCCTTGCGCCCGCTGGGCCGCCCGCAGCCTCTGGTCGCCGGGCGTTTCTGGCCGCTGGTGCCGGGGCGGCCCTGGCCGCGGCTGGCGCAGCCGGTTATTTTCTGCACCGACCGGGCAACGACAGACAACTGGTGTTCGCCACCCTGCACGATGCGATGCGCGAGGCAGAGCGGCTGAACGCGGCTGCCGTCCACGCGCTGGAGCCTGCCACGGCCTGGACCTGGGCGCAGACGCTGGTGCATTGCGCGCAGAGCATCGAGTATTCGCTGCAGGGTTTTCCGTCGCCCAAGTCAGCGCTGTTCCAGAACACGCTGGGGACTGCGGCTTTCCAGGTGTTTGCGCTGCGTGGCCGCATGAGCCACAACCTGGCCGAGCCCATTCCAGGCGCCCCCGCGCTCGATGCGCCGACCACGGATGCATCGGTTGCCATGGCACGCCTGCGCCAGGCGGTGCAGGGCTTTGCCATCCACACCGACGCACTGCAGCCCCACTTTGCCTACGGCGCCTTGACCCGGCCGCAGTACGAGCAAGCGCATGCCATGCACCTGGCCAACCATCTGTCGGCCTTTGATGGACGCGGCTAGATCAGGCTCTGACAGCTGACGGCCGACACTTGCCCCTCGGAATCCGCAGGGAGAGCCTTGCGTCTCAGGCGGAGGCTCCACGCAATTGCAGCCAAATTGATGCAAGTCAAGTGAGGTGGCTGACCGCACGCAGCCAATGCAGGCCCTGCGCTTACGATGCTTTTTGAGGTGAGGCGCCTTCGCTGACGTGACTGCCAATGCGCTCTGCCTCCGCACCAAAGAGGATCAGAGCCATGGGCAGCAAGTGGAAAATTTATGCGGCCGTCGCAGCGCTGTTGTTGCTGGGCACCGCGCTGGTCGTGCGGTGGGCGCCCTGGCAGCCCAAGGGGCCGGGCCCGGGCTTTGTGAGCGGCAACGGCCGCATCGAGGCCACCGAGATCGCCGTGGCCACCAAGCTCGCGGGCCGGGTGCAGGACATCCTGGTGGCCGAGGGCGATTTCGTGAAGGCCGGGCAGCCCGTTGCCCGCATGCAGATCGACGGCCTGCAAGCCCAGCGCGAAGAGGCCGTGGCCCGGCTGCAGCAGGCGCAGCTGGCCATCAGCAGCGCGCAGGTACAGGTGGCCCAGCGCGAAAGCGACTACCAGGCTGCATTGGCGGTCGTGGCCCAGCGCGAGAGCGACCTCGACACTGCCCGCCGCCGCCTGCCACGCTCTGAGCAGCTGGCGCGCGAAGGTTTTTTCTCCAGCCAGTTGCTTGACGACGACCGCGCCAAGGTGCGCAGCCAGCAGGCCGCCGTGGTCGCGGCCAAGGCGCAGGCCAAGGCGGCGCAGGCGGGCATCGGCGCGTCGCGCACGCAGGTGACCAGTGCCGAGGCCAACGTGCGCGCGCTGGAGGCCACGCTGGCCCGCATCGATGTGGAGCTGGCCGACAGCGAGCTCAAGGCCCCGCGCGACGGGCGGGTGCAGTTCCGCGTGGTGCAGCCCGGCGAGGTGGTGGGCGCAGGCGCGCGCGTGCTGCAGCTGGTGGACCTGACCGATGTGTACATGACCTTCTTTCTGCCCGAAACCGTGGCGGGCCGCGTGGCGCTGGGCAGTGACGTGCGCATCGTGCTCGATGCCGCGCCGGGCTTTGTGATCCCGGCCACCGTGTCGTTTGTGGCCAGCACCGCGCAGTTCACGCCCAAGACGGTGGAGACCGCCAGTGAGCGCCAGAAGCTCATGTTCCGCGTGCGGGCCCAGATCGACAAGGCATTGCTGCTGCGCCACCAGGAGCAGGTCAAGACCGGTCTGCCCGGCGTGGCGTGGCTGCGGGTGGACCCTGCGGTGGAATGGCCCGCCAACCTCGCCGTCAAGGCCGACCAGTGAGCCTCCCCGGCAGCGTGTCACCCGTGGCCCGCCTGCGTGGCGTAGGCCAGCGCTACGGGCGCACGGTGGCGCTCGATGGCATCGACCTGGAGGTGGCTGCGGGTCGCATGGTGGGCCTGATCGGGCCGGACGGCGTGGGCAAGTCCAGCCTGCTGGCGCTGGTGGCGGGCGCCCGCGCAGTACAGCAGGGCACGGTGGAGGTACTGGGCGGCGACATGGCCAAAAGCCGCCACCGCAGCCGCGTGTGCCCGCGCATCGCCTACATGCCGCAGGGCCTGGGCAAGAACCTGTACCCCACGCTGTCGGTGGAAGAGAACCTGCAGTTCTTTGGCCGCCTGTTCGGCCACGACGCGGCCGAGCGGCGGCGCCGCATCGATGAACTCACGCGCAGTACCGGCCTGCACCCGTTCCTAGCGCGGCCCGCGGGCAAGCTCTCGGGCGGCATGAAGCAGAAGCTGGCGCTTTGCTGCGCTCTCATCCACGACCCCGACCTGCTCATTCTGGACGAGCCCACCACCGGCGTGGACCCACTGGCACGCGCGCAGTTCTGGGATCTGATCGGCCGCATCCGCGCCGCGCGGCCCGGCATGAGCGTGATCGTGGCCACGGCCTACATGGAGGAAGCCCAGCGCTTTGAATGGTTGGTGGCCATGGACGAGGGGCGCATTCTGGCCACAGGCACCCCGGCCGAGCTGATGGCCCGCGCCGGCCACGATTCGCTGGAGCAGGCCTTTGTGGCACTGCTGCCCGAGGCCAAGCGCCGGGGCCACCAGGCAGTGCAGATCCCACCGCTGGACCGGTCGCAGGCAGACGACGCCACCAACGTTGCCATCGAGGCGCGCGACCTCACCATGCGCTTTGGCGACTTCGTGGCGGTGGACCATGTGAGCTTTCGCATCCAGCGGGGCGAGATCTTTGGCTTTCTGGGAAGCAACGGCTGCGGCAAGTCCACCACCATGAAGATGCTCACCGGCCTGCTGCCCGCCAGCGACGGGCAGGCCTGGCTGTTCGGCCAGCCGGTGGACCCCAAGGACATGGCCACGCGGCGGCGCGTGGGATACATGTCGCAGGCGTTTTCGCTGTACAGCGAGCTGTCGGTAGAACAGAACCTGGTGCTGCATGCCCGTCTGTTCCACGTGCCCGAGGCCGAGGTGCCAGGGCGCGTGACGGCCATGCTGGAGCGCTTTGACCTGCAGGCCGTGCGCGGGTCCATGCCCATGAAGCTGCCGCTGGGCATGCGCCAGCGCCTGTCGCTGGCCGTGGCCATGGTGCACGAGCCCGAGCTGCTGATTCTGGACGAGCCCACCTCGGGCGTGGACCCGATGGCGCGCGACAACTTCTGGCGCCTGATGGTGGAGCTGGCGCGGCGCGACAAGGTCACCATCTTCATCTCGACCCACTTCATGAACGAGGCCGAGCGCTGCGACCGCATCTCGCTGATGCACGCAGGGCGCGTGCTAGAGAGCGCCGCGCCACAGGACATCGTGGCCAAACGCGGTGCCACTACGCTGGAAGAAGCCTTCATCGGCTACCTGGAAGACGCAGCGGGCACGGCCCCAGCCCCTGTGCCTGTGCAGGCTTCGGAGCCCGCTGCGCTATCGCTCGTGCCTACCCACGACGCCCCCACCTGGGCCACCCGCCTGCGCCAGAGCCTCGCCCGCATCCACAGCACCCAGTGGCGCGAATCGCTGGAGCTGCGCCGCGACCCGGTGCGCGGCGCCATGGCGCTGCTGGGCTCGCTGATCCTGATGTTCGTGATGGGCTACGGCATCAGCATGGACGTGGAGAACCTGCGCTTTGCCGTGCTGGACCGCGACCAGACCGCACTGAGCCGGGCCTACACGCTGAACCTGGCGGGCTCGCGCTACTTCACCGAGCAGCCGCCCATCACCACCTACACCGAGCTGGACGCGCGCATGCGGTCCGCAGAGATATCGCTGGCGCTGGAGATCCCGCCTGGCTTTGCACGCGATGTGGCACGCGGCGAGCCGGTGCAGATCGGCGCGTGGGTGGATGGCGCCATGCCCCAGCGCGCCGAGACCGTCATCGGCTACGCCCAGGGCCTGCACCAGCAGTGGCTGGTGGAGCAAAGCCGCAGCCGCACGGGCACGGTGCCCCGGGGCCTGCTGGAGGTGGAGCCGCGCTACCGCTACAACCCCGACGTGCGCAGCCTGCCGTCCATGGTGCCTGCCGTGATCCCGCTGCTGTTGCTGATGCTGCCCGCCATGCTCACGGCCCTGGCGGTGGTGCGCGAGAAAGAGTTGGGCTCCATCATCAACCTGTATGTGACGCCCACCACGCGCACCGAATTCATGCTGGGCAAGCAGCTGCCTTATGTGCTGCTGGCGCTGTTCAACTTTGGTCTCATGTGCCTGGCGGCCGTGACGGTGTTTGGAGTGCCCATCACCGGCAGCTTTGCCACGCTGACGCTGGGCGCCGTGCTGTTCAGCCTGTGCTCCACGGGCATGGGGCTGCTGGCCTCCACCGTCACACGCAGCCAGATTGCGGCCATGTTCTTTGCCATGGTGGGCACGCTCATCCCGGCGGTGCAGTTTGCGGGGCTCATCAACCCGGTGTCGTCCATGACCGGCTTTGCGCGCTGGGTGGGCGAGGTCTACCCGGCCAGCCACATGTTCACCATCAGCCGGGGCGTGTTCAACAAGGCGCTCGCCTTGCAAGACCTGCAGGCCGAGTTCTGGCCCATGCTGGTGGCGGTGCCGGTCATCGTTGGCGCTGCGATCTTGCTGCTACGCAAGCAGGAGACCTGACATGGCGCTGCGAGGCCGTTGGTCGAACATTTTCAGGTTAGGCATCAAGGAGCTGTGGAGCCTGTGGCGCGACCCGGCCATGCTGTTCCTCATCGTCTACACCACCACGCTAGCCGTGTACTCGGCGGGCATGGCACAGCCCGAGACGCTGTACCACGTGCCGATCGCCATCGTGGATGAGGACGACTCGGCCTTGTCCCAGCGCATCGCCACCGCGTTCTACGCACCCCAGTTCACACGCCCCGCCATGATCAGCATGCGCGAGGTGGACCCGGGCCTGGATGCAGGCCGCTTCACGCTGGTGCTGCACATCCCTGCGCATTTCCAGCGCGATGTGCTGGCAGGCCGGGTACCACAGGTGCAGCTCAACATCGACGCCACCCGCATGGGACAGGCGTTTGCGGCCAACGGGGCGGTGCAGCAGATCGTGCAGCTGGAGGCGGCCGAGTTTGTGCAGCGCGACCGTACCGTGGCCGCGCAGCCCATCGAGCTGACGGTGCGCTCGCGCTTCAACCCGGCGCTGAACCCCGCGTGGTTCGGGTCGCTCATGGAGCTGATCAACATCGTGACCATGCTCTCCATCATCCTCACCGGCGCCGCGTTGATCCGCGAGCGCGAGCATGGCACGGTGGAGCATTTGCTGGTGATGCCCGTCACCCCGGGCGAGATCATGCTGGCCAAGGTCTGGGCCATGGCGCTGGTGGTGCTGGTCGCTACGTGGATTTCACTCACGGCGGTGATCCGCTGGGCGATTGGTGTGCCCATCGAGGGCTCGGTGCCGCTGTTTCTACTGGGCGCCACGCTGCACCTGTTTGCCACCACGTCCATGGGCATCTTCATGGCCACAGTGGCGCGCAGCATGCCGCAGTTTGGCTTGCTGATGGTGCTGGTGATGATGCCGCTGCAGATGCTGTCGGGCGGCGTCACCCCGCGCGAGAGCATGCCGCTGTGGGTGCAGTACGGCATGGCGCTGGCGCCCACCACGCACTTCACCGAGCTGGCCCAGGCCATCCTCTACCGGGGTGCGGGCTGGGCGGTGGTGTGGCCGTCGCTGGTGTGGCTGCTGGGCATTGGGGCGGTGCTGTTCAGCCTGGCGCTGGCGCGATTTCGCAAGACGATTGCGCGCATGGCGTGAACGGGCGCTTATGTTTTTATAGCTTCCAGCGCCCGCTGAATAAGCACAGGAGCCCGATTTGATCCATATTTTTCAGGATTCACTGCTCGGGTTGGCTCAGGTCGTGGCGATGCGCAAGATGTCGGGTTACGCCCTGCGGACTAGCCTGACCTACGGGCCGTTTTTTGCCTCGCGCAGGGCTGCGCCGGCAGTCAGCTCGGCTCTTTACGGCACAGGCAATAGATGAACTTCTGAACGGTGCCGAACGGCGTGTGATGCTCCTCCCGCTCCTGCTGCAGCAGGGTGAACGGCGCCCCGAATTCTCTATGCAGACCGTCTGCGCTATAGCGCATGACAGGTAACCCGCTGCACTTCTCTGGACCGTCTTCGGCGAAAGTCGCCACGATCACATGACCGCCCGGCTTGACCGCCCGAAGGACGGCGTTGACGTAGGCTTCACGCTCATCGCGCGCCGTAAGGAAGTGGAAGACGGCCCGGTCGTGCCAGACATCGTAAGCATGGCGTGGAAGCTCGACCTTCGTAATGTCGCCAACCAGCCAACTCACGCCGGCTGCTCGCTCGCCTAGCCTAGCCCGCGAAGCCGCTAGCGCGGCCTCTGACAGGTCCAGGACACTGACGTGCCGATAGCCGTTGGCGAGCAGATCGTCGACCAAGGTCGAGGCGCCGCCGCCGACGTCGATGATGCTTGCCTCCTTGGGCACACCAGTGCGCGAAATAAGCTCGATCGATTGGCGCGCGTGCTCCTGAAACCAACTGACGCCGTCCTCGGGCTTCGTCGTGTAGACCTGTTCCCAATGTTGCTTTGTTTGCATCGGAGCCTCTTGATATCGGTTTACAGCGGGTTGGCGGGTCAGTTTACCGTAGCAGTCTGATTACGTGGGAGCAGTCAAGTGCGGGGGCCAAACGCTTATTGCGCCTTCGCCAACCTTGTTGTGGAGCTGCAGCCCACTACAAAAAACTCACGCTCCCCGGCCGTCCCGGTAGGTGCAGTTCGGCCACAGGCTTGGGCTGGCTGGCCACCCGCTCGCCACGTCGCCACACCCCCAGCCGCGCCGCGCGCAAGCGGATCGCGTCCACTGGGTTGCTCGCATGCATCAGCACCAGATCGGCATGGCAGCCGGGGGCAATGCCGTAGCCCTCCAGCCCCAGCAGCCGCGCGGGGTTCACCGTCACCGCATCAAAACACTGCCGCATCGCCGCCTGGCTGGTCATCTGGCCTACATGCAGGCCCATGTGCGCAGCCTCCAGCATGTCGGCGCTGCCGCCGCTGTACCACGGGTCCAGCACGCAGTCGTGGCCAAACGCCACCGTCAGGCCAGCGGCCATCAGTTCGGGCACGCGGGTCATGCCCCGGCGCTTGGGGTAGGTGTCGTGGCGGCCCTGCAGCGTGATGTTGATGAGCGGGTTGGCCACCACGCCCAGGTCGGCCTCGGCCATCAGCGCCATCAGCTTGCTCACGTAGTAGTTGTCCATGCTGTGCATGGAGGTGAGGTGCGAGCCCGTCACGCGGCCGTGCAGGCCCAAGCGCTGGGTTTCGTACGCCAGGGTTTCGACGTGGCGCGAGTGCGGGTCGTCGGATTCGTCGCAGTGCATGTCCACGCGCTTGCCGCGCTCGGCGGCCAGCTCGCAGAGGATCTTCACGCTCTCGGCCCCCTGGGCCATGGTGCGTTCGAAGTGCGGAATGCCGCCCACTACGTCCACGCCCATATCGAGCGCACGTTTCAGGTTGGCCAGCCCGCCGGGCGCACGCAGCACACCGTCCTGCGGAAAGGCCACTAGTTGCAGATCCAGGTAGGGCGCAACGCGCTGCTTCACGTCCAGCAGCGCCTCCACCGGCAGCAGGCTGGGGTGGCTGGTGTCCACATGGCTGCGGATGGCCAGCAGCCCGCGCGCCACGGCCATGTCGCAATACTGCAGCGCACGCTGCACGATGGCTTCGTGGGTGAGCGTGGGCTTGAGCTCGCCCCACAGCGCAATGCCCTCCAGCAGCGTACCGCTCTCGTTCACGCGCGGCTGGCCGTAGCTCAGGGTCGAGTCCATGTGGAAATGCGCGTCCACAAACGGAGGGCTCACCAGCAGGCCACCCGCATCCACCGCTTCATGCGCAGGGGCTTGCAGGCCTTCGGTCACTTCGGTGATTCGACCGCCGTGCACGGCAATCGACATGTTTTGGCGGCCGTCGGGCAGGCTGGCGTGGGTAATGAGCAGGTCGAGCATGGTGGGGGAGTGTAGATATTCGTCGGGACGTGCAGGCACACTGCGGGGTCTCACTCAGAAAAGGAAAGGGTCATGCATGAACGCACATGAAAAGCTGAACTACGTCGAATTTGCCGCGCGCGATTTGCCTGCCACGAAGTCGTTCTTTGAAAAGGCCTTTGCATGGGCTTTTGTGGACTACGGCCCGGAGTACACGGCCTTCTCGGGCCAGGGGCTGGACGGTGGATTCTTTCAGGCCAGCCTGTGTTCTACCCCAGCTACTGGCGGCGCCTTGCTGGTGTTCTACAGCGCAGACCTTGAAGCCACATTGGCCAAAGTAGAGAAGGCGGGTGGCTGCATCGTCAAGCCGGTGTTCGAATTTCCGGGAGGGCGGCGCTTTCATTTCACTGAGCCCAGCGGCAACGAGTTTGCGGTGTGGTCCGAGCAGACGGTGTGAATGAATCGGGCGTGGTGGGTTCATTCGCACCTTCTCATCGCTCCCCCTTGCGGTAAGGCTTCATCAACGCCTGTGGATACGCCGCCTTGCGCGCCACCAGCACCAGCGCCAGGATGGACAGCAGGTAGGGGAGCATCAAATACCCTGGTACGGCAGCCACGCATCACCCGCCTGCTGCAGGCGCAGTTGCAGCGCATCAAAAAAGGCAAACAGCAGCGCACCCAGCAGCGCCTTGCCGGGCCGCCACGATGCAAAGACCACCAGCGCCACGCAGATCCAGCCGCGCCCGTTGATCATGTTGAAGAAAAACGCGTTGAACGCCGACAGCGTGAGGAACGACCCCGCCACACCCATCAGCGCCGAGCCTGCCACGATGGCGCCCGTGCGCGTGGCTGCCACCGAAATGCCCTGGCCCTCGGCCGCCTGCGGGTTCTCGCCCACCATGCGCACCGCCAGGCCCAGCGGGGTGCGCATCAGCACCCAGGCCAAGAGCGGCACCAGCAGCAGCGCCAGAAGCGTGAGGGGTGTCTGGGCAGAAAGGATGGGCACGCCCAGCCACTCCATCGGCGCAAACGGCTCGATGGTGGGCGGCGTGTTCACCTTGGGGAAGCTCACCCGGTAGCCGTAGTAACTGAGCGCCGTGGCCAGCAGCGTGATGCCGAGGCCGGACACATGCTGCGACAGCGCCAGCCCCACGGTGAGCCACGCGTGCAGCACGCCAAACACGGCGCCGGTGAGCGCCGCCACCAGCACGCCTGCCCATAGCCCATGGCCTGCATACACCGTGAGCCAACCGGTGAAGGCGCCCGCCACCATGATCCCTTCAATGCCCAGGTTGAGTACCCCTGCGCGTTCGCACAGCAGCACGCCAAGGGTGCCGAGGATCAGCGGGGTGGCCACGCGCAGGGTGGCAATCCAGAACGCGGGGTTGGCGAGGATGTCGAGCAGTTCGGTCATGCGGCTGCTCCGGCATGGTTTGCTTTGTTTTTGATAGCTAACAAGGCATGGTGGACGGGCGGTAGGGGCCCATTTTTCTTGAAATTTTGGTGCGTGTGCTTGTTCATGGCATTCTCACTTCCAGCGCACGCGGTACTGCGTCAGCAGCCCGGCCACCAGCACCGCAATCAGCGACGTTGCCACGATCACATCCGCAATGTAGGTGGGCACGCCCACCGCGCGGCTCATGCTGTCGGCCCCCACCAGCACGCCCGCCACAAAGGTGCCCGCCGCGATCACGCCCAGCGGGTGCAGCCCCGCCAACATGGCGATCACAATGCCGCTGTAGCCGTAGCCGGGCGACATATCGAGCGTCACATAGCTCGTGCGGCCCGCCACCTCAATCGCGCCCGCCAGCCCGGCCAGCCCGCCCGAGAGCAGGGCGACCAGCACCACGGTGCGGGTGATCGGCACGCCCGCAAACGCCGCAGCGCGCGCATTGGCCCCCGCAGCGCGAATGTCAAAGCCCGGCACCGTGCGCGCCAGCAGCGCCCACAGCATCACCGCCAGCGACACGGCCCACAGCAGGCCCGTGTGCAGCCGCGTCTGCGGCACCAGCTTGGAGAGTTCCAGGTCGCCCTGCAGCGCCACGCTCTGCGGCCAGCCCATGGAGAGCGGGTCTTTCATCGGCCCGTCCAGCAGCGCCGACACCAGCAACAGCATGATGAAGTTGAGCAGCAGCGTGGTGACGACCTCGTCCACCCCCAGCCGCGCCTTCATCAGCGCCGGGCCCAGCAGCAGCGCGGCGCCCGCCAGCGCGGCCGCCAGCATCATCAGCGGGAAAAGCACATAGGGCGACCATTCCAGCCCTGTGCCACCATGCATCCCGCCCACCGCCACGGCGGCCAGCGCACCGGCGTAGAGCTGCCCCTCGGCCCCGATGTTGAACAGTCGCGCGCGGAAGGCCACGGCCGCCGCCAGCCCCGTCAGGATCAGCGGCGTCGCGCGGGTGAGGGTTTCGGTCAGCGCAAACACCGAGCCGAACGCGCCTTGGAGCAGCAGCGCATAGGTTTGGCCCACGGGCGCACCGGCCCATAGCACCAGCAGGGCGCTGACAACCAGCGTGAATACGACGGCACCCACGGGCGCCAGCACATAGGCGGCGGGGGAGGTGTGGTTGCGTTTTTCGAGTCTCATGGATTTTTCTTGTTGTCGCTCAGTGGGCCGCACCGGCCATGGCAAGGCCGATGGCTTCGCGTGTCCAGCCTTCTGCGGGCCGGGCCTCGCTCAAATGTCCGTCATGCATCACCGCCACCCGGTCACCCAGCGCCAGCACTTCGTCCAGGTCGTCCGAGATCAGCAGCACGGCCGCACCTGCATCGCGCGCGTTGATGAGTTGCTGCTGCACAAACATCACCGCGCCAATGTCCAGCCCCCAGGTGGGCTGATGGGCCACGATCAGCACGGGTGCCCCCACGCTCCCCGCTGCGCGTGGTTCGCTGCCCCCCAAGGGGGCTGCATCGCCTTGGGGCGGCCCGGCGGCGATGCGTGGGGCTTGTGCCGAGTTGCCCGCCGCGTCCTGTGGCGGCATCAGCGCCCGGCCCAGGATGAGCTTTTGCATGTTGCCGCCCGACAGCGACCGCGCAGGCGCATCGGCCCCTCCGCCACGCACGTCAAAGGTCTCGGCCACGCGCTGTGCATGCTGGCGTGCGGCGCGGCGTTTGACCCAGAAGACGCGGAACCACGGGTGTGCAAACCAGGGGCCGCGCAGGCGTTCGGCCACCGCGTTCTCCCACACCGGCAGGTCGCCCACCACGCCCACGGCGTGGCGGTCTTCAGGGATGCGGGCCACGCCCTGGCTGACCAGCCATGCGGGGCGGGCTTGCAGCGGTGCGCCGCGCAGCGTGACCTGGCCGGTGGAGGCGCTGCGCACGCCGCACAGCAGGTCGGCCAGTGCCACCTGGCCGTTGCCGCTCACGCCTGCAATCGCAACGATCTCGCCAGCGCGCAGGATCAGGGACACATCATTTAGCCGGTCGCGCCCCGTGGGGGCGGTGCTGACGTTGGTCAGGGTGCAGATGGGCTCGCGAACCTTCTTGGCGGGGCGGCGCTCGGCCGCCTCGATCGCATGGCCCACCATCCATTGCGCCAGTTGCCCCTGCGTGGTGCCCTGTGCGGGTGCCTCGGCCACCAGCTTGCTCTGGCGCAGCACGGCCACGCGGTGCGATACGCGCAGCACCTCGCCCAGTTTGTGGCTGATGAAGATGATGGACAGGCCCTGCGCCACCATCTGCGCCAGGGTGTCGAACAGCGCCTCGCTCTCTTGCGGGGTGAGCACGGCGGTGGGTTCGTCCAGAATCAGGATGCGGGCGCCGCGATAGAGGGCTTTCAGGATTTCAACGCGCTGACGTTCGCCCACCGAGAGGCTGCCCACTTTCGCATCAGGGCTGATGGGTAGGCCAAACTGCTGCGACACGGCCAGCAGCTTGGTGCGTGCCTCGCTGCGGCGCGAGAACGGCTGCCACAGCGGCTCGCTGCCCAGCAGCACGTTGTCCAGCACCGTGAGGTTGTCGGCCAGCGTGAAGTGCTGGTGCACCATGCCAATGCCCGCCGCCAGCGCCGCGCGCGGCTGGCCGGGCGGCAGGGGCTTGCCGAAGATTTCGATGCTGCCTTCGTCGGCCACGTAGTGCCCGAAAAGAATGGACATGAGCGTGGACTTGCCCGCACCGTTTTCGCCCAGCAGGGCCAGCACTTCGCCTCGCGCGAGGGTCAGGCTGATGCTGTCGTTGGCGACCAGCTTGCCGAAGCGCTTGGTGATGCCCGACAAGCGCAGGACAGTGGCGGTGGACTCTGTCATTTACTTCCAGTTGGCTAAAAACGCTCGCAACACCTTGGCCGAGTTGGCCGCCGCCAGGCCCATGAAGGTGTCCATTTCGTTCTCGCCCTCGCCGCCACCGGCCAGATCGCTCAGCGACCGGAAGGCGATGTAGGGCACGCCGTTGCTGTGCGCGACCATGGCGGTGGCGGCGGTTTCCATGTCGAGCACGTTGGCCTCGAAGGTCTTGAAGGCGTATTCGCGGAAGACCTTGTTGTCTACAAACGCTTGGCCGGATACGCCGTTGCCGCCCACCACCAGTTGCGGGCGCTGCTTGAGGCAGGTGGCGGCCAGACAATGCTCCAGACCCACGTTCTGCAGGTTGCGGGCGGTGGCCAGCATCTTGGGGTCGGCTTCAAACCAGAACTTTTTGGAGAGTTGGGGCTGAGCGGTCGAGCGCACTTCCACGGGGCGCGGGTGCATCATGCCGAAGGCGGGCAGCGTCAGCTCGCTTTTCATCCAGGCGGGGGCGCTGTATTGGCCGGGCTGGTCTTCGCGCGCCATCAGCCATTCCATGTACTGGCCCCACTGCGCGGGCACCGTGACGTCGCCAATGTGCAGGCTGGGGTTGACGCCACCGGCAATGCCGCTGAACACCACATGGCTCACATTGAAGCGGTCCAGCACTAGCTGCGTGTTCATGGCCGCGTTGGTCATGCTGATGCCGGAGAGGAAGACCACCACGGGCTTTCCTTCCAGGGTGCCGGTAGTGAACTCCACGCCGTTGATGCTGTGCTGGGCGGGCTGCAGCACCTGGGGCAGCAGTACGGTCAGCTCGGGCGCAAAGGCGGAGATGACGGCGATGCGCGGGGTGTCGTCCAGCCGGACCGCCGTCTTGCCTGCGGGGCTGGAGGCACAACCGGCCATAGCACCAGCCAATGCCAGCGCTCCCAGCAGTCGGGTGAAATGAGAGGCGATGGAGTGGCGCAATGGGGTGGGTAAGGAGTTGGTCATGGACATGCCAGGCAGCGACAGAGACGGGTGGGTAAAAACAACGAAAAGGGCCACCGCAGTGCGTGGTGGCCCAGGTATTTATCCACTTTGGTTCGCATTGATGGTGCGGAGTGGCTGACAAAGCTCAGCGCAGCGGTTCTGGCTAGGCGCTGTGTCGCAGGCAGTACTGCAAGTACGACAAGACGCAGCAACAACGCCAGAAGAGTTTTGTCATCCACTCCCCTTACTTGGCCGTGGACTTGGGCTGGCTGTCGTCTACCTTGACGGTGAACTTGCCGGCCAGGATGTCGGCCTCCTTGGCCTTGACCTTGGCGACGATGTCGGCAGGCACCTTTTTCTCGAACGTGCCCAGGGGCGCGAGTTCAGAGCCCTTGTGCTTCATCATCGAATACGGGCCGTAGTCCTCGGCGGTGAACTTGCCTTCCTTGACCAGCTTGAGCGCGCGGTCAATGCTGGGCTCCATGTGCCACAGGGCCGATGCGACCACGGTGTCGGGGTACTGCTCTTGCGTGTTGATCACGTTGCCGATGGCGAGCTTGCCTTTTTCCTTGGCGGCGTCGCTCACACCAAAGCGCTCGGCATAGAGCACGTCAGCGCCCTTGTCGATCATGGCGAAGGTGGCTTCCTTGGCCTTGGGTGGATCAAACCAGCTGTTGATGAAGGTGATGGTGAACTCGACCTTGGGGTTGGTCTCCTTGGCGCCGGCCATGAAGGCGTGCATCAGGCGGTTGACCTCGGGGATGGGGAAGCCGCCCACCATGCCGATCTTGTTGGTCTTGGTCATGCCGCCGGCCACCATGCCGCTGAGGTACGCGGGCTCCTGGATGTAGTTGTCGAACACGCTGAAGTTGGGCGCCTGCGGCTTGCCTGAGGAGCCGAGCAGGAAGGACGTCTTGGGAAAGTCCTTGGCCACCTTGCGGGCGGCGGCTTCCACCGCAAAGGCTTCGCCCAGGATGAGTTGGTTGCCGCCGGTGGCGTACTCGCGCATCACGCGTTCGTAGTCGGCGTTGCTGACGTTTTCGCTGGCCTTGTATTCGATCTCGCCGCGCGCTTCGGCGGCCTTCAGGGCCTTGTGGATGCGGCTGACCCATTGCTGTTCAAAAGGCACCGTGTAGATCGCCGCGACCTTGAGCTTGGACTGTGCCAGGGCCAGAGAGGGCGCCATCGCCATGGCGGCCGAGAGGGCCATGGAGGTGCAGAGCAGGCGTCCGGTAAAGATGCGGCGAGTGGTCATGGTGGGGTTCCTTCAGACAAGCGAACAAGGGGTTGAAGATGCCTTGGTGTAGCAAGGAGCGCGCCAGTCGGGCCCCAGGCTGCGGCAAACCGCTGGCAAGTCTGCCAGAGGAAAGCCACCAAGTGGTAAAAAATTGGCGGACAGAGGCGAGCGGCCATGAAAAAAGCCACCGCCGGGCGCAGGCGCCTCGGGGTGGCTGGTGCAGGCCGCAGGGGCCGTGCGCTTATTTGGTGCCAAAAATGCGGTCGCCCGCATCGCCCAGACCCGGCAGGATGTAGCCGTGGTCGTTCAGCTCGCGGTCGATGGCGGCGGTGAAGATCGGCACGTCGGGGTGCGCCTTTTGCAGCGTGGCCACGCCTTCGGGCGCGGCCAGCAGACAGACGAACTTGATGGAGCGGGGGTTGAGCTTCTTGAGGCGGTCCACGCAGGCGGCTGCCGAGTTACCCGTGGCGAGCATGGGATCCACCACGATGATGTCGCGCTCGTCCATTTCGGAAGGCATCTTGAAGTAGTACTCCACGGGCTGCAGCGTGGCCGGGTCGCGGTACAGGCCGATGTGGCCCACACGCGCGCCGGGCACCACGTTGAGCATGCCGTCCAGAAAGCCGTTGCCTGCGCGCAGGATGGAGACCAGCACCAGCTTCTTGCCGTCGATCATCTTGCCGGTCATGGTCTCCAGCGGGGTTTCGATCTGCACATCCTGCAGCGGCATGTCGCGGGTCACTTCGTACGCCATCAGCGTGGACAGCTCGCCCAGCAGGCGGCGAAAGCTGTTGGTGCTGGCGTCTTTCTTGCGCATCAGCGTGAGCTTGTGCTGGACGAGGGGGTGGGTGATGACGGTGACGTTGCTCATGGGGAACCTGAAAGGAGAGGGGCAGAAGCCTCGGTGCCGATGCACCGGCGCGCTCTGCCGCGCGATGATTGAAAAAGTGGGGGCTAGTCTGCCAGAAACCGTGCCAGCCGCGACAAATCGACGTTGCCGCCGCTGATGAGGATGCCGACGCGCGCGCCATGGATGTCCACGTTGCCTTGCTGGGCCCCGGCGAAGGCCAGGGCGCCCGTGGGCTCGACCACGATCTTCATGCGCTCGGCAAAAAAGCGCAGGGACTCCACCAGTTGTTCGTCGGTGACCGTCACCATATCGTCCGCCAGGCGCTGGATGATGGGGAAGGTGAGCTGGCCCAGCGCCTGGGTTTGTGCGCCGTCGGCAATGGTGTGGGGCGTGGGGATCTGTACCACATGCCCGGCTTTGATCGACTGCTGGCCGTCATTGCCCGCTGCAGGCTCCACACCCACCACCCGGCATTGCGGTGCCAGGGCCTCGGCGGCGAGCAGGCTACCGGCCAGGAGGCCGCCGCCGCCCACGCAGACGAAGAGGTAGTCCAGGTTGGGCACTTCTTCAAAAAACTCTTTGGCCGCCGTGCCTTGGCCCGCAATGACATGGGGGTGGTCGAACGGGGGCACCAGCGTCATGCCACGCTCCAGTGCCAGGCGGCGGCTGATGGCTTCACGGTCTTCGGTGTAGCGGTTGTAGGTGACGACCTGTGCGCCGTACTCGCGGGTGGCGGCCATCTTGGAGGCGGGCGCATCCTCGGGCATGACGATGGCGGCGGGCATGTCCAGCAGCCGGGCCGACAGCGCAATGGCCTGAGCATGGTTGCCGGCCGAGAAGGCCAGCACACCGCGTTCGCGCTGCTCGTCGGTGAACTGCGCCAGGGCATTGAACGCACCCCGGAACTTGAAGGCGCCGGTGCGCTGCAGGTTCTCGCACTTGAAGAACAGCTGCGCGCCCAGCCGCTCATCGGCGGTGCTGGAGCGCAGCACGGGCGTGTGGTGCGCCATGCCCTTGAGCCGGTGCGCGGCAGCGGCCACGTCGTCGTAGGTGGGTGGGGTCAGGCTGGGCAGCGTCATGGTGGCGGCATCCTTGTGGACAGGGCTGGAGGACGGCTATACCTAGCCCAATCCTTGAAGCCTGATGATAGCCCTTTGCCCCGCCATTTCAAGCAAAAGGGCCTGCAAGCGCTAGTGCTGCATGCCTGGGTAGCTATACATTTTGATGTGGCGCGTGCCGTGCGCGCCCCATCAGCCGGGCCGCATGGCGCGGCAGGGCGGCGGTCAACCCAGTTCGCTGAACCGCTGCAGCGGTGTGAGGGCCGGGAACTCGCCGGCGCGCTTTTGCTTCATGGCCGTGACCGATTCACGCACATGCTGGTTGCTCCAGATGGCGCCCTGCAGCCAGCCCATCTGGCGCAGGCTGTCTTCCACGCTGTGGTCGCGCGCGTAGTTCACGGCCTGCTTGGTGCCCCAGATGGCCACCGGGGGTTTGGACGCGATCTCCTTGGCGCACTGCAGCGCAGCAGCCAGCATGGCCTCCTGCGTGTCGAACACTTCGTTGACCAGGCCGTAGTCCAGGGCCTTGGCCGCGCTCAGGCGGCGGCCGGTGTAGGCCAGCTCCTTGACCACACCCAGCGGGATGAGCTTGGGCAGGCGCTGCAGTGTGCCCACGTCGGCCACCATGCCGATGTTGATCTCCTGGATGCAAAAGAACGCATCCTGCGTGGCGTAGCGGATGCAGCCCGCCGTAACCATGTCCACCGCACCGCCGATGCAGCCGCCATGGATCGCCATGATCACCGGGATGCGCAGGCTGTCGATGCGGGTGAAGGTGGCCTGCATGTCGGTCAGCAGGTCGAAGATGGCGGCCCGGCCTTCGGGGCTCTGGTCGTCCATGGTGATGGCGCCGCCAAAGGTCTCCAGCGCCATGCCCGCGCTGAAGTGTTTGCCGGTGCTGCTGATGACCAGCGCCCGCGCCTGGCCCGCCTGGTGCAGCTGGGCCAGCACCGTGTCCAGCTCACGCCAGAAGGTGGGGTGCATGGTGTTCATGGCCTCGGGTTTGTTCAGAACCAGATGGGCCACGTGGTTGGAGATGCTGAGGGAAAAGCAGGTGAGGGTGTTCATGGGGTGCCACTGTAGACCGGTGGGCGCAGGCCCGGTCGTCGCCTGGGTGACTGAGCTTGATTTCAGGTGGTTTTGGTCGCAGGCGCTAGTGCAGTATGACCGGGCAGCTATCAAAAAGAGAGTGGTTGGAGTTGGCGTAGAGCTGCCAGTGGGGTCCGGCGCTCAGTCTCCACCGCCGCCACCACACCCGCCCCCATCGCCCCCGCCATCCCCACCGCCGTCACTGCCTGCATCCGAACTCTCGGCGCCGCCAAAGTCGCCCGAACTGCCGCTGTGGCTGCCGTCCGAGAAACTGGTGCCGCAGTAGCTGTCGCCGCCGCTGCCTCCGGCGTCGCTTTTGCGGGCAATGTCGGAGCAGTCGGGCACGTAGCTGAAGCCCCCGGCAATCGCGAACTTGGCGTCCAGTGCAAACAGCAGGGGCAGGCGGCTGGGCGCCTTGGGGTCGATGGACTCTTCCTTGCACACCCAGTACCAGCAGCGGCGCAGGCCGTCGTTGTGGCGCGCCTTGTGGCCCAGCGCCTCGGCGGGGGTGTGGTGCAAAAAGAAACCGAGCGCGTTCTGGCACCACAGCTTGTAGGCTTGGGTGTGCAGGATGAACTCGTGCCACAGCGCATCGACCGCCTTGGAGGGCATGGCCACAAACTGCTGGTTGCTGCGCAGGCAGGCCATGAAGAACTGGCGCAGGCCGCGTTCGACCAGCTCACAGTCTCGGGTGCTCAGATGGGGGTAGGTCTCGCGCAGCTTGCGCTGCAGAAAGCGGGGCAGGGGAGCCTCGCGGATATAGCGCTGGCGCACGGCATTGGTCCACTGGATTACCAGCGCCGTGAATATCACGGTGGCAATGAAGTACAGGACCCAGGGCCAGCGCTGGCGCCAGATGCCTGCAAAGATGCCGAGGATGGCTGCCACCCACACCCCGATCGCCAGCAGCATGACCTTGCCGCCCCAGCGCAGCAGAACGTTTTCGATACGTGTCATCGTCCCTCCTCCTTCTTGTTGTTGTGTATGGCGATTTCACGACGGCCATGTGACTGATTTGTGACGACTTGCGAGGTGTCGTCGAACGGTCACAGGCGCTGTGAGATGCGCTTTGGCAGGGGAGGCAAACCGCAGGGGCGGGAGGGGGCGCCGGTCTATGACGCCGGGCGCTGTACCAGCGATGTCAACGGCGCTTGCTGCCGCCGCCAAAGATGCCGCCCAGCACGCCCCGCAGAATCTCCTTGCCGATCGTCGTGCCCATGGTGCGCACGGCGGACTTGGCCATGGTTTGCGCCAGGCCGTCGCGTTTGCCGCCGCGCGGGCCGGTGCTGCCAAACAGCACATCGTTCAGCCCACCCAGCAGGCCGCCGCCTTCTTCGGCAGGTGTGCCGGTCGCAACTTTGCCATTGCCTCCGCCCGCCGCATTGCCGGCCTGCTCGCCGGCTTCGGCGGCGCGGCCCTTGAGCTTTTCATAGGCGGACTCGCGGTCCACCACCTTTTCGTACACGCCTGCGACCAGCGAGCTGGCCATCAGGGCCTGACGCTGCTGCGGCGTGATGGGCCCAAGCTGGCTGCCAGGGGGCAGCACGAACACGCGCTCGGTCACGCTGGGGCGGCCCTTGGCGTCCAGAAAGCTCACCAGCGCCTCGCCCACGGCCAGCTCGGTGATGGCGGTTTCAATGTCCAGCCCTGGCTTTTGCCGCATGGTGGTGGCCGTTGCCTTCACGGCCTTCTGGTCGCGCGGGGTGAAGGCGCGCAGCGCATGCTGCACGCGGTTGCCCAGCTGCGCCAGCACGCTGTCGGGGATGTCGAGCGGGTTCTGCGTGACGAAATACACGCCCACGCCCTTGGAGCGCACCAGGCGCACCACCAGTTCGATGCGCTCAATGAGCACCTTGGGGGCCTCGTTGAACAGCAAGTGGGCCTCGTCGAAGAAGAACACCAGCTTGGGCTGCTCGGGGTCGCCGATTTCGGGCAGTTGCTCGAACAGCTCGGACAGCATCCACAAGAGGAATGTGGCGTACAGGCGCGGCGAGTTCATGAGCTTGTCGGCCGCCAGGATGTTGACCACGCCGTGGCCGTCCACGGTCTGCATGAAGTCCTGGATGTTGAGCATGGGCTCGCCAAAGAACTTGTCGCCGCCTTGTTGCTCAATCTGCAGCAGCCCGCGCTGGATGGCGCCCACGCTGGCGGCGCTGACGTTGCCGTACTCGGTGGTGAACTCCTTGGCGTTGTCACCCACGTACTGCAGCATGGCGCGCAGGTCTTTCAGGTCCAGCAGCAGCAGGCCGTTGTCGTCGGCGATCTTGAACACCAGATTGAGCACGCCCAGCTGCGTTTCGTTCAGGTTGAGCATGCGGCCCAGCAGCAGCGGGCCCATGTCGGACACCGTGGCGCGCACCGGGTGGCCCTGTTCACCAAACACATCCCACAGCGTGGTGGGGCAGGCCAGGGGCGTGGGCAGGTCCAGGCCCCGCTCCTTGAGCACGGCCGCCAGCTTGTCGCCGATCTTGCCGGGCTGGCTGGCGCCGGTCAGGTCGCCCTTCACGTCGGCCATGAACACCGGCACGCCAATGCGCGAGAAGTTTTCGGCCAGCGTCTGCAGGGTCACGGTCTTGCCCGTGCCGGTGGCGCCGGTGATGAGCCCGTGCCGGTTGGCCAGCCCCGGCAGCAGGTGGCATTCGATGGTGTCGTGCTTGGCAATCAGCAGGGGTTCGGCCATTTAGGGTTTCCTCGGAGATCGGTGGCGGGCAAAAGTAAAATCGCGCCCACTAGATTAAATCAATACAAAAGGACTTCCCGTGGCAGGACACAGTAAATGGGCGAATATCCAGCACCGCAAGGGGCGGCAGGATGAAAAACGCGGCAAGATCTGGACCCGCATCATTCGTGAAATCACTGTGGCCGCCCGTGCCGGTGGCGGTGACCTGTCTGCCAACCCCCGCCTGCGCCTGGCGGTGGACAAGGCCAAGGCGGCCAACATGCCTGCCGACCGCATCAAATACAACATCGACAAGGCCACGGGCAACGCCGAAGGCCTGACCTACGAAGAAATCCGCTACGAAGGCTATGGCATTGGTGGCGCGGCCATCATGATCGACACCATGACCGACAACCGCGTGCGCACCGTGGCCGAAGTGCGCCACGCGTTCAGCAAACACGGCGGCAACATGGGCACTGAAGGCTCGGTGGTGTTCCAGTTCAGGAACGTGGGCCAGCTGATTTTTGCACCCGGCACCAGCGAAGACAAGGTGATGGAAGTGGCGCTGGAGGCGGGCGCCGAAGACGTGGTGACCGACGAAGACGGCGCGGTGGAGGTGTTGACTGCCCCGGCCGACTTTGAAGCTGTGAAGAACGCCCTGGAGGCCGCTGGCCTGACGGCCGAGGTGGCGGGCGTGACCATGCGGCCCGAAAACACGATCGAGCTGACCGGCGAAGACGCCGCCAAGATGCAAAAGCTGCTGGATGTGCTGGAAGACCTGGACGACACGCAAGAGGTCTACCACAACGCGGCGCTGTGACTTTGCACCCGTAGATCACCGCTTTTTTCTTGCCCTGACCTGTTTTCCGACTGATATTCCCTCGAACCCCACCCAGCAGCGCAGCGCTCTGGGCCGGGTTCACCAAAGGTTCCTATGAAAGTACTTGTGATTGGTGGCGGCGGCCGTGAACACGCGATGGCGTGGAAACTGAGCCAGTCCCCCAAGGTGACCAAGGTGTATGTGGCACCCGGCAACGGTGGCACGGCCTTGAACCCCAAGCTCGAAAACGTCGCGATCTCCGACGTGCGCGAGCTGCGCACCTGGGCCCAGGCCGAAAAGATCGCGCTGACCGTGGTGGGCCCCGAGGCGCCTCTGGCCGCCGGTGTGGTCGATGAGTTCCGCGCCCATGGCCTGCGCATTTTCGGCCCCACCAAGGCGGCTGCGCAGCTGGAAAGCTCCAAGGCTTTCAGCAAGGCCTTCATGCGCCGCCATGGCATTCCCACGGCCGACTACGACACCTTCACCGACCCAGCTGCGGCCCACGCTTTTGTGGACCGGCTGGGCGCGCCCATCGTCATCAAGGCCGACGGCCTGGCGGCGGGCAAGGGCGTGGTGGTGGCCATGACGCTGCAAGAGGCCCACGACGCCGTGGACTTCATGCTGGTGGACAACAAATATGGCGTGACGCACAACGAAGGCGGTGCTCGCGTGGTGATCGAGGAATTCCTCGAAGGCGAAGAAGCCAGTTTCATCGTGCTGTGCGACGGCAAGAACGTGCTGGCCCTGGCCACCAGCCAGGACCACAAGCGCTTGAAGGACGGCGACGAAGGCCCCAACACCGGCGGTATGGGCGCTTATTCGCCCGCCCCCGTGGTCACGGCCGACGTGCATGCCCGTGCCATGCGCGAAATCATCCTGCCCACGATCCGTGGCATGGAAAAGGACGGCATCCCATACACCGGCTTCCTGTACGCCGGTCTGATGATCGACGCCAAGGGACAGCCCAAGACGCTCGAATTCAACTGCCGCATGGGCGACCCGGAGACGCAGCCCATCCTGATGCGCCTGAAGAGCGATTTCAGCGACGTGATGGCCGCAGCCGCTGATGGCAAGCTCGACCAGATGGAACTGCAATGGGACCGCCGCACCGCACTGGGCGTGGTCATGGCCGCCCATGGCTACCCGGAGAATCCACGCAAGGGCGACCCCATCACCGGCTTGCCGGCCGAGGCGGACGATGCCGTGGTGTTCCACGCGGGTACGCAGCTCAAGGACGGCGTGGTCAGCGTGACGGGCGGTCGGGTGCTGTGCGTCACCGTGCTGGCCGACAGCGTCAAGCAGGCGCAGCAGCGTGCATACGACGTGGCACGTGGCATCCAGTTTGATGGCGCGCAGTACCGCCGCGACATCGGCTTCCGTGCCCTGAAAAGCTGATGGCAGACGCTCAGACCTTGAACCCCGCCGACACGGTGGCCCGTGTGCGCGGCTACCTCGTGGGCCTGCAGGCGCGCATCACCGACGCGCTGGAGTCTGTGGAAGGCGAGGGCGGTGCACGCTTTCTGGCCGACGCCTGGAGCAAGCCGCCTGGCGAGCCGCTGCAAGGCGACGGCATCACCAAGATCATGGAAGGCGGCCGGGTGTTCGAGCGCGCTGGGTGCGGCTTTAGCCACGTACGCGGCCCACAGCTGCCGCCTTCGGCCACGCAGCACCGGCCCGAGCTGGCGGGTGCGCCGTTCGAGGCCATGGGCGTGTCGCTGGTGTTCCACCCGCGCAACCCCTATGTGCCCACGGTGCATATGAACGTGCGCATGATCGCCGCTGGCCACCCAGGCCAGGCGCCGACCTGCTGGTTTGGCGGCGGCATGGACCTCACGCCGTACTACGGGTTTGAAGAAGACGCGGTGCACTTTCACCGCACCTGCCGCGATGCGCTCAGCGCTTTCGGCGACGACAAGTACCCGCGCTTCAAGCAATGGTGCGATGAATATTTCTTCCTCAAGCACCGCAGCGAACAGCGCGGCGTGGGCGGCGTGTTCTATGACGACTTCTCGGAGCTGGGCTTTGAACAAAGCCTGGCGATGACCCAGTCGGTGGGCGACGCGTTCCTGAGAGCCTACCTGCCCATCGTCGAGAAACGCCAGGGCATGCCCTATGGCGAGCGCGAGCGCGACTTCCAGCTCTACCGCCGGGGCCGCTATGTCGAGTTCAACCTGGTCTGGGACCGGGGCACGCACTTTGGCCTGCAGTCGGGCGGGCGCACCGAGTCCATCCTGCTGTCCATGCCGCCACTGGTGTCGTGGTCGTACCAGCGCGCTGACGCCGCCGATTCGGCCGAGGCCGAGCTCACGCAGCGCTTTTTGGTGCGGCGCGACTGGCTTGCGGAGGGGGCTGTCCCTGCGTCCTGAAAGCCGTGAAAAGCGCAAAAGCTATAATTTCAATAGCTGCCCGCGCTTTTCACATGAGCGCAAGAGGCCAAAAACACCTCACATTGCTGCTGCGCCCCAGCACGACACCCGCGCAACACCCAAGGCGCAGCCCGCTGGCTGTGTGCCGCGTTGCACGCTATATTGATTCCATTCCCTTTCTAATCACCGCCTGATGACCACCTCCACCAAATCGGAAACCGCCGCCAAAAAAGACGTCACCAAACTCCAGCGCGCCATTGTTGATGGCCTGGAAGACGTCAAGGCGCAAGACATCCAGGTTTTCAACACCGAGCATCTCTCGCCGCTGTTTGAACGGGTGATCGTGGCATCGGGCACCTCCAACCGCCAGACCAAGGCCCTGGCCGCCAGCGTGCGCGATGCGGTCAAGGAAGCGGGCTTCTCCAAGCCCCGCATCGAAGGCGAAGACAACGGTGAATGGATCATCGTGGACTGCGGCGCTGCTGTGGCGCACATCATGCAGCCCGCCATCCGCCAGTACTACCGCCTGGAAGAACTGTGGGGCGACACCCCCGTGCGTCTGAAGCTGGGCGCTGCCAAGCCTGTGTCCAGCGCCGCCACCGAACTGGCTGAGAAAAAGTCGGCCCAGAAGGCTGCCAAGTCGGACGCCAAGGCTGCTGGCAAGGCACCCGCCAAAAAGGCGACAGCAGCTCCCTCGGTAGCCGCCCGTTCGGGCAAGGCCACCGTCAAGGCGGTCGCCAAGACGGCTGCGAAAACTGCAGCCAAAACAGCGCCCAAGCCAGCTGCAAAAACTGCGGCCAAGGCCGCGCCGGGCAAATCGGCCGCCAAGACCGGCGCCACCAAGCCAGCCAGCAAGACCACGGGCGCAGTCGCCGCCAAGAAGCCCGCCGCCACCAAGGCCCCTGTCAAGACGGTGGTGGTCAAGCCTGTTGGCGCCAAGAAGCCTGCGGCCAAGAAGTCGCCCGCAGGCAAGACTCCCGCACGCGCGGCAGCCAAGCCAGCCTCCGCATCGGCGCCCAAGTCGGGTGCCAAGCCAGCCGCCAAGAAGGCGCCGGCCCGTAGCAAGGGCTGATCCGTTTCCGCAGCGGTGCCCCTTTCTTGGCGCGCTGCGGTAACTGCCCCTCACGCATCCAGGTTGATCCATGAAGCTGCTCATTGTGGCGGTCGGGCAGCGGGTGCCCGATTGGGCGCAGACCGCATACGACGATTACGCCAAACGCTTCCCGCCCGAACTCAAGGTAGAGCTCAAGGCCGTCAAGACCGAGCCTCGCGGCTCCAAGACGCTGGAGACACTCTACGCCGCCGAGCGTGAACGCATCGAAGCCGCTATTCCCCGGGGCACACGCGTGGTGGCACTGGACGAGCGTGGCACCAACCTCACCACCAAGGCCCTGGCCGAACGGCTCAAGGGCTGGCAGCTGGGCGGTGACGATGTGGCGCTGGTCATCGGCGGCCCCGATGGGCTGGACCCCGCCTTTCGGCAGGCGGCGCACGAGCGGATTCGTCTGTCGGACCTGACCCTGCCGCACGCCATGGTGCGCGTGCTGCTCATTGAGCAGCTGTACCGCGCCTGGTCGGTGAATGCCGGGCATCCCTACCATCGTGAATGAAGCAGGCCCTTTGCGACGATGGTCTGTATCACTCCTTTTTTCATAGCTGCTAGCGCCTGATGAATAAGCGTATGGGATGTCCTGCATCACTCCCTGCGGTCTGTGATAGCGCGGCCTCGGGCAGTCCGCTGCGTTGCTTTTCTTGCCAATAGCCCGGCTATTGGCTGCAAAAAGACGCCTTGCGGCCTATCCCGATCCGCACTACCACCGACTTGCGAGGGTGATGCAGGACATCCCTAGCCGATTTTTATTCAAAATCCGTTCATGCCCGACTTCATCTACCTCGCCTCCCAGAGCCCGCGCCGCCGCCAGTTGCTTGAACAGTTGGGCGTGCGCCACGAACTGCTGCTGCCCAACGTGGATGGCGACGAGCCCGAAGACGCTGAAGCCATCGAGGTGGTGCTGCCCGGCGAAGCGCCCACAGCGTACGTGGAGCGCGTGACGGCGCTCAAGCTCGACGCGGCCGTGGCCCGGCGCGCACGGCGCCAGTTACCGGATGCGCCCATCCTGTGTTCCGACACCACCGTGGCCCTGGGCCGCATCATCTATGGCAAGCCCGACGATGCCGCGCATGCGGCACGCATGCTGGCTGAACTGGCAGGGCACGAGCACCGCGTGCTGACCGCTGTGGCTCTGCAGGTAGGCACCAAACGGCTGACGGCCCTGTCGGTATCGCGCGTCACTTTCGCGCCCATGGCACCTGCGCAGATCGAGGCGTATGTGGCCACGGGCGAGCCGCTGGGCAAGGCGGGCGCCTATGGCATTCAGGGCAGGGCGGCAGCGTATGTGGAGCACCTGGCGGGCAGCTATTCGGGCATCATGGGGCTGCCCATGTACGAGACCGCGCAGCTACTGCGCGCAGCGGGCTTTGCCATCTAAGCGGCGCCAACCAAAGACAGCAACAACGCCATGCAACAAGACATCCTGATTAATTGGTCGCCCCAGGAAACCCGCGTGGCCGTGGTAGAGCACGGCGCCGTGCAGGAACTGCACATCGAGCGCACGCTGGAACGCGGCCTGGTGGGCAACGTCTACCTTGGCAAGGTATCGCGCGTGCTGCCGGGCATGCAGTCGGCCTTCATCGACATCGGGCTGGAGCGCGCGGCCTTCTTGCACGTAGCCGATGTGTGGCAGCGCCAGCCCGATGGCGAGCCGCCCGCATTCGCCCGCAAGAACGAGCCGCAGGTGCCGATTGAAAAGCAGGTGTTCGAAGGCCAGGCCCTCATGGTGCAGGTCATCAAGGACCCGATTGGCACCAAGGGCGCGCGGCTGTCCACGCAGATCAGCATTGCCGGTCGCCTGCTGGTGTTTTTGCCGCAGGACGACCATGTGGGCGTGTCGCAGAAGATCCCGCCCGCCGAGCGCGATGCACTGCGTGCGCGGCTGCAGGCGCTGGTGGGCGACAAGTCCACGGGCGGTGGCGGCGGCTTCATCTTGCGCACCAACGGCGAAGATTCCACGGATGCCGAGCTGGCCGAAGACATTGCCTACCTGCGCAAGACCTGGGCGCGCATCAAGGAGGCATCGCTCAAGCTGCCGGCCATGTCGCTGTTGCACCAGGACCTGGACCTGCTGCAGCGCGTGCTGCGCGACCTGGTGGGCGACCACACGCAGACCATCCGTATCGATTCGATGGAGCAATTCCAGCGCCTGCGCGCGTTCGGGCAGGAGTTCATGCCCGCAGCCGCCGGCAAGCTGCAGCACTACAAGGGCGAGCGGCCGATCTTTGACCTGTATGCCATCGACGAAGAGGTGGCAAAGGCGTTGGGACGCCGGGTGGACCTGAAGTCGGGCGGCTACCTCATCGTGGACCAGACCGAGGCGCTCACCACCATCGACGTGAACACTGGTGGCTACGTGGGTGCGCGCAACTTCGACGACACCATCTTCAAGACCAACCTGGAGGCCGCGCAGGCCATTGCGCGCCAGCTGCGGCTGCGCAACCTGGGCGGCATCATCATCGTGGACTTCATCGACATGATGCGGGACGACCACCAGCAGGCCGTGCTGGCGGAGTTCAAGAAGCAGCTCGCGCGCGACCGAGTCAAGACCATGTCGTCCGGCACCTTCTCGCAACTGGGCCTGGTGGAGATGACGCGCAAGCGCACACGCGAATCATTGGCCCACATGCTGTGCGAGCCCTGCGAGGTATGCCAGGGCAAGGGCAGCGTGAAGACTGCGCGCAGCGTGTGCTACGACATCCTGCGCGAGATCCTGCGCGAAGCCCGCCAGTTCAACCCGCGCGAGTTCCGCGTGGTGGCGTCCGCACGGGTGGTGGAGCTGTTCCTGGACGAAGAAAGCCAGCACCTGGCCGGGCTTTCCGACTTCATCAAGAAGCCCATCTCGCTGCAGGCAGAGAGCGCGATGGGGCAAGAGCAGTACGACATCGTGCTGCTGTAACAGCACTCTTGATCGACCGCGCGCTCAGAGGCTGAGAGCCTTTTAGCCAAGCCCGAAAGGCGCGCGAAAATGCCTCGGATCGAGGCGCAAAGCACAGCCATAGCTCGGGCTATGGCGAGCATTTGCAACGAAGATCCGGGGCTTTTTGGCGTGCAAGGCGGGCATGGATAAAAGACTCTTAGGCCTCAATCTGCATCGCCGGGCGTGCCTGCACCCGGGCCAGCCACGCTTGAACATGCGGGTGTGCGTTGACAGGGGCACCCAGGTACAGGCTGTAGCCCACGACCGAGCCCACCACCAAATCCACCAGCGAGTAGTTCGCCCCCAGCATCCAGGCTTGCTGGGCCAGCCGCGCGTCCAGCAGGGCCAGCAACTCGCTCAGCTGGCGCAGAACGGCCTCTGCCTGGGCCGTGTTGCGCCATACCTCTTCGCCCTGGGTTGCCACATGCAGGCGCCCCACGAGCGCGCCATAGGTCACATACGACCACGTGCACCACGACAGCGCCTGCAACGCCTCCGGCGTGCCGCCAGCGGGCCACAGGCCGCGCTCCACGCCAAAACGATGGCCCAACCACAGGTGGATGGCCAGGGCCTCAAACATCGGCGCGCCGTCCACCGTCAGCGTGGGCACCTTGCCGTTCGGGTTGAGGGCCAGGTAGTCGGGGCGGCGCTGCTCGCCGGTGCGGATGTCGATCTTGATGCGCTCATGCGGCACACCCAGTTCGTTGAGGGCGCAGGCGATGGGGGTGGCGCTGGACATGAGGTGCCAGTACAGGACGATGGACATGAAGAACTCCTTGCAAGTGGTGGAGGAAAAGGTGGAGCCACTGTAAAAACCATTGCGGACAATTTCAGTCCTTGATTCAACGTACAGTGGCAGCATGCTCACTTCATCCACCCGCCTGTTGCGCCTGCTATCCCTGCTGCAAACCCGCAGCCACTGGATGGGCCCCGAGCTGGCAGAGCGGCTGGAAGTGCACCCGCGCACGCTGCGCCGCGACATCGACCGCCTGCGGCAGCTGGGCTACCCAGTGCAGGCCAGCAGCGGTGTGGCGGGCGGCTATGCGTTTCGGGCCGGACAGGCGTTGCCCCCGCTGCTGCTGGACGATGAAGAAGCCCTGGCCGTATCGATTGCGCTGCGCACCGCCACCGCGGGTGCTGTGGGCGGCATTGAAGAACCCGCCTTGCGCGCCTTGGTGAAACTGGAGCAGGCCATGCCCCTGCGGCTGCGTGAGCAGGTGGACGCGTTGCGCTCCACCATCCTGCCGCTGGACCGCACCGGGCCGGTGGTGGAGGCCTCGCTGTTGGCCACGCTGGCGTCGGCCTGCCGCGACCAATTGCGGCTGGGTTATTCGTACGAGGACGGCAAGGGGCGCGCCACCCAGCGCTCGGTGGAGCCACAGGGCGTGGTGCACACCGGCATGCGCTGGTACCTGGTGGCGTGGGACTGCGACCGTGGCGACTGGCGCACCTTTCGCATCGACCGCATGGTGGCAAAGCCGGATGTCGGCACGCATTTTGTGCCGCGCCCTGGGCCAGACGGTGGTGACCTCAAGGCCTACGTAACGCGCTCCATCACCGTGGCGCCGCACCCCGACCAGGCGCGGGTGGTGCTGCATGCGCCCTACGCAGAAATGGCGCGGCGCATTCCACAGTCGGCCGGTGTGGTCACCACGCTGGCCGATGGACAGAAGTGCCAGCTGCAATGCCCCGCCAGCGATGCCCTGGTGTTCTGGCTGATGGCGCTGGATGTGGAGTTTGAGGTGCTGGCGCCCGCGTCACTGCAGCAGCGGCTGCGCGTGGCGGGGGAGCGGGCGTTGCGCTGCGCTTGAAGTGAAACACCCCCTGAGTCGCTTCGCGCCTTCCCCCTCTCTCACATTGCTTCGCAATCTGGGAGGGGGACGCCCCCAGCGCGGCGGGGCGGCCCTTGCGCGGGGGGCGCTGGTTTTGGGTTGCGCCCGTTTCACGCGCCGCAGGTGGTGCTCAGCGCAACGGATCACTGCGGCCAAGTATTTTTGAAAGCCAATGGGTATGGGCGCTCAAGGCACGAACCGGTACCCAATACCCGCCTCGGTCCGAAGGTGCCGGGGCATGGACGCGTTGTCCTCCACTTTCTTGCGCAGGTTGGCCATGTGCACGCGCACATAGTGCGTGTCCTCGGCATGGCCTGGGCCCCACACGGCTTTGAGCAGCTGGGCGTGGGTGATGACGCGGTCAGGTTGCGAGGCCAGGTGGGTGAGCAGCTTGTACTCGATGGGCGTAAGGTGCAGGGCTTCGCTGCGATCGCTGCCTGTGCTGCGCTCCACGGTGCGGCGGGCCAGGTCCACGGTGATGGCCCCGAACTGGATGACGGGCGTGGCTTCGGCGCCGGATGCGCGCTGGCTGCGTCGCAACTGGGCGCGCACCCGGGCCATCAGCTCACCCGAGCCAAAGGGCTTGACCAGGTAGTCGTCGGCCCCGGCATCCAGCGCCGCGATCTTGCTGGCCTCGGCGCTGCGGGCCGAGAGCACGATGATAGGCATGGCCGACCAGGTGCGCAGGTCGCGGATCAGGTCCACACCGTCGCCATCGGGCAGGCCCAGGTCCAGCACCACCAGGTCGGGGCGGCGGGTGCCAGCCTCGATCAGGCCGCGTTGCAGCGTGGCGGCCTCGTGCACGGTGTGGCCTTCGCTCTCCAGCGTCAGGCGCACAAAGCGGCGGATGTCGGCTTCGTCTTCGACGATGAGGATGTGGGTGGGCAGGTCGGTCATGGTGGTTGCGGGGCCGCGCGGTCAAACTTCACTGGTGGTGTCTGCATCGGCGCCCAGGTCGGTGGGCGGTGTGCCGCGGGGCAGCAGCAGCGTAAAGCGTGCGCCCGCAGGCTGGCCCTGGGCGTTGTGGATGGTATCGCCCCGGATGCTGCCGCCATGCGCCTGCACGATGGCGCGGCAAATCGCCAGCCCCAGGCCCACGCCGGGCGTGGCGCTTTCGCGGGCGCCGCGCTCGAACTTTTCAAACAGCAGCTCTTCGCGGCCTTTGGGCAGGCCGGGGCCTTCGTCGGTGATGGTCAAAGCCACGGCATCGCTTTGCGGCTGTGCGCTGATGCGGAGGGTGGTGTCTGCGGGCGTGTACTTGGCGGCGTTTTCCAGTAGGTTGACCAGCACGCGCTCCATCAGCACGGCATCGATCTGCAGCAGCGGCAGGTCGTCGGGCAGAGTCACTTCGACCCGGTGCGTTGCTATGGCCGGTGCGCTGGCGGCCAGGGCGCTGCCCACCACTTCTTCCAGTGGCTGCCAGGCCTTGTTGAGTTGTACGGCCCCAGCCTCCAGGCGGGCCATGTCCAGCAGGTTGTTGACCAGCGCGCTCATGCGCTGGGCGGATTGCTGAATGGCGCCGGTCAGCTCTTGTTGGTGGGCAGGCAGGGGCGGCTGCACCATGGCCAGTGATTCGGCCAAGCCGACCAGTGAGGCCAGCGGCGTGCGCAAATCGTGCGAGATGGCCGAGAGCAGCGAGTTGCGCAGCCGCTCTGACTCGATCTGCACCGTGCTTTTTTGCGCCACGTCGATGTAGTGGATGCGTTCGAGCGAAATGGCCAGCAGCGAGGCGCAGGTCTGCAGCAGGCGGCGTGGCTCCACGCCCGGTACTTGGCCTTGTGGCATGGCCACCACCAGCACGCCACGGATGCGCATGGGTGCCTTGAGCGGCAGCACCAGCGTGGGGCTGGAGTGCAAGGTGTCCGTGCCCCGGCCCGCAGGCTCGCCGCGCTCAAACGCCCATTGCGCCACGGCCATGTCCACGGGGGCGGTGCCGCCGGGCAGCACCTGCAGGCGGTTGTCATCGTCGGCCACCACCAGCGTGCTGCCAGCGCTGAATTCGCCGGTGATAAAGCGCGCGCCAATCTCGGCCACCTGTTCGGGCAGCAGGGCGGCCGACAGGTCCCGCGCCATGTCGTACAGGCTGCGGACGCGGTGCTCGCGCTCGGTGGCGGCCTCGGCCTGCACCTTGAGTCCGGCGGTGAGCTGGCCCACCACCAGGGCCACCACGAGCATCACGGCGAAGGTGACGATGTACTGCGCGTCGCTCACCGCAAAGTTGAAGCGGGGCGGCACAAAGAAAAAGTCAAAGAACCCCACGCCCAGAAACGCCGCCATGATGGCTGGGCCGCGACCAAAACGCAGCGCCACGCCCACCACCACCAGCAAAAACAGCATGACGATGTTGGTCAGCTCCAGCACGTTGGCCAGCGGTGTGGCGATGACGGCGGCGACGCAGCAGGCGAGTGCGGCGGCGATGTAGCCCGGCCAGAACGCACCGCGGGGGGCGTTGGTGGTGCGGGTGGCTTTGCGCTCTGCGGCGTCGGTGCTGCGGTTGGGCAGGGTGCCTACCTGCAGCAGGTCCAGGTCGCTGGCGCGCTGCGCGATCTGCTCGGCCAGCGTGGACTGCCAGGGCCAACGGCGGGCGCTGCACCCCATCACCAAGCGCACCAGGTTGTGCTCGCGTGCGTAGCGCACCAGGGCCTGTGCGGGCTGGGCGGCGGGCAGCACGGCGCAGGCGGTGGCACCCAGTTGCTGGGCGATCTTCAGCGTGCGCTCCACCTGCGGGTGCAGGGTGGCCGACTGGCCTTGCTGCTCGGGCGTTTCCACATGCACGGCGTGCCAGGGCAGGTCGAGCTGGGCGGCCAGACGGGCGCAGCTGCGCACCACTTTTTCGGCGTTGTCGCCCGTGCCCACGCAGGCCAGCAGGGCCTCGCGGTTGGGCCACACGGCCTCGGCGGTGGTGGTGCTGGCGCGGCGGTAGGCGCGCATTTCGTCGTCCACCCGGTCGGCGGTGCGGCGTAGGGCCAGCTCGCGCAGGGCCAGCAGGTTGCCTTTGCGAAAAAAGTTGGCGGCGGCACGCTCGGCCTGCTGGGGCAGGTAGACCTTGCCAGCTTTGAGGCGCGCCAGCAGTTCGTCGGGCGGCAGGTCCACCACCACCACCTCGTCGGCGGCGTCAAAAAACTGGTCGGGCACCGTCTCCCACACGCGGATGCCGGTGATGCCGCTCACGATGTCGTTCAGGCTCTCCAGGTGCTGCACGTTCATGGTGGACCACACGTCGATGCCTGCGGCCAGCAGCTCTTCGGCGTCTTGCCAGCGCTTGGGGTGGCGCGAGCCCGGTGCGTTGCTGTGGGCCAGCTCGTCCAGCAGCACCAGGCCTTCGGGGTGCGCTGCGCCCCAGGCCAGGGCGGCGTCCAGGTCAAACTCGGGCAGGGTGCGGTCTTTGTAGGGCAGGGCGCGCAGCGGCAGGCGGGGCAGGTGCGCGGTCTGTGCGTCGGTGTCGGCGCGGCCATGCGTCTCGACCACGCCGATGGTGACGGGCGTGCCTTGCGCCTGCGCAGCGCGTGCGGCCGACAGCATGGCAAAGGTCTTGCCCACCCCGGCGCAAGCACCAAAGAACACCTTGAGCCGCCCGCGCTGCTGCTGGGCCTGCTCTTGCTGGATGCGCTGCAGCAGCGCGTCGGGGTCGGGGCGATCCTGCATGGGCACAGTGTATCCACCAATTTGATGTCGAATAGGCCTCAAGCGCTAGTATCAATTGCGCTGATAGCTATTTATTTGATAGCGAATCGAGTGCCAGATTCAAGGCCAAAACGTTCACACGCGGCTCACCCAGCAGGCCCAGCCAGGGGGTGTCGGTGTGCTGCTGCACCAGCGTCTCCACTTGCGCAACGGGCAGGCCCCGGGCGCGGGCCACGCGCTCGGCCTGGTAGGCGGCTGCTGCCGGGCTGATGTGTGGGTCCAGCCCGCTGGCCGACGCGGTGACCAGGTCCACGGGCACGGGTTGGGTGTTACCGGGGTCGGCAGCGCGCAGGGCCTCGATGCGCGCCTTGACGGCTTCGACCAGTGCTGGGTTGGTGGGGCCCAAGTTGGAGCCGCCCGAGGCTGCTGCGTTGTAAGGCATGGGCGCAGTGGCCGAGGGGCGGCCCCAGAAGTGGCCGGGCTCGGTGAACGACTGCCCGATCAGCTCGGAGCCCACGGCCTTGCCGCCCTGGGTGATGAGGCTGCCGTTGGCCTGGTGCGGAAAGGCCGTTTGTGCCACGCCCGTCACGGCCAGCGGGTACAGCAGGCCGGTGATGAGTGAGAGCACGACGAACAGCGTGAGGGCGGGGCGCAGCAGGCCGCCAGTGCTGGCGGGCACGTCGTCGCGGGGGATACGGATAGGCATACGATTTTCCTTGTCAGTGATTAGGGCGCTGTGTTGGCGAATGGGCAGCGATCAGGTCAACCCGGCCGCAGCCAACACCATGTCAATCAACTTGATGCCAATGAACGGCACCACCATGCCCCCCAGCCCGTAGATCGCCAGGTTGCGGCGCAGCAGCGCGGCAGCCCCCACGGCGCGGTAGGCCACGCCCTTCAGCGCCAGCGGGATCAAAAAGATGATGATCAACGCGTTGAACACCACGGCGGACAGGATGGCCGACGAGGGGCTGGCCAGGTGCATGAAGTTCAGGGCCGACAGCTGCGGGTAGGTGGTGACAAACGCCGCCGGGATGATGGCAAAGTACTTGGCGATGTCGTTGGCGATGCTGAAGGTGGTGAGCGAGCCGCGCGTCATCAGCATCTGCTTGCCGGTCTCCACAATCTCGATGAGCTTGGTGGGGTTGCTGTCCAGGTCCACCATGTTGCCCGCCTCCTTGGCGGCCTGGGTGCCGGTGTTCATGGCCACGGCCACGTCGGCCTGGGCGAGGGCGGGGGCATCATTGGTGCCATCACCCGTCATGGCCACCAGCTGGCCATTGGCCTGGTAGCTGCGGATGAGCTGCAGCTTGGCCTCGGGCGTGGCCTCGGCCAGAAAGTCGTCCACACCCGCCTCGGCGGCAATGGCGGCGGCCGTCAGGCGGTTGTCGCCCGTCACCATCACGGTCTTGATGCCCATGCGGCGCAGCTCGGCAAAGCGCTCTTTGATGCCGCCCTTGACGACATCCTTCAGCTCGACCACGCCCAGCACATGGGCGCCATCGGCCACCACCAGCGGCGTGCTTCCACGGCGCGATACATTGTCCACCGCCGTCTGCACGGCGGTAGGAAAGCGCCCGCCCAGGGCCTCCACATGCTTGCGGATAGCGTCTGCGGCACCCTTGCGCAGCAGGCGGGGGCCGGGCAAGTCCACCCCGCTCATGCGGGTTTGCGCCGTAAAGGGCACAAACACCGCCTGCAGGCTGGAAAGGTCACGTTCGCGCAGGTTGAACTTCTGCTTGGCCAGTACCACGATGCTGCGGCCTTCGGGGGTTTCGTCGGCCAGCGATGCCAGTTGCGCCGCGCCTGCCAGAGCTGCCTCGGGCACCCCGGTAGATGGCAAGAAGGCGCTGGCCTGCCGGTTGCCCAGGGTGATGGTGCCGGTCTTGTCCAGCAGCAGCACGTCCACATCGCCCGCAGCCTCCACGGCGCGGCCCGAGGTGGCGATCACATTGGCCTGCATCATGCGGCTCATGCCTGCCACGCCAATGGCGCTGAGCAGTCCGGCGATGGTGGTGGGGATCAGGCAGACCAGCAGGGCCACCAGCACGACCAGGCTCACCGGCTCGCCCGCGCCGCTGGCCTGCACGCTGAACAGCGAGAACGGCAGCAGCGTGACCACCACGCCCAGGAACACGATGGTCAGCGCCACCAGCAGGATGGTCAGCGCGATCTCGTTGGGTGTCTTGTGGCGCTTGGCGTTTTCGACCATGGCGATCATGCGGTCCACAAAGGTCTCGCCGGGGTTCACGGCCACGCGCACCACGATCCAGTCGGACAGCACGCGGGTGCCACCGGTCACGGCCGAGAAGTCGCCGCCGGATTCGCGGATCACTGGGGCGGATTCGCCCGTGATGGCGCTTTCGTCCACCGAGGCCACGCCGTCGATCACCTCGCCATCAGCGGGGATGGTGTCACCGGCTTCCACCAGCACCACATCGCCCTTGCGCAGGTTGGCGGCCTCCAGAGGCAGCCAGGTCATTTCGGTGCGCGGCGTCGTGCGGTCAAACTGGCCGTCGAGCTTTTTCGCCCAGGTCTGCTTTTTCAGGCCGCGCAGCGATGCCGCCTGGGCCTTGCTGCGGCCCTCGGCCATGGCCTCGGCAAAGTTGGCGAACAGCACGGTGAACCACAGCCACAGCGCGACTGCTGCTGTGAAGCCCTCGGGTTGGCTGGCGGCCAGCGCGGTGGTGAAGGCGCTGCCCACATACACCACAAACATCACCGGGTTGCGCCATTGCACACGCGGGTCCAGTTTCTTGAAAGCCTCCAGCAGCGCAGGGCGCACCAGGGCGGGGTCGAACAGGGTCAATGTCTTGCGAGTCATCACAATCTCCGTGCCATTTCTTTAGCGTGTGGTCAGCACCAAGTGCTCTACCACCGGGCCCAGCGCGAGGGCGGGCACATAGTTCAGCAAGCCCACCAGCAGCACCACACCCGCCAGCAGCGCTACAAACAGCGGGCCGTGCGTGGGCAAGGTGCCATCGGTGGCGGTGGCGCGCTTCTTGGCGGCGAGGGACCCGGCCATGGCCAGCACCGGCACGATCACGCCAAAGCGGCCCAGCCACATGGCCACGGCCAGCAGCACGTTGTAGAAGGGGGTGTTGGCCGACAGGCCTGCAAAGGCGCTGCCGTTGTTGTTGGCGGCGGAAGACAGTGCATACAGCACCTGGCTGAAGCCGTGCGCGCCAGGGTTGGAAAGGCCTGCGCGGCCCGCCTCGCTCATCACCGCCACGGCGGTACCGAGCAATACGAGCAACGGCGTGACGAGGATGGCGATGGAGACGAGCTTCATCTCGTGCGTCTCGATCTTCTTGCCCAGGTACTCGGGCGTGCGGCCAATCATCAGCCCGGCGATGAACACCGCCATGATGGCGAACACCAGCATGCCGTACAGGCCCGAGCCCACGCCGCCAAACACCACCTCGCCCATCTGCATCAGCACCATCGGCACCATGCCGCCCAGGGGCGTGAAGCTGTCGTGCATGGCAATCACCGCACCGCAACTGGCCGCTGTGGTTATGACGGCGAACAGGGCCGAGGTGACGATGCCGAAGCGTGTTTCCTTGCCTTCCATGTTGCCGCCCGCCTGCAGGGCGCTGGTGGCCTGGTCCACGCCCAGCGATGCCAGCAGCGGGTTGCCTTGTTGCTCAAAGGTAGTGGCTGCCACCACGGCCACCACGAAGAGGAGACTCATCGTGGCCAGAATCGTCCAGCCCTGGCGTTCATCGCCCACCATGCGGCCAAACACCAGGCACAGCGCGGCGGGGATGAGGAAGATGGCCAGCATCTGCAGCAGGTTGCTGGCGGCCGAGGGGTTCTCGAACGGGTGGGCTGAGTTGGCGTTGAAGAAGCCACCGCCGTTGGTGCCCAGCATCTTGATGGCCAACTGCGAAGCCACGGGGCCCATGGCCAGGGTTTGGGTGGTTTGTGTGACAGGCTCGGTGACTGGAGCACCCTGGGCGTCCAGCGCGGGCTGGCCTGCAGCATCGAACTTGGGAGCGTCGTAGTGCACGGGCTCCAGCGTCTGTACTTCGGTAGAGGGCGACAGGTTCTGAATCACGCCCTGGCCTGCAAACACCACGGCCAGCACCAGCGACAGGGGCAGCAGCACCCACAGCGTGGCGCGGGTCAGGTCGACCCACACATTGCCGATGGATTGCGCAGAGTGCCTTGAAAAGCCACGCACCAGCGCGATGACCACCACCAATCCCGTCGCGGCAGACAGAAAGTTCTGCACCGTCAGCGCCAGCATCTGCGTGAGGTAGCTCATGGTGCTCTCGCCGCCATAGCCCTGCCAGTTGGTGTTGGTGACAAAGCTGATGGCCGTGTTGAAGGCCGAGTCCGGAGCCACCGCAGCCATGCCCTGAGGGTTGAGCGGCAGCACCGCTTGCCAGCGCTGCAGGGCATACACCGCCAGCACGCCCAGGCCGTTGAACACCAGCAGGCCCAGCGCGTAGCGCAGCCAGCCGGTCTCTTCATCGGGCCGCACGCCTGCCAGTCGGAACAGCGGCGCTTCCAGCCGCCGCCCCAGGGCAAAGCGGCCGGCCATCACGGTGTCGATGTAACGCGCCAGCGGCCAAGCCAGCGCCAGCAGCAGTGCCATGAACACCGCCAATTGCAGCCAGGCACCTGTGCTCATGAAAAGTCCTCCGGCCGCAGCAGCACGGCGACGAGGTACACCAAGAGGCCTGCAGCCAGCACGGCCGCCAGAATCATCCAGCCGCTGGTCATGACCGCCCCCCTTGCGCCTGGCGTTGCAGCAGCGCGCAACCCTTGGCCAAGCCATAGACGGCCAGCCACAGCAGGCCTCCCACCGCCATCAATATCCAGTCCATAACGTCCTCCTTGAGACATGGACCGATGCTAGGAACGGCCGCATCAAGATGGGCGCAAGAGTGCGGGGTGGGGTATCAAGATCGCATCAAGATGCGCGGGCGGCAGGTCTGGCAGGCAGAAAGTTGTGTGGCAATTTGCTATTGAATTTATAGCTGTTTGCGCTTGATATTCAAGCGCTACAGGCCGTTGTTATTCAAAGTTTCGCCTTGAAGCGCGGGTTCGCCTGTTCTCTCGCTGGTTTCGGGCGTCTGCACGCTCGACAGGTGTGGTGCGCCTTGAGGTCTGTCTGGTCTCCCAACGGGTCATTGGAGAACGCTCACATCGGCCAGCAGCCAAGGCGCCCGCAAGCTGCGATCATCCCCACCCAGCATCACGCTTCTTTTCTTCATGACCCAGGCCACACCGCTCCGTCCCAGCGCTTCCAGTCCGCTCGATTCCCTTGTCCCTCTGCTGTTTGTGGCGCTCTGGAGCACCGGCTTTATCGGCGCCAAGCTGGGGCTGCCCTATGTGGAGCCGCTGACCTTTCTGGCGCTGCGGTTTGCCATCGTCATCGTGCTCATGCTCGCGGTGGTGGCCGTGGCGCGTGCTCCGTGGCCGCCGTCAGGCAGGGCCTGGCTGCACATTGGGGTGTCGGGCCTGCTGGTGCACGGCGTGTACCTGGGCGGGGTGTTCATGGCCATTGGGCACGGGCTGCCGTCGGGCATTACAGCGCTGGTGGTGGGCTTGCAGCCGCTGCTGACAGCCCTGGTGGCCGGGGCTTTGCTGGGCGAGAAAGTGCGGCCAGCCCAGTGGGCGGGACTGGCCCTGGGCTTTACCGGCGTGGCGCTGGTGGTGGCCGGCAAGGTGGCTACCGTGCCGGCGGGTGCTTTGCTGGGCATGCTGCTGCCAGCGGTGGTCGCGTTGCTGGGCATCACGGCGGGCACGCTGTACCAGAAGCGGTTTTGCCCCTCGTTCGACTTGCGCACGGGCTCTGTCATCCAGTACCTGCCCTGTGCGGTGGCCATGGCTGCCGTCGCCTACGCCACCGAATCCATGGCCATATCGTGGACCGGCGAGTTTGTGTTTGCGCTGGGCTGGCTGGTGCTGGTGTTGTCACTGGGCGCGGTGAGCCTGCTGAACTTGCTCATCCGTCGGGGCGGCGCGGTGAATGTGGCCAGCCTGTTCTACCTGACCCCGCCCACCACGGCGCTGATCGCCTGGGCCATGTTTGGCGAGACGCTCAGCGGCTGGGCGCTGGCGGGGATGGGGTTGGCGGCGGCGGGCGTGTGGCTGGCGCGGCAGACGCGTTAGGGCCTTCAAAGGCCCTGCGGATCACAGCTTGCGCAGCCGTTCCAGCGCGGCGCGCAGCGTCTCGTCCTTCTTGGCGAAGCAGAACCGCACCACACGCTGGTCAAACCCATTGCCATAAAACGCCGACAACGGAATCGCGGCCACGCCCACTTCGCGGGTGAGCCACTGGCAGAAATCGGCCTCGTTCAAATCGCTGATCGCCGAAATGTCCACGCACTGGAAGTAGCTGCCGGTGCTGGGCAGCAGCTTGAAGCGTGAGCCCTCCAGCCCCTGACGGAACAGATCGCGTTTGGCCTGGTAGAAGGCCGGCAGTTGCAGGTAAGGCTTGGGATCGTGGAGGTAGGCCGCCAGGCCGTGCTGCATGGGCGTGTTGACGGTGAACACATTGAACTGGTGCACCTTGCGGAACTCGGCCGTCAGGGCGGCAGGGGCCGCCACGGTGCCGACCTTCCAGCCGGTGACGTGGAAGGTCTTGCCAAAGCTCGACACGATGAAGGCGCGGGCCGCCAGGCCTGCAAAGCGTGCGGCGCTCTGGTGCTCGGCGCCGTCGAACACCATGTGCTCGTACACCTCGTCGCTGATGAGCAGGATGTCGGTGGGCGCGAGCAGGTCTTCGAGCTGGCGCATTTCCTCGGCCGTCCAGATGGTGGCGCTGGGGTTGTGCGGGCTGTTGATGATGATGGCGCGGGTGCGGGGCGTGATGGCCGCGCTGATCCTGGCGAAGTCGGGGCGGAAGGTACCGGGCGTGAGTGGCACGCGCACGGCCTTGCCGCCCGCCAGCTCGATGTTGGGTACGTAGCTGTCGTAGCAGGGGTCGAGCACGATCACCTCGTCGCCGGGGTGCACGATGGCCAGGATGGCGGTGATGATGGCCTGCGTGGCGCCCGCGGTGATGGTGATTTCGGTGTTGGGGTGGTAGGCCCGGTCGTGCAACGCCTCGATCTTGTGGGCCACGGCTTCGCGCAGGGCGGGCACGCCAGGCATGGGCGGGTACTGGTTGTGCCCGGCCTGCATGGCGGCGGTGACGGCGTTCACCAGCTCGGGCGCGCATTCAAAGTCGGGGAAGCCCTGGCCCAGATTGACAGCCTTGTGCTCGGTGGCCAGGGCGGACATCACGGTGAAGATGGTGGTGCCGACGTTGGGCAGCTTGCTGGGGAAAGCGGGGGTGCGGGCGATGGCTTGGGTCATGGCACAACGGCGTGAAAGAAGGGATCTGGATGGGCTGAAAGAAGAGCTGAGGCTGGGCTGCTGGTTGTTTACAGCTCGTAGTCGTTGACATGGCCCGTCATGGCGCGGGCGATGAGTTCACGGCTCAATCGGTCGCTGAGCAGCTCGGCAAACTTGTAGACAAAATTGCGCAGGTAGGCGCCGCGCTTGAAGGCAACGCGGGCCACACTCTGGCCAAACAGGTGGCCCACGGGGCGCACAGCGAGGTCGCCCACGGGGTCATCGCGCATGGCCATCTCGGCCACGATGCCGATGCCCAGGCCCAGGCGCACATAGGTTTTGATCACATCGGAGTCGATGGCTTCGAGCACGATGCGGGGCGTGAGTTTGCGCGCCGCAAAGGCGTGGTCGATCTTGCCCCGGCCGGTGAAGGAGGGGTGATAGGTGATCAGTGCCTCATGGGCCAGGTCGTCCAGGCCGATGCGCTCTTTTTGCGCCAGCGGGTGGTCGTTGGGCACTACCAGGACGTGCTGCCATTCGTAGCAGGGCAGGGTGACGAGTTCGGGGTAGTCGGCCAGGGATTCGGTGGCCATGCCGATCTCAGCCACCTCGTCGATGATCATGCGGGCCACTTCGTGCGGCGTGGCTTGGTGCAGGCTCACGTTGACCTTGGGGTAGGCCTCGCGTAGCCGCGCCACGGGCACCGGCAGCACATAGCGCGCCTGGGTGTGGGTGGTGGCGATGCTGAGGGTGCCGCTGTCCTGCGCGCTGAATTGCTCGCCAATGCGCTTGAGGTTACCCACCTCGCGCATGATGACTTCGATGCTTTTGAGCACATGCTGGCCGGGCTCGGTGATGCGCTTGAGGCGCTTGCCGTGGCGGGCAAAGATGTCCACGCCCAGTTCTTCTTCCAGCTCAATGATGGCCTTGGAAACGCCCGGCTGCGAGGTATGCAGGGCCTTGGCGGCCTCGGTCAGGTTGAGATTGCGACGCGCAGCCTCTTGAACGAAGCGGAATTGGTGCAGATTCATATCGAATATTGCCTAAAGAATTGCATCATTATGCTGCAATCGTCTAAGCAAACGGCCGGCACCTCAGAAATTTCAGGCTGGCGGGCTTTCGCAGGCGATCTCCGCCATCAAGGCCGTCATGCGGGGGTCTTCACCGATGGCGGCCTGCACGTGGAATTGCACGGCGGGGTGAGCGGCGCGCAACTCTTGCACCAGCAAGGGCAAGTCCTCCCGGGCATGTTTGCCGGTGCCCAGGAACATCGGAACCACCGTGACGGCGGCGGCCCCATCGGCCACCAGTTGCCGGACGGCGTCTGGCAGGGATGGTTCACTTAGTTCCAGGTAGGCGCAGATAGCTTTGCGGTCAGGGCTTTGCGCCGCAATGCGCGTTGCGACTGCCTCCATGGGGGCGCGCCACAGGGGGTCGCGGGACCCGTGGGCAAACAGGACGATGGCTTGGGTCATGGGACGAGGCGGGTCAGGATGTCAGCGTCTCAGCACCAGCCAGCCAAAGGCCGCCAGCGAGAGCAGGGAATAAATCAGGCCGGGAGCCGCCGCCGTCAGCCATGGTGACCAGTTTTGCAGGTTGCCTGCATAACCAAAGACGTTGTTGAGCAGGAAGAAGCTGATGCCCGCCATCACGCCGCCGAACACGTAGCCCGCGATGCCGCCCGAGCGGAAATGCAGGTATGCAAAAGGCAGCGCCAGCACCACCATCACCAGGCAGCTCAAGGGGTAGAACACCTTGCGCCAGAACTCGATTTCGTACTTTTGGGCGGACTGCCCATTGGCGTTCAGGTGCCGGATGAACTGAAAGAGGTCCAGCGTGGCCATGCGGTCGGGCTTGAGCAGGGACGCGGCCACCATGTCGGCGCTGATCTTGGTCGGCCACTGCAGGGAGGGGCTTTCCTGGTGCTCCACACGGGCCTCGTTCTTGTCGTTTTGCTGCTCAAAGTGGCTGCGCTGCACTTTCTCCAGAGTCCAGTTTCCGTCTGGACCAAACTGGCCCGACGCAGCCCGCGTCTGCGAAGCCAGGCGGCCCTTCTCGTCAAACTCAAAAATGCGCACGTCCAGCATGCCGCCATTGGGGGTGAGTGCGCGCACGTTGACGGCAAACGAATGGTCTTCCTGTCGCTCTTTCAGCCATGCGCCCGTGGCGCCCGCTGTCAGCCGCCCCAGGTAGCGCACCTTGATGAGCTGCGCGGTGCGGTCGGTCAAGGGGGCCAGGTAGTCACCGACAGCAAAGGTCAGCAGCACAAAGACTCCGCCGAGCGTGAGCAGGGTGCGCAGCGCGCGCCAGGGGCCCATGCCGCTGGTGCGCATGATGGTGAACTCCGAGCTTTGGGCCAGGCGCGCCATCACGAAGATAGTGCCGATCAGTACCGTGATCGGTAGTAGTTCATACAGGTGACTGGGGATGCTGAGCACCACGAACAGCAGCGCGTGCGAGAGCTGGTAGCCATCGGCACCCGCACGGCCTACCCAGCGCAGTTCATCCACCAGGTCAAAGAAGAAGAACAGAGCCAGAAAGCCCACAGTGACAAAGGCGACGGCGCCCAGCGCCTCTCGGTGAATCAGGCGTCGGATGGTTTTCATGTGGGCTGCCCTCCGGCACGCAGGGACTGCCCCATGCGGCGCACCGTCCACTGGTTGTGGCGTACCGCCAGCACCAGCAGCGAGGCTGCCAGCATGCCGCCATGCAGCATCACCATGAAGCTGGTCAGGCCCAGCCGGTCCGCACCCACCCAGCTCTGGCCCAGGGTCATGAGGTTGTAGTAGACGATGAAGGCAAACAGCGCGAACACCATGCTGGTGCTGCGCGCCGCGCGTGGGTTGACGCTCGCCACGGCCAGGCCCAGCAGCACAAAGTTGAGGGCGGCCAGAGCCAGGCCCAGCCGCCATCCCAGCTCGGCGCGGTAGGCCGGCAGCGGCTGCATCATGAGGTCGTAGGTGGTGCGTGTCTTCACCGCTTGTTCTTCTGCCGACCCGGGGGGCGCGCTACCGATGCGGGTGCCGTACAGGCTGAACTCGCTGATCTTCACGCCGGGCTTGTCCCGCGAAGTCTCCAGGCGCTGGCCGTCGCTGAGCAGGGCCATGCGTTCAGCGCCCTGGGTTTCCAGCCGGGCGCTGCGGGCGGAGGTGACGGATTCACGTTTACCGTCATTGGCAGCGATGAAGACGTTGTTGGCGGCCAGTGTGTCCGGGGTGTCCTTGTCGATGAAGAACACCCGGCTCCCGTTGGACGACTCCTGGAACTCGCCCGGGGCGATGCGGTCGATGTCGCTGCGTTGCTCGTAGCGGGTCTTGAGTTCCTGGATCTGGGAGTTGGCCCAGGGCCACACCAGCAGCGACAGCACGGCGATCACCACCATCACCGGCCAGGCAAATCGCAACAGGGGGCGCACCAGGCTGAGCAGGCCGCGCCCGCTGGCGAACCAGATCACCATTTCGCTGTCACGGTACATGCGCGACAGCGTGCCGACCACCGCAATGAACAGGCTGAGGCTGAGAATGGTGGGCAACTGCCCCAATACGGTGAAGCCCATGACGAGCATCACGTCGGACGGGCTGACGCTCCCCTTGGAGGCCTGACCCAGCGTGCGGATGAGCATCATGGTCATGACCACGGTCACCAGCACCACAAGGGTCGCGCCGAAGCTGCGCGCCAGCTCCTTGCGGATGGATGAATCGAATAACATTGGCTCGAAGGAAAACACCAATTATGAACTTTGATCTCAAGACCCTTGAACTTGCTGCGGCAGCTTCGGAGAAATGCGACCTGCTGATCGTCCTGCTGCCCGAGGGCTTCAAGCCCGGCAAGGATGCGCTGTCCGCGCTGGCGGCCTTGGCGCTCAAGCACGGAGATCTGACCACCAAGGCGGGCAAACACCTGCAGCTGTACCAGGTGCCCGCCGTTGCAGCCCGCCGCGTGGTGCTGGTGGGGCAGGGCGATGGTTCGGCGCGCGCAACGCGCCAGGCGCTGCAGGCACTGGGCGGCGCCATCAAGGCGCCGCACACCAAGCGGGTGGTGCTGTGTTTCGCAGACGAGGCCCCGGCTGCGGCCGTCAGCGCTGCCATTCAGGCGGTGGCAGACGTGAGCTATGTGTACACCACCACCAAGACCAAGGTGGAGGCACGCAGCCTGAGCCGCTGTGTGGTGGGTGTGCCCGATGCGGCCAGTGCACGTGACGGATTTGACAGCGGTGTGGCCTTGGTGGCTGGCGTGGAGTTTGCGCGGGAATGGGGCAACCGCCCGGCCAACCATGCCACCCCCAGCCTTCTGGCCGACGCGGCCAAAACCCTGACCAAGCTGCCACGCATCCAATGCAAGGTGCACGGTCCGGCAGAGGTGGCACGTCTGGGCATGGGCGCCTTCATGGCTGTGGCAAAGGGCTCTGAAGAGCCCCTGCGTTTCATCGAGCTGCGCTACAACGGCGCTGCCAAGGACCGGGCGCCGGTCGTGTTGGTAGGCAAGGGCATCACCTTTGACACCGGCGGCATCTCGATCAAGCCTGCGCCCGAGATGGACGAGATGAAGTTTGACATGTGCGGCGCAGCCAGCGTGCTGGGGACCTTCCGCGCGCTGGGCGAACTGCAGCCTGCCATCAATGTGGTGGGCCTGATCCCCGCGTGCGAGAACATGCCAGACGGGCGGGCCGTCAAGCCGGGCGACGTGGTCACCAGCATGAGCGGCCAGACCATCGAGATTTTGAACACCGACGCTGAAGGGCGCCTGGTGCTGTGCGATGCGTTGACCTATGCAGCGCGATTCAAGCCTGCCGCCGTGGTGGATATCGCCACACTGACGGGCGCTTGCGTGATCGCGCTGGGCGGCGTGCGCAGCGGCTTGTTTGCCAATAACGACGGCTTGGCGGAGTCCTTGCAGGCCGCCGGGGAGGCCGCGCAAGACCTCTGCTGGCGCATGCCGCTGGACGATGACTACGCAGACGGCCTCAAGAGCAACTTTGCCGACATGGGCAATGTGGCCGGCCGTGCGGGTGGTTCCATCACTGCTGCGAAGTTCTTGCAAAAGTTCGTGGGCGATATGCCCTGGGCGCACCTGGACATTGCGGGTACTGCCTGGAAGGGAGGCGCTGCCAAGGGGTCTACAGGGCGCCCGGTGGGCCTGCTGGTGCACTATGTGTTGGAACAGTCCAAGGCGCAGGTTCGTCAGGCCAAGGCTCCCAAGTCCACGTCGCGCATCGCGACCAAGACGGCCGCCGGAGTGGCCGGTAAGCCCGCGGCCAAGCGGTCCTCCAGCACCAAGGCTGCGTGACGGTGCCATGACCGAGGTGGCTTTTCACTTCAACGCGCCAGACAAGCTGGCCTATGCATGCCGTTTTGCGCGCAAGGTTCAGCGCACAGGGGCTCGTCTGGTCATCGCGGCGCCTGCGGATGCGCTTCAGGCGCTAGACCGCATGCTCTGGTTGATGGCCCCTCAGGACTTTGTGGCCCACTGCCACGCCGATGCCGACGAGGAGTTGGTTCAGGCGTCTCCGGTATTGCTGGCGCAGGATGCACGCCTGGCACCGCACCATGAAGTCCTCTTGAATCTCAATGCGGAAGTCCCGGAAGGTTTTGGCCGGTTTGACCGCCTGGTGGAAGTGGTGAGTGCCCAGGACGAAACCGACCGGGCCCAGGCGCGCGCGCGGTGGCGGCACTACGCCTCCCGGGGCTACGCCATCACCCGCCATGATCTGGTGCTGAAAGCAGGTTGATGGCGCTGCCACCCAAGACCCCTCCTCGTTTTGTACCCACGCTCACCGAAGTGGTGCAGGTGCCAGATGCTGCACCGCTAGCACCGGGTGGTTCGAATCCGGCGGCACGCACCACGGTTCTGTCGCCGTCGCAGTCTGCTGCTATGGCCAAGGCCGCGGCGCCCGCCGCGCGACCGGGTGGTACGTCATCGGCCGCCGCGCCTTCCCTCACTGCGCGTTCTGTTGCCTCCCCGGTGGCTGCGCCATGGCCCGCGGTTTCTCCTCAGGTATCGCGTGCTCCGGTGTCGCATGGTCAACCAAGCCCGGTAGTTCCTTCTGCCCTCTATGCAGGCCCGACACCGGGGGCCGCGCCCGCTGCGGCCCGTGCCTTGCCCGATGGAATGGAGGAGTACATGGTGCACCGCGTCATGCAGCGCGTGGATGTGGTGCTGGACCAGCGCCTGCGTGAGGCAATCGCCACGGTGGTGCAGGAGCAGACACGTTCAGTGCTTCCGCGTCTGCGCGAAGAGATCGAATCGGTGGTGAGGCATGCCGTGTACGAGGCAGTTGCGGACGAGCTGGCCAGTGGCGTGCCCCCTATGCCAAAGGGATGACAGGGTATTCCCCTGTGGTTTCTCTCGCGTTTAATCGTGTTCCCTAATGATCTGGCCCGTAAATTGCGATATGTTCGCCTGCGTTGAGACACAAGAAGATTCTCAGCGTTTATCTTTACTGGAGATTTGATATGCAATTGAAGTTGAAACTGACCGTGGTTGCTGCTATCGCGGCTGTTGCTGGTATGGCCTCTGCACAAGAGCAAGTGGTCAAGATCGGCCACGTGGCTCCGGTTTCCGGCGCCCAAGCCCACTACGGCAAGGACAACGAAAATGGCGCCCGCATGGCCATTGAAGAGCTGAACGCTCAGGGCATCACCATCGGTGGCAAGAAGATCAAGTTCGAGCTGCAAGCTGAAGATGACGCTGCCGATCCAAAGCAGGGCACTGCTGCCGCACAAAAGCTGTGCGACTCCAAGGTCGCTGGCGTTGTCGGCCACCTCAACTCCGGTACGACGATCCCCGCATCCAAGGTGTACAACGATTGCGGCATCCCGATGGTGACAGGCGCTGCGACCAACCCCAACCTGACCAAGCCTGGCTACAAGACCACGTTCCGTATCATCGCCAACGACAACGCCCTGGGCGCTGGTCTGGCGTTCTACGCTGTGGACACCCTGAAGCTCAAGACCGTTGCGATCATCGATGACCGTACCGCTTACGGCCAAGGCGTTGCCGACGTGTTCAAGAAGACTGCCGCAGCCAAGGGCATGAAGGTTGTGGACGAGCAGTTCACCACCGACAAGGCCACCGACTTCATGGCCATCTTGACCGCCATCAAGGCCAAGAACCCTGATGCCGTGTTCTTCGGCGGTATGGATCCTCAGGCTGGCCCCATGCTGCGTCAGATGGAGCAACTGGGCATGGCCAATGTCAAGTACTTCGGTGGCGACGGCGTCTGCACCTCCGAGATCGCCAAGCTGGCTGCTGGTGCCAAGACCCTGGCCAACGTGATCTGCGCTGAAGGCGGCTCTTCGCTGGCCAAGATGCCCGGCGGCACGGCCTGGAAGGCCAAGTACGATGCCAAGTACCCCAACCAGTTCCAGGTGTACAGCCCCTACACCTACGACGCCACGTTCCTGCTGGTCGACGCTATGAAGCGTGCCAACTCCGTGGACCCCAAGGTGTACGTGAACGAACTCGCCAAGGCCAACTTCAAGGGTGTGACCTCCACCATCGCCTTCGAACCCAACGGCGAAATGAAGAACCCTGCCATCACGCTGTACGTCTACAAGGACGGCAAGAAGACACCTCTGTAATCAGGGTGTGGCTTCGTGCTGCAGGGCGTTTCGATGCCTTGCAGCCATCAAAAAAGGCTTCCCTCGGGAAGCCTTTTTTTGTTGTACCGCACGGTCTACAGCCAGTGCTGCGACCGGCTAGCGCTGCTAGCGTCGGACCTGCAGTGAGCCAGGGTTCACGATGTTGGTCGGGGTACCCTTGATGAAATTCACCACGTTGTCGAAGGCTGCACCAAAGTAGAGTTCGTAGCTGTCCTGCTCCACGTAGCCAATGTGTGGGGTGCAGATGCAATTCTCCAGGCGCAGCAGGGCGTGGCCTTGGAGGATCGGCTCGCTCTCGAACACATCCACTGCCGCCATTCCAGGACGGCCGCGATTGAGTGCCGCGATCAGCGCGTCGGGTTCAATCAACTCCGCACGCGACGTGTTCACCAGCAGCGAAGTGGGCTTCATGCATGACAGGTCTTCGAGCGAGATGATGCCGCGCGTTTCGTCGTTCAGGCGCAAGTGCAGCGAGATCACGTCGCATTGCGAAAAGAACTCTTCGCGCGTGGCTGCTGCCTGGTAGCCATCCGTCAGTGCCTGCGCCCGCGAAGCCTCGCGGCCCCAGACGCGTACGTTCATGCCAAACGCACGACCGTAGCCCGCTACCAGTTGCCCGATGCGACCATAGCCCCAAATGCCCAGAGTTTTCCCCCGCAACACGCTGCCGAGCCCGAAGTTGGCGGGCATGGATGCGGTCTTGAGGCCGGACTGCTGCCACGCGCCATGTTTGAGGTTGGAGATGTACTGGGGCAGGCGGCGCATGGAGGCCATCACCAGAGCCCAGGTCAGCTCGGCGGGAGCTACGGGGGAGCCAACCCCTTCTGCCACGGCAATACCCCGCTCGGTGCACGCAGCCACATCAATGTGGCTGCCAATCTTGCCGGTTTGGGCAATGAGCTTGAGCCGCGGTAGCTTTTCGACCAATTGGCGTGTGATCTGGGTTCGTTCCCGGATCAGCACAATGATGTCGGCATCTTTGAGCCGCACCGAGAGCTGCCCCAGCCCCTTGACCGTGTTGGTGTAAACCTTGGCGGTGTACGTGTCGAGCCGGGAGGCGCAGTGCAGTTTGCGCACTGCATCCTGGTAATCGTCGAGGATCACAATATTCATCCCGACATTGTGCCTTGGCAGGAGCAGAGGAATGCCCCCTACGCCTCACTGGGCACATCAAAGCCTGCGGTTTTTGGTGACTGAGTGCTGCACGCATGTTGAAGCGGCAATCACGGCACTGCAGGTGTGGCGCAGAGTGGGTCGTAAGAGCGACAGCGGGTGAGGCACGCTGTAACGCAGTCTCACGCTGCGGGCCCGTTATTGCAGGCCCGTGGGTACGCTGGTGTCCAACGCTTGCGAACCGACACTTTGCGCGAACCTGCCGCAGATACCAACCTGCGTCCTCACACCGCGGATCAGGCTCGGAGCGCCTCGGAGGCAGCCAAACGGTCCAACTCTGCGCAGACGTCCGCCATGCGGCCCGCAATCACCAGGCGACCCGAGCCTGTGTCAGAGGCCCGGCGCAGCACCCTGGGGGCCTTGGGGGCGCAGGTGTCTGTGCCCAATGACGCCAAAAAGGCTTGCCGCTTGCTGCCGTGCGCGTGTGCTGGCAGAAAAGACCGGTGAGCGGTGGGGCCGGCGGGGCCCTCCGGTGCCCGTACAGGAGGCTTTGCAGTAAAAGGCCAGTTACCGCGCAATGGGCGCTGTCCTGGGGGCTCCGTGGAGTTGTTGGGTGGCGTAGCAGAGGTTGCATGGCTGCGACAGGCCATTGCCATCAGCGCACCGGTATTGGCGCCTGCCAGGTCTCCTGGCTCTGCCGACAAGTTCTGCCGGACTTTGGCCGTACGCGTCGGGTTCGCAAATAGCTGTTTCAGGCTGCGCAGAGGGTTCTGCACTGAAGAAAGGGTGAACAAAGCAATTCCCATGTGAAAACTCCGAAAGTCGGGGGTTGGACATAGGCAGGATTGCGACGTGGTTGCATGCCAAAGCACCTGAAAACAGCGCGAATCGATCCCCCGGCAGCGCAGCGAGCTGCTCCGCCGGTGCATCAATCAAGTCTTGCTTGAGAGGCCTTGGCATTCAACGGGACCTGCACCGCAGGGCTGATGTACCGACCACGATGATCTGTACGTCAAACGCCCGCCACCCACGGTGTGGCCCTGTAGATATGTGCTACATGAGCATGGTGTTGCGGATAAGTCCCACTGCCAGGCCTTCAATTTCGAAGGGTTCGCCAGGTTGCACCACGATCACTGGATAGTCGGGGTTCTCGGGCAGTAATTCGATGGCAGTCGCTGTGCGGCGCAGTCGCTTGACGGTGACATCGTCACCCAGGCGGGCCACGATGATCTGGCCGTTGCGAGCCTCACGGGTGGACTGCACCGCGAGCAAGTCCCCGTCCATGATGCCGACGTCGCGCATGGACATTCCACGCACCTTGAGCAGGTAATCGGGCTTGTGCTGGAAGAGGCTGTTCTCCACGCTGTAGGTCTGGTCCACGTGTTCCTGCGCGAGAATGGGTGACCCCGCTGCCACCCGCCCCACCAGGGGCAAGACCAGCTGCGACAGGCCCGGGATGGGCAGGCTGAACTGGTTGCCACGGGCTGCGTTGATGGAGCGTACCGTGTCGCCACGCAGGCGGATGCCCCGCGATGTGCCGCTGACTAGTTCGATCACGCGTTTGCGGGCCAGGGCCTGCAGGTGTTCTTCAGCCGCATTGGCCGATTTGAAACCCAGCTCGGCCGCGATTTCTGCGCGGGTGGGGGGCGCGCCGGTGCGTGCGATGGCGGTCTGGATGAGGTCCAGAATCTGCTGCTGGCGGGCGGTAAGTTTGGGGTTGTCGAGCATGGTGGTTTCCGGTGCAGACGGTTACAGTGACGAACAACTGTTTTTTAATCCAGTAACTGTATTTTTCACCAGTTTTTCGGAGTATGCAAGTGAGTGGGCAAAAAATTGTGGTTTTGGGCACGGGGGGCACGATTGCTGGCACCTCGGCACAGGCGGGGGACAACATTGGCTACACCGCTGCGCAGGTAGGGGTGGAGCAACTGCTGAATGCGGTGCCCGGCTTGCAGGCGCTGGCAGGCGGCGGCTTGGTGGCAGAGCAAGTGGCCCAGATCGACAGCAAGGACATGGATTGCGAGGTTTGGCGCACATTGGCACTGCGATGCGCCCACCATCTGAACGACCCAGAGGTGCGGGGTGTGGTCATTACCCACGGCACGGACACCCTGGAAGAGACGGCCTGGTTTTTGCACGAAGTGCTGGATGCGCGCAAACCCGTGGTGCTGACCTGCGCCATGCGGCCCGCCACCGCCCTGACCCCCGATGGTCCCCAGAACCTGCTGGACGCGGTGACAGTAGTGCTGGCACCGGGGTCGATGGGTGTGCTGGCAGTTGCTGCGGGTGATGTGCATGGCGCTCGCCATGTGCAAAAAGTGCATCCCTATCGCGTCAATGCTTTCAGCTCCGGGGAGGCCGGCGCTTTGGGCTGGGTCGAAGAGGGAACCGTTCGTTGGGCATTCAATGGGCCCGTAGTGCAGGAAAATCATGCCTATGGCGCTATGAATAGTGTAGTAAATGCTGCTGCCTGGCCCTGGGTGGAAGTGATCATGAACCATGCAGGCGCGTCGGGCAGGGCGGTGGACGCCCTTGTGCGCGAGGGGGTGCAGGGCTTGGTGGTGGCCTGCACTGGCAATGGCACGATTCACCATGATCTGGAGGCGGCCTTGCTGCGTGCTCAGATCGCTGGGGTGCGGGTGGTGCGCTCCACCCGCTGCGCCGAAGGGCAGGTGCTGCCCAAGCCCGGAGACGCGCTGCCTGCCTCGCAAGGTCTGTCACCCGTCAAGGCGCGGGTTGCCTTGATCCTGGATTTGCTGCGGATGGATTGAGCAGGAAGGGTTGCGCACCGTGTTCACTGCCCTCAAGACTTACGCCTGGGCCTACCCCGCGCTCGAAGTCGTACACATCGTGGGCATTGCGCTGTTGCTCGGCAATCTCGTTGTGTTGGAGTTGAGGGTGTTTGGGCGCGGTGCGGCCTTGCCGGTCAAAGAACTGGCCCGGCTGAGCTTGAGTCTGGCGCTGTGCGGCTTTGGGCTGGCGGCGGCGTCAGGTCTGTTGATGTTTGCTACCCAACCCATGGAGTTGATCAGCAACCGGGCCTTTACCTGGAAGATGCTGTTGTTAATGCTTGCGGGCTGCAATGCGGCGTGGTTTCATGCACGCGGTTCGCTCACGCGCCTGGATGGTCTGGCGCGCTGGCAAATGCTGGCCTCCACGCTGGTGTGGCTGGCGGTGGTGGCCTGTGGCCGCTGGATCGCGTACGTTTGACATTGCCCATTTTGTTCATCAGGAGCCAGTATGAGCCTGCAACGCCGCCATGTGCTGATCGCCTCAAGTGCCTTGCCTTTGAGGGTGCATGCGCACCATGGCTGGAGCAGCTTTGATGCAGATCGACCGCTGTATCTGGAGGGCACCGTGCGCAAGGTACGCTGGCAGAACCCGCATGCCGAGCTGGAGCTGGAGCTACCCGCCGCGCTCCAATTGCCTGCGGACCTTGCGCAGCGAGCAGTGCCCGCTCAGGCTGCGCCCGTGGATGGGCGGGCGTTGCTGGCCAAGACTGTGCTGCCCACCCGCAAGGACCGCGTCTGGGAGATCGAGCTGGCGCCCCTGACCCGCCTGCAGGCCTGGCAGGTGCCGGAGATCAAGCCGGGCGCTGCGCTGTCCGTTGTTGGATTTACCTTGCGGGACGAGAAGGGTGCGGCGGTGCTGCGCGCCGAGTACCTGTTTGTGGGCGGCAAGGCCTATGGCTTGCGCTCCAGTCCTGCCTGAGCGGGGCAGGGTAGTCGGCGTGGTGGCTGCGTTCTCACCCGCCCTGGGGCAAGTTGGCGGCACTGTTTCCGCCTTTATTGATTCACCATGAAAAAAGCGACACCCCGGTGTGGAGCGTCGCTTGATGGGCATTGCCCGCCCGAGTCTGCGTCAGGCGAGTGGGATGCGGCTCAATCGATCAGCTGGCCAGTGCCTGCAGGGCGCGCGCGGTGATCTCGTCCACGCTGCCCGTGCCACTGATGGCGCGGTACTTGGGCGCAGCGGTGGGCTCGGCCTGGGCCCAGTTGCTGTAGTAGTCCACGAGGGGACGCGTCTGGTCGCTGTAGACCTGCAGGCGCTTCTTGACGGTCTCTTCCTTGTCGTCTTCGCGCTGGATCAATTCTTCGCCGGTCACATCGTCCTTGCCTTCCACCTTGGGGGGGTTGAACTTGACGTGGTAGGTGCGGCCGCTGGCGGGGTGCGAGCGGCGGCCGCTCATGCGTTCGATGATGGCGTCGAAGGGCACATCGATTTCGAGCACGTAGTCGAGCTTGACGCCGGCGGCCTTCATGGCGTCGGCCTGGGGGATGGTGCGGGGGAATCCGTCAAACAGGAAGCCGTTGGCACAGTCTGCCTGCGTGATGCGCTCCTTAACGAGACCGATGATGATGTCGTCACTGACCAGGGCGCCCGAATCCATCACCGCCTTGGCCTGCAGACCCAGGGGGGTGCCGGCCTTGACGGCTGCACGCAGCATGTCGCCAGTGGAGATTTGGGGGATGCCGTACTTCTGGCAGATGAACGTGGCTTGCGTGCCCTTTCCGGCGCCAGGCGCGCCCAACAGAATCAGTCTCATGGATGTCCTCGAAGGTTAGAAATCGGGTGGCGCCGCTGGCGGGGACGTTCGAAGGGCGCCTGAAGCCGTTCTGTGCGCCCGGGATGCGGTGCTCTCGTTACAGTTGAGGATAGCATGTGACCGCCTTGCGCTGACTTACAGGGGTGACCGTTTCTAAGTCGGTGCCCCCACCTTGCCGCCAGGCGTTCCCTCATGCGTGCAAAGCGCGCCTCAAGTGCGCACCGCCAGGAGCCTGAGAACGATCAGCAGAGCAGTGCGCGCACCCGTTCCAGGTCCTCGGGCGTGTCCACGCCCGGGCCCGGCGCCACGTCTGCCACGTGCACGGCAATGCGGTGACCGTGCCAGAGTGCGCGAAGCTGTTCCAGCGCCTCGACTGCCTCGGTCGGTGCGGGCGCCAGTTGCGGAAACTGCCGGAGGAACCCGGCGCGATAGCTGTAGATGCCCACATGCCGCAGCGGCGCAAAACCTTGCAGCGCCGCCACACCGGGCTGGGCGGCCTGCGCCGCGCCTTGCCACCAGGCCGTGCCCGCGTGGTCGCGCCCAAAAGGGATGGGTGCACGGCTGAAGTAGTGGGCCAGACCCCGTGCGTCCAGCACCACCTTCACCACATTGGGGTTGGTGTAGTCGGCCAAGGACGCGATGGCATGGGCGGCGGTGCCCATGCTGGCTTCGGGGCGTTGGCCTTCGCGGTCTTGCAGCAAAGCGGCCACGTCGTTGATGAGCGCGGGGTCTATCAGCGGCTCGTCGCCCTGCACGTTGACCACGATGTCGTCGCCGTCCAGACCCAGTTGCACGCACGCTTCGGCCAGCCGGTCGCTGCCGCTGGCATGGTCGGCCCGGGTCATGACAGCGTGTACGCCATGGGCCGCGCAGGCTTGCAGGATACGGGCGTCGTCCGCAGCTACCACCACGCGGGTTGCGCCGCTCTGTGCGGCACGTTGGGCCACGCGCACCACCATGGGCAGGCCGGCAATGTCGGCCAGCGGCTTGTCCGGCAGGCGGCTCGATGCCATGCGGGCCGGGATCAGCACCGTGAAGGGGCTTGCGGTGGCAGCGTGGGCGTTCACCGCTCCAGTTCCTCGTCAGTCAGCGTGCGGGCTTCGTTCTCCAGCAGCACCGGGATTCCATCGCGCACCGGGTAGGCCAGGCGCGCGCTGCGCGAGATGAGTTCCTGCGCCTCGCGGTCGTAAGTCAGGGGGCCCTTGGTGACGGGGCAGACCAGCAGTTCAAGCAGTTTCGGGTCCATGGGGAGGGGCTTTCCGGGGGGATTCGTTCAGGCAGGGGGCGATGATAGCGGCGGCTTTGTGGTCTCGGCTCCAGGGACGAGCTGGGCCAACCAGCCATTCAGCGCGTCAAAAAAGGAAGGTGCCAGCCTCACGGCCAACGGTACAGTCAGTGCGTCCGGGTGATGGCTCCAGAGCTTCACGGCGTCTTTTTCAGTGCAAACAAGCTGTAAGTGCTTGTTAGATGTGCGCTGCCAGCTATCAAAATTATAGTGATCGGACAGCGCCTCGGTGCGTTCCAGGGTCAGACCTTGGGCACGCAGCATGGCAAAGAAGTCACCGGGCCTGGCCACTGCCGCCACCGCATGCAGCGGTTGCCCTTGCAGGTCGGCCAGCGGCACCTGGCGGCCGTCCGACTGCAGGGCGTAGGGCGCGAGGCTGCGTTGAAGCGCAAACGCAGGTGCCGTCGTTCCACAGGGCGGCGCACTGCCCGCGTGCAGCACCATATCCACAGCGCGGGGCCAGGGCTCCCGCAGCGGGCCTGCGGGCAGCAGAAAACCGTTGCCGATGCCTTGGTCATTGAAGATGCAGATCTCCAGGTCCCGCTGCAGTGCCAGGTGCTGCAAGCCGTCGTCGCAGACGATCACATCGGTATCAGGGTAGGCCGCCAGCAGCGCACGTGCGGCGGTGATGCGGCGTGGGGCCACAAACACGGGCACCATGCCGCCACCCGCCACGCTGCGGGCAATCAGGGCAGGTTCGTCGCCCACCTCGCTGGCGGGGCTGTCGGGTTGCACGGCACGGCAGTCCTGCATGCTGCGGCCATAGCCGCGCGAGATCACGCCTGGGCGCAGGCCGCGTGCCTGCAGGTGTTTGACGAGTGCGATGACTACGGGCGTCTTGCCGGCGCCTCCGGCAATCACATTGCCCACCACGATGACGGGGCGGCCCGGGTGTTCGGCGCGAAGCCAGCCCCTGCGGTACAGCCAGCGGCGCAAGGCGACCAAGGCGCCATACAGTAGGGAGACAGGCCATAGCGCCCAGGCCGCTGGACCCCGGGACTGCCAGATGTTCTGCAGCCGCTGTTCGGTCTTGGGTGGGGAGGCCTGTGGGGCCGAAGTCCGGGGCGACTGCGGCCCGAAAGCGGCCATGCCCGTCAGCGGCTGGCCGCGCGGCCCGACGCGGACGACTGCGTGGCAAACGTGATCTGCGTGAGGCCCACGCGGCGCGCGGCCTCCATCACCGTGACCACGGACTGGTGCGGCGACATGGCGTCGGCGCTGATGATGACCACGCTGTCGCGGCCAGCGGTGGCGGCGGTGCGCAACGCTTGCGCGATCGCGTCCACGCTCTTGCCTTCGACGCCGGTCTTGTTGACGGCGTAGCGGCCGTCTGCTGCCACCGAGACAATCACTTCCTTGGGGTGGTCGCGCTGCTGCTCGGCATCGGCCACGGGCAGGGTGAGCTGCAGCTCCGTGAACTTGCTGTAGGTGGTGGTCAGCATCAGAAAGATGAGGATCACCAGCAGCACGTCGATGAACGGGATCAGATTGATCTCGGGCTCATCCTTGGCGCGGGGGCGAAAGTTCATGGCGCTTATTTGGCTTTGCGCAGGCGCAGGATGTGGCGAACGAACTGCTCCGATGCCAGTTCCAGCGTGAGCAGATACGCGTCCACGCGGGCCCGGAAGTAGCGCCAGAAGATCAGGGAGGGGATGGCCACGATCAGGCCAAATGCCGTGTTGTACAGCGCGATCGAGATCCCGTGCGCCAGCTGGGCCGGGTTGCCGCCGCCCATGGCCTGGCCCACACCACCGCCGCCAGACTGCGAGCCAAAGATCTCGATCATGCCGATGACGGTGCCCAACAGGCCCAGCAGTGGCGCCGCCGAGGCGATGGTGGCGAGGGCGGAGAGGTACTTTTCCAGCCGGTGAGCGACGGCCCGGCCGGTGCCTTCCATGGCAGCGCGCAGGTCGGTCTCGCTGCATTGGGGGTTGCTGTTGAGGGTACGCAGACCGCTGGCAAGCACCTCACCCAGGGCGGAGTTTTGCGCCAGCTGGTTCACCACGTCAGGGGTGGGCAGGGCCTTGGACGACACCGTGATGGCTTCGTCGAGCAGCTGGGGGGGGGCAACGCGGGCCGTTTTCAGGGCCAGAAAACGTTCAAAAATCAGTGCCAGTCCCAGGATGGAACACGCGACCAGGGGCCAGATGGGCCAGCCTGCGGCTTGTATGATGGACAGCAAATCTCTCTCCGCGCAGATGAAAGCAATCGGCGATTATGGCCTAGCTTGCAACGGCCGCCGAGTCACAAATAGTTACGCTATTGCGCATGCCATCGACCGGCACGCTCACCCACAAAAACTGTGGATAACTTTGTGGGCAACCCGCATCCAGAGCCCCGCCAAGTGGCTTCGCGCCGTGCTTGCAACAGAATGATGAAAAAATGTGCAATGAAAAACGTATATAAATCAATGACTTGTACGTGGGCTGGTGTTTTGCGGCCGGTGGCGCCGTCGATGCGAGCGGAGACTCCCGCTGGTCCGAAACTGTGGAGTACTTGCACGGTGATCGCGGCGCCAAAGCCCGCCGTTTCTCATGTTTGAGCGCCCAGGCCCAGCAGCGGCGCCCCGAATCTGGGAAGTTGGCGCGCTGTGCCGCGCCATTGCTGACGCCTTAGAGGCGCGCTTCAATCCAGTCGCGGTGCGCGGCGAGATCACGGGCTTCTCGCGCGCATCCAGCGGGCATTGCTATTTTTCGATCAAGGACGCCAACGGGCAGTTGCGCTGTGCCATGTTTCGCCGCGCGGCCACCCTGCTTGACTTTTCGCCGCGCGATGGCGAATTGGTGGAGGTGCGCGGGCGTCTGGGGGTGTACGAGGCGCGGGGCGACCTGCAGTTCATCGTGGAAAGCATGCAGCGCGCGGGGCAGGGCGCGTTGTTCGAGCAGTTTTTGCGGCTGAAGGCGCAGCTCGACGCCGAAGGCCTGTTCGACGTTGCACGCAAGCGCCCGCTGCCGTTGCAGCCGCGTGGCATCGGGCTGGTTACCTCGACCGGTGCGGCAGCGCTGCACGATGTGGTCACGGCGCTGCGCCGTCGCGTTCCGCACATCCCGGTGGTGCTGGTGCCCGCGCAGGTGCAGGGCGTGGCCGCCCCACCGTCAATCATTGCAGCGCTATCAAAACTATATCTGTTGGCGCAAGCGGGACGAGCACCTGGGGCTGATTCGACCCAGAGTCCGCCGATTGACGTGATTCTGCTGGTGCGCGGGGGCGGCTCCATCGAGGACCTGTGGGCCTTCAACGACGAGCAGCTGGCCCGCGCCATCGTGCAAAGCCCGGTGCCCCTGGTCAGCGGCGTGGGGCACGAGACCGATTTCACCATTGCCGACTTTTGCGCAGACCTGCGTGCTCCCACACCCACGGCGGCGGCAGAGCTGGTAGCTCAGCCGCGTGAGGTCTGGCTGGGCGCACTGGACTTGCTTGCGGGCCGTCTGAGCGATGGCGTGGAGCGCCAGCTCGATGCCCGCCACCAGCGGCTGGACCAGGCCGCTGCGCGTCTGGGTCGGCCCTCGGGCCTGGTGGCACGGGAGCAGTTGCAACTGGCGCGCCTTGCGCAGCGCATGCGCCACGGAGTGCTCCTGAAAATGCAGCGCCTGGCGCAGCGCCAACAAGTGCTGGAGGCCCAATTGCCCCAGGCTGTGCGACGCAGCGTGGCGCAGAACGCAGAGCGGCTGGAGCGTGCCGCTCTGCGGCTGGAGTTGCTGGACCCGCGCCTCGTGCTGCAGCGCGGGTATGCGCTGCTGACCGACACCAGCGGCCAGGCCATCACCAGCATCCGCCAGGCCCAGCCGGGTGATGCGCTGCGGGCCACCTTGGCCGATGGGGCGGTGGATTTGACGGTGGCACAGCCACGGTTGCTGTAACTGGACCCCGCGGAGCCAGGGGCTGCAAGCAGCCCTGCTGTAGGACAGAGGCGGTTTGTGGCATGGTGGGCCGGATTGGGGAGTCCACATGCTGCACAGGTCACCTGATGTTCCTACAATGCCCCCTTCGCGCTGCGTCCGACTGCATTGCTCCCGAAAGAGAAGCGTTGCAGGCGGCATCCCAGAATTTCAAACCACGAGGAAACACCACCATGGAACACACCCTTCCCCCGCTGCCCTACGCCATCGATGCCCTGGCCCCGCACTACAGCCAGGAAACCCTGGAGTACCACCACGGCAAGCACCACAACGCCTATGTGGTGAACCTCAACAACCTGCAAAAGGGTACCGAGTTTGAAGCCATGACGCTCGAAGAGATCGTCAAGAAGGCCAGCGGCGGCATCTACAACAACGCAGCGCAGATCTGGAACCACACCTTCTTCTGGAGCTGCATGGCTCCCCAGGGTGGCGGTGAGCCTTCGGGCGCGCTGGCTACGGCCATCAATGCCAAATGGGGCAGCTACGCCGCCTTCAAGGAAGCCTTTGTGAAGTCCGCCGTGGGCAACTTCGGTTCGGGCTGGACCTGGCTGGTGAAGAAGGCCGACGGCAGCGTGGACATCGTCAACACCGGCGCCGCCGGCACGCCCCTGACCACGGCCGACAAGGCCCTGCTGACGGTGGACGTGTGGGAACACGCGTACTACATCGACTACCGCAACATGCGTCCCAAGTTCGTCGAGACCTTCCTCGACAAGCTGGTGAACTGGAAGTTTGCCGAAGCCAACTTCGCCTGATCGCTCCAGGCAGTCGCGGTGTGACACTCACATCGCGCTCACAACAAAAAACGGCCCTCGGGCCGTTTTTTGTTGCTCCACTGAAAAGTTGAAGTCTTTTTGGCTGGATGCGCTAGGGAATCATGTCTGTGATGCTATTGAAAATATAGCGTCAGCAGCCGCGTGTATTACTGCCGGGCAAACGGGGTCCCGCCGAGTTTGGTCCCGGCCTTGATGCCCTTCTTGGCAAACCAGCCCTGGTTCATCTCCAGCACGTAGCGCACGGGCTTGGCCGAACAGTGCGAATCCAGTGTCTGGGGCTTCATGTCCTCCAGGTTCACGATGGTGCCATCATCGGCAATGAAGGCCGCCGTGAGCGGCAGCAAGGTGTTCTTCATCCAGAAGCACTGCTGGGACGGCTGTTCGAACACAAACAGCATGCCCTCGTGCGCGGGCATTTCCTTGCGGTGCATCAGGCCGGTCTGGCGTTCTTGCGGGGTGAGGGCGACCTGGGCATCGATGCGGTGCATGCCGGCGTTCAGATCCACGCGCCGCAGGTTCATCTGCGGGCCTTCCTGTGCCTGCGCGATGCCAGCAGATGCCGCCAGTGCATAGACCATCACCGCTAGCGTACCCCAGGCCCCGACTGCGCGGCGGGCAAGGCGTTGGGTGCCGATGGCACCCCGCAGGGCGGCAAACGGGAGGGCTGGGATGGCGCGTAAGGCGGTCATGGGCGGGGCTTTCTGGTCAACAAGGAACAACAACTTACAACGGACTGCGCCAGGGACGGACTGCAGGGGGCGCAAAAAGTTCGGGCAGTACGCAGGCGGGAGGCGGCAGCACCAAAGAAAACGCCCGCATCAGCGGGCGATTTTGAATCAGTGAAGGCCCGAGAACCCTGTGGCAGGGGCAGTCAGGCCTTGCGATGCTTCAGGCTGCCTTGTGGGCGGTTTTCTTCTTGGCGACCTTTTTAGTGGTCTTTTTCTTGGCGACCTTCTTGGTGGCCGGGGCAGCAGCCTGGGCCGTCATGGGAGCGGCTGCAGGAGCGGTGGTGGCAGGGGCGGCTGCGGGTGCCTGTGCAAAAGCACCAGCAGTGAACAGACCGGCCACGAGGACAGCGAGGAGTTTTTTCATATATGCCGTTTCCAGTGTGAACGAAGGTTGAAGGGCCGCGCGAAAACCGTACGGCTCCACTCGCAACGATAGCAGCGCCCGGCGCGTTGACAGGGGCTTGGACGAAAATTTTTGTCATTAGAATTGTTCGAAGTCACACCGCCACGCCTGCGGCGGTGCATCTTGTCCTCGCCTTGCCCCTTCATCGACCGAATCACCCTCGGCGCACACCGGAGACTCCCCCCATGACCACTTACCAGCACATCGTGGTGCCTGCCGAAGGCCAGAAAATCACCGTCAACGCCGACATGTCCCTGAATGTGCCGGACGAGCCCATCATTCCGTTCATCGAAGGAGACGGTACCGGCCTCGACATCACGCCCGTCATGATCAAGGTGGTGGACGCCGCCGTGGCCAAGGCCTATGGCGGCAAGAAGAAGATCCACTGGATGGAGGTGTATGCAGGCGAAAAGTCCACCAAGGTGTATGGCCCCGACGTGTGGCTGCCCGACGAAACCCTGCAGGTGCTGCGCGAGTACGTAGTCTCCATCAAGGGGCCGCTCACCACGCCGGTGGGCGGCGGCATCCGTTCGCTGAACGTGGCGCTGCGCCAAGAGCTGGACCTGTACGTCTGCCTGCGCCCTGTGCAGTACTTCAAGGGCGTGCCCTCACCGCTGAAAGAGCCTGAAAAGACCAATATGGTGATCTTCCGCGAGAACTCGGAAGACATCTACGCCGGCATCGAGTTCGAGGCCGAGTCGGACAAGGCGAAAAAGCTCATCAAGTTCCTGCAGGACGAGATGGGCGTGAAGAAGATCCGCTTCCCCAACACGTCCGGCCTGGGGGTGAAGCCGGTCTCCATCGAGGGCACCGAGCGCCTGGTGCGCAAGGCCATCCAGTACGCCATCGACAACGACAAGCCCAGCGTGACCATCGTGCACAAGGGCAACATCATGAAGTTCACCGAAGGCGGCTTCCGCGACTGGGCCTACGCGCTGGCGCAGAAGGAGTTTGGCGCCGAACTGATCGATGGCGGCCCTTGGTGCAAGCTCAAGAACCCCAAGACGGGCAAGGACATCACCGTCAAGGACAGCATTGCCGACGCCTTCCTGCAGCAAATTCTGCTGCGCCCGGCCGAGTATTCGGTGGTGGCCACGCTCAACCTCAACGGCGACTACATCTCCGATGCACTGGCTGCGCAGGTAGGGGGCATCGGCATTGCTCCAGGCGCCAACATGTCCGACTCGGTAGCGTGTTTTGAAGCCACGCATGGCACGGCGCCCAAGTACGCCGGCAAGGACTACGTCAACCCTGGCTCCGAAATTCTTTCGGCCGAGATGATGCTGCGCCACATGGGCTGGACCGCCGCCGCCGACCTGATCATCCGCTCGTTGGAGAAATCGATTGCCTCCAAAAAAGTGACCTACGACTTTGCCCGCCTGATGGACGGCGCCACGCAGGTGAGCTGCTCAGGCTTTGGCCAGGTGATGATCGACAACATGTAGGCCCGGTCACGCGTCGGCGCGGGCAATGTCGCCCGCGTGCTCGGCACGGTCGCCCATGGCACTTTGTGGCCCCTGATCCCGCAACGGGATCAGGGGCTTTGTGTTGGTGGGCGCCGCACACGTTGCGGCTGGTGGCCGGGCGCGGCGGGGTGCCGTTCATTGTTGGTGTTTTGCGGCATTCGCCCCTAATATGGATTGGCGCTGTTGCCGCCTGCGCTGCCTGCCCTGAAGATGTGGCCGGTGGATGCTTCCACGGTGAGGCACAGAGGTGGGGGCCACGCACAGCATGGTGATGGAGTGTGTATCGCCACCTTAGGCAAGAACATTGACACAGGGGGCAGGGCACGGGCGTACCAGGCACACCGGGTGCCACTCCCCCCGGAGCAAGAGGGCTGCATGGCGACTGACTTTTCTGCCGCGTACTGGGAGCAAAACCCCGATGCACTGCTGGTGCTGTCGCCAGACGGCCAGGTGCTCAACTGGAACCCCGCCGCCGAGGGTATCTTTGGCTACCCCCAGGCAGAGGCGCTGGGGCGCTCAGTGCTGGAGCTGATCGTCCCCGCAGACCGGGCGAAGGAAGACGCCGACATGCGCGCCGAGGCACTGCGCGGAAGTTCTGTGGTGCACGAATCGGTGCGGCGGCGCAAGGATGGCTCGCTGGTGCATGTCAATGTGTCCACCAAGGCAGTGTGTGCGGCGGATGGGCAGTTGCTTCACTACCTGTCCAGCACCAAGGACGTCACCCAGCTCAAGGTGCAGCGCGATGCCAAGCTGCTCGAAGCGCGATTTCGCGACCTGCTGGAATCCACCCCTGATGCCATCGTGATGGTCAACGTGACCGGGCGCATCGTGCTGGTCAACTCGCAAGCCGAGCGCGTGTTTGGGTACCCCCGTGCCGAATTGCTGGGGCAGGCGGTGGAGGTGCTGCTGCCCCACCGCTACCGCGGTGCCCACCTGGGCCACCGCAGCGGCTTTTTTGGCCAGCCACGCACCCGCACCATGGGGGCGGGGTTGGAGCTGCACGGCCTGCGCAAGGACGGCGGTGAGTTCCCGGTCGAGATCAGCCTGAGTCCCATCGACACCGAAGAGGGCACCATGGTGATGAGCGCCATCCGCGACATCACCGACCGCAAGCGGGCGGACCAGAAGTTCAAGGACCTGCTGGAGGCCGCGCCCGACGCCATGGTCATCGTTAACCGCGAGGGGCACATCGTGCTCGTCAACTCGCAGGCAGTGAAGCTGTTTGGCTGGAGCCGCGACGAGCTGCTGGGCCAGCCCATCGAGCTGCTGGTGCCCCAGCGCTTCAGCGCCCGCCACCCCGACCACCGGCACAATTTTTTTGCCGAACCGCGCACCCGCTCCATGGGCGCTGGGCTGGAGCTGCATGGCCTGCGCAAGGACGGCAGCGAGTTCCCGGTGGAGATCAGCCTCAGTCCGCTGGAGACCGAAGAGGGCCTGTTTGTCTCCAGTGCTATCCGCGACGTGACCGAGCGCAAGCGCATCGAGCAGGTGCTGCGCGACAAGAACCTGGAGCTGGAGAACGCGGCGCTGGTGAAAGACCGCTTTCTGGCCAGCATGTCGCACGAACTGCGCACACCGCTCAACGCCATCATCGGCTTTACCGGCACGCTCTTGATGAAGCTGCCCGGACCGCTCAACACCGAGCAGGATAAGCAACTGCGCATCGTGCAGACCGGGGCCAAGCACCTGCTGTCGCTCATCAATGATCTGCTGGACGTGGCCAAGCTCAGCGCCAACAAGGTCACGCTGAACCTAGAGCCAGTGGACTGCAAAACCCTGATCGAAGAAGTGTCTGCCACACTGGAGTTGGAGGCGCGGCGCAAAGGCCTGGCCTTTGCTGTGCATACGCCGCCGGTGGATGTTTTGCTGCTCACCGATCGGCGCGCGCTCAGCCAGATTCTCATCAACCTCGTGGGCAATGCCATCAAATTCACGCAACAGGGACGGGTGGATGTGGTGCTGCAGGAGCTGCAGTTGCCCACCGGCCGTGCCGTGCAGCTGCGGGTACAGGACACCGGCCCTGGCATACCGCTGCAGGAGCAGCCCCGGCTGTTCGAGGCGTTTTCACGGGTGGAAAGCGCGGACCGCCGCCATCACGAGGGCACCGGCCTGGGTCTGCACCTGAGTCGCAAGCTGGCCGAGGCCTTGGGCGGCACGCTGGGTTTTGACAGCACCGAGGGCCTGGGCAGCACCTTTACCCTGCAATTGCCGGAGCATGTGGCATGACGACCACCACCACACATCCCGCCACCGTGCTGGTCATCGAGGACGATGACGCCAGCCGCATGCTGGTCACCTACCTGCTGGAAGCCGCCGGCCACCGGGTGCTGGCCGCCGAGAACGGTGCCGTGGGGCTGGAGCTGGCCCTCGCCGAAGGCCCCGACATCGTGCTGTGCGACCTGCAGATGCCGGTGATGAACGGCTACGAAGTGGCGCGCGGGCTGCGTGCCAGCCCGCGCTGGCGGGTAGTGCCTCTGGTCGCGGTGACGGCTTTCTCGATGCCGGGCGACCGCGAGAAGGCACTCGAAGTCGGTTTTAATGAACACCTGTCCAAGCCCATCACGCCCGAGACCTTTGTGCAGCAGATCGAGGCGTTTTTGGCTGGAGCCCGCCCAACCTCATCCCAATCCGGTTGAACACCCCGTACGTACAGCATGGCAAAGATCCTCGTCGTCGATGACCTCCCCGCCAACCGCGCGCTGGTGGTGACCCTCATCGGGCACAGCGGCCACCAGGCGCTGGAGGCGGCCGATGGCGCCGAGGCGCTGGCTGTGGTTCGTGCCGAGCGGCCGGACCTGGTGATCTCCGACATCCTGATGCCGACCATGGACGGCTTTGAGTTCGTGCGGCAACTGCGCTCGGACCATGGTCTGGCGGCCACGCAGGTGATCTTTTGCAGCGCTCACTACCAGGAGGAAGAAGCCCTGCGCCTGGCCGAGGCCTGTGGCGTGACCCAGGTGCTGTTCAAGCCCTGTGAGCCGCAGGACATCCTGGCCGCCATCGAGCAGGCGCTGACGCAGATTCGCCACCAGTCGTCGGTGGCGCTGGAGCACGGCTTTCAGACCCGCCACCTGCAGCTGATGACCGACAAGCTCACCGGCAACATGGCCGAGCTGGAGGCCATGAACCGGCGCTTGTCTGCGCTGACCGATCTGAACCTGCAACTTGCCTCCGAGCGCGACCCGCAGGTGCTGCTGGCCAATGTATGCCGGGGTGCGCTCGAGCTGGTGGGGGCGCAATATGCCGTGCTGTGCGTGGTGCGCAAACACGGCGAAGGGGCCATCACCTGCACCAGTGGTATCGACCCCGCACAACAGACCGGGCCGCTGGAGCAGCCCGTGGTGTCGCACGGGCTGCTGGGCCAGCTGCGTGCCGAGCGCCGCTCGCACCGCATCGTCAACGAGGGTGCCGACCCGGTGGCGCTGGGCCTGCCCACCGGCTACCCGCCCGTGCACACGGCGGTGATGGCGCCCATTGTGTCGCTGTCGTTCTCCTACGGCTGGCTGTGCCTGGCCAACAAGCAGGGGGCCCCAGCCTTCAGCGCCGACGATGAAAAAGTCCTGGCCATCCTGGGCGCGCAGGTGGGGCGCATCTACGAGAACGGCAGCCTGTACCAGGAGATCCAGCAGCACGCCGACCAGCTGCAGGTGCAGGTGCAGGAACGCCAGCGGGCCATGGATGCCTTGCGCGCCAGCAAGACCAGCCTGCGCAGGGCGCAGGTGCTGGCCAAGATCTCCCATGTCATCAGCGGGCCAGACGGAGCCTTTGAGAGCTGGCTCGATACCTTGCCCGATATGCTCGGGCTGGACGACAGCGCCATGCCCCGCTCGGCCCGCGACTGGCTGTCGCTGGTGCACCCCGACGACCGCGACATGTTCCGCCGCCACGCGCTGCAGGCCGCGCACCTGGGGGCGCGCATGGATTTCATCTACCGCGTCGTGCGTGGCGACGGCCAGCCGCTGTATCTGCGCCAGGTGATGGAGCCGCTGGAGGACGAGGCGGGCCGGGGCGAGCAGGGCCGCTGGTTCAACACCATCCAGGACATCACGAAGGAAAAGCGCGCCGAGGAAGAGCTGCACGAGAGCGACCGTCGCTTCAACGACATGCTCGACAAGGTCGAGATGATCTCGCTGATGCTGGACTGCGAAGGCCGCATCACCTATTGCAACGACTACCTGCTGCGCCTGACGGGCTGGCAGCGCGATGAGGTGTTTGGGCGCAACTGGTTCGACCTGTTTGTGCCCCCCGGGGGGGCTGAGGTGCGCGGCGTGTTTGCCGACGTGCTGGCCGACCGCCCCTCAGCCTGGCACTACGACAACGAGATCCTCACCCGCTCGGGTGGGCGGCGCCTGGTGCACTGGAACAACACCGTGCTGCGCTCGGTGGGCGGGCAGGTGACGGGGGTGGCGGCCCTGGGCGAAGACATTACCGCCCGTCGCGATGCCGAGCGCCGCATCAAGCGGCTCAACCGGGTGTACGCCGTGCTCAGCGGCATCAACACCCTCATCGTGCGCGTGCGCCAGCGTGACGAGCTGTTCCGCGAGGCGTGCCGCATCGCGGTGGAGCACGGCCAGTTCAAGATCGCCTGGATCGGCCGCGTGGACCATTCCCTGCAAGAGGTGGTGCCGGTGGCCTTGGCAGGCGCGGGAGCAGACTTTCTGATGCACGTGCGGCGTCGGCTGTGGCTGACCGACACCCCCAGGGTGGGCGAAAGCCTGAGCGCGAGCGTGGTGCGCACCCACGAGGCCGTGGTGTGCGAGGACATTCAGAACGACCCGCGCGTGCTGGTGCCCAAGGAACTGGCCGAGCGCGGTGTGGCATCGATGGCCGTGCTGCCTTTGCTGGTGGCCCACCAGGTGGTGGGGGTGATTGCCCTGTTTGCCGACGAGGCCGGGTTTTTTGACGAGGAGGAGATGCACCTGCTTACCGAGCTGGCGGGGGACATCGGCTTTGCCATGGACCACCTCGATAAGGAGGAGCGGCTGAACTACCTGGCGTACTACGACGACATCACCGGCCTGCCCAACCGCACCCTGTTTCTGGAGCGCGGCGGCCAGCACCTGCGGCCCCGCGAGGGCGCCAAGACGCTGCTGGGCATCGGGCTGGTGGATATCAGCCGGTTTCGCATCGTCAATGACACCCTGGGGCGCCAGGTGGGGGACGAGCTGCTCAAGCAGGTGGCACTGCGGCTGCAGCATGCAGCGGGCAATCTGTATGACGTGGCGCGCATCGGCATCAACAGCTTCGGCATTGCCGTGACCGAGGCGCGCGATGCTGGTGCGGTGGCGCTGGCGGTGGACCTGCTGGTGCGCGCCTGTTTCGATACCCCCTTCATGGTGGGCGGCACGGAGCTGCGCATGGCGGCCAAGGCCGGTGTGGCGCTGTACCCCATGGACGGCGCCGACGCCGAGACCCTGCTGCGCAACGCCGAGGCGGCCCTCAACAAGGCCAAGGCCTCGGCCGACAGCCTGCTGTTCTACACCTCGGAGATGAACACCCGCGTGGCCGAGGCGCTGAGCCTGGAAGGGCGCCTGCGCGCCGCACTGGAGCAGGGCCAGTTCGTGCTGCACTATCAGCCCAAGCTCCATCTGGCCAGCGGCACCATCACCGGCGCTGAGGCCCTGATTCGCTGGAACGACCCGCGCCGGGGCCTGGTGCCGCCGGTGCATTTCATCCCCATCCTGGAAGAGACGGGCCTCATCTATGACGTGGGCCGCTGGGCGCTGCGGCAGGCGCTGGCCGACAACCTGCGCTGGCGCCAGGCAGGGCTGGCGCCCCTGCGGGTGGCCGTCAACGTGTCGTTCTTGCAGCTGCGGCACCGGGACTTCATCGCCGAGGTGCGTGATGCCGTGGCCTACGATGCCCAGGCGGCCAGCGGCCTGGAGCTGGAGATCACCGAAAGCATGGTGATGGATGATGTGGATCGCAGCACGCAAAGCCTGCACGCCCTGCGCCAGATGGGCATCACCATTGCCATCGATGACTTTGGCACGGGGTTCTCATCGCTGAGCTACCTGGCCAAGTTGCCGGTGGATACGCTCAAGATCGACCGGTCCTTCATCCTGAACATGGCCTCGGGCCCGCAGGGCGTGGCGCTGGTGTCCACCATCGTCAACCTGGGGCACTCGCTGGGGCTGAAGGTGGTGGCCGAAGGGGTGGAGACCGAGGAGCAGTCTGGGCGCCTGGCGCTTCTGGGCTGCGACGAAATCCAGGGGTATCTGCTGAGCCAGCCCGTCGCGGCCGAGGTGTTTGAAGCGCAGTTCTTGCAAACCCTGGTGGGGAAATAGCCGACAAAAAAAGCCGACCCGCAGGTCGGCGCGATCGGCATGACTGGCGTGGAGAGTATGGCTGGCGGTGGCGGCGGGTCGCTATGACGGCCGGGCCACCAGCCCGCCACCCTCAGCCTTTTTGCACCATCTTGATGATGCTGGAAAAGTCCAGTGCGCCATGGCCCGCCAGGCTGTGCGCGGCATACAGATTGCGCGCCAGGCCGCCCAGTGGGGTGCTGGCCTTGACGGCCGCTGCGTTCTCCTGCGCCAGGCCCAGGTCCTTGAGCATCAGGTCGGTGCCAAAGCCGCCCGCGTAGCCCTTGCTGGCGGGCGCGGTTTCCATCACGCCCGGCATGGGGTTGTACTTCTCCAGCGCCCAGTTGCCGCCCGAGCTGCGGCGCATGATTTCGCTCAGCACCTTGGGGTCCAGGCCGTTGGCCACGCCCAGGGCAATGGCCTCGCTGGTGCCCGCCATCAGGATGCCCAGCAGCATGTTGTTGCAGATCTTGGCCGTCTGGCCTGCGCCCACGCTGCCGGCGTGGAAGATGTTGGCACCCATTTTTTCGAGCACGGGGCGGGCGCGTTCCAGGTCGGCCACATCGCCGCCCACCATGAAGGTGAGGGTGCCTGCAATGGCGCCGCCGGTGCCGCCCGACACGGGGGCGTCGATAAAGGCTACGCCCTTGGCCTTGGCAGCCTCGGCCACCTTGCGCGAGGTGGCGGCGGCTATTGTTGAGCAGTCGATCACCAGCGTGCCCGCAGGCAACTGCGCCAGCAGCTCGCCCGCGCCCAAAAAGAGGCCTTCCACATGCTGGCTGGCAGGCAGCATGCTGATGACGACTTCGGCGCCTTGCACGGCAGCCTTGGCATCAGCGGCGATGGGCACGCCGTCTGCAGCCAGCTTGTCGCGCGCGGTTTGCGAGAGGTCGAACGCGCGCACTTCGTAGCCTGCCTTGTGCAGGTTGTGTGCCATGGGGCCGCCCATGTTGCCGAGGCCGATGAATGCGATTTTCATGCTGTGTTGCTCCTGATGTCGTTGTGATGGTGAAGGGAATGTGTACGGATTTAGTATGAATTTGATAGCTGCCAGCGCATATGAATCGTGCGCTTGAGACCAAAAACACCTGAAATTCAATCGGTAATGTCTGCCCCACGGCTCGCCAGCTCCGCGCGCAGCACCGAGCGGTGGCAGCGCGCCTCGTCCTCGCAGTAGCAGCCCAGCGACATCGCACTGTGGTGCGACAGCGCGGCCAGCAGGTCCAGCGTGCGGCTGGCCTCGGGCTGGGCCAGTTCCTTGCGGAATTGCTTGACGAAGGCCTGCCACTCTTTGTCGGACTGGTCTGCTTGCGCCTGCATGGCTTCCTTCACCAGCTCGGGGCTGGGCGAGAGCAGCGGGTACCACACGTCGTAGTAGTCGCGGCTGGCGAACTCGGTCTTGGGCACGCCGCGCGGCGGGCGGCGCACCGTGCCGATGCGGGTGCCTTCACCAGCGGCGCGCGGTGTGCCAAGGCGGACGATGCGAAGAGGCATGTTGGGGCTCCGGGGTGGGCAGTGCAAAAGGGCGGGGTCAGTCGTCGGCTTCGAAGATGCTGTGTTTCTTCTGGGCCGTGGCGGCGGTTGCGGCTGGGCCTGCGGGCTTTTTGGTAGCGGGTGCTTTCTTGGTGGTCACGGGGGCTCTGGCATTGGTCTTGGCTTTGGCCTTGCGCGGCGGCGTGGCCTTGGCCAGCGGGTTGTAGGCCAGGGCTTCTTCCAGCCAATATGTCCACTGCGCGCGCGTGGTGTAGCCGTTGGGCTCCACCCAGAAGTAGCCTTTCATGCCCCCGCCGGACGACAGCTCGCGCGTGTTCTCCATCTCCTGCAGCGCACCGTGGCGCTCGGGCGGCAGGCGCACCAGCAGGTCCTCGCCCTTGACGCCGATGCACAGCTTGCCGTCCACAAAGAAGCAGTAGCAGCCGAACATGGTGCGTTCCTCCACATCGCGGCGGTGTGCGAGCGCGCTGCGCACGGCGTCGATCAGGTGCAGGGTTTCGTCAGACAGCGGGCGGGCGGGCATGGTGATGGCAAAAATGCCGGTAGTGCTAGTGGAATATGCCTGGATTGCTATGAATTTTGTAGTTATCGGATGGCTTCCGTCGCATCCCCATCCAGCATGCGCCGCGCAATGATCACGCGCATGATTTCGTTCGTGCCTTCCAGAATCTGGTGCACACGCGCGTCGCGCAGCAGGCGCTCCAGCGGGTATTCGCGGATGTAGCCGTAGCCGCCGTGCAGTTGCAAGGCCTCGTTGACCACGGTAAAGCCTGCGTCGGTGGCAAAACGTTTGGCCATGGCGCAGTAGGTAGAGGCGTCGCGCGCACCGGCGTCCAGCTTGCTGGCGGCCAGGCGCACCATCTGGCGGGCTGCGACCAGTTCCGTTGCCATGTCGGCCAGCTTGAACTGCAGGGCCTGGAAGCTGGCGATGGGTTTGCCAAACTGCTTGCGGTCTTGCATGTACTGCTGGGCGGCGTTGAGCGCGCCTTGCGCCGCGCCCACCGAGCAGGTGGCGATGTTGATGCGGCCGCCGTCCAGGCCCTTCATCGCGATCTTGAAGCCTTCGCCCTCGCGGCCCAGCAGGTGGTCGGTGGGGATGCGCACATTGTCAAAGCTGATGGTGCGCGTGGGCTGGCTATTCCAGCCCATCTTCTGTTCCTTCTTGCCGTAGCTGATGCCAGGCGCATCTGCGGGCACGGCAAAGGCGCTGATGCCACTGGCGCCCGATGCTGCATCGCCGGTGCGGGCCATGAGCACCAGCACGTCGGTGCTGCCCGCGCCACTGATGAAAGCCTTGGCGCCGTTGATGATGTATTCGTTGCCGACTAGCTCGGCGCGGGTCTTGAGCGAGGCGGCGTCGGAGCCCGCGCCCGGTTCGGTCAGGCAGTAGCTGGCGAGCTTTTCGCCTGTGGTGAGCAGCGGGCCCCAGTGGTCGCGCACGGCGGGCGTGGCCCAGGTGCTCAGCATCCAGGTGGCCATGTTGTGGATGGTGATGAAGGCGGTGGTGCTGGGGTCCACAGCCGCCATTTCTTCGAACACCAGCGTGGCGTCCAGCCGGGGCAGGGCGAGGCCACCGGCGGCCTCGGGCGAATACAGGCCACAAAAGCCCAGCTCGCCCGCCTTGGCGATGGCTTCTTTGGGGAAGATGCCTTCTTCGTCCCAGTGCGCGGCGTAGGGTGCCAGCTCGGCCTGGGCAAAGTCGCGCGCGGTCTGGGCAAAGGCGCGCTGCTCTTCGGTGAGTTCAAAGTCCATGGTGTTCTGTCTCTTGGCTTTTTGTTGTTCTGGGGTGGGGCGGGTTCATGACTTGGCGGACGGGTGGTCCAGCGTCAGCCAGCGCATCAGGCCCTTGCGGCGCGCCTGGGTCTCGGCTGTGAGGCACTCGTGGTACAGGCGCGGCCATTGGGGTTGCGATTCGTTGCTGCGCTGCGCCTGATTGCAGCGGGTAGTGCGCTCGCGCTGCCAGGCGGTGTGCTCCTGCCGCAGCTGGGGCCGCTCGTGGGCCGACAGCGCGCGCATCACGTCGCCGTAGAGGACGGCGATCTCGGTATCGGCCGCCTGGAAGGCTTTCACGGCGCAGGCGTTGGTTTCTTCGACGCTGCCACCGGGTTTGCAGGCGGCACCGGCCTGTGCGTGGGCATCGGCACCCACCAGCATCACGCACGCAGTACCGAAGACCATGGCCCATCTCCGCATCGCTGTCTGAAAAGTTTGCATGCCCCGCTTTTACCACCGACAACCGTTCGCAAAAACTGGCACTGCCTAAGCCAGTGCCACCGTGCAAGGGCCGCCATCAAGCGGTTCAGGCACGGGTGGCGTCCCCCTTCCGCATCGCACAGCGATGCAGAGAAAGGGGGAAGCGGCGCAGCCGCTCAGGGGGTTACTTCAGACTGATCGTCGTGTTCACACCATGCGAGATGGTGCTGTCATCAAACCAGCGTGCCGTCACGGTCTTGGTCTGCGTGTAGAACAGCACAACCTGCTTGCCATAGGGGCCCAGGTCGCCCAGCTTGGAAGCGCGCGAGCCCGAGAACGAGAACAGCGGGACTGGCACAGGGATTGGCACATTGATGCCGACCTGGCCCACGTCGATCTCTTCCTGGAACTTGCGCGCCGCCGCACCCGACTGGGTGAAGATGGCGGTGCCGTTACCGTTGGGGTTGTCGTTGATGAAGGCAATGGCTTCGTCAATGTCTGCTGCGGCCGACAGGCACAGCACAGGGCCAAAGATCTCCTGCTCGTAGATGCTCATGCCAGGCTTCACGCCGCTGAAGACCGTGGGGCCCACAAAGTTGCCCTTTTCGTAGCCCGCCACCTGGGGGTTGCGGCCATCCAGTTCCAGCGTGGCGCCATCGGCCACGCCGCGCTCGATCAGGCCCTGCACGCGGTCTTTGGCGGCGCAAGAGACCACCGGGCCCACGTCCGTGCCCTTTTCGATACCGGCGCTGATCTTGAGGGTCTTGGCCTTGGCCACCAGGTCAGGAATCCATTTCTGCGCCTCGCCCACCAGCACCACCACCGACAGCGCCATGCAGCGCTGGCCTGCGGCGCCAAAGGCAGCACCGGCCAGGGCGTTCAGGGTCTGCTCCTTGTTGGCATCGGGCAGCACGATGGCGTGGTTCTTGGCACCCATCATGCACTGCACGCGCTTGCCGTTGAGGCTGGCGCGGTTGTACACGTGCGTGCCCACCTTGGTGGAACCCACAAAGCTGATTGCCTTGATGTCCTTGTGGTCGCAGATCGCGTTCACGGCCATCTCACCGCCGTGCACCACGTTCAGCACGCCAGGGGGGATGCCGGCTTGCAGCGCCAGCTCGCACAGGCGCATGGTCACCATGGGGTCTTGCTCGGAGGGCTTGAGCACGAAGGTGTTGCCCGTGGCAATGGCCATGGGGAACATCCACAGCGGGATCATGGCGGGGAAGTTGAAGGGGGTGATGCCTGCGCACACACCCAGCGGCTGCATCAGCGTGTAGGTATCCACGCCATTGGCCACGTTGTTGGCCAGCTCGCCCAGTTGCAGGTTGCCGATGCTGGCGGCGTGTTCCACCACTTCCAGGCCACGGAACACGTCACCTTCGGCGTCGGGCAGGGTCTTGCCCTGTTCGGCCGTCAGGATAGCTGCCAGCTCGGCCATGTTCTCGCGGATGAGCTGCTGGTACTTGAGGAAGATGCGGGCACGGGTGCCGATGGGGGTTTTCTTCCAGGTCTTGAACGCTTCCTTGGCCGAGGCGACAGCTGCGTTGATTTCGTCGGCCGTGGCAAAGGGCACGCGGGCCAGCACCTCTTGCGTGGCGGGGTTCACCACGTCGCGCCATTCGGTGGTCTTGGATTCGACGAACTGGCCGCCGATCAACAGCTTGACGGTGGGGGCCAGCACGGCCTGGGAAGTGGGTGCGTTCATGGGGTGTGTCTCCTGGAAAAAATGCGTGCAGGGGTGCGGCAAGGTGCCTCGAACTGCGCCATGTTAGCTGTGCGAAATTGCTGGTGCAATAGAGAAAATTGCACTTTGTTTTTGCATATTTGCACATCGTCAACCTGCTTGTGTGGCCCCTATGGCACAGCGCCCGCCTGGGGCCTTGCCCGCATGTGCGGTGCAAGGCCCCAGGCGGGCGCGAGGGTCATTCGGCAGGTTGTGCAGGCGCAAGGCCCCTGGCCGTCACTCCAGGCTGATGTTGGCTTTCTGGATCAGCAGCTTGTACTGCTCGGACTTCACCCCAGCCTGGCGCTGGATTTCTTCGACCGACCACGACAGGGGCTCGAACGCAAAGGTGTTGAATTTCTCGCGCACTTCGGGCTCTTGCAGCACCTTCAGCACATCGGCGTGGATCTGGGCGCGCACCGGTGCAGGCACGCCTTTGACGGCCAGCAGGGACACGAACGAGTTCACGTCGACCTGCGCGGGGCCCCCGGCCTCGGCCAGCGTGGGCACATCGGGCAGTTGCGCAATGCGGCGCGGGCCGGCCACGGCCAGGTAGCGGATCTTGCCGGCCTTGTAGATGCCCTGGCTAGATGGAATGCTGGCAAGGCTCCAGGCCGGATCGCCATTGGCAACCGAGGTGAACAGCTGGCTGACCTCGCGGAACGGCACATGGGTCATTTGTGTGCCGTCCACCAGGTCCAGCCACTCACCGCCCAGGTGGCCCGGGCTGCCCACGCCCCACGAGCCGTAGCTCACCGCGCCCTGGCCCTTCTTGGCGGCCGCAATCAGGTCGCCCATGTTCTTCCAGGGGGACTGCGTGGGCACCGCAACCAGGAACGGTGTGCGGAACAGGGGCGCCACCGGGTCGAAGACCTGCAAGGTCTGGAAGTTGCGTTGCTTGTACAGGTGGGGCAGGGCGGACAGGTGTTCGCTGTCCAGCTGTAGCAGGGTATGGCCGTCCGGCGCGCCACGGCGCGCGGCTTCGATTGCGATGAAGCCGCCGCCGCCGGGGCGGTTGTCCACCGTCACGCTTTGCTTCCAGGCGACCGACAGCTTGTTGGCCACCAGTCGCAGCACCGCGTCGGGTCCGCTGCCGACGGCGAATGCGGTGACCACGGTGACCGGCTTGTTGGGAAAGGCGGGTGCACTGCCCTGGGCCCAGGCCAGGCCGGTGGCGCTGGCGCCGCCCAGCAGCAGGGCTGTGGTGGTGAGCGCACGGCGGCGCAGGCCGCGCTGCGGGGCCAGGGTGGCGTGGTGGTGGGGCGCCGAAGTGGCGGATGGGAAGGCGGGCATGGTTTGTCTCCTGGTTGTAGTGATGAATGCGGGTGTGCCGGTGGTGGCTGCGGTGGTGTGGCAGCGTCAGGCGTCTGGCTGGGCCGCAGGGGCGGCGCGGGCAAACGCGGGCAGCTCGGCGCAGGCGGCATCCACCGCGCGGATGAGCGGCCAGGCGGCCATGTCCACGCCGAAGCGGCGGGCGCTTTCGACCTGCGGAATCAGGTACACATCGGCCAGGCTGGGCGCGCCGCCAAAGCAGTAGCTGCCGCGCGTGGTGTCCTTGGCCAGTAGGGCTTCGATGGCGTCAAACCCGGCGGTGATCCAGGTGGCGCACCAGGCGTTGATGGCGGCCTCGTCCGCGCCGAACTGCTTGCGCAGGGTTTGCAGGATGCGGCGGTTGTTGATGGGGTGTACATCGCAGCCCACAATGGCGGCCAGTGCGCGCACCTGGGCGCGGGCCAGCGGGTCGGCAGGCAGCAGTGAGGGCGTGGGATAGCGCTCCTCCAGCCATTCGATGATGGCGGGGGACTGGATGAGCACCTGGCCGTTGTCGAGCTCCAGTGCAGGCACCAGGCCCTGCGGGTTGATGGCCTTGAACGGTGCTTCGGCCTGCTCGTCCACGCGCAGGTCCACGGGCACGTAGTCGGGCATGAGGCCCTTGAGGTGGAGCGCGATGCGCAGGCGGTGCGAGGTGCCGCTGCGGAAAAAGCTGTAGAGCTTCATGGGGCGGTCCTCGGTTTATGCGGGCTGGCCCACGGTCAGCGCGATCTCGCCCACACCCTCCACGCGGCCGGTGATGTGGTCGCCGGGCACCACGGCGCCCACGCCTTCGGGCGTGCCGGTGTAGATGAGGTCGCCGGGCTGCAGGTGGTAGAACAGGGAGAGGTCGGCAATGATCTCGCGGATGTTCCAGATCAGCTTGTCCACGTTGGACTGTTGCTTGACCGCGCCGTTGACCGACAGCTCGATCACTCCGGACTCGATCACCTGGCCCGGCATGGGCACCACCTCGCTCGCCACGGAGGATTGCTCCACGTCCTTGCCCAGGTCCCAGGGGCGGCCCTTGTCGCGCGCCACCAGTTGCAGGTCGCGGCGGGTCATGTCGAGGCCGCAGGCGTAGCCGTAGATGTACTCATGCGCCTGCTCGGCCGGGATGCGGAACCCGGCCTTGCCAATCGCCACGACCAGTTCCATCTCGAAGTGGTAGTTCTGCGTCTCAGGCGGGTAGGCCACGGTGGCGCCCGACGCGGTCAGCGTCTGGGGGGCCTTGGTGAAGTAGAAGGGGCGCTCCACGCTTTTGTCCACGGGGCGGCCCATCTCGACAGCATGCGCGTGGTAGTTGCGGCCCACAAAGAACAGGCGGTGGATGGGCAGGCGCTGCGCGCTGCCGCGCACTGGCAACGATTGAACGGGGGGCGGGGTCCAGAGGTAAGAGGTAGCAGTCATCGGGGCTTCCGGTCAAAGAGGAGTGCAGGGCCCACCCGCGTGGGCGGGCAGACGCTGCAAGGAATGAATGGGGCGGGGTTGTTGTCAGGCAGGCTCGATTTGTTCGCGCCAGGCATGCACGGCCTCAAAAATCGGCGTGTCGCTGAAGCGGAACAGATCCAGCGAGGGCTGGCCGGCATCGCACTGGGCCGTGAAGGGTTGCCAGGACGGCACCACAAACATGTCCCCACGGCGCACCTGCCACTGGTGGTCTCCCACCTTCACGGTGCCCTGGCCGTCAAACACCTGGAACACGGACGAACCCACCTCGCGGCGCGTGCGGGTGGTGGCGCCGCTGCGCACGCGGTGCATCTCGCAGCGGATGGTGGGCAGCACGTCGCGGCCATTGGTGGGGTTGGTGTAGCGCACGGCGGCGTGGCCGGGGCTCAGCGTGGCGGGGTGGCCTTCGGCTTCCAGCGCCAGTTGTTCGTTGAGGGCCTTGTCGGTGTCTACCCACCGGTACGCCAGCATGGGTGTGACGGGCTGGTCCTGCAGTTGCGATACCGGGCGCAGGCCCGGATGCGCCCACAGGCGTTCGGAGCGCGAGAGCGCGGGCGTGATGCGCTCGGCCGGGCTGATGGCGTCGCGCCCCACCTCAAAGAACTGGGACTCGGTGTAGTAGGCGAACGGAATGTCCAGCCCGTCGATCCAGGCCATGGGCTTGTCGGCCGCGTTGTGGTGGGCGTGCCAGTTCCACCCGCCCTGGGGCAGGAAGTCGCCGCGCGACATGCGCACCGAGTCGCCATTGACCACGGTCCACACCCCTTCGCCCTCCACGATGAAGCGGAACGCGTGCTGTGTGTGGCGGTGTTCGGGTGCGTCCTCGCCTGGCATCAGGTACTGGATGGCCGCCCACAGCGTGGGTGTGGCAAATGGTCTGCCGCCCAGGGACGGGTTGGCCAGGGCGATGGCCCGGCGCTCGCCCCCGCGCCCCACGGGCACGATGCGACCGGCTTCATCGGCCAGTGGCACCAGCCGGTCCCACCGCCACAGGTGGGCGCTGGCCTTGCTCTGCGGATGGGGGGGCATCAGGTCGCCGATCTGCGTCCACAGCGGCACCAGCATTTCCTGCTCAAAGCCACGGTACAGCTGCTCCAGCGCGGGGGTGGGCTCGGGCTGGCCATGGGCCGCCACGGCGGACAGGCGAACGGGGGACGGTACGGGATCCATCGCGCTCATGGGAATTCCTTGGGTTGAATGTGGGGGAGGGGAGAAGATCGATGGGGCAAGGCGCCCGGCCGGCTCAGTCGGCCAGGCAGTTGTCGACCTTCCAGCCATACAGCCACTCCATCGCGTCGTAAAAGCGCTCGGGGCTGCGGCCCTTCCAGAGGTCGTTGCGCACCAGGCGCTCCACGCCCTGGGCGTGGAAGATGCGGCCCATTTCGCGTGCCGACAGCACCACGCGTGCCGTGCGAGCGATGCGGGAGCGTTCGTACAGCGACAGCGCCTGGGCGAAGTCCTGGCGGCAGCGCTTGAGGGCCTCGCCCAGCGTCACAGCGTCTTCCAGCGCCATGCACGCGCCCTGGGCCAAGTACTGCAGGGTGGGGTGAGCGGCATCGCCCAGCAAGGTGGCGCGGCCAAAGGTCCACTGGCCGATGGGCTCGCGGTCGGCGGTGGCCCAGCGTTTCCAGCTCTTGGGCATGTCGATCAGCTGGTGGGCACGCGGGCAGCAGTCGCGGTAGTAGCTCTGCACCTCTTCGCGGCTGCCCTCGCGCACGCCCCACTCCTCTTGTTCGCGGCTGTGGAACGTCACGACCACGTTGTACTGCTCGCCGCCGCGCAGCGGGTAGTGCACCAGGTGGTAGTTGGGGCCGACCCAGATGCTGGCGGCGTTCCAGCGCAGGTCTTCGGGGAAGTCGTTCTTCTCCACCACGGCGCGGTACACCACATGGCCCGACACGCGGGCGGCGTCACCCACGTATTGCTGGCGCACGACGGACTTCACGCCATCCGCACCAATCAGGGCCTGGCCCCGGTGCGCCACGCCGTGCTGGTCGTACACCGTGACTGTGGCGCCGGCTTGCTCCACCCGCTCGATGCGCGTGCCGGTCAGTGTCTCGATGTTGCCGTGCGCTTTGGCCCCTTCCAGCAACGAGGTGTGGATGTCCGCGCGGTGGATCACGGCGTACGGGTTGCCAAAGCGCTGGCGAAAGGCCTCACCCGTGGGGATGCGGCCGACCAGGCGTTCGTCCAGCGCGTCATGCATCACCATTTCGTCGGTGTAGACCGCGCGGGCCCGCGCCAGCTCGCCAATGCCCAGGGCGTCAAACGCGGCAAAAGCGTTGGGGCCCAGCTGGATGCCAGCTCCGATCTCGCCGAGCTGCGGAGCCTGCTCCAGCACCTTGACCGCATAGCCCTGGCGTGCCAGGGCCAGGGCTGCTGCCACGCCACCAATGCCACCGCCAGCGACCAGGACGGGTGCTGTGGGAGTGTTCAAAACTGTCATTGCCGCTGTCTCCATCCGTTGTGCCACTGACGTGGATCAATAAGCCGTGTACATATCAAAAGTACACTGATGATTAGTGTAAGGCCTAAAATGATCCGCATCAAGATCGGTAGAAACCCTAGATTCATGTCCGTAGAGATCGACAACCTTCCCGGTTTCCATATCCGCCGCCTGCAGCAGATTGCGGTAGCCGTGTTTCTGGAGGAGACGCAGGCCACGGGCATCACCCCTGTGCAATACGCCGCGCTGTATGCCGTGGGGCGCGAGCCCGGCATCGACCAGCGCACGCTGGCGCGCACCATTGGTTTTGACACTTCCACCATTGGCAGCGTGATCGACCGGCTGGAGTCGCGGGGCCTGATGCAGCGCAATGCCCACCCCGAAGACCGCCGCGTGCGGCTGCTGACCCTCACGTCCGAAGGTCAGCATGTGCTCGAAGAGGTGGAGCCCGGCATGCTGCGCGCGCAGGAGCGCATGCTCCAACCCCTGGCGCCCGAGCAACGCGAGGTGTTCATGGACATGCTGCGCACGCTGGTGCGGGGCAACAACGCGCTCAGCCGTGCGCCCAGCGAGCCGCTGGACGGACGCGCTGCACGGCGCGCCCGGTGACGCCATGGACTGGGACAACCTGCGCTACTTTCTGGAACTGGCCCGCGCTGGCACGCTGGTAGGGGCCGCGCGTCGCCTGGCCGTAGACCACACCACGGTGGCACGCCGCCTGCAGGCGCTTGAAAAGCAGGTGGGCTCTGCCCTGTTTGCGCGCGAGGCGGGCGGCCACCGGCTGACCGAGGCCGGGCGCGCACTGCTGCCCCAGGTCGAGGCCATGGAGGCTGCCTTTCTGGCGGTGGAAAACGCCACACCCGGCGTGCGCCAGGGCTTGCACGGCCTAGTGCGCATCGGCACCACCGAGGGCTTCGGCAACCTGATCCTGGCGCCCCAGCTGGCCCGGTTTGCGCTGGACCACCCCGGCCTGGTGGTGGACCTGCTGGCGCTCCCCCGGCTGGTGCACCTGTCGCGCCGCGAGGCGGACATCGTCATCTCGCTGGAGCGCCCGGCGCGCGGTGCGGTGGTGGTCGTGAAGCTCACCGACTACGTGCTGCAACTGTATGGAGCGCGCAGCTACCTGCAGCGCCATGCCCCCATCCACACGCCAGACGATCTGCGGGGCCACACCTTTATCAGCTACGTGGACGACCTGCTGTTCAGCAAGGAGCTGCAGATCCTGGACGAGCTGCACCGTCCCGCGCACTTCGCGCTGCGCAGCACCAGCATCCTGGCCCAGTACGAAGCCGCCCGCGTGGGAGCCGGGCTGGCAGTGCTGCCCGCCTTTGTGGCGGCGCAAGACCCGTCGCTGGTGCCTGTGCTGCCGGGGGGGGCACGGTTTCAGCGCACCTTCTGGATGTCCATGCCGGGCGACAACAAACACGTGGCCCGCATGCAGGCCACCTGGGCATTTTTGCGCGAGGCGGTGGCGGCGCAGCAAGGGTTGCTGTTGCCCCCGGCGCTAGCCAGCTGAAGTTTTCGCGAAGCCGTGGGGGACGGGGATGTGTACGATCATTTGAAACATGCATCTCCCCGCAACGGCTTGCACCCTTACCCACGTCGTTTTATGAACCCTCCCATTTCAGGCGGCGCCGTGACCCCCGCGACGTTGCAAACCTACCTGCACCAACACATCCCCCTGTCCCAGGCCATGCAGGTCACCGTGGTCGAGGCATCCCTGCACCAGGTGGTGCTGAGCGCGCCCCTGGCCCCCAACATCAATCACCGCGAGACGGTGTTTGGGGGCAGCGCCTCGGCCGTGGCCATTCTGGCGGCCTGGTCGATGCTGCACCTGGGGCTCACGGCCGAGGGGCTGGGCAGCCGTCTGGTGATCCAGCGCAACACCATGGACTACCTGGCGCCCATTGACGGTGCCTTCACGGCCGTGGCGCTGGCGCCCGCGCGGCCGGCATGGGAGTCTTTCACCCGCATGATCCGCCGCAAGGGGCTGGGCCGGATCACGCAGGCTGCAGCGCTGCATTACCAGGGGCAGGTGGCGGGGTCGCTCGCTGGCGAGTTTGTGGCCTTTGGGCCGGGCTATGCGTGAAGCGTGAGCGGTTGGGCGCCTTTGCATGAGGGTTCAAATTCGCCCCTTTAGTCCCCGCTGATCCCCCCATTGCCCGCGCACCGGGCGCGTAACCTTGTGGCCCTGGGCGATGCCGTGGACTCTGGACAGATGGGGTCACGAAGGCTGTCGCCACACAGGAGTTCATGGCGATGTCCCCTCTCATTTCCGGCCTCGCATCGGTGGCGTCGATGATTTTCAATGCGGCCTCCAGCGGCGCTGGCAAGGCGTCTGCGCGGCGTGGGGGCGAGGCGGCGGCGCCCGAGCCCTCGGCCGTGGTCACGCTCAGCCCTGAGGCGCAGACGCTGGCGGGCATGGCGGGGCAGGGCGTGCTGGCCACTCAAGGTGCGTCTGCGGGCACGGTGAACGCCGTGGGCCGCTCAGCGGGCCAGACCACAGCGGCACTGCCCGGTGGCCGTGCAGCGGGTGCGGTGTCCAAGGACGATTTCCAGGCGCTGCTCACGCGGTTTGGCGCCACCGAGGATCAGAAGCAGCAGATCACGGCGGGCTTTGATGCCGATAAGGACGGCATCATCACCCATGATGAATTCCTCAAGGGGCTGGCGCGTACCAAGGGCCCGCAAGCGGGCAGCGATCCGTTTTCGCAAGCCGTGCTGCAGGTGATGGACCACGCGGGCAATGCCGATGGCACCGTAGCCAAGGAGGAGTTTGCTGCGCTCTCGTCGGCGTTTGCGCTGGCCGAACGGCGTACGCACACGGCCTGAACCGCCTGGGTGGACCTGCGCCCTGACCCGAGTGCGGGGAGGGCCGCTGGGGTTCAGCGGGCCGTATCAGGCAACCTTGGGCAGGGGCAGCAACACCCAGAAGCTGCTGCCCTTTCCCGGTTCGCTCTCCACACCCAGGCTGCCGCCCATGCCCTCGACGAGGCGTTTGCACAGTGCCAGACCCAATCCGGCGCCTTCAAAGCTGCGTGTGGATGACCCATCCACCTGCTCGAACAGCGTGAAGATGCGGTGTTGGTCACCGGCCGCGATGCCGATGCCCTGGTCGGTCACCCGCAGTCGCCAGACCGTCGTTTCAGGGGTGTCCCGTTCGGTTTCCAGGGTCAACTGGATGTGGCCTGAGGGGCTGAATTTCACGGCGTTGTCCAGCAGGTTGACGAGCACTTGCTGAATGCGGCCTGCGTCCCCCACGTGGCAGGCATCGGTGCCCGCGCCATTGATGTCCATGAAGATGTGCAAGCCTTTTTGGCGCGCCTGTGGCTCCAGCAGTTGCACAGCATCGGCCGCCACCTCTGGCAGCGACAGCGGCGCAAACTGGAACGCCACCTGGCGTGTCTCCAGCGCAGCCAGGTCGATCAGGTCGTTCAGCATGCGCATGAGGCCTTTGGCCGCATCCATCACATTGTTCAGCGGGGGCTTCAGGCGCTCATCTTGTGTGCGATTGCGCACCAGTTCGGTCATGCCCAGGATCAGCGTCATGGGGGTCCGCAACTCATGCCCAACGTTGGCCAGAAAGATGCTCTTGGTGCGCAGGGCGGCCTCTGCGGCTTCTTTGGCAATGGACAGCGCCGCCGTTCGCTCCTTGACCCGTGACTCCAAGCGCTGGCGCTCTGCCTGCAGGGCCCGCTCCAGCTCCAGTCGCTCTGTCACGTCGCGGCCAATGCTGTGGTACCCGGCCGGGTGGCCCTGGGCGTCACGGTACAGGCGGCTGGACATCTCGAACCAGCGCACGTCGCCATTGGTACAGCGCATCGGCAGCGTCAGCAGCGGCTGCCGCTCGCGCACCGCCTCGCGCAGTGCCGCGGCGCCTTCGGGCATCAGTGTTTTGTAAAAGGAGCGGCCGATGACCTCGTGCGCGGCGATTCCACGCGCCCGTTCGTCCGAGGGGCTCACATACGCCACCGTCATGTCGGGGTTGATGCGCCAGATCACTTCTTCGGCGCCTTCGGTCAGCAGCGTGAACTGCTGGTCCCGGTCAGACAGGTGCTGGTACAGGTGCAGCGCCTCGCCCACAAACAGGTAAAAACAAACGCTGCTGAGCAGCAGGGCCAGCGTAAAAACGATGAGGGCATGCGGTGAATACGGCACCCTTTGCAGGCCGTTGCTCCCCAGCACCAGCGCCAGAGTCACCAGGGTGTAGCCGATGCCTGCTGTCCGCCCCAGCAGCAGGTAGGCAGCCCCCACACCGATCAGGAACCACACGGCGCGCAGTTCGTGGCCCATGGGCTGCAAGAGGGCATACGTGAACAACGCGAGCCCGATCACGGTCTGAAAGAGCGCCACCGGCGCATACACCTGCGGCCAGCAGCGCACGGCCCACCACAGCACCACCATCAACGCTGTGCTCGCACCGATAGCAAGGCTCCATGCCCCTGGGGTGCTGACCAGCCCCGCAGAGCCCACGCCCAGCAACAACAGCCCAAAAACCACGTTCGCCAACAGGATCCCTTGGAGCAGGCGAACCTGAAACAGCCTCATGTGACCGACGTGAGGGGGTGAAAGAGGCATGGACAGCGGGCAGAGTGGTTGTGAAATAGATATATCGTTTGTATCAAATAAATTATTAAAATGCAAATAGTATCAATTTAAGCGTATTTTTACGCAAATTGATCATTTGATGCTTGGGTATGCGACCGAGTGGCTTGCTCCGACGGAGCGTCCCCATCACAGGACGCCCATGAAAAAGGGCCCTGAAAAGGGCCCGGGTGCACGCTGCAGAATTTTCCAGATGAGAGCAGTGTTCGCTCCCACCTGCATCGATGGCTCAAAGACCGTTCATATCCGGCCCATCAGCAGCAGGATCACCAGGATCAGCACTACCAGCCCAATCCCGCCGCTGGGCCCGTAGCCCCACGAGCGGCTGTGGCCCCAGGTAGGCAGCGCGCCGACCAGGATGAGGATCAGGACGATCAGAAGAATCAGCGAGAGTGACATGGCAGTTCCTTGTTGGAGTGGTTTGCGGTGAGTGCATTGTTGGGTGCACCCCGCGAACTGCCCGCAGGTGCCGCGCCCGCCGCGCGGTCAGGGATTTCCGACACCGGCTGTGGGATGCGCGGACTGCAGCGGGGCGGGGCCCCGCTGGCTCACTGCGCCGCCATGTCAAAAATGATAGCTGCCAGCGCATGATTCCCTAGCGCTTGCAGCCGTTTTGACTTGAATTGTCCGCCGGGTGGCACTGCCACGCGGCGGACGGGCTCAGTGCGCGCCCGCCGCGTCTGCCGCACCCGCGCCGCCGGTGCGTGCTGGTCGCTTGGTCAGCCAGATCAGCCCGATCAGCAGCAGGAACAAGCCCGCCGAACCCAGGAAGATATCGTTGGCCGCGCGGGTGAAGGCCTGCTGGTCGATCAGCCGGTTGATCTGCGCCAATGCCTGCATCTGCGTGAGGCCGGATGCCACGAGGCCATCCAGCGTCTGCGCAAACACGCCCTGGCCTTGCACCAGCCCTTCGGTCAGGTGGGCGTGGTGCATGGCGGCGCGGCTCTCCCACAGCGTGGTGGCAATCGACGTGCCCATGGCCCCGGCGGTGATCCGCACGAAGTTGCTCAGGCCCGCCGCCGCCGGGATGCGCTCAGGCGACACACCGGCCAGCGTCAGCGTGGTCAGCGGGATGAAGAAGAACGCCATGGCCGCGCCCTGCAGCAGCGTGGGGATCAGGATGTGGATGAAGTCCGTCTGCACCGTGAACTGCGAGCGCATCCACAGCACTGTGCTGAACACGATGAACGCCCCCGTGGCCATGCGGCGCGGGTCCCACTGGCCCACTTTTTTGCCCACCAGCGGCGTGAGCAGGATGGCAAAGATGCCCACCGGCGCCAGTGCCATGCCAGCCGATGTCGCGGTGTAGCCCATCCACTGCTGAAGCCACAGCGGCAGCAGCACCACGTTGCCGAAGAAGAGGGCGTAGGCCACCGACAGCGCCAGCGCGCCAAAGGTGAAGTTGCGGCCCTTGAAGAGCTTGAGGTCCACCACCGGGTGCTTCTCGGTCAGCTCCCACACCAGGAAGACGGCGAACGCCACCACGGCGACCACAGCCATCATGACGATCTCGCCCGAGGCAAACCAGTCCAGCTCCTTGCCCTTGTCGAGCATGAGCTGCAGCGCCCCCACCCACAGCACCAGCAGGCTGAGGCCCACGGTATCGATGGGCAGCTTGCGGATGGGGGTCTCGCGCTTGCGGTAGATGCCCCAGGTGAGCAACCCGGCCAGCAGGCCCACGGGCACGTTGATGTAGAAGATCCACGGCCACGAGATGTTGTCGGTGATCCACCCGCCCAGGAGCGGCCCCACCACGGGCGCGACCAGCGTGGTCACCCCCCACAGCGCCAGCGCCGTGCCCGCCAAGGCACGCGGGTAGCTGGCCAGCAGCAGCGTCTGGCTCAGGGGAATCATCGGCCCGGCCACCAGGCCTTGCAGCACGCGGAAGAAGACCAGCATCTCCAGCGACGACGCAAAGCCGCACAGCCACGACGTGAGCACGAACAGCAGCACGCTCATGGTGAACAGGCGCACTGCGCCAAAGCGCTGCGTGAGCCAGCCGGTGAGCGGCACCGAGATCGCATTGGCCACGCCAAAGCTGGTGATGACCCAGGTGCCCTGGCCGGGGCTCACGCCCAGGTCACCGGCAATGGCGGGGATGGAGACGTTGGCGATGGACGAGTCCAGCACGTTCATGAACGTGGCCAGCGACAGGGACAGCGTGCCCAGCAGCAAGGCGGTGCCCTGCAGTGGCGGATAGGCCGCGGGCGGGCCGGGTGGCGCCGCAGGGGGCGACACCGCAGCAGGCGCCGCCGGAGCGGGGGCCTGGCCTGCGGCGTCAGCAGTGGGGTTGGCGGCAGTCATGCTCGGTCAACCCCGCTCACTGCACCACCGGGGCCTGCACTGCAGGTTGCACCGGGGCCGATGCATGCTTTTGGGCCTGCACGGCGGGCTGACTGCTCACCTTGGGCGAAGCCACGGCCACGGCGGCCTTGCCGCTGCGGCCCAGGTTGGCGGCGATGATGTGCGCCACTTCGTCGTCGGCGGCCTTGAACTGCTCGTCGAACACCGCGGTGGCGGCCACGGGTGTGGAGCGCTGGGTGTCGGCCAGGGTCTTGCCGCTCTGGTCGGCGGTGTCCACCTTCACTTCCATCGACAGGCCCACGCGCAGCGGGTGCTCGGCGACTTCCTTGGGGTCGAGCGCAATGCGCACAGGCACGCGCTGCACCACCTTGATCCAGTTGCCGGTGGCGTTCTGTGCGGGCAGCAGTGCAAAGGCCGCGCCGGTGCCTGCGCCAAGGCCGGTCACGGTGCCGTGGTAGGTCACCTTGGTGCCGTACACGTCGGCTTCCAGCTCGGCGGTCTGGCCGATGCGCAGGGTCTTGAGCTGGCTTTCCTTGAAGTTCGCGTCCACCCACAGGTCGTTCAGGGGCACCAGCGTCATCAGCGGGGCGCCCGCCTGCACGCGTTGCCCCACCTGCACGCCGCGCTTGGCCACATGGCCATCCAACGGGGCGACCAGTTGCACGCGTTGCACGGCCAGGTAGGCCTCGCGCACGCGGGCCGAGGCGCGCTGCACATTGGGGTGCTGCTCAACCGAGGTGCCCTCGGTCTGCGTCTGGCTGGCGGCCAGCTGCTCTTGCGCGGCCAGCACGGCCGACTGTGCGGCGGCCACGGTGCTCTTGGCGGCGGCCAACTGGGCGTTGGCGTGCTGGAACTCTTCCTTGCCCACGGCGCCGCTGGCCATCAGCGGGGCGCGGCGGTTCACGTCGTCCTGCATGCGGGCGGCATCGGCCTGGGCGCGTGCCAGGTCGGCGCTGCGCAGGCTGACCTGCGCCTTCAGCGTGGAGTTGTTGGCGTACAGGGTGCGCACTTCGCGCACCGTCTGCGCCAGCTGGGCCTCGGCCTGCTCCAGTGCTACGCGGGCGTCAGCGGGGTCCAGCTTGACCAGCAACTGGCCGGCCTTCACATAGTCGGTGTCGTCCGCGCCAATGGACACCACGGTGCCGCCGATCTGCGGCGTGATCTGCACCACGTTGCCCGCCACGTAGGCGTTGTCGGTGGTCTCGACATGGCGGCCATTGGCCCAGTGCCAGCCGCCCCAGCCAATGGCCACCAGTGCGACGGCGGCGGCAATCAGGGTGAGGCCCCGGCGGCGGGCGGTGTTGGCTTCGTTGGCGGTGAGGGGTTCGCTGTTGGCGGTCATGGCAGTGGTCTTTCAGGAATGTGTTGTTATGTGTTTTTGAAGGGGAGCGGTGTGGCGTTCTGGGCCAGTCAGTGCGCGGCCGCGGTGTGCAGCACGGCCGTGTCGTCCGTCCAGCCGCCACCCAGGGCCTTCATCAGCACCAGGCGGGTGTCGAGCTGGCGGGCGCGCAGGTCCACGGCCAGGCGGCGCTGGGCCAGCACCTGGCTTTCGGTGGAGAGCACCACCAGGTAGTTGCCCAAGCCCGCGCGGTAGCGCTCCTGCGCAAAGCGGTAGGCCTTTTCAGCACTGGCCACAGCCTCGTCCTGCAAGGCCTGCTGGCGGGTGAGCGACTGGATGGAGGCCACGGCGTCGCCGGCTTCCTTCACCGCATCGAGCACGGCACCGTTGTACTGGGCGATGGCTACGTCCAGCTCGGCAGCGCGGCCGCCCAGCTGGGCGCGCAGGCGGCCTCCGTCAAAGATCGGCAGGCGCAGCGCGGGTGTCACGCCCATCTGGCGCGAGCTGCCGTTGAACAGCCGGTCCAGCCCCAGCGAGTTCAGGCCAATGAACGCCCCGATGTTGATGTTGGGATAGAACTCGCTGCGCGCGCTGTTCACGCCTTGCGTGGCCGCCTCCACGCGCCAACGGGCGGCCACCACATCGGGACGGCGGCCCAGCAGGTCGGCGCCCAGCACCTCGGGCACGGCGGTGGGTTGCAGCGCGGTGAGTCGGGGCGTGAGCTGAGGCAGGGCGTCGGGCGCCTGGCCGGTCAGCACGGCCAGCTGGCGGCGGCCCAGGGTGATCTGCTCGTCCAGCGCTTCGATTTGTGTGCGGGCATCGGGCACCGCGGCCTGGGCCTGGGTCAGCTCGACTTGGCTGTCCAGGCCGGCGGCGGTGCGTTCTTGCGTGAGCTTGCGCTGCTCTTCGCGTTGCTCTAGCGCACGTTGGGCCACGTCGCGCTGGGCCACCAGCCGGGCCAGGGCCACATAGCTGCGGCCCACCTGGGCGGCCAGGGTGTTGGCGGCGGCGGCTGCATCGGCTTGGGCGGCGCGGGCCTGGCCCAGGGCGGCCTGCAGCTCGGCGGCGTGCTGGCCGAAGAAGTCGGGCGACCAGCTCAGTGTGGCTTGCACGGTGCCGCTGTTGTAGGTGTTGCCGGCGATGGGCGCGGGCACCAGCCCGTTGGCGGTGTAGCGCTGGCGGGTGGCGTCCACGCCCAGCGTGGCTTGCGGGCCGTTGGCGGCCTCACGCACCTGGCTCAAGGCCACGGCTTGCTCCAGGCGGGCGCGGCTCACGGCCAGGCTGGGGTTGCCTTGCAGTGCGGTGTCAATCAGGGTGTTGAGCTGCGCGTCACCCAGGGCTTTCCACCACTGGCTGGTGGCCACCACGTCACTGGTGGCTGCGGTCAGACCAGCGGCGGCCGGGGTGGTTTGCTCCAGCGGTGTGTGAGCGGGGCCAGGGTTGGCGCAGCCCACCAGCAGCAGCGCGGCGGCCAGGGCTACGGCCGACACCGCCAGGTGGGCGGCGAGGGCAGAGCGGGTGGACAGGGGGGTTGGGGCAGTGGCGGTCACGGAAATCTCCAGGGGCAGGGCAACAGGGCGGGATCAACCGGCTGCGGGTTCGGTGGGTGAGGGGGGCTGCTGGCGCAGCGCTTCGCCGTTGGCCAGCATGCGGCGCAGCATGGACAGCAGCAGCTGCCACTCGTCGTGGCTGAAGTCGCTGAGGTGGCCGTTGAGCACGTCGGCCAGCACGGGGGGCACCAGGGCTGCAATGCGCTGGCCTTCGGCCGTGAGCTTGAGCTGCACGACGCGGCGGTCCACGGTGGAACGCTCCCGTACCACCAGGCCCTTGGCTTCCATGCGGTCGAGCGACCGGGTCATGGAGGCGGGGTCGGTCTCCAGGTCCCGGGCCAGGGTGGCCACCGTGGCGGTCTCGCACAGCGACAACTTGAACAGCGGCAGCCACTGGGCGTAGGTGAGCTCGTGCAACGACAGCTGGGCATCGGCCTGCGTGCGGATGGACGACATCACCTTGCGCATCAGGTAGCCGACGCTGTTTTCGGGCACCAGCTTGCTGGGGTCGTAGTGCTCGGCGTTGTAGAACGCGGGGGCTTGGCTGGGTTTGGGGGGAGCTGACATGGGTGGCAAATTTAATTGACTAGACAATTATTGTCTTTGCATTGATTAAATTCCTGACACTAAAAAGGGGGCTTTGGGCTGAGGCGAGGGCCCACGGACGGGATACAACGGATGGCGGCTTGCGGTGCCTGAAATCGCGCATGCGACTGAAGCGCGCGCCTGCGATCAAGCTCCGCCATTGGTCAGTTTGCTACGTATTCGATAGCTGCCAAGGCATGTTTGACTAGCGCATCAGCCCGAAAATCCTTGATATTTGGAGCGCAGGCCGCCACCGATATAGTGGGGCGCCCTGTTGCTCCACCTTTCCGTACCTTGCCCACCGGGACACTGCCATGACCGCTGCTGCTGATTCCTCTGCCTCCCCGCCCACCGCCTCGGACGTTTCCCCGCCCCTGCGTTTCGCCGTCATGGGCGCGGGCGCCGTGGGCTGCTACTTTGGTGCCTTGCTGGCCCGCGCGGGCCATGCCGTCACGCTCATCGGGCGGCCCGCCCACGTGCTGGCGGTGCGTGACCGCGGCCTGCGGCTGCAGACGGCGGCGATGGATGTGCAGGTGCCTCTGGCGGCCAGCACCGAGGCCAGCGCCGTGCAGGGGGCGGACGTGGTGCTGTTCTGCGTGAAGTCGTCCGACTCGGAAGACGCGGCGCAGCAGATTCGCCCCCACCTAGCCTCCGGCGCGCTGGTGCTGACCTTGCAGAACGGCGTGGACAACGACGAGCGCGTGCGCGCCGTGCTGCACGCCAGCATCCCCGTGGCAGCCGCTGTGGTCTATGTGGCTACTGCCATGGGCGGCCCCGGGCACGTGGTGCACCATGGCCGGGGCGAGCTGGTGATCGCACCTTCGCCACGCAGCGACGAGGTGGCTCGCCAGCTCACGGCGGCGGGCATTCCCACCCAGGTGTCAGACAACGTGCGTGGCGCGCTCTGGGCCAAGCTGGTGCTCAACAGCGCCTACAACGCGCTGTCGGCACTGTCGCAACAACCCTACGGCCCGCTGGTGCAGGTGCCCGGCGTGACGCAGGTGATTGCCGACATCGTGGCCGAGTGCCTGGCGGTGGCGGCAGCCGACGGGGTGACGATTCCGGGCGATGTGCAGGCGGCCGTGCGCGGCATCGCCAGCACCATGCCCGGGCAGTATTCGTCCACCGCGCAGGACCTGGCGCGTGGCAAACCCACCGAGATCGACCATCTGAATGGCTATGTGGTCAAGCGCGGCGCCGCTTTGGGCGTGCCGACGCCGCTGAACCACGCGCTGCAGGTGCTGGTGAAGCTGGCCGAGATGAAGCGCGCTGCGGGCTGAACCGGGGGGCCGTCAGGCCAGCGCCGCTTCTTCCAGCAACCGCTCACGCACTGCCTGCGCCGCCTGCACCATGTGGCGCAGCGCGGCTTCGGTCTCGGGCCAGCCCCGGGTCTTGAGGCCGCAGTCGGGGTTCACCCACAGGTGCTCCACGGGCACCACCTCGGCGGCTTTTTCCAGCAGTGCGGCCATCTCCTGTACGCCGGGCACGCGGGGCGAGTGGATGTCGTACACGCCGGGGCCGATCTCGTTCGGGTACTTGAAGTCACCAAACCCCTGCAGCAGCTCCATGTCCGAGCGGCTTGTTTCGATCGTGATCACATCGGCGTCCATGGCCGCGATGGCGGGCAAGATGTCGTTGAACTCGCTGTAGCACATGTGGGTGTGGATCTGCGTGTCGTTGCGCACGCCGCTGGCACTGATGCGGAAGGCGCGGGTGGCGCGGTCCAGGTAGCTCTTCCACCCCGCGCGGCGCAGCGGCAGCCCTTCGCGGATGGCGGGCTCGTCAATCTGGATGATCGCGATGCCAGCAGCTTCGAGATCACACACCTCGTCGCGGATCGCCCAGGCGATCTGGTCGGCCGTGGTGGCGCGGGGCTGGTCGTCGCGCACAAAGCTCCATTGCAGGATGGTGATGGGGCCGGTGAGCATGCCCTTCATGGGTTTGGCGGTCAGACTCTGGGCATATTGCGTCCAGGCCACCGTCATGGGCGTGGGGCGGGCCACATCGCCGTAGATGATGGGCGGCTTCACGCAGCGCGAGCCATAGCTTTGCACCCAGCCGTTGGCGGTGAAGGCAAAGCCGTCAAGCTGCTCGCCAAAGTATTCGACCATGTCGTTGCGCTCGGCTTCGCCGTGCACCAGCACGTCAATGCCCAGCGCTTCCTGCTTGCGCACGGCCAGGGCAATTTCGGCTTCCATCTTTTGTTGGTAGTGGGCTGCATCGAGCGCACCGCGCTTGAAGGCGGCGCGTGCGGCGCGGATCTCTGCCGTCTGCGGGAACGATCCGATGGTCGTGGTGGGCAGCAGCGGCAGCTTGAGCCGTGCGCGCTGGGCTTTTTGCCGGGCGGGGAAGGCGCTGGCGCGCTGGTCGGCGCCCGGCGCGGCGGCAGCAATGCGGGCCGCCACGGTGGCGCGGTGCACGCGTGGGCTGGCGCGGCGGGCGGCCAGGGCGGTGCGGGCGGCGTGCAGTTCGTCGTCCACGGCCGCTTCGCCGTGCGACAAGGCGGTGGCAAGCACGCGCAGCTCATCGAGTTTTTCCACCGCAAACGCCAGCCACGACTTCACCTCGGCATCGAGTTGCTTTTCGGCCTGTAGACTGAACGGCACATGCAGCAGCGAGCACGACGGCGCCAGCCACAGCTCGCCCTGGTGCTTGTCGGCTACCGGGCGCAGCTTGGTCAGGGCCGCATCCAGGCCGGTGCGCCAGATGTTGCGGCCGTCCACAATGCCCACTGACAGCACCTTGTGTGACGGGAGCCAGTCGGCCACGCCCACCAGCTCGTCGGGCGCACGCACGGCATCCACATGCAGGCCCGCCACGGGCAGCTGGCAGGCCAGGCGCAGGTTTTCGGCCAGGGGCGAGAAGTAGGTGGCCAGCAGCAGCTTGGGCGCGCTGCGGGCCAGTTGCCAGTAGCTGGGCTCGAAGGCGTGGCGCCACGCGTCAGGTAAGTCCAGGCCCAGGATGGGCTCGTCGATCTGCACCCATTCCACGCCCTGGGCCTTCAGGCGCGCCAGCACGGCTTCGTACACGGGCAGCAGCGACTCCAGCAGGCTGAAGCGGTCAAAGCCCGCCGCCTTGGATTTGCCCAGCCACAGAAAGCTCAGCGGCCCCAGCAGCACGGCCTTCACGCGGTGGCCCAGCGCCTGGGCCTCGGCCACCTCGGCAAACAGGCGCTCGCTGGCCAGGTGGAACTGAGTGTGGGCGCTGAACTCGGGCACGAGGTAGTGGTAGTTGGTGTCAAACCACTTGGTCATCTCCAGCGCGGGCTGGCCGGTGGTCGGGTGCTTTGCAGTGCAACCGGCGCTGCAGCCTGCGTGGTGTTCGTCGGTGTGGGCGGCATGGGCTGACACACCCCGCGCCATTGCAAAGTAGCGCGCCAACTCGGGCGCTTGGGCGTCAAAGCCAAAACGCGCAGGTTCGCAGCCCAGCAGCTGGATGTGGTTGGCCACATGGTCGTACAGCGCAAAGTCGCCCACGGTCACACAACCCAGGCCCGCATCGGCCTGCGCCTGCCAGTGCAACTGGCGCAGCTGGGCGGCGGTGGCCTGCAGATCTGCCTCGGTGCTGTCGCCGCGCCAGAAGGATTCGAGCGCGAATTTCAGCGCGCGCTGCGCCCCCATGCGCGGAAAGCCCAGGGTGTGCGTGAGCACGGGGCGGCGGGTGGTTGCTGTTACAGAAACTGCGGCGAGCGACATGGTGATTTCCTTCTTCTGAATGGAGCAATGCAATGAAGGCACCGATGGTCGCGCGGGCTCGTTTATTATTCAAACGAAAGTTTTAGTCGATCAACTTGAAAATTAATAATGAACCAGTCGATTCTGGAAGTGCGTCACCTGCGCACGCTGGTCGCCCTGCGCGACAGCGGCAGCCTGGTGCGGGCCGCGCAGCTGCTCAACCTCACGCAGTCGGCGCTGTCGCACCAGATCAAGCTGCTGGAAGACCGCTACGGCCAGCCGCTGTTTGAGCGCAAATCGGTGCCGCCGCAGTTCACCGCCGTGGGCGAGCGCCTGCTGGCGCTGGCCGATGCCGTGCTGCCGCAGGTGGAAGGGGCTGAGCGCGACATCGCCCGCCTGGTGCTGGGGCAGGGCGGGCAGATGCGCATTGCCGTGGAATGCCACACCTGCTTTGACTGGCTGATGCCCGCGATGGACGCGTTTCGCACCCGCTGGCCCGAGGTGGAGCTGGACATCGTGAGTGGCTTTCACGCCGACCCGGTGGGCCTGCTGCACCAGGGCCGTGCCGATGTGGCCATCGTGTCGGAGGTGGATGGTGACGAGGCGGGCGTGGACTACCACGCGCTGTTTGGCTTTGAGATCCGCGCGCTGCTGGCCAACACGCACCCGCTGGTGGCCAGGCCGCATTTGGTAGCGCAGGACTTTGCCGACCAGACCATCATCACCTACCCCGTGCCCGACGAAATGCTGGACTTGATCCGCCAGGTGCTGGAGCCCGCCGGTGTGCGCCCGCCGCGTCGCACCACCGAGCTGACGGTGGCCATGCTGCAGCTGGTGGCCAGCGGGCGCGGCGTGGCGGCGCTGCCGCTGTGGGCGGTGCAGAGTTATCTGGACCGGGGGTATGTGACGGCGCGGCCCATCGCGGCAGGGCCCGGCGACAAAGGCCTGCGCGGCGAGCTACACGCAGCCTGCCTGCCCAGTCTGTCGGCCAAGCCGTACCTGCAGGATTTTGTGCAGGTGACGCGCGAGACGAGTTTTGTGACGCTCAAGGGCGTAGAACTTTTGTAGCCTAGTCCGGCGCGTACTTGTCGCCCACCTCTTCACGCAGCGGGTGTGTGTCGTAGACGATGTTCATGTCGCGGATGCGGGTGCTGCCCGCGTCGAACGTGAACACATCCACGCAGGTGAAGGTCACCTCGCGGCCATCGTTCAAGGTCCAGTCGTAGCGGAAGTAGGCCGCCACGCGCACCGAGCCATCCTGGCTGGGCTGCGCGGAGGCAAACAGATCCAGCACCGTGATCACGCTGCCGCTGGAGGCCTGGGCGAGCTTTTTGAAAAAGTCGCTCGCACGCATGGTTCCTAGAAAGGGCGAGTGCACCACGCCATCGTCTTCAAAGCAGGCGATCAGCCCATCGGTATGGCTGGCGTGCAGGTGGGCGAGGTAGGTGCGGACGGTGTCGAGAGGGGTAGGGCTCATACGCGGCATTGCAAAGGTCGTGGAGTGGAGTGCGTAGCTTCGCCATGTCCGCGCCGCGCGACAAGAGACAATGGCGGCTTATACATAAAAGGTGTTTATGTATCTGCGCTACCTGCAGTACCTCCATGCGGTCGTCGAGCAAGGCTCGTTTGCCTTGGCGGCCAAAGCCTGCGGCGTGTCGCAGCCCGCGATCAGCCACGGCATGAAAGCACTGCAAGCCCAGTTTGCACAGCCCTTGCTGGTGCGTGAAGGGCGCCGCCATGTGCCCACCGACCTGGCCCGGGCCGTGGCCGCGCAGGCGCTGCCGCTGGCACAAAGGGTGGAGGCGCTGCCCCGCGCCTCGGTGGCTGCGCCAGACCGGCATCGGCTGCGGGTGGGGCTCACGTCTTCAGCGGCGCTGGTTTGCGGCCCGCTGCTGTATGCCTGCTGGTGCCTGCCCAACGCCCGGCGATCCCTGGAGATGGCGACGGCGGATGAGGGCAGCCTGCTGGAAGGCCTGCTGCAGCGGCGCTTTGATGCGGTCATCGCCCCCAAACCGCGCAAGTTTGCGCACCCCGACGTGGTGGAGCGGCCCCTGTACGAATTGCAGCCCCAGGTCTATGCGCGCAAAGGCCACCCTTTGGCCCGGGCCCAGTCGCTGGTGCAACTGCAGGGCGCTGCGTGGGCCTGTGTGGGGCCCAGCGTCAGCGGGCCGGTGGATGTGCTGACGGAAGCGCACCGCGTGCGCCGCATGCCTGCCCCCAAAATGTCCGTGCGCTGCCCCGACTTTGCCAGCTTGCTGCACCTGGTGGCGCAGTCCGACCTGCTGGCTGTTGTGCCGCACCCCGCGTTGCTGGGCGGCGCGTCTGCGCTGGTGGTGCCCCTGCGACTTGCGGAATCGCTGCCGCTGTATGGCATGTGGCTGTTTGAACCCAGGGGCCGCAAGTCACGGCTGGGGCCCGAGGTGTTTGCGCCTGCGGGCTGAGGCCGACACCGCAGGCGCTGACTGAAAGATTGCAAGAAGGCGCGGTGTTTGAAATCAGTGTTGCAAGACTCCATAATGGCCTTCCTTATCCCTTCACCGAGCCTTTGCACCATGCACCACTCGCTGCACCGCCCGCAATCAGTCCCTTCGTTTGTCCGCCCCTTGATGGCGTCGTTGGCGCTGGCATTCGCCGCCACCATGGCCCAGGCTGCGCCCGTGGCCGATGTCCATGCGCTGGCCCAGAAAGAGCAGCAACCCCTGCTCGACACCCTGCGTGACCTGGTGCACATCGAGTCAGGCAGCAAGGACATCGAGGGCCTGAACCAGATCGCCGAGCGCATTGCTGGCCAGCTCAAGCAATTGGGCGGCACGGTGGATGTGCTGCAGACCAGCGATATCTACCGCCTGGACGACACCCCCGAGAAGGTGGGCCCTGCCGTGCAGGCCGTGTTCAAAGGCACAGGCAGCAAGAAAATCATGCTGATTGCGCACATGGATACGGTGTACCTGAAGGGCATGCTCAAGGGCCAGCCGTTTCGCATCGATGGTGACAAGGCCTATGGCCTGGGCATTTCGGACGACAAGCAGGGCGTGGCGCTGATCCTGCACACCGTGGCCTTGCTGCAGAAGCTCAATTTCAAGGACTACGGCACGCTCACCGTGTTGATCAACGGCGACGAGGAAATCAGCTCGCCAGGTTGGCGCAGCACCATCACCCGCGTGGCGGCTGAGCAAGATGTGGTGTTCTCCTTTGAAGGTGGCGGCACCGACGGCACGCTGCGTCTGGCCACTAGCGGCATTGGGGCGGCCTACCTCACGGTGCAGGGGAAGGCGTCGCACGCCGGGGCCAAACCCGAAGATGGCGTGAACGCGCTGTATGAGCTGTCGCACCAGCTGCTGCAGATGAAGGATTTGTCCAAGACCGACGAAGGTCTCAAGCTGAACTGGACGGTGTCCAAGGCGGGCACCAACCGCAACGTGATCCCGGCCGAGGCCACCGCCCAGGCCGATGCGCGTGCGCTGCGTGTGGCGGACTTTGACGGGCTGGAAAAAAGCCTGCAAGAGAAGGTCAAGAGCAAGCTACTGCCTGCCTCCAAGGTGGATGTGAAGTTCGAAGTGCGCCGCCCGCCGCTGGAGGCCAGCGACGCATCCCGCCGCGTGGCAGGCTACGGAAAGGTCATCTACCAGGAGCTGGGCATGTCGATCAACGTGGTGGAGAAAGCCACGGGCGGTGGCACTGACGCAGCGTTTGCCGCGCTCAAGACCAAGGGTGCGGTGGTGGAGGGCATGGGCCTGTCGGGCTACGGCGCGCACTCCAACGATGCGGAGTACGTGCAGATCAACACCATCGTGCCGCGCCTGTACCTGGCCACGCGCATGATCATGGACATCTCGCGCGACCGCGTGAAGTGACACGCTGAGCTGCCCCATGCCCTCCCTTTGAGGGCAGCAGCGTTACACAGGGCGCAGCGGCGGGCTCAGGCGCCCGGCGTGCCCGGCACCGGCGTCCGCACGGCGCCGGTTGCAAAGAAGGATTCCAGATTCTCCAGCACCAGGTCGGCCATGGCGCGCCGGGTTTCATGCGTGGCGCTGGCGGTGTGCGGTGTCAGCACCACGTTGTCCAGCGCCATCAGTGCGGCGGGTACGGTGGGTTCATTCTCAAACACGTCCAGCCCAGCACCGGCAATGCGGCGCTCGGCCAGCGCGTCGATCAGTGCCGCCTCGTCCACCACGCTGCCCCGCGCCACATTGATGAGAAAGCCATTGGGCCCCAAGGCCTCCAGCACATCGCGGTTGACCAGATGGCGCGTTGCAGCGCCGCCTGCCACGGTGAGCACGAGGTAGTCGGCCCACTGCGCCAATGCGGTCACCGACTCGAAGTAGGGCAGTGCGCAACCCTGCGCCGGGCGCCGGTTGTGGTATCCCACCTCCATGCGAAACCCGCTCGCACGCTCGGCCACGGCCTGGCCGATGCGGCCCATGCCCACAATGCCCAGGCGCTTGCCCGATACGCGGGTGCCCAGCGCATACCGGGCTTTCGGCCATTCGCCACGGCGCACAAAACGGTCGCTGGCGGCCACATGGCGTGACACGTCCAGCATCAGCGCAAACGCCATGTCGGCCACACAGTCGTTGAGCACGCCAGGCGTGTAGCCCACCTGCACGCCGCGTGCCTTGGCTGCATCGATGTCCAGCGCGTCGAAGCCCACGCCAAAGCTGCTGATGACCTGAAGGCGTGGCAGGGCCGCGATGACCTCACCCTTCAGGCCAATGGCTGCGGTGGTCACCACCCCGGTGAATTCCGCACCGTGCGCCGCCAGAAAGCCCGCTGGGTCGGCCTGGTCGGCCAGGCAGGCCACGCTGTAGCGGGCGGCGAGTTCGGCTTCAAGGGCAGGCAAAGGCAGGCGGCCGATTTGCAGGATGCGGGGCTGGGAGGTGGTGGTCATGGGGGCTGTGATGGATTTCGGGGTGCGGCGGTATCAAAACAAAGGGCCGCGCGCGGCGGCCCTGCTGGCTACATCATGCCGCCGTTCGCACGGCCTGGCGGGCCAGCAGCTTCCACTGGCCGCCTTGCTGTTGCCACACACCCAGGATCTTGATCTGCACCTTGCCGGGCTTGCCCGAGTCGTTGGTGTCGGCTGTGAGGGTGTGGCGCACGATGGCGTTGTTGCCCACGACCTTGATGGTCTGGTCGGTGATGGCAATGGTCACGAAGTCGGACTTGCCGGCGATCAGGTCGCCGATGAAGCTGTCCTTGGTGTCCACGCGGCCGCCCGAATGGCCGTAGCTCAGGTCGTCGGCGACGAGGGCCGTCAGTGCCGCAGGCGTGGGGTCGATCATGGCCACGCGCAGCTTTTCTGCGGCGGCTGCCACGGCTTGTTCGGCCGACGCTGAGGAACCGGTGGCTGCAGCACCGGTGGCGCAACCTGCGAGCGCGGCAATGGTGACGGCTGCGGCTGCGGCTAGAACGATTTGCTTGAACATCTTGTCTGTCTCCGTTGTTGTGTTGATGGTTTGGGAATGGGCGTGCCAAGACTGCCCCCGGACCTGTGCACGGCCGGGCCCGGGGTGTTGGTTTTCACAGGGGAAAAAAGAGGGCCTGGAGAACCAGGCCCGGAACAGGCCCTGAACCAGCCGGCTCTTACTGCGGCCCGAGCTTGTCAATCAGCGCCTTGAGCTCTTCCATCTCGCTGGGCTTGAGGTCCACCAGCGGTGCCCGCACCGGCCCACCGTCATGGCCCACGATGCGTGCCCCCGCCTTGATGATGGAGACCCCATAACCCTCCACCCGGTTGCGGATGGCCAGATACGGCATGAAGAACGACTTGAGCAGCCGGTGCTGCGTGGCCGTGTCATCACTGGCCACCGCCTGGTAGAACTCCATCGCCGTCTTGGGAATGAAGTTGAAGACGGCCGACGAATACACCGGCGTGCCCAGCGCCTTGTAGGCGGCTGCATACACCTCGGCCGTGGGCAGGCCGCCCAGGTACGAGAAACGGTCCCCCATCTTCATGTAGATGGACGACATGGTCTCGATATTGCCCACCCCATCCTTGAACCCCACCAGGTTCGGACAACGCTCGGCCAGGATGGCCAGGGACTCGGCCGTGAGCTTGGTGCGGTCACGGTTGTAGACGATCACACCGAACTTCACGCTGTTGCAAACCTGGGCCACATGCTCGATCAGGCCTTCCTGCCCGGCTTCGGTCAGGTAGTGCGGCAGCAGCAGAATGCCGTGGGCACCCAGGCGCTCGGCCTCTTGCGCGTGGGCAATGGCCGTGCGGGTGGGGCCACCGGCGCCGGCAATGATGGGCACCTTGCCCCGGCAGGTCTCCACCGCCGTCTTGATGACCTCGCTGTACTCGGGGCCCGACAGGGAGAAGTACTCCCCCGTGCCGCCGGCGGCAAACAGGGCGCTGGCGCCATAGGGGGCGAGCCACTCCAGGCGCTCGATGTAGGTCTTGGGGCGGAAGTTGCCTTGCTCGTCGAAGTCGGTGATGGGGAACGAGAGCAGGCCGGAGCCCATGATGGTTTTGAGTTCTTGCGGGGTCATGGTGGTCATTGCAAAGAGAAAAGTGGATGAAGCGGGTCGAAAGCCCGGATATCAGTCGAGCTTGATGTTGGCGGCCTTCACCACGCTGGCCCAGCGCGCGCGTTCCTTGGTGAAGAACTGGTCCTGCTCGGTGGAGGTCATGGTCACCACTTCGGCGCCCTGGCCGGCCAGGCGCGAGCGGATCTCGGGCGCGCGGATGGCGGTGATGAGTGCCTTGTTGAGCTTTTGCACGACGGCATCCGGCGTGCCGCGAGGCAGCAGTACGCCTTGCCAGGTGCCCGACTCGTAGCCCGCCACGCCTTGCTCGGCGATGGTGGGCACGTCGCCGATCAGCGGCATGCGGGTGGCCTTGGACACGCCCAGCACCTTGAGCTTGCCGTTTTGTACCTGGGGCAGGGTGGCCAGCATGCCGTTCATCAGCACCTGGGTCTGGCCCGCCACGGTGTCCTGGATCGCGGTAACGCCGCCCTTGTAGGGGATGTACTGCCAGCGTGCGCCGCTGGCGCGCTCCAGCGCCACGCCGGCCAGGTGCGGGGCGCTACCCGTGGCCGTCACGGCAAAGTTCAGCTCGTTCTTCTTGGAGTAGGCGATCAGCTCCTTGAGGTTGTTGACTGGCACCGAGGGGTGCACCACCAGCAGGTGGGGCGAGTAGGCCAGCATGGTCACGCCACGCAGGTCTTTGGACGGGTCGAACGACAGCTTGGTATAGACCGACGGGCTGATGGCCAGTGCACCCACATCGCACAGCAGCATGGTGTAGCCATCGGGCTCGGCCTTGGCCACAAAGTCGGCGCCCAGGTTGCCATTGGCGCCCGGCTTGTTCTCGACGATCACGCTTTGCTTGAGCGACTCGGACAGCACCTGGCTGATCGAGCGCGCAATGATGTCCGAGCTGCCGCCTGGCGGGTAGGGCACCACGATGCGCAAGGTCTTGGTGGGCCATTCGGCCGTCTGGGCCGTGGCGGATGCCGCAGCCAGAGCGGCGGTGCAGGCCAGAAGAATTGCGCGACGTTGCAGGCTCATGGAATGTCTCCGTGTGTTGGTGTTGTTAGTCATCGTACAACTAGGTTGAAAAAAACACAATCCATTCGCCGGATGTTCCCGGGATATTCTGTGGAATTTCAGGGTTTGTACTGAGATTGTGAAGGCTTTGCCTGCTTGAAATCGACTGCTGGCGCGCGGTGCGAGGTCTTGCACAACTTCGGGTAATCCCTTTCTCTGCCCACACTGGACCTGCGTCAGAATGCAAGTCTTGTTGTATGACGACATATCACAAAAAGACCATGCCTAGTTGCTTTGCCACCCTTTACGTGGCTTCCAGGTGGGCAGCGAAATCACGGCAACCACGATGGCCAGCGCGCTTCGCAGCCACCGTGCAAGTCGCACTCAAAGGACATTGCATGACCCTCCCATTCCGCATCCGTCGCCGGGCAGCGCCCGTGATGCTGGCCGTCGCTGCCGTGTTGGGTGCTCCGGCGGCGCAGGCCGCCACGTGGGTGTACGTGGCCAACGCAGACAGCCAGGATGTCTCGGTGCTGGAGCTGGACCGCACCGCCGGAATGCTCAAGCCTGTGGACACCATGGCAGTGGGCGGCACCGCCATGCCCATGGCTGTCAGCCCGGACAAGCGCGTGCTGTATGTGGCGCTGCGCTCGCAGCCGTTTCGGGTGGTCAGCCTGGCCATTGACCCGGCCAGCGGCAAGCTGCGCAAGCTGGGCGAGGCGCCGCTGGCCGACAGCATGGCCAACATCGACACCGACGCCACCGGCCGCTGGCTGTTTGCAGCCTCTTACCCCGGCCACAAGATCACGGTCAACAGCATTGGCAAGGATGGCGTGGTGGGGGCGGTGCAGCAACTCATCCCCACCGCGCCCAACGCGCATGCCATCCATGCGGATGCCGCCAACCGCTATGTCTTGGCGACCAGCCTGGGTGGCGACCACCTCTCGGCCTGGAAGTTCGATGCCGAGACGGGCAAGCTCGCTGCCCACGAGCCCGCGTTGACCCCCGTGGCTCCCGAAAAATCCGGCCCCCGCCACTTTGTCTGGAGCCACGACCAGCGCCACCTGTACCTGTTGGACGAACTGGATGCAGCCGTGCATGTGATGGCCTACGACAAGGAACGCGGCACCCTGCGCCCGCTGCAGCGCACCACCACATTGCCAGCAGGCTTTACCGGCAAGCCCTGGGCCGCCGACATTCACCTGTCGCCCGATGGCCGCACGCTGTATGCGTCGGAGCGCACCTCCAGCACGCTGAGCACCTTTCGCGTCGATTCCGCCACCGGGCAGCTGCAACCGCTCGGTCAGGTGCCCACCGAAAAGACGCCGCGCGGTTTTGCGGTGGATGCCTCGGGCCGCTTCCTGATCGCCGCGGGGCAGGATTCACACCACGTCGCCCTGCACCCCGTCGACGCAGCTACGGGCCTGCCCGGCGCGCCCACCCGCGTTCCAGTGGGCAAGAACCCCAACTGGATCGAGATCGTCGACATGCCCTGAGATTGCCCCCATTTTTCATTACCCCAAGGAGACAAACCCATGCAACGCAGAACCCTGGTCCAATCCGCCGCCCTGGCAGCCGCAGGCGCGCTGATGGCGCTGCCCGCCATGGCCCAGACCACCTGGCCCACCGGCAAACCCATCAGCTACGTGGTGCCCTTTGCCGCCGGTGGCACCACCGACACCCTGGCCCGCCTGATCGGCCAGCAACTGGGCACGGCCCTGGGCACCACGGTGGTGGTGGAGAACAAGGGCGGCGCCGCAGGCAGCATCGGCTCGGAGGCCGCCGCGCGCTCGGCCCCGGATGGCTACACGCTACTAGGTGGCACCGTCAGCTCGCATGCCATCAACATCAGCCTGTACCCCAAGCTGGGCTACGACCCCATCAAGTCGTTCAGCCCCGTCACGTTGATCGGCACCAACCCGGTGGTGCTGGTGGTGTCTGCTGCCAGTCCCTATAAAACCCTGAAGGACGTGCTGACGGCCGCCAAGGGCAAGCAGGGTGGCCTGTCCTCTGCGTCGGCCGGCACGGGCAGCTCGCAGCATCTGGCGGTGGAACTGCTGGCCTACAAGTCGGGCGTGAAGTTCACGCACATCCCCTACAAGGGCAGCGGCCCCGCCATCCAGGACGTGATCAGCGGCCAGGTGGACATGATGTTTGACACCACGGTGGTGGCCGCCCCCCACATCCAGAGCGGCAAGCTGCGCGCCATCGCCGTCACGTCGCCCAAGCGCCTGGCCTCCATGCCCGACGTGCCTACGGTGGCGGAGTCTGGCGTGGCCGAACTCAAGGACTTTGAGGTGCAGTCCTGGCAGGCGATTTTTGTGCCGACCGGTACGCCCACCCCGGTGGTGAGCCGCTTGCACGACGAGATCCGCAAGATCCTCGCCCAGCCCGACATGCAGACCCGCCTCAAGGGGTTTGGCATGGAGCCTGCCGACATGAGCGTGGCCCAGATCGCCACGTTCCAGAAGGCCGAAGTGGACAAGTGGGCGCAGGTCATCAAGGCGGCGAACATCAAGGTGGACTGATCGCCCGCTGACCCCTTTTTCTCCCTGTAAAGACTTGGCGGAACAGCCTTCGGGCCGTTCCGCCTTTTTTATTGCGGGCCGGGCGCAGGTGCGTTTGCGAGGGCGTCCGCCGACGGAGAACGTGGCGCGAGCACAAGATCGGGATGCTGACCGGTGAGCAACAGAAACATCGCAAACACCGGCCCCTGCATGTTGCGCTCGTCGGTCATGCTCTCCAGCGCCTGCCAGGTCCGCGACTGCACGCCGCCCCGGCTGCCGGTCTGCAGCGGGTAGCCCATGAGTTCGGCGGCTTGCGCCTGGCTGAGCCCGGCCGCAACACGCGCGGCCTTGAGCTGCTCGCCGTTGGGCACAGGCATGGCAAGGGCCATGGCAGAAACGGGTGGTGTGGACATGATTTGCTATAAAAAGAAGAGCTAATTGGGCATGAAGTACCGGCGCTACAGCCCATTTTTACCCAAAAATCGGGAGCGTTATCCGGGTGTGGTGCTGGCACATCACTGGACAAAACAGAGAAGTGCCTGCAATGCAGGCGAGTGGGGTGCGCTTCTAGAATTCACTCGCAATTGACGAACGTCAACACCCACAACAAGCCGCCTCCGAGCGGCATCCGAGGAGGGATTCGTGAGCTACACCATCCAGATCTGGGAAAAGCCCGCCGATTGGCCGTGGCCCAACACCAAGCCCGAGGCGGACGCGCAGTACGAGCGCGTTGAGGCGGGCCCCCAGGTGCCGATGAACCCCAAGTACGCGGCATGGGCCCAGGCTGTCGAGCAGCGCTTTCCCGGGTTCTGGGACATCTACCTTGGCGGCCCTGACATCACCGACCCGACCTTTGGCGTGGGCATCAACACCCGCTTTCCGGACTGGGGGCCACCGTTTGACGATGGCTGGGAGCAGGCGGCCCGCCTGGGCCTGAACCTGTATGACCCGCAAAGTGGCGTGCACTACCTGGCCAACGGCGATGCCCCTGAAGAGCCTGACCTGCAGGTGCGCCACGCGGCACGGGCGCGGCAAGCGGGCGATGACGCCAGCGCCTGGGCCGAGTACCGGCGCTGGGCCGCGCGGGGCAACCCGCATGCGCTGTATGCCCTGGGCCGGGCCTTGCGATTTGGCACCATGGCCCAGCGCAGGCATTTCGATCTGGCGGCTGCCCTGCAGCTCATGGGTGCGCACGATGCAGAGACCCGCAAGGACGCCCAAGCTTTCTACGAGCGCTTTCCGGACAAGGCCAAGGCCCGCATCCAGGCCCTGATGGACCGGCTGAAGGCCGCGCCGGGCGAGTCACTGCTGCAGATCGTGGACGAAGAGCGCAAGGCGGTGGATGACGCCGTGGCCCGCAGCGAGCAACTGGCCTTGTACTCGCGCAAGCGCATCGAAGCGGCAGACGCACTGGAGCCCGCAGCGGCCCAGGGCCACGAGGTGGCCGCCTTTCTGCAGGCGCTGGAGACCGTGATCGGCTGGGAGCAACCGAACTTTGAGAACGCACGCTCCTGGTGCCAGCGCGCGGCGGACTGGGACCACGAACCCGCCAAACGCCTTTTGGCGGTGATGTTCGAGCGTGGTTGGGGTGGACCGCCGGACGCGCAGCAGGCCGCGAAGTGGAACGCGGCCGCGCAAGAACAGCGGCAGCGGGTGCAGCAAAAGAGACAGGCCCAGGAAGCCTCTGAATCGCCCGGCGGCCTCAGCCTGGCGCCCATCCCTGCGGCTGGGTCCGCACCTGGTGCCGCAACACTCCTGGTGTGGACTGGCAATCCCCTGCGCGACCTGCCGGCTTGGTACGCCCGGGAAGGGGACGCGCACGCGGCTTTTCACCTGGGCACCAGCGACGAGCACGGCCGCTATGGCAGCCCCGTGAATCTGGCCCAGGCCCGCGCCTGGTATGCCCAGGCGGCCGAGGCGGGCCACGCCGACGCCACCTACAACCTGGGTACTTTCATTGAGAGCGGCAAGGGCGGCCCCAAGGACGCGCTGGTGGCCAAGGCGCTGTTCATGCTGGCCAACACACGGGGCACCACCATGCAGGTGGCCGACCTGCGCATCCAACCGCAGGAGCAAGGGCCCGTGCGGGCGCTGGTGATGGCGCTGCGCGAGCCGGGGCGGCTGCGCGCCGTGCTGCAAGAGCGTGGACTCGCCCCGAATCTTCAGGCTGCTGGTGGGGCCGCCGCGCGGGTGGTGGGCGCAGCGGCAGCGGCGGGTCTGTCCGCAGGCGAGTGGGGGCGGGGCGATGGCGCCCCGCCGTCGCCAGGTACAGCCAGGCCGCCAGAGCCACAGACTCCGCGTTCGCAGGCGCCCAGCCCATCGCGCAGCCGCACAGGCCCGACGCATCGCAGCGAAGAGGACGAGGAGGGCGATGCCCATGAAGATGCCCGCTATGGGCGCTCCACCTCCACGTTTGCATGGCACCTGGGCCATGCGGCGCTGGGCATTGGTGTGGCCAATGGGGCACTGCTGATGGCCTTCTTCAAACCCGGAGCCAGCTTCCGCATGGGCATGCTGGTGCTGGGCCTGATCGCCGCGTGGGGCGCGTGGCGCACGGCGCGCGACTTTGACTGGTCGCCCCTGGCGCGTGCCGTGGTGGCTGTGCTGGCGGCTATCCCCTTGCTGGGCATGGGCGTGTGCCTGGGCCTGCTGTTCAAGGCCTTGCGTGAACGTAGGTGAGGGTGGGTTGCCCACCGCAAACCCACGAGGCCGTCAGGCGGTTACAGGGTGCTCCAGCACCTGCGCAAAGTACGAATCGGGCTGGATGTTGGTGTAGTTGGGAATGTCGGCCGACAGTTCGGCCATTGTCGCTTTGGCGGCCGTCTGGGCCTGTTTCAGGTCGCTGAAAAATGCGTTGGTCAGCGCCACGATCTGGCCTGGGCGCGGCTCGCCGGGGTAGAGAACGCGGTCGCTTTCCAGCCGCACCAGGCCCAGCGGCTGCAGTGCCGCGCGGGCGATGCGCATGTGCTCGGAGTGGTAGTAGTTGTGGTTGAAGGTGGCGCCTTCACGCCAGCGGTAAACGGCGGTGACTTTGATCATCGGTGCGATTCCATCCGGTGGTTGAAACCCGCCACCGTAGGGACAACACACCCTCGGCACAGCCGCGTGCGCGACAGCGTGTCGCCCATGCGGCTGGGGGCCTGTCTGCCTCTGCGGGCTCAGTCCTCTTCGGATTCGCCCAGGAACCCGCCGCTCTGGTGCCCCCACAGGCGGGCATACACGCCGCCCTGGCCCAGCAGCTGGGCGTGCGTGCCTTCTTCCACAATGCGGCCCGCGTCCATCACGATGAGGCGGTCCATGGCGGCGATGGTGGACAGGCGGTGGGCGATGGCGATCACCGTTTTGCCCTTCATCAGGCCGTCCAGGCTTTGCTGGATGGCAGCTTCCACCTCGGAATCGAGCGCGCTGGTGGCTTCGTCCAGCAGCAGGATGGGCGCGTCTTTCAGCATCACGCGTGCGATGGCCACGCGCTGGCGCTGGCCGCCCGAGAGCTTCACGCCGCGCTCGCCCACATGGGCGTCGTAGCCGGTTCGGCCCTGCAGGTCGGTAAGCGTAGCGATGAAGTCGGCCGCCTCAGCACGCTCGGCCGCCTGGTGCAGGTCAGCCTCGCTGGCATCGGGGCGGCCGTACAGGATGTTGTCGCGCATGGACCGGTGCAGTAGCGAGGTGTCTTGCGTGACCATGCCGATGTGGCGGCGCAGGCTGTCCTGGGTGACCTGCGCAATGTCTTGTTCGTCGATGAGGATGCGGCCGGACTGCACGTCATGAAAGCGCAGCAGCAGGTTGACCAGCGTGGACTTGCCCGCGCCCGAGCGGCCAATCAGGCCGATCTTTTCGCCGGGGCGGATGGTGAGGTTGAGGCGGTCGATGACCGGGCGGGCATCGGGGCCGCTGCCGTAGGCAAAGCTCATGTACTCAAAACGCACCTCGCCCCGGGTCACGACCAGGGGTTTGGCGTCGGGGGCATCCACCACGGTGCGTGGTCGGGTCAGCGTGTTGATGCCATCCTGGATGGTGCCCACGCTCTCAAACAGAGTGGTCATCTCCCACATCACCCAGTGGGCGTGGCCCGACACGCGCAGTGTCATGGCCGTGACGGCGGCCACGGCGCCCGCACCCACCTCGCCCGCAGACCACAGCCACAGCGCAGTGCCGCAGGCACCGAGAATCATGGCCACCACCAGCAGCTGGTTGACGATCTCGAACAGGCTCACCAGCCGCATCTGCGCGTAGCCGGTGAGCTTGAATGCATCCATCGCCGCGCGCGCAAATTCCGACTCGCGCCGCGTGTGCGAGAACAGCTTGACGGTGGCGATGTTGGTGTAGGCATCGGTGATGCGCCCGGTCATCACCGAGCGCGCATCGGCCTGCTGCTTGCCCACCTGGCCCAGGCGCGGCACAAAGTACCAGCAGGCCAGGCCATAGGCAACCATCCACGCAGCAAAGGGCAGCAGCAGTCGCGCGTCAAATCCGGCCAGCAGTACGAGGATGGTGACCAGGTAGATGCCCATACCGATCACCACGTCGGTGGTCGTAAAGATCATGTCGCGCACGGCCAGCGCGGTCTGCATGATCTTGGTGGTGATGCGGCCCGCAAACTCGTCGGCGTAGAACGCCATGCTCTGGCCCAGCATCAGGCGGTGAAAGTTCCAGCGCAGCCGCAGCGGAAAATTGATGGCCAGCACCTGGTGCTTGATGCTGGTCTGCAGCGCCACCAGCACCACAGACGCCAGCAGCAGCACGGTGATGCCGATCAGTGCGCCCTGGCGCTCGGCCCACAGCGCGCCGGGTGCGGTGGTGGCAATCCCGTCCACCACATGGCCCAGCACCGCAAACAACAGCGCTTCATAGATTGCAATGGCTGCGGATAACCCCGCCATGGCGGCCACGTAGCCACGCAGGCCGCGGGTGCCGTCCCACACGAACGCTACAAAGGCCTTGGGGGGCAGGTGCGGCTCTGCGGCGGGGTAGGGGGGAAGCCGGCTTTCAAACAAACGGAACAATGTCAAAACTCCTGGGGCCCCGGCAGGTCATGCCGCGCACTGCAGCAGCCCGTGGGACCCAACAACACAGGGCAGCCCCAATGCGTCGGGGCCTGGGGGCTAGACCAGCAGCGTGATCACTACGATGACCACACCGAGCGCCAAGTTCACGCCCACCCAGCTGCGGATGCTGCCCAGGGCTTTGGCGCCGCCGGGCCAGTCCGAGGCTGCTACGGCGCGCTGAAGGCGCCGGAACAGTGCAAAGCGGATGTGGCCGAAGATGGCGATCATCACCAGACCCAGCGTGGCCATGATGGTCCAGTCCAACGGCATGGAGAACACGCCGCCCGTCTGTACCGCCTGCTTGGCGGCGCGGCCGATCATCCACAGCCCGCTGACCAGCACCACCGCCACAGCGACGGTCACTGCCGCAAAGAACCGTTGCATCGTGTCATGCATCAGCCGCACACGTTGTGGCGGCTCCAGCGACTGCGCGGCAGGCCGCAGGAAAAAATGGGCAAACACCATGCCCCCCACCCACACGATGACGGACAGGACATGGACCAGCTTCAGGGCGTTGTAGAGCATGGGTGTGGGGCGCTAGGCACCAGGTGTGATGAAAGGACTCGGGGGAAGCCGCCCGTGCACGTGCCGGGCTGGGCAATGGCTGCAGGACAACATTGTGCGGTGATCCGCCTTCGGCGGTCAGCCCTGGCCAGAGAACCCCTATGAGTCCGCGTGGCCATGTAGCCTGCGCGAGAGTGCCTGTGCCAGCCGCCACAGTGGGGGCAGGACCAAGGCTATGGCCATCGGCACCCAGACGGCCAGGTAACACCAACTGGCTGGCCCGCTGTGGCCCACGCTCTCGATGCCCGTGGTGCGTTCCACCCACGACCAGAATGGAAAGAGAACCAGGGTAACGGCAAGCGCTACCGGCACGGCCACCAAAGCCAGGCCGCATCGCACAGCCAGTTGCAGCATGAGCGCCCTGGTCCCCTTGCGTGAACCTGGTGCGGCTGCCTCACGCCCGGGTTCGGGCGTGTGCGACACGGGGGGCGCGGGCGGGGATATGGGCATCAGGAATGCTGGGGCACCAGCGCCACCCGCACCTGGTTGCCACCGTTGCGCTTGGACAGGTACATGGCCTCGTCGGCGTGGCCCAGCAGGCGGTGCTCCTCGCCTCCATGCTCTGGGTAGATGGCCACGCCAATGCTGGGCTGGATGTACAGGCGCTGGCCTTCCAGGTCAAAGTCCTGGCCAAACGCGGCCAGGATCTTGTCGGCTGCTGCGCTGGCGTGCTCGCGGGCCTGGCCGCCTTCCAGCAGCACCACAAATTCATCGCCGCCCAGCCGCGCCACCGTGTCGGATGCGCGCACGCATTCGAGCAGCCGCTGTGCCACCCGTTGCAGCAGCAGGTCGCCCATGGCGTGGCCGAGGGTGTCGTTGACATCCTTGAACCGGTCCAGGTCAATGAACAGCAGGGACAGCAGCGTCTGCTCGCGCCGCGCGCGGGCCAGGGCTGTCTTGAGCCGGTCCAGAAACAGCTGGCGGTTGGGCAGGTGTGTGAGCTGGTCGTACTGCGCCATGTGCTCCAGGCGCTCGTACATCTGCTTGCGCTCAATCGCGGCAGCGACCTGGGTGGAGACGAACTGCAGCAGTTCCTTGTCCTTGTCGGTGTAGCGGCCTTGTTCGGTATAGCTTTGCAGCACCAATGCCCCCAGCGGACCCCGCTGCGTCTGCAAGGGCACGCCCAGCCAGTACAGCGGCCCCTGCGCCGCATGCGGGGCGGCAGCGGCGGGCCGGAGTGCGTGCGAGGCAAGGTGCCAGTGCGCGCCTTTTGCCACCGGTGTACCCGGTGTGAGCAGCAAGGTGACTCCGCCGCGAATCACCTCGGCATAGCGCGGGTCCTCGGCGAGCGCCATGGGCTCGGGCGCAGGCAGATGCTCGTTAACGTGGTACGGAAAGCTCAGCCGGTCGTCGTGCGGGTCGTACAGGGCCACCGCAAAATTGGTGGCGGGCAACAGGCCGCCCACGATCTGGTGGATGTGCTGGAACAGCGCCTGCAGGTTGTGCGTGGTGTGCGCGGCTTCGGAGATGGCGTAGATCACCGCCTGCATCGATTCGGTGGCCTTGCGCACGGTGATGTCATGCGCCACGGCCAGCCGCACCTGCTTGTCGGGCAGCCAGCGGGCCGTCCAGCGGATGTGGGCGATGGAGCCATCCTTGCGTACATAGCGGTTTTCAAACTGCAGCTGGAGTTCGCCCTGCGTCACGCTCTGGGCCTGGCGCTGCGTGGCGGCCAGGTCTTCGGGGTGCACCATGTCCAGCATGCGCTTGCCCACGACTTCATTGGGTGCGTAGCCAAAAATGCGCTCAAACGCCGGACTGACAAACACAATGGTGCTGTCCGCTCGGACGATGCATACGGCATCGAGCAACAGGTCCACCAGGTTCAACGACGAAATGCTTTGCATCAGGCTGGGTGCACGGTGTGCTGGAAAGACCCATTGTGCACGGCCCCGTTGGCTTGTGCGGCCCTGAAGGCAAAAACGCGACGGGTGCGGGCCCCATGAGCGGGCTTACGGTCCGGTGTACTTGGCCTCCAGAGCATCCCAGTCGGCCTTGCGCACCAGCCGCTGGCGCTCGGCAAACGGCGCCACCAGCGCCGGGTCTTCGTCGATGCGCTGGTGGTCGCGCAGCACGGTAAGGGCCTTTTGCATGCCTGCCACCGCGCCTTGCAGCGCCGCGTTGGCATACAGCACCAGCCCATAGCCCAGGGTGGCCAGTTCATCGGCACTGGTGATGGGGGTCTTGCCGCCGATCACCATGTTCATCAGCTGCGGCGCAGCCAGCCGCTGGGGCAGGGCGCGGATCTCATCCAGCGTGGTGACGGCTTCCACAAACAGGATGTCGGCGCCAGCGTCCTGAAAACGCTGGGCGCGCTCCACGGCGGCCTCGAAGCCTTGGGTAGCGCAGGCGTCGGTGCGTGCCAGGATGAGGGTGTCCGGGTCGCGGCGCGCGTCCACGGCAGCCTTGATCTTGCCCAGCATCTCCTCGGTGCTGATCACCTCCTTGCCGTTGAAGTGCCCGCAGCGCTTGGGGCTGACCTGGTCTTCGAGCTGGATGCAGTCGGCCCCCGCGCGCTCCAGCACACGCACTGCCTGGTAAGTGTTGAGCGCGTTGCCAAAGCCTGTGTCGGCATCGACGATGAGCGGCAGATCCACCGCGTCGCGGATGCGCGCCGTGTGGTCGGCAATGTCGGTGAGGCCCATGAAAGCCTGGTCGGGCAGGCCGAACCACATGTTGGTGACGCCTGCGCCGGTCACATAAATGGCCTCAAAGCCCAGGTCGGCCACCACGCGGGCAGAGAGGGCGTTGAACGCGCCGGGCACGATGACGCCCCGGCGGGCCTGGGCCAGGGCTTTGAGTTGCTGTCTGGTATTCATGGAATGGGGAATGGATAAAGTTGCTATATTTGTGATAGCTAGTGGCGCATGATTCACCGGCGCATCAAGCCGTTTTTGCTTGAAAACTGTCGCCCGGCACCCGCACCCAGCCTTCCATCAGGATGCGGGCGCTGCGGCTCATGAGGGCCTTGGTCACCTTCCACTGGCCGTTGATCTGTGCTGCCTCGGCCCCCACGCGCAAGGTGCCCGAGGGGTGGCCAAACCGCACACTGCTGCGCACGCCGCCGCCTGCCGCCAGGTTGACCAGCGTGCCCGGTATGGCCGCAGCCGTGCCAATGGCCACCGCCGCCGTGCCCATCATGGCGTGGTGCAGCTGGCCCATGGAGAGCGCGCGCACCAGCAGGTCGATGTCTTTGGCGTCAATGGTTTTGCCGCTGGAGGCTGTGTAGCTCGCAGGCGTTGCGACGAACGCGATCTTGGGCGTGTGCTGGCGGGTGGCGGCCTCGCTCAGTTGCTGGATCAGGCCCATGCGCAAGGCGCCATGGGCGCGGATGGCCTCAAAACGCGCGAGTGCCGCGGCATCGCCATTGATCGCGCCTTGCAGCTCGGTGCCGGTGTAGCCCAGCTCCTGGGCGTTGAGAAAGATGGTCGGGATGCCCGCGTTGATCAGCGTGGCGGCAAAGCTGCCGACGCCCGGCACCTCCAAGGTGTCCACCACGTTGCCTGTCGGGAACATGGCGCCCCCATCGTCGCCATCGTCCGTCGGGTCCATGAACTCCAGCGCCACCTCGGCGGCGGCAAAAGTCACGCCGTCCAGCTCGAAGTCGCCCGTCTCCTGCACCTGTCCGTGGGCCATGGGCACATGCGCCACGATGGTCTTGCCGATGTTGGCCTGCCAGATGCGGACGGGAAAGGTGCCGTCTTGCGGGATGCGCGCCGCATCGATCAGCCCCATGTGGATAGCGCAGGGCCCCACCGCCGCCGAGAGGTTGCCGCAGTTGCCGCTCCAGTCCACCAAAGGCTGGTCGATGGACACCTGGCCAAACAGGTAGTCCACGTCGTGCCCCGGCCGCGTGCTGCGCGACAGGATCACCGCCTTGCTGGTGCTCGACGACGCATTGCCCATGCCGTCGATTTGCTTGCCATACGGGTCGGGGCTGCCCAGCACGCGCAGCAGCAGCGCGTCGCGCGCCGGGCCTGGTTGCTGGGCGGGGGCAGGCAGGTCGTCAAGGCAGAAGAACACGCCTTTGCTGGTGCCGCCGCGCAGGTAGGTGGCAGGTACTTTGATTTGAGAAGGGTGTTTGTTCATGGTGTGACTCCCCTCGCCCCTCGCGGGAGAGGGGCCGGGGGAGGGGCCGGGGGAGAGGGGGTGCCCGCATGCACGGTGTTCCAAATGCTTTCCAGCACTGCGTCTGTGTTGTGCAGGATGTCGTTGTTCCAAAAGCGCAGCAGGGTAAAGCCCTGGCTGCGCAACCAGGCATCGCGGGTGGCATCGTGCTCTGAATCCACATGCTGCCCGCCGTCTGCCTCCACGATCAGCCGCAGGCCGAAATGAATGAAGTCCACGATGTAGGGGCCGATGGGTTGTTGGCGGCGGAACTTCTGGCCGTCCATGCGGTGGGCGCGCAGGTGGCGCCAGAGCAGTTGCTCGGCGTCGGTCATGTTTTGGCGCAGGGATTTGGTGAATTGTTTTTGGTCCATGGGTAGGCCCCCTCTCCCCCGGCCCCTCTCCCGCAAGGGGCGAGGGGAGCAAGACAAAAGCCAGCATTGTCCGGTTGGGCACATCCTTCGGCACGATGTAGCGATGGTGATGGCATTTGCATGGCCACGGTCCGTATCAAGGCGCGCGAGCCCCTCTCCCCTCGCGGGAGAGGGGTTGGGGAGAGGGGGTGACCCCCGCCCGCGCCGCCAGAAAATCTTGCGCAAAGCGCTGTAGCACGCCGCCCGCTTGGTAGATGGAGACCTCTTCGGCCGTGTCGAGGCGGCATGTCATGGACACCCGGGTGACCTCACCATTTTTGCGACGGATGACCAGGGTGAGTTCAGCGCGGGGTTGCATGTCCCCCTCCACGCCATAAACCTCTGTGCCATCGAGTTGCAGCGTGGTGCGGTTCACCCCCGCCCCAAACTCCAGCGGCAGCACCCCCATGCCAATCAGGTTGGTACGGTGGATGCGCTCAAAGCCTTCAGCCACCACCACCTCCACCCCTGCCAGCCGCACGCCCTTGGCGGCCCAGTCGCGGCTGGAGCCCTGGCCGTAGTCGGCGCCCGCAATGATGATGAGCGGCTGGCGGCGGTGCAGATAGGTTTCGATGGCCTCCCACATCCGCATCACCTGGCCTTCGGGCTCCACGCGGGCCAGCGATCCTTTTTGGACCTTGCCATCGACCACGGCCATCTGATTGACCAGTTGCGGGTTGGCAAACGTGGCGCGCAGGGCGGTGAGGTGGTCGCCCCGGTGCGTGGCGTAAGAGTTGAAGTCTTCCTCCGGCACGCCCATGCGCGCCAGGTACTCGCCCGCCGCGCTGCCGGGCAGGATAGCGTTGGACGGTGAGAGGTGGTCGGTGGTGATGTTGTCGGGCAGGATGGCCAGCGGGCGCATGCCGTGCAGGGTGCGCGGGTGGGCGGCCAGCGCGCCGATGCCCTCGGTGTCCCAGTAAGGGGGGCGGCGGATGTAGGTGGACTGTGGCCGCCAGTCGTATTGGGGCGACACGCGCGGTCCATCGTCTTGCCGCAGGGCAAACATGGGCTCGTACACGGCGCGGTAGTGTGCGGGTTTCACGGCCGCTTGCACCACGGCGTCAATTTCTGCATCGCTGGGCCACAGGTCCTTGAGCCGGATGGGGTGGCCATCTGCCACCGCCAGCACATCCTTTTCGATGTCAAACCGCACCGTGCCCGCAATCGCATAGGCCACCACCAGGGGCGGCGAGGCCAGAAACGCCTGCTTGGCGTACGGGTGAATGCGCCCGTCAAAGTTGCGGTTGCCCGAGAGCACGGCGGTGGCGTACAGATCGCGGTCGATGATCTCTTGCTCAATCGCAAGGTCCAGCGCACCGCTCATGCCGTTGCAGGTGGTGCAGGCAAAGGCGACGATGCCAAAGCCCAGCGCCTCCAGGTCGGCCAGCAAACCAGCCTCCTTCAAATACAGCTCCACCGCCCGGGAGCCCGGCGCGAGCGAGGTCTTGACCCAGGGTTTGCGTTTGAGGCCCAGCCGGTGCGCGTTGCGCGCCAGCAGCGCGGCCGCGATCACGTTGCGCGGGTTGCTGGTGTTGGTGCAGCTGGTGATGGCGGCGATGACCACGGCGCCATCGGGCATCGTGCCTTCGCCCGGCGACGGCAGGGCCCAGGAGCCTGCAATGCCCCGGGCGGCCAGGTCGGACGTGGCCACGCGCGCATGTGGGTTGGAGGGGCCAGCCAGGTTGCGCACCACGGTAGACAGGTCAAAGCGCAGGGTACGGTCGTACACGGCGCCTGCGAGCGCATCGGCCCACAAACCGGCGGCTTTGGCATAGGTTTCGACCAGTTTGACCTGGCTGGTCTCGCGGCCGGTCAGCCGCAGGTAGTCCAGCGTCTGCTCATCGACGCTGAACAGCGCCGCCGTGGCGCCATATTCCGGTGCCATGTTGGAGATGGTGGCGCGGTCGCCAATGGTGAGCTTGGCGGCGCCATCGCCAAAGAACTCCAGGTACGCGCCCACCACCTTGGCCTTGCGCAAGAACTCGGTGAGCGCCAGCACCACATCGGTGGCGGTGATGCCGTCTTGGCGCTGGCCGGTCAGCTCCACGCCCACGATCTCGGGCAGCCGCATCATCGATGCGCGGCCCAGCATCACGTTCTCGGCCTCCAGGCCGCCCACGCCGATGGCAATCACGCCCAGCGCATCCACATGCGGGGTGTGGCTGTCGGTGCCCACGCAGGTGTCGGGGTAGGCCACGCCGTGGTCGGCATGGACCACAGGCGACATTTTTTCCAGATTGATCTGGTGCATGATCCCGTTCCCCGCCGGGATCACATCCACGTTGGCAAAGGCTTTCTTCGTCCACTCGATGAAGTGAAAGCGGTCTTCGTTGCGGCGGTCTTCGATGGCGCGGTTCTTGGCCAATGCATCGGGGTCGAACCCGCCACATTCCACGGCCAGCGAATGGTCCACGATGAGCTGCACCGGCACCACGGGGTTCACCTGGGCCGGGTCGCCGCCCTCCTTGGCAATCGCATCGCGCAGGCCCGCCAGGTCCACCAGCGCCGTCTGGCCCAGGATGTCGTGACACACCACGCGTGCGGGGTACCAAGGGAAGTCGCGGTCGCGCTTGCGGTCGATGAGCTGGCGCAGGCAGTCATCGATAGTGGCCGGGTCGACGCGGCGCACGATGTTCTCGGCGTGCACGCGGGCGGTGTAGGGCAGGGTGGCCCAGGCGCCGGGCTGCAGGGCTTCGACAGCGGCGCGGGCGTCGAAGTAGTCCAGCTGCGTGCCGGGCAGTGGCTTGCGATACAGGGTGTTCATGGGCGTGGGGCTGGGGGCGTTGTTTTACTTGCGGTCTTGAATGGGCACAAACGCCAGGTCTTCGGGCCCGGTGTAGTTCGCGCTCGGCCGGATGATCTTGTTGTCGATGCGCTGCTCGATGATGTGCGCCGCCCAGCCGCTGGTGCGTGCAATGACGAACAGCGGTGTGAACATGGCGGTGGGCACACCCATCATGTGGTAGCTCACGGCGCTGAACCAGTCGAGGTTGGGGAACATCTTTTTCACCTCCCACATCACCGATTCCAGCCGCTCGGCAATGTCGAACATCTTGGTGCTGCCCGCCTCGTGCGACAGGCTGCGCGCCACGCCCTTGATGACAACGTTGCGCGGGTCGCTCACGGTGTAGACCGGGTGGCCGAAGCCGATCACCACCTCCTTGGCCTCCACGCGGCGGCGGATGTCGGCCTCGGCCTCATTGGGGCTGTCGTAGCGCTTCTGGATCTCGAAGGCCACCTCGTTCGCGCCGCCATGCTTGGGGCCGCGCAGCGCGCCGATGGCGCCGGTGATCGCCGAATACATGTCGCTGCCCGTGCCCGCCACCACGCGGGCGGTGAAGGTGCTGGCGTTGAATTCGTGCTCGGCATACAGGTTCAGCGAGGTGTGCATGGCACGCTCCCAGGCCGCACTGGGTGGGGTGCCGTGCAGCAGGTGCAAAAAGTGCGCGCCGATGGAGTCGTCATCGGTCTCCACCTCGATGCGGCGGCCCGAGCTGGCCCAGTGGTACCAGTAGAGCAGCATGGAGCCCAGGGATGCCATCAACCGGTCGGCGATGTCACGTGCGCCGGGCAGGTTGTGGTCGTCCTTCTCGGGCAGCGCGCAGCCCAGGGCCGAGACCCCCGTGCGCATCACGTCCATGGGGTGGCTGGCGGCGGGCAGTTGCTCCAGCGCCTGCTTGACCGATAGCGGCAGGCCACGCAGGGCCTTGAGCTTGGCCTTGTAGGCACGCAGCTCGGCGCGTGTGGGCAGCTTGCCGTGCACCAGCAGGTGGGCAATTTCTTCAAACTCGCAGACCTCGGCAATGTCCAGGATGTCGTAGCCCCGGTAGTGCAGGTCGTTGCCCGTGCGGCCCACGGTGCACAGGGCGGTGTTGCCGGCGGTCACACCCGAGAGCGCGACGGACTTCTTGGGCTTGAAGCCCGGGGTTTCAACGGTGGTGGTGGTCATGCGGTCTCCTGGTTTCTATATGCGCTGGTGATGGCAGCGGGGCGGCCTTTGCCATCCACCGCCACCATTTCAAAAATTCCCTTCAGCACCTCATCGGGTGGTGAGCCCAGCGTGGCGGCCAGGCCGGTCACGCACACGGTGAGTGAGCTGCGCCCGATGCGGGTGACCCAGGCGCGCAGCGTGAGCACATGGCCTACGGGCACGGGGGCCAGAAAACGCACATCGGTCACGCCCGCCATCACCACGTCGCGCGCTGCGGCGCCGCGTGCCGCCAGAAACGCCGCCTTGGCCATGAGCTGCAGGGCGTTGCCACCAAACAGCGTGCCGTAGTGGTTGGCCTCGGCGGGGAAGACGATTTCCGTCAGCTCGACGGTGCCTTGAGGGGTTGTCATGCTTCGCAATTTACGCACAATGTCACCCTTCAGTAAGGGCTGAATTGGCGAATGATTGCGAAGGTGGCATCTGTGATTTGCAAAATTTGCGAATTATTGAGACCGCTCCGTTGCGAAAGAATCAATGAAAAAAACCTTCATGGGCGTGCGCCTGCGCCGCCTGCGCGAAGAGCGCGGCATGACCCAGGTGGCGCTGGCGCGCGCGCTGGACCTGTCGGCCAGCTACCTGAACCAGCTGGAGCAGAACCAGCGCCCGCTCACCGTGCCCGTGCTGCTCAAGATCAACGCCGTGTTTGGCGTGGATGTGCAGCGGTTCTCCGACGACGACGAGGCGCGCCTCATCACTGGCCTGCGCGAGGTGCTGGCCGATTTGCCCGCAGGTGTGGGCGGGGAGGGCGCTGGCGATGCCGTGTCGCTCGCCGAAATCCGCGAGCTGGCCGCCGGTATGCCCGCCGTGGCGCGCACGCTGCTCGCGCTGCACCAGCGCCACCGCCAGGCGCTCGAACGCCTGGCCGCCCTGGGCAATGACCGGGGCGGGGAGGGCGCCATGGCCCACCACCCGCCCATGGCCTATGAAGAAGTGCGCGACTTCTTCTTTGCGCGCCAGAACCACATCGCCGAGCTGGACGACGCCGCTGAGCGGTGTGCTGCAGACTGGGGCCTGCTGCCCGGCCAGGCGGACGAGGCGCTGGCCCAGCGCCTGCTGGCCGCCCATGGCGTGCGGGTGGTGGACGTGGCCGACCTGCCGGGGCAGGCGCAGCGTGTGTTCCAGGCCGACACCGGCGTGCTGCAACTGGCCGTGGGGCTGGAGCGCGGACAGCGCGCTTTTCAGATGGCGACGCAGCTGGCGTTTCTGGAACAAGGCGCCGAGCTGCAGCGGTTGGCCGATGCAGCGGGCCTGTCCAGCGACCAGGCCCGTTCGCTGGCACGCATTGGCCTGGCCAACTACTTTGCGGGGGCGCTGGTGCTGCCCTACACAGCTTTTTTGCAGGCGGCCGAGGCCCACCACTACGACATCGACCGGCTGGGCCAGCAGTTTGGCGTGGGGTTCGAGACCGTGTGTCACCGCCTGTCCACCCTGCAGCGGCCCAGCGCGCGGGGTGTGCCGTTCTTCTTCATCCGGGTGGACCGCGCGGGCAACATCAGCAAGCGGCAGTCGGCCACCCACTTTCACTTCAGCAAGATCGGCGGAACCTGCCCGCTGTGGAATGTGTACGAGGCCTTTGCCCAGCCGGGCCGCACCGTGCCGCAGGTGGCGCGCATGCCCGACGGGCGTGTCTACTTGTGGGTGGCGCGCACGGTGTCGCGCAGCGGGGGCGGGTGGGGGGCGCCAGGCAAGGAGTTCTCGGTGGCGCTGGGCTGCGACATCCGCCATGCGCCGCAACTGGTGTATTCCCGGGGGCTCCATCTCGCAAACCCCGAGGCCGCCGTGCCCATCGGCATGGGCTGCAAGGTGTGCGAGCGCGATGCCTGCCCACAGCGCGCGTTTCCGCCCATCGGGCGCGCGCTGGACGTGAACGAAAACCGCAGCCGGTTCGCGCCGTACCCGGTGGCGCCGCCACCCGCCGCTCGGTCCGGGGCGTGACTGGCCGGTCATGAAATATGCTCATCATTTCATAGCTTGCAAGGCATGTCGCTGTGGCGCTGGAGGCACTTTTTTCTTAAATTTTTCGCTGTAACCAGATGTTGGCCCCACAGGGGCAGGATTGCCGCTATCCTGCGCAATTCCCATGCTGTCCGGCCGGATGTCTGGCGGGTAGCGCAAAGGTGCGTCTCTGACTTCTTTCACCCCGTCCCCGCAGGTTGCCCAGGCACTCCCAAGCCGCTATCGGCATTGGGTGGCAGGCGTGGGCGTGGCCGTCCTGGGGCTGCTGATGAGTCTTTGGCTCGCGCAGCACCAGGCCGCGTCGATGGCGCAGATCGAGGAAGCCCGCTTTACCCAGGAAACGCGCGCGTTCTCCGAGGCGCTGAGCCAGCGCATTGCCGGACACACCGAGGTCGTCAACGGCCTGCGTGGTCTGTTCACCGCCAACCCCCGCTTGTCGCGCCTGGACTTTGAACGTGCCGCCAGCGAGATGGAGGTAGGCCAGCGCTACCCCGGCGTGCGCAATCTGTCTTTCACGCGCTGGGTGCCGGGGCGCGACAGGGAGGCCTACGAGGCCCGCGTGCGGGCCGACACCTCGATGTCACCCGAAGGCTTCCCCCAGTTCAAGATTCACCCGCCTGGCGAGCGTGCCGAGTATTTCGTGGCCGAGTACCTCTGGCCTCTGTTTGGCAACGAGAGCGTGCTGGGGCTGGACATCAGCGCCCAGCCCACGAACCTAGCGGCCATGCGCTACAGCCGTGATAGCGGGCAGACCGTGGTGTCCGCCCCGTTTGACCTGCTGCAGGAAAGCGCGCACCGCGCGGGCATCGTCATCCGTGTGCCGGTGTTCGACCCCACGGCGGGCACGGCAGAGCAGCGTTTTGTGGGGGCGGTGGCCTCCACGCTGCGGGTCTATGACCTGGTACAGGGGCTGGGCAGCCAGGGGTTCTTGAACGGGATCGCCGTCTCCATGGTGGACCTGGGGCCCATACGCACCGACTCGAATGACACCGCCGTGCGCACCCTGCTGGAGCCGACGGCCCAGGGCCTGCCCGGCGCACAGCCCCTGGTGCGCGAGCTGGCGGTGCATGACCGGCGCTGGCAGCTCACCTTCTACCCGACCCGGTCGTTCCTGACTGCGTCCGAAACGCGCTTGCCCTGGCTGGCGGGGCTGGCTGCTGCGCTGGTGTCGTTGCTGCTGGCTTCCACCGTGGCCCTGCTGGTGCGCCAGCGCACCCTGGCACTGGTGCGCGCCCAGCTGTCCGACGAGGCGCGGCGCGAGAGCGAAGAGCGGTTTCGCGCTCTCTTCAACCAGGCCACCGTGGGCGTCGCCCAGGTGGATTCATCTACCGGCCAGTTCGTGCGTGTCAACCAGCGCTACGCCGACATCCTGGGCTACACCCCGCAGGAACTGGTGGGCATGACCTTTCAGAGCCTCACCCACCCGGACGACCTGGCGGCGGACCTTGCCCATGCCCGACGGCTGCAGAGCGGCGATGTTCCCGAATACCGGCTGGAAAAACGCTATATCCACAAGGACGGACACGAGGTCTGGGGCGACTTGACGGTGTCGTCGATGTGGACGTCGGGCTCCGCACCCGGCTACCACATCGCCGTGGTGCAGGACATCACCGGGCGCAAGCGCATGGAAGAAAACCTGCGCGCCAATGAACAGCGTCTGCGCAGCATCCTGGAGCGCCTGCCCATGGGCCTGTGCCTGGTGCAGGACGATGGGCTCATCAGTTTCCGCAACAAGCGCTATGTCCAGATTTGCGGCTACACCCAGGAGGAGGTGCCCGACACCGACACCTGGTGGCAGCGCGCCTACCCTGATGCTGCGGAGCGCGATGCGATTCGCCAAAGGCTGCTGGACGCCAAGCACCTGGGTGTGATCCCGTTGGCCGAGTACACGATCTGTTGCGCGGATGGCAAGTACAAGCCGGTCGAGATATCGGGCATCTTTGTCGACGGGGGTCGCCTGATCACGATGGAGGACCTGAGCCAGCGCAAGGCCGCCGAGGAAGAGATCAACCAGCTGGCCTACTATGACCCCCTTACCCGGTTACCCAACCGCCGCCTGCTCATGGATCGGCTGCAGCAGGCGCTGGCCACCAGCGCGCGCCACCACCGCAGTGGCGCGTTGCTGATGCTGGATCTGGACAACTTCAAGACCGTCAACGAGACCCGCGGCCACGACCGGGGCGATGCCTTGCTGCTGCAGGTGGCACACCGCCTGCGCAGCTGCGTGCATGAGGACGACACCGTGGCCCGCCAGGGCGGCGATGAATTTGTCGTGGTGCTGGAAGACCTGGGCGATAGCCCCGAGGAAGCCGCCGCGCGCGCCGAAGACGTGGGCCAGCGCATTCTGGGGGTGCTGCGCCAGCCCTACCAGATCGATGGCGATGCACACCACAGCTCGCTGAGCATGGGTGTCACCCTCTACAGCGGCACGCGCGAAACGGTGGACGAACTGCTCAAGCGCGCCGACCTGGCGCTGTACCAGGCCAAGAATGCAGGGCGCGACACCTTGCGCTTTTATGACCCCCAGATGCAGGCCGTGGTCAGCGCCCGCGCCACGCTCGAGCTGGACATGCGGGTGGGCCTGGCCCAGGGCCAGTTCGAGCTGTACTACCAGCCCCAGATCGACCATGGCCGCATCACCGGGGCCGAGGCGTTGCTGCGCTGGCGGCACCCGCGCGATGGCTTCATATCGCCCGCACATTTCATCCCGCTGGCCGAAGAAACCGGCCTGATCCTGCCGCTGGGCGAATGGGTGCTGCAGGCGGCCTGCCGCCGCTTGGCGGCCTGGGCCCAGCAGCCCGAGCTGGCCTTGCTGAGCCTGGCGGTCAACGTGAGCCCACGGCAGTTCCACCAGACCGGTTTTGTCGCCCAGGTGTTGGCGGCGCTGGCGGGCGCGGGGGCCGACGGCCACCAGCTCAAGCTGGAGATGACCGAAGGCCTGCTGCTGCAGGACGTGGAGGACACCATCGACAAGATGGGCCAGCTCAAGGGGTACGGCGTGGGCTTCTCGCTCGACGACTTCGGCACCGGCTATTCGTCGCTGAGTTATCTCAAGCGGCTGCCGCTGGACCAGCTCAAGATCGACCAGAGCTTTGTGCGCGACGTGCTCACCGACCCCAATGACGCAGCGATTGCGCGCACCGTGGTAGCGCTGGGCACCAGTCTGGGCCTGCGTGTGATTGCCGAGGGCGTGGAGACCGAGGCGCAGCGCGAGTTTCTGGAGCGTCACCACTGCCACGCCTGGCAGGGCTACCTGCTCAGTCCCGCCGTGGCGGTAGACGAGTTCGAGGCGCTGGTACGCCGCACCAATGGCGCACTGGACGGGAGCCTTTGATGACGCCAGGCCCGCGCCGGGTGCAGGGGGCTGCGGACGGTGTCTGGGAGGCAATGCGGGAACGGAGATCCTTTTGGAAACCCTTTGTGCTCGCAGGCTGGCTGAGCCACCTATGATGCAGGCGCCTGTTCGCCGCCACCTCCATGTTTTTCAAGAAGCACTCGCCGCCCGCACCCATGCCCCTGGCGCCATCGACGCAGGACTTTGACGCGCAGCGCGAACGCTCGGTGATTGCCGAGATGCTGCTCAAACGCTCGGCCAAGCTGATCCTGGGGCGCAGCGAGCTGGAGATCATTCGCGGGGTGTGCCAAGCCATCGTGGATGTCACATCTCATATACGCCTGGCCTGGACCTGGTTTGGCCCGACCGACACGCACACCATACGCCCCCAGGTGTACGCAGGCCCGGCGGCCGCCTATGCCGAGTCGCTGAACATCGAGCGCAACCTGCTCACCCGCATCGGCCCAGCATTCACCACGCTGGACGGCAAGGCTGCAGGCCCCTTCACGGTGTCGCAGTTCTCACCGTTTGGCCCCTGGCGTGAGGCGGCGCGCCACCACGGCATCCACCATGTGCTGGCCTTGCCCATTGCCTCCACCTTCAACGGCTACAGCGGCATCTTTGTGCTGTATGCCGACCGCGACGGCTACTTTGACGAGGTGGGCGTGAGCCTGTTTGCCGGGCTGGCCGAGCTGTTCGGCTCGCTCATGACCGTGGCCGCCGAGCGCCAGGAGCTGCAGCGCGCTGCCTACCACGATGCGCTCACCGGGCTGCTCAACCGCCATGCGGTGGACCTGATCGACCGGCGCGTGTACCGCGCCTCGCTGTTCGAGCCTGCCTCGACCATCCTGCTGCTGGACCTGGACCGTTTCAAGAGCATCAATGACCGTTTTGGCCACGACGCAGGCGACCAGGCGCTGCAGGCCGTGGCCCGGGTGCTGACCGATGCGCTGCGGCGCGGCGACGAGATCATCCGCTGGGGCGGCGAGGAGTTTCTGGTCTGCCTGCCGCAGACCGCGCTGCCCGACGCGCTGAAGGTGGCCGAGAAACTGCGCCGCGCGGTGGAGGGCATCACCGAGCCCGAGCAGCTCACCGTGTCGATCGGCGCCTGTGAGATCGCTGCGCTCCAGCATCTGCCCCAGGCCGTGGCCCGCGCTGACGAGGCCCTGTTCCAGGCCAAGTCGGGCGGGCGTAACCAGGTGTGTGTGCTGCCATAAGGCGGGTGGTTTTGGGTTATCAATTTTGATAGCAAACAAACCATGTTGCACTAGCGAATCAGGCGGTTTTTGCTCGATTTTTTGGTAGAGAGCATCCCCAGGCCCCCCTGGCGACCGCAGGGCCACGGAGCCGGGCAGGCGGCGCGGTATCATTCCGGCCTTGCCCACACCCGGCCCTGCCGGTGTGTTTTACGCCGGGACTGCGCACCGGCGCCCTGGTTGACCCCCGCGTCCCTCCTGCCTTTATCCGCCATCTGATCCGTGCGTCTTACCTCGATCAAGCTCTCCGGTTTCAAGTCGTTCGCTGAACCCACCAACTTCATGCTGCCCGGGCAACTGGTCGGCGTGGTGGGCCCCAACGGCTGCGGCAAGTCCAACATCATGGATGCGGTGCGCTGGGTGCTGGGCGAGAGCAAGGCCAGCGAGCTGCGCGGTGAGAGCATGCAGGACGTGATCTTCAGCGGCACGACCACGCGCAAGCAGGCCAGCCGCGCGAGTGTGGAGCTGGTGTTCGACAACTCCGACCACCGCGCGGGCGGCCAGTGGGGCCAATACGGTGAGGTGGCCGTGCGCCGCGTGCTCACGCGCGACGGCACCAGCAGCTACTACCTGAACAACCAGCCCGTGCGCCGCCGCGACGTGCAGGACGTGTTCCTGGGCACGGGCCTGGGGCCCCGCGCCTACGCCATCATCGGCCAGGGCACCATCAGCCGCATCATCGAAAGCCGCCCCGAGGAACTGCGCCTGTTCCTCGAAGAGGCCGCTGGGGTCTCCAAGTACAAGGAGCGCCGCCGCGAGACCGAAAACCGCCTCTCGGACACGCGCGAGAACCTCACGCGGGTCGAGGACATCCTGCGCGAGCTGAACGCCAACCTCGAAAAGCTCGAAAAGCAGGCCGAGGTGGCTGCCAAATACAACACGCTGCACGCAGATGCGACGCTCAAGCAGCACCAGCAATGGTTCTTGAAGCGGGCCGAGGCCGAAGAGCAGCAGAACAAGGTGCGCCTCGATGGTCTGCAGGCCGTGAACGACCTCGAATCGCGCATGGCCGACCTGCGCGCCGTCGAGTCCGACCTTGAAACCATCCGCCAGGCCCACTACGCTGCGGGCGACCAGGTCAACCAGGCCCAGGGCCGGCTGTATGAAGCCACGGCCGAGGTCGGCAAGCTCGAAGCAGAGATCCGCTACGTGGTCGAGGGCCGCCAGCGCGTGGAGCAACGCCTGGTGCAACTGGCCGAGCAGATCGCCCAGTGGCAGGCCCGCAAGGAAGACGCCGACGTGGAGCTGGAAAACCTGGCCGGTGCGGGCGTGGATGCCGAGGAGCGTGCCGAACTGCTGGCCGCCCAGGTGGAAGAGCAGGCCATGCAGCTGCCCGACCTGGAAGACGCCCTGCGCCAGGCGCAAAGCCGCACGGCCGAGCAGCGCAGCAGCGTGGTGCAGGTGCAGCAGCAGATTGGCGTGCTGGCCGCCGAGCAGCGCAGCTTTGACGAACAAAGCCGCCAGCTCGACGCCCGCTTTGAGCGCCTGCGCACCGACCGCAATGCGCTGGCCGCGCCCGACGAAGCCCGCTTGACCAACCTGCGCGAGCAACTCGAAGAAGCGCAGGAGATCGCTGAAACCACCGAGGCCCGCCTGCACGAGCTGCAGGAATCCGTGCCCCAGCTCGACGACGACCGCCGCGCCCGCCAGCAGGCCGTGAATACCGAAAGCGTGCGCCAGGCCGAGCTGTCGGCCCGCATGGAGGCCCTGAAGGCCCTGCAGGAAAAGGTCAAGACCGACGGCAAACTGCGCCCGTGGCTCGCCAAGCACGGCCTCGATGGCCTGCAAGGCCTGTGGAGCCGCATCCACATCGAACCCGGCTGGGAAAACGCGCTCGAAGCTGCGTTGCGCGAGCGCCTGGCGGCGCTGGAAGTCGGGCGCCTCGACATGGTGCGTGGCTTCCTGGGCTCGGGCGGCAATGACGCACCGCCCGCGCGGCTGGCCTTCTACAGCGCCCCCGCTGCGGGTCACCCCGAAACATCGTCGCCCCACGCCCGCCTGTCCGACTTGCTGCGCCTGAACGATGCGGGCCTGCGTGCCGTGTTGGTGGACTGGTTACAGGGTTGCTACACCGCGCCCACGCTGGACGAAGCCCTGGCCTGCCGCAGCACGCTACAGCCCGGCGAAGTGGTGTTTGTGCCCACAGGCCATGCGGTCAGCGCCCACAGCGTGAGCTTCTATGCGCAGGACTCCGAACAGTCCGGCATGCTGGCCCGCGCGCAGGAAATCGAACACCTCGAAAAAGAACTGCGCGCCCAGGCCCTGATTGCCGAAGAGTCGCGCACCGCCCTGGTCCGCGCCGAGGCCGCCTATGCCGACGCATCGCAGCGCCTGGTGGCGGCCCGCCGCGAAGCCACCGAAACCCAGAGCCGCGCGCACGAATTGCAGGTCGAGACCCTGCGTCTGACCCAGCTGGCCGAGCAGACCCGCGCGCGCAGCGCACAGATCGACGGCGACCTGGCCGAGGTCGAGGCCCAGCTGGCCGACCTGCAGGAGCGCCGCGTGGCCGCCGAGGCACGCTTTGAAGAGCTGGACATGCAACTGGCCGACAGCCAGGAGCGCGAGGCCCAACTGGGCGATAAGGTGATCGAGGCCGAACGCAAGCTCATCGCCTGCCGCGAGCAGCAGCGCACGCTGGAGCGCCAGGCGCAAGAAGCCACGTTCTCGCAGCGCAGCATGGAGGCGCGCCGCGCCGAGTTGAACCGCTCCATCGAAACCGCCACCCAGCAGGCCAAGGCACTGGCCGACGAGGAGCAGCGCGCGCGCGATGAACTCGCCCGTCTCTCTGACGCCGCCGCCCAAGGCGGTCTGCAGGCCGCGCTAGAAGTGAAGATGGAGCGCGAGAAGGCCCTGGGTGCCCAGCGCAGCGAATACGACGACCTGACCACCAAGCTGCGCGCCAGTGATGAACGCCGCATGCAGCTGGAGCGCGCGCTCGACCCGCTGCGCCAGCGCATCACCGAATTCCAGCTCAAGGAACAGGCCGCGCGCCTGGGCCTGGAGCAGTACACCACCTTGCTCCAAGACGCCCAGGCCGATCTCGAAGCCGTGGCCCGCTCCATTGAGGAGGGCAATGTGCGCATCGGTGGCCTGCAAAGCGAAATTGATCGCCTGCACCGCGAGATCACGGCGCTGGGCGCCGTCAACCTGGCCGCGCTGGATGAGCTCAAGCTGGCCAGCGAGCGCAAGGTGTTCCTCGATGCGCAGACCGCCGACCTCACCGAGGCCATGAACACGCTGGAAGACGCGATCCGCAAGATCGACGGCGAAACGCGCCAGTTGCTGTCGGGCACCTTCGACACCGTGAACGCGCACTTCGGCCGCATGTTCCCCGAGCTGTTCGGCGGCGGCCAGGCCAAGCTCATCATCACCGGCGACGAAATTCTGGATTCGGGCGTGCAGGTGATGGCGCAGCCGCCCGGCAAGAAGAACCAGACCATCCACCTGCTGTCAGGCGGTGAAAAGGCCCTCACGGCCATCGCGCTGGTGTTTGCCATCTTCCAGCTCAACCCCGCGCCGTTCTGCCTGCTGGACGAGGTGGACGCGCCGCTGGACGACGCCAACACCGAACGTTATGCCAAGCTGGTGTCCAGCATGAGCAAGGGCACGCAGTTTTTGTTCATCAGCCACAACAAGATCGCGATGGAAATGGCCGAGCAACTGATCGGCGTGACCATGCAGGAGCAGGGCGTGTCGCGCATCGTGGCAGTGGACATGGAGTCCGCTTTGTCGATGGTGGACGCTTGAACCCATTCATTCAAACATGAGCACATTGCAACTGAGTCTGGCCATCATCGGTGGCCTGGTGCTGGCCCTGATCGTGGCCTACAACACCTGGACCTCGCGCCGCAACGCGCCCAAGCGCGCCCTGCCCACAGAGCATGACCCGGCGGCGGAGCCCGCGCAGCGCCTGGAACCCGGCTTCGATGCGGGCGCGACCGGTGCCATGCCACCCAGCGAGTTCCACGGTCTGGACCGGGGGCCGGAGCCATCTGAACACACCGTGGACGCGGGCGACGCCCTGCAACTGCCCGTGCCACCGTATTCGCCCGAGCGCCGCCCGGGGCTGGACCCGCTGATCGACGTGATCGCAGCGCTGCAGCCCGAGCATGTGGTGTCGGGCGACGCCGCCCTGGCCGCACTGCCGCCCACCCGCCGCGCAGGCAGCAAGCCCTTTGCCATTGAAGGCCTGAACGAAGCCACCCAGCAGTGGGAAACCCCGGCCCCCGGTCAGCGCTACCAGTCCTTCCAGGCGGGCGTGCAACTGGCCAACCGCATGGGCGCGCTCAACGAGATCGAGTTCTCCGAGTTCGTGGTCAAGGCCCAGGCCTTTGCCGACACCATCAACGCTGCTCCCGACTTCCCCGACATGCTGCAGGAAGTGGCCCGCGCCCGCGAGCTGGACCAGTTCGCCAGCGACCACGATGCCCAGCTCATGTTCATGCTGCGGGCCCGCCAGGCTGCCTGGAGCCCCGGTTACGTGCAGCAAAACGCCGCCCGCCTGGGCTTTGTGCCCGGCGCCATGCCCGGCCGCCTGGTGCTGCCCGCCAGCACCCAGGGCCTGCCGCCCTTGCTCACCTTGGGCTACGACACCCAAGCTGCCCTGGCTGACGACCCCGACCAGTCCGCCATCCGCGATATCACCTTGAGCCTGGATGTCGCTCAGGTCCACCGCACCGAGCAGCCTTTTGCGCGCCTGCGCGACGTGGCCGCCGCCCTGTGCCAGGCCATGGACGGCGTGCTCTGCGACCAGAACGGCACCCCGCTGCCCGCGATGGCCATGGACCCGATTGCTGCCGACCTGGAGCTGCTGTATGACCAGCTGGATGGACGCGACTTGTCGGCGGGCTCCGTGCTGGCGCGGCGGCTGTTCAGCTGAGCTGAATCCAAAATGCAGTCGCTGACAAGCTGCCTTAGGGCGAAAAGCCTCATTTCCGTTCATCGGCACGATGTTGACGATCACGGAATCCAAGGTTTTCTCGTCGGAGCTTCAGACAGTTTGTTGGTGCTGGAGTATGTCTATGACTTCCAGATAGATGGCCTGATGGTCTTGCGTCGCTCGGACATCACGGACGTACGGCGGACTGCTACCGATGAGTTTCAAGAGAGGCTGTTAAAGCGTGAGGGAATACGTCCAGGACACCAGTTCTCGGCCTCCTTTGAATTGAACTCATGGCAAACCATCATCGAGCAACTGTCGCAGCATTACCCTCTGATGATTCTGGAGCGTGAGCTGGGGCCGTCGCCTGAGTTTGCGCTGGGTCGCTCGTTGCGGGCGACAGATGCACAAGTGGAGTTTCGCTCGTTCAATGGAATCGGAAAATGGGCTGAAAAAACCGTTCGATTGAAGTACGCGCAACTCACCTGCCTCCAAGTGGGCACACGATACATCGGCTTCTATCAGAGGCATTTCGAGCGCAGTCCCCGCCATGACTGAACAATCTGACCTTTTTTCGGCCCCAGCGTCCGTGGATAAAGCGCAACCAGCTATCAAAATCAAAGCACTGCGCGACCAGCTCAACCAATGGGCCCACCAGTACTACGTGCTGGACGAGCCCACGGTGCCCGATGCCGAATACGACCGCGTGTTCCGCGAGCTGCAGGCGCTCGAAGCCGCGCACCCCGATCTGGTCACCCCCAATTCGCCCACGCAGCGTGTGATTGGTGCAGTGATGGACGGCCTGGCCCCCGTGCGCCACACGGTGCCCATGCTCAGCATCCACACCGAAACCGATACCGAGGCCACGGGCGCGCAGGCTTTCGATGCGCGCGTGCGGCGCGAGCTGGGCCTGACCGACGCCGACCCCGCCATCGAATACGTGGCCGAGCCCAAGTTTGACGGCCTCGCCATGAGCCTGCGCTACGAAAATGGCCGGCTGGTGCAGGCAGCCACACGCGGTGACGGTGAGGTGGGCGAGGACGTGACGCACAACATCCGCACGATTCGCCAGATTCCGCTGACCTTGCCTGAGGGCGTGCCGCCATTGCTTGAAGTGCGTGGTGAGGTCTACATGCGCCGTGCCGACTTCGACGCACTCAACGAGCGCCAGCGGGAGCAGGACGGCAAGACCTTTGTGAACCCGCGCAACGCGGCAGCGGGTGCGGTGCGCCAGCTGGACTCCAACATCACCGCCCAGAGGCCCCTGAGCTTTTTTGCCTACGGCCTGGGAGCGATCACTCCGCCGGCCGAAGGCGGGCCGGTGTTCCGCACGCACTACGAGATGCTGCAGACGCTGAAATCATGGGGTTTCCCAGTGGCAGCGCAGGTGCAGGTTGCGGTAGGTGCTACTGAATTGGTAGCATTTCACCAGCAGGTGGGTGCCAGCCGCGATGCGCTGCCGTACGACATCGACGGGGTGGTTTACAAGGTCAACTCTCTGCAGTTGCAGCGCGACCTGGGTTTCAAGACCCGCGAACCGCGCTGGGCCGTGGCGCACAAGTACCCCGCGCAGGAGATGGCCACCAAGATCGAAGGCATCGATGTGCAGGTGGGCCGCACCGGCAAGATCACGCCGGTCGCACGCTTGGCACCGGTGTTTGTGGGTGGGGTCACCGTCACCAACGCCACGCTGCACAACTTGTTTGAGATCCGCAAGAAGGGCGTGCGTGCGGGCGACACCGTCATCGTGCGCCGTGCGGGCGATGTGATCCCCGAGGTGGTGGGCGTGATGCCGGGCAAGCGCACGGGCTACGTGCCCAACTTTCGTATGCCCGCAGCCTGCCCCGTGTGTGGCAGTGCCGTGGTGCGCGAAAAAGGCGAGGCCAACCACCGCTGCACCGGCGGCCTGTTCTGTGCCGCGCAGCGCAAGGAGGCCATCCTGCACTTTGCCGCGCGCCGCGCCATGGACATCGAGGGCCTGGGCGACAAGCTGGTGGACCAGCTGGTGGACGCGAATGTGATCCGCACGCTGCCCGACCTGTACCGGCTGGGCCTCACCTCGCTGATTGCGCTGGAGCGCATGGCCGACAAATCGGCCCAGAACGTGCTGGCGGCGCTGGAAAAATCCAAGCAGACCACCTTGCCACGCTTCCTGTTCGGCCTGGGGCTGCGCCATGTGGGCGAGGCCACAGCCAAGGACCTGGCGCGGCACTTTGGCACGCTGGACGCCATCATGGACGCCAGCGTGGAGCAGTTGCTGCAGGTGAACGACGTGGGCCCCGTGGTGGCGCAGAGCCTGCACACCTTCTTCCAGCAACCCCACAACCGCGAGGTGGTCGAGCAACTGCGCGCTTGCGGAGTGACCTGGCCCGAAGGCCCCGTGGCCGAACGTGCCCCGCAAGTTTTGGCGGGCAAGACGGTGGTGCTGACCGGTACTTTGCCGACGCTCAGCCGCGACGCAGCCAAGGACATGCTCGAAGCCGCGGGCGCCAAGGTGGCCGGCTCCGTCAGCAAAAAGACCAGCTATGTGGTGGCGGGCGAAGAAGCTGGCAGCAAGCTGACCAAGGCCCAGGAATTGGGCGTGCCCGTGCTGGACGAAGCCGGCATGCTGGAACTGTTGTCAGGCCAAGGTGTCTGACGGAGCACGGTGCACCATGCCCGACTCTGTTTTTGCGTTTTCCATTCCCTTTCTCCTTCCTGACCGGCCCTTGGCGGGGCGGTCCTGAAGCGACCCTTTATTTCCCGGCGATTCATTGATGCACAAGTGGCTGCTTTCTTTCCGGGCCCGCATGGCGGGCCTGTTGGCCTGGGTTCCCCGGCCCGTGCGGCGCCTGCTGTTGTGGACGGTGGTGGCGGTGCCCGCTGCGCTGCTGGTGTTCACGCTGGCGTTGGTGCCTTTCACCCCCGGCATCAGCGACATCCGCAAGGCCAAGAGCGAGCTGCCGGCGCAGCTCATGTCGGCCGACGGCAAGCTGCTGGCCGAATACCGCTGGGCCAACCGCGAGTGGGTGGAGCTGAACCAGATCTCGCCCAACGTGATTGATGCGCTGATAGCGACCGAGGACCACCGCTTCTACAAGCACTTCGGGCTGGACTGGCGGCGCACGGCGTCGTCGGTGGTGCTGACGCTGCGTGGCGACCCGCAGGGCGGCTCCACCATCACCCAGCAGCTGGCGCGCAACCTGTTCCCGGAGGAAATCGGCCGCTCGCGCACCCTCACGCGCAAGCTCAAAGAGGCGATCACTGCGCTCAAGATCGAGGCGTCGTATTCCAAGGACGAAATCCTGGAGACCTACCTCAACACCGTGCCGTTTCTCTACAACGCCTACGGCATCGAGATGGCCGCGCGCACCTACTTTGACAAGTCGGCCGACAAGCTCAACGTGCTGGAAAGCGCCACGCTGATCGGCATGCTCAAGGGCACGGCTTACTACAACCCGGTGCTCAACCCTGAGCGCGCACAGGCCCGCCGCAACACGGTGCTGTCGCAGATGCTCAAGCGCGGCAAGCTCGATGCCAAGCAGTTCGAGACCCTGCAAAAACGCCCGCTGCGTATCAACTTTGAACGCCAGACCGAGGTCATGGGCCCGGCGCCGCACTTTGCGATCCAGCTGCGCAAGCAGCTCATCGACTGGGCCGACAGCAAGGGCTACAGCCTGTATTCGGACGGACTGGTGATCCGCACCACCATCGACTCGCGCCTGCAGGCCTATGCCAACCAGGCGGTGGCGCGGCAGGGCCGGCAATTGCAAGGTGTGGCCGACACCGCTTGGTCGCAGCGCAACGGCTGGGGCCCCAAGAACGAGCTGGTGCAGACCCTGGTGCGCGAGAGCGCCGAGTACCGCGCAGCCGTAGACAAAGGCGACACCCCCGACGACGCGCTGAAGTCACTGCTGGACGACGCTGCCTTCATGGCCAAGCTGCGCGCCGAAAAGACGCGCGTGCAGGCCGGCTTTCTGGCGCAAGACCCCGTCACCGGCCATGTGCTGGCCTGGGTGGGCAGCCGCGACTTTGCGCAAGATCCGTTTGACCACGTGCAGGCAGCGCGCCGCCAGCCAGGCTCGACCTTCAAGCCGTTTGTGTATGGCGCTGCGTTTGCCAACGGCGCCACGCCCGAAGACACGCTGATGGATACCGCGGTTGAAATCCCGCTGGGCGGCGGCCGCGTCTGGCGCCCCACCGATGGTGGCCCACCCAGCGAGCAACCCATGACGCTGGCCGATGGCCTGGCGCTGTCCAAGAACACCATTACCGCGCAGGTGATGCAGCAGGTGGGCCCGGCCCGTGTGGCCGAGGCGGCGCGGGCCCTGGGCGTGCGGCAGTCCAAGCTGGAAGAGGTACCGTCCCTGGCGCTGGGCACGAGCCCGGTCACGCTCAAGGAAATGATCTCGGCCTACAGCAGCATCGTGAACCTGGGCCGCTATGTGGAGCCTGTGCTCATCACCAGCATCGAAGACCGCAATGGCAAGGTGCTGGAGACCTTTGCCAAGCCCGTGCCCGAAGAGGTCTTCCAGCCCCGGGCAGCGCAGACCCTGCGCAACACCATGCGCGGCGCCGTGGACCGGGGCACGGCCACGGCCATCCGCACGCGCTATGGCATCCAGGCCGACGTGGCGGGCAAGACCGGCACCACGCAAGACAACACCGATGGCTGGTTCATCCTGATGCACACCCGCGTGGTGGCGGGGGCCTGGGCCGGCTTCAACGACGGGCGCATCACGCTGCGCAGCGACTACTGGGGGCAGGGCGCGCGCAGTGCGTTGCCCATGGTGGGCGAGTTCATGCAGCAGGCCATCCGCAACAAGGTGATCGACGGTAACGACCGGTTTGTGGACGAGTTCGACACCAGCCCGCCACCACCGCCCGACAGCTCACTGGGCACCATGCGCGACTGGATTCGTGGCCTGTTCCGCACGGACCCGCAGCAGGCACCAGTGCCCGGCATGCCGCCCCGACCTGCGGGCACGGGCGGTCTGCCGCCGGTCACTACCGACCCACCGGGTTCGGTGTCGCCACCGGTGCCCGCAGAGGAGCGGGTGGGGGGCGAATGAGTGGGCGCGGCGCGGGGTTTGCGCGCCGCTGGATGACGCCCGGCGACCAGGTCATTGTCAGTCCACCACGCCGGGCCACACGATGGCCTGGGCAACGACCACTGTCTGCCCGTTGAAGGTGGCCGCCGGTGAGCCATACAGTCGATAGCCTAGCGCCAGCGCGTCGCTCACGCGGCGGCAGAAGCTGGCATCGTCGGGGCCGGTGAGCAGGCGGTAGGCGGGTAGGCCATCTGGCGGCGCGCTGGCCTGCTTGGTGGAGGCGGGTGATGCTATCGAGGTGGTAACCGTCATGGCCGCGCCTATTCGATGTCGATGAAGTGCATGCCCATGGTGCCCGCCTTACGGTCGGAAAAGTAGCACTCCAGCGTTTCCTTGACGGTGCGGAACGCCAGCTCGTCCCAGGGCACCTCGTCTTCAGCGAACAGCCGGGCCTCGATGGTTTCGTAGCCTGGGTTGAACTGGTCGCTCAGCAGCGTGGCGCGGTAGAACAGGTGCACCTGGCCCACGCGGCGCACGTTCAGCAGGCTGAAGAGGGGGCCGATCTCGATCTGCGCGCCAGCCTCTTCGTCAGTCTCACGCGCCGCCCCTTGGGCCGTGGTTTCGTCCAGCTCCATGAAGCCTGCTGGCAGCGTCCATTTGCCCCACCGGGGTTCGATGTTGCGTTTGCACAGCAGGATGCGGCCATCGGGCAGCGCGGGCACCGTGCCCACCACATTGAGCGGGTTCTCGTAGTGCACCGTGTTGCAGGTGGGGCAGACCGCACGCTGTTTGGTGTCGCCGTCGTCCGGCAGGCGGTACACCACGGCCGTGCCACAGGCGCGGCAATGTTTGATGGGGCTGCGGTAGGTCATGCAGGGGTTTGAGGGTCAAATGAGCCGGTAGCGCCGGTGCAATATGCGCTACCAGCTATTAAAATCGTAGCGTTGCATTCGCCTGGCCGGGCGGCGGGGCCGCCCGGTGGTCTTCAGACCACGGTCAGGCGCAAAGGCGTGAGGCCGCCCACGCCGCCTTCGAGCGTATCGCCACGCACCACGGCGCCCACGCCTTCGGGGGTACCGGTGTAGATCAGGTCGCCGGGCTGCAGCTCCCACGCGGCCGACAGGTGCTCGATGGTCTCGGCAATGTTCCAGATGAGCTGGGTCACGGTGCTGCGCTGGCGGTCTGCGCCGTTGACCTGCAGCCAGATGGGTGCGTTGGCAACGTCACCTGCCTGCGCTGCCGGGGTGATGGGGCCGATGGGAGCGCTGGCGTCAAAGCCTTTGCCGATGCACCAGGGTCGGCCCTGTTTCTTCATGTCGTTCTGCAGGTCGCGGCGCGTCATGTCCAGGCCCACGGCGTAGCCGTAAATGTGGCTGAGCGCGTCGGCGGCCTGGATGCTCTTGCCGCCCTTGCCAATGGCCACCACCAGCTCGATCTCGTGGTGCAGGTTGGCCGTCAGGCTGGGGTAGGGCAGCTGGCCCGTTTCGCCCGCGTTGACCACCACGATGGCGTCAGCGGGCTTCATGAAGAAGAACGGCGGTTCGCGGCCGGTGAAGCCCATCTCCTTGGCGTGTTCTTCGTAGTTGCGGCCCACGCAGTAGATGCGGTGCACCGGAAAGCGCTCGCCGCTGCCCACCACGGGCACGCTGACCACGGGGGCGGGAGAAAACACGTAGCTCATGTCTGCCTTTCAATTGTTCTGGGGTTCTGGGGATGCCGTCAAAAGCGCGGGCGCCACGCCATGCACGCCTCGGTGTGGCAGTGTGCCATGGGCGCGGGTCTTCTGCTGTGGGGCGCTACACTGGCGGCCATGGCAAAGAGCTTCGATTTCCACAACACGCCGGGCCACCTGGTACGCCGCGCCCACCAGCGGACCGTGGCACTTTTCATGGAAGAGACGGCCGGATTTGATGTGACACCGGTGCAGTTCGCCATCCTGCACGAACTGCTGGCCCAGCCGGGCGAAGATCAGGTCACCTTGGCCGCCCGCGTGGCGTTTGATGCGGCCACCTCGGGGTCAGTCATCGGGCGCCTGGAAAAGCGCGGATGGATACGCCGCGAGCCCGACACCCGCGACCGCCGCCGCAAGCTGCTGTGGATCACCCCCGAAGGCGAAGTGGCCGCCCTGCAGATGCGCGATGCCGCCCAGCGCGTGCAGGAGCGCCTCACGGCACCGCTCACCGCCCAGGAAAGCGCCGACCTGATGGCGCTGCTCTCCAAAGTCGTCTACAACCACCAGGACCCGGCGGGCACCTCGGGCGCCTGACGGGGATGCCCTTGGTCGCCGGGCGCACTCTTTTTCTGGCCTGTCGGCATCGTGCCGCACAAGCTTCATTCCTCCTTTGACCGACCCCAGGCACCGCTCCGCCATGCAGCTCTACAACTACTTCCGCTCCTCCGCCTCGTTCCGCGTGCGCATTGCGCTGCAGCTCAAGGGCCTGCCCTACGACTACATGCCTGTGCATCTGGTCAAGGGCGAGCACAAGGCCCCCGATTACGCGGGCCGCATCGGGGACGCGCTGGTGCCCACCCTGGTGACCGATGGCGGCACGGCGCTGTCGCAGTCCATGGCCATCATCGAATACCTGGACGAAACCCATCCCACGCCCGCCTTGCTGCCCGCCACACCGTTGGCCCGTGCCCGGGTGCGCGCACTGGCGCAGATGGTGGCGTGCGAAATCCACCCCATCAACAACCTGCGTGTGCTCAAGTACCTGGTGCATGAACTGAAGGTGGACGAGGATGCCAAGAACGCTTGGTACCACCACTGGGTTCGCAGTGGGCTGGAGGCGTTCGAGCGGCAACTTGACCTGCTGGCGCAAGAGCGCGCTGCGCAGGGCATGGCGCCCTCGGTGCTGTGCTGGGGCGACACGCCCACGTTGGCCGACTGCTGCTTGGTGCCGCAGATCTTCAATGCCCAGCGCTTCAAGGTCAGCCTGGATGGCCTGCCGCGCACCATGGGGGTGTTTGACGCCTGCATGACGCTGCCCGCGTTCCAGCAGGCGCAGCCCTCGGCCTGCCCGGACAACGAAGCGTGACGGCTGCGTCGTCGATACGGAGCCAGCACGCAGACTGGCTGGTGCCCGACTGGCCCGCACCGCCGGGTGTGCATGCGCTGTGCACCACGCGCGCGGGCGGTGTGGGCCGCGCACCGTTCGACCAGTTGAACCTGGGCACCCATGTGGGCGACGATCCGGTGGCGGTGGCCGCCAACCGGCAGATCGTGCAGTCCGCATTGCATTCCACAACCCCGGGCGCCCGCGCGGTGTTTTTGAACCAGGTGCATGGCGATGGCGTGGTGCTGCTGGATGCGAGCACCCCCGACGGGACAGAGGCAGACGCCTGCGTGACCCGTGCGCCCGGCGCCGTCTGCACCATCATGGTGGCCGACTGCCTTCCCGTGTTGTTTGCTCACCGCTCAGGCCAGGTGGTGGCTGCGGCCCACGCCGGCTGGCGCGGACTGGCCGGGAGCGCAGGGCAGGGCGTGCTGGAATCGGTTTTCAAGCATTTTTGCCATGAAGCGCTAGTGCATCATGCCTCGATAGCTATCGAAAGCGGAGCAATGGCGCCAGCCGCCCCAGGCGCTTCGGAAGTCGCTGCCCGCACGCTGGCGTGGCTGGGCCCCTGCATCGGCCCCACGGCTTTTGAGGTCGGGGCAGAGGTGCGTGCTGCGTTCTGCGACGCCCCGGGTGCCCTGGGCGCTGCGGCTACTTCATGTTTTGTGGCGCGGCCCGGTGTACCGGGCAAGTACCTGTGCGATCTGGCAGGGCTGGCCCGATTGCGTCTGCAAGCCATGGGCGTCACCGCCATCTACGGCAATGACAGCACCGCACCGTGGTGTACCGTCACACAGGCCTCACTGTTCTTTTCGCACCGCCGCGACAGCGCTGCCCTCGGCGGCAGCGGGCGTTTTGCCGCCTGCATCTGGCTCGGCTGACGTTGCTGGCTCGGCACCCGCATCGGCCATGCGGGCTGCGGCCTGCTCCGCGTCGTACGCGGCCTGTTCCTCCGCCTCTCGCGCCTTGATCTTGCGCTTGCGCGAAGGCGTGCCCAGGATGTAGACCAGAATGCCCATGGGCAGCAGGCCGTACAACGCGAACGTGATGAGGGCGCCCAGCACGGTGCCCTGTGGGCTGGTGGCTTCGGCCACCGCCATCATGAGCGTGACGTAGGTCCAGGCGATGACGATGAGGTACATTGATTTGTGTGCACTGAAAGCGTTGAATTCGTTGCCATGCCCCATGGGGTGGGCAACAATGAACCCGCGAAACAAAAATCAGGCCCCAGCCGCTGCGAGCGACCAACCATTGAGGAATGAGCATGACTTCTGAATCACCCTGGGCCGAGAGCGCCCAGCAGTTCCAGCAGATTTTCGGGCAAAGCTGGTCTCAGGCGCTGCAATCGTTTCAGAAACTGGACCTGGGTGCGCAGATACCCACGGCGACTCCGCTCAAGCTGTCGCAAGACAAGCTGCAGTCCTTGCAGCAGCAGTACATCAAAGAAGCCCAGGAGCTGTGGGCCAAAGGCCTGCAAGGCACCCCCGAGGTCAAGGACAAGCGCTTTGCGGGTGAAGGCTGGGCCAGCAATCCGGTGGCGGCGTTTTCTGCCGCCGCCTACCTGCTCAACGCCCGCACGCTGATGGGCCTGGCCGAGGCGGTGGAGGCCGATGAAAAAACCAAGGCCCGCATTCGCTTTGGTGTGGAGCAGTGGATGGCTGCCATGGCGCCCAGCAACTTTCTCGCCTTCAACGCCGAGGCGCAAAAGAAGGCCATCGAGACCAAGGGCGAGAGCATCGCCAAAGGCATGCAGAACCTGCTGCATGACATCACGCAGGGCCATGTGTCGATGACCGACGAAAGCCTGTTCGAAGTGGGCCGCAACGTGGCCACCACCGAGGGCGCGGTGGTGTACGAGAACGAGCTGTTCCAGTTGCTCGAATACAAGCCCCTCACGGCCAAGGTGTACGAGCGCCCCTTCCTGCTGGTGCCGCCCTGCATCAACAAGTTCTACATCCTCGACCTGCAGCCAGAGAACTCGCTGATCCGCTACGCCGTCGAACAAGGCCATCGCACCTTTGTGGTGAGCTGGCGCAATCCGGATGACAGCCTGGCCCACAAAACGTGGGACGACTACGTGGAAGATGGCGCCATGGCCGCCATCGACGTGGTGCAGAACATCACCGGCGCCGAGCAGATCAATGCGCTGGGGTTTTGTGTGGGCGGCACCATCCTCTCCAACGCACTGGCCGTACTGGCCGCGCGCGGTGACGAGCCCGTGGCCAGCGCGACCTTCCTCACCACGCTGATCGACTTCGCCGACACCGGCATCCTCGACGTGTTCATTGATGAGGCCTTCGTCAAGTTCCGCGAGATGCAGATGGGCAATGGCGGGCTGATGAAGGGGCAGGACCTGGCGTCCACCTTCAGCTTCCTGCGCCCCAACGATCTGGTCTGGAACTACGTGGTGGGCAACTACCTCAAGGGCGAAACGCCACCGCCGTTCGACCTGCTGTACTGGAACAGCGACAGCACCAATCTGCCGGGGCCGTTCTATGCCTGGTACCTGCGCAATTTCTATCTGGAGAACAACCTGGTCAAGCCGGGCAAGCTCACCGTGTGCGGCGAAAAGCTGGATCTGGGCAATCTCGATCTGCCTGTGTATATCTACGGCTCGCGCGAGGACCACATCGTGCCGGCCACGGCTGCCTATGCGTCCACCCAGGCGCTGCCCGGCAAGAAGCGGTTCGTGATGGGTGCCTCGGGCCATATCGCCGGGGTGATCAACCCGCCCGCCAAGGGCAAGCGCAGCCACTGGGTTCGCGCCGACGGCAAGTTCCCCGCCACGCTGGACCAATGGCTGGCGGGCGCCACCGAGCACCCAGGCAGCTGGTGGACCGACTGGTCGGGCTGGCTCAAGGGCCACGCGGGCAAGCAAATCGCGGCGCCCAAGGCCTATGGCAAAGGCACCAAATTCAAGGCCATCGAGCCCGCGCCCGGTCGCTACGTCAAGCAGAAAGCCTGATACGCAAAAGTCCTGACTTTCAGCACTGCGAGAATTACCTACCGTACCGAACAACCTCCAACCACAAGGACATTCCATGGAAGACATCGTCATCGTTTCGGCCGCTCGCACCGCTGTGGGCAAGTTTGGTGGCTCGCTGGCCAAGACGCCCGCGACCGAACTCGGCGCCATCGTGATTCGTGAAGCCATCGCACGCGCGGGTCTGTCGTCTGACCAGATCGGTGAAGTCATCATGGGCCAGGTGCTGGCGGCTGGCGTGGGCCAGAACCCAGCGCGCCAAGCCTCCATGAAAGCAGGCGTGGCCAAGGAAACCCCCGCGCTCACCATCAATGCGGTGTGCGGCTCCGGCCTCAAGGCCGTGATGCTCGCCGCCCAGGCCGTGGCCTGGGGCGACAGCGAGATCGTCGTGGCCGGTGGCCAGGAGAGCATGAGCCTGGCACCGCACGTGCTGCCCAACTCGCGCGACGGCCAGCGCATGGGCGACTGGAAGCTGGTGGACACCATGATCGTGGACGGCCTGTGGGACGTGTACAACCAGTACCACATGGGCATCACGGCAGAAAACGTGGCCAAGCAGTACGGCATCACCCGCGACATGCAGGATGCGCTGGCCCTGGCCAGCCAGCAAAAGGCAGCCGCTGCGCAAGACGCAGGCAAGTTCGCCGATGAAATCGTGGGTGTGAGCCTGGCGCAGAAGAAGGGCGACCCCATCCTCTTTAACACCGACGAATACCTCAATCGCAAGACCAATGCAGAAGCCCTGGCAGGCCTGCGCCCTGCGTTTGACAAGGCGGGCAGCGTGACCGCGGGCAACGCATCGGGTCTGAACGACGGCGCCGCCGCCGTGGTGGTGATGAGCGCCAAGAAGGCCGCTGCCCTCGGCCTCAAGCCCCTGGCCCGCATTGCCGCCTTTGGCACGAGCGGCCTGGACCCGGCCACCATGGGCATGGGCCCCGTGCCTGCCTCGCGCAAGGCCCTGCAGCGTGCAGGCTGGAACGCGGCCGATGTGGACCTGTTCGAGCTGAACGAAGCCTTCGCCGCCCAGGCCTGCGCCGTGAACAAGGAGCTGGCAATTGACCCCGCCAAGGTGAATGTGAACGGTGGCGCCATTGCCATCGGTCACCCCATTGGAGCGTCCGGTTGCCGGATTCTGGTCACGCTGCTGCACGAAATGCAGCGCCGTGACGCCAAGAAGGGCTTGGCCGCGCTGTGCATCGGTGGCGGCATGGGGGTGTCTCTGGCTGTGGAGCGTTGAGCCCCACCAGGGCCCCGTTGGAGGCGGCGCCCTTGCCGTGCTGACTAAAGACGCTGGCAGTGACAGCAAAAAGGCCGCATGGATATGCGGCCTTTTTTATGGGTGTGTTGGCCTGTTGGGTGAAGAAAGCTGCCCCAAGGTCTTCAGCAGATCGTCTGGGAGTTCCATCACCGGATAGCAGCCCCTCAGCCCAGGGATGTGTGCAGCCTCCAGAAGGCTCTGCACGGGCGCTGAAGGGCCGCAAGTTTGCCATGGTGCGGTACCATGTTTTCCCATGACCGCGACCATTTTTGCCCAACCCTTCGAACCCGTGGGCTGTCAATCCTGTCGTGACAAGACGCAGCTTCCGTTCGACTTCACAATGGCCTTTCAGCCCATCATGAATCTGGAGTTGAATCGTCCGTTTGCCTACGAGGCGCTGGTGCGTGGTGTGGGTGGTGAGTCGGCTGGCACAGTGCTGTCGTGGGTGGATGACACCAACCGTTATCGGTTTGACCAGGCGTGCCGCGTCAAGGCGATTGAATTGGCGTCGCGCCTGGGGCTTGCCAACTTGCCGGACTGCCGGCTGAGCATCAACTTTCTACCCAATGCGGTGTACCGGCCCGAGACCTGCATCCGCGCCACGATGGAGGCGGCTGAGGAATTCGATTTCCCGCACGACCGCATCATGTTCGAGGTGACCGAGGGTGAGCAGGTCACCAACGGTGCCCACCTCAAGTCCATCTTCAATGAATACCGGCGCCAGGGTCTCATCACGGCCATCGACGACTTTGGTGCGGGCTATGCAGGGCTGAACATGCTGGTTCAATTCCAGCCCCATGTGCTCAAGATCGACATGGAGCTGATTCGCAACATTGACCAAGACCCCGTGCGTCAGGCGATTGTGTGCGGCATCGTGTTGGTGTGTCAGCGCTTGTCCATCGACATTGTGGCCGAGGGCATTGAAACCTCGGCTGAGTCCGCCTATCTGCAATCGGTGGGCGTTTGCTACCAGCAAGGCTATCTGTTCGCCAAGCCGGGATGGGAGTCCTTGCCACTGGCGCCACGGCACGTCTAGCCCTCAAAGGCATGCAGTCCAAGGGCTGCCTTTGCGAGGCTCTGCAGCTCCCAGCTGCCGGGCGGCTGCCTGAATTTGGTGCGTCTTCAGGCACCACATCGGTGACGCGCCGCTAGGCTTGACTGGCGTCAATGGTGTGACGCATGCGGATATGTCAAAAAGGAAAGGGCTTCAGTGTTTTCCTTCACGGCAGTGCCCAATTTCTTCGGTAGAGTGGGTCCTGAGCCAATCACTAACAAGGAGAAATCACATGAGCCAAAAAGTCGCGTATGTCACCGGTGGCATGGGAGGCATCGGCACCGCCATTTGCCAGCGCCTGCACAAGGAAGGTTTCAAGGTCATCGCTGGCTGCGGCCCGACACGGGACCACGCCAAGTGGCTTGCAGAGCAAAAGGCCTTGGGCTACACGTTTTATGCGTCGGTGGGTAACGTGGGTGATTGGGATTCCACCGTGGAAGCCTTCGGCAAGACCAAAGCAGAACACGGCACCATCGACGTGCTGGTGAACAACGCCGGCATCACGCGGGACCGCATGTTCCTCAAGATGTCGCGCGAAGACTGGGACGCCGTTATCGAAACCAACCTCAACAGCATGTTCAATGTCACGAAGCAAGTGGTGTCTGACATGGTGGAAAAGGGCTGGGGCCGCATCATCAACATCAGCTCGGTCAACGGCGAAAAAGGCCAGGCAGGGCAGACCAACTATTCCGCCGCCAAGGCAGGGATGCACGGCTTCTCGATGGCCCTGGCGCAAGAGCTGGCCACCAAGGGCGTTACGGTCAACACGGTCAGCCCAGGCTACATCGGCACGGACATGGTCAAGGCGATCCGCCCGGACGTGCTGGAAAAGATCGTGGCGACGGTGCCCGTCAAGCGTCTGGGCGAGCCCAGCGAGATCGCCTCGATCATTGCCTGGCTGGCATCGGAAGAGGGCGGTTACGCCACAGGCGCCGACTTCTCGGTCAACGGTGGCCTGCACATGGGCTAAGGCTTGCGCGGCCTTTTTGGTCGCCACAGGAGCAAAAAAAGGTCCCAACAAAAAACCCCGCAGATGCGGGGTTTTTTGTTGGGACCTGCAAGGGTTGCGAGAGATTAACTCTGGCCTTGCTACGGTGCGCCTGGAAAATATTGGCCTGAAGTTCCTATATCTCCCATGCATTGGTATGTTTTGTGCTTGTTGTGCGGTGCGGCAATGTCATCGACCTGCACAACAGTGGCTTGGCTGCAGCGCCTTCAGAAGCGGGCCGGGGCGCGCTTGCGGTCGCGTTCGTCTTCGGGCCAGGCGGACAAGATAGCGGTGGTATTCATGTGGAAAACTCCTGTGATGTACCAACAACGCGGTCAGTCTGCAGTCCGTTGACAAGCTTTCGCAAAAAAATGCAACGGCAATAGCCTGTAGGTTTACACGAAAATTTGCTATAAATTTAGCAGCAATAAAACAATGCCAATCAAGGAAAAGTCCTGAAAATTGAGGGAAAAATTTACAGGACTTTACATCTTCAGCTGACCGAGGCACCCGACATTTCTTCGAGTTCTGACGAAATTTCCAGCCAGCGTTCTTCGAGTTTTCCCGTTTCTTCATTCCCGGCTTTCAAGCGGCGACCGCACTCGGCGATCTCTGCGGGAGGCAAGGCCTGCGTCAGTTGGTGCTCCAATTGGGTGCGTTCCGCGCCCAAAGCCGCCAGGCGCTTGTCGATCTGTTCCAGCTCCTTTTTGAGCGGCCGGGTCTTTTCGGCCAGCTGCTGGCGTGTTTGGGCGTCGAGCTTGCGTTGCTCGCGCCCGTCACGCGAAGGCGCGGGGGAGGGGGCCGGTGCGGGCGTGGCAGAAGCGACGGCAACGGCCGCAGGTGCGGTGGTGGGGGCTGGTGCACTTGCCTGGGCCTGTGACGCCTGGGCCTGTTCGGCCAGACGCGCCTCTTCGCGCAGGCGCTTGGACTCTTCAAGCAGGTAGCGCTGGTAGTCGTCCAGGTCGCCATCGAAGGGGCCGACCACGCCCCGGCCGACCATCCAGAAATCTTCGCAGACCGAGCGCAGCAGCGCACGGTCGTGGCTGACCAGCATGACGGTGCCATCGAAGTCGTTGAGCGCCATGGCCAGCGCCTCGCGGGTAGCCAGGTCCAGGTGGTTGGTGGGCTCGTCCAGCAGCAGCAGGTTGGGGCGTTGCCAGACGATCATGGCCAGCACCAGGCGGGCCTTTTCGCCGCCGCTCATGGTGCCCACGGCCTGCTTGACCATGTCACCCGTGAAATTGAAGCTGCCCAGGTAGCTGCGCAGATCCTGCTCGCGGCTGGGTTGCTTGGCATCCGGCCCCAGGTCCTTGGCCAGGCGGATCATGTGCTCCAGCGGGTTCTCTGCGGGACGCAGAACGTCCAGCTCCTGCTGGGCAAAGTAGCCGATGTTCAGGCCCTTGCCTTCGGTGATGCTGCCGCCCAGCGCCTTCATGGTGCGCGCAATGGTCTTGACCAGGGTGGACTTGCCCTGGCCGTTGGCACCCAGGATACCGATGCGCTGCCCCGCCAGCACCGAGCGGTTGACGCCGGTGAGGATGGTGGTGGGCGTGCCCTCGTCGTCCACATAGCCGAACGAGGCGTCGCTGATGGCCAGCATGGGATTGGGCAGGTTGGCCGGTTCCTTGAACTCGAACGTGAAGTCCGCCTCGGCGAGCACCGGTCCGATCTTCTCCATGCGTTCGAGCTGCTTGACCCGGCTTTGCGCCTGCTTGGCCTTGCTGGCCTTGGCCTTGAAGCGGTCGATGAACTTCTGCAGGTGGGCCATCTTTTCCTGCTGCTTGGCAAAGCTGGCTTGCTGCAGTTCGAGCTGCTGGGCGCGCAGCTCTTCGAACTTGCTGTAGTTGCCGCCGTAGCGGTTCAGCTCACCTTGCTGGATTTGCAGGGTGACGTTGGTGATGGCGTCCAGGAACTCGCGGTCGTGGCTGATCACGATCATGGTGCCCGCGTAGCGCTTGAGCCATGCCTCCAGCCAGACGAGGGCGTCCAGGTCCAAGTGGTTGGTGGGCTCGTCCAGCAGCAGCAGGTCACTCGGACACATCAGCGCACGCGCCAGTTGCAGGCGCATGCGCCAGCCGCCCGAAAAGCTGTTGACCGGCTGATCCAGCTCGCTCACGCGAAAGCCCAGGCCCAGGATGAGCGCCTGCGCACGGGCCACGGCATCGTGTGCGCCGGCGTCATGCAGGTCGGAATAGGCGTGGGCGATGGCCATGCCATCGTCGCTGGCCTCGGCCTCTGCCAACTGGCGCTGCACCTCGGCCAGGCGCGTGTCGCCTTCCAGCACAAACTCTGTGGCTGACTGGTCGGTTTCGGGCATGTTCTGCGCGACCTCGGCCATCCGCCAGCTCGACGGTATGTGAAAGTCTCCGCCGTCTTCATGCAGCTTGCCGCTGAGCAGGGCGAACAGGCTGGACTTGCCTGCGCCATTGCGGCCCACAAGCCCTACGCTTTCGCCGGGGTTGATGGTGGTGGACACGCTGTCGAGCACGACTTTCGTGCCTCGGCGCAGGGTAACGTTCTTGAGGGTGATCATCCGGGAATCAGAAAAAAGCGCACCCGCACGAGGCGGGTGGCGTACAAAACTCTGGGGGCCAGCACAGTTGTCAGCGGCCTAGCCGCTGCAGCTGCCAAGGTGGCGCAAAGGGCTCTATTGTGCCGTGAGCCGGGTTTGGGCGGCCAGCGCCTGCCGGGTAACCAGCAAAACCTGGTCTTCGCCCGCACTGGTATCGAGCCAAAAAACCGGTAGTTGGGGAAATGCCGCCTCAAAGTGGCTGCGCTCGTTGCCGATCTCCAGAATGAGCACGGCGTCTTCGCTCATGCAGGCCGGAGCGGCTGCGAAGAGCTGGCGTACAAAGTCCATGCCGTCGTCACCGCCCGCCAGGGCCAGTGCGGGCTCGGCGCGGTACTCGCTGGGCAGCGTGGCCATGCTGGCGGCGTTCACGTAGGGCGGATTGCACAGGATCAAGTCCCAGGGGCCGGGCAGGGTGCTCAGTCCGTCGGACAGCTGCAGGGCGACGCGGTCCTGCAATCCATGCTTGTCCACATTGATGCGCGCCACGGCCAGTGCGTCGGGCGAAATGTCGGCGCCGGTGACCGAGACCTCCGGCCACGCCATGGCGGCCAGCACTGCCAGGCTGCCATTGCCGGTGCACAGGTCCAGCACGCGATGGGTATGGTCGCTCAGGAATTCATCTGCCCCGCCGTCCACCAGCAGCTCTGCGATGAAACTGCGCGGCACGATGGCGCGCTCGTCCACGTAGAACGGTATGCCCTGAAGCCACGCTTCACGCGTGAGGTAAGCGGCGGGTTTTCGCGTAGCGATCCGCTCTTCAAAAAGAGTAGCAACCAAGGCTTGATCTGTGGGCGCTACAGGCTTGTTTTTAATGGATTCTGGTGCGTCGGAGAGGTCGCTGTCCAGGGGCAGCCCCAGGCGCCAAAGCACCAGCCATACGGCTTCATCGTGGGCATTGGTGGTGCCATGGCCAAACGACACGCCTGCCGATGCCAGCTGCTGGGCGCCCCATTCAACCAGGGTGCCTACCGTCACTGCATTGGACGCGGGCGTTTCTTGTGGGTTGCTGGTCATGATGTGGTCATCGTCTGGGCTGCTGTGGCCTGCGCCTGCAGGTTCTCGAGGGTGCGGCGGTAGATGTTCTTGAGGGGTTCGATATCGGCCACCACCACATGCTCGTCAATCTTGTGGATGCTGGCGTTGGGCGGGCCCAGTTCGATCACCTGGGGGCAAACCTGGGCGATGAAGCGGCCATCGCTGGTGCCGCCGGTGGTGGACAGCTCGGTGGTCAGGCCGGTTTCAGCGGCAATGGCCTGCTGCACGGCATCCACCAGCTCGCCGGGTGTGGTGAGGAAGGGTTGTCCGCCCAAGGTCCAGCGCAGGTCGTAGTCGAGCCCATGGCGATCCAGCACGGCATGCACACGCTGCTGTAGGCCTTCGGCGGTGGACTCGGTGGAGAAACGGAAGTTGAAGTCGATCACCACCTCACCCGGAATCACATTGGTGGCGCCTGTACCACCATGCATGTTGCTGATTTGCCAGCTGGTGGGCGGAAAGAACGCGTTGCCGTTGTCCCACACCGTGGCGGCCAGTTCCGTCAGGGCGGGCAAGGCCTGGTGGATGGGATTGCGAGCCAGTTGGGGGTAGGCAATGTGGCCCTGGATGCCGCGCACGCTGAGCTTGCCGCTCAGGGTGCCGCGCCGTCCGTTCTTGATCATGTCGCCGGTTTTCTCGACCGAAGTGGGCTCGCCCACGATGCAGTAGTCGAGCCGTTCGCCCCGCGCCTTGAGCTGCTCGACCACGACCTTGGTGCCATCGACCGAGGGACCCTCTTCATCGCTGGTCAGCAAAAAGGCCAGCTCTACCTGCGGAGAGTGCGTGGCGGCGAGAAACTCTTCCACCGCCACGACAAAGGCCGCGATCGAGGTCTTCATGTCGCTGGCGCCGCGGCCATAGAGCTTGCCGTCTTTGTGGGTGGGCACGAAGGGGGCGCTGCTCCACTGCGCAAGTGGGCCGGTCGGGACGACATCGGTGTGGCCTGCAAAAACTACGGTTTTGATAGCGAAGGAGGCATTTTCTGCCTGCGCTACGGGCCGCTTTGCCCATAAGTTGCTGACGCGGAAGTCTGCCGGGCCGCTGTCCAACCGCTCGCACACAAAACCCAGCGGGGCCAGCCGTGCAGCCAGCAGGTCCAGGCAGCCGGCATCCTCCGGGGTGATGGAGGGCAGGGAGATGAGCTGTTCGGCCAGGTGGAGGGTGCGGGACATGGGATCAGGGAATGGAGGCAGACAGTGGGTCTGCGATCAGTGGGGGGGAGCTGTGGTCACGGGGCGGTGCTTCTGCATCGCACGGTCCGTGCGACAGGGGCCCGGGTACGAAAGAGGCACATCATGCCGCCGGCTTGACGTCCAGCACGATCTCGGTGAATGACGGGGTGTCATCCGGCGTGTCGCGCGCTTCCTTCTGGGCCTTGGCAGCATTGGCAGCAAGGGAGAAGTCGTTTTGCAGGCGCCACATGAGGTTGGTGGGCGAGTCAGCGTACGCAAGGCCTTCCTTACGTTCGATCTTGGACTCCATGATGAGGCGGGCCAGAGCCTCCTCGAAGGTCTGCGAGCCTTCGGCCATGGATTTTTCCATGGCCTCCTTCACGCCGGAGAAATCTCCCTTTTCGATCAGCTCCGACACCAGCTTGGAGTTGAGCATGACCTCCACGGCTGGCACCCGGCCGCCGTCGGTCTTGCGCACCAGGCGCTGGGACACCACGGCCTTGAGGGCCGATGCCAGGTCGCCCAGCATGGTGGGGCGCACCTCGACGGGGTAGAACGACAAGATGCGATTGAGCGCGTGGTAGCTGTTGTTGCCGTGCAGTGTGGCCAGGCACAGGTGGCCCGACTGCGCATAGGCAATGGCGGCAGACATGGTCTCGCGGTCGCGAATTTCGCCGATCAGGATCACGTCGGGCGCCTGGCGCAGCGCGTTTTTCAGGGCGGTCTGCAACGACTGGGTGTCGCTGCCGATCTCGCGCTGGTTGACGATGGATTTCTTGTTCTTGAACTGATACTCGACCGGGTCCTCGATGGTGAGGATGTGGCCTGTCAGCGCTTCGTTGCGCGTGTCGATCATCGACGCCAGCGAGGTGCTCTTGCCCGAGCCGGTAGCACCCACCATCAGGATCAGCCCGCGTTTTTCCATGATGAGTTCGCGCATCACAGGGGGCAGGCCCAGCGTGTCGAACTCCGGGATCTGCTGCGAGATGAAGCGGATCACCACCGCGTAGCTGCCGCGCTGGCGCATGGCGCTGACCCGGAACCGGCCCACGCCGCTGAGCGGCACGCCCATGTTGAGCTCGCCGGTTTCTTCCAGCTCCTCGATGCGGTCTGGCGTGACCACTTCGGACAGAAGATTGCGCGGCGCGTCGGGGGGCAGGATCTGGTTGTTGATCGGCACGCACTCGCCGTTGATCTTGATCAGCGCAGGTGCGTTGGCCGACAGATAGACGTCGGAGGCCTTTTTCTCTGCCATCAGGCGAAGAATTCGTTCCATCGTGCTCATGGTGTTTCCCTCTTGTTGTCTGTCTCTGTCGGTGGGCGAACGGCCAGGGCCGTCCGCGGGTTCACGGCAATCAGTCGCGCAGCAGGTCGTTGATGCTGGTCTTGGAGCGGGTTTGCGCGTCCACCTGCTTGACGATGATGGCAGCGTACATGCTGTAGGGCGCGCCGTTGGCGGCCGTCTTGGGCAGATTGCCGCTGACCACCACCGAGCCCGAAGGCACGCGGCCGTAGCTGATTTCGCCGGTGGCACGGTTGAAGATGGGGGTGCTCTGGCCCAGGTACACGCCCATGCCCAGCACGGAGTTCTCTTCGACCACCACGCCTTCGACGACCTCGGAACGGGCGCCGATGAAGCAGTTGTCTTCAATGATGGTGGGGCCGGCCTGCAGAGGCTCCAGCACACCGCCAATGCCCACGCCGCCGGACAGGTGCACGTTGGCGCCGATCTGTGCGCACGAACCCACGGTCGCCCAGGTGTCGACCATGGTGCCTTCGCCCACGTAGGCGCCAATGTTCACGTACGACGGCATCAGGATCGCGCCCTTGGCGATGAAGCTGCCGCGGCGGGCCACAGCAGGCGGTACCACGCGCACGCCGGTGGCCTTCATTTCTTCTTCGGACAAGTGGGCAAACTTGGTCTGCACCTTGTCATAAAAGCCCAGGTCGCCGGCCTTGACGACTTCGTTGTCCTTCAGGCGGAACGACAGCAGCACGGCCTTCTTGATCCACTGGTGCACGGTCCACTGGCCCACGCCTTCGCGGGTGGCTACGCGCAGCTTGCCATTGTTCAGCTCGGCGATCACATGTTCGACAGCGTCCTGGATCTCTTTGGGAGCGGCGGCGGGCGAGAGGCTGGCGCGGTTGTCCCAGGCGTTGTCGATGAGGGTTTGGAGTTGTTGGGTCATGTTGTTGTCGATCAGATCAGGCAGTACGGGATTGGATGAATTGCACGATGCGCAGCGCGGCTTCCACGCATTCTTCGGTCTCGGCCACCAGGGCCATGCGCACGTGCTGGGCGCCGGGGTTGCTGCCCTGGGCCTCGCGGGCCAGGTAGCTGCCGGGCAGCACCGTGACATTGTATTGAGCCAGGAGGGCGCGCGCGAACTCGGCGTCGTCCATGCCCAGGGCTTCAGGTACCTTGGCCCACAGGTAGAAACCGGCATCCGGCAGGGCGACTTCCATCACGCCCGCCAGCAGTGGCGTGACCTGGGCAAACTTCTTGCGGTACAGCGCGCGGTTTTCCACCACATGCTGCTCATCGCTCCAGGCAGCAACGCTGGCGGCCTGCACGATGGGGCTCATGGCGCTACCGTGGTAAGTGCGATAGAGCAGAAATGACTTGATCAGCGCCGCGTCGCCCGCCACGAAGCCGCTGCGCATGCCGGGCACGTTGCTGCGCTTGGACAGGCTGGTGAAGGAAATCAGGTTCTTGAAGTCGCCGCGTCCCAGCTGCGCCGCAGCCTGAAGGCCACCCAGGGGTGGCTCGTCGCGAAAATAGATCTCGCTATAGCACTCGTCCGAGGCAATCACAAAGCCGTAGCGGTCGCTCAGCTCGAACAGCTTCTTCCATTCGCTCAGCGGCATCACGGCGCCAGTGGGGTTGCCAGGGGAGCAGACAAACAGCAACTGCGTGCGCTGCCACACGGCGTCGGGCACGGCATCCCAGTTCACGGCAAAGTTGCGGCTGGGGTCGCTGGCCGCGTAGTACGGCTGGGCGCCAGCCAGCAAGGCGGCGCCTTCGTAAATTTGGTAGAACGGGTTGGGGCAGACGACCAGAGGTTGGCCTTGAGAGGGGTCGATGATGGTCTGCGCAAAGGCAAACAGCGCTTCGCGTGAGCCATTGACGGGCAGCACCTGGGTGCCGGGGTCAAGGGTCAGCGCATAGCGTTGTTGCAGCCAGTGGGTGAAGGCCTCGCGCAGCTTGGGTTCACCGGCCGTGGCGGGGTAACTGGCCAGTCCGCCCAGGTTGTTACTGAGTGCATCTTTGATGAACTGCGGTGTAGGATGGCGTGGCTCACCCATGCCCAGGCTGATGGGGCTGTAGGCCGCCGGGGGAGTGACTCCCGCAAAGAGTTGCCGCAGCCGCTCAAAGGGGTAAGGCTGGAGTTGGGAGAGCAGGGGATTCATGGAGCGACATTATGGGCGAAGGGCGTGGGCGCACGGGCTGTGCACCGCGCACTGCGTCCTCGGGACAAATGGGGTTGCAAGGGGTGGGCAGGCGCCCTGTGGTGTTGTCAATCCGACGTAAGAGCAGACACCTAGCATCGCCCCTTTTCAAGAACGATAACGGAGACAAGATGTCTGGATTCCTACCGCTGCGCCCCGGACTCTGGTGGATGCGCAGGTGGCACCTGCCGGGCAAACTGGTGACGCTGGGCGTGTTGATGGGGGGCGCGCTGGCATTGGCCGCCCTGGATGCCCCGTGGTGGAGTGTGGCATTGGCTGGCGCCGTGGTTCTGTATGCCCTGTGTGCGTTGCATGCCGGCCTGGCGTCCGACCTGCAAGGGTTGGCGCATGCGATGGAGCAGACCACACGCGGCGACCTGTGTGCCCGGGCGGGTGTCTATGGGCACGACGAGGTCGGGGCCATGGCACAGTCGCTCGACCGCATGGTGCTGACGCTGTCGTCGATGGTAGCCGATATCCGCAGCAACGCGGCGCTGGTGGCCCATGCGGGGCAAAGCCTGGCGCAAGGCAACCGGTCGCTGGCCGATCGCACTGAGCAGCAGGCGGCCAACCTGGAGCAGACAGCCGCCAGCGTGGAGCAACTGTCTTCGGCTGTCCAGAACAACGCACAGACCGCGCGCAGCGCCGATGCCCGCGCTGCCGACGTGCGCAAGGCCGCCGACACCGGGGCCGAAGCCATGGCCCGCGCGGTGCAGTCGGTGGAGGCGATCCAGCAAAGCGCGCGCCGCATGACCGAGATCATCGGCGTGATCGACAGCATTGCTTTTCAGACCAACATCCTGGCGCTCAATGCCGCCGTGGAGGCCGCCCGCGCCGGTGAACAGGGCCGTGGGTTTGCCGTGGTGGCGGGCGAGGTGCGCACCCTGGCCAAGCGCTCGGGCGACGCCGCACGGGAGATCCGCGAACTGATTGGCGCTTCGGTGAGCCAGGTCGAGGCCAGCGCAGGGTTGATCCGGTCGGCCGGCGAAGGCATTGCCAACATGGCCAGCGGCATCCGCAGCGTGGCGGCCAGCATGACCGAGATTTCCGGTTCCAGTGCCGAGCAGAGCACGGGTTTGAGCGAGGTGAGCACGGCAGTGCAGCAGCTGGACCAGATCACGCAGCACAACGCCCAGATGGTGGGCCATGCCGTTTCGCAGGCCGAGGCGCTGGAGCACCGCGCTTCCACCCTGTCACAGGCGGTGGCGGCGTTTCGCCTGCAGCAGGGTACGGCCGATGAGGCGGTGGCCCTGGTGAACAAGGCCGTGGCCCTGCACAAGACCAGTTCGCGCGACCAGTTTCTGCGCAGCATCACCGACAAGACCCAGCCCTACCATGACCGCGACATGTACGTGTTTGTGCTGGATCCGGCGGGCACCTACCTGGCCTTCGGCGGCAACCCGGCCAAGGTCGGGACCCGCGTGCAGGACATCCCCGGCATTGCGGGCGACCGGTTGGTGAGCGATATCGTCAGCCAGGCCGACCAGGCACCCGGCTGGGTGGAGTACGACATCAACAACCCGTCCACCGGAGCGGTGCAAACCAAGATGTCCTACGTGAGCCGCGTGGGGGACTGGTACGTGGGCTGCGGGGTCTACAAGTCGCTCGCCGCCCGATAGGCGCTGGGCAAGGCGCAGTGCCCGTGGCCATATAAAACGCGCGTGCCGTAGCAGCGCGCCGGCCCCACACACAAAGAGGAATTAGCGCGGGCCCTGTTCCCGAAGCTGGCGAGCCCGCTCCATCGCGGCAGCAATGGCGGCCTTGCGTGCCTCCATACCCTCGGCCGCGACGGCGGCTGCCGCTGTGCCGGACGGTGCTGGTGTTTGCCCGCTGGGCGCGCTCATGCTGAGGGCGCTCGTGGCCTCGTCGTCTAAACCTTCATCTTCCAGCGGCACGCGCTGGCGGTGTTGTTGGTAGCGCTGCAAGGCCTGCTGCGCAAGCGGAGCCGACCATGCGGCCCAGCCGGTTGCATTGCCGCTGGCGTTGTCGAGATGGATGCAGTCCACCGGGCAGGCGGGGATGCACAGCTCGCACCCCGTGCAGTACGGCTCGATGACGGTGTGCATCTTCTTGTTGGAGCCCACGATGGCATCAGTGGGGCACGCCTTGATGCACAGCGTGCAGCCAATGCACCAGGCCTCGTCGATGAAGGCCACGCTGCGCGGCGCCTCCACACCGTGGTCTGCGCTCAAGGGAACCACCGCATGACCCGTGATGGCGGCCAGGCGGGCGACCCCCTCTGCGCCCCCGGGGGGGCACTGGTTGATGGCGGCCTCTGCCTGCGCGATGGCCTGCGCATAGCTGGCGCAGTCGGGATAGCCGCAGCGCGTGCACTGCGTCTGGGGCAGCGCGGCGTCAATCCGCGCCGCGAGGTCCTGGACTGCTGCGTGGGCCAGGGGCGGGTGGCCGGAAGCGGGGTCGCTCAAGCCTTGCGCGCCTTGCTCTTGCTGCTGCGGGTGGACGGGGCCGCTGTGGCACTCGTCTTGGCTGCGCTCAGATCCGCGGAAGGGGCCTGTGCGGCACCTGTCGGTGCGGCAGCCGGCTGCACCCAGCGTGTGGCCACGGCGGTGGCTGCCCCGGCCTTGGCCGCAGCACGGGCCGGTGCAGGCTGGGCGGCGGTGGCTTTGGGAGGCTTGGTTGCAGCGGTCTTGGCTGCCGCCGGTGCGGGCTTGCTGGCAGCCTTGGCAGGTGTGGGAGCGGGGCTGGCAAGCCGTGGTGCAGGCGTCGCTGCGGGCGCGGCCACTGGCTTGGCCGGCAGCTCATGCTCCAGGATGAACGCGCGTACCTTGGGGTACACGATGTCGCGCCAGCGGCGGCCACTGAAGATGCCATAGTGGCCCGCGCCCTTGGCTTCAAGGTGGCGCTGCTCCTTGCGCACGATGCCGCTGCACAGGTCGTGGGCAGCTTCGGTCTGGCCCGAGCCGGAGATATCGTCCAGCTCTCCTTCCACGGTGAACAGGGCGGTGGTCTTGATGTCTTGCGGGCGCACGCGCTCGATCTTGCCGGCGGGCGACCGTACGTCCCAGGTGCCGTTCACCAGCTTGTAGTCCTGGAATACGGTCTGGATGGTTTCGAGGTAGTAATCCGCATCCATGTCCAGCACGGCGTTGTACTCGTCGTAGAACTTGCGGTGGGCTTCGGCGCTGGCGTCGTCTCCCTTGATCAGGTCCTTGAAGTAATCGTAGTGGCTGGACGCATGGCGGTCCGGGTTCATGGCCACAAACCCGGTGTATTGCAAAAAGCCTGGGTACACGCGGCGACCGGCGCCTGGGAATTTCTCCGGCACGCGGTAGATCACGTTGTTCTCAAACCACTCGTAGCTGCGGTTGGTGGCCAGGTTGTTCACCGCCGTGGGCGACTTGCGGGCGTCGATGGGGCCGCCCATCATGGTCATGGTCAGCGGGGTTTTCTCGCCCCGGCTGGCCATCAGCGACACGGCTGCCAGCACGGGCACCGTGGGCTGGCACACGCTGATCACGTGGCAGTTGCCGTAGATGCCTTGCAGGTGGCGAATGAAGTCCTGCACGTAGTTGACGTAGTCGTCCAAATGAAACTCGCCCTCCGACAGGGGCACCAAGCGGGCGTTTTTCCAGTCGGTGATGTAGACCTTGTGGTCCTTGAGCATGGTGCGCACGGTGTCGCGCAGCAGCGTGGCGTAGTGGCCCGACAGCGGCGCCACGATGAGCACCACGGGTTGGCCCTTGAGCTTGGTCAACGTCGCTGGATCGTCCGAGAAGCGCTTGAAGCGGCGCAGCTCGCAAAACGGCTTGTCCACCTCGATGCGCTCATGGATGGCGACACCGATGCCATTCACATCCACCGTGTGGATGTCGAACGCGGGCTTTTCATAGTCCTTGCCCAGGCGGTAGAGCAGGTCGTAGCCGGCGGCCATGCGCTGGGCCATCGAGCTCTGGCTCAGCGGCGACACCGGGTTGCTGAACAACTTGGAAGCCGCCTGCGCAAAATCTGTAAAGGGCTCCATCAGGGAGCGCTGGGTTTCGTAGAGGTGGTACAGCATGGGGCGAAACTCCGTTTTGTTGCAGTGCAATATAGCAGCACTTGGTAACAAGCGCATGGAGTAAAACCACCAATGCCAAGTCGCCTTTGCGACAAATCGCTCAGGGCTTGGCCGCAGCCTGGGGGGCCGTCGGCAAGAGCGCTTCAATCATCAAAAATAATAGCATTCAAGGCAATAAGTACTAGCGCTTGCACCCATTTTTGCTTTATCCCTGCGGTTTGGGCTCTGCGTTGTCGCTCAACCACGCCTCGAACGACTCGCGGGCTGAGTTGCGCAGCGCCGGGCGAAAGGCGGTCTTGTTACTCAGGTACAGGCAGTGCCGGATCACCGTGTAAGGGTTGAAGCTGCCTTGCGGGTTCTGGTCCTCAAAGTGCTGCTTGTAGCGCTTGACCACTCCGATCGTCTCACGCATCAGGCTGTTGAAGCGCGCACGCGTCATGCCGGGCGACCAGGCCTGGATGTCATCCACGAACCCATCGACCTTGGACGGCTCGAACTCAAAGTCCTTGAAGAAATGCGTGGCGATCTTCAGAAAGGTGAAGGCATTGAGTTCGCTGCTGGTGGCTGCTGCGCGGGTGGGGGTCTGCAGATCGGCGGCGACATCCTGCACGGGTTCGGCGGTCTCGTCCGGGGCCTGCAGCAGTTCGGCGGCCGTCGCATCGCGGATTTGGCGAAACTCGCGGTCGGCCAGTTCAAACAGGGCCGACAGCACATTGATGCGTCGCTTGAGCTGGCCCGGGATCGACTTTTTGTACTTGATCTTGTGGTCCAGCACGCTCCAGGAGTCCTGGATGATGGTGCGCACCTGCAGCTCAAAGGGCCAGTGCGCATAGGCCGCGTGCTCTGGCAAATCGCGGTCGGCCGCGCTCAGCCTCAGGTCCAGGTGCAGCCCCTTGTAGCCAAACGAGGCCTCGGTGCTTTCCACCGCCGATACCTTGTCGGTCACTTCGATCACCGCGAAATGTGAGCGCACGATCTGGGCGATCTTCTCCAGCTCGTCTTCATACAGACACACCACCCGCACGCCGATGAGGTCGGTGATGTAGGTCTGGATGTCATAGGGCGTGTTGCTCTCTTCCAGCGCCGGCCGGTATTTGCGCACGAATTTGCGAACGCATTCGTCCACGTCCTTGACGCGCCCCTCGACCTTGGTGATGTCCACGCCGCCCGCCTGGGTCACCACGGCGGCCACCAGCGCGGTGAGTGCGGCGCAGGCGTCTTCCAGCGCCACCGCCTGCCCGGCGTACCAGGTGCGAAATTGGGATGCCTCCAGGTCGAAATCAAGCGATGCCATGCCAGGCCTTTGTGGTGGGTATTGCCAGGGTTGATGCAGGAAGTGGGCGCAAGCGCAATGTGCTCGCCGCGCAGCGGTTGCCAGCATATCCGGCCCGCGTGGACGATTCACGACATTCCTGTGCAGTTTGCGCGCAAATGCCCCTTTGCCTCGCAGGACAGATGCTCATAATGGTGTAGCACCGCCGGTGCACGATGCCCCTGCCGATCCGGCGCGCGCCTTCCACCAGGATTCATGACACCCACCCCAGACCCGCACATCGACGCAACCGCCGCGCCAGGGCAGGGCGCGCGTGCGTCTGACGACGTGGCGGGCAGCAGCGACCAGCGGTGGCTGCCGGTGGTGTTGCCGCCTTTGATTGCGCTGCTGACCCTGGGTTTGACCTTCCTGTACTGGCAAAGCGAAGAGACGAACACGCGGACCCGGCGCGAGCAGAACTTCGAGGTCGCGGCCGACCAGATCGCCTACAACCTCAAGGACCGCATGGCGACCTACGAGGTGGTGCTGCGCGGCGTCAAGGGCTACTTTGAAGGGTCGGAACGCATTGACCGCACCGAGTTCCAGGCCTATGTGAGTGCGCTGCAATTGCAGGCCACCCGGCCTGGACTGCAAGGGGTGTCGCTGATCTTGCAGTTCCCCGGCAAGGCGCTGGCCGCCCACCTGGAAGACATGCGCGAGCGCGGCTTTGACCAGTACGCCGTGCGTCCGCCGGGTGAGCGTGAGCTGCTGGCCCCCATCACCCACATCGAGCCACTGGAGGGGCCCAACCTCAAGGCGCTGGGCCTTGATGTGCTGACCATTCCTCCCGCCAAGGAAGCCCTGGACCGGGCCCGCGACACAGGAGCGCTGGCGTTGTCGGGGCGGCTGACACTGATGCAGAACGGCGTCCCGGGGTTGGTGATGTACATGCCTTTGTATGGCGCCAGCGCAGATGTCAGCACGGTCGAAGGGCGGCGGCTGGGGCTGGCGGGATGGGTGTCCGCGCCGTTTCGCATGGAGGATGTGATCCACGGCATGTCCCGCGAATTCGACGCCGACATTGGCCTCCAGATCACCGACAGCACCCCGGGCGCCGCTGCGGAGCCAGCCGCTGCGGGCGCGCTGCTGTTCAGCAACCTGGAGGTCTCTGCCGTGGGGGCCGGTGCTCAGGTTTTGCAGGCGCGGCGCGAACTGGAGCTGGGCGGTCGCCGCTGGACGCTGCAGATGGCCCCCCGGCCGGGCTTTGTCCAGCGCTTCCAGGAAGATGGGCACCACCCGGTCGCGTTGCTGGGCACGGCGCTCAGCCTGATTCTCGCGTGGTTCACCTGGCTGCTGGCCACGGGCCGTGAGCGCGCGGTGGCGCTGGCGCGCGACATGACGGCCGAACTGCGCGCCACCCGCGACGACCTGGAGAGCACCCTCAGCGCCATCCCCGACCTGTTGTTCGAGCTGGGACTGGACGGATGCATCCACCACTACCGATCGGCCCGGTCGGGCGAACTGGCCGTGCCCCCCGAGATGTTTCTGGGCCGCCTGCTGCGCGATGTGGTGCCCCCCGAAGCCGCCGCAGGCTGCCATGCCGCGCTGGAAGCCGCGCACCACGCCGGGTATTCCTCGGGCCACCAGTTCCGACTGGAGCTGGGCGGTGTCACCCACTGGTTCGAGCTGTCGATTGCGCGCAAGGAGAGTGCGGCGCCTGGCGACGAACCCCGCTTCATCGCGCTCTCGCGCGACATCACCGAGCGCAAGCAGGCCGAGGCCCGTTCGCATCAGCTGGCGTATTTTGATGCGCTCACCGGCCTGCCCAATCGGCGCATGCTGCTGGACCGCATGGAGCACGCCCTGGCCAATGCCCAGAAGGCAGCGCAGGTGGGGGCCGTGCTTTATATCGACCTCGACGACTTCAAGCAGATCAACGACGCACGGGGGCACACCGTGGGCGATACGCTGCTCATGCAGGTGGCCCAGCGGCTCACGCAGTTGCAGCGCCCGGGCGACACCGTGGCGCGCCTGGGCGGGGACGAGTTTGTGGTGCTGGTGCACAACGTGGCGTCGGACATGGAATCCGCCGGACGGGCGGCGCTGCTGGTGGCCGAGGAGATGCGCGCGGCGCTCGAAGTGCCCTACACCATCGACACCCACCTCTACAGCACCACGGGCAGCATCGGCATCACGCTGTTTCCCAAGCGGGGCGAGGGCGTCGAAGACCTGCTGCGCGAGGCCGATACCGCCATGTACCGCGCCAAGGACCTGGGGCGCAACCGCATCCGCTTTTACGAGGCTGCCATGCAGGCCGACGTGCAGGAGCGCCTGGCGCTGGAGCAGGACCTGAAAAAGGCGCAGACGCTGGGCGAGCTGGCCGCCTTTGTGCAAAACCAGGTGGATGCTGCGGGCAATGTGGTGGGGGGCGAATTCTTGATGCGCTGGACCCACCCCGTGCGGGGCAACGTGCCACCCAGCCGCTTCATCCCCATTGCCGAGGCGTCGGGCCTCATCCTGCGCATGGGTGACTGGATGATCCAGCAGGCCTGCGAGACCTTGGCGCGCCTGCAGGCAGCGGGGCGCGAGCTGTCGCTGTCCGTCAACGTGAGCGAACGGCAGTTCCGCCAGGACGATTTTGTGGAGCGCGTGCGCCACATATTGGCCCACACTGGCGCCAACCCTGCCCACCTGATCCTGGAGGTGACGGAGAGCCTGCTGATCGAAGACCTGGACGACACCATCGCCCGCATGACCGAAATCGTGCAGTTGGGCGTGCGTTTCTCCATCGACGACTTTGGCACCGGCTATTCGAGCCTGGCCTACCTCAAGCGGCTGCCGCTGTACGAGCTGAAGATCGACAAGAGCTTTGTGCAAGACACCCCGGACGACCCTAACGACACGGCCATCGTTCAGTCCATCATCTCGGTGGCCCGCCACCTCAACCTGCGTGTGGTGGCCGAGGGCGTGGAGACACGCGCCCAGGCGGATTTTCTGGTGGAGAGCCAGTGCGAGTGCTTGCAGGGCTACCTGTTCGGGCGGCCGGAGCCCCTGGCGGCGTGGGTGGGGCGGCTGGTTACCTAGCCACTGCTGCTGCCAGCGCGCCCGGCTCTGCTGGCTGCTCGGGCCCAGCGCTCGCATACGACTGCATTGCCAGCGCATGCACCTCCCGCGCGGGGCGGTCCTTGAGCAGATGGTTGCTCCACACCTGGCGCCAGATGCGGGCGCCGGGCAGGCTGTGGCGCAGGCCCAGCATGTGGCGGGCGATGTGGGGCCAGGGAGTGCCGTACTGGGCGGCCTCGCGTTCCATGTATTCGACCATGGCCAGCTCCACTTCCTCGCGGGTCAGGGTGCAAGGGGCGCCCCCGTAGTAAAGCTGGTCCCAGCGCGCCAGCCACCAGGGGTTGTGATACGCCTCGCGGCCGATCATCACGCCGTCCAGGTGTTCCAGCTGCTCCTGCACCACCGCGTCGGTGTTGATGCCGCCGTTGATGGCGATGGTGAACTGCGGAAAATCGGCCTTGAGCTGGTGCACCACCTCGTAGCGCAGCGGCGGCACATCGCGATTTTCCTTTGGGCTCAGGCCCTGCAGCCACGCGTTGCGCGCGTGCACGATGAACACGGTGCACCCGGCCTCGGCCACGGTGCCGATGAAGTCGCGCACAAAGCCGTAGTCCTCCACCTTGTCGATGCCGATGCGGTGCTTGACGGTGACGGGTACGCTCACCACGTCCTTCATGGCTTTGACGCAGTCGGCCACCAGCTGGGGCGACTTCATCAGGCTGGCGCCGAACGCGCCGCGCTGCACGCGGTCGCTGGGGCAGCCGCAGTTGAGGTTGATTTCGCCATAGCCCCACTGCGCGCCCAGGCGCGCTGCCTCTGCCAGCTTGTCGGGCTCATTGCCGCCCAGTTGCAAGGCCACAGGGTGTTCTTCGGCATTGAAACGCAGGTGGCGCTCGGTGCCGCCATGGATGATGGCGCCCGCATTCACCATCTCGGTGTACAGCAGGGTCTGGCGGGTCAGCAGCCGGTGAAAGTAACGGCAGTGGCGGTCGGTCCAGTCCATCATGGGGGCGACGGACATGCGCCAGGGGCTCAAGGTGGGTTCCACGGGCAAACAGCGAGGGCGGAGAGGGGGATGTTCTGCAGCAGAGCGGCCCCTCTGGTCGGGGCCGCTGCGGGGCTGCAGGTGCGAAACCCGGATTATCCCACTGGCTGCGCGCGAGGTGTCGCAGGAGGGTTTTGGCTCAACACGGGCGCAGGCGCTCGTGTTGATTGCGCTGGATGCTATCAAAAACGAAGTTCAAGGGCTTGTGTGTCTGGGCGCACAGAGGCCTGTGCCTGGTCGTCAGCGCATCAACGCGCGTTCTGCCCCAGGTCTTGCAGCCTGTATTTCCGCACGATCTCGGTCCGCTGGCGCGGGTCGATGTTGATGTGGCTGGCGTCGCGGCCCACCTGGGCCAGCAGGCGCGGGTCCATCACGCGGCGCCACAGGGGCGGCACATAGGTCAGCGTGAACATGCCGAAGTAGCCGATGGGCAACTGCGGCGCGTCGTCAAAGTGGCGCAGTGACTGGTAGCGGCGCAGCGGGTGCGCGTGGTGGTCGGAGTGCCGCTGCAGATGGAACAGGGCCCAGTTGGAGAACACGTGGTTGCTGTTCCACGAGTGCTGGGGGCGGCAAGGTTCGAAGCGGCCGCTGGCGTCTTGCCGCCTCAGTAGGCCATAGTGCTCGACATAGTTGGCCGAGGTGAGCTGAAAGTTGGCCCAGAAGGACGCCACCAGCAAAAATGGCAGGATTGCCAGGCCCAGCCACAGTGCCAGCCCGGCCCACAGCAGCGCCGTGACGAGCGCTGGCTGCAGAATCTCGTTGTGCCAGGACAGCAGCGGCAGGTGCTGGCGGGCCAGACGGTCCTTCTCCAGCGCCCAGGCGCGGCGCGCAGCCCCAGGCATCTCGCGCAGCACAAAGCGGTAGATGGACTCGCCCATGCGCGACGAGGCCGGGTCGGCCGGGGTGGCCACGTCGCGGTGGTGGCCCCGGTTGTGTTCGATGAAGAAGTGCCCGTAGGCCGTGGGCGCCAGCACCAGCTTGGCCAGCCAGTGCTCCAGCGCCGTGTTCTTGTGGCCCAGCTCATGCCCCAGGTTGATGCAGAACCCGCCCACTGTGCCCGTGGTCAGCACCATTGCCAGCACGCCGTGCCAGGGCAGGGGCTGCGTGGCTACCCACCAGGCGCTGAAGATGAAGGCCGCCCACAGCACCGGCACCAGCAGAAAGGTGATGCGGCGGTAGTAGCGGTCGTGCTCCAGCGCAGGCACTGCGGATTCGGGCGGGTTGCTCTGGTCCACGCCCAGCATCCAGTCGAGCAACGGGGCGACGAGGTAGAAAAAGGCCACCGGCGCCCACAGCGCCAGCGGATTGCCCGTCCAGACCATCAACGCCGGGCCCACGCCCACCGTGCAGGGCACCACCAGCGACAGCAGCCATGCGTACCGCTTGCGGTCGCGGTAGGGCGGGGTGGTGGGGCGTTGGGCTTGCAGCATGGGGCGGCGGTAAGAACACGGGCCTGCTACTGGTGAATTCTGGACCGGCGGGGCGCAAACGCCAGTTTTATTTGGCATTCCGTTGTTGTCACAAAAAATTGAACCAAAACACTCGATAGTGCCGGTGTTGATTGCCTAGATTGCTATCAAATGGTGAGTGCCATTGCAAGCGCTGCATACAGGCTGCGTTGGCTGTACTTTGCCTTGCGTCAAGGCGGGACATTGGCCCTATCAGCGATACTCGCGGCGCTTTCGACGCCTGCAAGGCCTCGGGTTCTCCGCCCGCTTCAGCGCTCCAGGCTCCGTTCTGTCACCCTGTTTCCCATGCACCACACCATTTTTGACACACCGGTTGTCAACACGCTCCTGCGCGCCATTTCGCGCTTCACCCTACGCATCACCGGCTGGAAAGTTGAAGGCACCTTGCCCGCCCACGCCGCCAAAAGCGTGCTGATCGCCGCGCCGCACACCAGCAACTGGGACCTACCGTACACGCTGATGCTGGCGTTTTCGCTGCGGCTGCGGGTGTACTGGATGGGCAAGCACAGCCTGTTCAAGGCGCCGTTCGGCGGGGTGATGCGCTGGCTGGGTGGCATCCCAGTGGACCGCAGCCAGGCCAACAACCTGGTCGCCAGCTCGGCCCAGGCCATGCGCGATGCAGAAGGCCCCATGCAACTCATCGTGCCGCCCGAAGGCACGCGCGGCAAGACGCGGCATTGGAAGACGGGCTTTTACTTCATCGCCCAGCAAGCGGGCGTGCCCATCGTGCTCGCGTTTGTGGACTACGGCCGCAAGGTGGGTGGCCTGGGCCCTGTGTTTGAGCCCACGGGCGATGTGGAGCGCGATATGGCGAGCATCAAGGCGTTTTATGCGCCCATCCGGGGCAAGAATCCGACGCAGTTCGAGGCCTGAGCTTGTCTGGGGTTTGAACGAAATTGGGCGCAAGCGCTATGTAGAAAGCGCTGGCAGCTATCAAAAACATAGTCAGTAGTTGGGGCGGTGGGGCCGTGTTCAGGCTCCCACGCTGCGTCGGTCGATCTTGCGGCTGAGCACGATGCTGGTCTGCGTCTGGTGCACGCCGTCCAGTTGGCCTACCTTGTCGAGCAGGGCGTCAAGCTGCTCGTGGCTGGTGCAGCGCAAGAACACCAGGTAGTCAAACGGCCCGCTCACGGCAGACACCTCTTCGACCTCGGCCATTGCCTCCAGCGCGCGCAGCACGGCGGGCGCTGTCTTGGGCAGCACGCTGATGCTGCACCAGGCGCGCACGGTGGTGGCATCGAGCCGCTGACCCAGCCGCACCCCGTAGCCCGCGACCACGCCCGAACGCTCCAGCCGCGCAATCCGCGCCACCACGGTGGTGCGGGCCAGGCCAAGCTTGCGGGCGAGCTGGGCCGTGCCCTCGCGCGCGTTGGCCTGCAACATGCTGAGCAGTTGCCGGTCGGTGTCATCCAGGGTCCGGGTCATGGGTGCTCCGTCCAAAAAGTCATAACGCCCATCATATTCGTCGTTATGGCAAAACAAACAGCCGCTTTCGACGTTTTTGGAGCTACACATCGACAGAGCTGCTGCCTAGCATCAAGGCATCACCAACACCTCGCCGCTGCATGCGGCGAGCCCTACCGGGAGCGCTGCCATGCCCACCTTTGCCACGACCTCTAACCCCGCCGCCCGCCGCGCCATCACCATCCTGGGGGCGGGCCACATCGGCTTTGCGATGGCGCTCCTGCTGCAGCAGTCCGGCGACTACGACATCCTGGTGGCTGACCGCGATCCGTTGCGGCTGGCCGAAGTGGCGGCGCTGGGCATCTCCACCCGTTTGACTGTGGACGACGCCAGTTTGCAAGCCGCCATCGACGGCCGCTTTGCGGTGCTCAACGCACTGCCGTTCCACCGCGCTGTGTCCGTAGCCACGCTGTGCGCCAGCGCAGGCGTGCATTACTTTGACCTGACCGAGGACGTTGCCAGCACCCAGGCCATCCGCTCTCTGGCCACCAACGCACGCAGCGTACTCCTGCCGCAGTGTGGCCTGGCGCCGGGCTTCATCGGCATCGTGGGCAACGACCTGGCCCGGCGCTTTGACACCCTGCACACGCTGCGCATGCGGGTAGGGGCGCTGCCCCGCTACCCGCAGGGCGCCCTGCGCTACAACCTGACCTGGAGCACCGAAGGCCTCATCAACGAGTACTGCAACCCCTGCGAAGCCATTGTGGACGGCGTGCGCACCACGGTGCCCGCGCTGGAGGGGCTGGAGACCTTTGCGCTCGACGGTGTGGAATACGAGGCCTTCAACACCTCGGGCGGGCTGGGCACGCTGACAGAAACCTTGGCAGGCAAGGCGCGGCAGGTGGACTACCAGTCCATTCGCTACCCGGGCCACAACGCCATCCTCAAGCTGCTGCTGAATGACCTGCGCCTGCGCGACCGGCGCGATCTGCTCAAGGACATTCTCGAAACCGCCATCCCCACCACCGATCAGGATGTGATCGTGGTGTTTGCCACCGCATCAGGCCTCAAGGGCGGGCGATTGGTGCAGGACTCTTATTCGGCCCACATCGTGGGCACCGAGGTGGCCGGGCACCGGCTCAGCGCCATCCAGCTCACCACGGCGGCCGGCATCTGCACGGCGCTGGACCTGGTGGCGCAGGGGCGGCTGCCGCAGCAGGGTTTTGTCGGGCAGGAGTCTGTGGCGCTTGCGGACGTTCTGTCCAACCGTTTTGGCTCCGCCTACGCCCGGGAGGGCGAGCTGGTGCACTGAGCCCGTCTTGACTGGCTCAGCGCCCCGGCTTCTGGTACATGCCCTCGATGGCTTCAGCAAAGTGCGCCATCAGGTTGTTGCGCTTGAGCTTGAGCGTGGGGGTCATGAAGGTGTTTTCAATCGTCCACGGCTCCAGCGTCAGGTGCACCGTGCGCGGCACGGCATAGCGCGCAAAGCTGGCGGTGTTCTTTTCGATGCGCGCCAGCACGGCGCGGTGCACACTGGGGTGGTTCAGACTGTCCGCCGCCTGGGGATTCAGGCCCAGGTCGGCCGCCAGGCGTTGCCACTCGCCTGCGTTCAGCACGGCCACGCAGGCGATGAAGGGGCGGTTTTCGCCCACCACAAAAGCCTGCTCCAGCAACGGGTCAGCCAGCAGGGCCAGTTCCAGGTCGCCAGGGGGCACCTTTTCACCGGTCGAGGTGACGATGATTTCCTTGATGCGGCCCTTGATGTAAATGCGGCCGTTCACAATGTCGGCCTGGTCGCCCGTGCCCAGCCAGCCGTCGGGGCTCAGGATCTTGGCCGTGTCTTCGGGCCGCTTCCAGTAGCCCTTCATCACGATGGGACCACGCACCTGCAGCTCGTGGTTGTCGCCAATGCGCACCTCCACACCGGGCAGGGCCTTGCCCACGCAGGCGGGGTCGTTGTCGTCGAGTGCGTTGACCGACACCACGGGCGCGGTCTCGGTCATGCCGTAGCCCTGAATGAGCGGCAGCCCCAGACCCAGAAAACACTTGGCAATGGTGGGCGACAGCGGGGCGCCGCCACTCACCGCCACACGCACACGACCGCCAAACTGGGCCAGCAAGGGTTTGGCCACCAGGGCCTGCAGCACCGGCCAGGGCAGGGCGGCCATCCAGCCTGCGGCCTGGCTGCTGGCGTCCGGCGTGGGGGCGGGTAGGCGCTGTGCGGCACAAAACCGGGCCCAGCCCTTGTTCTGCGCGGCTTCGTACAGCTGCATCTTCCAGGGGGTGGGCGAGAGCTTTTCGATCAGCTTGGCGTGGATGCGCTCGTAAATGCGCGGCACCGACACCAGCACGGTGGGGCGTATGGTTTTCAGGTCTTCTGCCAGCTGGGCCACCGACCGGGCATAGGCCACACAACTGCCCGCCGCAATCGGCAGGTAGTAGCCGCCCGTGCGTTCAAAGGTGTGCGACAGCGGCAGGAACGACAGGAACACGTCGTCCACCGTGGGAGCAATGCGCTCCAGCACGGCTTTCACGTCGCTCACCACGTTGCGGTGCGTCAGCATCACGCCCTTGGGTTTGCCGGTGGTGCCAGAGGTGTAGACGATGGCGGCCAGGTCATCGGCCCGCGGGCCCATGCCGGTTGTAGGAGCGCCCGTTTGCGCCGCGCCCGTCAGCCACTGCGCGAGCGAGCCCACGGCCGGGCTGTCGATAGACCCCGGGGTGGGCTTGAAAGCGTCGTCGTCATCGGTAATCACCACGGCGCGCAGGGCTGGGAACGGCGTGCCCACGGCGCGGATCTTTTCCCACTGCTCGGCCTGGCTCACGATGAGCATCGAGGCCTCGCAGTCCGCCAGGATATAGGCAATGCTGCCCGGGTTGTCGATGGCGTGCAGCGGCACGGGCACGCCGCCGGTGGCCAGCGTGGCCTGGTCTGCGCACATGGCATTGAGGCCGTTGGGCAGCAAGATGGCCACGCGGGCGGCCGGTGGCAGCTGCATGGCGGCGAGGGCCCGGGCCCAGGTGTTCACACGCTCTGCGGTCTGCGCCCAGGTGAGGCTGGCCCACGCCTGGCGGGAGGAGTCAAACGCCCGGTAGGCCTCGGCCTGGGGGGTGCGGGCGGCGCGGTAGGCCAGGAGCTGGGGCAGCGTTTGCACGCTGGCGATATCGGAAGGAGTGGCGAGCATGGAACTGTACGGTGGAGGCAGCCGCGCCAGGGCGGCCGGGCGGGCCCGGCCGGGAAGCGGGTGCCGGGGGGGCATGCGGGCGCTGAGCCGGAAGGGCTGGCGGTAGCCTCAGTGGAATCCCGAAGGATCATAGCGAGGGAAACTTGCAAAACCCCGCCGTAGGCCCCGCGCGTTGTAAATGGTGTGTTCCACTTGTTGGAATGATCGCGGGCGCCAATCCGGCTAGTAGGGGTGAACGGGCGCCCCTGCAAGGCTTGGCCAAGCTTTGCAGGGAGAATGCCGCTTTGCGCCTTGGCGCCAATCCACTTCTTTGCACCTCCCATGGATCCCGTCACCATCTTTGTTGTTGCCACACTGATGATGCTGGCCAATGGATGGGTACTGGGGTTGATGCGCAGGGACTTCCCGGTCACGCTGCGCCCCAGCGCGGAGACCTGGCGTATTGCCACGCTGATGTTGGCCGGCAGCTCGCTGCTGTATGCGTTTCAGTACCACTTGCCTCTGGGTGTGGCGTCTCCGCTGGCCAATGGCCTCGTCATGCTGGGGTGCACCGGCTACTGGCGCGCCCTGCGGCAGTTCTATGGCCTGCATGACCCACGCTGGCTGCTGGCGCCTGCGGTGGTCGGCACCTTGGGGGTTATTTGGTTTGCCGTGTTTCAGCCCGACACCCGCATGCGGGTGCTCATCCTGACCGCAAGCTGCACGTTCTTGCTGCTCGCCAGTTTTGAATTGCTGTTGTCGCAAAAGACGTCGGAAGGGCGGCACAGCCGTCGCGTGATGGCCAGCTTGTTTGCGCTGGTCGCGGTGTTTCTGGTGTTCCGCGCCGCCTATCTGGCTGCGCGTGGCGCCAGCCCCTCTTTTGACGTCACGGGCGAGGGGGCGTGGATCAACATCGCCAGCCCCATGGTCACGGCCCTGCTGCCGGTGGTGGGCACCACCGCCTTTCTGCTGATGTGTTCCGAAAGTGTCGGCCGGCAGTGGCAACTGGCGGCATCCACCGACTACCTCACGGGGCTGCCCAACCGGAGAACCCTCGTCACCGTGGGTGAGCGACGCTTTGGCGAAGCAACCCGCCTGCCGGGGCAGACTTTGGCTTTGGCCGTCATCGACATCGACCACTTCAAGTCCATCAACGACACACACGGCCATGAGGTGGGGGATGTGGCGCTGCGGCATGTGGCGGGGCATCTGAGGGCCGCATGCCGTGGCGCGGATCTGGCAGCCCGGCACGGCGGCGAAGAATTTGTGGTGCTCTGGGATGGCCTGGATATCGACGCCGCCGTCACGGCCGCAGAGCGACTGCGCGCGCTGGTGGCGCACGAGGTGCTGCATGTCGATGGCAAAACGGTCTCGATGACGGTATCCATGGGTGTCGCGGCCGTCGGGGCACGAGACAGTAGCTTTCACGACGTTCTCAGGCGTGCGGACGAAGCGCTGTACGCCGCAAAGGCCGGTGGGCGTAATCGGGTGGAGTCGGCTGCCTGACGACGCAGGCCTGCAGGCGCCAGCGCGTAGCCGTTTCAGGTCGCCGCTTCCAGCCCCTGCGCAAAGTGCGCCTGCATGGCCTTGGCCGTGGCCTTGGCGTCCCGCGCCAGCATCGCGGCCAGGATGGCGCGGTGTTCGCCCAGCGAATCTTCGATGCGCCCTTGCTTGAACAGCGAGTTGTGGCGGTTGAGCTTCATCACCTTACGCAGGTCGGCCACCATCTGGCTGCGCCAGCGGTTGTCGGCCATTTCCAGCAGGTGCATGTGAAAGCGCTCATTGATGGCAAAGAACTTTTCGCGGTCGGCCACGGCGGCTTCCAGCTCGGCGTGCAGGTCCTGCAGGGTCTTTAACTGGGCGTCGGTGGCGCGCTCGGCCACCACGCCTGCAGCGTCGCTCTCCAGCAGGCTGAGCAGGTGGTACACGTCGCGCAGGTCTTTCTCGCTCATCTCCGTCACATAGGCGCCACGGCGCACCTTCATCGTGACCAGGCCTTCGGCGGCCAGCACCTTCAGCGCTTCGCGCAGCGGCGTGCGGCTGATGCCGAATTCTTCGGCAATCTTGAGCTCGTCGATCCAGCTGCCGGGCTCCAGCTCGCGGCGGAAGATGCGCTGGCGCAATTGCTCGGCCACTTCTTCATAGAGCGCGCGGGGAGTGAGGGTGAGGGCAGACATGGGCCGGATTGTAAGCTGCGCGGAATATTTTGAATCAATAATTATGAATGATGTAAACTCGCCGCCACACCACAGCACCTGTGCGGTCACCGCCTGTGCGCCGTGTTGGACGCCCCCATGCCATCTTCGGAGTAGCTTTTGCCATGAGTGACAAACCCACCAACAACGCCCCAGAGTTCGCCGCGTCTTCGCTGGAAGCCTGGGCCAAGGCCGCAGCCAAGTCGGCACCGGGGGGCGATGTCAGCGCCCTCAACTGGGTCACGCCCGATGGCATCACCGTCAAGCCGCTGTATACCGCCGAAGACACGGCCAGCCTGCCGTATGCCAACACGCTGCCGGGTTTTGAGCCCTACCTGCGCGGCCCCCAGGCCACCATGTATGCGGTGCGCCCGTGGACGATTCGCCAGTACGCCGGTTTTTCCACCGCCGAAGAATCCAACGCGTTCTATCGCAAGGCGCTGGCCGCAGGCGGGCAGGGCGTGTCGGTGGCGTTTGACCTGGCCACCCACCGGGGCTATGACAGCGACCACCCGCGTGTGACGGGCGACGTGGGCAAGGCCGGCGTGGCCATCGACTCGGTCGAGGACATGAAGATCCTGTTTGACCAGATCCCGCTCGACAAGGTGTCCGTGTCGATGACCATGAACGGCGCGGTGCTGCCGGTGCTGGCGGGCTATGTGGTGGCAGCGGAAGAGCAGGGCGTGAGCCAGGACAAGCTCAGCGGAACCATTCAGAACGACATTCTGAAAGAGTTCATGGTGCGCAACACCTACATCTACCCGCCCAAGCCGTCGATGCGGATCATTGGCGACATCATTGGCTACACAGCCAAGAACATGCCCAAGTTCAACTCGATCTCGATCTCGGGCTACCACATGCAGGAGGCCGGGGCCAATCAGGCGCTGGAGCTGGCTTTCACCCTGGCCGACGGCAAGGAATACGTGAAGACCGCCATGGCCTCAGGCCTGGACGTGGACGATTTTGCCGGGCGCCTCAGCTTCTTCTGGGCCATCGGCATGAACTTCTACCTCGAAGTCGCCAAGATGCGCGCCGCGCGCCTCTTGTGGTGCCGCATCATGAAGGAGACCGGCGCCAAGAATCCCAAGAGCCTGATGCTGCGCACGCACTGCCAGACTTCGGGCTGGTCGCTCACCGAGCAGGACCCGTACAACAACGTGGTGCGCACCACCATCGAGGCCATGGCCGCGGTGTTTGGCGGCACGCAGAGCCTGCACACCAACGCGCTCGACGAAGCCATCGCGCTGCCCACCGAGTTCAGCGCCCGCATCGCGCGCAACACGCAGCTCATCATCCAAGAAGAGACCCACATCACCAACGTGATCGACCCCTGGGCTGGCAGCTACATGATGGAGAAGCTGACCCAGGACATGATGGATGCCGCCTGGAAGATCATCGAAGAGGTCGAAGCCATGGGCGGCATGACCCAGGCAGTGGACAGCGGCTGGGCGAAGCTCAAGATCGAAGCCGCTGCCGCCGAGAAGCAGGCGCGCATCGACAGCGGCAAGGACGTGATCGTCGGCGTGAACAAATACAAGCTGGCCAAGGAAGACCCGGTCGACATCCTGCAGATCGACAACATGAAGGTGCGCGACGGCCAGATTGCCCGCCTGCAAAAGATCCGCGCCACCCGCGACGCCGCCAAGGTGCAGGCCGCGCTGGATGCACTGACTGCGGCCGCCGAAAGCGGCGAAGGCAACCTGCTGGAGTTGTCCATCAACGCCGTGCGCCTGCGCGCCACCGTGGGCGAGGTGTCCGACGCGCTGGAGAAGGTCTTTGGGCGCCACCGCGCCGATACGCAAAAGGTGACTGGTGTGTACGCAGCAGCCTATGACTCGGCCGAGGGCTGGGACAAACTCAAGACCGAAATCAACGCCTTTGCCGAAGAGCAGGGCCGCCGCCCCCGCGTGATGATCGCCAAGCTGGGTCAGGACGGCCACGACCGTGGCGCCAAGGTGGTGGCTACTGCGTTTGCCGACCTGGGCTTTGACGTGGACATGGGTCCGCTCTTCCAGACGCCCGAGGAATGCGCCCGCCAGGCCATCGAAAACGACGTGCACGCCGTGGGCGTGAGCACGCTGGCTGCTGGGCACAAGACGCTGGTGCCCGCCATCATCCAGTCGCTCAAGGACCAGGGCGCGGACGACATCATCGTGTTTGTGGGCGGGGTGATCCCTGCGCAGGACTATGACTTTTTGTACGAGTCGGGCGTGAAGGGCGTATATGGCCCAGGCACCCCCATCCCGGCCAGCGCGAAGGATGTGCTGGAGCAGATTCGCAAGGCGGTGGCGTGACCCCTGCGGCGCTTTTGGAGGGGGTGGTACAGGGCACGGCGGCGGTTCAACGCCGGGCCATGTCCAAGGCCATCACCCTGCTCGAATCGACGCGTGTGGACCACCGCGCCCAGGCCGACGAGCTGCTGACCCAGCTGCTCCCACACACCGGCAAGGCCTTCCGCCTCGGCATCAGCGGCGTGCCCGGCGTGGGCAAATCCACCTTTATTGAAGCCCTGGGCCTGTACCTGATCAGCCAGGGCCACCGCGTGGCCGTGCTCACCATCGACCCGTCCAGCACCGTCTCGGGAGGCTCCATCCTGGGCGACAAGACGCGCATGGAACACCTGTCGGTGCATGAAAAAGCCTACATCCGTCCCAGTCCCTCCAGCGGCACTCTGGGCGGTGTGGCCGAGAAGACGCGCGAGGCCATGCTGGTCTGCGAAGCCGCAGGCTACGACGTGGTCATCATCGAAACCGTGGGTGTGGGCCAGAGCGAGATTGCGGTGGCGGGCATGACGGACATGTTTGTACTCATGCAGCTGCCCAACGCGGGCGACGACCTGCAGGCCATCAAGAAGGGCGTGATGGAGGTTGCCGATCTGGTGGTCATCAACAAGGCCGACATCGACAAGAACGCTGCTACGCGCGCCGAGGCGCAGATCACGTCGAGCCTGCGCCTGCTGAGCCAGCACGGCAACCCCGAAAACGCACACCACGACGAGACGCTGTGGCACCCCAAGGTCGTGCAGATCAGCGCGCTGCTGGGCCAGGGCGTGGACAGCTTCTGGGCCGCCGTCACGCAGTTCCGCCAACTGCAAACCGCCAGCGGCCGCATTGGCACACGGCGCGAGAAGCAGGCGCTGGCCTGGATGTGGGAGCGCATCGACGCGGGCCTCAAGCTCGCGTTTCGCCAGCACCCCCAGGTCAAGGAACTGCTACCCCAGATGCAGGCCGACGTGGCTGCAGGGCGCATTGCAGCATCCACTGCAGCACGAAATCTGCTCCAAGCGCAATCCAATCATGCGCTGGAAGCTATCAAATAAATAGTAAACACCAACCCATTCACCAAAGGACGACCATGCAAGACATCCTGGATCAACTGGAGAAAAAGCGTGCGCTGGCACGCCTGGGCGGCGGGCAAAAGCGCATTGATGCGCAGCACGCCAAGGGCAAGCTCACAGCGCGGGAGCGCATCGAGCTGCTGCTGGACGATGGCACGTTCGAAGAATGGGACATGTTCGTCGAGCACCGCTGCACCGACTTCGGTATGGAAGACAACAAGATCCCCGGCGACGGTGTGGTGACGGGCTACGGCATGATCAACGGCCGCCTGGTGTTTGTGTTCAGCCAGGATTTCACGGTGTTCGGTGGTGCTTTGAGCGAAACGCACGCCGAAAAGATCTGCAAGGTGATGGACCAGGCCATGAAGGTCGGTGCGCCGGTCATCGGTCTCAACGACTCGGGCGGTGCGCGCATCCAGGAAGGCGTGGCGTCGCTCGGCGGCTATGCCGACGTGTTCCAGAAGAACGTGCTGGCCAGCGGCGTGATTCCGCAGATCAGCATGATCATGGGCCCGAGCGCCGGTGGTGCCGTGTACTCGCCCGCCATGACGGACTTCATCTTCATGGTGAAGGACAGCTCGTACATGTTCGTGACCGGCCCAGAAGTCGTGAAGACCGTGACGCACGAAGAAGTGACGGCCGAGGAACTGGGCGGCGCCGTGACCCACACCACCAAGAGCGGTGTGGCCGACATGGCGTTCGAGAACGACGTGGAGGCGCTGATGATGCTGCGCCGCCTGTACAACTACCTGCCGCTCAACAACCGCGAAAAGGCCCCGGTGCGCCCCAGCAACGACCCGGCCGACCGCATGGATCGGAGCCTGGACACCCTGGTGCCGGAGAACCCCAACAAGCCGTACGACATGAAGGAGCTGATCCTCAAGACGGTGGACGACGGGGACTTCTTCGAGCTGCAGCCCGAGTACGCCAAGAACATCATCATCGGCTTTGCCCGCATGGAAGGCCAGACCGTGGGCATCGTGGCCAACCAGCCGCTGGTGCTGGCCGGTTGCCTGGACATCAAGTCCAGCATCAAGGCCGCGCGCTTTGTGCGCTTTTGCGATGCATTCAACATCCCCGTGGTCACGTTTGTGGACGTGCCCGGCTTCATGCCCGGTACGTCGCAAGAGTACGGCGGCATCATCAAGCACGGCGCCAAGCTGCTCTACGCATACGCCGAGTGCACCGTGCCCAAGATCACCGTTATCACCCGCAAGGCCTACGGCGGTGCGTACGACGTGATGAGCTCCAAGCACCTGCGCGGCGACGTGAACCTGGCCTGGCCCAACGCCGAGATTGCGGTGATGGGCGCCAAGGGCGCGGTGGAAATCATCTTCCGCGAAGACAAGAACGACCCCGTGAAGCTGGCCGCGCGCGAGGCCGAATACAAGCAGCGCTTTGCCAACCCATTTGTGGCCGGTGCGCGTGGCTTTATCGACGACGTGATCTTGCCGCATGAGACGCGCAAACGCATCTGCCGCAGTCTGGTCATGCTGCGCGACAAGAAGCTCGAAAACCCATGGCGCAAGCACGGCAACATCCCACTGTGAGTGGACGAGGAGCATAAGAACATGTTTACGAAAATCCTGATCGCCAACCGTGGCGAAAACGGCCGCGCAGCGGACGTTTCGACAAATCGCCTGCCGCAGACCGCACAGCGGGCTGCTACACGCCACTCCATCGCCTGAGGAGATAAGAGAATGTTTACAAAAATCCTGATTGCGAATCGAGGTGAGATTGCGTGTAGGGTCATCGCCACTGCCCGCAAGATGGGCATCAAAACGGTGGCCGTTTACTCCGACGCCGACAAGGAAGCCCGCCACGTCAAGCTGGCCGATGAGGCTCTGCACATTGGCGCCGCGCCCTCGCGCGAGTCGTATCTGCTGGCCGACAAGATCATTGCCGCTTGCAAACAAACCGGCGCACAGGCCGTGCACCCTGGCTATGGCTTTCTGAGTGAAAACGAAGCCTTTGCCAAGCGCTGCGAAGACGAAGGCATTGCCTTCATCGGCCCCAAGGCGCACTCGATTGCGGCCATGGGCGACAAGATCGCTTCGAAGAAACTGGCCAATGAGGCCAAGGTCAACACCATCCCCGGCTACAACGACGCCATTGCCGGCCCGGAGCAGGCGGTGGAGATTGCCAAGGGCATTGGCTACCCCGTGATGATCAAGGCATCGGCCGGCGGCGGTGGCAAGGGCCTGCGCGTGGCGTTCAACGACAAGGAAGCGTTTGAAGGCTTTGCCAGCTGCCAGAACGAAGCGCGCAACAGTTTTGGCGACGACCGCATCTTCATCGAGAAGTTTGTGCAGGAACCGCGCCACATCGAGATCCAGGTGCTGGGCGACAGCCACGGCAACGTGATCTACCTGAACGAGCGCGAATGCTCTATCCAACGCCGCCACCAGAAGGTGATTGAAGAGGCGCCGTCGCCCTTCATCAGCGACGCCACCCGCAAGGCGATGGGCGAGCAGGCGGTGCAACTGGCCAGGGCCGTGAAGTACCAGTCGGCTGGCACGGTGGAGTTTGTGGTCGGCAAGGACCAGGACTTCTACTTCCTGGAGATGAACACCCGCCTGCAGGTGGAGCATCCGGTGACGGAGTGCATCACCGGCCTGGACCTGGTGGAGCTGATGATCCTCGTGGCAGCGGGCGAGAAGCTGCCTCTGACGCAAGCCGACGTGAAGCGCGATGGCTGGGCCATCGAGTGCCGCATCAACGCCGAAGACCCGTTCCGCAACTTCCTGCCGTCCACGGGCCGTCTGGTGCGCTTTCAGCCGCCGGAGGAAACCATGTTCCAGTCCGACACCAGCAAGAAGCTGGGCGTGCGGGTGGACACGGGCGTGTACGAAGGCGGCGAGATCCCCATGTATTACGACTCGATGATCGCCAAGCTCATCGTGCACGGCACCGACCGTAACGACGCCATCGCCAAGATGCGCGCAGCACTCAATGGCTTTGTGATTCGCGGCATCAGCAGCAACATCCCGTTCCAGGCCGCGCTGCTGGCGCACCCCAAGTTTGTGACGGGCGACTTCAACACCGGCTTCATCGCGGAGAACTACGGCAAGGGCTTCCACGCCGAAGACGTGCCGCACAGCGACCCGCTGTTCCTGGTGGCGCTGGCCGCCTACATGAACCGCCGCTACCGAGCCCGTGCCTCGGGCATCAGCGGGCAGCTGGCTGGGCATGAGGTGAAGGTGGGCGAGCAGTTTGTGGTGGTCACGCTGGGCGCCGAAGGGCAGAACCAGCACCACGAGGTGACGGTGTCTGATTTTGAAGACAAATCGGGCTCTAGTGCAGTATCTGTGGGCGGTAATAGCTATCAGATCAGTAGCAACGCCACGCTGGGCCAGATCCGGGTGCAGGGCGCGTGCAACGGCCAGGGCTTTACCGCCCAGGTGGAACGCGGTGTGGGCAAGAACCCGCTGGCGCTGCGCATTGCGCACAACGGTACGCAGATCGACGCACTGGTGCTGTCGCCGCTGGGCGCGCGCCTGCACAAGCTGATGCCCTTCAAGGCGCCGCCAGACTTGTCCAAGTTCCTGCTCTCGCCCATGCCCGGTTTGCTGGTCGATGTGGCGGTGCAGCCCGGCCAGAAGGTGCAGGCCGGTGAGAAGCTGGCGGTGATCGAAGCCATGAAGATGGAGAACATCCTCTTTGCCGCGCAGGATGGCGTGGTGGGCAAGATCACGGCGGGCAAGGGCGAGTCGCTGGCGGTGGACCAGGTGATCCTGGAGTTCGTCTGACGCACGTGCCTTGCAAGGAGGGGCGAAGCGGTGCCGCAGTGGGCACTGCCGCCCCTTTCTTGAGCTCCCGTGGAGCATTTTTGTGTGTTTTTGGCCGATAGTGCAGGCGATATATACGCCTGCTGCTATCAAATTAATAGTGATGCGTGTGTAGAGCGCGGAGAGTGACTTCCATGACAGCCAGCAGCAATCGTCCGTTCAAGGTCCTGGGGATTCAACAGGTCGCCATTGGCGGCACCGACAAGCAGCGCATGAAAACCCTGTGGGTGGACATGCTGGGCCTGGAGCAGACTGGCACCTTCCAGAGCGAGCGAGAGAACGTGGACGAGGACATCCTTGCCATGGGCCAAGGCGCGTTCAAGGTGGAGGTGGACATCATGCAGCCTCTGGACATCGACAAGAAACCCGCCGTGCACACCACACCGCTCAATCACATTGGCCTGTGGATCGACGACCTGCCCAAGGCCGTGGAATGGCTCACCGCCAAGGGCGTGCGCTTTGCCCCTGGTGGCATTCGCAAAGGCGCTGCGGGCTACGACATCACGTTTTTGCACCCCAAGAGCAATGACGAATTTCCCATTGCGGGCGAGGGTGTGCTGATCGAGCTGGTGCAGGCCCCGGCTGATGTGATCGCTGCGCTGGGCTGAGCGGGCATCCGCAGCCCTGCCCTGGCACCCATGGTTTCGCTCCAGCGCGCATTGCTGGCAGGCACCAAGGTGAGCGCCCTGTTGGTCCTCGCGCTGGCAGGGCAGGGCGGTGGGGCAGCAGGCGGCACCGGTGCCTACCCGCTCGACTGGGGCCGGGCGGGAGAAACCCTGCAGTACCTTTCCTGTGGGTGCGCGGACCGCTGCTGGGTGGCCGAAGTGAAGCACCTGCGGTCTCGTAAGACGCTGGCCTCCCTGCGTTGTGACTGTGAGCGTCTGTTCGCCCGGGTCGGCAACAGCGGGCCGGAGGTGGAGCACAGCCCCAGCTGCTCCACCATTGACGATGCAGACAACAAGCCCCGCGCCATCCGCGAGGCGCTGGAGCAGATGCCGGGGCGCTGAACAGCCCGGCGTCCATGACCTGGGGCGTCATGGTCACCGGGCCCGGCGGGGCCTACAACGGCGGCACCTTGTCTTTGGTGTCGCCTGCCCATGCAAAAAATCGCTTCTCTGGCCTTGCTGCTAGCAGGTGCCATCCACCTGATTCCCTTGATCGGCGTGCTCAGCGCAGAGCACTTGGCCAGACTCTACGGCGTGACCCCTTCCGATCCGAACACGCTCATCCTGCTGCGGCACCGCGCCGTGCTGTTCGGCATCGTGGGTGGGCTCTGCCTGATGGCGGCGTTCAAGCCCGCCTACCAGTGGTTGGGCCTGTTCGTTGGCACGGTCAGCATCCTTTCTTTCCTGCTGCTTGCATGGTTCACCGGCGGCTTCAATGCGCATTTGCAGCGCGTGGTGGTGGCTGATGGCCTGGCCCTGGTGTGCCTGGTGGCGGGCGCTGGGGCCTTGACCTGGTCTGGCCGGGGTGCAACGAGCGGCTAACTTTCATGAACTTCGGAGCGTGCAAGGTGGCACGGGCTGCAAGATAGAAGCCAAAGCCGCCGGTTGCCAGCGCGTTGCTTCGGCGGTTTTGGTGGTGGTTTCAACATGCTCTCTAAAGTGGTCAACAGTCGGCTTTTTTGCCGTTCTCGCACAGCGAGATGCCCGCTGTTGAGTACCGGGAAATAGTGGCACCTTTTGTGACCATGTTGAGGGCGGTTGTGCCGAAATCTCCTTCAAAATCATGGTGATAGCGATGCAGGGCGGTGCTCCAGAAGACTTTGGAGTGGCGCCTTGTGTGATCACTGACGCAATGCCTGGTGCTTGCAGCAGCAGGCTCTTGAAAGGACCCAACCCATGGCCAACGCAACCCTCTCCGCCCCGCAGCCCATCCAGGTCCATCGCCCCGTCCCGGCGCCGGCCGGGCAGGGGCAATGGTCGGTGGAGGCTATACAGGCGCTGCTCGACAAGCCCCTGATGGACTTGCTGTTTGAGGCACAAACCGTGCACCGCCAGCATTGGCCTGCGGGCGACATCGAGCTGGCCACGCTGCTGTCGGTCAAGACCGGCGGCTGCCCGGAAAACTGCGGCTATTGCCCGCAGGCGGCTGAGTTCGACACCGGGGTAAAGGCCGACAAGCTCATGGAGGTGGATGAGGTGGTGCGAGCCGCCCAGGCCGCCAAGGACGCGGGTGCCACGCGCTTTTGCATGGGTGCCGCCTGGCGTGCGCCCAAAGACCGCGACATTGAAAAAGTCAGCGCCCTGATTGGCGCGGTGAAGGGCCTGGGCCTGCAGACCTGCGCCACACTGGGCATGCTCGAATCGCACCAGGCGCAGGCGCTGAAAGACGCCGGGCTGGACTACTACAACCACAACCTGGACACCGCGCCCGAGTACTACACCGACGTGGTGAGCACCCGCGCTTATCAGGACCGGCTAGACACACTGCAGAACGTGCGCAAAGCAGGCATCAGCGTGTGCTGCGGCGGCATTGTGGGCATGGGCGAGGCGCCGGTGCACCGTGCGGGCTTGATTGCACAGCTGGCCAACCTGCAGCCGTACCCTGAGTCGGTGCCCATCAACAGCCTGGTGCGCGTGCCCGGCACGCCGCTGGCCGACAGCGAGCCCATCGACCCGTTCGACTTTGTGCGCGTGATTGCGGTGGCCCGCATCACCATGCCCAAGGCGCGCGTGCGCCTGTCGGCCGGGCGCCAGCAACTGGGGGAGGCCGTGCAGGCGCTGTGCTTCATGGCCGGGGCCAATTCCATCTTTTATGGCGACAAGCTGCTGGTGACGGGCAACCCCGATGTGGAGGCCGATGTGCAACTGCTGGCCAAGCTGGGGCTGAACGGCCACCGCACCACGACCACCACCCTCGACGGGCACAGCCACAGCGATTGATGTTCCCCGGCGCGGCGGCGTGCTTCGTTCTACTGGAGCCCGCTGCGGCGCCACCGAACGCCGTGCCTCAGTGCTGCGCTACGGTAAGGCGCGGGGCACTGCCATTCAGAGCGGCTCTTCGCGCGAAGTCAGTTCGATGCGTTCCGTGGGCAGATCGGCCGCCAGGCGGTCCACCTGGGCCAGCCGCGCGGGCTCGGCGTCGGCAAACTTCTGGGCGATGCGCCGGAACTCCTCGGACAGGGTCAGGAAGGCATCGACCATGTCGGGGTCAAAGTGGCTGCCCCGGCCATCGCGGATGATGTCTACCGCCTGCTCGTGGGAGTACGCGGGTTTGTAGACACGTTCGGAAATCAGGGCGTCATACACATCGGCCACGGCCATCAGCCGCGCTGACAGCGGGATGGTGTTGCCCACCAGGCCTTCGGGGTAGCCCGAGCCGTCCCATTTCTCCTGGTGGCTGTAGGCGATCTCCTTGGCATATTGGAAGAACGGGTTGTCGTGGGTGGTGCCCGTCTCGGCCGCGATGATGGCGTCACGTCCCAGGGTGGTGTGCGTCTTCATGATCTCGAACTCTTCCGGCGTGAGCTTGCCGGGCTTGAGCAGGATGCGGTCAGGGATGCCCACTTTGCCAATGTCGTGCAGCGGCGCGGACTTGAAGATGGTCTCGATGGCGGCGTCGGTCAGCTCGTCCTTGAAGCGCGGGTGGTTCTGCAAGTGGCGGGCCAGCGTTTCCATGTAGTGCTGCGTGCGCCGGATGTGGTTGCCGGTCTCGTTGTCGCGCGTTTCGGCCAGTGAGGCCATGGCGCGGATGGTGGCGTCCTGCAGCTCGGCCATGGCCCGGGTGCGGTTGGCCACCTCTTGCTCCAGAAAATGATTGTGCTGGGCCAGAAAATCGCGCGCGCGCTTGAGCTGCAGGTGGTTGCGCACCCGGGCCATCACGATGGCGGGGTTGATGGGCTTGGTGATGTAGTCCACCGCGCCCAGCTCCAGACCAATGCTCTCGTCGTCGGCCGCACTCATGGCCGTCAGGAAGATGACGGGGATGTCTTCGGTGTCAGGGTTGAACTGCAGGCGGCGCAATACCTCATAGCCGTCCATGTCCGGCATCATGATGTCCAGCAGGATCAGGTCGGGCTTGCTCTCGCCCGCCACGATCTGCAGGGCGCGCTCGCCACTGGGTGCCAGTTTGACCTTGTAGTCGGTGCGCAGGAGGTCGCTCATCAGCGACAGGTTGTCGGGCGTGTCGTCTACGACCAGCACCGTGCATTTGCCGCTGGGCGCGAATGGGCTATTCATGAACCGGGTCCTCCTTGTGGTCATTGGGGGCCATGGGGGCCTGGCGCAGTGCAGCCAGCGCCCCCACAAAGTCGTAGCTGTCCAGCGCCCGCTTCATCTGGCCGTACACTGGCCCCAGCAGGGCCTGCAGGGTGGTGGCCGATTGCTTGAAGACCTCGATGGCATCGGAGTCGTCATCGGACAGCAGGGCGTCCAGTTGCGTCACCAGCTGGCGCGCGGCTGCGGTGTCGATCGGCGGGCCTTCGGCGGTGCCCGCACTGGCAAGGTCCTCTGCGGGCACCGCCTGTTGTAACGCTGCGACCAGCGCCTGGCAAGTGGCTTCTACCGGCTGCAGCAGCGAATCCACCGCATCGGGTGCGGCTTGGTTCGCGATGGCTTCCTCCACCCTTTGCGCCAGGGCCGCCAGGGCCGTGGCACCAATGGTGCCGGCCGTGCCTTTGAGTGTGTGCATGGCGCGCTGGGCCTCGTCGTGCTGCCCGGCGGCCAGGGCGGAACGGGTGGCTTGCACCGCGTGGGCTTGCCCTGCCACAAACTTGCGCAGCAGGCCCTCGTAGGCGGGGCGTTTGTCCAGTACGCGCCGCAGGCCGGCTGTCACGTCGAGCCCTTGGATGTGGCGCAGCGCGTCATCGGTGGAGGGCACGGGGGCGGGAGGGGGCGATGCCTGTGGATTGGAGGAGTTGCCCGCTGCTTGCCCCTGAAGGCCGGTGCCTGCATTGTGTGCCTCGGCCGCACCCGTGGCCCGCGGCGCAATCCACTGCAGCAGGGAGGCAAACAGTTCGTCCGGGTCGATGGGTTTGGCCAGGTGGCCGTTCATGCCCGCTTCCAGGCACAGGTCCCGGTCGCGGCTCATGGCGTTGGCCGTCATGGCCAGCACGGGCAGCTGCGCCCAGGCAGGGTTCTGGCGCAGGTGCCGGGTGGCGGTCAGACCGTCCATCACGGGCATTTGCATGTCCATCAGCACCAGGTCGTAGGGGGCCTGCGCCAGCATGTCCAGCGCCACCTGTCCGTTCTGGGCGACATCCACCACCAGGCCCGCGCCGGTCAGCAACTCGGCACCCACCTGCTGGTTCAGGTCGTTGTCGTCGACCAGCAGCACCCGCGCGCCGGCAATGGCGGACAGGTGCGCGCCACGCCGGGGTGTTTGTGAGCCACGCCCATCAGATGACCGGGCCTGCCCGCCCAGCGCCTGCATGGCGGCATCAAACAGTTGAGAGGGGCTGACGGGCTTGGACAGCATCAGCGAGAGTCCGGCGCGTTCCAGTTCGTGCTGCACGTCGTCGCGGCCCGCGGCGGTCACGATGACCGTGTGGGGCGGGCGCTGCAGGCGGGCCAGAGCGCGGTGCGTGTCAAACCCGTCCATACCGGGCATTTTCCAGTCCACGAACGCAATCTCGCAGGGGCGGCCAGCCTGTTCGGCAGCGCGCGCCTGGGCCTCTGCATCCTGTCCTGAGGAAGCCGTGGTGACGGCAAAGCTCATGCGGGTCAACATTTCGCTCAGGATATGTCGTGCCTGCTCGCTATCGTCCACCACCAGCACATGCCGCCCGCGCAGGTCGGGGGTGGGCAGGAGTGGGGCGTGACTCGGGGCACCCAGACCCAGACGGGCGGTAAACCAGAAGGTGCTGCCCGCCCCGGGTTGGCTTTGCACCCCCACCTCGCCGCCCATCAGCCCCGCCAGCTTCTTGGAGATGGCCAGCCCCAGGCCTGTGCCGCCATATTTGCGCGTGGTGGAGGTATCGGCCTGCTCGAACGAGCGAAACAGCCGCGACTGCTGCTCGGGCGTGAGGCCAATGCCCGTGTCCTGCACCTCAAAGCGCAGCAGCACGCCGCTGCCGTCGCGCTCTGTTTCGGTCACCCGCACGATGATTTCGCCCGCGTCGGTGAACTTGACCGCGTTGTTGGCATAGTTCACCAGGATCTGCCCCAAGCGCAGCGGGTCGCCGCGCAGGTCGTCGGGCAGGGCAGGGTCCACATCGAAGAGCAGTTCCAGGCCCTTGTGGGCGCATTTGTCGCTGACCAGGTTGGCCACGTTGTCCAGCACGCCGCGCAGGTCGAAGTCCACCACCTCCACCTCGAGCTTGCCGGCTTCGATCTTGCTGAAGTCCAGGATGTCGTTGATCAGGCCCAGCAAGTGCTGGCCGGAGCGCTGGATCTTCTCTACATAGTCGCGCTGGCGCGGTGTGAGGTCGGTGCCCAGGGCCAGGTGGCTCATGCCGATCACTGCGTTCATGGGGGTGCGGATCTCGTGGCTCATGTTGGCCAGAAAGTCCGACTTCATCTGCGACGCGTCCTCCGCACGGGCGCGGGCGATCTCCAGCTCGTCCTCATGCTCTCTCAGGGATGCGTTGACTTTTTGCAGTTCGACGGTGCGTTCGGCCACACGCGCCTCCAGGGCCTCTTCGTTGCGCTTGAGGGCTTCGACCAGCTCGTTCTGGGCTGTCATGGCCTGGGATGTGGCCTTTTCGCGTTGCAGGAACTGCCGCGCCATGGCAAAGGCCAGCAAGAACGTCAGCAGCGCCTGGAACGCGGTGAGCCCGGTGGTCAACAATGTCTGGTACTTGACCTCGGCATTGCGCGAGTCGCCCAGCAAGGCAGACACGCGCGAGGCGCTGAGCGAGAGCTCTTGCACGGTCTCGCGCAGGCCGTCCAATTCGGTGCGCAGCCGCCGCATATTGGTGTGGCTGGAGGTCGCATCCACGCTGGCGCCAAAGTAGCTGTCGCCCGCTGCCACAAACTGCTGCAGAGCCGCCAGCGCCTTGCCGTAGATGGGCTCCTCCTGCATCAGCGTGCGGGAGGTGCCGCTTTCCAGCGCGCTGAAACGGCTCAGAAACAGGTCGTACCGCAACTCCAGCCTGTCCATGGTGATGCTGGTGGGGTCCAGCTCGAACTGGTGCAGGGCGTGGTCCAGCTTTTCGTACTCGACATTGAGCTGCAAGAACGACCACAGCGCGTTGACGTCACCGCGCCGCATCACGGCCTCCACGCTGCGGTACTGGCTGTACTGCACAGCGGCAATGGCCACATAGGCCAGCACCAGCCCCGCAATGATGAGCCGCAGGATGTGTTGGCTGCGCAGCATACGGAGGGTTTGGAGCGGGGAGGGCGGTTACCGGATGTGCAAGGCGTTGAGCTGCCAGGCTGCCCGGTTGTAGTACAGCTCGCTGCGCAGCTCGGCCTTGGTATCAAACGGGTACACGATGAACAGCGGGCCCTTTTCGCGGATGGGCATGGGCCGGTTGTTCATCAGGCGCGCCACGATCACGTCATGGCGCGTGGCATCGTCCGCGGGGATCTCGGTTTTGTAGTCGTTCAAGGCGACTGCCGTGATCTTGGTGCCCTTGGCCCCCACCGCGGCGAGCACATCGCGCAGCAGAGGGCCTGTGAAGGTGACGGCGCTGGGGTACCAGGGAGTTTGGGTAGAGAAGCTGTGCTGCGGCAGCTTCTCCAACATTTTCATGTCGAACTGCGCCTGCGGGCCCCGGTTGGTCTGCGTGATGGCGCCGTCGATGGTCAGGACGACGGGGCCGGTGGGAGGCTCCAGCGCCTGCACGTTGCTCGCGGCCAGCAACGCCGCGCCGATGACCCATGCCGCCCATGCCTTGGACAACACCCGCTCATACCCATAACGACGATGAGATTGCATGGACACCCCCTCCTGTTTTGGTAACAGTCTCGCGGATAGATGCCCAAAATGTAAACCGATTTATCGCCGCTGGTGGGGCGGATCGCCCGCCGCGGTGTCGAGCGTGCGACGGCAGCGGACGGGGGGGGCGGGCTGCTGCTTCAGGTTGCGGCTGGGGCGCCGGCGGCGGCCATGGTATCCCAGGCCTTGAGGGCCTCCGCCGTGTACATGAGTGCGGGGCCCCCGCCCATGTAAACGCACACGGCCAGCATCTCTTCCAGCTCTGCACGGGTGGCGCCGAGTTTTTGCAGCGCCTTCACGTGAAAGCCGATGCACCCTGAGCAGCGCTGGGTGACGCCAATGGCCAGGGCAATCAGCTCCTTGTGTTTGCTGGTCAGCGCGCCTTCTGCCATGGAGGCCTGCGCGAGTTGCGCAAAGCCCCGCATGGCGTCGGGCTGTGCCTTGCGAAAGGTGGCCAGGTTTTCGTTGATGCCCTGGATCAGGCTGGTGTGGTCAAACGTACTCATGGAATCGTTCCTTGTTGGAGGTGGGTAGGGCGCCGCGCACTGTCTATCTGTGCGTATGCGCGCCTACCGGCGGTTTATTTCTTCATGGGACAGGTGTTCATGCCAAGCAGCGCGTAAGCCGGGCAGAAGCGAAACAGGCCGGTGGCCAGTGGCACCACGCCCAGCCATCCCCACCAGCCCACCGTGCCGGTGGCGGCCAGTGCAATCAGGACCAGGCCTGCCAAGACGCGCAGCACACGGTCCACGGTTCCTACGTTGATGTTCATGATGATTTCCTTGCTCTGAGGTTGTGGCCCGGGATGGGCCCTGCTTGCACAAGCGCAGCGAACGCGAAATGCGTTCGCTGCCTGGTCAATCGAATGAGGGGGACGCGGGCGCTGCGACAGGCTTGCCCGCAGCCACCCAGGCGTCAAAGCCGCCTGCAATGGATTGCACCTGCAGGTAGCCCATGTCCTGCATGGCGCGTGCGGCCAGCGCGGCACGGCCGCTGGTCTTGCAGTACAGCACCACCTTGAGGTCGCGCGCGCTGAGTTCGGGCGTGCTGCTGAGGCGGAACTCCAGCACTCCGCGGGAGGCGTGAATCGCGCCGGGGATGTGTCCTGCTTGGTATTCGTCGGCCTCTCGCACATCGATCAGCACGTCGGCGGTGCGGATGGCTTCGTCTGCCTGGTCCAGCGGTACCTCTTGCACCAGGGCTTTGGCAGCGATGACGAGATCGTGGGCTGTTTTCATGATGGCGTTCCTGCGTTGGGTGGTACGGATGCGGCTGCGCGTCACAGCGCGTTGACGGGAATCTTGAGATAGGTCACGCCATTGGCTTCCGGTGGCGGCATTTCCCCCGCGCGGATGTTGACCTGCACCGAGGGCAGGATGAGCACGGGCATCTCCAGCGTCGCGTCGCGCTGGGTGCGCAGCGCCACAAAGGCCTCTTCGGTCACTCCGTCGTGCACATGGATGTTCTTGGCCCGCTGGTCGGCAACGGTGGTTTGCCACGCCACGGCGCGCCCTGCAGGTGGGTAGTCGTGGCACATGAACAGGCGGGTTTCATCCGGCAGGCTGAGCAATTTGCGCACCGATTGGTACAGCGCGTGGGCATTGCCGCCGGGGAAGTCGCAGCGCGCTGTACCCACGTCAGGCATGAACATGGTGTCGCCCACAAACACGGCATCACCGACTTGGTAGGCCATGCAGGCGGGTGTATGGCCGGGCACTGCCAGGGCCTGGGCCTTCAGCTGGCCGATGCGGAAGGCCTCGTTGTCGTGCAGCAGTTGGTCGAACTGGCTGCCATCCGGGCGGAACTCGGGCTCCAGATGAAAGACCTTCTTGAACACATCCTGCACCTGCGTAATGGACGCGCCAATGGCGATTTTTCCGCCCAGCTTGTCGCGAAGGTAGTGCGCGGCCGACAAATGGTCGGCATGGGCATGGGTTTCCAGAATCCATTGCACCGTCAGCCCCTGGCCTTGCACAAACGCCACGATCTTGTCGGCAGACCGCGTCCGGGTGCGGCCCGACTTCGGGTCGTAGTCCAGCACCGAATCCACCACCGCGCAGTGGCCGCCAGGTTGATCGAACACCACATAGCTCACCGTCCAAGTGGCGTCGTCGAAGAAGGCTTCTATCTGGGGTTTCATCGAAGGGCTCCGTATTTAATTTCGATGCTGATAGTTTATTGACAGATAGATTGTTAGTCAATAGAATATCAACATTGAATTTGAAAAGGAGCGCGCCACCATGCACGCAGAAGCACAACTGGACCTGGAAGCCTTGCGCAGGTCCGCCGACAGCGCTTGCCGCTTGATGAAAGTTTTGTCCAACCCCGATCGCCTGCTGCTGCTGTGCCAGCTGACGCAAGGTGAAAAGCGGGTGGGCGAGCTGGAAGAGCTGGTGGGCATCTCCCAGCCCACCTTGTCGCAGCAGCTGGGTGTATTGCGCGAGGAGGGCCTCGTCAACACCCGCCGCGACGGCAAAAACATCTATTACGAGATCGCCAGCCCCCAGGCCCTGGCGGTGATGAACGTGCTGTTTGAACAATTTTGTGGCCCCGCCCAGGAGAGCAAACCATGCTGATCGATTGGACCCAATTCACTCCTTGGGCCGCCCTCGCTGGCGGCGTTTTGCTGGGCCTCGCTTCAGCGCTTTTTGTGCTCCTCAACGGGCGCATCCTGGGCATCAGCGGCATTGTGGGAGGGCTGCTCCGCCCTCGCGCTGGCGACATTGGCTGGCGCCTGGCTTTTGTGCTGGGCATGTTGGTGGCGCCTGGCCTTTACTGGCTGGTGGTCGGCCCCACGCAGCCGCGCATTGATGCGACCTGGGGCATGGTGGTGATTGCCGGCCTGCTGGTGGGTGTCGGCACCCGTTACGGATCGGGCTGCACCAGCGGCCATGGCGTGTGCGGACTCTCGCGCATGTCGCCACGGTCTCTGGTGGCCACCCTGGCCTTCATGGGTGCCGGGTTCGTCACCGTCTTCCTCATCCGGCACGCGCTGGCTTGAACGCACCCCCATTCATCGGAGCATTGATCACTATGAAAAATCGTATTTCGGAGTTTGTGGTGGGCCTGATTTTCGGACTGGGCCTGATCGTCTCGGGCATGACCGACCCTGGCAAGGTGCTGGGCTTTCTGGACCTGGCTGGCTTGTGGGACCCATCGCTGGCGTTTGTGATGGGCGGAGCCATTGCGGTGGGCGTGTTTGCTTTCGCCGTGGCCAAGAAGCGGACCACCAGTTTTTTGGGTGGTGCCATGCACTTGCCCACGTCGCGCGACATTGACCGCCGTCTGGTGGTCGGAAGCCTTATCTTTGGCGCGGGCTGGGGCATTGCCGGGTTTTGCCCTGGGCCAGCCATTGTTTCGGCGGGTGCAGGCCAGCCCAAAGCCATCGTGTTTGTGATCGCCATGCTGGCGGGCATGTGGCTGTTTGAACTGGCCGAACGCATGTCCCAAGGCACCCCAACCACACAGACCGGAGGCCGCTGATATGCCGCTGCAAATCATTGCCCTGACCCCCGACTTTGCTGTGTCGCCGCAGCTGGCCACCACGGACTTTGCCTCTTTGGCCCAGCAGGGCTTCAAGACCATCATCAACAACCGGCCCGACGGGGAGGGCGGTGGCGCGCAGCCCACCAGCCCTGAAATGGAGCGCGCTGCCACGGTGGCCGGACTGCACTATGTGTATCTGCCGGTGGTCAGCGGCTCTATCACGCCAGAACAGGTGCAGGCCATGCACAAGGTCCTGATCTCTGCCCCCAAGCCCACATTGGCGTTTTGCCGTTCGGGCGCCAGGTCTGCCCAATTGTTTGGACTGACGCAAAACCTGGACGCCGACGCGTCCTGATCACCCGGGAACCATCATGAGCTTCATCCCCGGCTGGGTTCGCAACTACCAGAAGTCCTGGCTATCCGGCGACATGGTCGCCGGCGTGATCGTGACGGTGATGCTGATCCCGCAGAGCCTGGCCTACGCGCTGCTGGCGGGCTTGCCACCCGAGGTGGGCTTGTACGCCAGCATCCTGCCGATCATTGCGTACGCAGCGCTGGGGTCCAGCATGACACTGGCCGTGGGCCCGGTGGCAGTGGCTTCGCTCATGACGGCGAGCGCCCTGCAGCCCCTGGCTGCCGCAGGCTCGCCCGACTACGTGGCGCTGGCCATGCTGCTGTCGCTGCTCTCCGGCGGTATGTTGCTGCTGTTTGGGGTGTTGCGGCTGGGTTTTCTGGCCCATTTTCTGAGCCATCCGGTGATCAGCGGTTTTATCTCTGGCTCGGCTGTGCTCATTGCTGTGGGGCAGGTCAAGCACCTGCTGGGCGTGAAGGCGGGCGGCACCGATGTCTTTGATACCGTGGTTCAGCTGGTCCACGCCGCGCCTGGCACCAACCTCGTCACGCTGGGGATTGGTGCGGGCAGCGTGTTGTTTCTGGTGCTGGCGCGCAAGTCCCTGTCTCCATGGCTGGTCCGCCTGGGTGCCAGTCCGCGCCTGGCGGATATCGCATCCAAGCTGGCGCCGATGCTGGCGGTGATGGTGTCCACTGCCTTGGTCGCCGCTATGCGCTGGGACCAGACGGCAGGGGTCAGCATTGTCGGCACGGTGCCCCAGGGCCTGCCGCAGATCGGGGTGCCGGTGGTGTCGATGGCGTCTGTGGGCTCGCTGTGGTTGCCTGCGCTGTTGATCTCGTTGGTGGGCTTTGTGGAAAGCGTGTCGGTGGCGCAATCGCTGGCGCTCAAGCGTCAGCAGCGCATTCAGCCCAACCGGGAACTGCTGGGCCTGGGGGCTGCCAACGTCGCCAGTGCGCTGTCAGGTGGTTTCCCCGTCACGGGTGGCTTTGCGCGGTCGGTCGTCAATTTTGCGGCCGGGGCCAACACCCCCCTGGCAGGTGTCATTTCTGCCGTGCTGATGGGTGTGGTGATTGCCGCGCTGACGGGGCTGTTTCACTATTTGCCCCACGCCGTGCTGGCAGCCACCATCATCGTGGCGGTGGTGTCCCTGATCGACGTGGAGACATTGCGCGAGGCTTGGCACTATGACAAGGCCGACGCTATGGCCTTGCTGGCCACTGCAGGGGGTGTGGTCGCTTTTGGCGTGGAAGTCGGCATCCTGACGGGGGTGGCGTTGTCGCTGGGCACGTTGGTGTGGCGCAGCAGCCATCCGCACATTGCGGTGGTGGGGCGCGTGCCAGGCACGGAGCACTTTCGCAACGTGACCCGCCACACGGTGACCACAGAGCCCGGCCTGATTGCCGTGCGCGTGGATGAAAGCCTGTATTTCGCCAATTCGGACGCATTGCTGGACCGTGTGGAGGAGCTGGTAGCCGCCCAACCGGATACACGCCACGTGCTTCTGGTGTGCTCGGCCATCAACCAGATCGACACGACGGCATTGGGCGTACTGACCGATCTGGAGCGCAGCCTGGCCCAGCGAGCGGCGGCACTGCTGCTGTCCGAGGTGAAAGGGCCTGTGCTCGACCGTTTGCAAGGCACAGAACTTGGCCAGCGGTTGGAAGGACGGATTTTTTTGAGCACCCATGCTGCGTTTGAATACGCAAGGCGGGCTGGCAGCATGGTGGGTCGGTACGGTGATCCGGCGGCGGCTATCTAGCCATTGACATTGACCGATGGTGCGTCGAATATCCGCAGAGAGCTTTAAAGAAGTAGATTTTCTATTTAACATAATATACATCGTATCTATTGGCTGATACGCCGCGCTGTGGTGCGCCTCCGGGCTGCGCTGCGCTTGCATCCCTGTGGCGCATCCTCGGCGGCTACTTGCTGAGGTGAACACGGAGTAAAGGAAGGCCCGCAGATCGCGGGCTTTTTTTATGGGGTACGGGTTGCACGACGGTCGTACATGGTGCCCTGCGGCCCCATACCCCCGCCCCAACCCTACGACACAAGGTCTACGGGCCGGGTCCCCGTTGTCTTTCAGTGAAATGCATGTGCTAACTTCCGGGGGCATGAAACAGCTTCCATATTTCACCTATTACGCACTGCTGGCGCTATCTGCCATGGGACTGATTCAGGCAGCCTATCTGCTGTTCTTTGCCGACAAAGAGGAAAAGAACGGCGGGCCATCGCCATTCAGCCGCCCGGAAGCACCAGAGGGTTACCGCTGGGTGCTAATGCTTGAGGAAGAAGCCGACGCCCGCGAGCAATCGAGGCGCGGCTGAATCACTGAAAGCTTGATCGGACCTGGGCATTGCGAGCAGCGAGGCCCTGCAGGTATTGACTCTGCGGAGGCTCAGGACGAGCGGCAGGCATCGGGACAGGAACGGTACGAACAGGGTCCACCTGCGCCACTTGCTGGACCTGCTGAAGGGGTTCGCGCTGCTGGCGATAGTCGCCCCTATCCCTTGGACTGAATTCGCCACGCTGGGCCGTTTTCCAGTCCATGAAGAAGCCCTGTTGCACGATCTGGACGCAGACAGCCCCGGACACCTGCAGTAGCGTCGCCTGCTGGGTGTAGCACTTGCAGGTTTTGCCCATCTGGACGCAGGCCGCAGGGTATGGAGCCTCTGTAGGTTTGGTCACGTCGTCATACGCTGGCGCTGTGTGCGGGAAGTCTTTGAGGCGAGCGGTGCGGGCGTCGACGTACTCTGCAGCGGTCATCACCTGGGCGACCTGCCGCCCGTTCTGACCTAGCGAACCCGGAGCATTTCCGCCTGGCTGGTTTGCTACATTTTCTGTAGCGCTTTTGGCCTGCTTTGTGGCATTGCTGTAGACGCCAGTTATGGCGAGGTACATCGCGGCAGGAACAGCGATGGCGCAGGCAGCCAGCACGAACACGGCGCGCGGGATTTTCTTTTTCCCGGTGTGAAGGCTGGCCGAGCGATACCAGCTATAGACCTCCTTGGGATAGGGCACCATCGACACTTCGCCGCGCGCGCCTGCGCCGGGTTCTTCGCATTTCATGTCTGGCGCGGAGAAGCGCAGGACGCTGACTACATCGGCACCGAAGGCGCGTTTTAGGTGGCGGTGCCATGAGGGCTTGTCGATCAGTCGCCGTACGAAAACGTCAATCAACGACGGGTGCGGGCAGATCATCCAGAAGTCGAAACCGCGCTTGCGCCTGAACTGCGCAATGGCTTGGATGTAGTCGGGAACATCAGAGCCAGAGCGCCGCAATGGGAACTCGTTCTGACACTCGTCCATGATGCAGATGGACCCATCGGGCAGGCTTTGCCAATCCTTGGGGTCAAACTTCTGCCAGCCGAATTCCGCTGCCTTGGCCTCGTCCATTTCGAAGCCGTGATAGTAGACAGGGCGGTTTTCTTTGAGCTGCTGGGCGCGCACGTCCTTGAGGGTGAGCAGCGTTTTGCCTGCGCCGTTCGCGCCCGTGGTCAGATAGATCATTTCAGGACCCACTTCTTGAAGCTGTCGCCGCTGATGCCATTGATGATGGCCCGGGCCGCGATGGCGCTGGTGATGATGCTGATGCAGACGCCGACCTTCATGAACGCGATCAAGGAGAGCATGTCGGCAGGCAGGCCACCGAGTGCAGCGACTGCACCGGATTTCAACCAGTCCAACGATGTGGACACGCCGGTATACGTCACTACACCGATGCCAAGGGCAATCAGGATACGACCGGCCAGCGTGCCTACGAGGTTGATCAACATGCCGCCAATGGCAGCGACGAACATTGGCATGGATTACCCCCTTGTGACGATGCGAGCGGCCATGAGCAAGGAGACAGCGACAAGGATGTTCCCAAGCATGGCGAGGTATTGGCAAAGGCTGGATAACGGCAACGTGACAGGCTCACGCCACACGGTGATATTCAAATCCCCGAAGCAGGAGCCACCGCCGAGTGCATCGCTTGTGTCAATGCGGCCCGAAAGGCTGATGGTTTCGTTGCCGGGAAGCTCACCAGTCTGGTTACCGTCCTTGCCCTTGTTGGTGGCGTAAAGCTGTGATTCAGCGCTTTCCTTTTCCATCAGTTCACAAGCGCGCTTGTACTGATCGCGAACGATGGCGCACTGAATCGCATCACCGTCGCAGGTGACCGCCTCGCACTGGCCACCAAACGAACTCTTGTCTTTGTCCTGTTCGTCGTCGTCCTTACCATCGCCGTCCGCATCGTTTGGCTTTGGCATCAGAGCGACGCAATCGACCCCGGCTTTGATGTACCCAGCAGGGCACTTGCCATCGTTATCGGGTGGCAGCTTTGGCGGGTCTTTTTGGTAGCAGTTGGAGCCGGATTTGTATGTGCCGGATGGGCAAGAGCCGTCAGGGTTTGGAGGCGTTGGATTGTTGCCGGGGCCACCGGGCTGACCACCGGGCTTTGTATCGGGCTTGGGGTCATTTGGACCGGGCGGCTTGGTGCCCTTGTCGGGGTCGCCTTGCGGCTTGTCAGGGTCTACAGGAGTGGGTTTGCCGGGTTCAGAAGGGCCACAGGTGCCGCCCGTGTAGACGCCATAGCCGCCCATGTACGTAGTGGTGCCACCGCTGGAGGCAATAACAGACGGCTTCACCGTCATCGTGCAGTAGGTGTTGTCCTGGCTGTTAAAAAGACAGGTCGCACTGGTGCCAGGGGATGTGAGTTCGTACCACTGGTCCGACACCGTGCCCTGCGTGGGACACTTCATGGGCACACACTTGCCATTGACTCGGGTCTGCCCAGTTGGGCAGGGAGGCTCAGGAACGCAGACGCCATTGACGCGGGTTTCGTTAGGCTTGCAGGCATCAGGCACACAGGCACCGCCCTCCTCGTGCTGGCCAACAGGACAGGACGGCAATTTGCATTGGCCGCCGATCTCAACAAGCGGCGAAAGGCACTGGCACGAACCACCAGAGAGAGCGGAGCCGAGCGGACAAGCAGAGCCCGAAGCCGTAGGGCTCATTTTCAACTCGTTATAGGTCCCGCTGCCGTCGCACTTTGAACCGACCTTGTACAGATCAAACTTTTGGGGAGTAACGTTACGAGCTTCCCATGTAGCGGGCTTAGGTGTGTAGGGGGACACACAAGCAAAGTTCGGGTCGTAAGCCTGCCACCATGCGACGGTGCCAGCTACCGTGTCCACGCGGTTGAGAATGTCCCGGTACTGGACGACAGGGGCAATGGCTGCCGAAGCCTGCAAAGAAACGACAGCCAGAAGAAAGGCGAGTATCAGGCGGTAAAGATGAACCATGCTGCACCGAGGATGGCAATGATGACGAAAAGGCCCATGTGTTTGCACCTTGGAGAAGCCCACCGCGTGAGCTTTTGCAAGGCCCCTGCCGGCCGGTCAGGGAGCGCTTGAGGCGTGGCTTAGGACAGAGCCTTACGCACCCACTTGAAGGCCTTGATGCCAACGTACAGCAGCAGCACTGCGGCACCGATGGCGGCAACGGGTGCAGCCTGGGCTGCAATGTCAGTGGTCACGGCTGCAACGTCGATTGCGGCAGCATTGGCAGAGCCAACAACGGTCAGGACACCAGCGGCAACGAGGCCGCGCTTGATTGCTTGAGTCATTTCAGTTTTCCTCAGATTGAGTGGATGAATTGCCGTCGATGTTCAAGGCGCGTATAGCCATGCGGAAGGCATAGCCAACGGCCCAGATCGCGAGGACGGCGCCCGCGATGGCTGCTCCTTCCTCTGCTGTGAGCTGCAGAGGCGGGAGGCTTAATTCGTGCACCACAGTGACCGTGCAGGCACTGGGGCAGTCGATGACTGTTGGGTCAGCCACGTGGCATGGCCCGCAGAATTGCCTGCTGGCGAATGCGTGCCTGGGCGACGTTTTGAAGCGTTCGGGCACGAGCGCGGAGGCGGTCAGAGATGGCGACTACTGCGCCATGCGCGAGGATGGCCAGCACACCGCCGACGAAGCCGCCGAGGATGGCGATCATGGCGATGCGCTGGGCAAACAGAGAAAGATCGAGTTCCATATCAATGCACCTGTGTAGAAGATGGAAGCCAAGAAAAAGGGCCGGACGGGTCTATGCGCCGGGGCGTAGTTCTGATGCGAATAAAGCTGGTGAAGCCTCCGCCAGTTGGGGCGAACTCGGGCAAGAGAACTTCCCCGGTCGATTCGTTGATGTAGCCGCCTCCCCTGGCTGGCTTGAAGTGGTCAGCGACAGAGGCATTGCCCTGAACATAGGCTGGCCAAAGCACCCAACGGCGGATAGAACGGCCAGAAGGGTCTAACCCGCCTGCCCCATGGATTCGGGCACCGTGCGGGAAGGTGCCGACGTTCTTTGATTCGATCTTGCTGGCGTACTTCATGAGATACGCGACGGGGGCTGTGGAACGCAGGCGGTTGGACATGCCATGCGCCCACATGGGGGGGTGCCATTGCTTGATGCCCTTGCGGTCTTTGCTGTGCCAGGGCTGATCGGGCTTGGGCGGGGTCAATCCACCGCCGAGCCACAAGATGACGTGGTAATGGATGACGCCACGCTGCTGAAGCTCAGCGACCCACGCATAGCGCACGGACTTAGAGCCTGTGCGGGCGTAGTGCCACTTGCGGAGGGCATCGAGGTAACGACTGATGTGCTCTGGCCTCCACTGGCGGTTGTCGCCCTTGTAGGTCAGTGTCTGCATCCAGATCGTTTGGTTTTTTTCGCCCTGGTTGTGAAGCTGCTTCGCAGCAATACCGAGGCCCTTACGGAGCCGGGTTACGCGGGATGCCTTGGGGTCAATGGTGATGCAGTTTTCAGCCCAATCAACAACTACAGAACCACTCTTGCAAGTTGTTGATACTGAGACAAGCCCAGCCGCTGCGCGGCTTTCCTGATCGACGCGCCGTTGCTCAAAACGAGCGCAGGAACGAGCATGGGCCACGCGGGCGGCGTGTTCCATGCGTGGGCTGGTAGCTGCGGGAACCATCACACCAAGGGGCGCGCGACGGTGGCGCAAAAGGGGTTGGAGAAGGTCACCAGATAGCCATTCAGGCGCAGGGCCTGGATGTAGCCGTCAAAGGCTTGAACGCTGGTGAAAAGCTTGCACCGAAGGGGACCCCACAGGGTCAAGCCTTCGGAGGCCCAGAGGCGGTATTCAGTCGCCAGGATGTGGCCGGTTTGGACTTTCACAGGCCCTCCCCTGCTACCGGGTGCCCTGCTTCATTGGTGTAAGTGACGCCGAGGGAAGCGCCGACAAATTCACGCTCAAACGTGACTGTCACACCGGTGATTTGAAGTTCCGGTGTCTCGTCCTGCTGTTCGGTAAGCAGTGCGAGCAATGCCGATTGAGCAGCGACCAAGCGGGCCGCGTGCATGGCATGTTGCATGATGCTCAGGCCGCAGCGGCTTTGGGCTTCAAGGGAACGAGGCGCGGGGCGATTGCGAGATTGCCCGAGCGGTCCACGTACACCGAGGAAGGGGCCAAGGTGTATTCACCGACAGGCCAGAACAGCGCTTGGCCCTGTTCGTTCTTTTCGAGGATGACTTCGGACTTTTCGGGATAGGGGTTTTTGTTGCCTTGGCGGTCGTGGGTGTGAAACCAGACGGTTTGGAAGTTCAGGTCATAGGCCTTACCGCTAGCCTTGGCTGTGCCGCGTTGGTTGCGCACTTCGGTCGACGTCACCGATACTTGGATCATGTTTGATTACTCCGGTTTTCATGTAATCACGATTGATTACAGGCCGGAGTATTTGTAATCAGGAGTGATTCATGGAATCCGTACAACCACTGATTGACAAGGCCTCCAAAGTGTGTGGAGGTGATTCCGCACTAGCGGAAAAAATGGGGATACCGCGTCAAAACGTGTACCTGATGCGAGCAGGCAAGCGGCCAATATCACCAGCTACAGCTGCGGAGCTGGCAGATATTGCTGGAGACGATGCGAGGGAGGCTGCAATTGCGGCGGTGATCGAAAGCGCAAAAGGGACACGCCGGGAAAGCGTGCTGCGTGAGATCTTGGGAAAGGCCATAGCCGCTGGCGTGGCGGGTCTGTTGGCGTTTTCCTACAGCGGCGACTCGAATTCAGTTATGGATCAGTCAAAAGTGATAGCAAAAAATCACTTGACAATTAACGATTCTATACATCGTATCTACTATATGGTGGGTCCCACGACTGTATCTCATCGCTCAATCTGGACTCTCTGGCCTTTGTCATCCGTCCATGCCGCTACCATCACCGCCCATGACACTTCCCACCCAAGCCCCTTCCACATCCCACATCCACTTCGGCCTTCGTGACCGCGTCTGTATCGTCACCGGCGGTGCACAAGGCATTGGCGAGGCCTGCGTCCGCCGCTTTGCAGCCGAAGGCGCCAAGCCGGTGATCGTGGATGTGGACGATGCGCGCGGCCAGGCGCTGGCGCAGGAGCTGGGTGCGTTGTATGTGCGCTGTGATGTGGGCGATAAATCGCAGGTAGATGCACTGGTGGCCCAGACCTTGGCTGCCTATGGGCGCATCGACGTGTTGGTGAACAACGCCGGCATCTTCAGGGCGGCAGATTTTCTGGAGGTGACCGAAGCAGACTTTGACGCCGTGCTGCGGGTCAACCTCAAGGGCTCGTTCCTCGTCGGTCAGGCGGTGGCGCGGGCGATGGTCAATTCGGGTGGCGGCGCTATCGTCAACATGAGTTCAGTCAACGGCGTGCTGACCATCCCCAACATCTCCAGCTACAACGTGAGCAAAGGCGGCGTGAACCAGCTCACGCGCGTGATGGCGCTGGCGCTGGCCGACAAGAGCATTCGCGTGAACGCCGTGGCCCCGGGCACCATCGCCACCGAACTGGCCGCCAAGGCCGTGCTGACAAGTGATGAGGCCAAGCACAAGATCATGAGCCGCACACCCATGAAGCGGCTGGGCGAACCGTCCGAAATTGCCGATGTGGTGGCCTGGCTGGCCAGCGATGCGGCCAGCTACGTGACTGGAGAGATCGTGACCGTGGACGGTGGACGCATGACGCTCAACTACACCGTGCCGGTCTGACGCACTTCTGGATATTCCTGTTTTGATAGCAGCCAGCGCATGATTCACTAGCGCTAGCGGCTATTTTTATGACTTTCAGACCTGTGGCATGCGCTGCAGCAGCCCTGTAGTGCTGCGCGGCCAGCCGACCGGGCCGAACCAGGCGCCGCCAGCAATCGCCCAGGCGTTGACCAGGCCGTACAGCACCAGCGCCGCCCCCTGCGCGGCAAACACGGCAGCCAGTCCACCGCCCCAGCGCAGCGCCAGCCAGCCGCCGGTGACGGCCACCGCAAGGCGCACGATGTTGCCGATCACGGGCCAGAGCAGGCGCCCTGCCCCTTGCGAGGCAAAGTACAGCACAAGACCCAGGCCAAAAAACCCGTACACCGGGCCGACGGTGCGCAGATACAGCGCCCCCGCTTCCAGCATGGCGGGGTCGCTGTTGAACAGCGATAGCCACGCGTTGGGAAACGCCGCCGCCCACAGTCCAATCGCCTCGGCCATCACAAACGCCATGGCCGCGCCGATCCAGGTGGCGCGCAAGGCGCGCTCGCGCTGGCCCGCGCCGATGCAGGTGCCGACCATGGCCACCAGCGGGGCACCCAGGCCAAACACCAGCGGCACCAGCAGGTACTCCAGCCGTGACGCTGTGCCGTAACCCGCAATGGCCGCTGTGCCAAAACCACCTACCAGCGCGGTGGTCACGCCAATCGCCAGGTTGGTGGCAACGGTAGACACCGTGCCCACCAGGCCCACCCGCAGGATGTCCTTGAACAGCACCCAGCGAAACCGGATGTGCGCCAGCGAAGGCCGCAGCAGGCTGCGCGGCGACCACAGATAGGCGGCCAGCACCACGCTACCGATCAGGTAATACGCCATCAACGCAATGGCGCCCCCGGCAATGCCCAGGCCGGGCATGGGGCCCCAGCCAAAGATGAACAGCGGCGACAGCGGCACCAGCACAAATGCGCCCAGCACCGTGACATACGCCGGCACGGACATGTTGCCCGTGCCCCGGATCACGGCCGACAGCGTGTTGAACAGCCAGACCAGAAACGCGCCCGCAAACACCCAGTTGGAATAGATCAGCGCCGCATCCAGTGCGCCGCCCGTGCCGCCCATGCGGGTGTAGAGCCAGCGCCCTCCTCCCACCACGCCCACGGTAAAGACCAGCGAAAACACCGCCGCAATGGCCAGCGCATGCAGCACCAGCGCGTCGGCATCTTCCCGCCGCCGCGCGCCCAGGGCGCGGGCAATGGCCGATGCGATGCCGCCGCCCATGGCGCCTGCCGATGTCATCTGCATCAGCATGACCACGGGGAATACCAGCGCCATGCCTGCCAGCGCGTCCGTGCCCAGCTTGCCGACAAAGTAGGTCTCGATGAGTCCGACGCCCGCCTGCGCCAGCATCACCAGCACGTTGGGCGCGGCCAGCCGCAGCAAGGTGGGCGCGATGGGCGCCTCCAGCAGCATGCGGGTGCGCGGGTTCAGGGCTTCGGTCACATCAGGCCCCTGCCCCACCGGCCGCAGGCCTGCGTGGCACCACGATGCGCACGGTAGACAGCTGCAGCACGTCGCCGTGCTGGTTACGGGTTTCGCTGCGCACGGTGACCATGCCCCGGTCGGGCTTGGACTTGGAGGGCTGGATCTGCATCACCTCGCTCACCACATGCAGCACATCGGTGGCCCGGGTGGGCCGGGGCCAGGTCAGCTCGCCGCCTGCGCCGATGATGCCGCCCGCAATCGGCAGACCGCTCGTCACCTGCAAGCGCATGGTCACGGCCGCCGTGTGCCAGCCGCTGGCGGCCAGGCCGCCAAACAGCGTGTCACGGGCAGCGGCGTCGTCCAGGTGAAAGGGCTGCGGGTCGAACTGCGCGGCAAAGCTGGTGATCTGCGCCTCGTCCATGGCGTGTTCGCCGCTTTTGAACTGGTCGCCCACCGACAGGTCGTCCAGGTAGATCGGGGACTTGGTGGCTTTTGAGGCGTGGCTGGCCGGGGTCTGCGTCATGTTGATGGCTTTCTGGAGCGAGGGTGTTGGTTCAGGCGGCAGTGGCGGCAGGCCGCGCCAGGCGTGCTTCTCGGATTGGCAGATTAACCAGCGCTGCGCCCGCGGCTAGCACGATGTCGATGTACCAGACCCAGTCGTAGCTGCCGGTGGCTTGGAACACAGTGCCGCCCAGGTAGGCGCCGAGGAACCCGCCCACCTGGTGCGACAGCATCACGATGCCAAACAACATGGCCATGTTGGCCGTGCCAAACATCTTGGCCACCAGCCCGACCGTGGGCGGCACGGTGGAAAGGAACGTCACACCCATCACGGCGGCAAAGACCAGCACCACGGCGGGCGTCTTGGGCGCGAACAGGAAAATCAGCACCGCCAGACCGCGCGTGGCATACAGCAGCGACAGCAGCGACTTCATGCGCCAGCGCCCCACCGCCCAGCCCATGGCCAGGCTGCCCACAATATTGAACAGCCCAATCACCGCCAGCGCCCAGCCTCCTACCTCGGGCGCCAGCCCGCAGGCCGCTATCACGCCGGGCAAGTGCGTGGCCAAAAACGCCACGTGAAAACCGCACACCAGAAAACCCGCTGCCAGGTACCGATAGCTGGGCGTGGCCAGCGCCTGGGCAATGGCCTCGTGCGCGGTCAGCGCCTTCTGGCCAGAGGCGGCAGCGGCCTGCGCCGCCAGCGCGTTGGAGTTGCCCTTGAGCAACCACACCGCCGGCAGCGCCAGCAGCACCAGCACGCCCAGCCACTGCATGGCACTGGCCCAGCCCACCGCAGCGGTCAGGCTGATGGCGATGGGCGCCATCACAAACTGCCCGAAAGAGCCGCCCGCGTTGACGATGCCGCTGGCCAGCCCGCGCTTTTGCGTGGGCACCAGCCGCGCAGTGGCCGCCATGAGCACGGACGGCCCGGCCATGCCCGCGCCGCCGGCGGCCAACACGCCAATCGCAAAGATCAGCCCAGCCGTGGTGGTCATGTACGGCGTGATGAACGTGCCCAGCGCCACCAGCGCTACGCCTAACAGGATGACGCGGCCCGTGCCGATGCGGTCGGCCACCGCCCCGGCAAACGGCTGGGTCAGGCCCCACCACAGCTGGCCAAATGCAAACGCCAGGCTGATGCTGCCGATGCCCAGGCCTGTGGAGGTATTGAGTGCGGACAGGAACAGGCCCATGGTCTGGCGCGTGCCCATGGTCAGCGCAAAGGCGCCAGCGGCGGCCAGCAGCACCAGCCACAGGGCCAGTGGCGTGGCGGACTTGGGTGCTGTCGCCAGCGGAGTGTGGTTATTCGTCATGCACAGCCTCCTGCACTGGCAGTGCAGCCAGCAAATCGAGCGAGTCGTCCACCAGCGCATGCAGCGCCATCACGCGTTCCACACCCAGTGCCTCGTTCAGCGCCAGTTGCGCGGCCTTCCAGTGGCGCTGCGCCTCTGCGCGTTTGTCGCGGCCCGCATCGGTGATGTGCACCAGGCGGCTGCGTGCGTCCGTGCCTGCCTTCAGCGTCACCCAACCTGCATCGACGAGCGGTCGCAGGTTGCGCGTCAGCGTGGAAGCATCCATCTTCATTTCCGTGGCGAGGTCGCCGGGGCGGATCGGGCCCAGCTTGAGCACATGCGACAGCAGCGAATACTGCGTGGTCTTGAGCCCGCACTTCGCCATTTCAGCGTCGTAGTGGTTGGCCACGCGGCGCATGAGCTGGCGCAGCTTGAAGTTGGTGCAACCCTGCGGTAGCACAGGGGCCATGGTGGATGGTTCGGCTTGCATGGATTTGATTGTATCTGCAATAATTGCATATGCAATATATGCGTTTCGACCCTACCCCTAACCCGGACACCCCATGACCCAACACAACCACCTCGAACACTGGCTGGCGCAGGAGCGCGACATTCTGGCCACGCTGGATGCAGGCCCCGGCCCGGGCGTAGCCACCCGCGAGCAGATCGCCCACCTGAATGGCCTGCAGCAGATGCAGGCTATGCTGCGCGGTGAGCTGCCCTACGCGGCCATTGCCAAGACGCTGGACTTCTTGATCGTCGAAGTGGGCGAAGGCACGGCAATCTTCCAAGGCACTCCGCGCCTGGAGCACCTGAACCCCATGGGTACGGTACACGGCGGCTGGTTTGCCACCCTGCTCGACTCCGCCCTGGGCTGCTCCATCCACACCCGCATGGAGCCCGGGCGCGGCTACACCACGGCCGAGCTGGGCATCAACCTGGTCAAGGCCATCACGCCCAAGGTGCAGCGCGTGCGCGCCGAGGGCCGGGTGATCCACAGCGGGCGCCAGCTCGCCACAGCCGAGGCGCGTCTGGTGGGGCCGGACGGCACGCTGTACGCCCACGCCACCACCACCTGCCTGGTTTTCGATCTGCCTGCACAATCGAAGGGATGAAATTCCTCCACACGATGCTGCGCGTTGGCAACCTTCAACGCTCGATTGATTTCTACACCCACGTTCTGGGCATGCAGCTGCTGCGCCAGTCCGAGAACCCCGAGTACAAATACTCGCTGGCCTTTCTGGGCTTTGAGGGCGGCAACCCCGGCCAGGCCGAGATCGAGCTGACCTACAACTGGGGCGTGGAAAGCTACGACATGGGCACGGCCTACGGCCACATCGCCCTGGGTGTGCCCGATGCGTACGCGGCGTGCGAGAAGATCAAGGCCTCTGGCGGCAACGTGACGCGTGAATCCGGCCCGGTCAAGGGCGGCACCACAGTGATTGCGTTTGTGACCGACCCCGATGGCTACAAGATCGAGTTGATCCAGCGCGCCGAGGGCGCAGGCGGCCAGGGGCTGCGATAACTTCTACTACCAAATAGATAGCTGCTTGCGCATGTTCCACTAGCGCAAGCGGCCATTTAGACCACAAAAAACCCGGCAGCGCCGGGTTTTTTTGTTGGGGAAGCACGCAGCGCTTACAGGGCGCCCAGCGTCACTTCCACGCGGCGTGCTTCGGCGTTGCTGCCGGTCGCGGTGGTTTCTTCGGGCTTCTTCAGCTCGACCTTGTCTTCGCCCACGCCCAGGGCCTTGAGCGCTTCGGCCACGGCCACTGCGCGTTGCTTGGCCAGTTCTGCATTCAGTGCCGCGTCGCCCGTCGCGTCGTGGAAGCCGGAAATGACAGCCTTCTTGCCTTCGGCCACACCCTTGACCACATCGGCCAGGGCTTCGTTGGCGCCTGCGGCCAGTTCGGCCTTGGCGCTGGCAAAGTAGAACTTCACCACGCCGTTTTCAACGCGCACGCTGGCCACATCTTCTTCCACGGCAACCGGGGCGGCCGGCGCAGCGTCCACAACCACTGCAGCGGGCTGGGCCGGGGCCTTGGCACCCAGGCGCTTGACTACCACGGTGCCCACCACCACGGAGATCACCAACGCAATCAGTGCAAAGAGAAAACCGAGGGCAAAACGTTCTTGGCTATCGCCGTCAGAGCTGGACATGAAGGATCCCTGTAGTGATAAAAAAAGTGGTTGGCCGGCCCTGCAGAAGGTGCGAAAACAAGGCCCTGGCCGATTGCAGCAAAGCTTTCGATTGTAGAGTGAAGCCATGACGAATCTGCCCGCCCCACTGCGAGACCCGGCGCCCATGCTGGAGCGTGCCCTCCAGGAATGGGGCGGCCATCAGGACCTGTGGATCTTTGGCTACGCGTCGCTCATCTGGCGACCGGATTTTGACTATGCCGAGCGCCGCCCGGCCAAGGTCCACGGCTGGCACAGGGCCCTGAAGATGTGGAGCCGCGTCAACCGGGGCACGCCCGAGTGCCCCGGTCTGGTGTTTGGCATGCTCTCGGGCGGCAGCTGCCGGGGCATGGTGTTCCGCGTGGACCAGGCGCACGCCCGGCAAGTCATGATCAACCTGTGGCAGCGCGAAATGCCCACCGGCGTGTATGACCCCCGCTGGCTGACCTGCCACACTCCCCACGGCCCGGTGAGTGCGCTGGCCTTTACCCTGTCACGCAAAAGCCCCAACCACACGGGCGAGCTGCCCGACCATGAGTACCGGCGCATCTTTGACGAAGCCTGCGGCCGCTACGGCACCACGCTCGACTACGCCCAGGCCACTTATGACGAGTTGCGCAGGCACGGCATCCATGACCGGGCGCTGGCCCGGTTGATCGCACTGGCCCAAAAAGAGTCATAGTGCACATTTTTCTGGACTCGCACGCTGTGGCTTGCGAGACTGCGTCTCTGTATCGGGTTCAATCCCGCGTTCATTCATTCGCACCGAGGAGTTTGAGTCATGAAGATTCGTTTTGCTTTTGCTCTGTCTTCCCTGGCTATCGTGTCGCTGGTGGGCTGCGCCTCTCATCTGTCCGGTAACCGCGCCATGGCCAAGCTGGAGCCCACCCGGGGCAATACTGCCAACGGCACCGTCACGTTTGTGCAGACCGATGAGGGTGTTCAGGTGTCGGGTGAAATTCGTGGACTCAAGCCGGGTGCGGAACACGGCTTTCATGTGCACGAAAAGGGCGACTGCTCCAGTGGCGACGGGATGAGCACGGGCGGACATTTCAACCCCACGGCCAAGCCCCACGGGGCCCATAGCGCAGCCGAGCACCACACCGGCGACCTGCCCAGCCTCAAGGCCGACAAGTACGGCGTGGCCGCGTTCAGCTTTGTGTCGAAATCCATCAGTGTGGGCGGTCCGACCACCGACATCGTCGGCAAGGGCCTGATCGTTCACCGTGACCCCGACGATTACCAGACCCAGCCCACCGGCAACGCAGGCCCGCGCCTGGCCTGTGCGGTGATCGCGTCCAAGTAAAGGAAAGGGAAAGCGGCCTTTGCCGCCGCTACCCGCGCGCCGCCAGCAACTGCGCGGCGCGCTCCAGATCTTGCACGGTGTCTATGTCGGTCACCGCGCCTTCGTCATCCACCTCCACCTGCCGTACCCTGCCCTGCTGCGCCTGCGCACGCACCACGCTGGCGGCACCTTGCTCGCCGGTCAGCGCCAGCAGGCTGGGCAAACATGCAGCCGCAAACCCTACGGGGTGACCGCGCTCGCCCTGGTACACCGGCATGGCCACGGCACAGTCCGGGTCTGCCAGCGCGGCGGCCATGGTGCGCAAGGTGTCGGGGCGGATCAGAGGCAAATCCCCCGGCAAAACCAGCCAGCCGGGTGCCTGTGCCGTGGCGCGCACGGCCGCTGCGATCGAATCTCCCATGCCTGGGTGGCCTGCGTCTTCCAGGTGCCAGGGCAAACCGCTGGCGCGCACGGCATCCAGGGTGTGCTCCAGCACGGTTTTTGCTCCCAGGGGAGCGCGTAACTTGTACACCGCGCCGCCGGATGCGGCAAAACGCGCTCCCCGGCCCGAGGCCAGCACCAGAATGACGGGAAGGGAGGTTGGTTTGAGCATGGGGTTGCGCTTGAACAGGTTCCACGGGCCGGCGGCTGCGGCGTGCAGTCGGCGCGATTCTAGGGCGGTCGTCCTCGCATCAGGCCGTCAGAACGCGCCGCTCCCCACCGTGAAATCCGCGTGCTGCGCCGCCATGCCGTGCAGCATAGCCACCAGGGGCCGCAGGTCGTCCCGCCGGCTGTGGAGCGCGTAGCCGAGCGAGCCCAGGGGCACCGGGCTGGCCAGCAGCTGCAGCACGCCCCGTTCGCACAGGGCTTGCGCCCAGCCCTCGGGCAGCAAGCCAATGCCGCTGCCCTGTGCCAGCAAGCCCACGATGGCGCCCCAGTGGTTGCACACCAGTCGGCGCGCGGGGCGGGCATCGGCCTGTCGCAACCAGTCGTCGATCAGGTGGGTCACCCCCGAGCCTTGCGGCAGCGTTACCAGCGGCTGTGACTGCACAGCATCGGCGTCCATCTGGCGCAGGCCGCGCGCCACGTCAGGGCCTGCGCACCAGGCAAAGCGCGCATGCGCCAACGGCACTGACGTTAGCGCGCTACGGCTGGCGGGGCCTGCAATCACGGCCACATCCAGCTCGCCTTTGTCCAACCGCTCCGCCAGGGCCGCGCCCACATCCACATGCACAGACACTTCCAGCGCTGGGTGCGCTGCCTGAAGGGCTGCGACCAAACGAGGCAGCCAGGTGATTGCCGTCAACTCGCCCACCCCCAGCCGGCAGGGGCCGCGCAGGCCGGCGGTGCTGCCCATCTCCTGCTGCAAACGGTCTGCCTGCTGCAGCAACCCACCCGCCAGCGGCAGCAACCGCGTGCCCGCCTCCGTCAACGCGGCGCGGTGCCCTGCGCGGTCAAACAGCACCTGGCCCAGCGAGGCCTCCAGCTCGGCGATCCGCTTGGACAGGGACGACACCGACAAGTGCACCCGCTCGGCCGCCATGGCAAAGCTGCTGCAGGTGGCGGCCCAGTAGAAAGCTTCGAGCTGTTTGAGGGTCATGTCGTGGAGTTATTTCTAATTTGGCAAACAAATAATTCGCAATAAATTCGCTTTCCTGATTATTGCGGTTTCAGGACACTGCTTTCCAGCCCCCTTTGCTCTTGCCTGAAACCAATCCATGTCCACCCCCTCCCCCACGCCCCAGCCACCCTCCCCCAACGCCTGGGGCGCTTTCAACGGCACGCGCCGCAGCGGCCGCACGGCTGATCTGCTCTCGCTGGACGACTTTGAAGCCGCCGCCCGCCGCGTGCTGCCGCGCCCCATCTTTGGCTACGTGGCCGGTGCGGCCGAGGACAACCTGGCATTGGACGACAACCGCCAGGCGTTCCGCGAGATCGCCCTCGTCCCCCGCGTGTTGCGCAACGTGGCCGAGCGCGACCAGGGCGTGACGCTGTTCGGCCAGCGCTACGCCAGCCCCTTCGGCATCGCGCCCATGGGCATAGCGGCCCTGTCGGCCTACCGGGGCGACATCGTGCTGGCCCGTGCGGCGGCCGCGGCGGGTATACCGGCCGTGCAGAGCGGCAGCTCCCTCATCCGGCTCGAAGAAGTGATGGCCACCGCCCCCGGTACCTGGTTCCAGGCCTACCTGCCCGGCACCCCTGAACGCATCGACGCCTTGCTGTGGCGCGTGATTGCGGCAGGCGTACAGACCCTGGTGGTGACGGTGGACATCCCCGTGGCCGGCAACCGCGAGAACAACATCCGCGCGGGCTTCTCCACCCCACTGCGCCCCAGCCTGCGCCTGGCGTGGGACGGCATGGTGCGCCCGCGCTGGCTGGCGGGCACGCTGCTGCGCACGCTGGCACGCCACGGCATGCCGCATTTTGAAAACTCGTTTGCCGAGCGCGGCGCGCCCATCCTGTCGTCGCGCGTGCAGCGCGACTTTGCCGCACGCGACCACTTTGACTGGAGTCACATCGCCCACATCCGCCGCCAGTGGCGCGGCCCGCTGGTGGTCAAGGGCATCCTCAGCCCTCAAGACGCCGCCCTGGCCCGCCAGCATGGGGTGGACGGCATCATCGTCAGCAACCACGGCGGCCGCCAGCTTGACGGTGCCGTGGCACCGCTGCGCGTGCTGCCCGCGATTGTCGAGCAGGCCGGCAGCGGCATGACGGTGATGCTGGATGGCGGCATCCGCCGGGGCACCGACGTGATCAAAGCCCTGGCACTGGGCGCGCAGGCGGTGTTTGTGGGGCGGCCCTTCAACTACGCCGCTGCAGTGGACGGCGAGGCGGGCGTGACAGCGGCCATCGATCTATTGCGCGCCGAGGTGGACCGCAACCTGGCGATGCTGGGCGCCACCGCCTGTGCAGCGCTGGGGCCAGAGCATCTCATGGACCGGCGGACACGCTGAGGGACTGCGGCACAGGCTTCTCGGTGGGTTCCTAGCGCGCAAAGTGCAATTAGCGTAGTTTGAAATGAAGTGATGGCAGCGCCGCCAACAATCCCCTGTCGATCACTTCGATATTGATAGCTGTCAGCGCTTATCTGCAAGGCACTCGTAGCACTTTTCATTCATTAGGAATGGTCTGCAGCGCCACAGACGGCCTCAGGCTGATTTCGAACTTTCACTCGACCATCATTGGCAGGCAGTTTTTGGCCCGAAGCGGTTTGTTTGCCGTGCACTATGGAACTGCCATGGGTGGCCCTTCAGTTAAAGTCCTCGCCCCGCGGGCGATTTTTGGCCGCGTCGTGCACCCCAGTGACTGGGTTTGACAACAAAATCTGCGACTTTGGGTGGCACGTCGGCTGATGTAGCCGTGCAAACCGCAACTCGCGGAGATAGAAGAAATATGCTGCTAACCGATATAGCCGTCGAGCACACTTTGGTGTCCAAAAAGGATGGCGTTCGTCAAACTTTCTTGCTGCATCCTTTTACCGATACACAGCGGGATTCACTGGGCAAATTCGAGCTCGTTCGCGACGTCAGCCAGCCCGGACTCAAAGACGTGAAACGCTCCACCTTCGTATCGTTTCACCAATTGGCGGAGCTGTATGCAAAAGGCCTGCTCGAAGAATTCGGGTTTTCCGTTCGCATGTGTCCGGGTAAAGGCACCTACCCTGCCAAACTGCCAGCCAAAAAGATACTGCCCACCAGCATCAAGCCAGGCTCTTCGTTCGACCTGGCGGTGCAAAAGGTGGATATTTCCAAACCGGCCACGCGCGAATTGAAAACGGCCTTGCTTCGCGCCAACGTCCAAATTTAAGCGTGACGGCGCTGATCGATACAGGAGCCACTGTGAACCCACCCGTTGCGCATGCTGAACTGATTGCCACATTCAAGCGGGCCGAGGCAGATGCCGCTCACAAGTTCGGACTGATCAAAGCCGCTGCCAATAAAGGCCCCAAGGCCATCCAAGCTGCCACCGAGACAGCGGCCAAGGCGGCAAAGCGCAGGGACTCTTTTGCGAAAAAGCTGGGCGATCTGGGGGTGGAACTAAAGTATTGAGCGCCGCCAAGCCCATGGCTTAACACCCACCATTGGCGACCGCGCACAAGGGGCCTTGATCATCAAAATAATCTCCGTAATCTGAAAACAGAATCGGTCATGGGTCCTGCCCCGATTTGCATGTTTTCAAAGCACGGCAGTTGAAGCGTCTTCATTTTTCGGACTACAAAGGTGTTGAGAGAGATGGGAAACCGCTATAGGCTGGTTTCGCTCATAAGCTGACGGCAAACGAATGAGTACTATCGGCCAGGAGCGGACACTGGACATGAATCGCCCCGGGTTCTGTGGAGGCCGATTGGTTTAAGTCATGTCTCCACCGTGGAGGTCTGACTGGCGAGTTGCCGGTAGTAGTTTGCCTCAGCCTCTGCCGGCGGGATGTAGCCGATGGGTTCG
>Ga0207972_100015_pt1 | contig 209156 bp, 187 predicted proteins | sample LakWasMe75_LOW10_2_FD_183903 | JGI IMG/M metagenome (GOLD analysis project Ga0207972, IMG submission 183903) | Freshwater sediment methanotrophic microbial communities from Lake Washington under simulated oxygen tension - Sediment Metagenome... | ecosystem: Environmental > Aquatic > Freshwater...
ATCACCAAGGAGACCAAAACCGACCCAAGGCACTACACTTATCCACAGCCGACCTTCACAGGTTGGCCATTAGCCCTGGCTCAAAATTCAATCGGCACGGTGGCTCAATTTTGAATCGGCGCCAACACAGAAGAGCTCAATCGCCTGACCCGCAAGGGCCCTTGGCCGCTGTCCATCATCGCCATCGACCTCAATGGTCTCAAGGGGGTGAACGATGAGCAGGGGCATGCGGCGGGGGACTCCATGCTGCGCCGTGTGGGCGAGGTGCTGGCCAAGGCTGTGGACGCCCCAGCGTGCGCCGCTCGCATAGGGGGGGACGAATTCACGGTGTTGTTGCCTGGCACGGATGAACGCGGGGCTATGGCTCTGCAGGAGCGCATTTTGTCGATGCTCGAACTCAACAACCAGTTCTACCCTGGCCAGCATTTGAGCCTGGCCATGGGGATTGCCTGTTGCCCGTCTGGCGACGCGGTGGAGGCTGCGATCCACCGCGCAGACCAGGCGATGTATGCGGAAAAGAATCGCTATTACCAGCAAAAGAACGTGGACCGGCGGCAGCCAAGTCCCTGATCCGCGCCTTGATTAGAGGTTGACCTGCGTGCGGCCGATCTCGGGCCAGCGATGGTGCAGAAAGATCCAGGACAGCATGCCAATGCACAACATCAGAAGTGATGACAGCGCCAGCAAAACGGTGGAGTGCATCACCAGCGGTGCAATGAGGCCTGCCACCAGCCCGTTGGCCGAAGAGCCGACAAACGCCTGCATGGACGAGGCCATGCCCCGTCGCTCCGGGTAGAGGTCCAGCACCAGAAGCGTCACCACTGGCACCATCAGCGCCCAGCCAAAAGAAAAGACCGCAATGGGCGCAAGGGCCCACCAGGCATGGGCGGTGAACAGGAGATTGGCGACCAAATTCAACACGGCCACCGAAAACATGATGACGAACCCGTGGCGGATCTGGCGCTTGGGTGGAATCCGCCCGGCCAGCCGTCCACTGAGCCACGCACCGCCCATGATGCCCGAGATGGTGAGCACAAAAAACCAGAAAAACTGCGTGGGCGCCAGCGACAGGTGTTCCCCCAGAAAGGCGGGGGCTGACAGTACGTACAGGAACATGCCGTTGAAGGGCACACCGCTGGCCAGCGCCAGCAGCACAAAGCGTGCGCTGGTGCCCAGCTGCATGTACCCGCGCATGAGGTGGCGCACATGGAAGGGCTGGCGCTGCTCCACATGCAGGGTCTCGGGCAGCAGCCGGAAGTTGGCGGTCCACAGGGCGACCCCTATCAGGGTCAGAAACCAGAAGATGCTGTGCCACCCGGTGTGGACGAACAGCCAGCCCCCGATGATGGGTGCAATCGCCGGGGCCACTCCGAAGTAGATGGTGACCTGGCTCATGACCTTCTGCGCTTGTGCCGGGGGGAACATGTCGCGGATCACCGCGCGGGAGACCACGATGCCCGCTCCCGTGGACAAACCTTGCAGCGCGCGGAAAAAGACCAGTTGTCCGATCGTCTGCGACAGTGCGCACCCGGCGGAGGCGATCGTGAACACCGCAATGCCCCACAAGATCACGGGCCTGCGCCCGAAGCTGTCCGCCAGCGCTCCATGGAACAGGCTCATGAACGCAAAGCCAAACAGGTAGGCCGACAGCGTCTGCTGCATTTCTACCGGCGTGGCTCCCAGCGCCGCGGCGATGCCCGAGAACGCAGGAATATAGGTGTCTATGGAAAAGGGCCCCAGCATGCCCAGCACTGCCAGCAGAATCGCCAGCGCCCAGCGGGGCGCTTTCCAGAGCAAATGGGCTTGTGGGTTCATGGGTGACGATGGGATGGGGTGAGAGTCGGGCACCCTCGGGGCATCGGCCTCTGACGCTGTGCAGGCCAGTGCCGGTTGGATGGGGATTATGCGGGACACACACCGCCCATGGCGGGTGAGTGCTGCGGAGCATCAAGCCTTGCACTCTTCGTAAAGAGTTCTGGGCGAGGGGGGGGCGTTGCAAAGATAAGCCTGAGGAGGGCGGGTAGCGCCGGCGGCGATAGGCCAGTGTCCGCGGGCTGTCGCAAGCTAGCTAGAAACAAAAAAACCTGCTATTTGTGAATAGCAGGTTTTTTGTGCCTTGCGGCTTTGATTTGGTGGGTCCTGAGTGACTCGAACACTCGACCTACGGATTAAGAGTCCGCTGCTCTACCAACTGAGCTAAGAACCCAAATCTTTGAATTCGTCTGCATTGCTGCAGAGCCTCGAATTATGCACTAGTTTTTGCGGCCTTTGCAACTAGCGCCCAAAAATTATTGCATCGCGTTGCGGCTGGCCAGCTCGACAAACAGGCCGCTGTGGTCCAGTTCGCCCAGGCCGTGGTCCACGCCCTCGGCATACAGCGCTTCGAACAGGGCCGTGATGGGGGCGTCGAAGCCGGTCTCGCGGGCAGTGGCCAACGCATTGCGCATGTCCTTCAACTGGACGGCCATGCGGCCCCTGGGGGCAAAGTCGCGTTCCACCATGCGTTGGCCATGCAGCTGCAGGATGCGGCTGTCGGCAAAGCCACCGCTGATCGCCTCACGGACCTTGGCCATGTCAGCACCGCCTTTGGCGGCAAACAGCAAGGCCTCGGCCACAGCGCCGATCGTGATGCCCACAATCATCTGGTTGGCCAGCTTGGCCAATTGCCCGGCTCCGTGAGGGCCCACATGCGTGGCGCGGCCCAGGCAAGCAAACACGGGTTGGGCGCGGGCGAAATCCTCGGGCCGTCCACCGGCCATGATAGCCAGGGTGCCCGCTTCGGCGCCGACAGTGCCGCCCGACACCGGTGCGTCCAGGTGGGCCAGGCCCAGCTCGTCCAAGCGGGCCGCATGGTCGCGGGCCTCGCTGGGCTGGATGGAGGCCATGTCGATGAAAAGAGCGCCTGGGCGCATCGCCTCGGCGGTGCCCAGTTCAAACAGGACCTGGCCCACGACCGGGCCGTTTTCGAGCAGGCTGATGACAAGGTCCACGTCCTTGACGGCATCGGCTGGGATGCTGTGCACAGTGACACCCCATTGCGCCAGCGGTTCAGCCTTGGCGCGGGTGCGGTTCCATGCATGTACTTGGTGGCCTGCTTCGCTGAGGCGTCGGGCCATGGGCAACCCCATCATGCCAATGCCAAGAACGGCGATACGAAGCGGAGTGGTAGTCATGGCGTTGTTCTTCTTGGGGAAGGAGTTCAAGAGCGTCTCTGGTGCCATCATGTGCCTTTTTGGCGCCGCAGTCTGTCACGGAGCTTGCAGCGCACAGCGATTGGCCAGATGATTCTGCAGCGCCAGCGCCGTCCCTGCGTCTGCCGAGCCTGTGGGCCGGGCCGCGGTATGGCACCGAAGGCCGCTCACACAAACCGGAGACCCTTGCCCATGACCTTGCCCCTGTACGACCCCGCCTGGCTGGAGCGCATGTACAACAACCGCGCCCTGGTCCCTGACCACATGGACTACTTTGAGCGCTGGGCCCGGGACTCCGCCCAGGTGCGCGCCAACATTCCCTGTGCGCTCGATGTCGCTTATGGAACCGGTGTGGGTGAAACCCTGGACGTGTTCCCCTCCGCCCGCACCACCGGTGGACCGGTGCCGGTGCTGGTGTTCATTCACGGGGGCTACTGGCGGTCGCTCGACAAATTCGACCACTCGTTCATCGCGCCGCCCTTCACCCAGGCCGGGTTTTGTGTGGTGGTGGTGAACTACGCGCTGTGCCCGGGCACCCCCGATGCGCCGGTGAACATTCCCCACATTGCGCGGCAGATGGAAAAGGCGCTGGGCTGGGTGTGGCACCAGATCGCCGCCCATGGTGGCGACCCCCGGCGGATCACCGTGGCGGGGCACTCGGCGGGCGGGCAGCTGGCGGCCCTGCTGCTCACCAGCGTGTGGCCCCTGATCGGCAAGGGCTTGCCCGACGGCCTGGTGCGCAATGCGCTGTCGATCTCGGGGGTGCACGACCTGGAGCCCATCATGCACACGCCCATGTACCAGTCGGTGTTGCACCTGACTGAGCAGCAGGTGCTGCAGTGCAGCCCCGCACGTTTGCTGGAGCCGCCCACGGGCACGCTGTATTGCGCCGTGGGGGGCGATGAAAGCCCCGAATTCCTGCGCCAGAACCAGCTCATGCAGGACGCCTGGGGCAGCCATTTTGTGCCCCGCAGCGTGGCCTTGCCGGGGTTGAACCACTTCAGCATCGTCGATGCCCTGGCCAAGCCGGGGCATGACCTGCACCACATGGCGCAGAACCTGCTGCGGGCCTGAGAACAGGTTCTCCTACCGGGCGGCGGCTCGCGCCCGGTGGGTGGGTTACATCAGCAGGTGCTCGCCTGCGTTGTCGCCGCCCAGGATCACGTAGTTGACCTTGCGCACATCCATCAGCTTGGTGCCACCCGCATAGCTGATGGAGCTTTGCACGTCCTGCTCCATCTCAATGAGCGTTTCGGCCAGCTTGCCCTTGATGGGCTCCAGGATGCGTTTGCCTTCGACGTGCTTGTATTCGCCCTTGTTGAAGTCGCTGGCCGAGCCGTAGTACTCCTTGAACAGCGCGCCGTCCACTTCCACCGTCTTGCCCGGTGATTCCTCATGGCCGGCAAACAGCGAGCCAATCATCACCATGCTGGCGCCAAAGCGGATGCTCTTGGCAATGTCGCCATGGCTGCGGATGCCGCCGTCGGCAATGATGGGCTTGGTGGCCACGCGGGCACACCACTTCAGCGCGCTGAGCTGCCAGCCGCCCGTGCCAAAACCTGTCTTGAGCTTGGTGATGCACACCTTGCCCGGGCCCACGCCCACCTTGGTGGCGTCGGCGCCCCAGTTTTCCAGGTCGATGATGGCTTCGGGGGTGGCCACGTTGCCGGCAATCACAAACGACTGCGGCAGGTGCTTTTTCAGGTAGCCGATCATGTTCTTCACGCTGTCGGCATGGCCGTGGGCGATGTCGATGGTGATGTACTCGGGCGTGATGCCCTGTGCCACCAGCTGGTCCACCGTGGCGTAGTCGGGTTGCTTCACGCCCAGCGAGATAGACGCGTAGCAGCCCTTGGCATGCATGTCCTTGACGAACTGGACGTTGTCCAGGTCAAAGCGGTGCATGACGTAGAAATAGCCGTTCTGTGCCATCCAGGTGCAGATGGTTTCGTCCACCACGGTCTTCATGTTGGCCGGCACCACCGGCAGGCGGAAGCGGCGGCCACCCAGCTCCACGCTGGCGTCGCATTCCGAGCGGCTTTCCACGCGGCACTTGCGGGGGAGCAGCAGGATGTTGTCGTAGTCGAAGATTTCCATGAGATTCCAAGCTCCATAAAGGGACGCCGCCAAACTATTTCGACGGCGGTGGGCGCTTGGCTGTCAGACCGGCTTTGCGGGAGTGAACGTGACAGTTACTCCGAACCCTGCTGAGCGCAGGCACAAAAAACCGGGCGTCAAGAAACTTGGGCCCGGTGATTGATTCTACCCGCCTGACAAATGGCCGTCATAACGGCCCCGGTATTACCTGCATACGGATTGCGCAGCCGCCACGATCTGGCCCGATGCATCTTGCACCCAGCCGACCAGGTGCAGCCGTTCGGCCCGCGCGCCCTCGGGAATGCGCATGGACCGGGTCTCCATCCAGGCCCACGGTTTGCCTGGGGTGCGCGCTTGCCGCTGGGCGGGGAGCCACTCGCCCTCGAACGCGTTGCGCACGACATGGCGGGGCACCACCGTGCCGTCCGTGCCTGCGGGAATGGCTTCCACCAGCAGCAGGTGAAAGGCAAAGGGGGGAGCGGCCACTTTGCGCTGTGGCTTCGCAGCGGAAGGCGCGAAGTTGATGCCCACACCCACATAGTCATTGAACGCCACGCCGTGGGCCACACGCAGCCTGCCACGTGCGTCCACATCGACGGTGCTGATATGTACGTCGGTGAAGGTGGGGGGCTTGCGCCCCAGGGCTTGCAGGCGGGGCAGGGCGTCGGTGGTGGCGGCCGCCGACAAGGGGGCGTCGTCACCCGCCGTGCTGGGCACGATCCAGTCCAGCACCACGGCGCTCGAATTGGTCGACGGTGCCGGGGTGGCTGCATCGCCCCAGCATGCTGCGCAGTCCGCGCTGATGAGGCGCTCGAACAGTGCGACGGGCTGAGGCTGCCCATTGCTGCTGCAGGAGGCCTGTGCCAGGGCGAGCGGCGGGGCGCTGGCTAAGAACGCAGCAACTGCTAGTGTGCGCATGTCAATTGCCGGTCGGGCATTGTGGCGGCAGGGGCGAGCCAGGGATCGTGATTTCAGGCCTGCACGGATCAGGCTTGCGCACCTGCTGGATGCTCGCGGTGTAGTCCTCCTGGGCTACACGTGCGGCCGCGCTGTCAGGGATGTAGGCGTTGAATGCGTAGCTCAACTCGGTGAGGGACTGCGACTCCACGTTGATCCCGTATTGGCAGGAGACCTCCTGGGCCCATAACTGGCTACTTGCGTAGGTGATGCCCTTCGACTGGATCTGAGGGGCGTAGTGGCTCTGCAGCACCATGAGGTTGCTGGTGACGCGGTACTGGGCCAGGCCTTGTGCGTTGCGCAGAGGGCTGTCCACCGTCTGTACCTGTGCCTGTTGCCACATCCGTGGGCCGACCGTCTGCGTGGGCCACGCAAACGGCTGAACATGTGCCGCCATCCACGCACACACCGTGGCGTCAGGACTGTAGGTTAGTGAGGGCACTGGCATCAGTGGGGGCGCTCTGGGCGTGGGGCTCACTGGCTGCGCATCGCCGCTACCCCCACCGCAGCCTGCGAGCACAAATAAAACGGACGTTGCGCAGGCCACTGCATGTTGACGAGTATGGTCATTCACGGCGGGATTTTCCTTGAATTCTTGAAACCCAATCATAGGGAGAAGACTTTCTACAATGCCCGCATGTTCCCACAAGATATGTTCTCGGACGCAACCGATAGCGGCGCGCCCGCTGATCGGGCCGCTACGGCAGGTGTCTCTCCCCTGTTGCACAACCTCAACACCGAACAGCTCGCTGCAGTCACGCTGCCCGCAGGCCATGCGCTCATCCTGGCGGGGGCCGGCTCGGGCAAGACCCGGGTGCTCACCACCCGCATTGCCTGGCTGCTGCAAAACGGCTATGCCACGCCCGGCGGTATTCTGGCTGTCACCTTTACCAACAAGGCCGCCAAGGAGATGGTGGCCCGCCTGTCGGCCATGCTGCCGGTCAACGTGCGGGGCATGTGGATTGGCACCTTCCACGGCCTGTGCAACCGGCTGCTGCGCGCCCACCACAAGGCTGCGGGGTTGGCCCAGTCGTTCCAGATTCTCGACACGCAAGACCAGCTCTCGGCCATCAAGCGTCTGTGCAAGCAGCACAACGTGGACGATGAGCGCTTTCCGCCGAAGCAGCTCGCGTACTTCATCGCCAACTGCAAAGAAGAAGGCCTGCGCCCCGCCAACGTGGAGGCCCACGACAGCGATGCGCGCAAGAAGGTCGAGATCTACCAACTGTACGAAGAGCAATGCCAGCGCGAAGGTGTGGTGGACTTTGGCGAACTGATGCTGCGGTCTTACGAGCTGCTGCGCGACAACGACTCCATCCGCGAGCACTACCAGCGCCGGTTCCAGCACATCCTGGTCGATGAGTTTCAAGACACGAACAAGCTGCAGTACCAGTGGCTTAAGCAGCTCGCGGGCCACGAGGTCGACGGCCGTTTCGAGGCCCGCGGCAGCGTGATTGCCGTGGGCGACGATGACCAGAGCATCTACGCCTTCCGTGGTGCGCGCGTGGGCAACATGACCGACTTTGTGCGCGAGTTTGATGTGCAGCGCCAGATCAAGCTGGAGCAGAATTACCGCAGCTACAGCAACATCCTCGACTCGGCCAACCATCTCATCAGCCACAACAGCCGCCGCTTGGGCAAGAACCTGCGCACCACCCAAGGCGCGGGCGAGCCGGTCCGCGTGTACGAGGCCAGCTCCGACCTGGCCGAGGCCCAATGGATGGTGGACGAGATCAAGCAGCTGGTGCGCAACGACGGCTTTGAGCGTAAGGAGATTGCCGTGCTCTACCGCAGCAACGCGCAAAGCCGGGTGATCGAATCGGCACTGTTCAATGCCAGCGTGCCCTACCGCGTGTACGGCGGCCTGCGGTTTTTTGAACGTGCCGAAATCAAGCACGCGCTGGCGTATTTACGCCTCTTGGAGAACCCACATGACGACACCAGCTTCACGCGCGTCGTCAACTTCCCGCCGCGTGGCATCGGCGCGCGCAGCATTGAGGTGCTGCAGGACGCCGCCCGCGCCGCAGGCTGCTCGCTGCACGACGCGGTGAGCGCCGTGCCCGGCAAGGCGGGCGCCAACCTGGGCGCGTTTGTGGCCATGGTCGATGTGCTGCGCGAGCAGACGCAGGGCCTGAACCTGCGGGGCATCATCGAGCAGATGCTCGAATCCACGGGGCTGGTGGAGCACTTCCGCACCGAGAAGGAAGGCGCCGATCGCATCGAGAATTTGGAAGAACTGGTCAACGCCGCCGAGAGCTTCGTCACGCAAGAAGGCTTTGGCCGCGACGCGGTGGCGCTGCCGCTGGACGAGCACGGCACGCCGCTGACCCAAAGCACGGTCAGCCAAGGGCTGGACCCGAACGCGCCGGTGCTCGACGAGCCTCTCAAACCCGCTGTGCCCGGCATCGTGGATGCCGACACCGGCGAAACCCTCTCGCCACTGGCGGCCTTCCTGACCCACGCCGCGCTGGAGGCGGGCGACAACCAGGCCCAGGCCGGGCAGGACGCGGTGCAGCTCATGACCGTGCACGCCAGCAAGGGGCTGGAGTTTGACTGCGTGTTCATCGGCGGCATGGAAGAGGGCCTGTTCCCCCACGAGAACTCCGCCAGCGACCGCGACGGCCTGGAGGAGGAGCGCCGCCTGATGTACGTGGCCATCACCCGCGCGCGCAAGCGCCTGTATTTGAGCCATTCGCAAACGCGCATGCTGCACGGCCAGACGCGCTACAACATCAAGAGCCGGTTCTTCGACGAGCTGCCCGAAGCGGCTCTCAAGTGGATCACGCCCAAGCAGCAGGGCTTTGGCTCGTATGCGCCCAGTTTTGCTACTAATTCAGGAGCTGGTGGCGCATACGGATCTGGCGCTAGAGGCCAATTTGGCTTCAAGTCTGAGACATTTGCCAGCCCCCCTGTGCCTGTGCAGAAGGCGGCGCCATCGCACGGGCTGCGCGTGGGCATTGCCGTGTTTCACACCAAGTTTGGCGAGGGCAAGGTGCTGGCCATTGAAGGCACCGGCGACGATGCGCGTGCGCAGGTCAACTTTCCGCGCCACGGCACCAAGTGGCTGGCGCTGTCGGTGGCCAAGCTGACGGTAGTCGAATAGCAGGTTTTGAGCCAAATCGCCTGGTGGCGCAAGTACCTTATGCCTGGATAGCTATCGTTTATATAGCAATCCAGAGCCACCAATGACAACGAGGCCCTCGGGCCCCGTTGGTTTTGGAAGCGGGCTGCACCGGGTGCAGCCCTATTGGCCCCTAGCTCAGGCTGGTTTCAGGCTGAGTTCAGGCCTGGTTCAGGCTGGGCTGCTTGGCCGCTGCCGTCAGGTAGCCCACGGCCGCGCCGTTCTTGTTCTTGTAGTTGGCCTTGATCATCGGGTCCAGCGTGTCCTTGACCACGCTGTGGATGGCGCCCCAGTCACCGGGGTGCTGGAAGTTGCTCATGATGTACGTCCAGCCGTTGATCTCGTCCACGGCGTGCAGGCCGGTGGACTCGCCGCCTGCGGGGATCGACATCACGCGCGACAGCTGCTTGGTGTCCACGTTGTAGGCCCACAGGAAGTTGTTGACGTGCTGGCTGCTGTCTTCGCCGATGAACAGCGTGCGCATCTTTTCGGAGAACTTGAGGTTGTCCGGGTTGGCGATGTTGTTGGGGTTGGCGGTGTTGCCCAGGGCGTCGGCGGTGATGTCTTCACCAGCCAGCAGCACCTTGGTGTCCACAGGCATCCATTCGCTGTTGATGCTGCTGCCGGCGGTGTCCTTCTGGCCACCCTTGAGGTTCAGCGCCATCACGGCGCCGGCCACCAGTTGCTTGGGCACCGAGATGCCGTTGCCCGGCACGTTGGCGGCATTGCCTGCCACCATGGACGACTGGATGTTCTGCAGCGCAGAGTAGGCAATCTTGTCCTTGGCGTTGACGGTGGTGCCTTCCATCTTGGTGAAGCCCAGGCTGGCGCCCAGGTAGGCGGCGTAGCGGTGGGTTTCCAGGAAGGCGGCGGCCTTTTCCATGCCGGGGTTCAGCTTGATCCACTCGGTCTTGCCGTTGGCCACGATCTTGGTGTAGCTGGCGTCGGCTGGGTCGGTGGTCTTCACGGTCATGATGTCCGTGGGCTTGAGCGTGTTGGCCAAGTTCTCGATCTCGGCGCTGGTGGCCGAACCCATCTTGATCCAGGTGAGGGGCGCCGCCGTGCCGACCTTGGGGTCGATAGAGAAGCCGCTGCCCACCTTGGCGACGTACAGCGTGCCGGACGACAGGTCTTTTTCCTTGTCGGCCACGAACACAAAGTAGCCGCTGTTGGTGGCGTCATCGCCCATCAGCGTCGTGCGGTTGTCAGGCATCACTTGCACCAGCTCGTGCGAGATGCGGCCCATACAGAAGTGCTTCTTGATGCTGGCGGTGCCGTCAGGGTTCACCGTCACCTCGGGCATGTGGCCGTAGTGGTAAGGGTTGGCCTTGGTTTCGTCGCCAAGCAGGTTCTTGCTGTAGGCCTTGAACATGGCGTTGCTGGCGATGCTGAACGCATCGGGCTCGTACTCTTCGCTCGACAGGTGGGTGCCCCAGGGCGACAGGCTGGCGCCGCAGGTGATCCACAGGCCGTGCACCTTGGAGGTGTCCACGTTGTGGTACTTCACCAGGCTCAGCTTGCCGGTGGTCTGGTCCTGGTCCAGCGTCAGCACGGCGATGGGCGAGGGCAGCTTGCCGTACATGTCGGTCTTGCCGTCTTGCGCCCAGGTGGTGTATTCAAACTGCACCACGGCAAACACGGCCTTGCCCTTGAGGCCGGTCACGGTGGGGTTGGCCACGGTCAGCAGCGAGGTGCCGTCGGGCGAGTCCGAGAAATACTGGCGCTCCTTGCCAGCCACCGTGGCGTCGATGATGGGCTTGTTGTTGATGTCGTAGTAGCCGCCCGACAGGATGGTGCCGCCCTTGCCGTCGGACACCATGTCGCCCGTCACGAAGAACGGCTGGTAAGCCAGCTGGTACGAACGCACCGAGTCGTCGCTGAGCTTGAGGTTGAGCGTGGAGCCCACGGTGGTGGTGGCCATGGCAGCGGCGTTGGCCAGGGTGGGGGCTGCCATCGACGTGAAGCTGGCCGACACAAAGCTGGGCGCGGCGGAGTCGCTGCCACCGCAGGCGGTCAGCAGGGCGGCTGAGGCGCTGGCGCTGAGCGGCAGCATGGGAACGCCGGCCAGCAGTTGCAGGGCCTTGCGGCGGGTGGGCATCGTCGGTTGGGTCATTTTCGGGGTGTTTCCAAGTGGGTATGCGAACGGGCATGCCACGCCCTGATCCGACCGGGAGCCTTCTTGGAAAGGCGTGTGGGGCGGGTGGCATGGAGTCCAGCCCGCGATCCTAGGAACGCCCCGTGACAGTGGTTTGACGTTTGTGTGACGGTTTGACGCAGTGCCTGGCGCACTGCGTAAAGGCACCTCAAGGAGCGCCGCGCAGCCATTGCGGCGCGTGCGCTGCGGGGCGGTGTGGCTGAGTACTGCTGAGTGCCGCTCAGTCCCGGGAGCCGGGCGGGCCGTAGGAGTTGCCGGTTCCGTAACTGTTGGCCGGTGCGGCCGCGCCGCCGCTGCCGTCCTTGATGCCCTTGCGGCCCGACACCTGCCACGCTGTGCGCTGGTTGACCAGCCCCGCCAAAAACTCCATCTCTTCGTCCGTGTGGTTGATGGCCCCTGCCGGTGTCAGCAGCCTGCCATTGCGGGGTGCGGGCTCAGCCCAGAACGCCTGGTGGTAGCTGGACTGGCTCACCAGACGCTCGCCGCCCGCCGTCAGCTCCACCGTGCCATAACAGTTGCAGAGGTAGCCGCGCTGGTCCTGGTCGGCAAACACCTCGGCATATACCCCTGTGCCGCGGATGCCTGCGGTGGCGGTGGGTAGCGCAATCTGCCGGTCAGGGCCGCGTCCCCACACCGTGGCCACCGCACCGCTGAGCAGGCGCAACAGCTTGACGGCGGTGGGGGTGTCGCTCTCCATCGCCATGCGCGAGTTCTGCCGCACCATGAAGGCGCTGTCGCCCACCGAGAACACCAGGCTGGCGCCCGGCCCGGTCTCGATGCGGTCGTTGGCGGTGATGGTGTGCTGCGCCGTCAGGGGCTCGCCATTGCGCAGCACGTCGCCGCGCACCTCCACGATGTTGCTGCGCGCCTGCGCATGGGCAGCAGCCCAGCCACCGCTTGCCACCCACAGCGCGGCGGTTTGCACCACGCTGCGGCGCTGGAACCAGACCAGCTCGTCGTCAGAGCGGCCCTGCAGGTGGTGCGTCAGGGGGGCTGGGGGGCGGGGTGTCATGGGGCGCCTCTTCTTGCTGGGGGGTGTAGGGGGGCTCGAAGCAGTCGCGGAAGGTGAAGACCACCGAGGTGAAGAACATGGCCGCCATCATCATGGCAGCGCCCACCATGATGCCACCGGCCATCGAGCCCGCAAGCCCCGCCACAGCCAGCAGGGCCGACACGATGCTGACCACCAGCCCGCCCAGCAAAAACACCCCCAGCCAGCCCAGTCCATAGACCAGAAACGCGCCAAAGTTGCGCACGCAGGCCACGATGGAGAAGAACAGCGCCTTGACTGGCGGCACGCCATGCCAGTGCACGAGGCCCGGTGCATGCCAGAACAGCAGCGACAGCGGCAGGTACAGCAGCATCGATAGCCACATGGCGCGCTGGAAGTCTGGGTTCTCGGCAATCTCCCGGGTCATGGGCGCGCCACCCAAATACACCTGCGCAAACTGGCCGCCATCCAGCAGGGCCGACAGCCCCATGATGCCGAGGAAAGCCACTGCATACAGCACACCCAGCGTGAGCATGTCGCGCAGCCGCTCGCGCCCGGTGCGAAACGCCACCAGCAGCACCGTGGGCATCGGAAACCGCCCTTGCGATGCCTGCGCCGCCGCCACCATCATGGCCAGCGTGGCCGAGGGCAGCAGTGCGAGGGCAATGGCCGGGCCCACCAGCGGGATCATGGTGGCCAGCGACATCGCCGCCATGGTCATGAAGAACAGCGCAGCCAGCGCCATGGGCTGCCGCCAGAACGCCCGAACGCCGAGCTTGACCCAGGCCATGCCAGTGCGTGCGGGAACGATGTGGAGTTTCATGAATACGTTGGAAAGGAGGAGAGGCCCGCACCGCCAGCTGTGCCCTGGCGCCCACAGGGGGCGCCGAACGGCATCGGATGTCGGGTGGGCGAATAAGGTCGAATTTACCCCACCGCCCCAAACCGGTGGTTGGGCCAGGGGTTAGAGGCTGCTCGCCTGTGGTGGGCTCAGCCCGCGTGTACGGGCTGGGCCAGGCGCCCGCGCAGCACGCGCTCGAAGTGCGTGGGGTCGTGGGGCTTGAGCATGGAGGCCTCGCGCGGCAGATAGAAGTCCCACAGGCGCGAGATCCAGAACCGCAACGCTCCGGCGCGCAGCATGGCGGGCAGCAGCTCGCGTTCGGCGGCCGTCAGCGGGCGCACGGCCTGGTACGCGTCGAGCATGCGCGTGGCGCGCTCGGCGTCGTGGGTGCCGGTGGGCAGGTCGATGCACCAGTCATTCAGGCACACGGCCAGGTCAAACAGCCAGGTGTCCACACCTGCAAAGTAGAAGTCGAAGAAACCCGTCAGCTCTTCGCCCTCGAACATTGCGTTGTCGCGGAACAGGTCGGCATGCACGGGCCCGCGTGGCAGGGCGGCATAGGCAGAACTGGCGGCCACATGGTTCTGATAGGCCAGCTCGGACCGCAGCAGTGCGGCCTGTGCATCGTCAATGTGGGGCAGCACCACCGGCACCGTCTCATTCCACCAGGGCAGCCCGCGCAGGTTGGGCTGGTGGCGGTCAAAGTCGCGGCCCGCCAGGTGCATGCGGGCCAGCATGGTGCCCACGGCCGCGCAGTGCACGCCTTGCGGGGCCAGCTGGCTCTTGCCGCGCAGCTTGTTGACCACGGCGGCGGGCTTGCCGCACACGGTGTGCAGGATGTCGCCGTTCTTGTCGGCACGCGGGTCGGGCACGGGCACGCCACCGTGCGCTAGGTGCTTCATCAGGTACAGGTAGAACGGCAACTGCTCGGCCGTGAGGCGCTCGAACAGCGTCAGCACGAACTCGCCTTGGTCGCTGGTCAGAAAGTAGTTGGTGTTCTCGATGCCGCCCTCAATGCCGCGCAGCTCCACCAGCTCGCCCAGTTGCAAACGGCGCAGCAACTCGCGCGCCTCGGGATTGGAGACTTCGGTAAAAACGGCCATCGCTCAGGGGGTCGAAGAAATGAGAAAGGGAAGGGGCGGGACAACGGGTGGCAAGCGAGACTCAACCGGTGGCAGCGCAGTGTTTGCGTGCCACCCTGCAGTCCATCAGAACTTGAACACGTTCCAGACGCGGGGCGCCGTGGTGGTCTCGGCGCCATTGTTGCCACCGGCTCGGCTGCGCGCGCCGTCAGGAGACTGCACCTCGTAGGCGGGCAGGTTGCCGGTTTTGGGCTGCACCGAGATGTTCTGGGTTTGCCCGCCGACCCGCAGCTCATCCACACGGCTGCCTGCGTCTTCGATCTGGATGCGCTCCGTGCGCTGGTTGCTGCGGCCAGACAGGGGCTCCGGATCGGGCTGAGCCTCGCGCTGGGCGCCCGCAGCGGTGGGTGCAGGGGATGAGGGCGAGGTTTGGGCCAGGGCATTGCCGCAGGCCATGCCCAGCAGCAGGAGAAGGTGAACAGCGCGCATCGGGCGATTGTAGAGCGCCGCCCGGCAGGCGCTGCCATAGGCCCTGCCCGTGCACAATTGCCGCATGAGCAACAAAAAGACCCTGGTGCTGGTGGACGGCTCCAGCTACCTCTACCGCGCCTTCCACGCCATGCCTGACCTGCGGGCCGTGCCGGGTGACATGAGCAGTGCCGCCACGGGCGCTATCCGCGGCATGATCAACATGATGCAGGCCCTGCGCAAAGAGGTGACGGCCGACTACGCCGTGTGCGTGTTCGATGCCTCGGGCCCCACCTTCCGCGACGCCCTGTACACCGAATACAAGGCCACGCGCTCGCCCATGCCCGACGACCTGCGCAGCCAGATCGAGCCCATCCACCAGGTGGTGGATCTGCTGGGCTGGAAGGTGGTGGCCGTGCCCGGCGTGGAGGCCGACGACGTGATCGCCACCCTGGCCCACAAGGCTGCAGCGCAGGGCATTGAAGTCATTGTGTCCAGCGGCGACAAGGATTTGAGCCAGCTGGTCAACGAGCACATCACCATCATCGACACCATGAGCGGCAAGCGCCGCGATGTGGCGGGCGTGACGGCCGAGTTTGGCGTGCCGCCTGCGCTGATGGTGGACTACCAGGCCCTGGTGGGCGACACCGTGGACAACGTGCCCGGCGTGACCAAGGTCGGCCCCAAGACCGCCGCCAAGTGGCTGGAAGAATACGGCTCGCTCGACAACCTGATCGCCAACGCCGACGCCATCAAGGGCGTGGCGGGCAACAACCTGCGCGAGGCGATTGCCAGCGGCCAGCTGGCCCTGAGCCGCCAGCTCGTCACCATGAAGACCGACTGCGCGCTGGCCGACTACATCCCCGGCCTGCCCGCGTTTGACGATATCACGCTGGACGCACCCGACAACACCGGCCTGCTGCCGTTTTACGAAAAATACGGCTTCAAGGGCCTGGCCAGCGCCATCAAGGGTGGCGCGACCCCGGCCGCCGCAGCGCCCACCGTCGCCATGCCCGGCCAAAGCGGCGATTTGTTTGCCGACCACTCCGCCAGCACCGTGGCCGAAGAAGCCCAGCACCGCACGGTGGTGTACGACACCATCCTCAACTGGGCCGACTTTGACCAGTGGCTGGAGCGCCTGCACAAGGCCCCGCTCACGGCCATTGACACCGAAACCGATTCCCTCGACGAAATGCGCGCGCAAATCGTCGGCATCTCTTTCAGCGTGCAGCCCGGCGAAGCCGCCTACATCCCCCTGCGGCACGAAGGCCCCGATGCGCCCGCGCAGTTGCCGCTGGATGAAGTGCTCGCCCGCCTCAAGCCCTGGCTGGAAGACCCCAAGCACCCCAAGCTGGGCCAGCACATCAAATACGACCGCCATGTGTTCGCCAACCATGGCATTGAGGTGCAGGGCTACGCGCACGACACCATGCTGCAAAGCTACGTGCTCGAAGTGCACAAGCCCCACAACCTGACCAGCCTGGCCGAGCGCCACACCGGCCGCAAAGGCATCACCTACGAAGACCTGTGCGGCAAAGGCGCGCACCAGATCCCGTTTGCGCAAGTGCCCGTGGACAAAGCTGCTGCCTATTCGTGCGAAGACTCCGACCAGACCCTGGACGTGCACAACGCCCTGTGGCCCCTGCTGCAGGCCGATGACAAACTGCGCTTCATCTACGAGCTGGAGATCGCCAGCAGCGAGGCGCTGTACCGCATCGAACGCAACGGCGTGCTGATCGACTCCCCCACGCTGGCCGCCCAAAGCCACGAACTGGGCCAGAGTATCTTGCAGCTCGAAACCGAGGCGTATGAGATCGCAGGCCAGCCCTTCAACCTGAGCAGCCCCAAGCAGCTGGGCGAAATCTTCTTCGACAAGCTGGGCATGCCGGTTGTGAAGAAGACCGCTACCGGCGCCCGCAGCACCGACGAAGAAGTGCTGGAAAAGCTGGCCGAGGACTATCCCCTGCCCGCCAAGCTGCTGGAGCACCGTAGCCTCGTCAAGCTCAAAGGCACCTACACCGACAAGCTCGCGCAGCTGGCCCTGCCACGCACCGGCCGCGTGCACACGCACTACGCGCAGGCCGTGGCCGTCACAGGCCGCTTGTCCAGCAACGACCCCAACCTGCAAAACATCCCTATCCGCACCCCCGAGGGCCGCCGCGTGCGCGAAGCCTTTGTGGCCCCCGCAGGCCGCGTGATTGCGAGCGCCGACTACTCCCAAATCGAGCTGCGCATCATGGCCCACCTGAGCGGCGACCACTCGCTGCTGCACGCCTTCCACGCCGGGCTGGACGTGCACCGCGCCACCGCTGCCGAAGTGTTTGGGGTGGAGGTGGACCAGGTCACCAGCGAGCAACGCCGCTACGCCAAGGTCATCAACTTTGGCCTCATCTACGGCATGAGCAGCTTTGGCCTGGCCAAGAATCTGGGTATCGAAACCAAGGCCGCAGCCGCCTACATCGACAAATACTTCCAGCGCTACCCCGGCGTGAAGCAGTACATGGACGACACCAAGGCCGCCGCCAAGTCCATGGGCTACGTCGAAACCGTGTTTGGCCGCCGCCTGTACCTGCCCGAAATCAACTCCCCCAACGGCCCCCGCCGCGCTGGGGCCGAGCGCGCCGCCATCAACGCGCCTATGCAGGGCACAGCGGCAGACCTCATCAAGCTGGCCATGGTGGCCGTGCAGAAGGAGCTGGACGCCCACAAGCCGGACATCCAAATGATCATGCAGGTGCACGACGAACTGGTGTTCGAACTGCCCGAGGGCGAGGTGGACTGGCTCAAGACCCACATCCCGCGCCTGATGGCGGAGGTGGCGGCGCTGAAGGTGCCGTTGCTGGCAGAGGTGGGGGTGGGGGCGAACTGGGACAAGGCGCATTGAGGGGCGGAAAGCCTTCCTGAGGCTGCTTTCCAGCTTTCCCTGTCTGGTGCGGCCCCCGTGCTTCGGGGCTGTCTTTGTGCGGGGGCGCTGGCATAGGCACGGCGTCACCCACCCGCCAGACGCCCCAGCCGTTCAAGCGCCGTTCGGCTCGATATTGAAGCGTTATTGGCTTCTAGTGCCTATGCTAAAAGCGCTAGCAGCTATCAAATTTGAAGCAAATGATCTCTCCCCCGCCCACTCTGCGACCGTCCACCTGGACGCCTGCCATCCGCATGGGTTTGTCGATTGCCGCCGCCACCGGCCTCTACGGCATTTCCTTTGGCGCCCTGGCCGTGGCGGCTGGCCTCACGGTGGGGCAGGCCATGGCACTGAGCCTGCTCATGTTCACGGGCGGTTCTCAGTTCGCCTTCATCGGCGTCATTGCCGGTGGCGGTGCGGGCTCGGCGGCCCTGGGGGCTGCTGCGCTGTTGGGTGTGCGCAACGCGGTTTACGGCATGCAGATGAACGCCATGGTCGCTCCCACCGGCTGGCGCAAGGCCGTGGCCGCGCAGCTCACCATTGACGAATCCGCGGCCACCGCTGCAGGGCAGATGGCGTCGGATGAGCAACGGCGCGGCTTCTGGACGGCGGGCGTCGGTGTGTTTGTGCTCTGGAACCTGTTTACCCTGCTCGGCGCCGTGCTGGGCGACGCGCTGGGCGACCCGCGCCGCTGGGGCTTGGACGGCGCCGCCGTGGCCGCCTTTCTGGCCCTGTTGTGGCCGCGCCTGAAGCAGCGCGAACCCGTGGCACTGGCCTTGCTGTGCGGCGTGGCTACTGCACTGGCGGTGCCGTTGCTGCCACCGGGGCTGCCCATTCTGCTGGCCGCTGTGGCGGGGGCCGCCTGGGGCTGGTGGGTGCGCAGCCCGGACGCGCCGTCCGCGCGCGGGGAGGGCGCGCCTTGACGCTTTGGACCGCCATCGTGCTGGCTTGCGCCTCCACGTACCTCACCAAACTCGCGGGCTATGCCGTGCCCGCACGCTGGTTGCAAAACCCCCGCATGGCCCGCGTGGCGGGGGCCATCACCGTGGCCTTGCTGTCGGCGCTGACCGTGATGAACACGTTTGCCGCAGGCACCGCCTTGGTGATCGATGCCCGGCTGGCGGCGTTCGGGGTGGCAGCGCTGGCCCTGTGGTTGCGGCTGCCGTTTTTGCTGGTGGTGGTGCTCGGGGCGGTAGCCGCCGGGGCTGTGCGGTGGTGGGGGTGAGTGCCACGGGCCAGGAGTTGCTGCTGGCCCGGGGCGGAGCCAAGAGTCTTGCACTGCCTCTCACGGGACGGTCTCGCCAACGCGTTGAGCTTGGCCGGTGAATCGGCCAAGAGATCGATACCCTTTGGCAGATACGGTCTGATACGGCTTTGCCTTCAAACGCATGACGTCGTTAGTTCGCCTTGCCGTGCTACAGCACTGTCTGCGGCTTCCCGCCTGGTTATCCGATGGAATGCAAAACCGTATGAGCAGGCCGTTCGTGTGCTCATTGCAGCCTGACCCCCCGTAGGCTCTGTGGGTCACCTCAGCCAGTTCGGCACGCAGATCTACGGGTTGAGGTTTTGGGTGTTAGCTGGCCGCGGTGACGCAGATCTCAATCAACTTCTCCGGGCTTGCCAACCTGGCCTCGACGGTCGCGCGCGCCGGCGCATGGCCCTTGGCCACCCAGTTGTCCCAAACCTCGTTCATCTTGCTGAAGAGGCGCATGTCGGACAGGAAGATCTGGCACGAAAGAATGCGCTCCTTGGAACTGCCGTGTTCCTTGAGGATGCCGTCAATCGTACTGAGGACTTCCTGGGTCTGCTCGGTGATACCCACATCCACCTTGGTGGGGACCTGGCCCGCCAGATACAGCACCCCGTTGTAAGAGACCACGTTGGACATTCGGTGATTGCCACCGGTACGGACGATGTCTTCTGTCATTGCTTTTTTCCTGTTGAAGTGATGAAAAGGATGCTGCTCAGCGTTCGAGGCCAGCCTTGTGCTTTTGGTACTGGATGGCGCTCAGCACTGCGACACGGCGAATGGGGTCTGGAGGCAGCCACGTTGGTCGCTGGAAACCGAGTGCATCGGCCAGCTCGGTGGATTGATGGCCGCACGCCATTTCGCCCATGAGCTTCCCAAACATGCTGCCCTTCAACATGCCTGCGCCGTTGCAGCCAATGGAGATGTAGATGCCCTCATCCAGTCGGCCAAAGTAGAGGGCGCCATTGCGCGTCAATGCCGTGACTCCGCCCCAGACATGCTCCAAATCGTGGGACGCCATGTGAGGATAGCGATTGCGGTAGCACTCCTGGAGCATGGCGTGCACGGTCGTGAGCGACTGCTCCTTCTCATACGAGTAGGCGCTGCGCACCATGAAGCGGCCGCCAGCGGCCTTGCGCAGCGTGGTGCCCAGGCGGTTCGCCGGAATCACGCCCCACTCCTGGGTGTCACCCAGCTTGGCAAGCTCCCCCTCGTCCAGTTGAGGCGTAAAGGCTGCATATGTGTAGATGGTGAAGACGCGGTCCTTGGCGAACCCTAGCTTGCGCGCAAAGCCATTATTCGCCACGACGATCCGCGGCGTGGCGATGTCCTTGCTGCGTGTTCTGATGCGATGAGGCTTGCCTTTTTCGATCGAGAGGACTGGCTCGTTCTCCCAAACGAAGACGTTCTCTGGCAGGTGGTCTATCAAGCCGCGAATCAACGCGGCAGGCTGCACGAAGATGTTGTTGTGTGAGTGGTACCCGTAGCGGTAGTACGAAGTACCCAACCGCTGCTCGAGCTCTGGTTGGCCCAGTTCTGTGTACTCGACTCCCCAGTCCTGGTACTGGTTCAGCGTGCTGCGCAAATTCTGCTCACCATCGGCTGTCGCGGCCGCGTGGTATTTGCCTACAGGGTTCCATCCACAGTCGATGTGGTACTTGTCAATCAGCGATTTCAGCCACTTCAAGCCAGTGTCGTAGAGCGCAATCTGCTTGCGGGCAATCTGCGCAGGGCTTCCGTGCCCGGACATGCCCGTGTTGTGCGGCAGATTGATCAGGAAACCCGAGTTCCGGCCCGCAGAGCCCTCACCGGCCGCTGTTGCATCAACCAGCAGAATGCGGGAGCCCTGCTCCAGCTCGGCAATTCGCCGAGCGGCTGCCGCCCCGGTGACGCCGGCGCCGATGACCACGGTATCGAAGTGCGTTTCCTTGGGTGCTGAGTCCCTTGGAGCCCTGTTTGGAAGCAAAGCATTCCACCCCGAGCCAGCTTGGTAGCTCGGAAAAGTCTGTGAACGGGTCATGGACTGTTCTTTCTTTATGGCCTTCAGTGGCTGGTCGCTTTGAGGCTGCGCATCACCTCGGACTGCACCGTGTCCCAGATCTGGGATTTCAGTTCGTTGTAGCGGGGCGAGAGCTGAACCTCCGCGTTTCTCGGCATCGGCAGGTCGTTCACCATGTCGGTCACTACCCGGCCCGGCCGTGCGCTCATGATGAGCATGCGCGTCGAGAGGAGCAGTGCTTCGTCTATGGAGTGCGTGATGAAGATGATGGTCTTCTTGCTCTTCTCGTAGATTTGCAGCAGCTCGTCCTGGAGTACCTGGCGTGTCATGGCGTCCAGCGCGGCAAACGGCTCGTCCAGAAGAATGACGTCTGGGTCGTTGGCCAGCACCCGAGCGATGGATACGCGTTGCCGCATGCCGCCGGACAGGGCGTTCGGGTACTTGTGCTCAAAGCCCTTGAGGCCGACCATCTCGATGAAGTGCGTGGCGGTCTTGTGCCGCTCGGCCTTGGAGATGCCCTTCATCTTGAGACCGAACGCGACGTTGTCGATCACCGTCAACCAAGGGAACAGCGCGTACTGCTGGAAGACCATGCCGCAGTGCGGGTCCACCTTGTTGACCTGGCGGCCATTGACAAAGATGCGTCCACCGGTGGGGCGATCAAACCCCGTCACGAGGTTCAGCAGGGTGGATTTGCCACAGCCTGATGCGCCGAGCAGCACTACGAATTCACCCTTGGCGATTTCCAGATCAACATGCTGAAGTGCTTGGAAGTCCCCGTAGTGCTTGGAAATTCCCTGAACGGAAATCATGGAGGAAGTGTCTGCTTGGCTCATCGTTGCCACCTCAATACCCGGTTTTCAAGGACGCGAAATACAAAGTCGGTGACCAGAACAGTGATGCTGATGAGCAGCATGCCGAGCACCACAACTTCGGTCTGGAAGAACTCTTTGCCGTTCATGATGAGGAAGCCAAGGCCCTCGCGCGCCGCAACCAGTTCAGCGGAAATCACGCAGGTCCAGGCCAAGCCAAGGATGACCTTCATGCCGCTCAGGATCTGCGGGAGACTCCCTGGAAGAATCACTTCCTTCATCACCTGCCAGCGGTTGGCCCCCAGGTTTTGGGCTGCGCGAATCAACAATGGGTCGACGTTGCGGGTCGCCTCGATCACATAGACGAGCGCGGGGGCGAATGTGCCCATGAACACGATGCTGTACTTCTGCGTCTCGGTGATGCCGAACCAGAGCAACGAGAGGGGGATCCAGCTCATGGATGGCAGCGGCCGCAGGAAGGACAGGATGGGGTCGAAGGCTGCCCTGGCATAGGTTGAAGTGCCCAGGATGATGCCCAATGGGATGGCCACGGCGGTCGCAGCCAGGAAGCCAATCATGACGCGACGGCCGGAAGCGAGCACGTTGCCAATCAGTGTTCCTTCGCCTGCCATCCCCATGGCTTTGGCGAAGACGGCGCTGGGAGGAGGCAGGAAGATGGGGTCGATCCATCCAGCCCTGCAAATCAGCTCCCATACCGCGAGGAACACGATGATGGAGGCAGCGCTTGTGCTGAGCAATGCGCTGCGCGAAGGTGGTTTAGAAATCACGCGGATGCTCCTGCTCAGACAAAAGACGTGTCAATCCACTCTTTGACGGTGGGCGCCTTGTCAATCTGCTTGTGCGAGACCAGCAGCTCGGCGAGCTTTTGCAGGCCTTCGATGTAAGGCCCCTTGAGCAGTTCGGCCTGCTGGGCTTGGCTATACCAGTCGGCGCCCTTCACGGCGGCGAGCTGGTCTTCGGTGGACAGGTTGGTGAGCTTGGACAGCGGGCCCGCCGCCTGCTCTGGCTTGTCACGCAGAAGGGCGGTCGCCTTGAAATAGGCCGAAAGGTAGGCCTTCACGGCTTCTGGGTTCTTCTCCGCAAAGGCACGGCGCACCACCAGAACATCGGGGCCAGGCGTGACCTTGTTGCTTTGGTACAGGCTGAATTGGGTGTCGTCAGCCAGCACCGTCACACCAGGTTGCTTGCGGATAGCGTCGAACTGGGGTGTCCACGCGGCTGCCGCATCGATTTGCCCAGCTTGCATGGCGGCAGGCAGTTCTGGGGCTGGGACGTTCAGGACCGTGACTTCATCTGGCTTCAGTCCAGCCTTGGCGATGAGATCCAACACCAGCAGGTGGGCGCTCGACGCGAAGGTCACACCGACCTTCTTGCCCTTCAGTTCCTGGATGCTTTTGACACCGCCCCGGACCATCAGGCCTTCGACCCGTCCGAAGTTCTCGGGAATGGCAATCACGGAGAACTGCTTGGCTCCCCGCGCCATCAATGCCAGCGCCGAGACGATGCCCGTGCAGGCGATGTCCACGCCGCCGGACATCACCGCGCTCATGCGGGACGAGGATGTGCCGAAGGATTGCCAGTCTTGCTCAATGCCTGCTTCCTTGAGGAAACCCTCCGTCATCGCCAGGTAGGCGGGGTAGTGCCCAAGCCAGGCGGAGCCGCCGTACTTGACCTGCGTAGCCGCAAGCGCGGCCAGCGGCATGCCCGCGACAGCAACGGCCGAACCGGCGGCCACGGTGTGCAAAAAAACTCGACGGCTGAAAGCCATAGTCATCTCCTTTTGTTGAAATAAATGGGGCGCGAAAACAGGGTGGGTGACCGTCAGCACAGCGCTATGCCGCTGCGCAGCCAAGGAATAGACGCCCTGACTTCGGGGAAGATTTCCGATTCGAGGATGCTGCGGCTGACTTGAAAGCAGTTCTCCGCCATGTCCTCGTACTCACCTTCTCTGGACAGCTGGTAGATCGTTCGACTGAGCTGGGGGCCCGGCAGGGGCAGCGTGGCGATTTGCGATTCGTACATCCGGCCTTGCAGCAGGCACAGCGGTGTCGTGATGGTCCAGCCGAGGTCTGCGGCCACCATCGACATCACGACGTCGGAGGTGTCTATCTCCAGGAAGGGGCGGGCCGTGTGCCCACTGCGGCGCAGGTGACGCTCGATGACCGCTCCGAAGTGCGAACGTGCGCTGAACCGGATGAGCGGTGCACGTTGAATCAGCTTGGTGAGGTCCGCGTCCTGAAATTCCTTCAGGCGAGCCCGGGGCAGCGCAATGACGAAAGGCTCCGTGAAGACCGCCCTTCGGACGATGTTGTCGACGTCTTCCAGCGAATCAGAGGTGACGATGAGGTCCAGCTGCCGGTTCAAGAGTGCCTGGGCGTGGCTGTTGGCCAACCCCGACCAAAGCAGCAGTTGGCTTGCTGACGCCGTGATCCGCTTCACGATGGCGGGGCCCGCCGTTGCGGCGAACGAATCAATCATGCCGACCCGAATGGCGGGTCGGCTGGCCAAGTCTGCGTCTCGCACGTGAACCACGAGCCGGTCCATCTCGTCCACGATGGAGCGCGCCCGGCGGCTCAACGCGATGCCCGCAGGCGTGAGTTTGAATGGCCGGCGGGTCCGGTCAAACACCTGCGTGTCCAGAATCTCCTCGATTTGGCTGAGGGATTGAGACACTGCCGACTGCGTGATGCCGAGCAGTTTCGCGGCGGATGAAAGGCTTCCGGACGAGGCAACGGCCTCGAAAACTCTCAAGGCTCGGACGTCCAAGCCAACGGCTCGATTCATCTTGTCTCCGATTGATTATTAGAAGTTGTTTAGATGCTATTTGATCGATACGTATAAACAATTCACATTAAGTAAATCTAATAATGATGTTCAGGTGATCTTCTGTTTGACGCCTTTAGAGTCATCCGGTGTTCGGGTAATCCCTCGGTTTGGCAGGCGGCAACGTCTGTCGTGCGCTCGGTGTGTTGCTGGCAGCTTGGATGAGCGGCAGCGTGCGTCGTTTGCTGGATGGCGTGCCAGACATTGAGTCCCAGGCGCGTCTACCTCGGAGACCGCGTTGGTTTGGGGCCAGTGCGTTTGTGTCTCCAGATTCAAAGGCCGCAAAACCTCCCCCTGCGAGGTCTGGTTCAGTGGGTTGCCGTATCCCTGCAGACCCGAAGCCGCATCGGTAAACTCATCCAGCAATTGGCTGCTCAGCCACCTTCCCTAACCGCTTTCCCCCGGGAGTCCCTGCATGTCTGACCCTACCCCTTACACCCCACCCGCCATCTGGCAATGGAACAAGGAAAATGGCGGCCAGTTCGCCAGCATCAACCGGCCCATTGCCGGTGCTACGCACGACAAGGAATTGCCGGTAGGGCGCCACCCGCTGCAGCTGTATTCGTTGGGCACGCCCAATGGCGTGAAGGTGACGGTGATGCTGGAAGAGCTGCTGGCGCTGGGCCACAGCGGGGCGGAGTACGACGCGTGGCTGATTCGCATCAACGAGGGGGAGCAGTTTGGCAGCGGGTTCGTGTCTGTGAACCCCAACTCCAAGATCCCCGCGCTGCTGGACCGCACCGACCCCGCCAGCCCGGTGCGCGTGTTCGAGTCCGGCGCCATCCTGATGTATCTGGCCGAGAAGTTCGGCAGCGCCTTCTTGCCCAAGGACGGCGCGGCGCGGGCGGAGTGCCTGTCGTGGCTCTTCTGGCAGATGGGCAGTGCGCCGTTTGTGGGCGGCGGGTTTGGGCATTTTTATGCCTATGCGCCGGTCAAGATCGAGTACGCGATTGACCGCTATGCCATGGAGGCCAAGCGCCAGCTGGATGTGCTGAACCAGCGCCTGGCCGTGACGGAGTACGTGGCGGGCGATGAGTACACGGTGGCTGACATTGCAATCTGGCCCTGGTATGGCTTGCTGGTGAAAGGGCAGGCCTACAACGCCGGCGAGTTTTTGCAGGTTCACGAATACACGCATGTGGTGCGCTGGGCCGAGCAGGTGGCCAAGCGCCCTGCGGTGCAGCGAGGGCGCAAGGTGAACCGTGTGCAGGGCGACCCGGCCAGCCAGTTGCGCGAGCGGCATGACGCCAGCGACTTTGACACCAAGACGCAGGACAAGATCGAGGCAGCAGCAGCTTCTTCACCCGCACGCTGAATGTTTTTGCAAGGCGTCACCATGATCACTTTGTACGACTGCGCCACGGCGCCCAGCCCGCGCCGTGCGCGCATCCTGCTGGCAGAAAAGGGCGTGGCCCACGACACCGTGCAGGTGGACCTGCGCAATGGCGAGCAACTGGGCGAGGCCTACCGCCAGATCAACCCGCAGTGCACGGTGCCTGCGCTGCGCGCGGAAGACGGTTTGCTGTTGACCGACAACGCGGCGATCACGGCGTATGTGGAGGCGCGCTACCCGCAGCCTGCACTGCTGGGCGAGACGCCCGCAGAAAAGGCCGAGATTGCAAGCTGGAACTGGCGCATGGAGTTCGAGGGCCTGCAGGCCATTGCCGAGGCACTGCGCAACAGCGCGCCCGCCATGGCCAACCGGGCCTTGCCCGGAGCGGTGGACTACCCGCAAATCCCGGCCCTGGCCGAGCGTGGGTTGGTGCGTGTGGGGCAGTTCTTTCAGCTGCTCAATGATCGCCTGGCGGGCCGCGACTTCATTGCCACTGACCGTTTCAGCGTGGCCGACATCACGGCCGTGGTGGCGGTGGACTTTGCGCGTGTGGTCAAGCACAAGCCGGGTGAGCAGCACCCGCACTTGCTGCGCTGGCGTGCGGCCATGGCGCAGCGGCTGTCGATGTCGCTCTAACCATCGCGCTGCTCCATTCCCCGTTGGAGTCGCAATGGGTGGATGCAAGGATTGCGCATCGGGCCTGTTCCTTGCATTGTTAGTTGATGCGCCTTCGCCACATAGAAGTTTTCAACGCCGTCATGCTCACCGGCAGTGTGAGCGCGGCGGCCCGCCTCATCAACGTCACGCAGCCTGCGGTCAGCCGCATCCTGGCGCATGCCGAATTGCAGCTGGGCTTTCCGCTGTTTCACCGGCTCAAGGGCAAGCTGGTACCCACCACCGAGGCGCAGACGTTGTACCCGCACATCGAGCGCCTGTTCACCCAGCTCGATGATGTGCAGCGCTTGGCCAACAGCCTTAAAAGTGATCGGCGCGAGGGTGAGCTACACATCCTGAGCGTGCTGGCGCTGAGCTACGAGGTGCTGCCGCGCGCATTGCGGTTCTTTAGGCAAAAGCACCCGGATGTGCAGGTCACCATCGACGCGCTGCACTCGCCCCAGATCGTCTCGGCCCTGGTGTTGCAGGAGGCAGATGTGGGTTTTGTTTTCAGCGCCATCGCCCACCCCGCGTTGACGCAAGAGCATCTGGCCGATGGGCGCATGGTGTGTGTGGCGCCCAAGGGCATGCTGGGTGCTGAGCTGGTGATGGCCGGGGTGGTGCATCTGGCCGACCTGGCAGACACGCCCGTAGTGCGGCTTGATGTGCGCGACCCCATCGGCACGGTGGTCAACCACGCGTGCCGCGAGGCGGGTGTGGGCCTGCAGACGGCGTTCACGGTGCAGACCTACCATGCGGCGCTGGCACTGGCACACCATGGTCACGCGGTGGCGCTGGTGGATGCCTGCACGGCGGCATCGGCCGACCGCAGCAAGGTGGATGTGCTGGCGCTCGCGCCGCACATTGCGGTACCCATCAAGTCGCTGCGCACCGTGAACCGGCCCAGCTCACTGCTGGCCAGTGCCATGACGCAATGCATGCGCCAGGCGGTGGCTGAGACGCTGGAAGCGGTCGGCCTGCAGCCCGAGGCGGAGTAAACGGGCGACCTGCCGAGGCAGGTGGTAGTGCCTGTGTGGCTGCAGAGCGGAGGAGTATGGGTGTGCGTGCGGGTGGGTCAGGCGGGTGCCAGCAGCTCGGCCAACTGCGCCGCCGTGCCAAACGCCAGCGTGAACCCCAAAGAACCGTGGCCTGTGTTGAGCAGCAGGTTGTCGGGCGCGCCCGCCCACCGGCCCACCACAGGCAGCCCGGTGGGGGTGGCGGGGCGCATGCCGGTCCAGGCATGCGGGTCCCCGCCTTGATGGCAGTTGGGGAAAACGGCGCGGGTGGCGTCGCGCAGGCTCTGGATGCGCGCGGCAGGTATGCGGGCATCGTGCCCCACCAGTTCGGCCATGCCCGCCACCCGCAGGCGCTGGCCGATGCGCGCAAACACCACCTTGCGTGCAGCGTCGGTCACATTGACACGAGGCGCTGCCGATGGCGCCGGGCTGGTATCGAGTGTGATGCTATAGCCCTTGAGGGGGTACACGGGCAGGCGAAAACCCAGCGTCTGCGCCATCTGGTGGCTGCGGCTGCCCAGGGCCAGCACAAACTGCTGCGCCTCGATGGCGCCTGTGCTGGTCCGCACCGCAGCAATGCGGGAGCCCTGGCGCACAAAGCCCTGGACCATGGCACCCAGTACAAAGCGCACGCCCCGTGCGGCCAGCACGGCCTGCAAGCCTTGGCAGACCTGGAGGCAGTCGGCAGCGCATTCGCTGGGGGTGTAGATGGCCCCGGCAATGCGCGGCTGGTAGTGCTGCAGCGCGGGCTCGATCTCCACGCAGCGCTGGGCTGACACCACTTGTTGTTCACAGCCCCACTGGCGCTGCAGGTCCATCTGGCGTTGCGCAGCGGCCAGGCCGGTGGCGGTGTCGTACAGCACCAGCTTGCCGGTGCGGGAGAAGTCGGAATCCAAGGCTTCTGCCCGCATCATGGCCTCGAAGTGGTGGCGGCTCAGGGCGGCCAGGGCCAGCAGCTGCGCGGTGCTGCGTTCAGAGGTGGGTCGGTTGCAGGCACGCAGAAACTCCAGCCCCCAGCGCCACTGGTGGGTGTCCCACTGCAGGCGCAGCTTGAGGGGTGAGCTGGGCGAGAGCAGCAGCCGGGGCAGCTGCCGCCAGATGCTGGCGTCTGCCAGGGGCTGCACATAGCTGTAACTCAGCTGCGCGCCATTGCCACCGCTGGCGCCCGTGCCGGGCTGCGCCTGGTCGATGACGGTGACCTGCAGGCCGCGCTGTTGAAGTTCATACGCCGTGGCCAGGCCGACGATGCCTGCGCCCAATACACATACCTGCATCGGAGAGAGTGAAACGGTTGGAGGAGATGCCAACGAATGTAGGGTGCGATGCCCCTGCTGAACAATGCCAAAGCAGTGCCTTGCCATGCCGGGAAGTTATGTACATGTCCGCGCCTTACGCGTTCAGCCAGGTATGTTGAGGCGGAGTGGGGGCTGCTGACGCCATGGTTCAAAAAGAGGGCGCGGCGGCTCACGATGGTGCATAGACGTGCACCGAAACAGAGCCATAACTTTTCATCATGGTGGACCCGCGCAAATGAATTGTTCAAGACCGCCGCAAATTTTTACAGTGCCCCTGCGTCCTGCTTTCTCGTCTGTCCGACTGTCTGTTTATCTGATTTTTTGCAAAGGGATTCCCATGAAGCTCTCCGCTGTCACCGCTGCTGTCCTCGTGGTCGCCGGTGTGCTGGCCAGTACCGTGGCCAGTGCCGACACCCTCAAGAAGATTGCCGACACCGGCAAGATCACGCTGGCCTACCGCGAGTCGTCCGTGCCCTTCAGCTACCTGGCGGGCCCGGGCAACCCGGTGGGCATGTCGGTGGACATCTCCAACGCCGTCGTCGATGCGGTGAAGAAGCGGTTGAACAACCCCACCATCAAGGTGGAGCTGCAGGCCGTGACTTCGCAAAACCGCATTCCGCTGCTAACCAACGGCACCGTGGACCTGGAGTGCGGATCGACCACCAACAACACGGCGCGCGGCAAGGATGTGCAATTTGCCATCAACTATTTCTACACCGGCACGCGGCTGCTGACCAAGAAGGCCTCGGGCGTCAAGAACTACGCCGACCTTGCCAAGAAAAAGGTGGCCAGCACCTCGGGCACCACCAACGCGCAGGTGATCCGCAAGTACAACCGCGACAACAACCTGGACATGGACATCGTGCTGGGCAAGGACCACGAGGACTCGCTGCTGCTGGTGGACACCGGCCGTGCCGAGGCCTTCGCGATGGACGACATCCTGCTGTTTGGATTGATGGGCAACACGCGCAACCCGGCCGACTGGGTGGTGGTGGGCGACTCGCTGCAGGTGGAACCCTATGCGTGCATGCTGCGCAAGGATGACCCACAGTTCCAAGCGTTGGTCAACGGCGTGATCGGCGGGATGATGAAGTCGGGCGAGTTCGAAAAGCTCTACACCAAGTGGTTCATGTCGCCCGTGCCCCCGCGCGGCCAGAATCTCAACCTGCCCATGAGCAAGGAGCTGCGCGAAAACCTGGTGGCCCAGAGCGACAAGCCTGCGCTGTGATGAGCGTGAGCATGTTGCCGTCCCCCCCGCACCCCCAGGCCCCGCAGGTGGTGGGCATTCTGGGCGGCATGGGGCCTGCTGCAGGGGCCGACTTTGTGCGCCTGTTCGTGCAGGCCTGCACCGACCGCATGGCGGCCCTGGGCATCCCCGTGCACGACCAGGCTTACCCCGAGCACTGGCTGGCGCAGGTGCCGATCCCCGACCGCACGGCGGCCCTGCACGACACGCGGCCCGGTGCCCACCAGCCTGCGGACCCGATGCTGCAGGCCACGGGCCGTCTGGCGGCGCTGGGCGCGCGCGTGGTGGCCATTGCCTGCAACACGGCCCATGCCTGGCATGGCCTGCTGCAGCAGCGCTTCCCGCAGTTGGTGGTGCTGCATGGGGTGCAGGAGGTGGCGGCCGACCTGGCACTGCGCGAGGTGCACGGCGTGGGCCTGCTGGCCACGCAGGGCGCCTACGAGGCGGGTCTGTACCAGCGCGAGCTGGAGCACCGTGACATCGACTGTTTTGTACCCGAACCCCGCGAGCGCGACCAGCTGATGCAGGGCATCTACGACGGCGTGAAGGCCGGCAACTACGCGCTGGCCCGCCAGCGGTTTGAGGCGGTGTCGCTGGTGCTGCAGCAGCGCTATGGGGTCTCCACGCTCATCATGGGCTGCACCGAGATTCCGCTGGCACTCTCGGAGCATTCCCGGCTGGAGGGGTTGACGCTGGTCAATCCATCCCAGGTGCTGGCGGCCGCCTTGGCGCGGCATGCGTACGGAAATAGGGATGCGGGTGTACCACCCGCCGTTGGGCCATCCGCCTCACGGGTTGTGATGTAGCGCGTGAGCGCGGCTGCGCCCGCGCGCCACGGCGTAAAGGCCGCTGCCCAGGTGGTCGGACGATGTGCCTGCGTGATTGGAGCCCAGGCTAAGCGAATCACCGCCAGGCGGTCGCCACCAGCTGGCTGTAGTGCACCCCCTTGCGGCCCAGCAGTTGCTCGAACACTGCGGGGTTGCCCACGTTGTCGCTGCCCAGCATGCTCAGGGTCTCGGTGCACCAGGGAACGCTGGGCACCGCGTCGCCCAGGCGGGCGCTCAGCTGGGTCAACGGGTCGGGCAGGCGCAGCACATGCGCCTTGCCATAGCCCAGTTGCTGGCGCAGGCTGGCAATGAAATCGCCCATGGTCGACGCCTCGGGCCCGGCGCATTCGATGATGCCCTGGGTGGCAACGGCGGGCCCCAGCAGCGCAACGATGGCCGCGGCCAGGTCGTGAACCGACACCGGCTGCACCCGCGCCGTGAGCATGGGGCCGGGGAACAGCGCGACCGGCAGGCGCGCCAGGTTCATGAACAGCGCACTACTGTCCCCGCCTTTGCCAAACACCACGCTGGGGCGCAGGACGGCGGGGTGCAATGCCCCTTGCCCGGCCAGCGCCAGCAGGTGGGTGTCTGCGGCGCGCTTGGTAGTGGCATAGCGGGTGGCGCTGTCCTCAATGCCCAAGGCCGAGATGTGTACCACGCGCCGCACGCCCGCCTGGGCGCATGCGTCAAACAGCGCGACCGGCGTGTGTTGGTGCACGGCGTCTATGGGGCGCGCGCGGCTGTCGCGCAGCACCCCTACGGCGTTCACCACGGCATCGATACCCGCGAGGCGCGGCAGCCAGGCCTGGGCTGTGGTGTCGCGCGCAAAGTCCATGGGCACTTGCAAGGCACCGGGCGACTGGTGCCTGGGGGATACGCCGCCGTGCACGCGATGCCCTGCGTGGGAGAGTGCTGCGGCGACGGTGCGACCTACGAAACCGGTGGAGCCGGTGAGCAAAATGTTCATCAGCGTTGTCCTGCGAAGAGTGTGACGTGCGCAAAAAAAGGGAGGCCCTGCACGGACCCGCTCAGGCCTTCGGCACACCCGCAAGCAACACGGTCATTGCGGGGGCGTGAAAACCTCGAAGCGGTTGCGGCCCCCGTACTTGGCGCGGTACAGGGCCGCATCGGCCGCCTGCACCAGTGTGTCAGAACTGGTGCCGGGGCGTGGGACCAGGCTGGCAATGCCCGCGCTGAGTGTGACGTAGGGGGCGGTGGGGGATCGGGGGTGGGCCAGCGCGGCCTCGCGCAGGCTGGCCATGCAGCGCTCTGCCACCGTGACGGCCTCGGGCAGCGGCACATCGGGCAGCAGCAGCACAAACTCTTCGCCGCCGTAGCGTGCGGCCACCTCGTCGGCACGGCGAATGGTGCCCTGCAGCAGCTGGGCCACGCGGCGCAGGCATTCGTCGCCGGCCAGGTGGCCATAGTGGTCGTTGTAGAGCTTGAAGTGGTCGATGTCGATCAGGATCACGGCCAACGGCAGCTGGTGCCGCGCGCAGCGCATCCATTCGGTGGCCAGCCGTTCGTCAAAGCGCCGGCGGTTGCCGATGCCGGTCACTCCGTCGGTGGTGGACAGCAGGGCCAGCTTGGCATTGGCGGCGGCCAGCTCCTGCTCCTTGCGTACCAGCTGGGTCACGTCGGTGCGTACCCCCGCAATGCCGCCCTGGGGGGTGCGCCGTTCATCGGCCTGCAGCCAGCGGCCTTCGGGCAGGCGCTGCAGCACGGCGTGGTTGGCGGCGCGGTGGTCGGCCATACGCTGCGCCAGCCAGGCTTCTTCGTTGCCCATGGCATCGAGGTACTGGCCGCGCTCGGCGCCATAGCGGGCGATTTGTTCAAACGTGCTGCCGGGCACGATCAAGGGGGCCGAGATGGGGTACAGGCGCCGGTACTGCGCGTTGCATACCACCAGCCGATCGTCGGCGTCAAACAGGGCAAAGCCTTCGGGCAGTGACTCCACAGCGTCCTGCAGCAACTGGCGCGCCTGCTGCGCGGCCTGCTGGGCAGCCTCCAGGGCCTGGCGCTGCTCGATGAGGTTGGTGATGTCCAGGCGCACGGCCACCACGTAGTTTTCGGGGGTGCGGGTTTCGTAGATGTTGATCCAGCGCCCATCGCTCAACCGTTGCACCAGCGTCGAGGTGCTGCTGCCATGCTCCGACAGGCGCTCGGCAATCCAGGCCTCTTCGCGTCCTTGGGCCGAAGGGATCAGGCCGCGCGAGACCGAGTAGCGCAGGATGTCCACAAAGCCCTTGCCCAGGTGCTCCGCATAGTCGATGTACGGGTACATGCGCGACAGCTGCTGGTTGTACAGCACCAGCCGGTCCTGCTCGTCGAAGATCTCGATACCCACGGGCAGGGCCTCCACCGCGCGCTCCAGCAGCTGGCGCATGCGCTGGCTCTCGTGGCGGGCAGCCTCGACCTTCTGGCGCTGTTCGATCAGGTCGCTGATGTCCAGGCGCACGCACACCGTCATGCCGGATGGGGTGCGGCATTCGTGCATGTGCATCCACGTGCCATTGGGGTAGTGGCGCACCTCGGGGCCGGGCCGGTGACCCCGGATGGCCAGCTCGTGGGCCAGCCACAGCTCTTCCTGACCCTTGGCCTCCTCGGGGATGCCATAGCGCAGGCCTTCACGCAGCAGCTCTTCGTAGGTCTTGCCCAGGGATTCCGCCACGGGCAGGTGCGGGCGCAGGCGGGCCATCTGGTCATTGCACAGCACCAGCCGGTCTTGCTCGTCATAGATGTCCAGCCCAGCGGGCATCGCATTGACGGCTTCGCGCAGGCTGCGCTCGGCGCGCTCGGCGTCGTGCAGGGCTTGCTTGAGTGCGCGCTCCTTGTGCACGGCGTCCGTGATGTCGGCGCGCAGGACCACCATGCCGCCCCCGTCCTGCAGGCGCTCGGTGATGAGCATCCAGCGGTCGCCCTCGACCTCCTGTACCTCGGGGTGGCCGGGGGAGCGGTGGCGGGCCATGCGGTCGGCCAGCCATGTACTGGTGTCCTGCCGCGCCGCCACGATGTGGCCCGATTCGGCTGCGCGGCGCAGCACGTCTTCAAAACGGGTGCCGTACTCCACGGCCATGGTGGTGCCGGGGCTGACTTCCCGGTACCTGGCATTGCACAGCACCAGGCGGTCGTCAGCGTCATAGATGGCCAGGCCGTCGGGCAGGATGTCGAGCGTGGCGCAGAGCTGGTTGGTGGCCCGCTGCGCGGCATCCTGGGCGGCACTGGCCGTTGCATGTATCGCCACCAGCCGCAGGCTGAGCCACCAGCACAGCACGGCACTGGCCACCAGCCCCAGCCCGGCCCCCACGCTGGCCAGGCGCATGGCGGGGTCCATGCTCTGGCGGGCCAGTGCCCAGGTCAGCAGCCCTAGGCCCCCCGCGCCGCAAATTCCGGCCACCAGCCGGACCAGCAGCTGTCCGTGCAGAGGAAAGGGTGTGGGAGTAGGGGGCATGCGCTCGGGCCGGTGCGGGTGGTCTGCAGGAAGTGGTCGGGCTTTGGAGTCCAAGAAGAAAGGTGGCAAAGGGGCGTGTGGGCAAGCGTCTGCGCGGTGATGTGCCAGTGGGGCACTCCCTGGGAGACGGTGCTCGCAGAAAGTCTAGCAGTGCTCCCCGTTTTTCGGTACCCGAAAATGCGGCGCCTCCGCAAACCCCATAGACTCCGGGGCTGGCACTTTCCGGCCCGTGGCCCATCCCCCCCTTTTTTTGGAGAAACCGATGTTCAATGACGACCTCCATGCTGACGCCCAGGCGCTGTTGCCGGGCCGCACCACCGAAGCGGGCGCCACGCGTCGCACTGCACTGCAGGCGGCGCTGGGCCTGGGGTATGCGGCGGCGGCCGCGCCCATCATGGCGCAGACGGCCATTGCCACTCCGGCAGATGGCCTGACGGTGGGGGAGGTGAGCTTCACGGTCAACGGCTTCAAGGTGCCGGCCTACCGCGCGGCGCCCGCAGGCAAGACCGGCCTGCCTGTGGTGCTGGTGATCCAGGAGATCTTTGGTGTGCACGAGTACATCGCCGACACCTGCCGCCGTTTTGCCAAGGCGGGCTACCTGGCCATTGCCCCGCAGCTGTATGCGCGCCAGGGCGATGCCACCACCTACACCGACATTGCCAAGCTGATGGCCGACGTGGTGTCCAAGGTGCCCGACGCCCAGGTGATGGCCGACCTGGACGGAGCCGTGGCCTGGGCCACCGCCAACGGGGGCGATGCTGCCCGGGTGGGCGTCACAGGCTTTTGCTGGGGGGGGCGCATCACCTGGCTGTATGCCGCACATGGCCCCGTGAAGGCGGGCGTCGCCTGGTATGGGCGGCTGGTGGGGCAGGCGAGCGAACTCACCCCCAAGCACCCCGTGGACCTGGCGCCCATCCTCAAGGCGCCGGTGCTGGGCCTGTATGGCGAAAAAGACACCGGCATCCCCCTTGACACGGTTGATAAGATGAAAGCTGCCTTGTCCGGTGGCTCGCCACAGGCCAAGGCGTCGGAATTTGTGGTGTACCCCGATGCACCGCATGCCTTCCATGCCGACTACCGCGCCAGCTACCGCAAGGAAGCGGCCGAAGACGGCTGGAAGCGTGCGCTGGCCTGGTTCAAGACGCACGGTGTGGTTTGATGGACAAACCCCCGGCCCACCAGGCCACCCACAGCCGCCCCACACCCGGGGCGGCTTTTTTCATCTTGCATCGGGTGTGCAGATTTTGAATAAAAAATGAGCGCAAGAACCTGTTCAAGCTCTTTTCAGGGATCGCATTGGAGTGCAATCGGGATGAGTGGATGCTTCGGATGCGCCGCATGGGCTCGTGCCCATGCAAGCAGCCGGGGCGTTCAATCACCCGATTTCACTCCAACCCTTCGGGCAAGTGCCTTGCCGGGCGGTCTGCGGCGTTGCGGCGCTTGTGGATAGCCGGGCTATCCACTGCGCCCCGTGCCTTGCATCCCATCCCGGCAAGGTACTTGTGCGGCCCTGAAAAGAGCTTGAACAGGTTCTTAGGCTTACAGATAAAGCGCAACAAGCTATGACTTTGGTAGCAATCATTCTGGCCACCCTGGCCGCTGGTATTGGCAGTGTGTGGCTGGCCGCCTTGCTCATGCGGCTGGGCCTGGGCGGGCGGGGCGACAGCGTAGGCCCGCAGCACCTGCTCAGTCTGGCGGCGGGCGCTTTGCTGGCCACGGCCTTCATGCACCTGCTGCCCGAGGCGTTCGAGAGCCAGGCGGGTGCGCACGACCTGTTTGCCACCTTGCTGGTGGGTGTGGTGTTTTTCTTTTTGCTGGACAAGGCCGAGCTGTGGCATCACGGGCACGAGCACAGCCACGCGGGGCCTGCCCCGCACAGCCACGCCCATCACGATCACGGCCATGACCACGGCCATGCGCACCACCACGGCACCCGCTCGGGCGGCTGGGCGGTGCTCACGGGCGACAGCGTGCATTGTTTTGGCGACGGCATCCTGATCGCCTCGGCCTTCATGGCCGACATCCGCCTGGGCGTGATCGCTGCCGTGTCGGTGCTGGCGCATGAGGTGCCCCACCACATGGGCGACCTGGTGGTGCTGCGCCAGACCAGCCCCAACCGCCGCATGGCGCTGGTCAAGGTGTCGCTGGCGGGTGCGGTGACGGCGCTGGGCGGCGTGGTGGGCTATTTTCTGGTGGGGCAGTTGCAGGACTTCTTGCCCTACTTTCTCGCCGTGGCGTCGAGCAGCTTTGTGTACGTGGCGCTGGCCGATTTGATTCCCCAACTGCAAAAACGCCTGACAGCGCGCGAAACCGTGCTGCAGATTGCCTGGCTGATTGCGGGCATGGCGGTGGTCACGCTGGTGAGCGGGGCGGCGCACGCGCACTGATGCACTTGACCTGGCTCAAGGCTGTGCCAGACGGTTCTGCCATGCTGGGGGCATGAACGCACCGCACGCCACCACCGTCTCCCTGGGCCTGCTCGCTCAGCCCACGCGCTTCCTGTTCTTCACCGGCAAGGGCGGAGTGGGCAAGACCTCGCTGTCCACCGCCGCGGCCATCGCCCTCGCTGACGCTGGCCGACAGGTGCTGCTGGTCAGCACCGATGCGGCCTCCAATCTGGATGAAATGCTGGGCGTGCCGCTGTCCAACCAGCCAGTAGCTGTGCCGGGGGCGCCGGGGCTGTACATGCTCAATATCGACCCCGACACGGCCGCTGAGGCCTATCGTCAGCGCGTGCTGGCACAGCTAGAGGCCACGGCCACCAGCGACGAGCGTGCCACCGTGCGGGAGCAGCTCTCGGGTGCCTGCACCACCGAGATTGCGGCGTTCGACGAATTTGCGGCATTGCTGGCCAGCGAGGGCGATGCGGCGGGCCACCGTTTCGACCATGTGGTGTTCGACACCGCACCCACCGGCCACACGCTGCGCCTGCTGAGCCTGCCCAAGGCCTGGACCGGGTTTCTGGCGGGCAACGACCGGGGGGCGTCGTGCCTGGGCCCGCACTCGGGGCTCAAGATGCAGGAGGCACGCTTCAACGCCGCTCTGACCGCGCTGAGCGACCCGGCCCTGACCACCGTGGTGCTGGTCACCCGCCCCGACCCCCGTCCCATGCAGGAGGCAGCCCGCACTGCGCGCGAGCTGCGCTCCCTGGGTCTGGCCAACCAACGCCTGGCCATCAACGGCGTGTTCCATGCCAACCAGCCGGGACAGGACGCGATTGCCGACGCCATTGAGGCGCTCGGCCGTGAGGCTGTGGACCAGATGCCGGATGCGCTTGCGCAGCTGCCGCGCGACGAGGTACCGCTGCGTCCCTTCGACACGGTGGGTTTGCCTGCGTTGCGGGCCTTGTTGGGCGGGGGCGACGTACCGAGGACCTTGCCCCCTGCGGCCGCTGGTGTTTCGCTAGAGGCCGAACCCCTGTCGTCCCTGGCCGACGCGCTGGCCGCCAAGGGCCATGGCCTGATCATGGTGATGGGCAAGGGCGGTGTGGGCAAGACCACCATTGCCGCCGCACTGGCCGTGGGCCTGGTACGCCGGGGGCACAGCGTGCACCTCACCACCACCGACCCGGCGGCCCATGTGCAAAGCCAGCTGGACGGCACCCTGCCGGGGCTGAGGGTGGGGCGCATCGACCCGCAGACTGAAACCCAGGCCTACATCGACAAGATCATGGCCACGCGCGGCAAGGCGCTGGACGACGCGGGCCGTGCCCTGCTGCTCGAAGACCTGCAGTCGCCCTGCACCGAAGAGGTGGCTGTGTTCCACGCGTTCAGCCGCGTGGTGAACGAAGCCCGCAGCGCCTTTGTGGTGCTCGACACGGCGCCCACGGGCCACAGCCTGCTGCTGATGGATGCCACCGGCGCCTACCACCGGCAGATGACGCAGCAGTACGAAGGCAGCGCGAACTCCAAACACATCATCACGCCGCTGATGCGCCTGCAGGACGCCGACATGACCCATGTGGTCATCGTCACGCTGCCTGAAGTCACGCCCGTGAGCCAGGCCGCCGCGCTGCAGGACGACCTGCGCCGCGCCCGCATCGAGCCCTGGGCCTGGGTCATCAACAAAAGCGTGGCGGCCACGGGCACCAGCGACCCGCTGCTGCAGGCCCGATTGGTGGGCGAGCAGCAGCAGGCCGCACGCATTGCCAACGGCCTGGCGCAGCGTACCTACGTGCTGCCCTGGCTGGCGACACCGCCCGTCGGGGTGGAGGCGTTGGGGAGGCTGGTGGCCCCGCAACTCCCGCAGTGACAGGGGATCTGCTATCTTATTGATAGCTTCGCAGGCATATGGAATTGGCGCTAGCGGCCCAAATGACCAAAAAAATCCCCTAGAGGCCTTCAAGGGCCTGTGAGAGCCTGCGGGGACCTGTTATTAACGCGCCAGTTCCTCGCGCACGGCCGCCACCTGCCGCCGCGACACCGCCAGCAGTTCGGTCGATCCTTGCAGCCGCACGGCCCAGCCTTCGCCCTCTTCGGGGTCGTAGTGCTTCTCCAAAGCGCGCACGGCGCGGCGTGCGACGAGTGCATTGCGGTGGATGCGCAGAAAACGCGGCGCAAACTTGGTTTCCAGCTCGCTGAGCGAGCCGTCCATGATGTAGCTGCGCGTGGTGGTGCGCACGGTCACGTACTTCTGCTCGGCCTTGAAGTACAGCACCTCGGTCAGGGGCAGGCGTTCGGTGCGGCCCCGATCCTGGATCAGCAGGGTCTCGCCCTCGGGCAGTCCGGGCGCGACGCTGAGCGCGGCGGGGCGGCTGGTGCGCTGCACCTTGGCCAGGGCCTGTTGCAGGCGCTCGCGGCGCACAGGCTTTGTGAGGTAGTCCACGGCGTCCAGTTCGAACGCGCTCACGGCGTGGTCCGCATGGGCCGTCACAAACACCACGGCCGGGGGTTGGGGCAGGGCCTGCAGTGCATGGGCCAGCGCCAGACCATCCTGCCCGGGCATGTGGATATCCAGCAGCACCAGGTCAAACGCGCGGCCGCCCGTGGGACTCAGCAGTGCCATAGTCTCGGCGGCGTTGGAGGCCTCGGCCACGGTGCAGCGCTGGATGTCCGAGCAGTCGGACAGCAGGGTGCGCAAGCGGCTGCGCGCCAGGGCTTCGTCGTCAACGATCAGGATGTTCATGGGGTTTGGAGGGGGTAGGTTCGGTGGGCGCGACCACGCCACGGCGGGAGTTGCCCCGCAGGTCGCCACGCCCCCGCGGTGTAGTGCGCTGGCGGGACGCAGGGGTAGGGTCGGCAGCGGGCAGGGTGATGCGCACCTGGTACAGCCCGTCCTGCACGCCAGCGGTGAATTCGCCCTGCACGTCGTGCAGCAAGGCCAGCCGCGCACGCACGTTGGCCAGTGCGATGCCATGGCCCCGGGTGCTGGGCTCGTCGTGCTTGCCTGCTCGGCTTTCTTTGGGGGGCAGGGTGTTGGTGATGCGCACGACCACGCGGTTGCCGCGCAGCTCGGTCAGCACGCGCAGCTTGCCGCCCCGGGCGCTGGGCTCCACGCCATGTTTGACAGCGTTTTCCACCAGCGGCTGCAGCAGCAGCGGGGGCAGGCGCGCGCTGTCGGTGCGCGGGTCCAGGTTCCATTGCACTTGCAGGCGGTTGCCAAAGCGCACCTGCTCGATGCCCAGGTAGCGCCGCGCCAGCGTGATCTCCTCGGCCAGCGTGGTGGATTCGCCCTGCTCGACGAGGGCCACGCGGAACAGGTCCGACAAGTCTTCGAGCAGCGACTCGGCCTTGGCGGGCTCCTCACGCACCAGCGCAATGGCGCTGTTGAGCGTGTTGAACAAGAAATGCGGGCGGATGCGCGACTGCAGCTCCGACAGGCGCGCCGTGGTGGCGGCCGGGGTGCGCCCCCGGGCACGCAGCACCAGCGCGGCCACCAGCATGGCCGCCAGCAACGCGCCCGTGGCGGCGCTGGCCAGCCAAGGGGGTGATGCGGACAGGCCCACCAGCGCCAGCATGGCGCAGGCATAGACCCCGGCCACGGCGCCCAGCAGCACCCCGGCGGCATATTGCTGGGCGGTGGACAGGCGCTGCAGCAGCGTCTTGAGGCTGCAGGCCGTGATCAGCCACACCAGCGTGGCCGGCAGCGCACCGCCCGTCAGCAGCGCCAGGCTACTCAGCCATTCGACGGGGGTACTGACGCCATACATGGCGCCCACGCCGACCACCACCTCCACAAACAGCACGGCCCGCAGCACCACACCCACCTGGCAGGCATCGAACACCAGGGCCCGCCCACGTGGCGGCTGCCCGCCCGGCCCGGCTCCAGCGGCTGCCCGCACGCTGCGCGCAGGCCTGTCTGGCAGGGCGGAATCTGGCGGCTGGGGCGGGGTCGATAAAATTTGCGTATCTTGCATTGCGGCATCCGGACAATCCGGGTGTCTGAACCACCGGATTATTGCCCTCCTTATGTCCAATTCCCAAGCCATTGGCTCGGCCGCTGCGCCATCCCACAACCAGCTCGACACCAAGGCCCAGGCCTGGTCAGCCCTGTTCTCCGAGCCCATGAGCGATCTGGTCAAGCGCTACACCTCCAGCGTGTTCTTCGACAAGCGCCTGTGGCAGGCCGACATTGCAGGCAGCCTGGCGCACGCCGAGATGCTGGCCGCGCAGGGCATCATCTCTGCCTCCGACCACGCCTCCATCCAGCGCGGCATGGCGCAGATCAGCTCCGAGATCGAGTCCGGCGCCTTCGAATGGAAGCTGGACCTGGAAGACGTGCACCTGAACATCGAAGCCCGCCTGACCCAGCTGGTGGGCGATGCCGGCAAGCGCCTGCACACCGGCCGCAGCCGCAACGACCAGGTGGCCACCGACGTGCGCCTGTGGCTGCGCGGTGAGATCGACCTGATTGGCGACCTGCTGAAGGAACTGCAGGTGTCGCTGGTGGACGTGGCTGAGCAGAACGTCGAAGTGATCCTGCCCGGCTTCACCCACCTGCAGGTGGCCCAGCCCGTGAGCTTCGGCCACCACATGCTGGCCTATGTGGAAATGTTCAAGCGCGACGCCGAGCGCATGGCCGACGTGCGCCGCCGCACCAATGTGCTGCCGCTGGGCAGCGCAGCCCTGGCCGGCACCACCTACCCGCTGGACCGCGAACGCGTCGCAAAGACGCTGGGCATGGTGGATGCGAACGGGGCCCCCGTGGTCTGCCAGAACAGCCTCGACGCCGTGAGCGACCGTGACTTCGCCATCGAATTCACCGCCGCCGCCAGCCTGTGCATGGTGCATGTGAGCCGCCTGTCCGAAGAACTCATCATCTGGATGAGCCAGAACTTCGGCTTCATCAAGATCGCCGACCGTTTCACCACGGGCTCGTCGATCATGCCGCAGAAGAAGAACCCCGACGTGCCCGAACTCGCGCGGGGCAAGACCGGCCGCGTGGTCGGCCACCTGATGGGCCTGATCACCCTGATGAAGGGCCAGCCCCTGGCCTACAACAAGGACAACCAGGAAGACAAGGAGCCGCTGTTCGACACGGTGGACACGCTCAAGGACACGCTGCGCATCTTTACCGAAATGGTCGGTGGCCAGCTGAACCCTGCCACGGGCAAGAAAGAGGGCGGCATCACTGTCAACGCCCAGGCCATGGAGCAGGCCGCGCTCAAGGGCTACGCCACCGCCACTGACCTGGCCGACTACCTGGTCAAAAAGGGCCTGCCCTTCCGCGACGCGCACGAAACCGTGGCCCACGCCGTGAAGGCGGCCACCACCCATGCGTGTGACCTGTCAGAGCTGCCCCTGACCGTGTTGCAGGGCTTTCACCCGCAGATCGAGAAGGACGTGTACGAATGCCTGAGCCTGCGCGGCTCGCTCAATGCCCGCAACACGCTGGGTGGTACGGCCCCGGCCCAGGTGCGTGCCCAGCTGGCCCGCCACCGCGCCCGCCTGGCCTGATCCTTGCACCGCCGCTTGACCTTCTACCCTGGAGCTTTTTCATGACAACTTCTCGCCGCAGCCTGCTGTCCCGCCTTGTGCGCACCAGTGCTTTTGTGGGGGCCGCACTGGCCGTGGGCCTGGCGTCTGCCCAGCAGGCCAAGCCCATCCGCCTGCTGGTGGGTTTTCCGCCCGGCGGTGGCACGGACGCCATTGCGCGCACCTTGTCCGAGAAGCTCAAGGACGAGCTGGGCCAGCCCGTGGTGGTCGAAAACCGCCCGGGCGCGGGCGGCCAGATTGCCGCGCAGGCCCTCAAGGCCTCGGCGCCCGACGGCACCACGCTGTTCCTCACGCACGACCACACCATCTCTATCCTGCCCCAGGTGGTGAAGAACCCGGGCTACGAACCTGCGCGCGACTTTGTGGCGGTGGGCGGTTTTGCTACCTTCGTGAACGCGTTTGCGGTGTCGGGCGGCACGCCGGCCAAGTCGTTCACCGAGTACGTGGGCTGGGTCAAGACCTCGGGCGGTGGCAAAGGGGCGGTGGGCATTCCCGCCCCGGCGTCCACGCCGGAGTTCCTGGTCAAGCTGATCGGGCAGAAGTACCAGCTGGACCTGGTGTCCGCACCCTACCGGGGCAGCGCACCCATGATGGCCGACATGCTGGGCAACCAGATCAGCGCGGGCGTGGCCTCGGTGCAAGACTTTATGGAGAACCACAAGGCCGGCAAGGTGCGCGTGGTGGGCGTGCTGGGCACCAAGCGCCAGGCCTCCATGCCCGACGTGCCCACGTTCGACGAGATGGGCCTCAAGGGCTTTGAAGACCTGCCGTACTACGGCATCTACGCACCCACCGGCACGCCGCAAAAGTTCATCACCGACTTCTCGAACGCTCTGGCCAAGGTCGTGGCCCAGCCCGACGTGCGCGAACACCTGACTGCCATGGGCCTGACGGTGGGCTACATGTCGCCCCAGCAGCTGGCCACGCGCGAGAAGGCCTACACCGAAGCCTGGACGCGCATCATCAAGACCAGCGGGTTTGTGGCGCAGTAAGGCCCGTCCAGCGGGCGGCTGGTTATACACCCGACCCCGCCCGGATTCGCAGCGCGGGCGGTGCGTCCCCTGAGGGGACAACATGAGGCCCTTGGCCCGACCGCCCTGGATGCCATCCAAGCGGCCAGCGACCCCGCATTCTTCACTGGCTGGGCTGCACAGACCATGGCACCATCCGGCACCTTCCCCGGACCTCATTCATGCCCACCAGCCGCCTCCCTTCGAACTGGATCCATCACCGGTACCTGCCCCTCGCGGTGGGTGTGTGCAGCAGCACACTGGCGGCCTTGCTGGCCTGGGTGGTCATCGACATCTCCCACACCAAGGCGCGTGCCGAGATTGCCGCGCAGGCGCAGAGCCATCTGCTGCAGATCCGCGACCGCCTGGACCGGCAATTGCAGAGCACGCTGTCGGTGCCCGAAACGGTGTCGGCCTTCATCGCTGCACAAGGCAGCATGTCGCCCGACATCTTTGCCACCGTGGTGGGCCGCCTGCTGGAGCACCAGCGCAATATCCGCAACCTGGCCCTGGCGCCCGACAACGTCATCAGCGACGTGTACCCGCGCGTGGGCAATGAGCGGGCGATTGGCCTGCGGTACCTGGACAACCCGCAGCAGCGCGGCGCGGTGGAGCGGGCCATCCAGACCCGCCGCACGGTCGTTGCGGGCCCCATTCCTCTGGTGCAAGGGGGGCTCGGCATCATCAGCCGCACGCCGGTGTTTCTGGCGCATCCGCCGGGGCGCGCACCGGTGGGCGAGCCCCGTTACTGGGGCATCGTGTCGCTCACCGTCAATGCCGACACCCTGTTCGCCGATGTGGGCCTGAACTCCGATCAGATGGGCTTTCAGGTGGCGGCGCGCGGCCTGGACGCCATGGGCGCGCAGGGCGCGGTGTTCATCGGCCGATCCCAGTTGTTCGACGAGGAGCCCGCCACGCTCGATGTGCCTTTGCCGGGGGGCGGCAGCTGGATCTTGGGCGCGGTCCCCACCGGCGGTTGGGGGGCGGCAGGCCGCGCACCCGTGCTGGTGGTGATGCTGGCCTATGCGTTTGCGCTGGTGCTGGGGCTGTTGAGCGCGCGGCTGGTGCGCGCCCACCAGCAGGTATTGGCCTTGGCCAGCCATGACCGCCTGACAGGCTTGCCCAATCGGCGCTTGTTTGAAGACCGCTTGTCGCAGGCGGTGCTGACGGCCTACCGTGACCACCGTGCGGGCGCGTTGTTGCTGGTGGACCTGGATGGCTTCAAGGCCGTGAACGACAGTCTGGGGCACGGCAGTGGGGACCAGGTGCTGGTGCGTGTGGCGCAGCGTCTGGCCGGACTGGCGCGCGCCAATGACACCGCCGCCCGCCTGGGCGGCGACGAATTTGCCCTGGTGCTGAACGCCGTGGCGTCCCCAGAGGCTGCCATGGAAATGGCCCAGAAGGTATTGGCAGCGCTGGTGGCGCCCATCGGACTGGACAGTGGCCAACACGTGCTGACCGGCGCAAGCATCGGGGTGGCGTTGTTCCAGGGCCCTGCGGTGGAGTCGATGCCGGCGCTCATGGACCGGGCGGACCGGGCGCTGTACACCAGCAAGCGCAGCGGCAAAGGGCTGGCGATACTGGCCGAAGCCCCCGGAGCTGCAGAGCCGCCGCAGGAAACCTCAGCGCCACCGGCGTGAGAAGCGGTTTTCGCAAATATCAAATAAAAATAGCTGCAAGCGCTAGTGCATAAAGCGTTTGCAGCTATATTTTTAGGAGCGTAGGCTGTCGCGAGGCTGCCGTTCAGCCCGCAACCCGGTCACAGCATGGCCGTGCGCTGCTGCTCCGCGCGCGATGCGCCAATGGCGGTCTCCACCTTTTTGACCTCTTCGGGCGGGGGCAGCACGGCAGGCATGCCCAGGGCCTGAATGGCCAGCTCGCGGCACCAGCCCTTGGTGTGGTACAGGTGGTGGTCCTCGTCTTTTTCCACGGCCTTGTGCGCCACTTTGAGGGTGTGGCCCACATCGCCCGTGGCCACCTTGGCCACCTGGCCCAGCAGCTCCCAGTTGGCATGGTCCTTGGTTTCGGCATGCACCACACATTCGCAGGCCACCAGCTGTGCGGCGTCTGGCGTGCCCGACTTTTTGGCCAGCTGCATCGCCTGGACCAGGGACGTCCCAATGTGCTTGACCACGGCCCGTGTGGGCGACTGCGCATCGGGGTCCAGGCCCAGGGCATCGCAGATGCCGCGCACCACGTTCTGGTGCGCCAGTGTTTCTTCCAGATAGCCTTCCCATTCCTTCTTCAGGTCGGGGTTGATGGCGCAGGTGAGGGCGGTGCGGTACACCTGTTCGCCGCCGAGTTCGGTCTCCATCATCTGCAGGACGAGGTCGTCGAGTTGATGGCTGTCGTAGTGGCTTTTGGGCATGGTGACTCCTTGGGGGTGGGTAAACAAAAGGGGGCGATGCGGTCAGGCCAGGGTGCGTACCTGGGGTTCGCGGTCCCACTGGCGGGTCTGAGCGGCGGCGATGAAGCCCTGCGCATCGGCCGGGTCCACCACGCCTGCATCGGGCTCGATGCCACCGGCCTGCAGGATGGCCCGCGTGCCCTTGCAGGCGGCAATGGCCTTGAGGTGGCCGAACGCGTCGCGGAACCAATCCACGGCCGCCGCCTCCTTGGCCAGCTGTGCGCCCATGTCGGGCGACAGGATGGAGGCCACGGCGTCAAACACTGCCGACGGGGTGCCCGCCAGCTGGCCGTCGGCGGGCAGCAGCGTGCCGTCTTTCAGCACGGCGCCGCCCACCTTGGTCGCGACGATCTTCACGGTGGCGCCCACCTTCTCCAGTGCCTTGCGCAGGTTGGCCACCGAGGCGCCGTTGGAACCATCGGCCACCAGGATGCCGATGCACCGGCCCTGCAGCGTGGGCTTCATGCGGTCGATGATGCGCAGCGCGGGCGACAGGGGCAGGTCCTGCACCGGCTCGGTGGTCGCAGGGGCCGGCGGCAGGGTTTGCAGACCCAGGCCGTCGGCCACGCGCTGGGCCAGGTCGGCGTCCACATGCAGCAGATGGCCCACCACGGCTTCGCGCACATGGGGTGTGCCCACCTTGGACAGCTCGAACACCAGCGCCGACGCCATGTGCGCCTGCTCCAGCGGGCTCTGGCTGCGGTAGAACATGCGCGCCTGGCTGTAGTGGTCGGCAAAGCTCTCGGGGCGCACGCGGCCCTTCACGCCATCGTCGGCCTGGGCAACGTGGCGAAAGCCTTGCGCCAGCGAGGCGCGGGGCGTGTCGCCTTGCAGGCTGCTCGGCTCGTAGTTGACGCGGCCCTTGGGCACCTGCATCTGCATGTGGCCGTCGCGCTGCATGTGGTGGAACGGGCACTTGGGCGCATTGATGGGGATCTGCGCAAAGTTGGGTCCGCCCAGGCGCGACAGCTGCGTGTCCAGGTACGAGAACAGCCGGCCCTGCAGCAGTGGGTCGTTGCTGAAGTCGATGCCCGGCGGCACATTGGCGGGGCAGAACGCCACCTGCTCGGTCTCGGCAAAAAAGTTGTCGGGCCAGCGGTTGAGCACCATGCGGCCGACGGGCTGCAGTGGCACCAGTTCTTCCGGGATGAGCTTGGTGGGGTCGAGGTGGTCAAAGGGAAAGCGCTGGGCGTCTTCCTCGGTGAACAACTGCACCGACAGCTCCCACTCAGGGAAGTCGCCCGCCTCGATGGACTCGAACAGGTCGCGCCGGTGGAAGTCGTTGTCGGCCGACTGCAGCTTGACCGCCTCGTCCCACACGGTGGACTGGATGCCCAGCTTGGGCCGCCAGTGGAACTTCACAAACGTGCTCTCGCCCGCCGCGTTGAGCAGGCGGAAGCTGTGCACGCCAAAGCCTTCCATCATGCGCAGGCTGCGCGGGATGGTGCGGTCGCTCATGGCCCACATGATCATGTGCATGCTTTCGGGCATCAGCGAGACAAAGTCCCAGAAGGTGTCGTGCGCGCTGGCGGCCTGCGGAAAGCCCCGGTCGGGCTCCATCTTTACCGCGTGAACGAGGTCCGGGAACTTCATCGCGTCCTGAATGAAGAACACGGGGATGTTGTTGCCCACCAGGTCCCAGTTGCCTTCGGGCGTGTAGAACTTGACGGCAAAGCCGCGCACATCGCGCGGTGTGTCCACCGAGCCTGCGCCACCGGCCACGGTGGAAAAGCGGGTGAATACAGGGGTCTGCACGCCGATCTCGGTCAGCACCTTGGCGGTGGTGTACTTTTTGAGCGAGTGCGTGAGTTCAAAGAAGCCGTGGGCTGCCGTGCCCCGGGCGTGCACGATGCGCTCGGGAATGCGTTCATGGTCAAAGTGGGTGATCTTCTCGCGCAGGATGAAGTCTTCCAGCAGCGCAGGGCCGCGAGGCCCCGCACGCAGCGAGTTCTGGTTGTCGGCGACCGGAATGCCCTGCTGCGTGGTCAGTACCGGGTGCTTGCCGCCAGCCTGTTGCTGCAGTTCGCCCGCGTTGCCGCGAAAGTTGTCGGACTGGGTGGAAGAGGGCAGGGCAGACGGCGATTTGTGAGCCGCGCTGCGCGAGGTAGGGGGTCGTGCCATGGGCGCTCCTGAGGGTGCGTGGGGTAAAACGAAGCCGTCATCTTTGGGCGCTGAGCAGGGGCAGCGGGTAGGACATGGCCCCATCGGTACGTCGTCATGCGCAGGAGATGCCCGCTGGCCCGGTCGATACGTAAGTGCTTGCAACACACACCCGTGCGACATGGCACTTTGTTACGCTTGCCGGTTCCTTCGGAGGGGATAGCGTGAACGCAAAACAATGGATGTTGGCCGCCAGCCTGTCTCTGGTGGCCTGGGGGGCGCAGGCCCTGCAGATCACCAGCTTTTCGCCCCAGGGCGAGGTGGCGCGCGTGCGCCAGGTGGTGGCCAAGTTCGATAGCGCTGCAGTCAATTTTGGCGACCCCAAGGCGCCCGCGCCGCTGAGCCTGAGCTGCAGTGACGCCAGCGTGACCAAGGGCACGGGCCGCTGGACCGGCGAGCGCGAGTGGGTGTTCGACTTTGAGCGCGACCTGCCGCCGGGCGTGCGCTGCACCGCCAGCGTCAAGCCAGGCTTCAAATCGGCCGCTGGCGCAGAGCTGACGGGCGCCAAAAGCTATCAGTTCAATAGCGGCGGGCCGTTTGTGCAGAACCTCCGCCCCAGCACCTACGAGCAGATCGACGAGGAGCAGTTCTTTGTGCTGTTCCTCAATGGTGCTGCCACCACGGCCAGCGTGCAGGCCAATGTGTGGTGCACGGCCGAAGGCGTGGGCGAGCGCATCCCCGTGCGCCTGATCGAAGGGGCCCAGCGCGCCGAGATCCTCAAGGGCCTGGGCCTGGAGAAAGACGCTGCACGCGATCCCTTGTCCTTTGCCACGCTGGCCTGCAACCGCCGGTTCACCTCGGGCTCGCGCATGCAGCTGGTGTTTGGCAAGGGTGTGGCAACCCCCAGCGGGGTGGCCAACACGGTGGAACGGCGCTTCGACTTCAAGGTGCGCGAGCCGTTCTCGGCCGAGTTCAACTGCGAGCGTGAAAACGCCCAGGCGGCCTGCCTGCCCATCCGGCCGATGATGCTGTCGTTCAATTCGCCCGTGCCGCGCAAGCTGGCCGCAGCCATTCGCCTGAAGTCCGCCAAGGAAACCCTCAAGCCCCAGATCGACGGCGGGACAGAAGGCGCGCAGGCCGATGCCGTGGTCAACAGCCTGCAGTTCAATGCGCCGCTGGCCGAGAACACGGCCTTCACCATCGAGCTGCCCAAGGACTTCAAGGACGCCTCGGGCCGCCCGCTGCGTAATGTGGACAACTTCCCGCTCAAGGTGTCCACCGGCGGCATGCCGCCGCTCGCCAAGTTTGCTGCGGCGCCGTTTGGCATCGTGGAGCGTTTTGCCGAAGGCCCCGCGTCCGACAACCCGCCTGCGCTGCTGCCCGTAACGCTGCGCAACGTGGAGGCTGCCCTGCGTGTGCAGGGCCTGCAGGCGGGCACTGCCACAGCCAGCGCGCCAGCGGGCAAGGTGAGCACGCTCAAGCCCCGCACCGACGCGGACATCATTGCCTGGTTCCGCAAGGTGCAGCGCTACGACAACTATGTGGTGAACCGCAAGCAGGCGCGCCAGGACGTGACCGGCCCCCTGCCCAAGGTGCTGGATGACGACAAGGAGTACGTGCAGTCGCGCATGCTGTCGCTGCTGGCGGGCAAGGGCGGCGTCAAGACGCTGGACCTGCCCAAGCCCGCGAGCAACGACCCGCGTCCGTTCGAGGTGGTGGGCATTCCGCTCACGCCCGGCTTCCATGTGGTGGAGATCGCGTCGCAAAAGCTCGGCGCCTCGCTGCTGGATGACCGCCATGGCGAAGGCCGCACGATGTACGTGCGCACCTCGGCGCTGGTGACCAACCTGGGGGTGCATTTCAAGCTCGGCCGCGAAAACGCCATGGCCTGGGTCACCACGCTGGACAAGGGCCAGCCCGTGCAGGGCGCCACGGTGCGCGTGTCGGACTGCCGGGGCAACGAACTGGCCAACGCCACCACCGATGCCCAGGGCATAGCCCGCATCGAAGGGCTATCGCCCGAGCCGCCGGGCTGCAATTCTAATTCTGAGGAGGAGGTCGGCCAGTCGTACTTTGTGAGCGCCCGCCACAAGGGGGTTGATGGCGTGGAAGACATGGCCTTCACCTGGAGCGACTGGCAGCGTGGCATCGAGCCCTGGCGCTTCAACGTGCCCACCAGCCGGTCTCCATCGCCGGACGAGCGCGCCCACACGATCTTTGACCGCACGCTGTTCCGTGCGGGCGAAACCGTGTCCATGAAGCATCTGCTGCGCGCCGAAACGCGCCAGGGCTTTGCTCTGTCCGCATCGCGCCCCGACACCCTCGTCATCACCCACCTGGGCAGCGGCCAGCAGTTCACCCAGCCTCTGGCCTGGCGCAGCACGGCCACGGGCGGGCTCAGTGCGCAAAGCACTTTTGCCATTCCGCCCGCCGCCAAGCTGGGCGTGTACCAGGTTGAACTGGCGGGTAACGGCACCGTCAACGGCAGCTTGGCGTCCGGCTCGTTCCGGGTGGAGGAGTTCCGCCTGCCGGTGCTGGAAGGCCGCATTGCCCCGGTCGATAAAAAGGCGCTGGTGCGCGTGCGCTCGGTGCCCACCGATGTGCAGATCAACTATGTGGCCGGTGGCGGGGCGGCCAACCTGCCGGTGCGCGTGTCGGCCCTGGTGCGCGGCAAGTCCCTGGAGTTCAGCGACTATGACACCTTCCGCTTCAGCCCGCCCCGCAAGCGCGAGCAGAGCAATGCCAACAGCGACGACGAAGAAGCCTCCGCCAGCCAGGACGCGCGCGTGATTGCCGACAAGCTGCCCCTCACGCTGGACAAGAACGGTGCGGGCAAGGTCACCATCGACAACGTACCCCAGGCCCGCCAGCCGCAGGAGCTGCTGCTGGAGGCCACCTATGCCGACCCCAATGGCGAGGTGCAGACCCTGCGCAGCACGCAGACGCTGTGGCCCGCCGGTGTGGTCGCGGGCATCAAGACCGAAGGCTGGGTGTCTGCGCGCCAGAAGATTCGCTTCCAGGCGCTGGCGCTGCAGCACAACGGCAAGCCGGCGGCCGACACCTCGCTGCAGGTGCAGGCGGTGGCACGCATCACCACCACCACGCGCAAGCGCATGGTGGGCGGCTTCTACAGCTACGACAACCAGACCGAAACCAAAGACCTGGGCACGCTGTGCACCGGCAAGAGCGACGCACGCGGCCTGCTGCTGTGCGAGGCCAAGCTCGACGAGGCGGGCGAGGTGGAACTGGTGGCCACGGCCACCGACAAAGACGGCAACACCAGCGTGGCCGCGTCGTCGGTATGGGTGACGCGCCAGGGCGAGCTGTGGTTTGGCGGCGAAGACCATGACCGCATCGATCTGCTGGCCGAGAAAAAGAGCTACCAGCCCGGCGAGACCGCCAAGTTCCAGGTGCGCATGCCGTTCCGCTTTGCCACGGCCCTGGTGGCGGTGGAGCGCGAAGGCATCATCGATACGCAGGTGGTGCAGCTCAACGGCCAGGACCCCACGGTGAGCCTGAAGGTGCAGCCCGACTGGGGTCCCAACGTGTACGTGAGCGTGCTGGCCCTGCGCGGCCGCCTGCGCGAGGTGCCGTGGTACAGCTTCTTCACCTGGGGCTTCAAGGCGCCGCGCGAGTGGTGGAACTCGTTCTGGTACGAAGGCAAGGAATACCAGGCACCCACGGCGCTGGTGGATCTGTCCAAGCCCGCCTATCGCCTGGGTGTGGCCGAAATCCGCGTGGGCACGCAGGCCCACCAGATCGATGTGAAGGTGCAGGCCGACAAGGAGAGCTATGCCGTGCGCGGCAAGGCCCAGGTCACCATCACCGCCACGCTGCCCGGCGGCAAGCCCGCCGCCAATGCCGAAGTGGCCCTGGCCGCTGTGGACCAGGCGCTGCTGGAGCTGATGCCCAACAACAGCTGGAGCCTGCTCGAAGCCATGCTGCAGCGCCGCAGCTGGGGCGTGGAGACCTCGACCGCGCAGATGGAAATCATCGGCCGGCGCCACTACGGCAAAAAGGCCGTGCCTGCTGGCGGCGGCGGCGGCAAGTCGCCCACGCGCGAGTTGCTGGACACCCTGCTGCTGTGGGAGCCCGCACTCAAGCTCGATGCCAACGGCCAGGCCAAGGTGACCGTGCCGCTCAACGATGCGCTGACCACCTTCAAGATCGTGGCCGTGGCCGATGCTTCCACCGGCCTGTTCGGCACGGGCAGCACCAGCATCCGCGCCACGCAGGACCTGCAGATCATCAGCGGCCTGCCGCCGCTGGTGCGTGAGGACGACCAGTTCCGTGCCCAGCTCACGCTGCGCAACACCACCAAGGCCGCCATGAAGGTGGAGGTGGCGCCGCGCGCCACGCTGCTGGACCTGAAGCCCCAGACCATCGACATCCCGGCCGGAGAGGCACGTGAGGTGGCCTGGGATGTGACGGCCCCTGCGCAGCTGGCGCAAACGCGCGCCGAGGCCATCCTGTGGGAGATCGAAGCCAAGGACCAGGTCAGCGGCGCCCGCGATGCCCTGAAGGCCCGCCAGCGCATCGTGCAGGCGGTGCCGCTCACGGTGCAGCAGGCCACGCTGGTGCAGGTGGACGGTAGCTACAACCTCGACGTGAACCCACCCGCCGACGCATTGCCCGGCCGGGGCGGCCTCAAGATGTCGCTGCAACCCAAGCTGGCCGAAGGCCTGCCCGGCGTGCGCGACTGGTGGGCCCGCTACCCGTTTGCCTGCCTGGAGCAAAAGACCAGCAAGGCCGTGGGCCTGCGCGACGGCGCGTTGTGGCAGACCGTGGTGGCGCAGTTGCCCACCTACCTCGACAGCGATGGCCTGGCCAATTACTTCCCGCCGCGCGACGGCGATACCAACCGGGGCAGCGACACCCTCACGGCCTATGTGCTGGCCGCCACGCACGAGGCCGCCAGCATCAACCCCGCGTTTGCTCTGCCCGATGAAGCCCGCGCGCCCATGGAGCGTGGCCTGATCGCGTTTGTGGAAGGCCGCATCCAGCGCAACTTCTGGAGCCCGCGCAAGGACCTGGACATGCGCAAGGTGGCCGCGCTCGAAGCGCTGTCGCGCTACGGCAAGGCCCAGAGCCGCATGGTGAGCAGCATCACCATCGCGCCCAACCAGTGGCCCACCCACACGGTGATCGACTGGGTGAATGTGCTCAAGCGCGTGGCCGATGTGCCCGAGCGCGACAAGCGCCTGGCCGAGGCGATGCAGATCCTGCGCGGCCGCCTGTCGTTCCAGGGCACCAAGCTCATCTTCAGCAACGAGCAGGACGACTACTGGTGGTGGCTGATGCAGAACGGCGACGTGAACACCGCCCGCCTGATGCTGGCCGTGATGGACGACCCGGCCTGGAAGGACGACATGGGCCGCCTGGCCAACGGCTTCATCAGCCGCCAGCAGGCGGGTGCCTGGCACACCACCACGGCCAACCTGTGGGGCGGCCTGGCGCTGGAAAAATTCAGCGCCAAGTTCGAGGCCACACCGGTGTCTGGCACCACCAAGGCCAGCATGGGTGGCAACACCGCCAGCGTGGACTGGAGCAAGGTCGATCGCGTGAAGGCATCGGACGCCACCGGTGCTCCCAACCAGATCACCTGGTTTGGTGCGCCCGCATCGCCCGGCAACCTGAAGAACAACGGCATGTTCCTGCCCTGGAGCAAGACGGGCGGCAAGGAGCAGCTGGCCGTCACGCACCAAGGACCGGGCAAGCCCTGGCTCACGTTGCAGTCGGTGGCGGCCATTGATCTCAAGGCGCCGTTCGCGGCAGGCTATGCGATCAAGAAGACCATCACCCCGGTGGAGCAGGCCAACAAGTCGTTGCCCGCCGGCCAGTACACACGCGGCGACGTGCTGCGCGTGACGCTAGAGGTCAACGCCACGGCCGACATGACCTGGGTGGCCATCACCGACCCCATCCCCGGCGGGGCCACCATCCTGGGCAGCGGCCTGGGCCGCGACTCCGAGATCGCCACGCAGGGCGAAAAGAAGACCGGCGCGGGCTGGCCCGCGTTTGAGGAGCGTAGCTTCGAGTCCTTCCGCAGCTACTACGAGTACCTGCCCAAGGGCACTGTCAAGATGGAGTACACCGTGCGCCTGAACAACGCGGGCGACTTTGCGCTGCCGCCCAGCCGCGTCGAGGCCATGTATGCGCCCGAGATGTTTGGCGAGTCGCCCAACGCACGGGTGAAGGTGCAGGTGGCCAAATAAGCTGCGACGCCCCAACGCCACTCTGTCATAACGCCGCCATGCACCGCCTTGTCCATCGTCCACCCCAGGCCCGCATGCCATGAGCCTCAGCGTCTTTCTGGAGCTGCGGTTCTGGCTGCTGGTGGGGTTCTCGCTGGTGCTGCCGGTGGGTATCTATGCGCTGCTGCTGGTCACCCGGTCGATCTCGCGCTGGGCGGTGCTGGGGTTTGGCGTGGCGCTGGTGCTGATCGCGGGCGTGGATGTGTATCTGCTGCAGTCACTGGCCGCGCAGGCCAAGAGCACCCTGTCGCCGGCGGATGACGCGTGGTTCAGCTCCGAGCTGACGATTGCGCTGTACCTGCTGCCGGTGGTGTTCGGCGGTATTGGCGTCAATCTGATCTCGCACGTGCTGCTGCGCCACCTGACCGAGGCCGAGGGGCGGTTTGACCGTGAGCACTCCGACCGCTGAGTCATTTGAGCGGCTAACAAAACTCCCCTGGCGTCGTTGTCTCGCCTTGTCGTACTACTTGTACTGCCTGCGGCGAAACGCCTAGCCAGGGCCGCTTTGCTGAGTTTTGTTAGCCGCTCTTAAGGGCTTACGATGCCTCGATCCCTTCGTTTTCAGAAAGTCAAACCGCCATGATCCTGGGTCTCGCTGCCAACCGCCTGCACCACCACACCGACGATGCGGCGCTCTTTTCCTGGTTGCGCGCCTGCGAGGCGGGCATCCGGGAACTGCAGCTGGGGCTGCACGCCGTGGGCCGCACGCACGATGCCATCGTCGCTGCGGGCATGCTGCAGGGGTACCGTCCGCTGGTGCGCTATCCGTACGGGCGCGAAGGTGGGCTGATGAAAGTAGTGGCAGAGGTGGTGGGCATGGGGGAAGGGCGCACGCTCGATGGTGCGATTTACCTCACCGACCCTGTGGACCCTTCTTCCATCTTCCCCGAGGCGCTGGCGCTCAAGCGGCAGTGCGTGATCCATGGCAAGCCGTTTCTTTCTACCGTGGCCAGCGCACGCGACTGGATCGAGATGGAGCGCATCCACGCCGGGCTGCCGCCCGACCCACAGGCCGACCGGTTTCATGACCATGGCAACCAGACACTGGCGCTGATTGCGCACGACGCGTGCAAGCAGGCCATGCTCGACTTCGCCGATCGCAACTTTGATGTGCTGTCGCAGTTTCGCCACCGGGTGGCCACCGGCACCACGGGCCAGCGACTGAACGCCCTGGCGTGGAGCAAGGGCTGGCCCGAGGGGCAGCCCTGGGTGCAGCGCTTCAACAGCGGGCCGCTGGGTGGCGACGCGCAGATTGCCGACCTGGTGCTGGAACGCCGCTGCCACCGCGCTGTTTTTTTTGAGGACCCGCATGTGGCGCGCCAGCACGAGGCCGATATCCAGCTGCTGGAGCGCGCCGTGACCACCGCCACGCACGATGCGGTGTGTGTCACCGTGCCGGGCGTGGCGCAGCGCTGGTGCGACGCCGTGCGCCTGCGCGCAGCGCGCTGATGGCGCTTTCATTTCTGTGCGTTTGTGTTCTTTCCCCTCGCTTCCTTCTTCACCTTGCGCATACGCACACAGGCCACCGCTCTGGTGCTGGCGGCCTGTGCCTCGGGCGCCTGGGCCATCCCCACGTTTGACGAGGTGCGCGCGGACTTCAAGCCCTCGGACACCCTGATCCTCTCGCGCGAAGGCGAGGTCTTGCAGCGCTTGCGCACCGATGCCACCGTGCGGCGCGGTCAGTGGGTGCCGCTGGCCGACGTGTCGCCCGCGCTGCGCCAGGCGCTGGTGCTGAGCGAGGACAAGCGCTTTTTTGAACACAGCGGCGTGGACTGGCGTGCTGCGTCGGCCGCAGCCTGGGGCAACCTGTGGAACCAGCGCACACGTGGGGCCAGCACCATCACCATGCAACTGGCCGGCCTGCTCGACGGCGACTGGCGCCAGGGCCCGGGCGGGCGCACCGTGGCGCAAAAGCTGGGCCAGACGGTGGCAGCCCAGGTGTTGGACCGGCGCTGGCGCAAGGACCAGATCCTGGAGGCGTACCTCAACCTCGTGCCGTTTCGCAGCGAGCTGGTGGGCATCGACGCCCTGAGCCGTACCCTGTTTGACAAGGCAGCCCACGGCCTGGACGACCGCGAAGCTGCGGTGGCAGCGGCCCTGGTGCGCGCGCCCAACGCGCGGCCTGCGCTGGTGGCACAGCGTGCCTGCGGCGTGCTGCGCGACATGCAGCAGCGCCCCTCCGCCCCTTCCACCCCCGCCTTGCCCGCTGCACTGGCGGCGCGCGTGGACTGCGACGCACTGGACCTGTTCACCACGGCCGCGTTGCAGCGCCGTGCCTTTGATGCCAGCGAGGGGGTAGCGCCGCACTTTGCGCGCTACCTGCTGCGCCAGCGAGACAAGGACAGTGCCGTGCCCGAGCGGGTGACCAGCACCTTGCGCGCGCCGCTGCAACGCTTTGCGATGCAGAGCCTGCAGCAGCACCTGCGCGAGCTGCGGGGGCGCCATGTGGAAGACGGCGCGGTGCTGGTGCTGGACAACGCCACGGGCGCGGTGCTGGCCTGGGTAGGGTCGTCTGGCCAGCTCAGCCAGGCCAGCGAGGTCGATGGGGTGCTGGCGCTGCGCCAGCCAGGCTCCACGCTCAAGCCCTTTCTGTATGCCGAGGCGATTGCAGAGCGGAGGCTCACGGCGGCCTCGCTGGTCGAAGATTCGCCCGCGCAGATCACCACGGCGGGGGGGCTCTACATCCCGCAGAACTATGACCGCCAGTTCAAGGGCTGGGTGTCGGTGCGCACGGCGCTGGCAGCGTCGCTCAACGTGCCTGCGGTGCGGACGCTGGTCATGGTTACGCCCGACGCGTTCCACCGCCAGCTCGGTGCCGTGGGGTTGCCGCTGCGCGAAAGTGGCGACTACTTTGGCTACAGCCTGGCGTTGGGCAGCCCCGAGGTGCCGTTGCTGCACCTGACCAATGCCTACCGCACGCTCGCCAACGGCGGGCGGGCGAGTCCTGTTGCAACCACGCTCGCCAACGGCGGGCGACAGGGCACCGTAGCCCCGGCCGATGCCAAGCCCCGCTTCACGCCCGCCATTTATCCACGCGCCGCGTTCATCGTGGGTGACATCCTGTCCGACGGCAACGCACGCGCACGCACCTTCGGCACCGACAGCGTGCTGGCCACCCGCTTCTGGACGGCGGTGAAAACCGGCACCAGCAAGGACATGCGCGACAACTGGGCCGTGGGTTGGTCGGAGCGCTACACCGTGGGCGTGTGGGTGGGCAATGCCAGCGGCGCAGCCATGCACGAGGTCAGCGGCACCAGTGGTGCTGCGCCCATCTGGGCGGCGGTGATGGGCTTTCTGCACGCCCGCGAGCCCAGCCGAGCGCCCAATACCCCTCCGGGCCTGGTGCGGGCGGCCGTGCGGTTTGGCCCGGGGCCGTCGTCTGGCGCAGGCGGCCCCCAGCCGCTGGAGGCTGCACGCGACGAGTGGTTTGTGCCTGGCACGCAGCAGCCGTTGTTTGCTATGGATTCAATAGCTGGTGAGGTATATGGCACTAGCGCATCAGGCCAAAAAACCTCAAAAAGTGCCGCCCGTGCCCCAGCAGCGCCTGCGGCCGCTGTCCCGGCGCGCATCACCGCTCCAGCATCCGGCACGGTGATTGCGCTGGACCCGGACATTCCACCCGCGCGCCAGCGCCTGCAGTTCACGGCCACCGGCGATGCGGTGCAGTGGCGGCTGGACGGCAAACCCCTGGGTCGGGGCTCCCGGGTAGCCTGGCTGCCTTGGCCCGGGCGGCATCTGGTGCAGATCACCGACGCGCAGGGCCAGGTGCTCGACGAAGTCCGGCTGGAGGTGCGTGGCGCGGGTGTGGTGGCTGTGCCTCCCCGGGCAGGTGCGCATTGACTCGGACAAATCCGAGGAATAGGGTGTGACTTGGGGCTGAGTCCCGGTTAAGGCGACTGTTTAAAATAGTTACAAACTATCCATATGCCCTCGTTTCGCCAGTTCTTCTCTCACCGCCTGATCTGGCTGGCCTTGCTGGTGGCTTTGGGCATTGGTGCATTGTTTGCCCGCACCATCTGGACCATCCGCAACGACGAGTGGAGTTACGCGGTTCAGACCAACACCAACCTGGCACGCACGCTGGAGCAGGGCCTGGCCTGGTCGCTGGACTCGTTCGACAAATCCCTGGAGGGCGTGGCCCGCGAGGTAGCACGGCCCGAGGTGTGGGCGTTGCCCCCCGACCTGCGCTCGCGCGTGGTGTTTGACAACTCGCTGCGCGCACGCGGCGCGGGGGACGTGCTGGTGCTGGATGCGCAGGGCAACGTGGTGCTGGACTCGGGCTCTCTCGAGCCCCGCCGGGCCAACTTTGCCGACCGCGACTACTTTCTGGCAGGGCGTGACCATGGCGAGCGCGGGCTGTTCTTTGGCAAGCCCGTGCCTTCGCGGGTCACGGGACTGAACATCCTGCCCATCTCCCGCGCGTACTACCATCCGGACGGTAGCTTTGCCGGTTCGGTGGTGGGCGCCATCCGCCTGAGCTACTTCAACGAGCTGTTTGGCTCGCTGGACCTGGGTCCCAACAGCGGCATCAACCTGTTTCGGCAGGACGGGGTGGTGATCTCCCGCTTCCCGTATGGCGATTCGGATGTCGGCAAAACGATTGCGGGCACTCCTAACCTGCTGCGCTTTCAGACGGAAGGCACGGGTTCTTTTGTGGGCAAGGCGGCGCTCGACGGCGTGGAGCGCCTCTACTCCTTCCGGCCTGTGGGCAACTACCCGCTGATCCTGAATGTGGCCCAGTCCACCGACACCATCCTGGCCAAGTGGACGAACAGTGCCTGGGTGCTGGGCGGCTTTGCCGTGCTGCTGATGCTGGGTTGCCTGGGCCTGGCCCTGCTGTTTGTCCGCGAGCTTCTGCTGCGCCAGCAGGTTTCCGCGCGCCTGGCGGAGGCTGAGCACGACCTGCGGACCATCCTGGACAACGTGCCCTCGATGATTGCCTATTGGGATGCCAATATGCGCAACCGCTTTGCCAACCGTGCGGCGCTGGAGGAGTTCGGCACCTACCCGGCGCCCGTGCAGGGCCGGCACATCAGCGAGCTGCTGAGTGACTCCCGCTACGCGGCCAGCAAGCCGTACTACGACCAGGCTCTGGCCGGCGCGCTGCAGCGCTTTGAGCGCACGGACGAGGACTCGCAGGGCCGGCAGCGGCACTGCATCGTTTCCTACCAGCCCGACGCCGACGAGCGGGGCGTGGTGACCGGCCTCTTTGTGCAAGTGACGGACATTACCGAGCGCAAGCGCATGGAGGACGAGCTGTTTGACGAGAAAGAGCGCGTGCGCCTGACGCTGCAGGCCATTGGCGACGCCGTGGTCTGCTCGGACGCCCAGGGCATGGTGACTTACCTCAACCCGGTGGCTGAGCGCCTGACGGGCTGGCAGGCGTTTGATGCGGCGGGCCACACGGTGAATGAAGTGGTCTGCCTGCGCAGCCCCGACAACGACATACTCCTGTCCAACACGCTGCGCACCGCCATTCAGCTGGGTGCGGCCTCAGACCCCGTGCGCGGCGTACTGGTACACCGCACCAGCGGCCAGCGCTTCCAGGTGGAGGAGACTGCCAGCCCCGTCACCGACCGCCATGGCGTCGTGACCGGTGCCGTGGCCGTGCTGCGCGACGTGACCGAGGCGGTCGCCATGGCCGAACGCATGGCCCACCTGGCGCAGTACGACGCGCTCACCGATCTGCCCAACCGCGTGCTGCTGCAGGACCGCGCCCAGCTGGCCATGGCCCAGGCGCAGCGCGACGGCAGGTCGCTGGCGGTGATGTACCTGGACCTGGATGGCTTCAAGGGGGTCAATGACCGCCTGGGCCACGATGTGGGCGACGTCCTGCTGGTGCAGTTTGCCCAGCGGCTGCAGGCGGCGGTGCGCGCATCCGACACCGTGTGTCGCCAGGGAGGCGACGAGTTTGTGGTGCTGCTGCCCGGCCTGGACGGGGTGGAGCCCGCCTGCCTCGTGGCGCGCAAGATCCTGGCAGCCTGCAATCCTGCGTTCGATCTCGCCGGTCAGCGGGTGCAGGTGGGCGTGAGCGGCGGCATTGCGCTGTTTCCGCAGCATGGCAGCACCTTCGATGAGCTCTCGCGCCATGCGGACGGTGCCATGTACGCGGCCAAGCGTGGCGGGCGCATGCGCTTCATGCTCTACCGGGGGCCTGACGCCGAGCCCGAGGTGGTGCTGCCCGAGCCCGCCCTGGTGACCACGGCCAAGTAACGCAACTGCGAGGTTGTGGATGGGCGCCGTATGTCAGGGCTTTGGGCTGGCTGGCAGGCCCAGATACCCGTTCGCTGGAAATTTGTTGTAGGCCGCCAAAAAAATTTTGATGGCTGGCCCGCGTGCCACCGCCTACCATTTGGCGCATTTCCCATACCGGAGAGCCTGCGTGCCCAATCTGTCCAAAATCACCTGCATCGAAGACCTGCGTGTCATTGCCCAGCGCCGCGTGCCGCGCATGTTTTATGACTACGCCGATTCGGGCTCGTACACCGAGGGCACCTACCGCGCCAACGAAAGCGACTTCCAGCGCATCAAGCTGCGCCAGCGCGTGGCCGTGAACATGGAAGGCCGCACCACCCGCACCACCATGGTGGGCCAGGACGTGGCCATGCCCGTGGCCATTGCGCCCACGGGCCTTACCGGCATGCAGCATGCCGACGGCGAGATCCTGGGCGCCAAGGCGGCCAAGGCGTTTGGCATCCCGTTCACGCTGTCGACCATGAGCATCTGCTCCATCGAGGACATTGCCGAACACACGGGCCGCCACCCCTTCTGGTTCCAGGTGTATGTGATGCGCGACCGCGACTTCATCAACCGCCTGATCGACCGCGCCAAGGCCGCCAACTGCTCGGCGCTGCAGCTCACGCTGGACCTGCAGATCCTGGGCCAGCGCCACAAGGACATCAAGAACGGCCTGTCGGCCCCGCCCAAGCCCACCCTTGCCAACCTGATCAACCTGGCCACCAAGCCGCACTGGTGCCTGGGCATGCTGGGCACCAAACGCCGCAGCTTCGGCAACATCGTGGGCCATGCCAAGGGCGTGGGCGATTTGTCGTCGCTGTCGTCATGGACGGCCGAGCAGTTCGACCCCCAGCTCAACTGGGGCGACGTGGAGTGGATCAAGAAGCGCTGGGGCGGCAAGCTGATTCTCAAAGGCATCATGGACGCCGAAGACGCGCGCCTGGCGGTCAACAGCGGTGCCGATGCGCTCATCGTCAGCAACCATGGTGGCCGCCAGCTCGATGGCGCGCCGTCGTCCATCGCTGCGCTACCCAGCATTGCAGCAGCGGCAGGCAAGGACATCGAGGTGTGGATGGACGGCGGCATTCGCAGCGGGCAGGACGTGCTCAAGGCCCGCGCGCTGGGCGCGCAGGGCACGCTGATCGGCCGCAGCTTTCTGTACGGACTGGGAGCCTATGGCGAGGCCGGGGTGACGCGCGCGTTGCAGATCATCCAGAAAGAGCTGGACATCACCATGGCGTTCTGTGGCCACACCAACATCAACAACGTGGATTCGTCGATCCTGCTGCCCGGCACCTTTCCCACTGCCTGAGTCGAGGCAGTCTGTTCAGCGGGTGGCCGCCTCTGGCACCGGCAGGCGTTTGAGCGTGGCCAGATAGGCCACCACGTCTTCGCGGTCGCGCGCATCTTCGAGCCGGTAGTCCATGCCCTGGCCGGGGATGAGCGCCTCGGGGTCGCTCAGCCATGCCTTGAGCGTGGCGCGCGTCCACAAGATCTTGCTCGCGCGCAGCGCAGGCGAATAGTCAAAGTCCTTCAGCGCTCCCGCGCGGCGCCCCACCACCCCCCGGTGGGCGGGGCCGTCTCCATGCTGGTCGATGCTGTGGCAACCGCTGCAATGCGCAGCGTACAGCGCGGCACCACGCTCCACCGACTGGGCGGTGGCAGCGCCGTGGGCCGCCCAGACCAGGGCGACTGCCACGGCAACACGACAAACAGGGGACAGCGGGCGGGGCAGGGGCATGGTGGTGGCGAGGGGTAGAAAGCGCAGGGGTGTGAGCGGTACGGTCTCTTGCAGTACGAGCGATTCCGTCGCCTGGATTCAGCCGCCCGGCGTTTTGTGTCATCGGGGGCTGTGCCCGCTCCCATTGCCGGCGCCAATTGCTGCGTGTGCCCCGGCCACATCCAAAACGCCCGCTGTGGCGTATTCACCTACAGCAATGCCCCGAAGGCACTGCCAACCCCACCAATCTCAGAGAATGGGCGCATGAGCACCCTCCACCCAGACAGTGAACTGATGGACCTCCTAGACCGCATCGCCGCGCAGGACGACTCCGCGCTGAAAAGGCTGTACGAGCGCACCTCGTCGCAGCTTTTTGGCCTGGCCCTGCGCATCGTCCGCAACCGCGACGCGGCGGAGGACGTGCTGCAGGAGGCGTTCTTGACCATTTGGCGCGGCGCGGGCAGCTACCGGGCATCGCTGAGCCCGCCCATGGCCTGGATGGGGCTGATCGTGCGCAGCCGGGCCCTGGACGCCCTGCGCAAGCGCACCACCGACCGGGCCGACCTCATGAACGAGCTGGATGACGCAATGGCGCAGACGCTGGAGGGAGATTCGCCCAACCCCATGGACACCGCCGATGCCAGCGAGCAGGCGTTTGCACTACACCAGTGCCTGGGCAAGCTCGATCACAAGCAGCGCGAGGTGGTGAGCCTGGCTTACCTGCGCGACCAGAGCCATGGTGAGCTGGCCGAGCAGCTCAAGCTGCCGCTGGGCACGGTCAAGACCTGGATTCGCCGGGGGCTGGAGCAACTGCGTGCCTGCATGGCGCGCTACGCCTGAGGTCGTCGCCATGAACATCACCCAACACCCCGATCTGCTGGACCGCCTGGCCGCCAGTTATGCCCTGGGCACGCTGCGCGGCGGCGCCCGCCGCCGTTTTGAGGCCCTGGCCCGCGAACACGCCACTGTGCGCGCCGCTGCCCTGGTGTGGCAGACCCGCTGGTCGGGCCTGACCGAGTTGCAGTCTGCCATCGACCCCGCACCGGCCGTGTGGACCCGCATCGACAACCTGGTGCAGGCCGACCGGGCCGCCACCGCCATGCAGGCCGCGCGTGTGCCCCAGGCTGCTACAGCCCCCGGTGGCTGGTGGCGCAACCTGCTGGTGTGGCGCGGCGCCGCAGCGGCAGGCGCCATGGCCACGCTGGCGGCCGTGGTGGTGGGCATGCAGGTCAACGGCGGTCTGCGTGCCAACACCGGGGCGCAGATTGCCGCACTGCAACAGCAATTGCAGACCACCCCGCAGATCCAGTACGTGGCCGTGCTGGCGGACGACAAGGCCGATGCGTCGATGCTGGTGACATTCGACCCCAAGAACAGCCAGCTCGTGCTGCAGCGCGTGGGTGGCTTCCAGGAGGGGGCGGACAAGTCCTTGCAGCTGTGGGCACTGCCTCCGGGCCAGGGGCCCCGCTCGCTCGGTGTGCTGGGCCAGGACAAGCTGCTCAAGCTGGTGGCGCAGGAAGGCGACGTGAAAGAAGTGCCCACGCTCGCCATCAGCCTGGAGCCCAAGGGGGGTGTGCCCAGCGCCACGGGGCCCACGGGGCCGGTGCTGTTCAAGGGTGAGCTGATCCAGCGGATGCTGTAGCCCCGCCGGAGCACGGGTGGCCAGTGGCGGTGCGGCGGTGCGGATCACCCCTGAAAAAAATTTCTGTCGTTTTTGAATCCACCGACTGCCGGCGCTCGTAAGTTGAGAGCAACATCCACTTACAACCCTCACGCTTCGGAGATGACGATGACACACAGGCTGAAACATGGGCTGCGCCCCTTGGTGGGCGGCACGCTGCTGGCCGCTCTGGCAACCACCGCTGGGCTGGCCCACGCCGATACCGGCAAGCTGTTGCTCACAAGCGGTGTCAGCACCATCGCCGGGTCGGCCGGTGGGGGGCTGACCCCTTGGGCAGTGATTGGCAGCAACGCCACTGAGGGCGAGGTGGGTGTCAGCGCCTATGCCACCCGTGCGGCCACGCAGGACTACAGCCTGAACGGCTATGGCGTGGCACTGGGCCTGCACGACCGCGTGGAGCTGTCGCTGGCGCGGCAGGACTTTGATGCGTCGCCTGCCGTTGCGCTCAACGGCATTGCGCCGTTTGGTGTCACGCCCGGCCAGCACATCAAGATGGACGTGCTGGGCATCAAGCTCAAGGTGGCGGGAGATGCTGTGCTCGACAGCGACAGCTGGATGCCCCAGATTGCGGTGGGGCTGGAGCACAAGCAGGTGCACCCGGGCTCCATCGGCTCGGTGCTGGACTTTCTGGGCACCAAAACCAGCGGCACCGACGTGTATGTGAGTGCCACCAAGCTGCTGCTGGCGCAAAGCGTGCTGGTCAACGGCACGCTGCGCTACACCAACGCCAACCAGAACGGTCTGCTGGGCTTCGGCTCGGCCGCACCCGGCAAGAACAGCCGCAGCCTGCAGCCCGAGTTCTCGGTGGCGTACCTGATCAACAAGAACCTGGCGGTGGGTGCCGAATACCGCTTCAAGCCCAATAACCTGCAAGCGCTGGGTGCCGCGGCGGGCTTGGGCGCTGCGCTGCGCGAAGACGACTGGAAGGACATTTTTGTGGCCTGGGCGCCCAGCAAGAACGTGTCGCTCACGCTCGCCTATGTGGACCTGGGCCGCATCGTCCCTGGCATCACCAACAACCGCCGCCAGACGGGCTACTACCTGTCGGCCCAAGTCGCCTTCTGAGGAAATTGTCATGACGCACTCCAAAACCTTCATCGCCCTGGCCATCTCCCTCGGAGGCTGGCTTGCTGCCCCGGCCTTTGCGCAGACCGCTGCGGCTCCGGTAGCGACTACTGCCGCTCCTGTAGCTCCTGCAGGCCTGTACCAGGCGCTCGGCGAAAAGCCCGGCATCACCCGCCTGGTGGACGATTTTGTGAACCGCGTGGTCAAAGACCCGCGCATCGGCGGCCACTTCAAGGACACCAAACCGGCCGCGCTCAAAGAGAGCCTGACCGACCAGTTCTGCCAGCTGAGCGGTGGCCCTTGCAAATATGAAGGCGCTGACATGAAATCGGCCCATGCCGACATGGACATCAACAAGGGCCATTTCAACGCCCTGGTGGAGGTGCTGCAAAGCGCCATGGATGCCCAGGGCATACCGTTCGCTCAACAAAACCGCCTGCTGGCCTTGTTGGCGCCCATGCACCGTGATGTGATCACCCAACGGTAAGACGATGAAAAATGCTATTTTTTTCATAGCGGTTAGCGCAATATTCACTAGCGCTTGCGCCGGAAATGTCCAAATACAGGTGCTGGACCGCGAGGGCAAGCCCGTGCCCGACGCCGTGGTGGTGATGTACCCCGGTGCCACGGCTGGTGCTGCGCCCAGCTTGCTGCAGGCCAGCCCCACCATCGAACAGGAGCGCATGCGCTTTGTGCCCGCCGTCACCGTGGTGATGCCCGGCACCACCGTGCGTTTTACCAACCAGGACCGGTGGGACCACCATGTGCGCGGCAACCCCACCGGGGCGTCCACCGCGGCGGCACCGGCTGCGGCGGGTTCCAACTTTGAGCTGCGCCTGGCGGGCAAGGCCGATGGCAAGCCCGCCAACTTTGCCGACGTGAAGCTGGACACGCCCGGCGTGGTGCTGCTGGGCTGCCACTTGCACGGCTCCATGCGTGGCCATGTGTTTGTGACCGATTCGGCCTGGACACTCAAGACCGACAGCGACGGCATTGCCCGTTTTGCCAACGTGCCCGATGGCGCCGCGCAGGTGCGCGTGTGGCACGCCGAGCAACTGGTGGACCTGCCGCGCAAGGCGCTGAATGTAGTGCCCGGCCCGGTGCTGGATACCGTGCAGCTCAGCGTGGTGCCCCGGGTGCGGCGTGCGCCCCCGGCCGCGCCCGCAGGCCCCAACAACAGCCCTGGCGGGCCCATGGGGTCGTACAGCCTGGCGCCAGTGCCGTCTCAGGGGGGGCATCAGCACCCTGGCAGCTGACCCGCCACCACAGCGGGTGGTCCACCGGGGGCGGGTCAGCAGGGCAGCCATTTTTGGGGACGGAGTTACTCGCCCTTTCTTTGCCTGAGTGTCTGTGGATGCCCACTGAGGGGCCGCCCGCAGGTTGCGAGGTCAGCCGGGCAGCTTGAGCCCGCTTGGCCCCGAGGGCACGGTGTTGGCGCTGCTCTTCTGGCCGCCGGCCGCTGCGCTGCCGACTTCTTGCTTCACGCTGCCGGGGGGCGCGTTCAGATACAGGTACAGCGCCTGCGCATCCACATCGCTGAGCTGGCCGAGCGACTCGAAGGGCATGACCTGGATGGGCGTGCCGTCCGGCCGCTTGCCGGTGCGCAGCATGGCCACAAAACTGGCGGCATTGGGGTAGCGTGCCAGGGCGCTGTCGGTACTGTGTGTGCCGGGACGGATGTCTGCTGCCGCAGGCCAGTCGGGCGGGCCGCCGGGGATCTTGCCGCCCGACAGGTCGGCGCCGTGGCAGCCGATGCACATGTTGGCCACGTACTGGCCGTTGGCCAGCGTCACGCCGGCAGCGGTAGGGCGCGAGGGGGCCAGCTGGTGGTCGATGCGCGAGGCCGCATCGGGGATCGCGCCCAGCCCATACAGCACCCAGGCGGGGTGGGGCAGTTCGATGACGGCGGGCGTGCCTTCCTTGGGCGGGAACTGGCGCACGTACGACACCAGAGCGTTCAGGTCTTCATTGGTAAAGCGGTTGTAGTCTTCGCTGGGCATCACCAGCACCGGGCGGCCGTTGGGCTTGACGCCATGGCGGATCACGCTGTTCCAGTCTTCAGGCTGGTAGCGCGCCACTACACCGGCAGACGTGATGTTGGGGCCTGCCAGGCGCGTGCCCTTGCCATCGTTGACGAACTCGCGGCCCGTGCCCTGCGCGCCATGGCAGTCGGTGCAGCCGCGCGATGCATAGAGGTAGCGCCCGCGCTCGATGGTCTGCGCGTCGGTGGTGTAGGCCACGGGGCGGGGCTTGATGTCGATGTAGCGGTTGCGCTTTTGCTCGGCCAGGTACAGGCCGCTGGCGGCGGTGGCGACAACGATCATGCCCAGCAGCAGTGCGCTGCCTGCGGTCCATTTGATCCAGCGTTTCATGGTGGTATCCCTCTTCTTCGAATGGTGGTGGACTTGCTGAAAGGATCAGCATGCCCAGGCGCCGGATTCTGAAGTCGAAGAAACGGTTTGTGGCGCCCTGCCACCGCAGGGCGGGGCGGAGCCGGTGACATTTGTCACAAACGGCCCGCTGGTGTGAGCAGGTGTGGCCCGCTCACACGCTCGCCACGTTCTCTCAACGCTCTTTCAACGTCCTATCAGCGCTCGATGGTTTTGTTCCAGCGTGCATTCCAGGCGGGGCGGTTCGCGTTCACGCTGTCCCAATCCAGCGTCACGGCGTTTTTCATCCACTGGCTGATCTGCGCCACTTGCGCCGCGCCTTCACCCACTGCGGGTGCCTTGGGGTTGGTGGGGATCTGCGCGCCAAACTGCAGCACGTTGGCCTGGGCCAGGGGGCTCAGCAGAAACTCGGCCAGCTTTTGGGCCAGCTCGGGCTCGCTGTTCTTGGCGATCACGCACTGGCCGGTCATCAGCACCACCGAGCCTTCCTTGGGCTGTGCGTATTCCACCGGAATGCCCTTGGCCTTGAGGGCCGCCACGCTGGTGGGCGTGAGCGGGAAGATCGCTGCTTCACCTGTCTGCACCATCTCCGAAATCTTGGCCGAGCTGGGGATGTACTCCAGCACGTTCGGCCCGATGGTCTTGGCCCAGTTGTTGAAGCCTGGCTCCACGTTCTTGTCGTTGCCGCCCTGGATGCGGTTGAACATCAAGAAGCCGTGCAATCCAAACGACGACGAAGGCATGGACTGAAACACCACCTTGCCCTTGAACTTGGGGTCGGCAAAGTCCATCCACGAGGTGGGCGCGGCCCAGCCCTTTTCGGCAAACATCTTGGTGTTGTAGGCAATGCCCGTCATGCCCAGGCTCACGCCGCTGGCCAGGTCGTCCTTGAAGCGGGCTGCGGGGTAGATGTCGTTGAGGTGCTGGTTGGGCTTTTGCTTTTCGCACAGACCCATGCCCATGGCGCGCACCATGATGCCGTCGTCCAGAAACATCACGTGCATCTGCGGCTTGTCCTTGTTGGCCTGCGCCTTGGCCAGGATGTCCGAGGACGTGCCAGGCACCACCACCACCTTCACGCCGTGCAGCTTTTCAAACGCAGGGAACACGTACTGCGTGTACGCCTTCTCCATGGTGCCGCCGTTCATGCCGATGTACAGCGTCTTGGTCTGCGCGGTGGCGGTGCCTGCGGCGGCCACGGTGGCCAGTGCGGCGGCCGCCACAAGGGCGCGGCGGGTGCGGCTGGCAAAGCGGGGGGTGAAGGTCATGGTGGTTTCCTTTCTGGTGGGAGAGTGGGGACGGGTCGGTGGCAAATGGGTCACTGGACAGCCGCAGTGCTGGCCACTTCAGCCACTGCTTTGGGAACAAATCGCTCAATCGCGAAGGCATCAATCGGCGTGATGCTGCGGCCATCGCGGGCCAGCTCGGCCAGCACCTCGCCCACGCCGGGACCAATCTGAAAGCCTGCGCCGGCAAAGCCAAAGCCGTGGATCAGGCCGGGCGTGGTACTGCTTTGGCCCAGCACGGGCTGGCGGTCAGGCAGGTAGCCCTCGGTGCCGCTCCAGGTGCGGATGAAGTGCGCGTTCTTCAGCGCGGGCAGCAACTCCACCGCCTGCACGGCCAGCGTGGCGATGGCGCTGCGCTCCGAGCGGGCGCGGTCGGCATCCAGTGCCACGCCCGATCCGCCGCCCAGCACCAGGTTGCCGCGGGCCACCTGGCGGCAGTAAATGCCGCCGCCTTCCACGCCCAGGCTCCAGTGCATGAAAAAGGGCAGGGTCTCGGTCACGGCCATGGCCGGGTGGCCGGAGTGGATGGGCACGGTCTCGCCAAATTGCGCGGCCAGCGCACCGGCCCACGCGCCTGCGCAGTTGATGAGCACGGGCGCACGCACGGCCACGGTAGTGCCCGAGCGCACGGTGAAGAGCTTGCCGTCGTGCTCCACCGAGGTCATCGGTGTGCGCTCCAGAATCTGCGCACCGGCACGCCGCGCAGCCAGCGCAAAGGCGGGCGACACCAAGCGCGGGTTGGCTTGCCCGTCATCGGGGCACAGCGATCCGCCCACAGCGCGCCCGCCCAGCCAGGGGCAGCGCTCGCGCAGCGTGGTACCGGAGATGAGCTGTATGCCCAGATCGAAGTCGCGGCTCAGGTTGGCATAGGCTTCCAGCGCAGCCATGTCCGCCTCGCTGCGGCCGATCTTGAAGTGTCCGCTGCGTTGGTATTCGCCATCCGTGCCAATCAGTGCAGGCAGGTTGGCCCACACCTGGTGCGCGCGCTGCGCCAGCGGCAGCTGGCTCACGGGGCGACCCTGGCGGCGCACACCGCCGTAGTTCACGCCGCTGGAGCGGGAGCCGCACAGGTCGCGCTCCAGCAGCACCACGCTCACGCCTTTGCGGCGCAGCGCCAGCGCGGCCGATGCGCCCATGATGCCGCCGCCCACGATGGCGACGTCGGTGTCGATGGTTCGGGTGGTTGTGCTCATTGGGTGGCCTCCGCCCGGGTCTGCAGGTGGATGGGAATGGGCTTGATCGGGGCTTGCCCGCGCAGTCGACCCACCTGATCAATGGGCTTGCCCGTGGCCTGGGCCAGGATTTCTACCGCCGCCACGCCGCACATGCGGCCCTGGCAGCGGCCCATGCCCACGCGGGTCAGGGCCTTCAGGCGGTTCATCTCGTCGGCGCCTGCATCGCGGGCGCAGGCACGCAGCTCGCCTGCCGTGATGTTCTCGCAGCGGCACACCACCAGCGCATCGGGTGCGTGGGCAGCCCAGTCGGCGGGGAAGGGGAAAGCGCGCTCCAGCCCTTGGCGGAACGGCATCAGATTCGTCAGCTTGCGTTCCAGCTCCGCGGCGCGTGCCGCATCTACCTTCACGCCGTGGTCGGCCAGCAGCGCCAGTGCGGCGCGCTCACCCGCCCACTCGGCCGCATCGGCACCCATGATGCCCGCGCCATCGCCCGCCAGGTACACACCGGCCACGCTGGTACGGCCTGCTGCGTCGCGCTCGGGCAGGTGGGCGCGGTGCATGGGCGCCCAGGCAAAGCGGCAACCCAGCAGGTCGGCCAGCTGGGTCTCGGACCGCAGCGCGTAGCCAAAGCCCACGGCATCGCAGGGCACAGTGTGCTCAGCCTGGCCGTCGCTCCACACCACGGCGTTCACTCGGGTGTCGCCCTCCACGCGCACAGGTCGCACGCCGGTGTGCACGGCCACACGATGGGCACGCAGCCAGGCCACGTAGTACAGGCCCTTGGCCAGCACGGCGGGCTGGGTGACCATGCCGGGCAGTGCGGCCAGTTGGTCGGCAAAGCGCGCGGTGTCCAGCACTGCCGCTACCTTCGCACCCGCCTTGGCATATTGGTAGGCCACCAGGTACAGCAGCGGCCCGGTGCCCATCAACACCACGTTGCGGCCAATGGTGCAGCCCTGGAACTTGAGCGCCACCTGTGCACCGCCGAGCGTGTACACGCCGGGCAGCGTCCAGCCTGGCACGGGCAGCACGCGGTCGGTGGCGCCGCTGGCCACGATGAGCTGGCCGTAGGGCACCGTGCGCGTGGTCTGCGTGGGGCCGTGCAGCACATCCAGCACGCCACCCTGGGCGTTCCACACCAGGCTGTCGGGTTGGTAGTCGATGTGCGCCCGCAGCCCGTCGAAGGTGCTGTGCAAATCCGTGGCGCGTGATGCCTCGGTGCCGTACAGCGTTTGTGCGCTGCGGGCAAAGTGGGCAGGCGGGCGGCGGTAGATCTGGCCGCCGCCGCGCGCGGCCTCGTCAATCACCACGGGCCGCACACCATGCGCCACCAGGGTGTGCGCGGCGCGGATGCCCGCAGGGCCTGCGCCCACGATCACGGGTTGCAAGGTGGGGGCAGTCATTTGGGCTCCCCCGTGGTCAGTTGCATGCCTGCCTTCACGAACGTGGCACAAGACCGCAGGCGTTCGCCCGTGGCGGTTTGCACCCAGCAGTCCTGGCACGCACCCATCAGGCAAAAGCCGGCACGCGGCTCATGGCTGAACTCGTTGCGGCGCAGTTGGGCGCGGTGGGTGAGGATGGCCGTGAGCACCGTGTCGCCTTCGAGCGCACTGGCGGGTTCGCCGTCGAGCAGGAAGGGCACGGGCGTACGGTCTTTTTCTGCCACGCGGTGGAGCAGGGCTGTGTTCACAGTCATGGAGGTCGTGCCCATTTATTTGCGCCCTACGAGCACACGGTCCAGGCCGTACACGCGGTCAAGAATCACCATCGCGCAAGCCGTCAGGCCCACCATCAGCGCCGATACCGCCGCCATCAGTGGGTCAATCGATTCGGTGGCGTACATGTACATGCGCACTGGCAGCGTCACCGTGCTGGGCGAGGTGACAAAGATCGACATGGTCACTTCGTCAAAGCTGTTGATGAAGGCCAGCATCCAGCCACCTGTGACACCGGGCAGGATCATCGGCAGCGTAATGCGCGTGAACACCGTGGCCTGGCTGGCACCCAGCGACAGGGCGGCGTGCTCGGCACTGCGGTCAAAGCCCACGAGGGCAGCCACCACCAGCCGCAGCGTGTAGGGCGTGACGATGAGCGCATGCGCAAACACCAGCCAGCCAAAGCTGCCTGTGCCGCCCAGCAGCGCAAACAGGCGCAGCAGCGCCACGCCCAGCACCAGGTGCGGAATGATCAGTGGCGACAGGAACAGGCCATTCAAAAAGCCGCGTCCCGCAAATTCGTAGCGTGTGATGGCAATGCCCGCAGGTACCGCCAGCACCGTCGCCAGCGTGGCCGATGCCAGCGCCAGCCACAGGCTGTTCCAGAACGACTGCATAAAGTCCGGGTGCTCGAACACCGCCTTGAACCAGCGCAGCGAAAGCTCGGTGGTGGGCAGCGTCAGCGTGTTGTGCGGCGTGAAAGCCACGATGCACACCACCAGCAAGGGGGCGAGCATGAAGGTGATGACCAGCGCGTTGAACGCGAGGGCGAGAGGGCCGTTCTTTTGCATCGTGCTCACCCGAGTGATTTCTTGTAGCGGCCTTCAACCAAGCGGTTGTAGCTCAGCATGACCACCAGGTTGGCCACCAGCAGCGTCAGCGCAATGGCTGCGCCCAGGGGCCAGTTCAGCTCGTGCAGGTACTCGTCGTACACCACCGTGGCCACCATCTTCAGCCGCCGCCCGCCCAGCAGGCCGGGGATGGCAAACGAGCTGGCGGCCAGCCCAAACACGATCAGGCTGCCCGACAAGATGCCGGGCAGCACCTGCGGCAACACAATGCGCCGCAGCGTGGTGAAGGGCGTGGCCTGCAGCGACAGCGCCGCGTTTTCTACCCCCGGGTCCAGCTTTTGCAGCGAGGTCCACACGGGGATGACCATGAAAGGCAGCATCACATGCACCAGTGCGATAACCACCGCGATCTCGGTGTAGAGCATCTTCACGGGGCCGACGCCGATGAGCAGCAGCGCGCCATTCACCAGCCCCTCAGGGCCCAGCAGCATGCTCCAGCCAAAGGCGCGCACCACTACCGACACCAGCAGCGGCGCCAGCACCACCAGCAGCAAGATGGAGCGCCACGGGTTGCCCATGCGGCTCAGGATGTAGGCCTCGGGCGCTCCAACGACCACGCAGATCAGCGTGACCAAACCTGCAATCCAGAACGTGCGCCAAAAAATGGAGTAGTAGTACGAATCGGTGAACACATGGGCGTAATGCTCCAGCGTGAACTCGCCCGCCTTCACCCCCGTGGTCGGGTCGAATGCGTTGAACGACAGCACGGCGGTGAGTGCCAGCGGCACCAGCAACAGCACCGTGAACAGCATCAGCGCCGGGCCAGACAGCCACCAGGGCGCGGCCTTTTTGTGCAGCAAGGTGGTGGCCAGGCTCATGGCGCCACCTCGGCGGCTGTGTCTTCGGCTTCCAGCTCAGCCAGTGCGGTTTCATCGGCGGGCAGCAGGCGCATGCAGTGGTCGGGCCAGTCCACGCCCGTGCGTTCGCCCTCGGCCAGCGCGGCGCGGCCGTCATTGGGGGCCAGCACCATCAAGTCACCCACGGGGGTGCCCACGCGGTACAGCCATTGGCTGCCTAAAAAGAAGCGCTCGCACACCTGGCCGTCCATCCGGCCTTGCACGGCGGGCACCAGCTGCACCTTTTCAGGCCGCACGCTCAGCAGCACGGCGGCGCCGGGGCGGTAGCGGGCACCGTCCACCTCCATCGTCAGGGCGCCCACCTTCACCTGCGTGTGCGTGCCGCTCGCGTGGGCGACCTGGCCCGGCAGCAGGTTGGCCTTGCCCACAAAGGTGGAGATGAAGCGCGTGCGCGGGTGCTCGTACACGCGGTGCGGGTGGTCGATTTGTGTCGCACGGCCAGCCTCCATCACCACCACGCGGTCGCTGATGGACATGGCCTCGCTCTGGTCGTGCGTGACCATGATGGTGGTGGTGCCCACCTTGCGCTGGATCTGCCGCAGCTCAAACTGCATCTCCTCGCGCAGCTTGGCGTCGAGGTTGGACAAAGGTTCGTCCAGCAGGAGCACGGGCGGCTCGATCACCAGCGCACGGGCCAGGGCCACCCGCTGGCGCTGGCCGCCAGACAGCTCGCGGGGGTAGCGCGTGGCGTGCTTTTCCAGGTGCACCAGGGCCAGGGCCTGGGCAACGCGCTCGGCGCGCTCGGCCTTGGGCACCTTGCGCATTTCCAGCCCAAAGCTCACGTTGGCCGCCACCGTCATGTGGGGGAAGAGGGCATAGCTCTGGAACACGATGCCCAGGCCGCGCGTGTTGGCCTTTGCGTGGGTGATGTCCTTGCCGTCCAGCTCGATGCGCCCGCTGGTCACGGCCTCGAACCCCGCCACCATCTGCAGCGTGGTCGTCTTGCCGCAGCCCGAGGGGCCCAGCAACGACACAAATTCACCCTTTTGCACCGTGAGGTTCATGGCCTGCACCGCGCAGGTGCTGCCATAGAACTTGGTCACATCCGTGAGCTTGAGAAACGACATGGCGAAAGCCTTTCCGGTGGTGGCGTTGCACGGGTTGCCTGGGGGCGGTGCATGCCACCTGCTGTGGAGTTGCAGGGATGGGCTGCGGGCCTTTGGGTGTCTGCACCGGTGTGGTGCAAGTAGTTTTCAAAGGTTGAAGCAGCCGCTCGATTCAATTGAATCTATTGCAATAAACAAACCAGAATGCTTCGGGTATTCCATTAAACGGAAGTTTTATTGAATTTATTCCATTCAATGAAATATGATGCCTTCAGTTTGATCAACGAATTCCACAGGAGCGAGGTATGGAAGCCGCATCCACCGCCACCGGCGGCGTACCCCGGGTGTTTGCCGTCATCCGGGCCCTGTCGGCCGTGCAGGCCGAGGGCGGGCGAGTCACCCAATTGGCGCGTGCCGTGGGCCTCACCCAGGCCACCACGCACCGTTTGCTGCAATCGCTGGTGGCAGAAGGCATGGTCGAGCAGGACGAGCGCAGCAAGCTCTACCGCCTGAGCATGGACTTCTTTGCCTTGGCGGCGAAGGCCGGCAACCCCGGCGACCTGCGCAGCCTGTGCCGCCCCGCGCTGCTGCGCCTGTGCGCCAGCCTGGGTGACAGCATCTTTCTGTTGGTGCGCAGTGGGTTTGACGCCGTGTGCCTGGACCGCAGCGAGGGCCCGTTCCCTATCCGCTCGTTCACCGGCGACATCGGCGGCCGCGTGGCCCTGGGCGTGGGGCAGGGCGCGCTGGCCATCCTTGCGTTTTTGCCCGAGGCCGAGCGCGAAGAGGTCATCCGTTTCAACCTGTCGCGCGTGCGGGAGTACGGCGTGTTTGACGAGGTGTACCTGCGCACCGAAATCGAGCGCGTGCGCCAACTGGGCTATGCGGGGCGCAATACCGGCTTGCTCGAAGGCATGGCCGGTGTGGCAGTGCCCATCCTCGACCGCGAAGGGCGCGCCGTGGCAGCGCTGAGTGTGGGCACCATTTCTGCGCGGTTGAACGATGACCGACTGCCCACGGTGGTGGAGCTGCTCAAGCGTGAGGCGGCTGCCGTGGGACCGAAGATCAATCCGTTTGATGCGACGTTGAGGCGGCCGGCGCAGAGTTTGGGAGGCGGGGCGCAGGGGTTAGCGATTGGGGTGTCGGGTGAGTAGGGACGGGAGTTTTTGACCCATTGCAGACCATCACAAGGGTTTAGTGTGTCCTCTGCTGTGCATCCGCCCCTGATGTGAATGCCTCTATTTCGGTGGTCAACCAATTCCGCAACGCTACGACCTTGGGATGGTCGCGTTCACCGGCACGGTAGACCAAGTCATAGCCGCGCTCGGCTTTCAGGCGCAATGCTGAATATGGTGCTATCAGCCTGCCGGCTGCAATGTCGTCGGCCACCAAAGTGCTACGGGCCAGTGCGACTCCCTCACCCCGTATCGCAGCTTCCACCGCCATTGAACCGTGGCTATAGCTCGGACCGTTGGGCGGACGTTTCTTGTCCAGCCCCGCCAGCGCTAACCACTGCGCCCAATTCGCCATCATTCCCACTTCGTGCAGCAGGTGGGCGCGAAGCAGCTGGGCCGGCTGCTCCAGTCCGCCGCATCTTGAGATGTAGTCTGGGCTGCACACTGGCGTGACTGTCTCTTCCAGAATGCGCTCTGCCATGGCGTTCGGGTAACGGCCGAAGCCGTACCGAATGGCGGCGTCCACATGCCCCAGGCGCAAATCCACGTTCACGTCGGTCACATCCATGTGCACATCGAAGGGGTGGCACGACGCCCGCAGCCTCCCCAGGCGCGGAGCCAGCCACTTGCTGGCAAATGACACGCTGGTGCTCACTGTCAGTCGCTTACCAGTGTCATCACCGCGCAGGCGCTGCGCTTCTCCAGACAAATCACCCAGCAAGCGGGCGACCACCGCATGAAACTCTGCCCCTGCTTCGGTGAGCACGATGCGCCGGGTCAGCCGCAGAAACAACTGGCAGCCCAGATCGTCTTCCAGCGTCCGAATATGACGGCTGACAGCGCCGTGCGTGAGGTGCAATTCCTCCGCCGCGCGCGTCATGCTGAGCAGGCGCGCCGCTGCCTCGAAGGCACGCAAGGTCTGCAGAGGAGGAAGCCGGTCGAACATGGGCGAGTGGTGATGTTTATGTGTGAGTGAGGCTCACGCATTATGTGATAACAAATCGTTTGTCAGACTGCCGCCTCACCACCACCATCAGCGCTGACCTACTTGGCATCTTCCCCGAACTTGACCCGCATCCATGAGCAATAGCCCAACTTCCAGCACCGTCGCGGCCACTCTCTCCCAGAGCCCTGGGACCCTAGCGCATGACTACAGTCCGCGCCACTTGGGGGCCATGCTGCTCTTGGCATTGATCTGGGGTTTGTCGATTCCGATCACCAAACTGGGCCTGCAGGACTTGCCCCCGCTGACCCTCACTGCGTTGCGCTTCGCCTTTGCCGTGCCTTTAATGCTTCTGTTCACCCTGGGGCGTCGAACCCTTCCTTGGCGGGCGCTGCCCAAGGTGGCTGCGCTCGGGCTGTTGGGAATTGGCGTGGGCCAGGTGGCACAGACTTTTGGCGTGGCGGGCACCTCCGCCTCGGTGGGCACCATCGTATCGGCCACGATCCCGCTGTTCATCGTGGTGTTTGCAGCGATACGGCTGGGTCAGCATGTTTCGCGCATTCAGACACTGGGCCTGCTGACTGCCTTCGCGGGGATCGCGCTGGTGGCTTTGGGGGATATGGACGCAGCCGCAGCCACATCGGTCACCACCATGTGGGGCGTTGGCTGGATGCTCTTGTCATCGGTGGCCATTGCGTTCTATTACGTGTGGAGCGTGGAACTGACGAACGAACACGGCACCGCCACCGTGGCCGCATGGAGCACAACCTTCGGCTTCTTGGCATTGCTGCCTTGGGTTGGCTGGGAATGGACGCGGGCGCCAACACAGTTCACCGGCATGGGCATCGGTGCAGCGGCTTACCTCGGCGTATTCGTGACCGTGGCCGGCCTTTACATGTGGCTGGGCTTGCTGCGGGTGGTGCCTGCGCGGGTGGCTGCGGCTGTCCAGTACCTGCAACCTATCTTCGGCATTGCCGCAGCGGCTGCGCTGCTGGGAGACCGCCTGGGTCCTGCGTTTGTGGTGGGCTCCGTGCTGGTCCTTGCAGGGCTTGGCATTACGCTATCGCGGCGCTGAATCTCTAGCGTGACCCAGTTGGTCATCTGCCCCTTAATCGAACAGCTAGATCGATTCCTTGACTGACTGCCTTTGACTGACAGTTGGCCTAACGGCGCACGGTCATCCTGCTGCGCATCAGACGCATTTAATTCACTTTTGATAGCTAGTAGCGCTTATTCAATAAGCGCTCTAGGCATCTTTCGCTTGTATTTCTCGCGATGTGAAAGTAACCGGCAACCCATACCCTCACCCCTGCCGCTGCCCCGCGCATTCCCCCACAACCCAATCCCTGAACGCCTTCACCAGCGGCGTCTGCGCCCGCGCCTCGGGGTACACGAGGTAATACGCATCGGTGCTCGTCAGCACCTGGTCTGACAGCTCCACCAAGCTGCCTGCTGCCAGCTCCTGCTCAATCAAAAAGCGCGGCAGCAGCGCCGCCCCCAGGTGCGACACAGCGGCTTGCGCAATCATGGCGAAGTGCTCCGACTGCGGGCCGCGCAGGGCCAGAGCGGTGGGTGCGCCCACCAGCTCAAACCATTCGGCCCACTGCGTGGGGCGGGTGCTTTGCTGCAGCAGCACCACGCGGGTCAAATCCTGTGGGGTCCGGATGCCGTGGCGGTCGCGGTAGGTGGGGCTGCACACGGGCACGGTTTCTTCGTGCATCAGGTATTCGCACACGGCGCCCGCCCAGTGTGGGGTGCCGAAGTGGATGGCGGCGTCGAACGGTGTGCCCGCAAAGTCAAACGGCTCGGTGCGGGCCGAGAAGTTGACCATGGCCTCGGGGTGCAGCGTCATGAAGCCGCCCAGGCGCGGGATGAGCCAGCGGGTGCCCAGCGTGGGCAGCACGGCCAGGTTGAGCAGGCCATCGGTGCTGGAAAACGCCATGGCTTTTTGTGTGCTGGCCGACAGCTGCAGCAGCACGTTTTGCACGTCGGCCGCGTAGACGCGCCCTGCGTCGGTCAGCACCACACGCTGGCGCACGCGGTGGAAGAGGGCGGTGCCAATCTGTTCTTCCAGCTGGCGGATCTGGCGCGACACCGCGCTTTGGGTGAGGTGCAGCTCCTCGGCCGCGCGCGACACGCTCTGGTGGCGGGCGGCGGCCTCAAAGGCCAGCAGGTCGGCGGTGGAGGGGAGAAAGGCGCGGCGCAGCAAGGTCATACCGGGTTATGCACTGGGGGAATGATGGTGTATGCCAAAAATTGAGCCTTTTGAGTCCCTGCCGCGCATTGGGTATGGGGTGGCATTCCTGATATTTTCAGGCACTTCATTCTGATTTGTGATCAAGTAGTTCCATTTTTTTGCTATCCACTGCCCTGGGATTGGCGGATATTGGCGCATTCATTGCGTGTGTTCTCCCACGCTGTTGCCATCTCTCTGCCTCCATCCACCTTTGCGAGCCGCCATGTCTGCCACCCCTGTCGCCACCCCCCCTGTGTCCGAAGTCGATCAACTGCTGCAACGCCTGGGCGTGCCCCGCGCCGCCTACACCGGCGGCACGCTGGCGGCCCGTTCGCCCATCACGGGCGAGGTGCTGGCCCAGGTGCCGCAGCAAAGCGCGGCCGACGCCACGGCCGCCATTGGCCGCGCGCATGCGGCCTTTTTGGCGTGGCGCAATGTGCCCGCACCGCGCCGGGGCGAGCTGGTGCGCCTGCTGGGCGAAGAGCTGCGCGCCGCCAAGGCCGACCTGGGCCTGCTGGTGACCATCGAGGCGGGCAAGATCCCGTCCGAAGGCCTGGGCGAGGTGCAGGAGATGATCGACATCTGCGACTTTGCCGTGGGCCTGTCGCGCCAGTTGTACGGCCTGACGATTGCCACCGAGCGCCCCGGCCACCGCATGATGGAAACCTGGCACCCGCTGGGTGTGTGCGGCGTGATTTCGGCCTTCAACTTCCCCGTGGCCGTGTGGTCGTGGAACGCCGCGCTGGCGCTGGTGTGCGGTGATTCGGTGGTGTGGAAGCCTTCGGAAAAGACCCCGCTCACCGCCCTGGCCACGCATGCGATTGCACAGCGCGCCATTGCACGTTTTGGCAGCGACGCCCCCGAAGGCCTGCTGGAGCTGATCGTGGGCCAGCGCGACATTGGCGAGGTGCTGGTGGACGATGCCCGCGTGCCTGTGCTGTCGGCCACCGGCTCCACCGCCATGGGCCGCGCCGTGGGCCCGCGCCTGGCAGCGCGGTTTGCGCGCGGCATTTTGGAGCTGGGTGGCAACAACGCCGCCATCGTGGCGCCCACGGCCGACCTGAACCTGGCCCTGCGCGGCATCGCGTTTGCCGCCATGGGCACGGCGGGCCAGCGCTGCACCACGCTGCGCCGCCTGTTTGTGCACCAAAGCATTTACGACCAGCTGGTGCCGCAGCTGGCCAAGGTGTACGCCAACGTGCAGGTGGGCGACCCGCGCACCGCTGGCACGCTGGTGGGTCCGCTGATCGACCGCATGGCCTTTGACGGCATGCAAAAGGCGCTGGAGCAAAGCCGCGCGCTGGGCGCCACGGTGCACGGCGGCGGCCGCGTGGAGGGCGTGGGCGGTGCGGACGCGTACTACGTGCGCCCTGCGCTGGTGGAGCTGCAAAAGCACGAAGGCCCCGCACTGCACGAAACCTTTGCGCCCATCCTGTACGTGGTGCGCTATCAACTTATCGACGAAGCCATCGCCATGAACAACGCCGTGGGCGCGGGCCTGTCGTCGTCCATCTTCACGCTCAACGTGCGCGAGGCCGAGCAGTTCATGTCTGCTGCGGGTTCGGACTGCGGCATTGCCAACGTGAACATCGGCCCCAGCGGCGCCGAGATCGGTGGCGCGTTTGGTGGCGAGAAGGAAACCGGCGGTGGCCGCGAGGCGGGCTCGGACAGCTGGAAGGCCTACATGCGGCGCGCCACCAACACCATCAACTACTCCACCGCTTTGCCGTTGGCGCAGGGTGTGACGTTTGACGTGTGAGCCACGCGCCGCTGGCATCGTTCATGTTGACCGCTAAGGCCCCACACCCCATCGTCATCATTGGCGGCGGCGTCATTGGTAGCGCGATTGCGTACTTCCTCACTCTGCGGCAGCCGGGCTGCGAGGTGGTGGTGGTCGAGCGCGACCCGACCTACGCGCGTGCCTCGTCGGCGCTGTCGGCCAGCTCCATCCGCCAGCAGTTTTCTACCGACATCAACATCCAGATATCGGCGTTTGGCATCGGCTTCCTGCGCAACGTGGGCACGCTGTTGGCGTGTCATGGCGATGTGCCCGACATTGGCCTGCACGAAGGCGGCTACCTGTACCTCGCCACTCAGGCAGGCGAAGCCACGCTGCGCGAGAACCACGCACTGCAAAAGCAACACGGCGCCGATGTGGCGCTGCTCAGCCCGCAGCAGCTGGCCGAGCGCTTTCCGTGGCTGGCGCTGCAGGATGTGGTGCTGGGCTCGCTGGGCCTCTCGGGCGAGGGCTGGTTTGATGGCTACCTGCTGCTCACGGCCTTGCGCAAAAAGGCGCAGAGCCAGGGCGTGCGCTACGTGGCCGACGAGGCCGTGGGGCTGGATACCGTAAGCAGCGATAGCGTGCTGCACGTGAACGCGGTGCGCCTGCAAAGCGGCACAGTGCTGCCTTGCCGCTATGCCGTGAATGCCGGTGGCCCCTGGGCTGCGGCGATTGCAGGCTGGGCGGGCGTTGACCTGCCCGTGGTGGGTAAGCGCCGCACGGTGTTCAACCTCGCCAGCCCCGCCGCGCTGCCGGGCTGCCCGCTGCTCATCGACACCAGTGGCATCTGGCTGCGGCCCGAGGGCCAGGGCTTCATCTGCGGCTTTGCGCCTGACGCGGACAACGACGCCGACTTTGCCCCGCTGGAGCCCGAGTACGACGCGTTTGACAACCACATCTGGCCCACGCTGGCCGAGCGCATCCCCGGCTTTGAGGCATTGCGCATGCAGGGCGCCTGGGCGGGCTACTACGAGATGAACACCTTTGATCACAACGCCATCGTGGGCCTGAACCCGGCGTGCGACAACCTGGTGTTTGCCAACGGCTTTTCGGGCCACGGCCTGCAGCAGTGCCCTGCCGTGGGCCGGGGCGTGGCCGAGCTGTTGCTCACGGGCAGCTATCAAAGCCTGGACCTGTCGCCGCTGTCCATCGAACGCATTGCGCGCAACGCGCCGCTGCTCGAAAAGAACGTGATTTGAGCGTCACCAAAGCCGCCCGATTTCTCTCTCACCGATTCATCTACCTGCCAACCACAACACACACGGAGACAACGACATGGCAATTTCCCGCAAGACCTTCACTGCGCTCGCCGCAGGCCTGGCCCTGGCCTGCATGGCCACAGCCCCCGCGCAGGCGCAGACGGTCACCCAGCCCACGCTGGAAAAGATCAAGGCCAGCGGCAAGGCCGTGCTGGGCGTGCGCGAGACTTCGCCGCCCATGGCCTACGCGCTGGGCGCGAATGAAAAATACGTGGGCTACCACGTCGAGCTGTGCGAGCGCGTGCTGAAAGAAATCGCGCCCGACGCCAAGCTCGAATACATGGCCGTGACGGCGCAGAACACCTTGCCGCTGGTGCAGAACGGCACGCTGGACATCGGCTGCGGCCCCACCACCAACAACACCGCGCGCCAGCAGCAGGTGGCCTTTGCCGTGACGACCTATGTGAGCGAAGTGCGCATGGCGGTGCGCAAGGATTCGGACCTGAAGTCCATCAGCCAGCTGGCAGGCCGCACCATTGCCGCATCCACCGGCACCACCGCTGTGCAACTGCTGCGCAAGCAAGAGCGCGCGCTGGGTGGCGCCCCCATCAAGACCGTGCTGGGCAAGGACCACCACGAGAGCTTCTTGCTGCTCGAATCGGGCCGCGCCGATGCGTTTGTGCTCGACGACAACCTGCTGGCCGGGATGATTGCCAACTCCAAAGATCCGTCGGCCTTCCGCATCGTGGGCGAGCCGCTGGGTGCCGAGCCGATTGCGCTGCTGTTCCGCAGGGACGACCCTACGTTCAAGGCAGCGGTGGACGGTGTGCTCACCAAGCTCATGCAAAGCGGTGAGATGGAAAAGATCTACACCAAGTGGTTTGTGAACCCCATTCCGCCCAAGAACATGAGCCTGAACCTGCCGCTGGGCACCACGCTGCGCCAGCTGTTCGCCACCCCCAACGACAAGCCCCTGGAGACCTACCAGCAATGAACGCCCCCATCCCCGCCACAGCCTTTCGCGCGGCCGACCGCCTGGGCGCCATCGGCGTCTCCGAAATCGTGCGCCTGACGCAAGAGGCCAACCAGCTCAAGCGCCAGGGCCAGCCCGTGATCGTGCTGGGCCTGGGCGAGCCCGACTTTGACACGCCAGCCCACATCCTGGAGGCCGCGCAAAAAGCCATGGCGCGGGGGGAGACGCACTACACGGTGCTGGATGGCACGGCCGAACTCAAGGCCGCCATTCAGCACAAGTTCAAGCACGACAACGGGCTGGACTTTGCGCTGAACGAAATCACTGCGGGTGCCGGTGCCAAGCAGATCCTCTACAACGCGCTGATGGCTTCGGTGAACCCCGGCGACGAAGTGATCCTGCCCGCGCCGTACTGGACGTCATACGCCGACATGGTGCTGATTGCGGGCGGCGTGCCCGTGGTCGTGCCCTGCAGCGAGGCCAACGGCTTTCGCATCACACCCGAGCAGCTGGAGACGGCCATCACACCGCGCACGCGCTGGGTGTTCATCAACTCGCCCTCCAACCCCAGCGGCGCGGCCTACAGCGCCGAGCAACTGCGGCCGGTGCTGGAGGTTGTGGAGCGCCACCCGCAGGTGTGGCTGCTGGCGGACGATATCTACGAACATATCCTGTACGACGGCCGCGCGTTTGCCACGCCTGCTGCCGTGTTGCCCTCGCTGCGCGATCGCACGCTGACGGTGAACGGTGTCTCCAAGTCCTACGCCATGACGGGCTGGCGCCTGGGCTACGGCGCAGGCCCCAAGGCGCTGATTGCGGCCATGGCCGTAGTGCAGAGCCAGGCCACGTCGTGCCCCTCGTCCATCAGCCAGGCGGCAGCCGTGGCGGCGCTCACGGGGCCGCAAGATGTGGTGCGCGAGCGCTGCCAAGCGTTCCAGGACCGGCGCGATCTGGTGGTGGCCGCACTCAACGCCTCCCCCGGCCTGCGCTGCCGCGTGCCTGAGGGCGCGTTCTACACCTTTGCCAGTTGCGAAGGCGTGCTGGGCCGCACCACGCCCGGCGGCATGTTGCTGCGCACCGATGCCGACTTTTGCGCCTACCTGCTGCGCGAGCACCATGTCGCGGTGGTGCCCGGCGGGGTGCTGGGGCTGGCGCCATACTTTCGCATCTCATACGCTGCCTCCACCGCCGATTTGCAAGAGGCCTGCGCGCGCATCCAGCGCGCCTGCCAGGCGCTGTTCTGAATTTTTGATCCGATACCGTTGATATGAACCCGACTTCCCTCACCCCCCGCACCGGCGGACAGATCCTGGTCCAACAGCTCATCACCCACGGCGTCCAGCAGCTTTTCTGTGTGCCCGGCGAAAGCTATCTGGCCGTGCTCGATGCGCTGCATGACGCTGACATCGGCGTGACTGTGTGCCGCCAGGAGGGTGGTGCGGCCATGATGGCCGAGGCGCAGGGCAAGCTCACCGGCCAGCCCGGCATTTGCTTTGTGACGCGCGGGCCCGGCGCCACCAATGCCTCGGCAGGCATTCACATCGCGCACCAGGATTCGACGCCCATGATCCTGTTTGTGGGCCAGGTGGCCCGCAACGCCATGGGGCGTGAGGCGTTTCAGGAGCTGGACTACAGCGCCGTGTTCGGCACCATGGCCAAGTGGGTGGTGCAGATTGACGACCCGGCCCGTGTGCCCGAGCTGATCTCGCGCGCCTTTCACGTCGCCACCTCAGGCCGCCCCGGCCCGGTGGTGGTGGCGCTGCCCGAAGACATGCTGACCGAGGCCGCCACCGTGGCCGATGCGCTGCCCTACCAAGTGACGGAGACCCACCCCGGCGCCGCGCAAATGGCCGAGCTGGCGCAGCGCCTGCAAGCCGCCCAAAGCCCCGTCGCCATTCTGGGCGGCAGTCGCTGGTCTGAGCAGGCGGTGCGCGAGTTCACCGCGTTTGCCGAAGCGTGGTCCCTTCCCGTGTACTGCTCGTTCCGCCGCCAGATGCTGTTCCCGGCCACACATGCCTGCTACGGCGGCGACCTGGGCCTGGGCGTCAACCCCAAGCTGCTGGCGCGCATCAAGGCGTCGGACCTGGTGCTGGTGGTGGGCGGTCGCTTGTCGGAGGTGCCATCGCAGGGCTACGAGCTGTTCCACATTCCCACGCCCGTGCAGCCGTTTGTGCATGTGCATGCCGATGCGGACGAACTGGGCAAGCTTTACCGCCCCACACAGGCCATTCACGCCACGCCCCAGGCGTTTGCCGCAGCGCTCAATACGGTGCGCCCCACGGCGGCTGTGCCATGGAAGGCCCACACAGAAGCCGCCCATGCCGAATATCTGGCCTGGAGCGACACGGCACCCATCCGCATTCCCGGCAACCTGCAGATGGGCCAGGTGATGCAGCACCTCAAAGAGGTATTGCCCGCCGACACCATCTTCTGCAACGGCGCGGGCAACTTCGCCACCTGGATTCACCGCTTCTGGCCCTTCACCACCTACGCGAGCCAGCTTGCGCCCACCAGCGGATCGATGGGCTACGGCCTGCCCGCAGGCGTGGGCGGCAAGCGCCTGTGGCCGCAGCGCGAGGTGGTGATCTTTGCGGGCGATGGCGACTTTTTGATGCACGGGCAAGAGTTTGCGACCGCCGTGCAGTACGGCCTGCCCATCATCGTGGTGCTGCTGGACAACGCCATGTACGGCACCATCCGCATGCACCAGGAGCGCGAGTACCCCGGCCGCATCAGCGCCACGCAGCTCAAGAACCCCGACTTCAAGGCCTACGCCCAGGCCTTTGGTGGCCATGGTGAACGCGTGGAGCGCACGGAAGACTTCGCCCCCGCGCTGGCCCGCGCCCGCGCCAGTGGCCTGCCCAGCGTGCTGCACTGCCTGATCGACCCTGAAGCCATCACACCCACGGGCACACTGCAGGGCATTCGCACAGCGGCACTCTCCAAGAAGTAGGCTCTCGTTTCGTAAGCAGGCGCTCAGGTGTTCAGCCGGTCACGCGGGCGCCGCCGGACTGCCGCAGGGTCTGCACCAGCAGGTTCTGCAGGCTGTCCACCGCCTTGGAGCCGCGCGATGCGCGGCTGCGGTACACGGCGACCTCCATGGGCACCAGGGGCCCCAGGCCGTGCTCGCTGCCCAGCACCTGCAGTTGCGGTGGCACGCTGCAGTGGGTGAGGGCGGCCACGGCCAGGCCACTTTCCACCGCCGCAATTTGCCCCGCCAGGCTGGAGCTGTGATAGACCACCTTGTAGCGGCGCCCCTGCTGCGCCAGTGCGTGGATGGCGCCGCGCCGCGCCAGGCTGGCCGATTCGTACACCGCAATGGGCAGCGGGTCGCGCCTCCACAACTCGAACTGCGCTGATCCCACCCACACCATGGGCTCATGGAATAGCAGCGTGCCCCGGCGGGCGTGGTCGCGCGAGATCAGGGCCAGGTCCAGGTCGCCACTGGCCACGCGCGGGATGAGTGCGGTGGACTGCTCGCAGTCCAGTTCAATCTCCACCGCGCTGTGCCGGGGCGCAAAGCGTTTGAGTACGGGCGTGAGATATCGCGCCGCATAGTCATCTGGCACCCCCAGCCGCACCCGACCTGTGAGAGCGTCGCCGTTCAGGGCATCGTGCGCTTCTGCATGCAGTTCCAGAATGCGGCGCGCATAGCCCAGCAGGGTTTCACCCTCGGGTGTGAGGTGCTGCTTGCGAGCGTCGCGCTCCAGCAGTCGGTGGCCTACGGCGTCTTCCAGCTTCTTGAGCTGCATGCTGACCGCTGACTGGGACCGGTGCACCTCGGCCGCCGCGCCAGAGAGCGAGCCTGCATCCACCACCGCCACCAGGCACTGTAGCCAGTCGAATTGCAAATCGCGGTAGCTCATGGATTGCCTCAGTGATGATGTATTCGATGATCGAATGGTTGGTGCGTAAATTATGCGCTTTTGATTGCATGGACTGGCAGCCACACTGCGGGCATGCAGCAGTCTTCCTGTACCGTTTCAGGCACATCGGCACCCGTGGTTCCAGCGGCTGCTTCACCGGCGGCCGCCGCCCATGTGCTGCCGTCTGCCCGCCGGCTGGATGGCTGGATTGCCTTTGTACTGGGCAACGCGCTGCTGGGCACCATCGGCGTGTTCGTGCACGAGGCGCAGGCGGCGCCGTTGACGGTGACCTGGTTCCGCTGCGCTTTTGGCCTCGTCGGGCTCACGTTGTGGATGGCTTGGCGCCACAGGTCATGGCCGGGACTGTGGCAGGGGCTCTGGGTGGGCCGGGCTGCTTTGCCCTGGGTGTTGCTGCTCAGTGGGCTGATGCTGGCGAGCTGGTGGCTGTTTTTCACGGCGATCCAGCAAGTGCCTACTGGGGTGGCGGTGGTGCTGTTCCATGTGCAGCCCCTGTGGGTGTTGCTGCTGGGGGCCTGGTGGCTCAAAGAAGCCGTGCCCCGGCAGCGCGTGGTGTCGGTGCTGGTCGCCATGGTGGGGCTGGTGCTGGCCACGGGCGTGGCCGGGGGGCTGACTTCCTCTGGCGGTGGGCATGCGACTGGCTACTGGGCGGGCGTGGGCCTGTGCCTGGTCGGTGCGCTGTGCACAGCCACTGTCACCGTGGTTGCCAAGCGCTTGGGGGTGCTGCCGGTGGGGACCCTGGCGTGGTGGCAATGCGCGCTGGGTGCAGCCGTGCTGTGGGTGGCCCCCGTGGGCCAAGGCTGGCCCGCCTGGGGCGCCCCATGGGCATGGCTGGCCGGGCTGGGGCTGATCCACACCGGCCTGGCGTACACCCTGATGTACGCAGGCATGGCCCGGCTGGCGACGGCCCGGGTGGCGGTGTTGCAGTTTGCCTACCCGACGGTCGCCATTGTGGTGGACTGGGTGTACTTTCAGCACACCTTGGGCGGTGGGCAGATGGCAGGTGTGGTGCTGATGCTGGGCGCCATAGCGGTGGGGGAGCGTGGCGCGCGGCGCAATCGCTAATGCACCGCCTGCGCCGGGATGGCGCCGCCCCGCACAATATCGGGTGTGACCGCCACCGAGTTCGATTCCTCTGAGACCCGCCCCCCTGCGCAGGCTGCCTCTTCGGGCAAGCGGCGCCGCATCGCACACCTGGACATGGACGCCTTCTTTGCGTCCGTTGAGTTGCTGCGCTATCCGCAGCTCAAGGGCCTGCCCGTTGTGATTGGCGGTGGGCGGCGCAAGGTGGACGAGTTGCTGCTGCGCGGCCCGGACGGCGCCGCAGAGCGCGAGCGGCGCTTCATCCCGGTGGAGGACTTTCCGCTGCTCAAGGACTATGTGGGCCGGGGCGTGATCACCACAGCCACCTACGCTGCGCGTCAGTTCGGCGTGGGCTCGGCCGTGGGCATGATGAAGGCGGCCAAGCTGTGCCCGCAGGCCATCGTGCTACCGGTGGATTTTGAGGAGGTGCGACGTTTCTCGCGCCTGTTCAAGAGCACCATCACCGAGATCGCGCCGGTGATGCAGGACCGGGGCGTGGACGAGGTCTATATCGACTTCACCGAGGTGCCCGGTGGCCAGCGCGAAGGCGGGCGGGTGCTGGCGCGGCTCATCCAGAAAAGCATCTTTGAAAGAACCGGGCTGACCTGCTCCATCGGCGTGGCGCCCAACCGCCTGCTGGCCAAGATGGCCAGTGAGTTCAACAAGCCCAACGGCATCTCCATCGTTTACGAGGAAGACCTGCAGAGCAAGATCTGGCCCTTGAACGTGCGCAAGATCAACGGCATCGGCCCCAAGGCGGGCGAGAAGCTGGCGCGGCTGGGCATAGAGTCCATCGGACAGCTGGCCGCGCAGGATGAGCAATGGCTGATGGGCCACTTTGGCAGGTCCTCCGGCGCGTGGATGCACCGCGTGGCCTGGGGCCGCGACGACAGCCCGGTGGTGACCGAGAGCGAGCCCGTGAGCATGAGCCGCGAGACCACCTTTGACCGCGACCTGCATGCGGTGCGCGACCGGGCCGAGCTGGGCGCGATCTTTACCGACCTGTGCATGCGCGTGGCCGAGGACCTGCAGCGCAAGGGCTATGTGGCGCGCACTATCGGTATCAAGCTGCGCTATGACGATTTCAAGATCGCGACGCGCGACCACACGGCGGACAGCTATACGGCAGACGGGGCCACCATTCGTCAGCTGGCAGGGCAATGCCTCAAGCGCGTGCCGCTGGACAAACGCCTGAGGCTGCTGGGTGTGCGGGCCAGCACGCTGGTACGACGTGGCGAGGAGCCCGCGCCGCAGCCAGACACTGCTGCGCCCGCTGCGGGGAGCCGGCGCAGGCCGCACGCAGATGCGGACAAGGGCACCGGGCAGCTCTTCTGACGCAGCACGCGCCGGCCGCAGGCGGCGCTTTGGAGGGGCAAAACGGCAGGGTGAGCAGTTAGACTTGATTCGTATCAAGCGGTTACTTACAACACCCCACCAAAAGCCGCGCTGCCTGCCCCTGCCGCAGGCCCTTCAGGAGCTTTGAATGCGCATCAACCTGCCTGTGACCCAGCAGAACTTCGACTACCCCGGTGATGAGCTGCTGGTGTCCAGCACCAACACCAAGGGCGAGATCACGCACTGCAACCCGGCGTTTGTGCGCGTCAGTGGCTACAGCCATGACGAACTCATCGGCCAGCCCCACAACATCATTCGCCACCCCGACATGCCGCCCGAGGCCTACAAGGACATGTGGCGCACCGTTGGCCGGGGCGAGCCGTGGACGGGCCTGGTCAAGAACCGCCGCAAGAACGGCGACCACTACTGGGTGCGCGCCAACGTCACCCCCATCATGGAGGGCGGCAAGCCGCGCGCCTACATGTCGGTGCGCACCAAGCCCAGCGCTGCAGAAATGGCAGCTGCCGAGGCCCTGTATGCCCAGATGCGCAGCGAGGCCGCTTCGGGCGCCAGCAGCTTCTACCTCGACTCGGGCAACGTGCGCTACCGCGGCGTGCGTGGCTGGCAGCAGCGCATCGCGCACATGGCACTGTTGCCCCGCATGGCGGTACTGCTGCTGGTGACCGTGCTGCTGGCCTTGCTGCCCGATGTGATCGGACTGCAAGGCACCACGGCGTGGGTGACGCGCCTGGTGTTGCTGTTGTTGGGGGCCGGGTGGACGCTGTGGCGCTTTCAGGCCACCGTGTTGCAGGGCATGCACGATGCCACCCGCTTTGCGTCCGACATCTCGGCGTGCAACCTGGCCACGTCGGTGGGCACCGACTACCCCCAGCCCCTGGGCGCACTGATGCAGCGCCTGCAGCAGACCCAGGTCAACCTGCGTGCGGTGGTGGGCGATGTACGCACCGAGGTGCGCAACTTCATCGAATCGGCCGACGAGATCGCCCGCGGCGGCGTGAACCTGTCGGCCCGCACCGAATCGCAGGCCAGCAGCCTGGAGGAGACCGCTGCGGCCATGGAGCAACTGGCCAGCACGGTGTTGCAGACCTCCGAGACGGCGGCCAAGGTCTCGCACGAGAGCGCGCAAAGCAGCGACATTGCCAAGCGCGGTGGTCAGGCGGTGCAGGAGGTGGGCACGGCCATGCAGCAGATGAAGCTGTCGTCTACCAAGATCAGCGAGATCGTGGGCGTGATCGAGGGCATTGCCTTCCAGACCAACCTGCTGGCGCTCAACGCCGCCGTCGAGGCCGCCCGCGCGGGCGAGCAGGGCCGGGGCTTTGCGGTGGTGGCGGGGGAGGTGCGCGCGCTGGCCCAGCGCAGCGCCAGTTCGGCCAAGGAGATCAGCGGCCTGATTGGTGTGACGGTGGACCAGATCGCCAGCGGCGCACAGCAGATGGACCATGCGGGCACCACCATCGGGGGCGTGGTGCATGCCGTGGAGCGGGTGAGCATGCTGGTGCAGCAAATCAGCAGTGCGACCAAGGAGCAGTCGCAGGGCATCGCCCAGGTCAACGAGGCGGTGACCCAGCTCGACACGGTGACGCAACAGAACGCGACGCTGGTGGAGGAGTCGGCGGAGGCGGCCCAGGGTCTCAAGGAGAGCGCGGTATCGCTCGGCCGCTCGGTGGATGTGTTCCGCCTGGGGTAGGGGGCGGCGGCCAGAGGTGGTGAGCCACTGGCGGCGATACAGTCCTTGACGAATTCTTACTCGTAACTTACAGTGATTTTCCCGTTTTCCGGGAGATCACCATGACCCTCGACGAGCTGCAGCGCATCAAGCAGTGGCATGTGGCGCACAAGGCCGACCACCCGCTCGAATACCACCTGTGGGACCTGGTGCTGACGGTCTGGATGCTGGGCTGGGTGGGCTGGTTTCCCATCTGCGCTTTTGGCGAGCCCTGCGCCGCGCCGGTCTGCCTGATCGGCATTTTTGTCCCCAGCCTGTATGTTGCCTGGCGCACCCGTGCGCACCTGCGCCACACCCTGCGGTGTGACTGGATTGATGCGCGCAACTGACGGACGCGGTCGGTTGACGGGGATGGTCGGGCCTACTGCCGCGCAGTGCGCACGTTGCGCGGCAGGGCCTGCGGGTGGCTGGTGCGCAGGGGGTTGATGTCCAGGCCGCCCCGGCGCGTGTAGCGCGCATACACCGTGAGCTTGATGGGTTTGCAGCGCGTCCACACGTCCATGAAGATGCGCTCCACGCACTGCTCGTGGAACTCGTTGTGGTTGCGAAAGCTCACCAGGTACTGCAGCAGCCCTTCCTGGTTGATCTGCGGGCCGCTGTAGCTGATCTGCACGCTGCCCCAGTCGGGCTGGCCGGTCACCAGGCAGTTGCTCTTGAGCAGGTTGCTGGTGAGGGTCTCGGTCACGGGCGCTTCGTTGAATGTGGCCGTCAGCAGTTCGGGGGCCGGCTGGTACTGGGTGCATTCCACGTCCAGCCGGTCCAGGCTCAGGCCGTCCAGCTCGTGCACGGGCTCCTGGTCAAACAGCTCGAGTGCAATGAGCTTCACGCCCACGGTGGCAGGGTGCTCGGCGCCACGCCACACGGCTTCGCTGATGTCGGCGCGGATGCGGGCCTGCACCTCGGCCGCATCGGCAAAGCGCGTGTTGTTGAAGCTGTTGAGGTACAGCTTGAAAGACTTGCTCTCGATGATGTTGGGCGTCTCACACGGCACCGTGATGTGCGCAAGCGCCACCTGCGGTTTGCCACGCTGGTTCAGCCATGACAGCTCGAACGCCGTCCACAGATCGGCGCCGAAGAAGGGGGCTGCGCCGGTGATGCCGATCTCGGCCCGCTTGCCCGCGCGCGGGATGGGGAACAGCAGCGAGGCGTCGTACTGGTCGATATAGGCCGAGGCCTTGCCAAGCTGGGATTGTTCTGGCGTGTTCATGGCCTGGTCTTTCAGGTGTATGGGTTCCAAAGGGAGGTGTGTTTGCTACTATTTTTGTAGCTACTGGCGCATATTCGACTAGCGCATACCGGCGTTTTTACTGAAATTCCCGCTCACGCAGCCATTTGGTGGCAATCCACTTGTCCCCGGCGATCACCGGGGCGCCGCCGTGCAGCGTGCGGGTGGATGAGTGCGGCCGCTCATAGCTGAAGAACACCGCATTGCCGCGCTGTGGTGCGACCTCCAGGTGCACGTCCGGGAAGGTGGTGCCGCCGCCTTTGCCGGGCGTGTTGAGGTACATCACCAGCGTGCCCACGCGCTGGCCGCCGCGCTTGATGATGCTGGGCGTGCCGGGCTCGGCGGGGTCAAAGTAGTCGTAGTGGGGCTTGTACTCGGCGCCGGGGCGGTAGTGCAGCACCTGCAGGCCCTCACCGTTTTCGATGGGCCAGTGGAGCAGGCGCGCAATGCGTTCCTCGATGCGCTGGATCAACGGGCTTTGGCCACGCTGAAAGAACATGCCGTCGCTGGTGCGGTCGGCGTTGATCTCTTCGCCCCCCGTGCGGGTCTCCACGGTGAGTGAGCGCGCCATGCGGGGCTCTGCGGCGGCGATCAGGGCATCACATTCTTCGGGCGACAGCAGGTTGCCAAACACCACAATGCGCGGCTGGGCCATGGCCAGCAGCACATTCACGGTGCGGTCGCCGCAGTCCACCTGGGCAGGCGATTCATCCAGCCGGGGCTCGGGCACCCGCACGGCCGAGGGCAGGCCCTGCTGCACGGCCAGGTCGTTCAGGTGCTCTTGCAGCGTAACCTCCAGCGCGTCGGCGGCCACGTCTTCGTCCCAGCCTGCGTCGCGCATGGACTGCAGCACCACGGGCGCGGTGTAGCCGGCCTGGGCCTGCTCAATGATCCAGCGGCGCAGCTCGGGTGTGACGGCCTGCCGCGCGGCACTGGCGTGCCGGGCGCTGGTGGTGGAGCTGTCGGGGTGCTGGTCAGAACGCGATGCCATGGCGGTCCTTCAACAAGAAAGAGCAGGGAGGGGTGTTTATAAGGCCGGTAGGGCCTTGCGCCGGAAGACCAGGCGTTCGGGCGTGGACGAGGCCGGGGCAAAGGCATAGCCGTCCAGATCAAAACCTTCGAGCTGGTGGGGCGTGGCAAGGCGGTGGGTGATGGCATAGCGGGCCATCAGGCCGCGTGCGCGTTTGGCAAAGAAGCTGATGATCTTGTAGTTACCACCCTTCCAGTCCTCGAACACGCATTCGATCACGCGGGCCTTGAGCGCCTTGCGGTCCACAGCCTTGAAGTATTCCTGCGACGCCAGGTTGACGACCACGGGCGTCGTGTCAGCCCGCAGGCGGGTGTTCAGGTGCTCGGCAATCTGCTGGCCCCAGAACTGGTACAGGTTGCTGCCCGCGTCGGTGGCCAGGCGTGTGCCCATCTCCAATCGATAGGGCTGCATGCGGTCCAGCGGCCGTAGCACGCCATACAGGCCACTGAGGATGGCGACATGGCTCTGGGCCCAGTCCAGGTCGTCGGCGCTCAGGCTGCGGGCCTGCAGCCCCTCGTACACGTCGCCATTGAAGGCCAGCACCGCCTGGCGCGAGTTGTGGGCCGTGAAGCGAGGGCGCCAGGCCTGGTAGCGCGCCACGTTCAGGGCCGCGAGCGTGTCGCTCAGTTCCATCAGCGACGCAATCTGCTGCGGCGACTGCTCGCGCAGTACCTCGATGAGGGCCGTGGACTGCGGCACGAACTGGGGCGTGGTGTGCGCCAGCCCCTCAGGCACGGGTGTGTCGTAGTCGAGCGATTTGGCGGGAGACAGCAGGAACAGCATGGGGCGAAGGGTCCGTGGATCGCGGAGGGTAGGCGGGCGGGGCCTGGCAAGCAGAGGACGGCTGGCGGCGCCAGCGACCCAAAATGGTACCTGCTGACAGGCTGTCTTAAAGCGCTTGCGGGTATTGGTGCCAATGACAGTGCGTGCCCAGGGGCCCAAAAAAAGAAGGCGGCCTGAGCCGCCTTCTTTACGTAGGCTGCGGCCCCGGGGGCAGCAGCCATTGCAGCGCATCAGGCGGCTGGGGGCTGCTCAAACGGCAGTGCCATGGCCGATAGATCGCGGCGGGTTTCCACCAGCACCAGCGGGCCTTCGTCCAGCACCACAGCCGGGGGGCGCTCGCGGGGCACGCGGATGGGCTTGGGCTCGGCAGCGATGGCGGCCTGCACGGCCGCGATCTTGTCTGCGTCGGAGTTCACCCACTGCAGGCCCGATGCGGCAGCCACTTGCTGCAGTTCATCGATGGGCAGCGTGAACGCCTGGACGCGAGGCAGGCCCTTGGCTTGCACTGCTGCAGGGGCCACGGGGGCCGGTGCGGCAGCCGCCGGTGCGGGTGCAGCGACAGGGGCCGGTGCGGCCACCGGTGGGGCTGCAGGCGTTGCAACGGGTGCGGCAGCAGGGGCTGCTGCAGCGGGCTCAGTGGCTACAGCGGCTGGCGCCACCGCGGGGGCTGGAGCCGGTGCGGCTGGCTCTGCGGCGGCCGTGCTGCTGAAGTAGCTGCGGCGCGGTGCTTCGTCCTGTGCAGGCGCGGGTTCTGCCTGGGTGGGGTCGAAATCGAGCATGGCCGGTGCGGCTGCTTCGGCATTGCCGTTGTTGTCACGCGGACCGCGCTCGCCACGTTCGCGGCGGTCGCGGCCGTAGCGGTCACGGGAGCGGCGCTCGCGGCGCTGCTCTTCGGTGGCGCCATTGCCGTTGGCGGGTGCGTCATTGCCGCTCAGGTCCAGGTCCGGCAGGGATGCCAGTGGAGCGGTGTCCGCAAAGTCACCAGCGGCGGCTGTGGCGCCTGCCTCCTGGGCCTCGACCGCGCGGGGAGCGCGTTCACCGCGTTCGCCACGGTTGCCACCGCGATCACCACGTTCGCGGCGCGGACCGCGCTCGCCACGGGGTTGCTGGGTCGGTTGGCCTTCTGCGCCACCGGTGTTGCCCGCGTTGGGGCCTTCCACCGGAGTGGTTGCTGTGTTGGTGTTGTCACCATTCACGCCAGCGTTCAGGTTGCGCGGCTCGCTGTCGCGGCGGCCACGGCCCCCTTCACGGCCTTCGCTGCGCCCGTTGCGACCGCCTTCACGGCCTTCGCCTTCGGGGCGGCGCTCTGCGTCGCGTGGTGGACGGCTGTCTGCATCGCGGGGGGCGCGGCCTTCGGCAGAGCGCTCGCCACGGCGGCCACGGCCTTCGCCGGAGCCGCCTTCACGGTTGCCGTCACGCGGTGCGCCTTCGCGCTGGCCGTCCCGGTTGCCGTCGCGGCCACCACGGCGGCCACGGCTTTCACCGTTGCGGCCTTCGCGGCGGGGCTCGCCACGGCCGGCGGTGTCAGCGGCGGCCGGTGCGGCTGCGGGCGATGCCGTCGTCACAGGGGCGGGCGCTGCAGGTGCGCTGCCAAAGCCAAACAGGCCCTTGAGCCAGGCGAAGAAGCCTTGTTCCTGGGGTGCAGCAGCGGCGGGGGCTGGAGCGGCCACGGGGGCTGGCGCAGGGGCTGCATTGGCTGCGGGGCGTTGGCCACCACGCGGTGGGCGCGCCGCGCCTTCGGGGCGGGGCTCGGCCACGGGGGCGGGTGCGTCGGGCAGCACGCCCTTGATCACCGGAGTCTGCTTGTTGGTGGGCTCTTGCGAGCGGCGCGTCACGGCGGTGGGGTCTTCCACTTCTTCGGCGAGCTTGTAGCTGGCCTCGATGTGGTCCAGGCGTGGGTCGTCGTGCTTGAGGCGTTCCAGGCGGTAGTTGGGGGTTTCCAGCGTCTTGTTGGGCACCATCAGCACGGCCACGCGCTGCTTGAGTTCGATCTTGGCGATCTCGGTGCGCTTTTCGTTCAGCAGGAACGAGGCCACTTCCACCGGCACCTGGCAGTGCACGGCGGCCGTGTTGTCCTTCATGGACTCTTCCTGGATGATCCGAAGGATCTGCAGCGCCGACGATTCCGTATCGCGAATGTGCCCCGAGCCGCCGCAGCGGGGGCAGGGGATGGACGAGCCTTCGGACAGCGCGGGCTTTAGGCGCTGGCGGCTCATTTCCATGAGACCGAACTTGCTGATGGTGCCGAACTGCACGCGGGCACGGTCCTGGCGCAGCGCATCGCGCAGGCGGTTTTCCACTTCGCGGCGGTTCTTCGACTCTTCCATGTCGATGAAGTCGATCACGATCAGGCCGCCCAGGTCACGCAGGCGCATCTGGCGCGCCACTTCGTCGGCGGCTTCCAGGTTGGTGCGGGTAGCGGTTTCCTCGATGTCGCCGCCCTTGATGGCGCGGGCCGAGTTCACGTCCACGCTGACCAGCGCTTCGGTGTGGTCGATCACGATGGCGCCGCCCGAGGGCAGCTGCACGGTGCGCGCGTAGGCCGATTCGATCTGGTGCTCAATCTGGAAGCGGCTGAACAGGGCGGCGTCGTCGCGGTAGCGCTTCACCCGGGCGGCATGCTCGGGCATGACGTGCGCCATGAACTGCTGCGCCTGTTCGTAGATGTCGTCGGTATCGATGAGGATGTCACCGATGTCGTTGTTGAAATAGTCGCGGATCGCGCGGATGACGAGGCTTGATTCCTGGTAGATCAGGAAGGCGCCCTTGCCACCCTTGGCGGCGCCGTCGATGGCGTTCCATAGCTTGAGCAGGTAGTTCAGGTCCCACTGCAGCTCGGGCGCGGTGCGGCCGATGCCGGCGGTGCGCGCGATGATGGACATGCCGTTGGGGTACTCCAGCTGGTCCATCGCCTCTTTGAGTTCGGCGCGGTCCTCGCCCTCGATGCGGCGCGACACGCCACCACCACGGGGGTTGTTGGGCATCAGCACCACATAGCGGCCAGCCAGCGAGACAAAGGTGGTCAGGGCGGCGCCCTTGTTGCCACGCTCTTCTTTTTCGACCTGGACCAGCAGCTCCTGGCCTTCCTTGATTACTTCGTTGATGCGCGCCTGGCTGGGCGAAACGCCAGGGGTGAAGTAGCTGCGCGAGATTTCCTTGAACGGCAGGAAACCGTGGCGGTCTTCACCGTAATCGACGAAGCAGGCTTCCAGCGAGGGCTCAACGCGCGTGACGACGGCCTTGTAGATGTTGCCCTTGCGCTGTTCGCGCCCCTCGATCTCGATCTCGTAGTCGAGGAGCTTTTGTCCGTCGACGATGGCCAGGCGCCGTTCTTCGGGCTGCGTGGCGTTGATGAGCATCCGCTTCATGATGCGATTCCTTCAGTGTGTTGCGGACAGCAGCGGTGCAACCAACCCTCTCAGAAGGGAAAGCTGCGCGGGCTGCCGCCCACAGTTCCAAACCATTAACAACAAGCTCTACAGGAGCTGTGAATGCCTGGACTGACGCATCGAAACGAAGGGAATTGCCGGGAATGCCAATGATCTGCCGCGCTCTAGCGCAGCATCGTGAGGCAGGGGCGCGTGGATGGGGGCGAGTGGTAGGAGCGCAGTTTTGCTAGCAAAAAAGTAGCTGATTGCGCTTGCTGGCTGGGCGCTGGGGCTGAATTGGAGCGTGCAGCCGGGGGCATCAGCCACCGCCACAAGGTCACCATCCAGCTCATCAACAACCACATGCTCGCTTTGATCCGCTGACAGGCTGCGCCCGGGTAGGGAACATCTGCCAGCTTGGGGGATTCCGTATCAGTGTTTCAATCTGTCAGCCCGCCGTACGGCGTGCTGGCCATCACAGGCATCTGGCCTGCAATCTGCGCGCACGACGCCCGCTGGCATCGACCTGCCTGCGTGAGGGGCAAGGGCTGTGTGGACTAAACTCCAGACAAATCAACCACTTACATAACAACGCGCAGGTGAAACACATTATAGGGGCCAAACCGCCCGCAGCTTCTGCGGGGCTTCCCGCAGCCCGCCTGGTGGAAGTGGATGCTGACTCCGCAGGCCAGCGGCTCGATAACTTTTTGATACGCCACCTCAAAGGTGTGCCAAAAACGCATGTCTACCGCATCATCCGCAGCGGCGAGGTGCGCATCAACAAAGGCCGCGTGAGCGCCGACACCCGCGTGGAAGCCGGGGATGTCGTGCGCCTGCCGCCCGTGCGCATCTCCGACAAAGTGGCCGAGAAGGCCGAGCGTCCGGCGCCCGCGCGCGAATTTCCCGTTCTCTTGGAAGACGAGCACCTGATCGCCATCGACAAACCCGCCTGTGTGGCGGTGCATGGCGGCAGCGGCGTGAGTTTTGGCGTGATCGAGCAGCTGCGCCAGGCGCGGCCGGCTGCCAAGTTCCTGGAGCTGGTGCACCGGCTGGACCGCGAAACCTCGGGCATCCTGCTGGTGGCCAAAAAGCGGTCAGCGCTCACTCACCTGCAGGACCAGTTCCGCGAGCGCGAGACGGGCAAGACCTACCTGGCGCTGGTCACAGGCACCTGGCCTGCCAACAAGAAGGTCATCGACCTGCCGCTGCACAAATACCTGCAGGCTGATGGCGAGCGCCGCGTGCGCGTGACCACGCCCGACGACCCGGACGGCATGCGCTCCATCACGCTGGTCAAGGTGCGCAGCACCGTGCCCGCGCGTGCCGCGCAGGGCCTGCCGGCCATGTCGCTGCTGGAGGTGACCATCAAGACCGGCCGCACCCACCAGATCCGCGTGCACCTCGCCAGCCAGGGGCACGCCATCGTGGGTGACGATAAATATGGTGATTTCGACCTCAACAAGCGTCTGCAGAAGCTGGGGATGAAGCGCATGTTCCTTCACGCGTGGCGGTTACAGTTCAACCACCCCGCCTCGGGCGAACGTGTGCAGTTGAACGCCGAACTGCCCCCCGAGCTGGCCGATTTTGTGCCCCCCGCCTGAGAAGGCATGAACGAACCCCCATGCCCGCCAAAACCTTCCGTCCGCGCCGCTTCGACCTGATTGCCTTTGACTGGGACGGCACCCTGTTTGATTCCACAGCCATCATCGTGCGCTGCATCCAGGCGGCGGTGCGCGATGTGGGTGGCACCGTGCCTACTGACAAGGAGGCGTCGTACGTGATCGGCATGGCGCTGACCCAGGCCCTGGCCCATGCAGCCCCGGACGTGCCCCCCGAAAAATACCCTGAGCTGGGCAATCGCTACCGCTTTCACTACATCCAGCACCAGGACGACCTGAGCCTGTTTGAGGGCGTGCTGCCTTTGCTGACCGACTTGCGGGAGCGCGGCCACCTGCTGGCGGTAGCCACGGGCAAAAGTCGGCGTGGGCTGGATGAGGCGTTGCATACGGTGCAGCTCAAGGGCGTGTTTGATGGCTCGCGCACGGCGGACCAGACCGCGGGCAAACCGCACCCTCTGATGCTGCAGGAGCTGATGGCCGAATTTGACGTGTCGCCCGAGCGCCTCTTGATGATTGGCGACACCACCCATGACCTGCAGATGGCCGTCAACGCGGGCTGCGCCAGCGTGGGGGTGAGCTACGGTGCCCACGAGCCCGACGCCTTTCACACGCTGAAGCCCCTGGCGGTTGCCCATTCGGTGCGCGAGCTGCACGGCTGGCTGCTGCAAAACGCCTGACGCCGGGTAGTAGAGGAGCAGAACGAGCCCATGACCACCCCACCTGAGCAGGCTGTTGCGCTGTGCAACAGTGCCGACCTCGTCGATGGAGGCTTGGCTGTGCCGTTTGATGTGCAGTATGCCGGCCAGACCTGCCGGGCCTTTGCGATCCGCTACCAAGGCCTGCCGCACGCTTACCTCAACCGCTGCACCCATGTCGCAATGGAAATGGACTACCAGCCGAACCGTTTTTTTGACGATACAGGCCACTGGCTGTTGTGCGCCACCCACGGGGCAGCCTACCTGCCCAGCACCGGCCAGTGTGCAGGTGGGCCCTGCCGCGGCGGGCTGGTGAAAATTGCCTTGTCGGAGAGCGATGGCGTGGTGCACTGGCATACTGCCTATAACCTGCAACCCGTAGAGTTCTAGAAAACCCAGATCAGATGAAGCCCCCTCATGTGCTGTCGCGTTGTGTGAGCCAGCGCAGCGCACAGGCCGCGGCGGTGCAGCGCCCAGGACACAAGACATGACAGACCCTCAGCAGCCCGGTTCCTCGGGCTTTGACCCCAAAAGCAATTCCGCCCCCGATCTGTGGGCACAAGCAGCAACTAATTCAGGAGCATCTGTGAGCGATTCATCGCGTGAACCCGGCTGGGAACGTGCCACGCTGGAAAAGCTGGCCTTTGCCGCCCTCAATGAGCAACGCAGCTCCCGCCGCTGGAAGATCTTTTTCCGCCTGACCTGGCTGGTCTTGATTGCGGTCGTGGCGTTCGCGGCGCTGCGCCAGGCATCGCCCAGTGCCAGCAAAAGCACGCCGCACACGGCGGTGGTGGACATCAAGGGCGAGATCGCCAGTGGCGCCGAGGCCAGCGCCGAGTTCGTGGTGGCTGCCATGCGCAGTGCGCTGGAGGACGAGGGCTCGCAAGCGCTGGTGCTGCTCATCAATTCGCCTGGCGGTAGCCCCGTGCAGGCTGGCATCATCAACGACGAGATCGTGCGCCTGAAGGCCAAGCACAATAAACCGATCTACGCCGTGGTGGAGGAAACTTGCGCCTCGGCCGCGTACTACATCGCTGCTGCAGCGGACGATATCTACGTGGACAAGGCCAGCATTGTGGGCAGCATCGGCGTGCTGATGGACGGTTTTGGTTTCACCGGCGTGATGGAAAAGGTGGGTGTAGAGCGCCGCCTGCTCACGGCGGGCGAAAACAAGGGCTTTCTCGACCCCTTCAGCCCGCAGACCGAGAAGCAGCGCGCCTATGCGCAGACCATGCTCGACCAGATTCACCAGCAGTTCATCGCCGTGGTGAAGGCAGGGCGGGGTGACCGTCTCAAGACCACGCCTGATACCTTCAGTGGTTTGTTCTGGACAGGCCAGCAGGCCGTGGAAATGGGTCTGGCAGACAAGCTGGGCAACCTGGACTACGTGGCGCGCGAAGTGGTCAAGGCCGAAGACATCATCGACTACACCCGCCGCGACAACGTGGCCGAGCGTCTGGCCAAGCGCTTTGGCGCGGCCGTGGGCATGGGCGCAGTCAAGTCGCTGGCTGTGTCGGGGCCGCAGCTGCGCTGACATTCGCCTGGGAGTCGGCCGGGGAGCTTGATCCTCTGCAAGCCCTTTAATTGACTGGAGATGTGTATCTAAAGCCCCGGCAGAGGTCTCTGCCGGGGCTTTTTTGTGGGCCCAGTTTGGTGTTGCGCCTCGGTGTCGGTGCAAGGCCTTTATGCCGTGGTTTGGGGCGTTTTGGGGCAACTGCGCTGGTGGAATATGCCTAGAGTGCTCTTGAATATGCAGCAAGCGGGCCCTGTCCCTGCACTGTGCCGCCCCGTCGCCGTTTCAGCGCCCCAGAGCAAACACCACGGGCGTGCGGTTGTCCGGTGGTGCGGGCTGCTGTTTCCACTGGCGCACCAACTGGCTCTGCACCCGCGCGTCTGGCAGGGTCAGGCCGCTGGCCAGCGCCAGGCGGGTATGGGGCTGCAGCGTTTGCACCAAGGCCTGCCACAGGGCAGGGTTGCGGTACGGGGTCTCGATGAACAGCTGGGTCTGGCCCGTGCGCAGTGCGATGCTTTCCAGCTCTTTGATGCGCTGAGTGCGCTCTTGCCCGTCTTGTGGCAGGTAACCGACGAAGGCAAAGTTTTGGCCGTTGAGGCCGCTGGCTGCCAAGGCCAGCAGCAGCGACACAGGCCCCACCAGCGGCACCACGCGTAGGCCCAGGTCGTGCGCGGCCCGCACCACCGACGAGCCAGGGTCGGCCACAGCGGGCATGCCCGCTTCGCTGACCAGCCCGATGTCGTGACCGTTGAGTGCCGCAGTCAGCAGTGGGCGTGCGTCGAATGGGGCTGAGCCTTTGTCGCCATGGTCGCCCTTCTTGTGCACCTCGCGCGGCAGCTCGGTGATCTGCTGCTGCTGCAGGGGCAAGGCCAGAGGGTGGAGCGCGTCGATGCGCTTGAGGTAGGCCCGTGTGCTCTTGGCGTTCTCGCACACCCATTGCGTCAGGCGGGCTGCAGTCTGCAGGGTGGCGGAGGGCAGGGCGTCCTGCAGCGGGGCCTGTGTGTCGCAGCCAAAGTCCAAGGGGGCGGGCACCAAAAACAGCGTGCCGGTTTTGACGCTCATGGCAGCACCAGCCCCGCTGCGCGCAGCATGCGGCATGTGCGAATCAGCGGCAATCCGATGAGTGCTGTGGGGTCGTCGCTGTGGATGGCGTCCAGCAGCGCAATGCCCAGGCCTTCGCTCTTGGCACTGCCCGCGCAGTCGTAGGGTTGCTCAGCGCGCAGGTAGCGCTCAATTTCTTCGTTGGACAGGTCGCGGAACTTCACCTCCACCGGAGCGAGGTCCACCTGCTCAAAGCCGGTGGCGGCGCATACCACGGCCAAGGCGGTCTGGAACACCACCGTCTGGCCGCGCATCTGGCGCAACTGCTGCACGGCGCGTTCGTGCTGGCCTGGTTTCCCCAGCGGCTCACCGGCCAGGTCGGCCACCTGGTCGGAGCCAATCACCACAGCCTCGGGGTGCTGTTGTGCCACGGCGCGTGCCTTGGCCAGCGCCAGGCGCAAAGCCAGAGTGCGCGAGGCCTCGCCGGGCAGGGGGGTCTCATCCACGTCGGGGGCAGTCACTTCAAAAGGCAGATTCAGCCGCTCAAGCAGTTCGCGCCGATAGCGCGAGGTCGAGCCCAATACCAGAGGGCGTTGCGGGGAGGGGGATTGATGCATGCGCCGATTCTCTTACACTGCCGCCATGACCAAGGAATACTCCGCACAGCGCCTCGACGTGAAAGCCTTTGCACAGGCAGGTGGTCGGCTGGCGGGCCACGACTCGCTGCTCAAGTACGAACGCCTGGCGCAAGAGGCCAAGGGCTTGCACCCCGACCTGCTGGTGGACTGGGAGGCAGTGGGCGAGGTACGCACTGCGCTGGGTGGTATGGGGCAGGTGTGGTTGCGTATCAAGGTGCGAGCAAGCTTCCCCATGGAGTGCCAGCGCTGCCTGACTCCGGTGGATGTACCCCTGGAGGTGGAGCGCGAGTTTCGCTTTGTGGCCGACGAGGCCACCGCCGAAGCGCTGGACGACGAGAGTGAAGAAGACCTGCTGGCCCTGAGCCGGGAGTTTGATCTGCATGAGCTGATCGAAGACGAATTGCTGATGGCGCTGCCCGTCGTGCCCAAGCACGACGAGTGCCCTACCTCGGTGCCCCTGGCGTCTTCCGATGACGATTTCGAAGAAGCCAACGCCGAAAAACCCAACCCGTTTGCAGCCCTGGCCGCCCTTCGCAAGGATGGCAAGGGTTGATGAATCGACCCCAAAAAGCATTTGGGTTATAATCGTGGGCTTCACGCGAACCCCATCGTGTCTTTTTGGGCTGATCGCGTTTTTACCAACCTATTCCAGATCAGGAGCCATCATGGCCGTTCAGCAAAACAAAAAGTCCCCTTCCAAGCGCGGCATGCACCGTTCGCACAATGCCCTGAATGTGCCAGGCATTGCTGTGGAACCCACCACCGGTGAAACGCACCTGCGTCACCACATCAGCCCCAACGGCTTCTACCGTGGCCGTCAGGTGCTGAAGAACAAGTCTGAAGCCTGACCTTCACCCCATCCAAAGGCCCGTTGCTACAAACTCTGTAGCGCGGGCCTTTGTTTTGACCGTCGTATTCATCTCTCGGCCCCTCGGGCCGGCCGGACAAGTCGCCCATGATCACACTGGCTGTTGACTGCATGGGGGGCGACCATGGCCCCCGCGTCACGCTCGCGGCGTGCCGCCAGTTTCTCGAACACCATCCCGATGCCCGTCTGCTGCTTGTTGGCTTGGCGGACAGCTTGCAGTCGTTTTCCCACGACCGCGCCACCATCGTTCCTGCTACCGAAGTGGTGGCGATGGACGACCCGGTGGAGGTGGCTCTGCGCAAGAAGAAGGATTCTTCAATGCGCGTGGCCATCCAGCAAGTCAAGGATGGCACGGCTTCGGCCGCTGTCTCTGCAGGCAACACAGGCGCCTTGATGGCGATTGCCCGCTATCTGCTCAAGACGCTGGACGGCATTGATCGCCCTGCCATCGCCACCCAATTGCCCAATGCCACCGGCGGAGCAACCACGGTGCTGGACCTGGGGGCCAATGTGGATTGCTCGGCCGAGCATCTGCTGCAGTTTGCCGTGATGGGTTCCGCCCTGGTGTCGGTCCTGCAGGAGGGTGGCGAGCCCACCGTGGGGCTGCTGAATATTGGTGAAGAAGTCATTAAGGGCAGCGAAGTCATCAAAAAAGCAGGCGAACTGCTTCGATCTGCTGCCAACTCGGGTGATCTGAACTTCTATGGGAACGTCGAAGGTAACGACATCTTCAAGGGAACGGTGGACATCGTGGTCTGTGACGGTTTTGTGGGCAATGTGGCCCTCAAGGCCAGCGAGGGTGTTGCCTCGATGATCATTGGTGCGCTTAAAACGGAGTTTTCGCGCCATATTTTTACCAAAATTGCCGCCATCGTTGCCTATCCGATCTTAAAAGCGCTGATGAAGCGCATGGACTACCGTCGATACAACGGCGCAGCACTGTTGGGTCTGCGCGGCCTGGTGTTCAAGAGCCACGGATCGGCGGACGCCATGGCTTTCGAGCAGGCGTTGAACCGGGCGTATGATGCAGCCCGCAACAACCTGCTCGACCGTGTCCGGACCCGGATTGCGCATGCGGCGCCCCTGTTGGCGCCTGCAGATGCCCAGCCCCTGCCTGGCGTCGCGGCGACCGCACAATAATGAGACGTTATTCCCGCATTACCGGCACCGGCAGCTATCTGCCCCCCCGCCGGTTGACCAACGCCGATCTGGTCGCCGAACTGGGCCAGCGTGGCATCGAGACCTCTGACGAATGGATTGTGGAGCGCACGGGCATTCGGGCGCGCCATTTTGCTGCGCCCGACGTGACTGCGAGCGACCTGGGTCTGGAGGCAGCGCGCAATGCCTTGCAGGCCGCCAATTTGCAGCCGACCGATATCGATCTGATCATCGTGGCCACGTCCACGCCGGACATGGTGTTCCCGTCCGTGGCTTGCATCTTGCAAAACAAGCTGGGTGCCAATGGCTGTCCCGCTTTTGATGTGCAAGCGGTGTGCAGCGGTTTTGTCTATGCCCTGTCGCTGGCGGACGCCATGATCCAGACGGGTGCCGCCAACCGCGCCCTGGTGATTGGCGCCGAAGTTTTCAGTCGCATTCTGGACTTCAATGACCGCACCACCTGCGTGTTGTTTGGTGACGGGGCTGGTGCCGTCGTGCTGGAGGCCTCTGAGACGCCCGGCATCTTGTCGAGCGACCTGCATGCTGACGGCAAGCATGTCAATATTCTGTGTGTGCCAGGCAACGTGTCCGGTGGCCAGGTGCTGGGAGATCCCGTCCTCAAAATGGATGGGCAGGCGGTCTTCAAGCTGGCAGTAGGGGTGCTGGAGAAGGCGGCTCACGCCGCTTTGGCGAAGGCGGGCCTGACGGAGGCTGACATCGACTGGCTGATCCCGCACCAAGCCAATATCCGCATCATGCAGGGCACCGCCCGCAAACTGAAGATGTCGATGGACAAGGTTGTGGTCACGGTGGACCAGCACGGCAACACCTCGGCGGCATCCATTCCGCTGGCGTTGGACCATGCGGTGCGCTCCGGTCAGGTCAAGAAAGGCGAAACCTTGCTGCTCGAAGGCGTGGGCGGCGGTTTCACCTGGGGTGCCGTGCTCCTGAAATTGTAGCTGCTAGCGCAATAAAGACCGGTGCTATCGGCCAATTTCATCATATTTCTGGATATTTCATGAAGTCTTTTGCATTTGTCTTTCCGGGGCAAGGCTCGCAATCGGTGGGCATGCTCGACGGCTGGGCTGACCACCCTGTAGTGGCGCAGACCCTTCAAGAGGCCTCGGATGCCCTGGGCGAGGATGTTGGCCTGTTGATCAAGGAAGGTCCCAAGGAGGCTTTGGCCCTGACCACCAACACCCAGCCCGTGATGCTGGTGGCGGGTGTGGCTGCATGGCGGGTGTGGCGCGCAGAAGGTGGTGCGGCGCCGGTGGCCGTGGCCGGGCACTCGCTGGGCGAATACTCGGCCTTGGTGGCTGCGGGTGTGCTGACGCTGGCGCAGGCCGCGCCGCTGGTGCGACTGCGTGCCGCTGCCATGCAGGAAGCGGTGCCAGTCGGCACGGGTGCCATGGCGGCCATTTTGGGTATAGAGGCTTCTAAGGTCATCGCAGGCTGTGCCGAGGCCTTGGCATCGTTCGGGGCGGGCACCCCAGAGGTGGTCGAAGCGGTTAATTTCAACGACCCGATCCAGACGGTGATCGCGGGTACCAAGGCCGGTGTGGACAAGGCCTGTGAAGTGCTCAAGGCAGCGGGCGCCAAGCGTGCATTGCTTTTGCCGGTGTCGGCGCCTTTCCACTCCAGCCTGATGAAGCCTGCGGCCGAAAAGCTGCGTGTGGCTCTGGTGGATGTTGCCTTGGCTGCCCCCCAGATTCCGGTGATCAACAACGTGGACGTGGCGGTGCAGAAGGACGCTGACGCCATTCGCGACGCGCTCTACCGCCAGGCCTTCGGTCCCGTGCGCTGGGTCGAATGCGTGCATGCACTCAAGGCGCGTGGCGTGACCCACCTCATCGAATGTGGCCCCGGCAAGGTGCTGGCAGGCCTCACCAAACGCATCGATCCCGAGCTGGTCGGTGCCGCATTGTTTGACTCGGCCACGCTGGCCGAAACCCGGGAGTTGTTGGCATGACGGAATTGACCCAAACGGTAGCGCAGGCAGCGCAAGTCGCGCTGGTGACCGGCGCATCGCGTGGCATTGGTGCGGCCATTGCCCTCGAACTCGCCGTGCGTGGTTACCGCGTCGTTGGCACAGCCACCACCGATGAGGGCGCCGAGCGCATCAGCCAGGCGTTGTCTGCTTACCCCGGCTGCCGGGGTGCCAGCCTGAACGTGAACGATGTGACGGCGGTCGAGGCCCTGATGGACGCCATTGTCAAGCAGCAAGGTGGTCTGCATGTGCTGGTGAACAACGCGGGCATCACGCGCGACACCCTGGCCATGCGCATGAAGGACGACGACTGGGATGCGGTGCTGGACACTAATCTCAAGGCCGTGTTCCGCACGAGCCGCGCTGCCATCCGCCCGATGATGAAGCAACGCTTTGGTCGCATCATCAGCATCACCAGTGTGGTGGGTGCGTCGGGCAATCCGGGTCAGGCCAACTACGCAGCAGCCAAGGCGGGCGTGGCGGGCATGACGCGCGCACTGGCCCGTGAGCTGGGCAGCCGCAACATCACCGTGAACTGCGTGGCGCCCGGTTTCATCGAGACCGACATGACCTCTGTGTTGCCCGAAGATCAGCAAAAAGCGCTCAATGCGCAGATCCCGCTGGGCCACATGGGCAAGCCAGCAGACATCGCACACGCGGTGGCGTATCTGGCGTCGCGTGAGGCTGGCTATGTGACAGGGCAGGAGTTGCATGTCAATGGCGGCATGTACATGTAATTAAGGCAAATTAACGCCGGTTCATCCGGACGGCGGGTCGCTTAGGGGCTTCTCCTTAACCGGCTAGAATCGCGGATTCATTCACAACCCCCAGAGGGAAACCATGAGCGATATCGAAGCACGCGTCAAAAAAATCATTGCCGAACAACTCGGTGTGGAAGAGTCCCAAGTCACCAATGAAAAGGCCTTCGTGGCAGACCTCGGTGCCGACTCGCTCGACACGGTGGAACTGGTGATGGCTCTGGAAGACGAATTCGGCATCGAGATCCCGGACGAAGACGCCGAAAAGATCACCACGGTGCAAAACGCCATCGACTACGCCAACAACCACCAGAAGGCCTGAGCAGCGCACTGCGCCTGACTCAAGCGATCAGCAGAAGGTTTTATACGCATGAGCCGTCGTCGCGTTGTCGTGACCGGCCTGGGTTGCATCAGCCCCGTGGGTAACACGGTGGCCGATTCCTGGGCCAACCTCCTTGCCGGCCAATCCGGCATTGACCTCATCACCAAGTTCGACGCATCGAACTTTGCCTGCAAGATTGCGGGCGAGGTCAAAGGTCTTGACCTGGAGTCGTACATCAGCGCCAAGGATGCGCGCGCGATGGACACCTTCATCCACTACGGCATTGCTGCTGCGGCGCAGGCCGTGCAGGATGCGGGGCTTCCTACGGGCGAAGCGCTCAGTGAGGAGTTCGCCACGCGCATTGCCTGCGTGATCGGCTCCGGCATTGGCGGCCTCCCGCTGATCGAAAATACCCACGCCGAACTGGCCAGCCGTGGACCTCGGCGTATCACGCCATTTTTTGTCCCCGCGTCCATCATCAACATGGTGGCAGGGCATGTGTCCATGCGCTTTGGCTTCAAGGGCCCCAACCTTGCTGTGGTGACTGCCTGCACAACGGGCTTGCACTGCATCGGCGAGGCAGGGCGCATGATCGAATATGGCGATGCAGACGTAGTCGTGGCAGGCGGTACCGAATCCACGGTATCCCCGCTGGGCATTGGCGGCTTTGCCGCCATGCGTGCCCTGTCCACGCGCAACGACGACCCCAAGACAGCATCCCGGCCCTGGGACAAGGACCGCGACGGGTTTGTGCTGGGCGAAGGGGCTGGTGTTCTGGTGCTTGAAGAGTACGAACACGCCAAAGCCCGCGGTGCCAAGATTTATGCCGAACTCAGCGGTTTTGGAATGAGCGCCGATGCAGGCCACATGACGGCACCCAACATGGATGGGCCTCGGCGCGCCATGCTCAGTGCACTGCGCAACGCCGGGATCAATGCCGATCAGGTGGACTACCTCAACGCCCACGGCACCTCTACCCCCCTGGGTGACATCAACGAGACCAACGCGATCAAGGCGGCCTTGGGCGACCACGCCTACAAGACCGTCGTGAGCTCTACCAAATCCATGACGGGCCATTTGCTTGGCGGCGCCGGGGGTATCGAGAGCGTGTTCACTGTACTGGCACTGCACGAACAAAAAGTGCCGCCCACCATCAACCTGCTTAACCAGGATCCGGAGTGTGATCTTGATTACTGTGCCAATACGGCACGGGATATGAAGATCGATGTGGCCGTCAAAAACAACTTCGGTTTTGGTGGCACCAATGGAACGCTGGTGTTCAAACGCATCTGATTTCCCACCGAAATCACGGCTTCGGTCGTAGCATGTGTCGCGCGCTGGCGTGCTTACAGGGCGTCCGCCGCCGTGACGGCAGTTCAGCGTCGCTCTGGAGTGTGATCAGCCTTCCGCGGCGATTCGTCCTGTGATACGGCTCACGCGGCGACCCCCTTCCGTCCAGTATCCGCTGCGGCGCAGTGGGATTTTGGGCGCGTTGCTGGCTGCTTTGGTATTGGCGGGTGCCTTGGTGCTGCTTGCCTGGGTGGCTCTGGGAAGCAGGGCTGCCGTTTTGTCCATCGGAGTGGCCTTTTGCCTTTGGGCGGCGGCCCTGTTGGGTGCGGTGCATTTTTGGTGGCACCAACCTTGTGGATCGCTGCAGTTCGATGGCGAGGCCTGGAGCTTGTACCGCGCATTGCCCGCCGGCAGGGCGCTAGCACTGTCAGCGTCTCCTGAGGTGCTTCTGGATCTGCAGGGGTATCTGTGGGTGCGCATCTTGCCGGTCGGACATTCGCCCTTGTGGTTATGGCTGGAGCGCTCGAGCCAGCCAGAGCGCTGGATGGACTTGCGCCGTGCGGTATATTCGCGCGCCAGACCGGGCATTGACAACGCTGACGAAACCGCCCGGCAAGCTGCCGCAGGGCGTGAATCCTGAGTATCCATGACTGTAATTCCGCCTTCCCCCTCCGAAGACAGCGACCTCCAACTGGTGGAGCGCACGGTTGCGGGCGACCAGCGCGCGTATGAATTGCTGGTCATCAAGTACCAGCGCCGCATTGAGCGACTGATCGGTCGCATGGTGCGTGATACGGACTCGGTCCAGGACATCGCCCAGGAGACTTTCATTCGTGCCTACCGGGCGCTGCATCAGTTCCGAGGGGACGCCCAGTTCTACACGTGGCTGTACCGGATTGCCGTCAATACGGCCAAGAAGGCGTTGATGGACATGAAGCGCAACCCGGTCATTTCCGAGAATGCGTTCCGTGGTTCTGAGGATGAGGATGAAACTTCCCGCCTTGGACACGAACTAACCAGCGACGAAACCCCCGAAACTGTCCTTGCGGCCCAGGAAATCGCCCAGGTCGTGAACGCAGCCATGGAGGCCTTGCCCGACGATCTGCGTCAAGCGGTCACGCTGCGAGAGATCGAGGGGCTCAGTTACGAAGAAATTGCCACCGCGATGGGGTGCCCCATTGGTACGGTGCGATCTCGAATTTTTCGGGCGCGTGAAGCCATTTCGGCCAAAGTGCGTCCCTTGCTTGAAAACCAGTCGGGCAAACGGTGGTGAGGTGATGGAATGAACAAGGCGGAAACAGGTATCAATGCCTCGGCAGGTGTCAGCCTGCGCGAGGGGCTGGGGCGAGACGAGCAGTTATCGGCCCTGGCGGACGGCCAACTTCAAGGCGATGAGTTCGCTGCTGCGCTGGCTTGGGCTGCAGAGGATGAAGGGCGTGACACTTGGGCGGTCTACCACCTCGTGGGTGACGTGCTGCGCTCTTCGGAGCTGGCGCGACCTGCGAATCCGGCATTTCTGTCCCGCTTGCGCGAAGAGCTTGCCAAGGAAGCCCCGCCACAGCGTCCCCAAGTTCCGGCCCAGCTGGGTAACGTAGCGGCCCATCTGCCTGTGGCTGCCAATGCTACGGTCTTCCGTTGGAAGATGGTTGCTGGTTTTGCGTCACTCGCTGCCGTGGCAGCCATCGGCTGGACTTCTTTCTCCCAACTGCAGGGGGCGGGCGGGGCAGATTCTCAGTTGGCGGCTGCCCCAGAAGGTGCGCGGGCCCAGGGTGCACCTGTCGTGGCTGTTGCTGACGCAGACGGCCAGCAAGTGATGATTCGGGACCCGCGCTTGGACGAGCTGCTGGCCGCCCACAAGCAGTTCGGCAGCACATCTGCGCTGCAGATGCCGGCAGGCTTTTTGCGCAACGCTACTTTTGAGACCCCTGGCCGCTGAACCTTGAATGGCAATTTCTGGCGCTGAGATTGTGTGATGAACCCCTCTGGAGTAGCGAAGGTTTTTGAAATTCCCTGGGTTCGATGGTTTGGCACGCTGATAGCTGCCGTTCTGTGCGGATTGTGCGCGGCACCGGCGATGGCAGCTTCTGCCGCATCCCCCGAATCCACAGCCAGCGCCGCGGCAGAACGCGATACGGCACAGTGGATCGAGCGCATGCACAGCGCACCCTGCAGCCGCGCCTATGCCGGGACCTTTGTGGTGTTGGCGGCCAACGGTGCGATGTCCAGTTCGCGCATTTGGCATGCCTGCGATGGGCAGCAACAATTGGAGCGGGTCGAGTCACTCAGCGGCACACCGCGCACCGTCTATCGGCGCAATGACGAGGTTCGTACCTTCCTGCCTCAGGCGCGCATCGTGCGATCAGACCGCCGCGATGCGTCGGGGCTCTTTCCGCGCGTGCCTGTGGTCAGCGGCACATCCATCGCCCAGTTCTATACACCCCGCATGCTGGGGCAGGAGCGGGTGGCGGGCTTCGTGTCGGATGTGGTGTGGTTTCAACCCACAGACACCCTGCGCTTTGGCTACCGCCTATGGAGCGAGCGTGAAACCGGATTGGTGGTGAAGCTGCAGACGCTGGCCCCAGACGGCCGGGTGCTGGAGCAGGCGGCCTTTTCGGAGTTGGACCTGAATGCCTCGGTGAAGGTCGATCAGCTTGCACGCCTGATGGACACCACCTCGGGCTACAAGGTTGTGGCGCCCTCGGTGGTCAAGACCACGGCCAAGGCTGAAGGCTGGGCCTTGCGGCAGCCCGTGGCGGGCTTCGTGCCCGTCAGTTGCCATCGGAGGGCGGTGTCTGACGCGCATGACGCCCCCAGCGTGCTGCAGTGTCTCTACTCCGATGGGCTGGCCTCTGTGTCGTTGTTCATAGAGCCCTTCGACCCTCAGCTGCACCCTGCTCAGCCCCAGGTATCGAGCATGGGTGCTACACAGTTGCTGGCCCAGCGCGGGCCATCGGACGTGTGGGTCACCGCCGTAGGTGAAGTGCCATTGCAGACCTTGCGCCTTTTTGTGGGCCAGTTGGAACGCCTGCGCTGAGGGGTGGGGTGCAGCGGTCTGAGTTCCCATCTCCGTGTCTGTGCCGGGCCGTGGGGACATGGAGAGAGCCACACGTCCGGGGAACCATTTGGCGTCACACTCTTCACAGTCACACACAATTCGTGAACAGCATTCGCCAAAAATCAAGAAAGGTCAAAGATGCCGAAGTTTGATGGAAGTATGTTGCGTTCGATGGCACTGGCATCCCTGATGGGTGTTCTGGCCACGGTCTCGTTAGCACCCCATGCTGCGTTGGCACAACCCGCCTCGTCGGTTCGGGGTTTGCCAGATTTCACCGATCTGGTGGATCAGGTGGGGCCCTCCGTGGTCAATATTCGCACCGTAGAAAAAGCGTCCAGCCGAGCCAACGCCAATGGCATGGACGAAGAGATGCTGGAATTTTTTCGCCGGTTCGGGGTGCCCATTCCCAATGTTCCGCGCCAGCAGCGGCCTCAACGCCCTCAGCAAGAAGAAGAGCCGCAACCACGCGGCGTAGGGTCGGGGTTTATCTTGACTGCCGACGGCTTCGTGATGACCAATGCGCACGTGGTTGAAGGCGCCGATGAGGTCATCGTGACCTTGACCGACAAGCGCGAGTTCAAGGCGCGCATCGTGGGAGCAGACAAGCGCACCGACGTCGCCGTGGTGAAGATCGAAGCCTCGGGCCTGCCTGCGGTGAAGGTGGGGGATGTGAGCCGTCTCCGCGTGGGTGAATGGGTGATGGCGATTGGCTCACCCTTCGGGCTGGAAAACACGGTCACTGCGGGCATCGTCAGCGCCAAGCAGCGCGATACGGGAGACTATTTGCCCTTTATCCAGACCGACGTGGCCATCAACCCCGGAAATTCCGGCGGCCCCCTCATCAACATGCGTGGCGAAGTGGTGGGCATCAATAGCCAGATCTATTCCCGCTCGGGCGGGTTCATGGGGATCTCGTTCGCCATTCCCATGGATGAAGCCATGCGTGTGAGCGAGCAGTTGCGCGCATCGGGCCGTGTCACGCGTGGTCGAATTGGTGTGCAGATCGGGCAGGTCACCAAGGACGTTGCTGAATCGATTGGCCTGGGCAAGGCGCAAGGTGCGCTGGTGACCGGCGTGGAAACAGGATCGCCCGCTGACAAGGCAGGCGTGGAGGCGGGGGACATCATCACGCGCTTCGATGGCAAGCCCATCGAGAAGGTGGCCGACCTGCCGCGCCTGGTGGGCAACACCAAACCAGGCAGCCGCAGTACTGTGACGGTATTTCGTCGTGGTGCATCTCGTGACCTGGCCATCACCATCGCGGAGATCGAGCCCGACAAGCCGGCTGCCAAAGCGACCGAGCGCGAGGAGAAGCCCAAGGCTTCTGCGGCGGCACAACAGATCGGGTTGTCGGTGACGGACCTGACGGATGCGCAGAAGAAGGAGCTCAAGCTCAAGGGCGGGGTGGTGGTAGCTGCCGCTACCGACGCGGCGGCACGCGCTGGCCTGAGGGAAGGGGACATCATCTTGTCGGTCGCCAACACCGAAGTGTCGGGCGTGAAGGAGTTTGAGGCCGTGCTGTCCAAGGCCGACAAGAGCAAGTCCATCAACGTGCTCTATCGCCGTGGAGAGTGGGCGCAATACGCGCTGATTCGCCCCGGCAAGTGAGCGTTGTAAACCCACAGGGGATGGTCCAACAGCGGGCGATTCCCTACCTCGTGAGGGGGCCATTGCAGCAGTTGGTGGATTTTTTATCGAACTGGTTCAGGGTGTCTTGATCTGCCTAGATGTTAGCTTTTGCTAACTTTTTGGAGGCCCATCAACCAGTTTCGATAGAATAGAGACTTGCGTTCAACGCTTATCTGCATATCGACCGACTCCCTGTTCACGATGTGGGATGTTTTTGCGCAATGCACAGTTGATCCACAGCTCACCCACAAGTTGTCCAGCGTTGTTCTTGTGCAGACTGTGTGTAAACTGTGTATAAATTTCCTGTTGCACCCTGGCAACTTCCCTGGGATACCGAGGGACGGGCTTTTTCAGATGGCCTTTTTGCCTACAATGAAGCTCCAACTATCGCAGTTGCCAATGATTGTTGGTTCAGGGCGCGTCGCCACTCGACGCGCCCTTTTTTCTTGTGCGCGCTGTTTTAATTCAATCACTTGACGCTTTCCGTTGATGAATCACATCAGAAATTTTTCCATCATTGCGCACATCGACCATGGCAAGTCGACGCTTGCCGACCGCTTGATTCAGCGGTGCGGAGGTCTTGCAGACCGTGAGATGGAGGCCCAGGTTCTGGACTCGATGGATATCGAAAAAGAGCGTGGGATAACCATCAAGGCGCAGACCGCTGCGCTGCAGTACAAGGCCCAGGACGGACAGGTTTACAACCTCAATCTGATTGACACGCCGGGGCATGTGGACTTCTCTTACGAAGTGAGCCGCTCGCTGTCTGCGTGCGAAGGTGCACTGTTGGTGGTGGACGCATCGCAAGGGGTGGAAGCGCAGACCGTGGCCAACTGCTATACCGCGCTGGACTTGGGCGTGGAAGTAGTCCCGGTGCTCAACAAGATGGATCTGCCCAATGCCGACCCGGAGAACGCGAAGGCTGAAATCGAAGATGTGATCGGCATCGATGCGACCGACGCGATTCCCTGCTCCGCCAAGACCGGCATGGGCATCGATGAGATTCTGGAAGCCATCGTTGCCAAGGTTCCCGCACCGCGAGGCAGTGCCGACGGTCCGCTGCGCGCGATGATCATCGACAGCTGGTTCGACAGCTATGTGGGCGTGGTCATGCTGGTGCGTGTGGTCGATGGCCGTTTGCTCAAGGGCGAACGCATCAAGATGATGGCCACGGGCGCGGTGTACAACGCCGATAACCTGGGAGTGTTCACGCCTGCCAACGAGCCGCGCAACTCACTCGACGCGGGGCAGGTGGGCTACATCATTGCGGGTATCAAAGAGTTGCAGGCCGCCAAGGTGGGCGACACCATCACGCTGGAGAAAAAGCTTCCCAACAACGCCGGCCCAGCGGCCGAGGCGCTGCCGGGTTTCAAGGAAATCCAGCCGCAGGTGTTTGCCGGCCTCTACCCGACCGAGGCGAGCGAATACGACTCCCTGCGCGATGCCCTCGAGAAGCTCAAGCTCAACGATGCCTCGCTCCACTACGAGCCCGAGGTGAGTCAGGCGCTGGGGTTCGGATTCCGCTGCGGATTCCTGGGGCTTTTGCACATGGAGATCGTGCAAGAGCGGCTGGAGCGTGAATTTGACCAGGACCTCATCACGACCGCCCCCAGTGTGGTCTATGAGGTCGTCAAGGCCGACGGCGAAGTGATCATGGTCGAGAACCCTTCCAAGATGCCCGATCAGGGGCGGCTGGAGGAAATCCGAGAGCCCATCGTGACGGTCCACCTGTACATGCCGCAGGACTACGTGGGCCCAGTGATGACACTGGCCAACCAGAAGCGTGGTGTGCAAATGAACATGGCGTACCACGGTCGCCAGGTGATGCTCACTTACGAAATGCCGCTGGGCGAGATCGTGCTGGACTTCTTCGACAAGCTCAAATCGGTCTCGCGTGGCTATGCGTCCATGGACTATGAGTTCAAGGAGTACCGAGCCTCCGATGTGGTGAAGGTCGATATCCTGCTCAACGGCGACAAGGTGGACGCCCTGTCCATCATCGTGCACCGCTCGCAGTCGCAGTACCGTGGCCGCGCGGTGGTCGCCAAGATGCGGGAGATCATCAGCCGCCAGATGTACGACGTGGCCATCCAGGCCGCCATCGGGGCCAACATCATTGCGCGCGAAACCATCAAGGCACTGCGCAAGAACGTGCTGGCCAAATGCTACGGGGGCGACATCACCCGTAAACGCAAGCTTCTTGAGAAGCAGAAAGCAGGCAAGAAGCGCATGAAACAGATCGGATCGGTCGAGGTGCCCCAAGAGGCGTTTCTGGCCATTTTGCAGGTGGAAGACTGATGCAGGTCATGCAAATTTTGACGTCGCTGGTCCTGGCAGCCTTCGTTGGCTATATCGGTGCCTGGTACACTGGCGCGATCGAGGGCAACTTTGCGCTGCTCCTGTTTCTGGCGACGCTTGTGACCGGTGTCTACTGGCTGGCAGAGCGTATTTATTTTCTGCCCCGGCGCCGCAGGGCGGCGCAGGCCATCGAGGACGCTGCAACCGAGCGCCGTGCAGAACTTGATCGCATGGGCATCCAGAAGGTGGACGTCGATGTGCAGGAGACCAAGGGCCGCATCCTCATGCAACCCTGGTGGCTGGACTGGACGGCCGGTCTGTTCCCGGTGATTGCTGCAGTGTTCTTCTTGCGCTCTTTCCTTTTTGAGCCCTTCAAGATTCCTTCCGGCTCGATGATTCCAACCCTGCTGGTGGGGGACTTGATCCTGGTGAACAAATTCACCTACGGTATCCGGCTGCCCGTCATCAACACGCGGTTGACCGAGGGCACCAGGCCGGTGCGTGGCGACGTGTTGGTGTTCCGTTATCCGCCCCAGCCCAGCATGGACTACATCAAGCGGGTGGTGGGTGTGCCGGGCGATGAGGTGGCCTATCTCAACAAGCGCCTCACCATCAATGGCAAAGCTGTTGACACCAAGGCGCTGCCTGACTTCCTTGAAGAAGACTCGATGCGCTACTTCAAGCAATTTGAAGAGCAGCTGGGCGACCCGCCACACCGGCTGTTGAACAACCCCGACGTGCCTGCCTTTGTGCAGGGCGCCAGCAACTTTGCCTATCGTGAAAACTGCCGCTACAGTGTGGAAGGTGTCACCTGCAAGGTGCCAGAGGGGCACTACTTCATGATGGGCGACAACCGTGATAACTCGCTCGATTCCCGTTATTGGGGGTTCGTGCCTGAGGGCAATATCGTGGGCAAGGCCTTTTTTGTCTGGATGAATTTCGGTAATCTCAAGCGGATCGGCGCGTTCCATTGAACGCGAGCGGTTGCACACAACATTGAGGGGGTCATTGATGAAGACACATCGCACTGCAAGCCGCTCGCGCCAGCGCGGGCTGTCGTTTTTTGGACTGATTTTTGTGGGACTGATCGCAGTGGCTGCATTTGCGATTGGTGGACAGTCAATCCCGATCTTTCTGGAGTACGCATCAGCCAAAAAGGCCATTGAAAAAGCCAAGGTCGAAACCACAGTGCCTGGAATTCGTGCTGCTTTTGACCGCGCCGCGTCCATTGATGACATCCGGTCCATCAAGGGGTCAGACCTGGAGGTGACAAAGCGTGGCGAGAAGGTGGTGGTGTCGTTCAAATATGCGCGCGAAATTCCCCTGGCGGGTCCGGCCTATCTGGTCTACCGCCTTGAAGCGCAGACCAACTAGGTGCAGGCCGGTCTCCTCGCGCTTCAGGGGCGCCTGCAGCATGTGTTTGCTGATCCCTCTCTGCTCCAGCGTGCCACCACGCACCGCAGCTTTTCTGCGGACCACAACGAGCGGCTTGAATTTCTGGGTGACTCCGTTTTGAACCTGGCGGTGGCCAGCTTGCTCTACCGCCGGCTGTCGGCCTTGCCTGAAGGCGACCTCTCTCGGGTGCGTGCCAATCTGGTCAAGCAGGACACCCTGCACCAGCTGGCCCTGCGACTCAAAGTGGCTGATGTGCTGCGTTTGGGCGAGGGTGAGGCCAAATCCGGGGGGCAGCAGCGTCCCTCCATCCTGGCGGATGCATTGGAAGCGCTGATTGGGGCTGTGTATCTGGATGCGGGTTACGCCAGCGCGGAAGCCCTGGTGCATCGTCTCTTCGAGGGCGTGGAGATTAACCCGCAGATGCAGGCGGCGTCCAAGGACGCCAAAACCGCATTGCAGGAGTGGCTCCAGGGCCGCAAAATGAAACTCCCGCAATACAAGGTGGTGGCGACGGTGGGGGCGGCCCACCGCCAGACCTTTGACGTCGAGTGCGATATTCCCGAACTGGGCCTGACCGAGCGTGGCATCGGTGGGTCACGCAGGGCGGGCGAGCAGGCCGCCGCTGCGGCCATGCTGGCCACATTGAAAGCAAAGAATTTATGAATGACGCTACCCAAGATGTAGCTGCCGACGACGGTGCCGAAGGCGCCCCGGTGCAAAACGATCTGGAAGCCATGCTGGCTGCTGCGGGGGCTCCGGCGGCGGTGCCTGGCCAACGCTGCGGCGTGATCGCCATTGTTGGCAAGCCCAACGTGGGCAAGTCCACCCTTCTCAATGCTCTGGTGGGCCAGAAGATCAGCATCACCTCGCGCAAGGCACAGACCACGCGGCACCGCATCACGGGCATTCGCACCCTGGAGCAGACGCAGTTCATCTTTGTGGACACGCCGGGCTTTCAAACCCGGCATGCCACAGCCCTCAATAAGTCGCTCAACAAGACCGTGATGGGCGCGATTGGCGACGTGGACCTGATCCTGTTTGTGGTCGAGGCCGGCAACTTCACCCTGGCCGACGCCAAGGTGCTGTCGCTGTTCAAACCCGGCATTCCCACGCTGCTGGTGGCCAATAAACTGGACATGGTGCACCGCCGTGCCGAGCTGGCCCCCTGGCTCAAGAGCATGCAGGAGCGCCACCCGTTCGCCGAATTCGTGCCCATGTCGGCCAAAAACAAGGGCGATATCGAGCGCTTGTTTGGCATCTGCGCCAAATATCTGCCCGAGCAGGCTTGGTGGTATGCCGAAGACGAGTTGACAGACCGTAGCGAGAAGTTTCTGGCCTCCGAAACGGTGCGTGAGAAACTGTTCCGCTTTACCGGTGATGAGCTGCCCTACACCTCGACTGTGGTGATCGACAAGTTCGACGAGGAAAAGAGCAAGCAACACAAACGCCTGGTCAAGATCGCCGCCACCATCGTGGTGGAGCGTGACAACCACAAGATGATGGTGATTGGCGACAAGGGCGAGCGCCTCAAGCGCATTGGCACCGAAGCCCGTCAAGAGCTGGAAAAGCTCATGGACGCCAAGGTGTTCCTCGAGCTGTGGGTCAAGGTCCGCTCCGGCTGGGCCGATGACGAAGCCCGGGTGCGCTCCTTCGGTTACGAGTGAACCCCGAACGCTGAATTCCCTTGCCTCCTGCGCGCGCACTGCGCAGCAGGCGTCACAGGCGATCCCTCCGTACCATTCATCCCCGTAGCACCGTGGCCGTAGCCAAGCGCATTTCCGATGAACCTGCGTTCGTGCTGCACAGCTACGACTGGAGCGAATCCAGCCTGATCCTGGAGACTTTCTGCCGCCAGCAAGGCCGGACCGCTCTGGTGGCCAAAGGGGCCAAGAAGCCCAGCTCCAACTTCCGCCCGGTGCTGCTGCCGCTGCAGCCCTTGCTGGTCACCTACACACTCACGGGCGATGGCCATGCGGACATTCATACGCTCAAGGGCGCCGAATGGGTGGGTGGGCATGTGATGCCCACGGGGGATGCTCTGCTGTCGGGCATGTACCTCAATGAACTGCTGCTGCGCCTGCTGGCGAGGGCAGACCCGCACCCGGCATTGTTTGATGCCTATGCAGGGGTGGTGCGCGTGCTCGCCAGTGAACATGGCGATGCGCTGGAGGCGGTGCTGCGCAGTTTTGAGCTGCTGCTCTTGCGCGAGATCGGCCTGTTGCCCGGCCTGGACGTGCAGACCATGACCTTCGCGCCCCTGGAGCCCGAAGCCCGCTACACGCTGGTGCCCGAAGGCGGCCTGCGCGCTGCGTCCGCCGCAGACCGTGCAGGCCTGACGGGCAGCCAGTGGCAGGCCCTGCAGCGTGGCCTGGATGACGTGGCCAGCTACACCGCCACCTTGCGCGCTTGCGCCTCCGTGGCGACCGAACTCAAGCCGCAGCTGCGTGCCCTGCTGCAATACCATTGCGGTAGCCCGACGCTGCGCACCCGCCAGCTCATGATCGATTTGCAGGCTTTATGAACCCATCCTCCCGTTCCCTCCGGCGCACCGCCTTGTCCGTCAACGTCAACAAGGTGGCCCTGCTGCGCAACACGCGCCATCTGGGCATTCCCAGCGTCACCCGCGCGGCCGAGCTGTGCCTGACGGCGGGGGCCCAGGGCATCACGGTGCACCCGCGGCCTGACGAGCGTCACATCCGCAGCCAGGACGTGCATGAGCTGGCAACGCTGATGAAGGCCTGGCCCGAGCGCGAATACAACATCGAGGGCAACCCTTCGCAGAACCTGATGGACTTCATCCGCCAGGTTCGCCCCCACCAAGCGACCTTTGTGCCCGACAGCGAGGACCAGTTCACCAGCGACCACGGCTGGAGCTTTCCGCAAGATGCCGAGCGTCTGGCGCCCCTGGTGGCCGAATGCAAGGCGTTGGGCGTGCGTGTGAGCCTCTTCATGGACCCGGTGCCCGAGCAGATGGCCGCCGCCAAGGCGGTGGGCGCTGACCGGGTGGAGCTGTACACCGAGCCCTATGCAGCCGCTTGGGGCTCGCCGCAGCAGGCGTTGGAGCTGAAACGCTATGCCGCAGCCGCCCAGGCGGCGCTGGATGCAGGTTTGGACGTGAACGCAGGCCATGACCTCAACCGGGACAATCTGGCGGCCTTTGTGCGCGAAGTGCCGGGCGTGCTCGAGGTCTCGATCGGCCATGCGCTGATCGCCGATGCGCTGGAGCTGGGCTACACCGCGACCGTACAGGCCTACCTGGATTGCATTGCCCAGGGATTTGCGGATGTGGGAAACTCCTGATTTGATAGCTTTAGAGGCATATCACACTAGCGCTTCCAGCCATTTTGATTGAAATTTCATGATCTACGGTATCGGTACCGACATCTGCGACGTGCGGCGCATTGCGGCCAGCTTGGCCCGCCACGGCGACCGTTTTGCAGAAAAGGTGCTGGCCGAGGGCGAACTGGCCACCTGGCGTGAACGCAGCGCGCGCTGGCCCGACCGGGGCTTGCGCTACCTGGCCACCCGGTTCTCCGCCAAAGAGGCTTTCAGCAAGGCGGTCGGCCTGGGCATGCGCATGCCGATGACGTGGCGCCACTGCGAGGTCGCCAAGCTGCGCAGCGGCCAGCCCGTCATCGTGCTGCACGGCGCGCTCAAGGAATGGTTTGAGGCCCAGGGCCTGCAGGCGCACCTCAGTGTGACCGACGAGACCGACTATGCCGCCAGCTTCTGTGTGGTGGAGAAAATTCAAACCAAATCACCTTGAAGCGCTGGATTGATATGCGCTGATAGCTATCCATTGAGTAGCAATTGCCCTTTGAAATGTCCCATGACTGAACACGCTCCCCTGATCCTTGACGTCGCTGGCACCACCCTCAGCGCGGATGACCGCCGTCGCCTGGCGCACCCGCTCACGGGCGGCGTGATCCTATTTGCCCGCAACTGGGAAAACCGCGCGCAGCTGCTGCAGCTCACCAGCAGCATCAAGGCCGTGCGCGACGACCTGCTGATCTGTGTGGACCACGAAGGCGGCCGCGTGCAGCGCTTTCGCACCGATGGTTTCACCCACTTGCCGCCCATGCGCGCGCTGGGCGAGATGTGGATGGACGATGGCAGAGGCGCCAAGGCCGTGCCCGGTAGCGGCGCCCTGCGTGCCACCAACGCAGCCACGGCGGCGGGCTATGTGCTGGGGGCGGAGCTGCGTGCCTGCGGCGTGGATTTCAGCTTCACACCGGTGCTGGACTTGGACTGGGGCGAAAGTGGTGTGATCGGCGACCGCTCGCTCCACCGCGACCCCCGTGTGGTGGCGCTGCTCGCCAAGAGCCTCATGCACGGCCTGCTGCAGGCGGGCATGGCCAACTGCGGCAAACATTTCCCTGGACACGGCTTCGTCAAGGCCGATTCGCACACTGAAGTACCCGTGGACAAGCGCAGCCTCAAGGCCATCCTGGCCGACGATGCAGCGCCGTACCCCTGGCTCAGCAGCACGCTTACCAGCGTAATGCCGGCCCACGTGATCTACCCCAAGGTCGACAGCCGCCCCGCCGGTTTTTCGCAGCGCTGGCTGCAAGACATCCTGCGCCGCCAGATGCGCTTTGACGGCGCTATCTTCAGCGACGACCTCAGCATGGAAGGGGCTCGGCGCCTGGACGGCCAGGTGGTCAGCTACACCGATGCCGCCGTGGCGGCGCTGGAAGCAGGTTGCGACCTGGTGCTGCTGTGCAACCAGAGCGTGGGCGATGGCAAGGCAGTGGACGAACTCATTAATGGCCTGGAAAAGGCTCGCAACCAGGGCCGCTGGCAGCCCAGTGTGGACAGCGAATCCCGCCGCCTGGCGTTGCTGCCCGAAACCCTGCCGCAGGCCTGGGACGAACTCATGTACCAGCCCGCCTACCTGCAGGCGCTGGATCTGTTGCTCTGACCTCGCCGGTGGCGGGACGTGCGCTGCGGCGCTACCCCGCGCGGCGGTGCACCCGCACCCGCTAGGGCGTGTTGAAAGGCCCCGGCATCACCGGCGTCGGTGCGGCCGGGGAGGCGTTGGCTACCCCATCCGTGGCGGTAGCCGGTGGTGTGGGTGGGGTGGGGGGCGGTGGCACTCCCTGAAATCGGCGCACTACGCGCTGGAACACCAGCGCATTCGGAATCTGCAGCCAAGCCACCTGGCCGGTTGCTGCGCCGTGGTCTTCCAGCGTGGTGTAGAGCAGGTTGATGTCCACCACGCGCCCCTTGGCGCCTGGCTTCTCGGCGGTGTCTAGCACCTCGATGTAGTCGCCAATCTTGAAAGGCCGCACGGTAAAGATCAGCAGCGCGCAAAACAGATTGGACAGCACGCTCCAGGCCGCGAAGAACGCCACGGCCCCCACGGTGGCAAAGCCGGTGAACGCGGTCCAGAGCACCGTGGCCGATACCCCCATGCGCTCCAGCACCAGCAACAAGGCGCTCGCAATGACGGTCCATCGGATCAGGCCGTTGATGGGCACCAGCAGTTCATTGGGCAACTGGTAGTGTGCGCTCGCACGGCGCACCAGGCGGCGCAGGGTGCGCTGCAGCAGCCAGGCCGCGAACAGGATCAGCAGGATCTGCGAGCCCGGAATAATGACTTCGAGCCAGTCCTGCATCCACTCGGGCAGTCGGGTTTTCAGAACTTGCATGCGGGAGACGGCGGTGCGGGCGTTGCGTTCGGTCGCGTCAAACGAGAGGAAATGAAAGAAACTCAATTGCGCAACTGCTCCACGGTGTCCATCTGCATTTCAAAGCTGAAGAAGCGGTTGCGGCCCTGGGCCTTGGCGGCATAGAGCGCCTGGTCGGCACGCATGATCATGCTTTCGGCGTTGGTGCTGTCATCGGGCACGCAGGTGGTGATACCGCCTGACAGGGTCAGTGTGTCGCCCAGTGGAGAACCAGCGTGCGCAATGGCGCGGACCTTGAGCACTTGCCCCAGAGCCCGCGCAAAGGTCATGGCGCCCGAGCGCGGCGTGTTGGGCAGAATGAGGGCGAACTCTTCACCCCCGTAGCGCGAGGCCACATCCCGGGGCCGCACGCAGACCTCACGCAGCAGCCGGCCCACCTCTTTCAGGCAGGCATCGCCTTGCACATGGCCGCTGGCATCGTTGAACAGCTTGAAGTGGTCTAGGTCGCACAGCATCAGCGTCAGCGGCGTGCCATCCCGTCGCGCGGCCAGGATCTCGTTGTGCAGGATGCGATCAAACCCGCGGCGGTTCACGAGGCCTGTGAGGGCATCGATTTCCACCATTTCATTGAGCCGCTGGTTGGCCGCGTGCAATTCGGCCGACATCGACACCAGCCGTCGGCGCATGTCCAGCAGGCGCCGCATGGCGCGCAGCTTGGCCATAAGCACGATGGGTGTGACGGGTTTGACCAGGTAGTCGTCGCCCCCCACCTCAATGCCGCGCCACACGTCCAGTTCATTGTCAAGGCCCGACAGGAAGATGATCGGCGTCCAGTCCCCGCCTTCACTCGCGCGCATCTGCTGCGCCACCCAGTAGCCGTCTTGGCCGGGGAGCCGGATGTCCAGCAGCACCAGGTCGGGGCGATGGGTTTTGAACAGATGCAGCGCTGCGCTGCCTTCAGGGGCCTCAAAGATGTCTGATACGCCCGCCCGCCGCAGTTCGGCCACGAGCGCCGCCCGCACGGAGCCCTGGTCTTCGACCACCAGCACCGAGAAAGCATTGCCAGAAGGCAGGGGAGACCCGGTCGAAGGGTAGGGAGCGCTGCTGGAACTGAAGGGCACGGTGTGTCTCCTTGGGGCCGGGGGCGAGGACGGTCAAGACCGCCCTCAGGGCAAATCCAGGCCTCAGGACTCGCGGCGCAGCGCGGGGAACAGGATCACGTCACGAATGCTGGGGCTGTCGGTCAACAGCATCATGAGACGGTCAATGCCAATGCCGCAGCCCCCGGTGGGAGGCATGCCGTATTCCAGCGCGCGCACGAAGTCGTGGTCATAGAACATGGCTTCGTCGTCGCCGCTGTCCTTGGCGGCCACCTGGGCGTGAAAGCGTGCTGCCTGGTCTTCGGCATCGTTGAGCTCGCTGAAGCCGTTGCCGAACTCGCGGCCGGTGATATACAGCTCAAAGCGCTCGGTCACCTCGGGGCGGTTGTCGTTGGCGCGGGCCAGGGGCGAGATCTCGGTGGGGTGTTCCATGATGAAGGTGGGCTGCCAGAGCTTGTCCTCCACCGTTTCTTCAAAGTACAGCACCTGCAGGCTGGCCAGGGTTCGGGCCGAGAGCTTGTCCTTCTCTTCGGTCATGCCCAGCTTCTTGAGCGCACTGATGAGCCAGGCGGCGTCGTCCACATGGGCACCGGCCTCGGTGAACTGGAAGATGGCTTCGCGGATGGTCAGGCGTGCAAAGGGTTGCGACAGGTCTACCGCGCGGCCCTGGTAGGTCATCTGCAGCGAACCGGTGGCCTTGAGCGCCACTTCACGGATCAGCGTTTCGGTGAAGTCCATCAGGTCCAGGTAGTTCCAGTACGCCGCGTAGAACTCCATCATGGTGAACTCGGGGTTGTGGCGCACCGAGATACCTTCGTTGCGGTAGCTGCGGTTGATCTCGAACACGCGCTCAAAGCCGCCCACGATCAGGCGCTTCAAGTACAACTCGGGCGCGATGCGCAGGTACATCTCCTGCTCCAGCGCGTTGTGGTGTGTGACGAACGGCTTGGCATTGGCGCCGCCCGGGATGGGGTGCAGCATGGGTGTCTCGACTTCGAGGAAACCATGGCTCACCATGAACTCGCGCAGGCCACTCACGGCCTTGCTGCGCGCCATGAAGCGTTTGCGGGCTTGCTCGTCGGTGATCAGGTCCACATAACGCTGGCGATATTTCTGCTCCTGATCGGCCATGCCATGGAACTTGTCGGGCAGGGGGCGCAGGCTCTTGGTCAAGAGTCGCAGGCTGGTCACCTTGACCGACAGTTCGCCGGTCTTGGTCTTCATCAGCGTGCCTTCGGCGCCCACGATGTCTCCCAGGTCCCAGTGTTTGAAGGCCGCATACAGTTCTTCGCCCACAGCGTCGCGCGTCACGTAGAGCTGGATGCGTCCGCCTACTTCGCCGAGAGAACCATCTTGGATGGTCGCGAAGCTGGCCTTGCCCATCACACGCTTGAGCATCATCCGGCCTGCCACGGAGACGCTCACCGGCGCAGCTTCCAAGGACTCGTTGGTCGCAGCGTTGTGCTCCAGGTGCAACTGTGCCGCCTTGTGGCCAGGTTTGAAGTTGTTGGGAAAAGCAACGCTACCGCCATTGGCCTGGGCTTCGCGCAGAGCGCGGAGCTTTTCGCGGCGCTCTGCGATGAGCTGGTTGTCGTCCTGGGGTGCGGGGGCGTGGATTTGGTCTGACATAGGTGCCGTCGATGCGGGGCGTGAAATGGAGGGCTGGGTTCAGCCGAACCACTGATTTTATCGGCTACGGGCTGTCTTCCGGCGCCATGCCCTTGGCAGGGCGGTCGCTCCATAGTGCCCTGGCGGTCATGGCGATGATTTTCACGTCGGTCCAGAGCGGGTGCGAGCGGGCATACTCGGCGGCATAGCGCAACTTGATGGGCAGTATTTGCTCCACATACGTGCGCTCCGGGTCTTTGCTATGGCTCAGCAGGGTGCTTTCGTCGCGGAATTCGATGGAGGCGCGGTCGGTGATGCCTGGCCGCACGCTGAGCACCAGATCCCGCACGGTGTCCGGGTAGAGCGCGACATAGTGCGGCACCTCGGGCCGGGGGCCGACGAGGCTCATGTCACCCCGAAGCACGTTGAAAAGCTGCGGCAGCTCGTCGGCCTTGGTGCGTCGCAGCCAATGGCCAGCCCGGGTAATGCGAGCGTCTGCCCCGATGGTGATGGCCGGGCCCGCAGCTTCTGCGCGCGAGTGCATGGTACGGAACTTGTAGATGCGGAACAACCTGCCCGCGCGGCCCACACGCTGTTGGCGAAAAAGTGCCGGACCGGGCGAGTCCCACACCACCCACAATGCCACGGCCAGCAGCACGGGGGCGAGCAGCAGCAGCCCGAAGGCGGCAATGCACAGGTCGAACAGCCGCTTGGGCATGTTCAGCCCAGCACCTCGTGCAGTGCTGCAATCACGCGGTCCTGGTCGCTGTCACCCATGGCGGTGAACAAGGGAATGCTGATCATGGCTTGGTAAGCTGCATCGGCCTGGGGGAACATTGCCGGCGTAAGCTGATAGCGGTCCCGCCAGTACGGGTGCCGGTGCAGCGGCACATAGTGCACGCTGGTGCCGATGCCCCGGTCTGACAGCGCCTGGATCGCCTCGTCACGACCCATTGGCGCATCCGCTCGCAGCCGGATGACATAGAGGTGCCAGGCGTGGGTGTCGCCTTGAGGAGCCCGGGCGGGCAAGGTCAGGGGCAGGGGCGCCAACTGCTCATGGTAGCGGCTTGCCAGCACCTCGCGCCGCTGCACAAATTGCGGCAGCCGCGCTAGTTGCTCCACGCCCATGGCGGCGGCTACGTCCGTCATGTTGTACTTGAAGCCGGGCGCGACGACCTCGTAGTACCAAGCGGGGGTTTTGGAGGTGAATCGGTCAAACGTATCGCGGCTCATGCCGTGCAGCCGCATGGTGCGCATGCGCTGCGCAAGTGCCGGGTCGCGCGTGACGGCCATGCCCCCTTCACCGGTGGTGATGGTCTTGTTGGCGTAGAAGCTAAACACCGTGACATCGGATGCCAACTGCCCCACCAGGGTGCCACGCCATGTGGTGGGCAAAGCATGAGCCGCATCTTCCACCACCTTGAGGTGATGCTCTTTAGCGATGGTCAGTATGGCGTCCATGTCGCATGCCAGCCCCCCGTAGTGCACCGGCATGATGGCTTTTGTACGGGGTGTGATGGCCGCACGTGCTTTGGCCGGATCGATATTTAGAGTCACCGGGTCTACGTCCACCAGTACCGGTTCGGCGCCCAGATAGCGCACCACCTCTACCGTGGCGGTAAATGTGAGGGTGGGTGCGATCACTTCGTCGCCCGGGCCGATGCCTAGAGCTTCCAGCGCCAGGTGCAGCCCGGCTGTGGCGGAGTTGACGGCGATGCTCTGTAGCTCATTGCTTCCCAGATAATCTGTAAAGGCTTGCTCGAAAACGCGTGCCTTTGGGCCAGTGGTCACCCAGCCCGAGCGCAGGGCCTCGGAGACGGCCGCGATCTCGGCCTCGCCGATATCAGGGCGAGCGAAGGGGAGGAAAGGCTGGATCATGACTTGGCAATCCAGCAAATGATGTGTGTGCGCAGCCAGGGCAGGCTGTTAAACAGGGTGTAAAGCATGGGGTGAATGGGGGCCACGCGGCGCGCGAGTGGCGGGGCGAGTGTGACGCGCTGTGCACTGATGGTAGCTTGGGGGAACAGTGCTTTCACGCGCTGTAGCGGTACACCGCGCACGTCAGGATTATGTGGGTTATCGAAGGTGAAGTCGTACCAAAGCACTGCGCCGCCTGGCTTGACCCATTGCCACAGGGCGGCGGCCAGTTGCTGTTGAAATAATTCATCCAGCAGCGAAGAAAAAACCGTAGAAACCATCACGACGTCTTGAGACCCGGGAGCAATGGGGACTTGCAGCGCATCGCCCTCCACTAGCTCCAGCGTCAGCGGAAGCGTCTGGCGCGCTTGGCGGTAGCGTTCGGGCAGCAATTCAATGCCGCTGAGGTGTTGGGGGGCGAAACCCACGCGCAGAAGTTCCAGCAAATTGCCGCCGGTACCGCAGCCGACCTCCAGCAAGCGCAGCGCTGCCAGGTCGGTCATGCTGTGCTGTCTGAATAGCTGCAGCATCGCGCGCTGCCGTTCTTGCACGCCCAAATAAACCTCGGGGCGCAAGAAGTTGTAGCGCCCATCGCCCGGCGAGCGGCGGGCATACCTAATGCTGACCGCGCTGGGCTCGTCCGCGGGGCTCATGCCATGGCCTCCAGAAACTGCTGCGCAAGCACAGGGTAGGTGTGGTGAGCCAACACAAAAGCGCGCCCTCGTTGGCCCATGTCGCGTCGTTGTTGGGGTGTGGCTGCTGCGAGTTGGCGCAAGCCCTGAGCCACGGCCTGGGGTGACTCAGGCGTCACGGTCAGCCCGCAGTTTGCCTCTGCCACGGGGTCATTGCCCGCCTCTACCGAGTGCAAAACAGCGCAGCCCGCCATCATGTAGTCCATGAGTTTGTTGGGGGCAATGCCGAACCGATACAAAGGTGTGCGCTGCCAGCCAATATAGGCAATATCGAACTGTGCTAACAAAGCCGGTATCTGCGTTTTAGGAATGGGATCAAACAGCGCGACGTTGTTCAGACCCTCGCTCTGCACCCGTTGTGCAAGCCGCGCCTTTTCATGACCGCTGCCCACCAATACGAAAGAGAACGGTGCATTGCGTAGCAGCACAGCAGCATCCAGAAGCACATCCATCGCGTTAGGCAGCCCGTGCGAGCCAGCGTAGCCGACGATGGTTCTGTCTACGCTCTTCAGTACCTTCAGGTAATCCGCCAGTGGGCCCGTCAGCGGCGCTGGTAGGTCGGGCCAATCTTCTGGCGATATGCCGTTGGGCACGATGTGCAGCTTGTGAAGGCTCAACCCGTGATGGGCCATATGCTCTGCCACCTTGGGCAGCATGGACACCACACAATTCGCATCGCGGTAGGCGTCGTTCTCTGCCTTTTGACACAGCAGAATGAAGGGGTGCCACCAGGGCATGCCTGAAAGTTCCATTGGCGAGGCCGGCCAGAGGTCATGCACCTCATAGACCAGCTTTGCGTTCGCCAGCCGGGCGATGCGCCTTGCAACCCAGATATCCATGGGGTAAGTGCTGGATGCAATCACCACGTTGGGCTTGCACTCGACCACCAGTGAAGGCGCCATTCGCCACACCTGGTGCAGAAAACTCCAGATGTTCTTTATCCGGCCTAACCCGTTACCTTGATAGGCTGGGGTGGGTAGCCAACGGTAAGCAATCCCGTCCACTTCTTCTCGTGCCTTTCGCGGCTGCCGGGCGCGTACGTGCGAGAAGTCGGCCGCAACGATGGTGACCTCGTGGCCAGCTCGCACCCATTCGCGAGCTAGGTAGTACGGTCGGTATTCCATGCCTAGTGACAGTGATCCGGCATAGTGGTTGAGGTAGATGATGTTCAGTCGGCGGGCCATGGGTCAATTGGCATTTGCAGGCTTTTGGCTAATCACAAAGTAGCCAAGTGGGAAATGGCGCGCAGATACTTTGGCAATGTGTTTGCCCCAGCAGCAGCGTCCCCAAAGTTCAATCGCTATCTGTAGCAACGATGCAAGTGGGGTGCCTACGATCGGCATGTGCGCCAGGAGCTTCGCGTGGAGATCGGCCCATACCTCCATAACTCCGCCGAGTGGCTCCAAGCGTAGGAGCTTCAGTCCATTGTCAGCAGAAAATCTAGCGAGTGCAAACTCTGTGAAACGGTAAAAATCGTGAGGGTGGGCGTGTAGCCAATAAAAAAATGGCACATTCATAACGATATGCCCACCCGGCGAGAGCACCCTGGTCATTTCTCGCCAGACAAGTGCTGGATCAGGTGCATGCTCTAGCACATCGGACAAGATGATGGTGTCAAACGCGCCATCGGCAAAGGGAAGTGGTTCTGCTAAATCACTCACAACGTCAATGTGAGCATCGTTCGCCCAGTCGCAGCAAGTGACACTTGTCACCAAGCTTCGGTAGATGCCGTAAAGTGGTGCTTTACCGCAACCCAGATCGAGTAGGCGTCCGTGAGCGCAACTGGCGAGATGCGTGTCATATCGCTTTGCTACAGAGTCTGCAATCAAGCGTGAGCCGACACCCACCTCTTTCGGATCGAGGCTTGTGCGCCAGCGGCCACCGCGTTGCACGTACTTGGTAGGGTGCCAAATTGTTTCGTTACGCATGGGCTTTAACTTGTTTGATTCACTGCCTCGACGAGCAGCGTATCGCGCCACCGTGGAACTCGTCCCAGCAATTTGGCCGCCGCCGCGCCACGCCAACTGGTGTAGTCGCTGTGGCACAACTCGACGCGCTGTGGCTCATAGCCTGCGTCCACCAGTACCTTGCATAGTGTGTACGGCGTGAACCAGAAGCGGTGATCGGTATTGATGGTCTCCCCGCCGGGCAAACTGTTGCGCCAGCGAAATGCATTGGGCGTGACCAGCACCAACCGATTGAATCGGTAATGCTTCATGCTGGTGAGGAACTCGACGGGATTGCCGACATGCTCGATCACATCGGCGAGGAGGCAGATGTCGTAGGCTTTTTCTTTGCCATCGACTACGCAATCTTTCGGTGCATCCTCGGGGGTATAAGTTAAAGGGAATCCAGTGCTGCGCAGTAGTGCTACGCCTTCCGCATTTGTGTCCACGCCAACGCATTGCGCGGCGACACGGCAGAGATTTTCGTGTAAATACAGACCGCGCGCGCGCTTCTCCTGAATGAGCGGCAGGTGGTCGCAGCAGCCCACATGCAATATGCACTGACCGTGGGCTAGTTGCTGTAAACGATCGCTACGGCGCAAGACGGATCCCTTGTTGCCGAGGTCAAAGGTGCGTCCATTTGAAAAACACCGCCCGTGAAGAAAATTCAATGTTTCCGCGTCGAGATTCATACGTTCTTAGTCCAGTTCGTGACGAAGGGCGTGCGCCAGAGTGCGGTGATTTTTCGTTGCATTGAAGCGTTCGGCCCAGCAATTAAAGGATGCTTCGCGCCGCTGGTTTCTCTGTGATTCTGGCGTGTCGACTAGCAAGGCGCGAATTCGGTGAGCCGCTAATTCGGCACTGTCCGTCGAAGCGATTAGCGCCCCATTGTCACCGCTTGATGCAATGGCTTCCGATACGCCCCCGACGTCAGTGGCGAGTACAGGAATTCCCATGGACAGGGCTTCCTGAATAGAGACCGGTAGACCCTCGCTACTACTGAAAAGGATGAAGAGGTCCACCGGGTGGGTTGCGTAATGACGTATCACTTCTTCGTTGTTCACCTGTCCTCGCAGATCGACCTGCAAATTGGCTGGTGCCTTGCGTAATTCGGCTTCCAGTAGGGGGCGCTCGGGACCATCGCCGAAATGAGTCCAGCGGATGCAAAGATCGGGGCAGTCCATTGCAAATGCTTGGATCACATGAGCGGTGAAAGGCAGGCGCTTGACGTGTGAAATAGAACTACAGGAGACCAGCCTTAACACGCCGTCTGAAGAGGCGTACGTGCGCACAGATTGCCCAATTACGCCGAGCCTAGACAGGTAAAGCCGCTCCTTGGGTATGCCTTGTTGTCGCAGATAGTCCATGCCGTGCTGCGCAATCGGTATCACTCGCCGTAGCTGTTGATACATTTTCGTCCAGGGTTGGAAGGGGCGCGCGAACGCATCGTCGTAGAGTTCATAACGGTGTACGCGACTTACGACTGCGTTGTCGGCATGCTCTGCGATATGGCGCACCGCGGCGAGGGTTTGCCCGCCGCGCCAATAGGTGTAGAGAAGTAACGGCTGCCCGTTTCGTGCCGTAAAAACGCGTAGCCAATGCCATGAACATCGCGCTATGGCGGTCCAACGCCATACCCGGGCAGCACCGCCCCAACCGCCTTGCCTCCAGCCGCGCCGTAGCTCAGGGAAGAAACCGGGCCACGAAACTGCGTGCAGATAGTGCCAGAGCTTCCGGTGCTGCCAGTTCGTTGCCAGGGAGTGATCCACGAGTACGCTTGGTGGTAATGGCAGCTGCGATCCGGTAGCGTGCAAAGGGACAACTGTGACACCTTCTTGAGCGAAGGTCTCTGCCAAGTGAGGCATCTCGGGATGCACAAACATGGTTTCCCCGCCGGTATACGTGAAAGGGTAGTTAGTGGTGAACAGCACTAAATGGCGTGCGATGCTCACTGGATATGCCACAGGTTGTGGGTGATGTGTCATGTAGCTTTGGTCATTGCCGCCCGGTGTGCCGAGTGCCACCAGGTAAGCCCCTCCGTTAGCAACAAGGCTGCACTGATGGCAATCAGTGCCGGCACGAACTGTAAAGTCAGTAAAGTTACCAGTGATGCCAGCAGCAGTCGCGCAGCCGCTTGGAGACTGAGTTCGCGATATTGGCTGCGCGCAAGCAGCACGGTGCTATGCAGACGTGCAGCGACTGCCACGATACCCGCCAGAGTCATTAGACCGATTGCGGGCCAAAGTGCATCGGGCTGCAGAGCTATTCCGCCCAGCATTACCAGCAAGAGGCTGCCACCGACTATCCACAGGACACGGCGGTTACGCGAGGATAGTGCAGTTGCATCTAGTGGGCTCCGGGTTCTGTGGCCGGCGATCCTGTGGAACAAGAGCGGTGCAACATAGCCAGCCAGCACGGCAAACACTTGGTAAACGTGCAGCCCCAGCGATGCCTCCCCCAGCGCTCGCTGTGCCTGCCCGGACTGCGCTACAACGCTGAGCAGCCCTGCGGGCAATGCACTGCCGAGCGCAGCTTGCATCCAAATCTGCAGACTCGAGGTCCACAATTGACGACGAAGTGAGTGGGGGAGGGCTTCTACGAATTTTCCGCCTTCAGCTTTGTGGTGGGGCACAGTTAATTGGTTACTGCGCATCGTGACATTTGATGTGGTCTGCTCTCGTCGCGCAGTGTATGCAACCATCGATAAACTTGTTGTGCCGGCTATGGCTGTTGTGGCAAGAAGTAGCCACGGGTAGTGCTGTGTGACGATCAAGACTGCTGCAAGCAGCACAAATGCCGGCATGGCGGTGACAATCCCGAAAACTTCTTCGCCAAGCGCGCGCAACAACCATGAGCGCGCAAGGAGGTGTGCAAGTGCAAAAGGCAGGGATGCCAAGACCAAAGCTGCAGTTTGTTGCCCAAGTGCGGCTGTAGCTCCCGCTGCGGGCCAGCAAAGAGTTGCTGCCACTACAAGGATGCCGCGCATCCAAGGCAATAGTTGATTGGGGCTGATGCCGCACCGATACATCAAGTGCAATAGACCATGCGGAAGGCCCAAGGCGGCTATCGCTGCTGTTGCGTCGAACCAGCTTTTGGCCAAACCGAATTCGCCCTGCGCTTCAAGACCATGGTCCCAGCTAATCCAAAAGGCGGTGCACAGTGTGGCTGCGGAGCCCAACATCTGCCAACATACGGAGCGAAGTACGACCGATATACGCAGGCGTTGGAAAAGTTCAACCATATTCATAGCATTTTCTGTTTTCTGCGAAAACTGGCGGCAATCTGGCAGTTGAAAAACTCGCACTTTTTGCTAGGTTTCCGGTGGCTTTTTGCACCTATAGAGTAATGACTAGAAGCTAATTAGGTACGAAGCCATATAGAACCAAGCGCAGCAGTGCGAGCCGTGGTCAAAAAAGACGTGCTGCGTCAGCCAACGCCGCCATGCGCGGTCAGTTTGTGGGCGATGTTGTTTTGCCAGCGCCAAGCGTCCTGGCACATGCGGTCTATGCTGTACTGGGCGCGCCAGCCCAACAGGCGCTCGGCCAGCGAGGGGTCGGCCCAGTACTGGGCTACGTCGCCGGGGCGGCGCGCCACTACTTGGCAGGGTATGGCGCGGCCGCTCGCACGTTCAAAAGCGCGCACCATCTCTAGCACTGAGACGGGGCGGCCCGTGCCCAGATTCACCGTCAGCAGTCCCGGGTGTAGCGCCAGGTAGCGTAGCGCAGCCACATGGCCCTCGGCCAAGTCGCATACATGGATGTAATCGCGCACGCCAGTACCATCGGGCGTGGGGTAGTCGTTGCCATACACGCTCAGGGCGGTGCGCTGTCCTGCTGCCACTTGCGCCACATAGGGAAGCAGGTTACTGGGTACGTCTTGCGGGTCTTCTCCGATGAGGCCGCTGTTGTGCGCACCCACGGGGTTGAAGTAGCGTAGCCGAGCAATATGCCACTGGCCGGGCTCGGCTGCGTCCACATCGGTCAGAACTTGCTCCATCATGATCTTGCTCCAGCCGTAGGGGTTTGTCGCTGACAGGGCAAAGTCCTCGCGAATGGGCACAGAGGCAGGCTCACCATATACCGTGGCCGATGAGGAGAACACTAGTGTGCGTACGCCTGCCGCCTGCATGACGTGCAGCAACGTCACGGTACCTGTCACGTTGTTGTCGTAATAGTGCAGCGGCTTGCGCACCGACTCACCCACTGATTTAAGCGCGGCAAAGTGGATGACACCGCTGACGGCGTATTGCGCAAACACGCGTTCTAGCAATCGGGCATCGCGCACATCGCCCTCGATATGTGCTGGCATGTTGCCGGTGATGTGCCCGATGCGATTGAGTACGCTGCGTCGGCTGTTGCAAAAGTTGTCCAGTACCAGATAAGGAATACCTGCAGCCGCCAGTGCCGTACAGGTGTGTGAGCCGATAAAGCCGGCGCCGCCTGTGACGAGAATCAAGTGCGTACTCCAGTATTAATAGTTCAGTGCTACCACTGAACAATAGGATGTTTTGGGCAATACGGCCTCGGAGGGATGCTGGTCATGCGGCTGTCTGGTTTGTAGCAGTCAACACTTGTGCGTTGATTTGCTTTAGACAGTACGGTGTGATGAGTCGCCAGTGCATGACTACAGGGTGGGGCGGTGCGCGGTGGCCAGCACCGCTTGAGCGATGCGGTCCATGCTGTACTCATCCAGATACGGGTGCATTGGCAGGCATAGCACTTTTTGCGCCAAGGAATCGCCTACTGGTAGCGGGGCGCTCGCATCGGCGACTGCAGGTTGCCGATTCAGCGGGGTGGGGTAATGAACAGCAGTGGGTATGCCCACTTGCCGGAGGTGTTCTTGTACTTGTTCGCGATAGGGCACTAGCACGGTGTATTGCGCCCAGACGCTTTGGTTGTGCGCTTCGATGTGCGGTGTGCTGATGATGGCCTCCTGGCTCAGCAGCTGTGTGTAGCGCTTAGCCACCTGCTGGCGCGCGGCGATTTCTTCGTCCAGGATGCCCAGCTTGGTTAGCAGAATGGCTGCCTGCAGCGTGTCCAGTCGGCTATTGACGCCCACGCGGATGTGGTGGTAGCGGCGGTCCTGGCCATGGCGGGCGATCTGGCGCATCACCTTGGCCAGTTCATCGTCATTAGTGAAAATAGCTCCGCCGTCCCCGTAGCCGCCCAGGGGTTTGCTGGGGAAGAAGCTGGTACAGGCGATTGAAGTCAAGTTACAACTTTTGCGGCCTTTGTAAGTGGCGCCAAAGCTTTGAGCCGCGTCTTCAATGACGGTAATGCCGTGTTTTTGGGCGACAGCGTTAATGGCGTCGTAGTCTGCACACTGGCCGTAAAGACTGACGGGGATGATGGCTTTGGTACGTGGTGTGATTGCGGCTTCCAGCAGGGCTGGATTCACGTTGTAGGTACGCGGGTCAATGTCCACATATATGGGTTTGGCGCGCAGCAATGCCACTGTTTCTGCTGTAGCAATGTAGGTAAAGCCGGGTGTTATGACTTCATCGCCCGGGCCTATGCCCAGGGCCATTTGCGCGATCTGCAGTGCGTCAGTGCCATTGGCCACAGTGATGCAGTGTTTGGCGCCAGTGTAGGCGGCCAACCTTTCTTCCAGCTCGGCGACCTCAGGGCCTAGGATGTACTGCCCGTGTGCCAACACACGGGCAATCGCGGAGTCGATCTGACTTTTGATACGTGCCTGCTGGGCCTTGAGGTCGATGAAGTCAATCATGGTGTGACGTCGGCAGCCTAGTAACCGTTTGGTCTTTAAGCATATAGCGGGCCCCAGTGTGGGGGCAGGTGGCGTCACCGTGGCCTTGCAGGGGGAGCGCGAGTTGCTCGCCATATTCACTCATCCAGCCTACGTGTCGTGCGGGCACTCCCACCACCAAGGCATAGGCGCGTACGTCCTTGTTGACCACTGCGCCAGCCCCTACAAAGGCGTATTCGCCAATAGTGGTGCCGCACACAATGGTGCAGTTTGCCCCCAGGGTGGCGCCTTTTTTGACCAATGTGTTGCGGAACTCGTTCTTCCGTTCGATGAATGCGCGCGGGTTGTGGACGTTGGTGAATACCATGCTTGGACCGCAAAAAACACCGTCTTCGAGCGTGACGTTGTCGTAAACGCTGACGTTGTTTTGTATCTTGCAGTGGTCGCCAATCGCAACCCGGTTGCCCACAAAGACGTTCTGGCCTAGCGTAACGCTTTTGCCAATGCGTGCACCGCTGCACACGTGAACCCAGTGCCAGATTCGCGACCCTTCGCCAATGGCTGCACCTTCGTCCACGACGGCGCTGTGATGGATGGTGGTTCTCATTTCAACCGCGACACAAACGGGTGCATTTCGCGCAGCGTGCTGATGTGCGGCATGGCTGAGCGAATGGCGTGCACAGTTTCAATACAATGGCGCGCATCTTCGAGTCCATAACCCCGGCCCGCCAGAATTTCGGCATAACTTATGGTGTGCAGGTCGGTAAAGCCGTCAGAGAACTCGAGAGGCTCTCCGCGAATGTCAATGTTACGGTAGGTTGTCTTTTTGCCTTTGACTGCATCGGGCAGGTCGTGGGCATCAATGGAAAGAAACCACCGAACCCGTGCGCGCTGGTATTCGAGATACCCGCCTGCCTTGGTTTCGCCGTTGTAATGGACTTCATTGTGCTGCAGCGCACCAAAAATGAAGTGCAGCATGTCGAAAAAATGCACGCCGATGTTGGTGGCAACGCCAAACGATTTGCGGGGGTCACCCTTCCAGCTGGCGGCATACCACTTGCCGCGTGAGGTGATGTAGGTCAGATCGACATCAAACTTGGTTTCTTGTGGGGCTGCAGCCACCTTGTCGCGTAGCCGGACAATCGCTTCGTGGTGGCGCAGTTGCAAGATGTTGAATACACGTTGACCGGTTTCTTGTTCCACCCGAGCGAGCTCATCCACCAGTGAGGGCGTGGGTACCAGGGGCTTCTCGCAAATCACGTCACCGCCCAGGCGCAATCCTGCCGCGATGTGCGCGTGGTGCAGATGGTTGGGGGAGCACACAGCCACGTAGTTCAGCGCCCGATCAGGGTTGCGCCTCAGCGTGTGTGCATGCTCGTAAAAGCACTCGAAGTCGGTGAAAAAATCGGCGTCCGGCGCCAAGCTGTCGATGATGCCCACGGAGTCGTTTACGTCGTAAGCGGCGGCTAAGCGATTGCCGGTGTCTTTGATGGCGCGCATGTGGCGCGGGGCTATGTAGCCAGCGGCACCGATCAGTGCAAAGTTTTTCATGGGTTCAAAGTCGGTATACGGTGAATCCCGCTTGACTCAGCTCGTCTCGGTCATACAGTGACTTGATGTCCGTCAGAACCGGGCTGGGATGGCGGCAGTAGGAGCGCAGTTGTACGGCGCTCAAGGTGCGATAACTATTGTGTCCAACAGCTACCACCAGTGCATCCACGGGGTGGGTTTCGTCCACAATGCCGAGGTTCAGGTTGTATTCATGACGCACTTCGTCTGCGCTGGCTACCGGATCGGCCACAACAACTTCTATGCCCCAGGCCTGCAACTCGTGCACCAGATCGACGACCTTGCTATTGCGGATGTCGGGGCAGTTCTCTTTGAAGGTGATGCCGAGCACTCCCACTTTGCAGCGCGTCGCATCCATGCCCGCGCGCAGCATCATCTTGATGGTATTGCGCGCAGCGTACCCCGCCATGGTGTCGTTGATGCGGCGTCCTGCCAGAATGATTTGCGGGTGGTAGCCCACTTGCTCGGCTTTATAGGTCAGGTAGTACGGGTCAACCCCGATGCAGTGGCCGCCGACTAGACCAGGGCGGAAGGGAACAAAGTTCCATTTGCTGCCAGCGGCTTCTAGAACATCCAGCGTGTCGATATTCAGTCGGTCGAAAAGCACAGAAAGCTCGTTCATCAGCGCGATGTTCAGGTCGCGCTGTGTGTTCTCGATGACTTTGGCCGCCTCTGCTACCTTGATGCTGGGTGCTTTGTAGGTGCCCGCTGTGATGATGCGGCCGTAGAGTTCATCAATGGCGTCTGCAGCTCCCGGCGTGCTGCCGCTCGTGATCTTCCGAATGCGTGTGAGGGTGTTTATCTTGTCGCCCGGGTTAACGCGCTCGGGACTGTAACCGCAAAAGAAGTCTTGGTTGAACCGGAGTCCGGACGACTGTTCTAGTACCGGCACGCAGACCTCTTCGGTGACGCCTGGATATACCGTGGATTCATAGATCACCATGGCATTCTTGCTCATGGCGCCGCCAACGGTCTGGCTTGCTTTGATGAGCAGCGACAGGTCTGGACGGTTGGCCGAATCCACGGGGGTGGGCACGGTGACAATGAATATATTGCAATCGTGCAGGTCCGCAGGGTTGGCGCTGTATTGCAACAGTCTGGCTGCCTGCAACTGCTCGACCGATGTTTCACGCGTGCGGTCATGCCCGGACTGAAGTTCATGGATGCGTTGCGGCAGTATGTCGTAGCCGATGACAGGGAGCACTTTCCCAAATTCCACGGCCAGTGGAAGGCCTACGTAGCCCAGGCCAATGATTGCAATTTTTTGGGGAATGTTGGGCTGGTGCATCATGGGCTGATTATTGTTTCTGACCGATAGCCGGGCACGATTTGATTTAACAATTGTTTCAAGGTTGCTTCATCGCCACTTTGCGCTGCCTGGTACAGAGGCTGTAGGAGTGCACGTAAATCAGGCCAGGTACGGTGCTCTTCCCTCGCCCGCAGGATGCGCGGGTGTGCGGTGGGCAAGGGGTTGTCGCCGATGAGTAATTCTTCGTAGAGCTTTTCGCCGGGGCGTAGGCCGGTGAATTCGACGGCGATGTCTGCGTCTGGGTGTTGCGCGTCGCGTACGGTCAGGCCTGATAGTGCAACCATACGCCGAGCCAGCTCCAGGATGCGGATCGGCTCGCCCATATCGAGCAGAAACAGGTCGCCGCTTTCGGCCATGGCGCCGGCCTGTAGGACAAGCTGGGCGGCCTCTGGGATGGTCATGAAATAGCGTGTGACATCTGGGTGCGTGACCGTGACGGGGCCACCCGCTGCGATTTGGCGTCGGAACAATGGAATCACGCTGCCGCTCGAACCCAGCACGTTCCCGAACCGAACCATGGAAAAGCAGGTGGGACATTGCCACTGTCCGTTGCTCAGGTGCTCTTCCTTAAAGGGCGGTTGACGGCTAGCCGCAATAGCCTGCAGAACCAACTCAGCAACACGCTTGCTTGCTCCCATGACGTTGGTGGGGCGAACAGCTTTGTCGGTGGAGACGAGTACGAAGTGAAGTGTGCCGCTCTCCAGAGCCATCTGGACCATGTTGAGCGTGCCAAAAATATTGTTCAGAACGCCCGCGCCTGCGTTGATCTCGACCATGGGTACATGCTTGTACGCAGCTGCGTGATATATGGCGTAAGGGCGGTGTAGCCGGCAGATGTCGGCCATGCGGACGGAATCCACCACACTTGCCAGCAGCGGCAGTAGTTCACACCGAAGTTGACCCTGGTCGCGCAACGTCTGAAGTTCCTGGTGGATGAGGTACAGCGCGTGTTCGCTGTGGTCCACCAGCAGTAGGTGAGATGGACCTTCGTGGATGATCTGGCGGCATAGTTCACTTCCTATGCTTCCCCCGGCTCCAGTGACCAGAATCACTTTATCTTTCAGGTTGCGGCTCAACAGCTCGGGGTTGGCTGCCACAGGTTCACGGCCCAGCAGGTCTTCAATATCCAAGTCTTGAAAGTCTGTGACGGTGACTTTTCCGCTGGCGAGGTCTGTCAGGCCTGGCAGCGTACGTATCCGCACAGGCAAATCGCGCAGGCTTTGGATGATTTCGCGGCGGCGTTGGCGAGAAGCACTGGGCAACGCCAACAATACGTCGGTGATACCGAATCGATCAACGATTGTCGGTAGCTCTTTCGGTGCGTATACCCGGGTGCCGTTGATACTACGCCCGGCCTTAGCAGGGTCGTCGTCGACGAAGCCCTGGAGTTGGTATTGGTGTACGCCACCAAGCCCCGCTGCAGTTTGGGCTCCTGCACTCCCTGCGCCATAGATCAGCAAGCTGCTGGACGCTTTGCCTGGTCTTCCCTTGAGCCAAAGCCAGCCAAGCGCGCGGCTGGCGCCGACCAATAGCAAGAAGATGAGTGGCTGTAGGATACCTACGCTACGTGGAACACCTTCCCACTGCACGTTCAAGAGGATGGCCAGCAGCATTGCGCCGTAGATGGCTACCGCTCTGCCCGTGGTAATGAGTGCGGTGATCCCGGTGTACCGAAAGATTGCGCGGTAGAGTCCTTGATTCACAAGAACGGGGAATGCCAGGGCGGGCGCCAGGGCGTACGCAATCCACTGTCGTCCCTCGGGCCAATGCAATGTGTCAAGCCGCAAACTGAAGGCAAGCCACATGGCAAATACGCCCATGACCGCGTCCATTGCAGCTACAAACAGCCGCTTGGCTGAGCGCGGCCATTCAAGAATATGACTCAGCAGATACGGGCCTGGGTTCATCGATCTACTGGGGCGCTATCCCCGTCCGCTCCAACACATCACCCACCAGCTCCAGGCGCACCAGCGGATTGTCCAGCTCCATCAGCCGTTGTTTCAGCTCCAACGGCACAGGCAGTAGTTCGCACCATCGGTTCGCCACCCAGCCGCAATCATCCAGTTGCGCCGCAGTGGGGGTCAGCAGGTGGGGCATGTCCGGGTCGCGCAATTGCAGTGTGTGCAAAACCTGCGCCAAAGCGGTGGATGCCTTCTTGAGATCGTCAGGAACCGGTATCGGGAGATCTTTTTCGATGTGGCCTACATCGGCAATCCACAGGCCGTGTGGCAGGTGGTGGCGCTGGGTGATACGGAAGCGCTGGCTGCCTCGGCACAACAGCGTGATCAGACCAGGCTGGGGGGTGCCGATCTGCTCGATCACGGCCAGGGTGCCGACGTCATTGAAACGTTCCTCTGGGGCGCCGGCCTGGCGCACTTCCTGGCCGTGCGTGAGGGCGATCACGCCGAAAGGGGCTCCAGCCTGGTGGCACTTGCGCACCATGTCCAGGTAACGCACCTCAAATACCCGCAGTGCCAGCACTCCGTCAGGGAACAGAACGGAGCCCAGGGGGAAAAGCGGCAGAGACGACAAGGTAAGGGGTGGGGTCATGGACGCGTGAATGCCTTCGCCCGCTATCATCCCATGACACTGTCGGCTTTTGCTGCGCCCCACTGCTTTTGTCTCATCCATGCTCTATCAGATTGCCTCTTTCCTGCTTGATGTTGTTGGCGGCTTGCTGACCGGGGCCTGCCTCTTGCGGCTGTACATGCAGTGGCAACGGGTGCCGTTTTCCAACCCCGTCGGTGGGTTGGTGTTTGCGTTGACCGACTGGTTGATCATGCCGCTGCGCCGGGTGATACCTCCCGTGGGGCGTTGGGATGTGTCCAGCCTGGTGGCCGCGATGCTGGTCCAGCTGGTGCAGTACGCATTGTTGACGTTGCTGCTGGGAGCTGGCTCGGCGTGGGCATGGTTACCCTGGCTGGCCTTGTTCGGGCTGCTGCGCGTGGCGGTCTCGGGGCTGATCGGCCTGTTGATCGTCTATGCGGTCCTGTCCTGGATACAAGGCGGTCGTTCGCCCCTGGCCGATGTGATTGCACGCTTGTGCGAGCCAGTGTTGCGACCATTTCGCCGGGTGATTCCGCTGATGGGCGGCTTTGATCTGTCGCCCTTGGTGGCGCTGGTGGTGCTGCAGGTCGCGATGATCGTTTTGGGCCATTTGCAGGCCAGCGTGATGCGTTGAAGCACCAAAAAGGCCTGATGCGCCAGTCGTAGATGTTTTTTTGCTATTGAAAATATAGCGCTGGCGGGCGGATGATAGGCCCGACCGAGTCACCTCGCGAGGACTGGGTGTTGTTCACATCACCGCATCGGCGGGCAGTCGCTGCAGCATGGCCAAGCTGCTGGCCACGGTGTTGCGTAGTTCGCGGCGGTCGCAGATGAAGTCCACGGCGCCCTTGGTCTGCAGAAACTCGGCACGCTGGAAGCCCTCGGGTAGGGTCACGCGCACGGTGGATTCGATCACTCGGGGGCCGGCAAAGCCGATCAGTGCCTTGGGCTCGGCGATCACGATGTCGCCCACGAAGGCAAAACCAGCGCTCACGCCACCCATGGTCGGGTCGGTCAGCACGCTGATGTAGGGCAGGCCCTTTTTGGCCAGGCGGGTGAGGGCCGCGTTGGTCTTGGCCATCTGCATGAGCGAGAGCAGGCCTTCCTGCATGCGCGCGCCACCGGTGGCGGTAAAGCAGATGAAGGGTACTTTTTGCTCGATGGCGGTTTCCACGCCACGCACAAAGCGCTCGCCCACCACGGAGCCCATGGAGCCGCCCATGAAGTCGAACTCGAAGCACGCAGCCACCACGTTGATGCTCTTGACCGCGCCGCCCATGACGATGAGGGCGTCGGTCTCGCCGGTGTTCTCCAGCGCTTCCTTCAGGCGCTCGGGGTACTTGCGGCTGTCCTTGAACTTGAGGGCGTCCACGGGCAGCACTTCCTGGCCGATTTCGTAACGGCCTTCGGCGTCCAAGAAGGCGTCCAGGCGGGCGCGCGCTCCGATGCGGTGGTGGTGGCTGCAGTGGGGGCAGACGTTCTGGTTCTGCTCCAGATCGGCCTTGTAGAGCACCGTTTCGCAGCTCGGGCACTTGATCCACAGGCCTTCGGGCACCTGGCGGCGCTCGGTGGGGTCGGTTTGCTGGATTTTGGCGGGCAGAAGTTTCTCGAGCCAGGACATGGTGTTCTCCTCTTCATTGGCGCGACCTGTTGCATGGCCCGTGGGCGTTTGCGGGGCAGGCCGGGTGTGAATCTGTCGGCGCACCCCGCAGGATGCGCCGGGCTGCATTATGCGACTAGGCGTCCATGGCCTTGCGGATGCCGCGCAGGAAGTCGATGGTCAGGGGCACCACCTTGGCGTGCTCCTGGTCTTCAATCAACTGGATGATGCGGCTGCCGATGACCACGGCATCGGCCACCCTGCCGATGGCCTGGGCGGTGGCCGCGTCGCGGATGCCGAATCCCACCCCCACCGGAATGGTCACATGCTGGCGGATGCGGGGCAGCATCTGTTCTACGGCTGCCGTATCCAGCGCGCCTGAGCCGGTCACGCCCTTGAGCGAAACGTAGTAGACGTAGCCGCTGGCCACGCGCGCCACCTGGGCCATGCGCTCGTCCGTGCTGGTGGGGGCCAGCAGGAAGATCAGGTCCATGCCGTGCTCGCGCAGGCTTGCGGCAAAGGCTTCGCATTCTTCGGGCGGATAGTCCACGATGAGCACGCCGTCCACGCCCGCTGCCGCGGAATCGCGCACAAACGCGGCGTCACCGTGCTTCTGGTCGTAGCGTTCTACGGGGTTGGCATAGCCCATCAGCACCACGGGCGTGGTGTTGTTGCGCTTGCGGAACTCGCGCACATGGTCCAGCACTTGAACCATGCCAATGCCCAGGCTGAGGGCCTTTTCGCCCGCTTTCTGGATCACCGGGCCATCGGCCATGGGGTCGGAAAATGGCACGCCCAGCTCAATCACGTCGGCACCGGCCTCGACCATGCCATGCATGAGCGCGGGGGTGATGTCAGCGAACGGGAAGCCGGCGGTCACATAAGGAATCAGCGCCTTACGGCCCTGCGCCTGCAGGGCAGAGAAGGTGGATGCGATACGGCTCATTTATTTCACCACCTTGATGGGTTGCTCGCCACCCTTGACAGACTGCCCCTGGCAGCTGGGACGGCAGTAAAAGTCGGCGCCGCTCAGGTCGGCCACGGTGCCGATGTCCTTGTCGCCCCGACCCGAGAGGTTGACCAGGATCGACTGGTCTGGGCGCATGGTCTTGGCCAGCTTCATGGCGTAGGCCATGGCATGGCTGGATTCGAGTGCGGGGATGATGCCCTCGGTGCGACACAGGTAGTGGAAGGCTTCCAGCGCCTCCTGGTCGGTGATGCCGACGTATTCGGCGCGGCCAATCTCCTGCAACCAGGCGTGCTCCGGGCCCACCCCGGGATAGTCCAGGCCCGCGCTGATGCTGTGGGTTTCGGTGATCTGGCCGTTGTCATCCTGCAGGATGAAGGTGCGGTTGCCGTGCAGCACGCCCGCGCTGCCTTTCTGCAGCGATGCCGAGTGCTTGCCCGACTCCAGGCCTTCGCCTGCGGCTTCGACGCCGATGAGGCGCGTCTTCTCGAACGGGATGTAGGGGTGGAAAATGCCCATGGCGTTGCTGCCACCGCCCACGCAGGCAATCACGGCGTCAGGCTGATTGCCCAGCACCTTTTGCTCGGCCAGCATGGCAGGCATCTGCTCGATGCATTCCTTACCGATCACGCTCTGGAAGTCGCGCACCATCATGGGGTAGGGGTGCGGGCCCGCCACCGTGCCGATGATGTAGAAGGTGTTGTCCACATTCGCCACCCAGTCGCGCATGGCGTCGTTCAGGGCGTCCTTCAGGGTCCTGCTGCCCGATTCCACGGGCACCACGGTAGCACCCAGCAGCTTCATGCGGTACACGTTGGGGCTTTGGCGCTTGACGTCCTCGGCGCCCATGTAGACCACGCATTCCAGGCCGTAGCGCGCGCAGATGGTGGCGGTGGCCACGCCGTGCTGGCCGGCGCCGGTCTCGGCAATCACACGGGGCTTGCCCATGCGCTTGGCCAGCATGGCCTGGCCGATCACGTTATTGATCTTGTGCGCGCCCGTGTGGTTCAGGTCTTCGCGCTTCAGGTAGATCTGCGCGCCGCCCATTTCGCGGCTGGTGCGCGCTGCGTGGTAGACGGGGGAGGGGCGGCCGACGAAGTGCTTGAGTTCGTAATGGAATTCGGCCAAAAACTCCGGGTCGTTCTGGTAGCGGGCGTACGCCTCGCGCAGTTCCTGGATGGCGTGGGTCAGGGTTTCGCTGACGAAGCTGCCGCCGTAGGGGCCGAAATGGCCAGAAGCATCAGGTTGCTGATAGGAGTTCATGGGGGTTCTTTGCAAGTTGTGCATCGGCCGCACGCACGGCGGCAACGAAGCGTTGGATCTTCACGGCGTCCTTGAGGCCTTTGATAGGCTTGCCATCAGGGCCATCGGCTTCGACGCCGGAGCTGACATCAACCGCCAGCGAGTAGCCTCGCGGGCGGACTTGCAAAATGCCATCGGTCACGTTTGCAGGCGTGAGTCCACCAGACAAAACGAGGTGAGAGCTGACGCTTGGTGGAAGGAGTGACCAATGGAATGCCTTGCCGCCGCCGCCAAAACCTTCGACATGGGCGTCGAGCAGGATGGCCTGGGCGTGAGAGTAATCTTGCGCATATTTTACGAGGTCAAACTGTGCCGCTCCGTCACCGAGGGGAATTCGGGCGGCGCGCAGGTAGGGGCGCGCGCCTTGGCCGGTGGCGGCGAGGCAGTCCTGGGGGGTCTCATCACCATGAAATTGCACGGTAGCGCCGGCAATCATTGTGCTGGCTGCTATCACATTAGGAGTGGGCTCGTTCACGAACAGCAGCACGGGTGTGACAAACGGCGGCAGGCGACGAGCCAACTGTGCGGCCCGCTGGGGGGTGACCGCGCGTGGGCTGGGGGCGTAGAGCACAAAGCCGACCGCGTCGGCGCCTGCGGCCACGGCTGCATCCACGTCTTCCTCGCGGGTCAGCCCGCAGATCTTGATGCGGGTGCGAACGTTGGCGGACGCCTGCACAGGGGCGTGGAGGCGTTGGCTGGCAGCGGTGGTGGTGGCGGTCGGAGCAATGGCCTGGTTCATGGAAGCCAATCATACGCAGCCGTGCGCTGGGGCAGCCCCCAGGCGGCGTCGTAGACGGGCCCTTGAAAATACAGCCCGTCCGGTGAGAACGTCGGTGCCGCCACCTTGCGCGACCGGGCGGCAAGCACCTGGGCCATCCACTCAGCAGGCTGCGTGCCCTGACCGATGGCGATCAGGCAGCCCATGATGTTGCGGATCATGTGGTGCAAGAAGGCGTTGGCTTCGAATTCGAACCGCCAGTAACAGGGGCTCCAGCCCAGCTCCGGGTGGGGTGCGGTCGCGCCCCGCCGCACGATATCGATGTGGTGCAAGGTCTTGACGGGGGTCTTGGCCTGGCAGGCAGACGCGCGAAACGAGGTGAAGTCGTGCTCGCCCAGCAGGCAATCGGCCGCTTGCCGCATGGCATCGTGGTCCAACGGGTGAAACACCCAGCCCACCCGCCCGGCATCTACGCTGGGCCGTACCGGCGACTGCAGCAGCACATAGGCGTAGCGCCGCGCCACGGCACTGGCACGCGCGTGAAAGTGGTCGGGTACGGCCTGCGCCCACTGGACCGCAATGTCGGGTGGCAAGAAGGTGTTGGTGCCTCGGACCCAGGACGCGGCGGGGCGATTGAGCGGGGTGTCAAAGTGGACCACCTGCATCAGTCCGTGTACCCCGGCATCGGTACGGCCTGCGCACAGCGTGCTGACCGGATGCGTAGCAAAGCGGCCCAAGGCCGCTTCGAGTTTGTCCTGTACGGTGTTGCCAGACAGCTGACTTTGCCAGCCACTGTACGCCTGGCCGTTGTAGCTGACACCCAGCGCCACCCGGGTCATGGGGTGGCCTGGAGAAGTGCTGGGGGCTGGATCAGCGCCAGAACTGGGCGGCATCAGCCCAGTTCGGCCAGCATGCGCTGGGCGCGGGTCTTGAGGGCTCCGCTGGACTCCGCCACAACCTCTTCAATCAGCGTGCGGGCTCCATCGGTATCGCCAATGGCGTTGAACTCTTCGGCCAGCGCAAGCTTGGTGGCCAGTGGGTCGTCCTGCGCTGCTGCCGAGCCATCGTCGGTGAATTCTGGTGCAGGGGCAGGGGCTTTGGCGGCAGGCGCCGCCATGGGCTTGGAGGGAGCGTTCAGGTCCAGCGACAGGTCGCCCAGGTCAAACTCCATCGGGCCCGAATCCTGGGGCTCACCGCTCAGGGGCATGGGGCCCGAGGGCGCCATGGTCAGGTCGTCGCTGCTGGGGAAGTCCAGGTTGGCAACCGGCGGCGGTGCCATCGCAGGGCTGGGAGCGATGTCCTTGCTGCTCCAGGCGGCTGTGGGCTCGTCGGGAAGGCTGGGCAGATCGAATTCGGGGTGCAGCGTCTGGGGCTCGTTGGCCTCGCTGTGGCTGTTGGCTGCGGCGGCGGCCGCTGCAGCGGCAAAGCCACCGGCTGGGGCGGGGGGAGCATCCGTCAGCGCGTCATCGGGAAGGTCCAGATCCAAGTCCAGATCCAGGTCTGGCGGCAGGGCGGCTGCAGGGGCTCCTGCGCCCGAGAAGGTGCTGGGGAATCCACCCGGTGGCACGGAGGGGGATTCGTCCTCGCCCATGCCAGGGCGGCCGCCTGGCTGGTACAGACGGTTTTCTGGCTCCAGATCGCGCCCAAGTTCGGCAATGCGGTTCCAGTCAGGCCCTTCGCCCTGGGTCAGCTTGAACACTTCACCCGCAACGGCCTCCAGGGCTTTGCGGTCTTGGCGCTTGGCGTAAATTTCACCCAGCTTGACGTGTACGGAGACGCGGCCGGGATTGTGGCGTACGGCTTCTTTCAGGATTTCTTCGGCCTGGAGGTCTCGGCCATAGGCCAGATAGACGTCTGCTTCAGCCACAGGATCTACGTCGCCGCCTGCGTCCAGCTGGCTGGGCGAATAGGCCATGGACGAACCGGTGGTCATGTCGCTGTTGGCGGTATCCACGCGCTGGCCGCCGCTGGCACCAAAGAAAGAGTCGGGCTGAATGCGGCTTTCGAGGAAGGAACTGTCCACCCCGCCGTTCTGGCGACGGCGCTGCACCAGGCGGTATGCGCCAAAACCGAGCAGACCAGCCACCAGAATGCCGCCACCGATGGGCAGCAGCGGGTCGTCCATGAGGGTGGACAGGAAGCCTGGCTCTTCCACGGGGGCGGGGGCAGGTTTGGGAGCCGGTGCTGGCTTGGGGGCCGGTGCTGGTGCAGATGCCTCTGCGGCGGGCGCCGAGGCTGCCGCTTCTGCTGCCACTGCGGTATCTGCCGGGGTGCTGGCCGCCGCTGTGGGGGCGGATGCCGGGGTTTCGGGAGCAGGTGGTGCGGTCGGCGTTGCGGGAACGGCTGGGGCCTGCACGGCCACCCCTGCAGGAGTGCTGGCCGCACCGGCTGCGGCTGGCGCAGGGCTGCTGCCGGCGGCTGCAGATGCCGCGCTCAGCTTGTTCAGATCGGTGATGTTCTTGGACAACTCCGCCATCCGGGTGGCGGATTCATTGGCCTGTTTGTCCTTGGCGACTTGTTCCTCAGCCGCCTTTTGGCCCTTGACGGAGCCCTTGGACAGGGTGAGTTTGTCGGGAGCCGCCGTCGCGGGTTTTTTGTCTTCGACGCGTGTCTGGACGGTGCCGGAGGCGGATCGCTGGGCCGCAGCCACCTCGGTCGAAGGGGCTGCACCGGCAAGCTTGCGGCGGAAGTCGTTGAAGTCGCGGGCCTGCGCAGTCAGAATCTGACGCGCCTCCGGGGCCGTCGTGGACTGGGCCGTGGCCTGATCGGGCATCTGCAGCACAGCACCCGCCTTCAGGCGGTTGACGTTGCCCTGGATGAAGGCGTCCGGGTTAGTGCGCATCATCGCTACCAGCATCTGGTCGAGCGAGACGCCTGCAGGTTTGTATGCGTTCGCAATCCGGCCTGCGGTATCACCCGCTTGCACTGCAACGCCATCTGCCGGTGCCGGGCGTGGTGCTGCTGCAGCGCGGGGCGTGGCTGGTGCGGCCGCTGGCTCGGTAGCGCGGGTTGGTGCTGCGGAGCGCGTTGCAGGTACCTGGGGCGTGGTGGAGGCCGAAATCTGGGGGGCAGCTGTGACGGCAGGCGCGGCACGGCGCATGCTTGGAGGGTCAAACAGCATGGTGTAACTGCGAACGATACGGCCGGAGCCCCAGTTGGCGTCCAGTACCAGATCCAGGAAGGGCTCGTTCACAGGCCGGTCGCTCGACAGGCGCAACACGGCGGTGCCGTCGGCACGGCGCTGCAGCTGGATCTGCAGGTTGTTCATGGTCTGTGTGTATTCCATGCCCTGGGCACGGAAGACCTCGGGCGTTGCCATCGTGGCACGCAGTGAGTCGGCTTCGGCGGGAGTGATCTGTGGCAGGTCGATTTCAGCGCGCAGGGGCTCGCCCAGGGCAGACTGCACGGTGATGCGGCCCAATGCCAGCGCAGACGCGTCGCTGGTGTAGAAACCAGCGCAAGCCACGGCAGCCGCCGCCAGGACAGAAAATTTCCAACGATGCATGTTTGCCAACAACTGATTAGGATTTTTTGCGGCTCGGACGAGCGGTGCTTTTGTTCTCATGGTCTGGTCCCGCCCCGGCGCGTGAAAATATGTAAAAAGCACCATAGCATCAATGTTTTGCACTGACAAGCTGAGGTGGCTCCGAAGCTTTGAGAGGGGTCCCGGCGCCCCAAATTGGGGCGTGAGGATGTTGCCAATTGCCAACGTCACGTAACCGAGTGTGTCCGTCGCTTCAGACGTAAAAAAGCGCGCGCAACGGAGTTGCGCGCGCTTTTTGAGGCGGGGTGATCAGGCGTCGAGCAGGATGCGCAGCATGCGGCGCAGGGGCTCTGCAGCACCCCACAGCAACTGGTCACCAATGGTGAAGGCGCCCACATACTCGGGACCCATGGCCAGTTTGCGGATGCGGCCCACAGGAATGGTCATGGTGCCGGTGACGGCCACAGGGGTCAGGTCCTTGATGGTGGCTTCGCGGGTGTTAGGTACCACCTTCACCCACTCATTGTCCGCAGCGATCATGGCTTCCAGATCGGCCACAGGCACGTCTTTCTTGAGCTTGAAGGTCAGGGCCTGGCTGTGGCAGCGCATGGCGCCCACGCGCACGCAGAAGCCGTCCACGGGAATGGCCGCAGAGCCGAAGCCCTCGCCCAGTCCGAGGATCTTGTTGGTCTCGGCCATGCCCTTCCATTCTTCCTTGGACATGCCGTTGCCCAGGTCCTTGTCGATCCAGGGGATCAGGCTACCGCCCAGGGGCACACCAAAGTTGGCGGTTTCTGCGCCGGTCAGTGCGCGCTGCTTGGCGATGACCTTGCGGTCGATTTCCAGGATGGCGCTCTTGGGGTCGTCGAGCAACGCTTTCACTTCGGCGTTGAGCGTGCCGTACTGTGTGAGCAGTTCGCGCATGTGCTGCGCGCCGCCGCCCGAGGCTGCCTGGTAGGTCTGGGTGCTCATCCACTCGACCAGGCCGGCCTTGTAGAGTGCGCCCACGCCCATCAGCATGCAGCTCACAGTGCAGTTGCCGCCGACCCAGTTCTTGCCGCCGTTGGCCAGCGCGTCCTTGATGACGGGCATGTTCACGGGGTCGAGGATGATGACCGCGTCCTTTTCCATGCGCAGGGTGGAGGCGGCGTCGATCCAATGGCCGTTCCAGCCCGCAGCGCGCAGCTTGGGGAAGACTTCGGTGGTGTAGTCGCCGCCTTGTGCGGTGATGATGATGTCGCAGCGCTTTAGGGCGTCGATGTTGAAGGCGTCTTGCAGAGTGGTTTCGTTCTTGGCCTGTGCGGGGGCTTTGCCGCCCGCGTTGGACGTGGAGAAGAACAATGGCTCGATCAGGTCGAAGTCTTTTTCCTCGACCATGCGGTCCATCAACACCGAGCCGACCATGCCGCGCCAGCCGACCAAACCTACCAACTTGCTCATTTCAACGCCCCTTTCAGATTAAGAAACAGTGCCAGACCAGACTGTTTGCCCCGGCTCGTCTGGCCGGGAGAGGGCGCACGACGGTACCGGAGCTGGATCAGCCCTTAATAATGGTCGTGGTTTTGGTGGTGATTGCGCGCACAGCCACGCCTGCCAGGGCGGCAGTAGCGGTGTTCAGGGTGAACGGGCGGGCGGCAAACATGATCACGATTGTAATGGATAGAGGCTTGCACGGGGCTTGCAGCGTTGCTTGGGCACGCAGCGCAGCCCGGGTTTGATGTGCCGGCCAGCCAGACGGGTGTGTGAATCGGTACCCCGCAATAAGAAAGGCGACCACAGAGGGCCGCCTTCTCGGTCACGCAACGCGCCGTCGCTGTGGGCAGGGAGGCGCAGAAGTCTGGGGCCGGTCAGCCTCTGAGCGCGCGCACCACCGCGTCGCCCATTTGCTGCGTGCCGACCTTGGTCGTGCCTTCGCTGTAGATGTCGGGCGTACGCAGGCCCTGGGCCAGCACCTTTTGCACCGCGGCTTCGATGCGCTGGGCCGCTTCCTCCTGGTTCAGACTGAAGCGCAGCATCATCGCGGCGGACAGGATGGTGGCCAGCGGGTTGGCCACGCCCTTACCAGCGATGTCGGGCGCGCTGCCGTGGCTGGGTTCGTACAGACCCTGGTTGCTGCTGTTCAGGCTGGCCGAGGGCAGCATGCCGATGGAGCCGGTGAGCATGGACGCTTCGTCCGACAGGATGTCGCCAAACATGTTGCCAGTGACCACCACGTCAAACGCCTTGGGGGCCTTGACCAGTTGCATGGCGGCGTTGTCCACATACATGTGCTGCAGTTCCACGTCGGGGTACTGCTGGCCCACTTCGGTCATCACGTCCTTCCAGAACTGGAAGGTTTCGAGCACGTTGGCCTTGTCGACGCTGGTGACCTTCTTGCTCCGCTTGCGGGCGGCCTGGAAGGCGACGTGGGCGATACGCTCGATCTCGGGGCGGCTGTAGCGCATGGTGTCGAAGGCTTCCTCGGCACCGGGGAAGTGGCCGTCGGTGGCCACGCGGCGGCCACGGGGCTGGCCGAAATAGATGTCGCCGGTCAGCTCGCGGATGATGAGGATGTCCAGGCCCGCGATCAGTTCAGGCTTGAGGCTGGAGGCGCCCACCAGCTGCTCGTAGCAGATGGCGGGGCGGAAGTTGGCGAACAGGCCCAGGTTTTTGCGCAGGCCCAGGATGGCCTGCTCGGGGCGCAGGGGGCGGTCGAGCTTGTCGTACTTCCAGTCGCCCACAGCGCCGAACAGGATGGCGTCGGCCTCCTTGGCGAGCTTGAGGGTGGACTCGGGCAGCGGGTGGCCGTGGGCGTCGTACGCCACGCCACCCACGAGGGCGGATTCCATCTCGAAGGGAAGCTCCAGCGCTTCGAGCACCTTCACGGCTTCAGAGACGATTTCTGTGCCAATGCCGTCACCCGGCAGAACTGCGATTTTCATGAATGTTGCTTTGTTTTTGATAGCTGCTAGCGCAGATGGATGAAGCGCTAGCAGCCAATTTGGCTGAAATTTAGTGGATCACGACACCATGGTGTGTGCCAGCCAGGGCTTGGTCGCCAGGCGTTGGGCTTCAAAGGCCTTGATCTTGTCGGATTGGCGCAGGGTCAGACCGATGTCGTCAAAACCGTTGAGCAGGCAGTACTTGCGGAAAGCCTGCACGTCGAACGGAATCTCTTCGCCTTGGGGGCGAACAATCACCTGGCGCTCCAGGTCGATGGTGAGCTGGTAGCCGGGGAAGGCCGCCACTTCGTCGAACAGCTGGGCCACGGTGGCCTCGGGCAGCACGATGGGCAGCAGGCCGTTCTTGAAGCAGTTGTTGAAGAAGATGTCGGCAAAGCTGGGGGCAATCACGGCGCGAAATCCGTACTGGTCCAGCGCCCAGGGCGCGTGTTCGCGGCTGGAGCCGCAGCCGAAGTTCTTGCGCGCCAGCAGGACGGAGGCGCCCGCATAGCGCGGCTGGTTCAGCACGAAGTCGGGGTTGGGCTTGCGGCTGGCGGGGTCCTGGCCGGGCTCGCCGTGGTCCAGGTAGCGCCATTCGTCAAACAGGTTCACGCCAAAGCCGGTCTTCTTGATCGACTTGAGGAACTGCTTGGGGATGATCGCGTCGGTGTCTACGTTCTCGCGGTCCATGGGGGCCACAAGGCCCTTGAGCAAGGTGAATTTTTGCATGGCGGTACGGGTTACTTGGCGGCGCGCTCGATGGCGCTGCCGGCTTTGCCAATGTCCTGGCCCACACCCTTGACGGTGTTGCAGCCAGCCAGCACAAAGGCCAGTGACAGGGCGATGAGGGTGGCGGTCTTTTTCATGACAAGGCTCCTTCAGGCAAATTGACGAATATCGACAAAGTGGCCATGCACGGCCGCGGCGGCTGCCATGGCGGGGCTCACCAGGTGGGTACGGCCACCGGCGCCCTGGCGGCCTTCGAAGTTGCGGTTGCTGGTGCTGGCGCAGCGCTCGCCGGGCTCCAGGCGGTCGGCGTTCATGGCCAGACACATGCTGCAGCCGGGCTCGCGCCACTCAAAGCCTGCGGCCACGAAGATCTTGTCCAGGCCTTCGCGCTCGGCCTGTTCCTTGACCAGGCCCGAACCGGGCACCACCATCGCCAGCTTGACGTTGCTGGCCACCTTGCGGCCCAGGTTCTTCACCACGGCAGCGGCTTCGCGCATGTCTTCGATGCGGCTGTTGGTGCAACTGCCGATGAACACCTTGTCGATGGTGATGTCGTTGATCGGCTTGCCGGGTTGCAGGCCCATGTAGGTCAAGGCGCGCTCGATGGCGCCACGCTTGTTGGCGTCCTTTTCCTTGTCGGGGTCGGGCACGCGGGCATCCACGCCCAGCACCATCTCGGGCGAGGTGCCCCAGGTGACCTGCGGCACGATCTCTGCAGCGTCGAGCTTGACGACGGTGTCGAACTTGGCATCGGCGTCAGAGTGCAGCGTCTTCCAGTAGGCCACGGCCTGGTCCCATTCCACGCCCGTGGGCGACAGGGGGCGGCCCTTCACGTATTCGATGGTCTTGTCGTCCACCGCCACCAGACCGGCGCGCGCGCCGCCTTCGATGGCCATGTTGCACACCGTCATGCGGCCTTCCATGCTCATGGCGCGGAACACGGAGCCAGCAAATTCAATGGTGTAGCCCGTGCCGCCGGCCGTGCCGATCTTGCCGATGATGGCCAGCACCACGTCCTTGGGCGTCACGCCCTTGGCCAGTGTGCCGTCCACCTGCACCAGCATGTTCTTGGCCTTCTTGGCCAGCAGGGTTTGCGTGGCCATCACATGCTCGACCTCGGAGGTGCCGATGCCGTGGGCCAGCGCACCAAACGCGCCGTGCGTGCTGGTGTGGCTGTCGCCGCAGACCACGGTCATGCCCGGCAGGGTGGCGCCGTTTTCGGGGCCGATCACGTGCACGATGCCCTGGCGCTTGTGCATGAAAGGGAAGAACGCCGCCGGTGTGATCTGTGCGATGTTGTCGTTCAGCGTGGTGATCTGTTCCTTGCTGATCGGGTCAGTGATGCCGTCGTAGCCGTTTTCCCAGCCCGTGGTGGGCGTGTTGTGGTCGGCGGTGGCCACGATGGAGTTCATGCGCCACACCTTGCGACCGGCTTCGCGCAGGCCTTCAAACGCCTGGGGGCTGGTGACCTCGTGCACCAGATGGCGGTCGATGTAGAGGATGGAGGTGCCGTCCTCTTCGGTGTGGACGACATGCTCGTCCCAGATCTTGTCGTACAGGGTGCGTCCCATTGCGTGGCTTTCTTTCTGCTTTCAGGTGGGTGATTGGATTTTAGTGTCGGGGGCTGGATGCGTCGGGGCGGGTTCTGCCCGGGGTGAGAGGTGTTCCACCAGCAAGCGCGCCGTGACGGGCAAGGCATCAAAGTCGCGGGCCACCACCCGCAGCTCGCGGTGGGCCCAGGCATCGGTCAACGGGATGGCCTGCAGGTTGCCCACGCCGCGCATCAGCGCAAACGCCCGGTCGGGCAGCAGGCCCACGCCCAGGCCGTTGTCGATCATGCGGCACATGGCGTCCAGCCCGGTGACCTGGATGCGCTGGCGCAGCGGGCGCCCGGCGGCAGCGGCGGCTGCGCGCATGGCCAGGCTGATGCTGCTATTGGCGTGCAGGCCTACGATGTCCCAATCCAGGATTTCTTCAAAATTGATAGCATTCAGCGCAGATAAATCGTGCGCCCGGGGCACAACCAGCACCAAATTGTCGGCACGGTAGGGGCGGCTTTGCAGTGCAATGACGCCCCCGCTGTTCGCCATGCCGATATTGCAGATGCCCAGGTCGGCGGCGCCTTCTTGCACGGCGTGCAGCACGTCGCTGGAGAGGTGCTCCTGCAGGTCGATCTTGATCTGGCTGTGCTCGCGCGCAAAGGCGCCCAGGTCTTCTGGCAGAAACTGGAAGATGGCGGAGATGTTGGCGTGCATGCGCACATGGCCGCGCACGCCGTCGGCGTATTCGCTCAGTTCGCCTTGCATGCGCTCCAGGCCGAACAGTACGGTGCGCGCATGGTGCAGCAGGCTCTCGCCAGCGGGCGTGAGGGTCACGCCCCGGCTGTGGCGGTAGAGCAGCGCGGTGTCCACGGCCGTTTCCAGGTCCGACAGGCGCTTGCTGACGGCCGATGCCGCAATGAACTCGCGCTCGGCCGCGCGACCAATGCTGCCGAGCTCGCACACCGCCACAAACAGTTGCAGCGAGGTGAGGTCGATACGGCGCGCAAAACTGCGCTCGGAGCTTTTCATGGTGGGGGCGGAGTCTTCTTGCTTTGAGAAGACTGGTTATTTTCCACCTATTATTTTGCCCTTGTCATCGCTGAATGCGATGGCATTCATCGTGCAAGGGCGATGAAACCTCAAAAAGTGAGCTGCTCACGCTCCGTTGAAATGCATTTCAGGTGTTTTTGTCCAGAAACCCAATGGATGCGTGCGCTGGCAGCTCATCTTTTTGATGCATTGCGGTGGGGGTGCACCTTATGCGGGCAATGTGCTGTCATGTTCCGGCACGGCGGCCCGCCAGCGCAGTTCGTGCTCAATGCGCTGGCGCAGCATGTCGGCGGCGCCCATTTCGCCGTGCACCACATACACCTGGTCGGGCGCGTGGCCCATGCTGCGCAGCCAGGCAATGAGCTGGTTGCCGTCGGCATGGGCCGACGCGGAAGACAGTTTGACCACCTCGGCGCGAACGGCCACGTCCTGGCCGTGGATGCGGATGGTCTTTTCGCCCTCTGCCAGGCGCGCGCCACGGGTGCCCGGCGCCTGGTGGCCCGTCAGGATGATCATGTTGCGGTGGTCGCCCGCGTGCAGCGCCAGGTGGTGCAGCACACGGCCCCCGGTGGCCATGCCACTGGCCGACAGGATGACCATGGGACCATGCAGCCGGGCCAGGCCCTTGGATTGCTCGGGCGTCTGGACCATGGTGGCACCATGCTCCAGCGCCTGCACCTCGCGGCCGCTCAGGCGGTGCTCTTGCATGTGGTGCTGGAACAGCCCGGTCGTGCTGACAGCCATGGGGCTGTCCAGGAAGACCTTGAGCGATGCGGGCACCACGCCCTGCGCTTTCAGCAAGCCAATCGCATGCAGCACCACCTGCGCTCGGCCCACGGCGAACACCGGCACCACGGCAATACCGCCGCGCGCTGCCAGGCGCTGCAGCGCGGGGCCCAGCTCTTCGAGCAGGCCCTCGGGCGGGTGCTCGCGGTCGCCGTAGGTGGACTCAATGAGCACCGTGTCGGCCTGGGGGGGCGCGTCGGGCGGGTTCATGAGCAGGTCATCGGGCCGGCCCAGGTCCCCCGAGAACAGGATGCGCTTGCCGCCTACCTCCAGCAGCACGCTGGCCGCACCCAGGATGTGGCCAGCCGGCGAAAACGTCACGCGCCAGCCGGGCAAAGGCTCGAAGGCTTTGTGAAAGGGATGGATCTGGAACTGCTTGAGGCAGTGCAGCGCATCCAGCCGGGTATAGAGGGGCAGGGCGGGGCTGTGGCTGCTGAGCTGGTGGCGGTTGAGGAAGGCCGCGTCTTCTTCTTGCAGATGCCCGCTGTCAGGCAGCAGGATGGTGCACAGGTCGCGCGTACCGGGCGTGCAGTGGATGGCATGGGTGTAGCCATCGCGTGCCAGCAGTGGCAGGTAGCCGCTGTGGTCCAGATGGGCATGGGTCAGCACCACGGCGTCGATCTGGTGCGGCGTGACGGGCTGGGGCTGCCAGTTGCGCAGCCGCAGCTGCTTGTAGCCCTGGAACAGGCCGCAATCGACCAGCAGGCTTTTGCCGTTGTAGCGCACCAGGTATTTGGAGCCGGTGACGGTGCCGGAGCCTCCCAGGAAAGTGATGTTGACGTTCATAGGTCCAAACTCCCGGGTGATCATCGATAGAACCCATCCTACTTTGCCGATCGCGCTGGTGGACGTTGCCAGGGAGTTTCTTGCCCTGCATCAAGAAAAAAACCGCCTGGGGCCAAAGGCCCCAGGCGGTTTTCGGTGGGAGACCGGGGTGCGGTCAACTGAAGAAGTTCTTCAACCGGTCCGTCCAGCTCTCGCCGCTGGGCGAATGGCGTGCTCCGCCTTTCTTGAGGGAGTCCTCCAGCTCGCGCAGCAGCTTGCGCTGGTGCTCGGTGAGCTTGACGGGCGTTTCGACCGCAATGTGGCAGTACAGGTCGCCGGGGTAGCTGGCGCGCACACCCTTGATGCCCTTGCCGCGCAGGCGGAACTGCTTGCCGGCCTGCGTGCCCTCGGGGATATCGATCGCGGCCTTGCCCGCCAGCGTGGGCACCTCGATCTCGCCACCCAAAGCGGCCGTGATGAAGCTCACAGGCACCTGGCAGTGCAGGTCGTCGCCATCGCGCTCGAAGATGTCGTGCTTCTTCAGGCGGATCTCGATGTACAGGTCGCCCGGTGGGCCACCATTGGTGCCTGGCTCGCCGTTGCCGGTGGAGCGGATGCGCATGCCATCGTCGATGCCGGCGGGGATCTTCACTTCCAGCGTCTTTTGCTTCTTGAGCTTGCCCTGGCCGTGGCAGGTCGTGCAGGGCTCAGGAATGATCTTGCCCGTGCCGCGGCAGTGGGGGCAGGTCTGCTGCACGCTGAAGAAGCCCTGGCGCATCTGCACCGTGCCCGCACCCTGGCAGGTGCCGCAGGTCTTGGCGCTGGTGCCGGGCTTGGCGCCGCTGCCGTGGCAGGTGTCGCAGGTGTCCCACGAGGGGATGCGGATCTGCGCGTCCTTGCCACGTGCGGCTTCTTCCAGCGTGATCTCCATGGCGTAGCTGAGGTCAGAGCCCCGGTACACCTGACGGCCACCGGCTCCACGCCCGCGTCCGCCTTGCTGGCCGAACATGTCGCCAAAGATGTCGCCAAACGCCTCGGCAAAGCCGCCAAACCCTTCCGCACCCGCACCGCCGGGCCCGCGCATGTTGGGGTCCACCCCGGCATGGCCGTACTGATCGTACGCAGCACGCTTTTGCGGGTCGGAGAGCATCTCGTAGGCCTCCTTGGCCTCCTTGAACTTCTCTTCGGCAGGCTTGGCAGCATCACCCTGGTTGCGGTCAGGGTGGTGCTTCATCGCCAGCTTGCGATAGGCCTTCTTGATTTCTTCGTCCGAGGCGTTTTTTGGAACGCCCAGGATTTCGTAAAAGTCTCGTTTGGACATAGTGATTCAGAACCCGGTTGGAACAGGAACGCCGCGCAGCTCGCTCAGAGCAATGCGCGGCGGCTCGGATCAACGGGGGCTCGTTCAGCCCTTCTTGACTTCCTTCACCTCGGCATCAACGACGTTGTCGTCATCTGCGGGCTTGTTGGCGGCACCGGCCGATGCACCTGCGGCGTCTGCACCACCTGCCGCCTGGGCGGCTTGCGCTGCCTGCGATTCTGCGTACATCTTCTCGCCCAGCTTCTGGCTGGCGGCCATCAGCGCCGTCGTCTTCTCGTCGATGGCGGCCTTGTCTTCACCCTTGAGGGCTTCTTCCAGGTCCTTCACGGCAGCGGTGATCGCATCCTTCTCGCCAGCGTCGAGCTTGTCGCCGTGTTCGGCCAGGCTCTTGTTCACGCTGTGCACGGCGGCTTCACCCTGGTTGCGGGCCTGCACCAGCTCCAGCTTCTTCTTGTCGTCGGCGGCGTTCAGCTCGGCGTCCTTCACCATCTGCTGGATTTCTTCTTCCGACAGGCCGGAGTTGGCCTTGATGGTGATCTTGTTTTCCTTGCCCGTGCCCTTGTCCTTGGCGCCCACGTGCAGGATGCCGTTGGCGTCGATGTCGAACGACACTTCGATCTGTGGCACGCCGCGCGCTGCAGGCGGAATGCCTTCGAGGTTGAACTCGCCCAGCAGCTTGTTGCCCGTGGCCATTTCGCGCTCGCCCTGGTAGACCTTGATGGTCACTGCGGGCTGGTTGTCATCGGCCGTCGAGAAGGTCTGTGCAAACTTCGTCGGGATGGTCGTGTTCTTGGTGATCATCTTGGTCATCACGCCGCCGAGGGTTTCGATACCCAGCGACAGGGGCGTCACATCCAGCAGCAGCACGTCCTTGCGGTCGCCCGACAGCACCTGGCCCTGGATGGCAGCGCCTACGGCCACGGCTTCGTCAGGGTTCACGTCCTTGCGGGGGTCCTTGCCGAAGAATTCCTTGACCTTCTCTTGTACCTTGGGCATGCGGGTCATGCCGCCGACCAGGATCACGTCATGGATATCGGACACCGACACGCCAGCGTCCTTGATCGCCATGCGGCAAGGGGCGATGGTGCGCTCGATCAGCTCTTCCACCAGCTGCTCCAGCTTGGAGCGGGTCAGCTTGATGTTCAGGTGCTTGGGGCCCGATGCGTCGGCCGTGATGTAGGGCAGGTTGATGTCGGTGGCGGCCGAGTTCGACAGCTCGATCTTGGCCTTTTCAGCGGCTTCCTTCAGGCGTTGCAGAGCCAGCACGTCCTTGGACAGGTCCACGCCCTGTTCCTTCTTGAACTCGCCGATGATGAAGTCGATGATGCGCTGGTCAAAGTCTTCGCCGCCCAGGAAGGTGTCGCCATTGGTCGACAGCACTTCGAACTGCTTTTCGCCATCCACGTCGGCGATTTCGATGATGGACACGTCGAACGTGCCGCCGCCCAGGTCATACACGGCGATCTTGCGGTCGCCCTTTTCCTGCTTGTCCAGGCCAAAGGCCAAGGCCGCAGCGGTGGGTTCGTTGATGATGCGCTTGACGTCCAGGCCTGCGATGCGGCCAGCGTCTTTGGTGGCCTGACGCTGGGCGTCGTTGAAGTACGCGGGCACGGTGATCACGGCCTCGGTCACGGGCTCGCCCAGGTAGTCCTCGGCCGTCTTCTTCATCTTGCGCAGGATGTCGGCAGAAACCTGCTGGGCCGACAGCTTGTTGCCGCGCACTTCGATCCAGGCGTCGCCGTTGTCGGCAGCCACGATCTTGTAGGGCATCAGGTCGATGTCCTTTTGCACTTCTTTTTCGGTGAACTTGCGGCCGATCAGGCGCTTGACGGCGTACAGCGTGTTCTTGGGGTTGGTCACGGCCTGGCGCTTGGCCGATGCGCCGACGAGGATCTCGCCGTCTTCCTGGTAAGCCACGATGGAGGGCGTGGTGCGAGCACCTTCGCTGTTTTCGATCACGCGGGTCGTGTTGCCCTCCATGATGGAAACGCAGCTGTTGGTCGTGCCCAGGTCAATGCCGATGATTCTTCCCATGATTTTTCTCCGAATGCTTGAATGGTTTGGATGGCTAGTAACTTGTGGATAACTTTGTTTGGTTCAAGTCTTCCAGGTCGATTTTTTTGAGGCTTACTTGGGCGCCGTCACGGTGACCAGAGCTGGGCGCAGCACGCGCTCGGCGATCACGTAGCCCTTTTGCAGCACTGCCACCACCGTGTTGGCTTCTTGCTCGGCGGGTACCACGCTGATGGCCTGGTGCTGATGGGGGTCGAACTTGGCACCTGCGGCGGGGTTGATGGCCACTACCTTGTTGCGCTCCAGCGCAGACGTCAGCTGACGCAAGGTGGCGTCTGCGCCTTCGCGCAGCTGCTGGGGCGTGGCTTCCTTGATGGCCAGGGCGGCATCCAGGCTGTCGGCCACGGGCAGCAGGCTCTCGGCAAAGCTCTCGATGCCGAACTTGCGGGCCTTGGACACTTCCTCTTCAGCCCGACGGCGGGCGTTCTCAGCCTCGGCCTTAGCACGCAGGAACTGGTCAGCCAAATCGGCACTTTTGGCCTTCAGCTCGGCCAGCTCGCCCTGCAGGCGTGCCAGCTCATCGGAGGCGTGGGCAGCCATGGCGGCTTCGACTTCTTCGGGGGCGGGGGCGCTTGGGGCGGGGTTGGTTTGGCTGTGGTCTGACATGTCAGGATTTGAAGGGGTGAAAAAAAGGTACGCGCGGCAGTTGGGGGCTTGCCGGGCAATATCAAGGTCCGCGCCAGGGATATGCCATTGTGATGGCCCCGACTCGCGCGCCTTGTTGTAACGCATGTCGGCCCGGCCGTCGTTTTTGCAAGGGCCGGGCCTCTGGTGGCTGGGTAATTTGGCGCGGCCGATGCGGTTGCGGGAGCCTTGAGTGTACAAGCGCAAGCGGCCGGGCTATAATCGCAGGCTTTCCCTTGCCACACCACTTCTAGACGCGGTGGGTGGTCTCACCCAAAAGGAGTCTGCATGCGTCATTACGAAATCATTTTGTTGATCCATCCGGATCAAAGCGAACAAGTTCCAGCCATGCTGGAGCGCTACAAGGGCATGATCACCGCTGGCGGTGGCAAGGTGCACCGCGTGGAAGACTGGGGCCGTCGTCAACTGGCGTACCTGATCAACAAGCTGGCCAAGGCCCACTACCTGTGCGTGAACATCGAAGCCGACCAGGCTGTGATGGCTGAACTGGAGCACGCCTTCAAGTTCAACGACGCTGTGCTGCGCCACCTGACCGTGCAAAAGAAGAAGGCTGAAACCGGCCCATCTTCCATGATGAAGACGGTCGAGCGCGAAGAAGCCCGCAAGGCCAGCCAAGCTGAATACGCAGCGGCCGGCGAGCGCTGATCTTCTCTCTTTGGAGTGGAGAACCGCGTTGCCCTGACCGCCTGTATCGCAGAGGCTGAACCCCTGCGCTACACGCCCGCCGGATTGCCTGCTCTCACGCTGCGCCTCGAACACGAGTCCCGGCAAACCGAGGCAGGCCACCCCCGCGAAGTCAAGGCTGCCATGAAAGCCATTGCGTTTGGAGCGATGGCCGAGCGACTGGCAAGGCAGAACATCGGAAGTCTCTGGACTTTTCATGGATTTCTGGCCAATCCGCGCAATGGCAAGACCGCAGTGCTGCACATCCAGGATATTCAACAAAATTAATTTTCAAGGGGTCCGCAATGGCCACGTTCAAGAAGTTCAACAAAGACAAGCGCCCAAAGCGCAACACCCAGTCCCTGCTGTTCAAGCGCAAGCGCTTCTGCCGCTTCACGGTGACCGGTGTTGAAGAAATCGACTACAAGGATGTCGATACGCTGCGCGATTTCATCGCCGAAAACGGCAAGATCATCCCCGCACGCCTGACCGGCACGCGCGCCATCTTCCAGCGTCAGCTGAACACCGCCATCAAGCGCGCACGCTTCCTGGCCCTGGTGCCTTACAGCGACCAGCACAAGATCTAAGGAGCACAACCCATGCAAATCATCCTGCTCGACAAGGTTGTGAACCTCGGCAACCTCGGTGAAATCGTCAAGGTCAAAGACGGCTACGCCCGCAACTTCCTGATCCCCGCTGGCCGCGCCCGTCGCGCCACCGAAGCTGCCAAGGCAGAGTTCGAAGCTAAGCGCGCTGAACTCGAAAAGGCTGCTGCCGCCAAACTGGCAGAAGCCCAAGCCCAAGGCGAAAAGCTGGCCGGTACCACCGTCAAGCTGACGCAAAAGGCTGGTGTGGACGGTCGTCTGTTTGGTTCCGTGACCAACCACGACATCGCTGAAGAGCTGAACAAGCAAGGCTACAAGGTTGCCAAGTCGCAAATCCGCCTGCCCAACGGCCCGATCAAGGTCGTGAGCGAAAGCACCGTGAGCGTTGCTCTGCACACCGACGTGGTGGTGGACGTGACCGTGTCGGTCTACGGCGAAACCGCCTGATCGATCGTCCCTCAGGACTTTTCAAAAAAGCCGCCTTCGGGCGGCTTTTGTCTTTGTGTGACTGTGGTTTGTACACGGTTGCCCACGGGTTACCCCCGCCTTATCCACAGACTTGTGCCATGACGACGCGCCGTGCGGGCGATAGCATGCCGGGTTAGCTCCAAGGATTCCATGTCTGCCGTGTTCCCCCCCCTTGACGATGGCTTCACACCCGTGCCGGACCGTGAAATTGCCCAGTTGCGTGTGCCGCCGCACTCCATCGAGGCAGAGTCCAGTGTGCTGGGTGGCTTGCTGCTGGACAACAACGCCTGGGACCGCGTGGGCGACCTGCTGGTAGAGAGTCATTTCTACCGCCATGAACACCAGATGATCTACACGGCCATCGGCGCTCTCATCAACGCCAGCAAGCCGGCCGACGTGATCACGGTGTTTGAGCACCTGCAGAACCAGGGCAAGGCCCAGGAGATGGGCGGGCTGGCCTATCTGAACAACCTGGCGCAGTATGTCCCGAGCGCCAGCAACATCCGGCGCTACGCCGAGATCGTTCGCGAGCGCGCCATCCTGCGCAAGTTGGTCACCGCCAGTGACGAGATTTCGACCAATGCATTCAACCCCCAAGGCAAGACGGTCGAACGCATCCTGGACGAGGCCGAGGCGAAGATCTTTGCCATTGGTGAAGAAGGTTCGCGCACCAAGCAGGGTTTTCAGTCGCTTGACACGCTGGTCATCGACCTGCTCGACCGGGTGCAGGAAATGGCAGATAACCCGGTGGATGTCACGGGTGTGCCCACCGGTTTCGCCGACCTTGACCGCATGACCTCGGGCCTGCAAGCGGGTGACATGGTGGTGCTGGCAGCGCGTCCCTCGATGGGCAAGACCTCGTTCGCGGTCAACATTGCCGAGCATGTGGCGCTCAACGAGGGTCTGCCGGTTGCCATCTTCTCGATGGAAATGGGCGCTGCCCAGTTGGCGGTGCGTATCGTGGGCTCCATTGGCCGCGTGAACCAGGGCAACCTGCGCACCGGCAAGCTCACCGACGACGAATGGCCGCGCCTGACCGAGGCCATCGAGAAGCTGCGCACGGTGTCGCTGCACATCGACGAAACCCCAGGCCTCACGCCCAGCGAGCTGCGAGCCAACGCCCGGCGACTGGCGCGCCAGTGCGGCAAGCTGGGCCTGATCGTGGTGGACTATTTGCAGCTCATGAGCGGCTCAGGTTCGTCGGGCTCGGACAACCGGGCCACGGAGCTGGGCGAAATCTCCCGGGGCCTCAAGATGCTGGCCAAGGAGCTGCAGTGCCCGGTGATCGCGCTGTCGCAGCTCAACCGCTCGGTGGAGCAGCGCACCGACAAGCGCCCCATGATGTCCGATCTGCGCGAGTCGGGCGCCATCGAGCAGGACGCGGACATCATCATGTTTATCTACCGCGACGACTACTACAACAAGGACTCCAAGGAGCCCAACGTGGCCGAGGTCATCATCGGCAAGCAGCGTAACGGCCCTACCGGTACCGTGAAGCTGTTCTTCCAGAAGAACCAGACGCGCTTCGAGAACCTGGCGATGGGTTCGGGCGACGATTTCTAATAAAAATAGCTGCTAGCGCATGATTTATATACGCTAGCAGCTATTGAATGCATAGCAAACGAAGGCGGGCGCTATGCAACCCTGCTTCTGTGGCCCCGGTCGCGCAGCGTGCGTGTTGGCTCTATTGCCGCAACACCCACACCAGCAACCCCGTGCATGCCACGGCCAGGATGCCTGCGGCTACCGTGAGCCGTTGCTGGCGTTGGCGTAGCACTTCCACCGCCCGCACCACCTGGGCATTCTGTTCGGCCAGCGACTGGATCAACACGGCAGACTCTTGCTGCTCCTGCTCCAACTGCGCCACCCGGTCGCGCAGATGCTGGAGCTGCAAGGCGACCGGCATGGCGGGTTCGCCACCCGTGCCGCCTTCCAGTGCACCCGCGGCAGCGTCGGCATTTCCTTTTTGGGTGGTGCCCAGCAGCTTCCTGGCTGCCTGCAGGATCTGGGGCGTCGCCTCGATGACGTCGCCCCAGGGCACCAGCTTCAGTGCTGCAACCCAGCCCGCCGCCAACTCAGAGCACCTCGCTCGCGAAATCCGCCAGGCGCGAGCGTTCGCCGCGCGCCAGCGTGATGTGGCCGCTGTGTGGCCAGCCCTTGAAGCGGTCGACCGCGTAGGTCAGACCCGACGAGCCCTCAGTCAGGTAGGGCGTGTCGATCTGCGCCAGGTTGCCCATGCAAATGATCTTGGTGCCAGGGCCGGCGCGGGTGATCAGCGTCTTCATCTGCTTGGGCGTCAGGTTCTGGGCCTCGTCGATGATCACGTACTTGTTCAGGAAGGTGCGCCCGCGCATGAAGTTCATGCTCTTGATCTTGATGCGGCTGCGGATCAGCTCGTTGGTGGCCGCACGGCCCCACTCGCCGGCGTTGCCGCCGTCGCCCTTGGCCAGGAACTCCAGGTTGTCGTCCAGCGCACCCATCCAGGGGCCCATCTTTTCTTCTTCGGTGCCGGGCAGGAAGCCGATGTCTTCGCCCACGCTCACGGTGGCGCGGGTCATGATGATCTCGGTGTAGCGGCGGTCGTCCAGTACCTGGGTGAGACCTGCGGCCAGGGCCAGCAGGGTCTTGCCGGTGCCAGCGGTACCGGTTAGCGTCACGAAGTCGATCTCGGGGTCCATGAGCAGGTTCATGGCGTAGTTCTGCTCGCGGTTGCGGGTGGTCACGCCCCATACCGCGTTCTTGGCAGAGCCATAGTCCTTGAGCGTCTGCAGCACCGCCGTCTTCTCGCGGATCTCGCTCACCCGTGCAAACAAGCTGGGCTCGCCGGGGGCCTCGAAGTACACAAACTGATTGATCATCAGCTGCGGCACGATGGGCCCGCCAATGCGGTAGTACGTGTGGGCGCCGCTCTGCCAGCTTTCCACGTTCTTGCCGCTCTTGGCCCAGAAGTCGGGGGGCAGGGCGAGCACACCGGCGTACAGCAGATCGCCGTCTTCCAGCGTCTTGTCGTTCTGGTAGTCCTCAGCGTTCAGGCCCAGCGCGCGTGCCTTGACACGCATGTTGATGTCCTTGGACACGAGCACGACCTCGCGCGGGGCGTGCAGCTTGCGCAGCGCCTCGACCACCCCGAGGATCTGGTTGTCAGCCTTGCCGGGGGGCAGGCTGGTGGGCAGGCTGTAGTCCAGCGGTACCGTCTGGAAGAACAAGTGGCCGCCCGCGGCGCGCTGGCCGGTGGAGTCGAGCTTCAGGCCATGGGCGATATCGGCACCTTGCACGCCGGCCAGCGCGTCGAGCGTGCGGCTGGTCTGGCGGCCATTGCGGGCGACTTCGGTCATGCCCTTCTTGTGACCGTCGAGCTCTTCCAGCACGATCATCGGCAGGAAGATGTCGTGCTCTTCAAAGCGGAACAGGCTGGTCGGGTCGTGCAGCAGCACGTTGGTGTCCAGCACAAAGAGCTTGGTCGGGCCTTGGGGTGCTGATTTGCGTGTACGTGGGGTCGTCGTTGTAGCGGGCGCGGCGCCGGCGGCAGCAGCGGTGGTGCCGGTGCTACGGGCCTTGCGTGTACCTGTGCTGCGGGCCACAGGGGGGGGTGCCGCGGGTTCGGGAGCGCGTGCGCGGGTCTCGACCTGGACCAGCGAAGCCGTGTCTGGTGCAGCCGGCGAAGATGCTGCACTGTCCGCCTTGCGTCCTGCGCGGGCCGGGGTTGCAGCGGTGCGCTGAGGGGTGGCAATGGCCTCGTTGGCCGAGGCAGCGGCTATGCGGGGGCGGGCTGTGACTTCAAAGGCTTCTGGCGCGAGGAGTGCAGCGCGCCGGCTGGGGGCGGGGGGCAGGGGCATGGTGGCAGGGCCTCGGTCGGTAGATGGAAAACGGGCGGTCAAAAAGCAAAAAGCCGCCTGGAGGCCAAGGCGGCTTTTGGGGGAAGGGTTGGCGGTGCAATAACCAGGAGCATTGATCCATTATGCCCACTCCGTGTGTCATGCCAGGGCAAAACCAGAGGGTGTAGCGTGGATGCTCCAAGCCCCTGTGGCGGTGCGACGGCCCGGACGACCCTTATGCAACCAGATCGTTAGCTCAGGCAGCCTTTTTCAGGGCCTTCAGGGACTTGACGGTCTTGAGGACCTCGTCCACATGGCCCGGCACCTTGAGGCCACGCCATTCTTGTACCAGCAGGCCATCGGGGCCGATGAGGAAGGTGCTGCGTTCAATGCCCTTGACCTTCTTGCCGTACATGATCTTGTTCTTGACCACACCGAACATGTGGCACATCTTCTCTTCGGTATCAGCGATCAGCTCGAAAGGCAGTTCCAGCTTTTCCTTGAAGTCGTCGTGCGACTTCATGTTGTCGCGCGACACGCCGAACACGGCGGCGCCAGCCTTCACGAAATCCTTGTACTTGTCGCGAAACTGCATGGCCTCCGTGGTGCAGCCCGGTGTGTTGTCCTTGGGATAGAAGTAGAGAACCAGAATTTGGCCAAGGTGGGAGGTGTTGGAAACCTTGATACCACCGGTTGCGTTGGCTTCAAATTCAGGGAGGGGTTTGTTGACAACGATCGCCATATCACTTCAATCTCTCAGGATGTAGTCGTTGGTAAGCCGGGGGAGTGGGTGTGTTATTGCTCTTGGTGGTGCCCCCGACCGCAACCCGTGATTTTACCCTGAAATCGGTTCCTGGCCAAATGTAAGACAGTGTGTCTTGCACGGGTTGGCGGGCACTTTGGCAAGGCTGTGCATAGGTTGCAGTGCCGGTACGCCCGGCCCGCGCGGCAGGCGATGGGCTTGTGCTCAGACTTCCAGGATCAGCGCGGCGACCACGTTGCGCCCTTCGCTGGCCAGGATGTTGTAGGTCCGGCAGGCTGCCTGGGTGTCCATGGTCTCCAGCCCGAGTCGCCGCGCGATCAGGGGCGCGAGCCACGCGGGCGGTGGAAAACGGTTGCGCAGACCGCTGCCAAAAATGACCAGCTCCGTCTCCAGTCCGGCCAGTTGGGCGAAGTGCTCCGGGGTCAGGTCCTCGAAGCGGGTGCAGGGCCAGGGCTGGCGCAGCCCCCCAGAGCCGATGATGACGCTATGGTTGATTTTGTCGGCGTCGATGCCGATCCAGCCGGGGCCGTAGCCGCTGATGGTCTGTGCGTTGGAACGATCGGGCTGGAATTTCATGGCGGGACGTGGTGGGCCGCAGGCGCCGCGGCGGGTGGCAGTGGCGCTGGGCGCCGAGGGAGGGCTGCGGTTCTGTGGTCAAATTATAGGTTTCGCCTGAGGGCGCCGTCTCCGGCTGCCTCCTGACCCCACCGCACTACTGTCAGCGCATGAAAACCGTCCAAAAATCTGCCAAGCTTGCCAATGTTTGCTACGACATCCGGGGCCCGATCATGGACGCGGCCAAGCAGATGGAGGAAGACGGGCACAAGATCATCAAGCTCAACATCGGCAATCTGGCGGTGTTCGGCTTTGACGCTCCCGAGGAGATCCAGCAGGACATGATCCGCAACCTGCCCAACTCGGCGGGCTACTCGGACAGCAAGGGCATCTTCGCCGCCCGCAAGGCGGTGATGCACGAGACCCAGAAGCAGGGCATCAAGGGCGTGGCGCTGGACGACATCTATCTGGGCAACGGCGCCAGCGAGCTGATCGTGATGGCCACCAATGCGCTGCTGGACACGGGCGACGAGCTGCTGCTGCCGTCGCCGGATTACCCGTTGTGGACCGCTGCGGCCAGCCTCTCGGGCGGCACGCCTGTGCACTACCTGTGCGACGAGGCCAATGGCTGGATGCCTGATCTGGATGACATTCGCGCCAAGATCACGCCGCGCACCAAAGGCATCGTGGTCATCAATCCGAACAACCCCACGGGCGCGCTGTACTCGGATGCGCTGCTCAAGGGCATCGTCGCCATTGCCCGAGAACATGGCCTCGTAATCTTCGCGGACGAGGTGTATGACAAGGTGCTGTACGACGGCGCCAAGCACACGGCCATTGGTTCGCTGAGCGAGGACGTGCTCACACTCACCTTCAACTCGCTGTCCAAGAGCTACCGCTCCTGCGGCTACCGCGCGGGCTGGCTGGTGGTGTCGGGCGACAAGAAGCCCGCCCGTGACTACATCGAGGGCCTGAACATGCTCTCCAACATGCGGCTGTGTGCCAACGTGCCGGGCCAGTGGGCCGTGCAGACGGCGCTGGGCGGCTACCAGAGCATCAACGAGCTGGTGTGCGAAGGGGGCCGCCTGCGCAAGCAGCGTGATCTGGCGTATGAGCTGATCACTGCCATTCCGGGCGTCACCTGCGTGAAGCCGCAGGCCGCGCTGTACATGTTCCCGCGCCTCGACCCGGCGGTGTACCCCATTGAGGACGACCAGCAGTTCTTCCTCGAACTGCTGCAGGAAACCAAGGTCATGCTGGTGCAGGGCACAGGCTTCAACTGGCCCGCACCTGACCATTTCCGCATCGTGTTCCTTCCCCATGAAGACGATCTGCGCGATGCCATTGGCCGCGTTGCACGCTTCCTGGAGCAGTACCGCAAGCGCAAGCAGTCCGCAGCGGCTCTCGCGGCCTGATCCGGCGCATTGCCCGCAGACAAGGCGATCAGTTCCATGCGTTGCCTCCCCGCTTTTGACCTGGCTCGGCTTGCTGTTGCCTGTGTGCTTGCGGTGGCGGGGTTTCACGGCTCTGCGCAGGCCGCCGACAAGGGCAAGGAGCCCGTGAGCTTCCAGCACAAGGACTGGGCCTTGCAATGCGACAACACCCGCACTTGCCGGGCCGTGGGCTACCAGTCGGAGGGTGGCGAATCAGAGCCGGTCTCCATGCGCCTGACCCGCGAGGCCGGGCCTGATACGCCGGTGCTGGTAGACCTGCAGGTGTCCACCGAGAAAGCCTCCCCGGCGTCGCTGCACCTCAAGGTGGGCGCGCTGTCGCTGCCTGGGCTCAAGGGCGACACACCCAGCGTGCCTGCAGCGCAAGTGCCCCGCCTGCTGCAGGAGCTGCTCAAGAACGAAGAGGCCACGGTGGCTGCTGGCAAGGACCGCTGGGTGCTGTCACTGGCGGGTGTCACCGCTGTTCTGCTCAAGATGGATGAGGCCCAGGGCCGGGTGGGTACGCCGGGCGCTCTGGTGCGCAAGGGCATCAAGCCAGAGGCTTCCGTGCTGGCGCCCTTGCCCGCTCCCGTGATCAAGTCCGTGACCCCGTTGCCTGCGCGCAAGGGGGATTCGGCGCTGGCCAAGCCGCTACTGGCAGCGTTGGACCGTGCGAGCACGGAAGGGCAGTGCAACGGCGACGATGCGTTCAACCCCGCCAATGTGCAGGTCTATCGCCTGACCGAGCGCAAGGTGTTGCTGTCCGTGCCGTGCGGCATGGGGGCCTACAACTTCAGCAGCCTGCTGTGGGTAGCCAATGACCGTCCCCCCTACAAGCCGGAGGCCTTGCAGGATGTGGATGGCGATTTTGATCCTGCATCGGGCTCTGTGCACTCCGCCATGAAGGGCCGCGGCATAGGCGACTGCTGGTGGGTGCGTGAGTGGCAATTCGACGGTCGGGGCTTTGTGCTCAGCAGCGAGGCGGGCGACGGCATGTGCCGGGGCTTTGCGGGCGGCGCCTGGCAGTTGCCGACCTACGTCACGCGCTGATGGAGTCCTGACAAAACACCGCGCCTCCTTCGTCCTCTCTGATTCATTGTTTTTGTTTCTCTTTCTATTGCTATGAAACCCATCCAAGTAGGCCTTCTGGGCATCGGCACCGTCGGTAGCGGCGTGTTCAACGTGCTGCAGCGCAACCAGGACGAGATCAGCCGCCGCGCTGGCCGTGGCATCGAGATCACCATGGTGGCCGACCTGGACGTGGAGCGCGCCAAGGCCGTGGTGGGTGACGGCGTCCAGGTCGTCAACGACGCCCGCGCCGTCATTGCCAACCCCGACATCGACATCGTCATCGAGCTCATCGGTGGCTACGGCATTGCGCGCGCGCTGGTGCTGGAAGCGATTGCCGCAGGCAAGCATGTGGTCACCGCCAACAAGGCGCTGCTGGCTGTGCACGGCACCGAGATCTTCGCGGCCGCATCGGCCAAGGGCGTGATGGTGGCTTTCGAAGCGGCTGTGGCCGGTGGCATCCCCATCATCAAGGCGCTGCGCGAAGGCCTCACCGCCAACCGCATCCAGTGGATCGCCGGCATCATCAACGGCACCACCAACTTCATCTTGAGCGAGATGCGTGACAAGGGCCTGGACTTTGACGTGGTGCTCAAGGAAGCCCAGCGCCTGGGTTATGCCGAGGCCGACCCCACCTTCGACATCGAAGGCGTGGACGCTGCGCACAAGGTCACGCTGATGAGCGCCATTGCCTTCGGCATTCCGGTGCAGTTCGACAAGGCCTACGTCGAGGGCATCACCAAGCTCGGCGCGGCCGACATCAAGTACGCCGAGCAACTGGGCTACCGCATCAAGCTCTTGGGCATCACCAAGCGCGCGGACAAGGGCATCGAGCTGCGCGTGCACCCGAGCCTGGTGCCCTCCAAACGCCTGATCGCCAACGTCGAAGGCGCGATGAACGCCGTGGTAGTGCAGGGCGATGCCGTGGGCAGCACGCTGTATTACGGCAAGGGTGCGGGCAGCGAGCCCACGGCCAGCGCCGTGATCGCCGACCTGGTGGACATTGCCCGCCTGCACACGGCCGACCCTGAGCACCGCGTGCCTCACCTGGCCTTCCAGGCGAACACCCTGGCGGACGCCATGGGCACGCTGCCACTGCTGCCGATGAGCGAAGTGGTCACCAGCTACTACCTGCGCCTGCGCGTGGCCGACCAAGCCGGTGTGCTGGCCAAGGTCACGGGCCTGCTGGCCGAGGCGGGTGTGAGCATTGACGCGGTGCTGCAGCGCGAAGCCGACGAAGTGGGTGGCGAAGGATCGACGCAAACCGACCTCATCATCCTGACCCACGACACCCGCGAAGGCACCATGGATGCCGTCATTGCCCAGATGCAGGCCCTGCCCACCGTACTGGCGCCCATCACGCGCATCCGCAAGGAGGAACTGAACTGATGCTGTACATCTCCACGCGCGGCCATGCCGACCGCAAGCATTTCTGCGACATCCTGCTCGAAGGCCTGGCGCCCGATGGCGGCCTGTATCTGCCCGAGCAGTACCCCAAGGTCAATGGCACCATGCTCACGCGCCTGCGCAAGGCCTACCATGAGCAGGGCTACGCGGAGCTGGCGTTCCAGATCCTGTCGCTGTACATCGACGACATCCCCGCTGCGGATCTGAAGGCCATCTGCGCCAAGACCTACACCGCAGAAGTCTTTGGTACGGGCGAGATCGTGCCCCTGCGCCACCTCGAAGATGGCCTGTGGCTCGAAGCCCTGTCCAACGGCCCCACGCTGGCCTTCAAGGACATGGCAATGCAGCTGTTGGGCAATTTGTTTGAGTACGAACTCAAGCGCCGCGGCGAGCAGCTCAACATCCTGGGTGCCACCAGTGGCGACACCGGCAGCGCCGCCGAATACGCCATGCGCGGCAAAGAGGGCGTGCGTGTTTTCATGACCAGCCCGCACGGCCGCATGAGCGCCTTCCAGCAGGCGCAGATGTTCAGCCTGCAGGACGAGAACATCCACAACATCGCCATTGAAGGCGTGTTCGACGACTGCCAGGACATCGTCAAGGCTGTCTCCAACGACCATGCCTTCAAGCACAAGTACAAGATCGGCACGGTCAACTCGATCAACTGGGCGCGCCTTTTGGCGCAGGTGGTGTACTACTTCGCAGGCTACATCCAGGCCACCGAGAGCAATAGCCAGAAGGTCAGCTTCACGGTGCCCTCGGGCAACTTCGGCAACGTGTGCGCAGGCCATGTGGCGCGCATGATGGGCCTGCCGATTGCCAAGCTGGTGGTGGCCACCAACGAGAACGACGTGCTCGACGAGTTCTTCCGCACCGGCGTGTACCGCGTGCGCGCTGCGGCCGACACGCACGAAACATCGAGCCCCTCGATGGACATCAGCAAGGCCAGCAACTTCGAGCGCTTCATTTTTGATCTGCTGGGCCGCAACGGCCAGCGCACCAAGGCCCTGTTCAGCGCCGCGCTGCAAACCTACGGCCGGTTCGACCTGAGCGCCGACCCGCTGTTTGCCGATGCCGCCAAGAAATACGGCTTTGAAAGTGGCAAGAGCACGCATGCCGACCGCCTGGCCACCATCAAGGACACCTATGAGCGCCATGGTGTCACCATCGACACCCACACCGCCGACGGCGTGAAGGTGGCCCGTGAGCACCACAGCGACGCCAAGGTGCCCATGATCGTGCTGGAGACCGCACTGCCTATCAAGTTCGCCGAAACCATCGTCGAGGCCCTGGGCCATGCGCCCGAGCGGCCCGCCAAGTTCGCGGGCATCGAAGACCTGCCCAAGCGGGTTCAGGTGATGCCCGCTGACGTGGAGCTGGTCAAGGCCTACATCGAGCGCCATTGCGCCTGAACCGGCGCAGGTGGAGGGCTCTGCCAGGGTCCAGGCCGACGCGAAGTGCCTGCAGGCACTTCGTGGGCCTGGGTGGCGCGGATTTGTGATCAAAATTGCCCCAAGCGCTAGTCTGATATGCGCTGAAAGCTATAAATAGCATAGCTAATCAAGGAGCGGTGGATGAAGGTTGTCGGTTTTGCGGGGTTCTCCGGCAGTGGCAAGACCACGCTGGTCGAGCAGTTGATCCCGGCGCTGCGGCTGCGGGGCCTGCGGGTATCGGTGGTCAAGCACGCGCACCACAGTTTTGATGTGGACCACCCGGGCAAGGACACGTACCGTCACCGCGAGGCAGGGGCTTTCGAGGTGGTTGCCGCATCGGACAAGCGCCTGATGCTGGTGCGCGAGTTCGAACAGCCCGCCACCCTCAGCGTGCACCATCTGCTGGCCGAGCTGTACCAGGGCGTGGACTGGGTGCTGGTGGAGGGCTTCAAGGACAGCGATCTGCTCAAGATCGAAGTCTGGCGAGCGCCCGAGCCGGGCCAGCTGGCCAAGGCCGTGCGCTATCCCGAAGACGACTTTGTGGTGGCCGTGGCCACCGACGCGCCCGACAGCCTGCCGGTGCCCACGCAACGGCCCGTACTGGACCTGAATGCGCCCGACCAGGTGGTGGACTGGCTCCTCCAGTACGAGCACCGCTTTGAATACAACTGGGAACTGCACGGAGGGTTGCTGCCATGCGCCCCGCAATGAAGCCCCTGAAGCCGCTGGACGAAGCGCTGCGAGACCTGCTGCTGCAGGCTGCGCCGCTGCAAGGCCTGGACACCGTCACGACTTTTGACGCCGACGGTCGCGTGCTGGCACAAAGCTGCGTGTCGGCGCTGCAGGTGCCACCGCAGGACAACAGCTCCATGGACGGCTACGCCGTGCGTTGCGCCGATGTGACGGCGGCGGGCGTGGTGCTGCCGGTGTCGCAGCGTATTGCTGCGGGCAGCGCAGGCGACCCGCTGTTGCCAGGCACGGCGGCGCGTATCTTCACCGGCGCGCCGGTGCCTGCAGGCGCCGATGCGATCCTGATGCAGGAAGACTGCGAAGCGCTTGCCGCCCCTGCGGCCGAAGATGGCCTGGGCTCGGTACGCATCAACGCCGTGCCCCAAGCAGGCCAGTGGGTCCGTAGCGCGGGTGAGGACATCACCCGAGGAGCGGTGGTGCTGTCCGCTGGCACGCGACTCACCCCCGCCGAGCTGGGCCTGGCGGCCAGCATCGGCCAACACCAGCTGCAGGTGGCGCGCCGCCCGCGCGTGGCGCTGTTCTCCACTGGTGATGAACTGGTCATGCCTGGCGAGGTGCCCCCCGAGCAGATGCGCCCCGGGGCCATCTACAACAGCAACCGCTTCTTCCTGCGCGCCATGCTGCTGCGCCTGGGCTGCGAGGTGACGGACTTTGGCATCGTGCCCGACCGGCGCGAGGCCACCATCGAGGCCTTGTGCGCGGCCAGCGCGGAGCATGACCTGATCCTGACCAGCGGCGGGGTGAGCGTGGGAGAGGAAGACCACATCAAGCCCGCGGTGGAATCGCTGGGGCGGCTCGACCTCTGGCAGATTGCGATGAAACCCGGCAAGCCGTTTGCCTACGGCCAGATCCCGCGTGAAGTCGGCGCCGCCCACTTCATGGGCCTGCCTGGCAACCCGGTGTCGAGCTTTCTGACCTTTGCCTTGTTGGTGCGACCGTTTGTGCTGCGGCTGCAGGGCGTTACCGAGGTGGCTCCTCAATCCACGGCTGCACGTGCAGATTTCACCTGGCCCAAGGCCGACAAACGCCGCGAGTTTCTGCGCGTGCGGCACAACGCGGCGGGCGGGCTGGACCTGTTCCATAACCAGAGCTCGGGCGTGCTCACATCGGCCGCCTGGGGCGACGGCGTGGTGGACAACCCGGCGGGGCAGACGATTGCGCCCGGCGATACGGTGCGTTTCATTGCGTTTTCGGAGTTGCTGGCATGACAGGCATGAAGATATCTGTGCGCTACTTTGCCTCGATCCGCGAGGCCATTGGGCAAGGCAGCGAGGCGGTCGAGACCTCTGCCACCACGCTGGGCGCACTGCGCGACGAACTCATCGCACGCGGTGGTGCCCATGCCAGCAGCCTGGCGCGGGGCCGTGCCGTGCGCATGGCGCTCAACCAGACCTTGAGCGAGGAAACCGCCACCCTGGCCGATGGGGCCGAGGTGGCTTTCTTCCCCCCGGTTACCGGGGGCTGAGCCCCGGCAGGGTTTGCAGGCGCTGCGTCAGGGCGGACGAGGCAGCCACCATCGGTGCGCGCAGTTCATTGCGCATCCAGCCCGCGTGTGCCAGTGCGGCCTTGAGCGGCGCGGGGTTGGGTTCGGCAAAGCAGGCCTCCACCCACGGTCGCAAGGTTTGCCACACGCGGCGGGCCTCGGGCAGGTTGCCCACACGCAGCAGATCCACCAGTTCCACAAAATGCGGCGCGTGCCAATGCGCGCTAGCGGCAATGGCGCCGTGGCCGCCCCATGCCAGGGTGCTGAACATTTGCGCATCCTCGCCCGCCAGCACGGCCAGGCGCCCGTCAGCAATCAACGCCTGCGTCTTGGCTGTGTCACCTCCACAGTCCTTGATGGCGCGGATGCGCGGGTGCTCGGCCAGGGCCAGCAGGGTGTCGGTGGTCAGCGTGGCGCCGGTGCGGTAGGGAATGTCATAAACGATCAATGGCACGGCGCTGGCATCGGCCAGCGTGCGGAACCAGTGCAGCAAGCCCTGCTGTGATGGGCGGATGTAGTGCGGTGGGGGCACGAGCAGCCCGGCCAGCGGGTGCTGCGCCAGAGCCGTCACCCATTCCGCCGTGTGGCCCATGTGGTAGCCCGACAGCCCCATCACCACCGGCAGGCCCTGCGCCGCGCCGAGCACGGTGTCCAGCACGGCCAGTTGCTCGGCCTCATCGAGCGCAGCGGCTTCGCCGGTGGAGCCACAGGCCACGAAGCCTGAGACACCTTGTCGGGCCAATGTGGTGGTCAAGGCCGCAAGGGCAGGGTGGTCCACGGCGCCGTCCTTGAACGGGGTGACCAGGGGAATCCAGAGACCCTGAAATGGGGCGAGGGAAGCAGAGGCTGCAGGCATGCGAAAAATCCTTGGAAGGTTCGACCGATGGAAGAACCGTCTCAGGTGCGCGCGCGGAGTGCCAAGATTCAAAAAAGGAGAGTTTTTGCCAAGGGTTCCGTCGCTCATCCGGGACGGAACCACACAGCTCCGGTCAGATGAGCTGGGGTTTTTTGGCTTTGACCACGCACTGCAATGCCAACGCGGGTGCGGTGGTCATGGCAAAGAGGCTGCGCGTGGTCATCGGCGGAGTATAGCGAAGCGTGCGTTCAGCTGGCCGGCCTGACTTCTGGCGCTACCAGCTCAGGACACGGCCAGTTCAGCAGCTCGGCCAGTCGGATGGTGATCCAGGTGGCCTCCGCCACTGGGACGCCCGATTCGGCGGTGCACAGGCCGGCGTGGATGCGCCGCAGGATTTCGGCTTCGGAAGGAGCCTGCACGTGGTAGAGCGTCTGCGCCTGCTCCACCAAGTGGCCGGCCAAGTCCTCGCACAGCTCGTAGCGGGTGCGCACGCCGTCTGCCTTTTCGGTCAGGCGCCCCCGTGCGTCGGTGTATACCGCCATGAAGGATGGCGGCACATGAATCTGGTTGTCGTCGTACATGGAGGTCTCAGTCCGGCGTGAATAGCCGCTCGAACTTGGTCTGGTCCGAGGCCAGCTCGAAGGTCACGACCTGACCCATTTTCATGTCCGACAGGCGGCACGCGCCAAACAAGGTGGTTTTTCCTGCCAGCTCCATCACATCCAGGTCGATGATGGCGTAGGGGTGAGGCACGAACACCTGGTGCTCGAACACGTCACGGACCATATTGCGTGGGGACGGGTAGAGCTTGTAGAGATCGGTCTGAATCGTTTGTGTGGCCATGGGCTTTGAGGGCTTGGAAGATCGCGGACAGGATCGCATGCGGGTACAGTGCGGGCGAATCGTACAGACAAACCTTTTTACCGATCTATGGCACGCAACAAAAGTGAATGGCCCGCCAAGGTGCTGGCGCTGGTCCGTGGCGGCAACCTTCCTGCCGCCATTGCACAGATCAAGGTGGCGCCCACCGTAGGTGACATCACGCGCCTGCAGACCCTTTTGTCCCAACTGCCCTCATCGCCCGCCCTGGCGCAGTTGAACAAGGTGGTGGAAGAAGAGCGCGCCCTGTTGGCCGCCCCACGGCTGCACCGCTCGCCCTGATGCGCCTTCGTGCCCGACGTTCACATGCCCCGCTGAGAGTTTTTTGCCATGACTTTGCCCCGCGTTTCCATCCAGACCGAAGACTTTGACCTCTCCGCTGAGATCGCAGCCCTGCGCCGCGAAAACAAGGGAGTGGGCGCCGTCTGCAGCTTTGTGGGTACCGTGCGTGATCGCAATGATGGCGACCAGGTGTCCTCCATGGAGCTGGAGCACTACCCCGGTATGACCGAAAAATCCATCGAAGCCATGGTGGACGAGGCCTTTCGGCGCTTCGATATTTTTGGCGCCCGCGTGATCCATCGTGTGGGGCTGCTGCAGCCTCTGGACCAGATCGTGCTGGTGGCGGTGACCAGTGCCCATCGGGGCCAGAGTTTTCAGGCCTGCGAATTTTTGATGGATTACCTCAAGACCCAGGCGCCATTCTGGAAAAAAGAGGAAACAGCCCAGGGCGCCCGTTGGGTCGATGCGCGTGTGAGCGACGACGCGGCGCTGGCGCGCTGGGGAATCACTGTGACAAATGCCTGAACCAAGGGGCCGTCATCGCAGCGCACAGCCTCTGCGCGAAAGCCGGGGGGGGCGTCACGTCGCGGGCTGAGCAGCGGGGTGTTAGCTCACGGCTTTTGCGTATAACCCAGGCAAGCGCCCGCGTTGGCGCGGCCCTTGCACTCCCGGTAAAGCCGGCGATCACGCTCGGAACGGCTTTCTTCTGAAGGGCTGCGTTCTTGTTTCACTTTGGTGGATTTCTTCTTTTTGCTGACTTCGCCGTGGGCGCTCCTGGTCGAGTCCTTGGTGGCGGCATGGCCCACCCCAGGTAGCGGCGCCAGGCATAACGTCAAAACCAGCAAGAGCAGTGGTGCCGTCCCCTTGCGACGCGCGGATGAGCGGGTGAACTGTTGACGTGGTGGAAATGGCATGGCGAGTCTTCTGGAATATTGGGTGGCCTGAAACTGGGATGCCGCGCCATCTTAAGGCGCCCCGTGGCTGCCAGGGGGGGCATGCTCGTCCCGCAACACTGTGGCTGTGGACAACCCGCGACGGTCTGCGGGCGCACAGACAGGGCGCCCGCGGTGCTATCCGTGGTTTTGAGCGCTCGGGTTATAATCCGCAGGTTTTGCATGGTGCAAGACGCACGCCTGCGGCCGTTCCAGCTGCTGGCGCAAGTAAAACCATGGCCTTCCGTCTGCGGCAGGCCACATCCAAGGAAAAAACATGATCGCATCCTCCATCAAGGCCGAAGTCGTCAAGGCGAACGCCCGTGCTGCCAACGATACTGGTAGCCCAGAAGTGCAAGTGGCCCTGCTGACCGCTCGCATCAACGAACTGACTCCCCACTTCAAGACGCATGCCAAGGACCACCACGGTCGCCGTGGCCTGCTGCGCATGGTGAGCCGTCGTCGCAAGCTGCTGGACTACCTCAAGGCCAAGGACGCTGACCGTTACACCGCGCTGATCGCCAAGTTGGGTCTGCGCAAGTAATCTTCATTGCATGCCAAAACGCCTGGGTTAGTCCGCTAGCTCAGGCGTTTTTTACTTCGGAGCCGCAAAACAGAGCGAAGCTGTGTCATTCCAATGAAGTTGTTGCCACTGTACGGCGCAGCGCTTCCCTGGAATGGCATCGTGTTCTGAATTGCTCTCCAAGACAATCTGGTAGGGCACTACCAGCTATTAAATCAGGAGCTGAACATGAGCATTTTCAACAAAGTCACCAAGACCTTCCAATGGGGTGACAAGACCGTCATCATGGAAACGGGCGAGATCGCCCGCCAGGCCTCCGGCGCCGTGCTGGTGAACATTGACGACACCGTGGTGCTGGCCACCGTGGTGGCCTCCAAGTCCGCCAAGCCCGGTCAGGACTTCTTCCCCCTGACGGTGGACTACATCGAGAAGACGTACGCTGCCGGCAAGATCCCTGGCAGCTTCTTCAAGCGCGAAGCCAAGCCCAGCGAGCACGAAACCCTGACCAGCCGCCTGATCGACCGCCCGATCCGCCCGCTGTTCCCCGAAGGTTTCTTCAATGAAGTGCACGTGGTCATCCACACCATTTCGCTGAACCCCGAAGTGGATGCTGACATCGCGGCCCTGATCGCTACCAGCGCAGCCCTGGCCGTCTCTGGCATTCCGTTCAACGGCCCCATTGGTGCCGCCCGCGTGGGTTACATCAACGGCGAATACGTGCTCAACCCCGGCCAGACTGCGCGCAAGAGCTCGCAGATGGATCTGGTGGTGGCGGGGACCGAGGCCGCTGTGCTGATGGTTGAATCCGAAGCCCAGCAGCTGTCCGAAGAAATCATGCTCGGCGCCGTGGTGTTCGGCCATGAGCAAGGCAACGTGGCCATCAACGCCATTCACGAACTGGTGCGCGATGCAGGCAAGCCTGTGTGGCAATGGGAAGCACCTGCCAAGGATGAAGCCCTGATCGCCAAGGTGGTGGCTCTGGCCGATGACAAGCTGCGCGCTGCCTACCAAATCCGCAACAAGCAAGCCCGCACCCAAGCGTGCCGTGAGGCCTATGCCGCTGTGATGGCTGGCCTCAAGGCCGACGGCGTGGAATTCGACTCCGTCAAGGTCGAAGGCATGCTGTTCGATATCGAAGCCGGTATCGTGCGCAGCCAGATTCTCGCCGGCGAGCCCCGCATTGATGGTCGCGACACACGCACCGTGCGCCCCATCGAGATCCGCAGCAGCGTGCTGCCCCGCGCCCACGGCTCGGCCCTGTTCACGCGCGGCGAAACCCAGGCGCTGGTCGTGACCACGCTGGGTACCGAGCGCGATGCGCAGCGCATTGATGCGCTGGCTGGCGAGTACGAAGACCGCTTCATGATGCACTACAACATGCCTCCCTTTGCCACCGGCGAAGTGGGCCGCATGGGCTCGACCAAGCGCCGCGAAATCGGCCACGGTCGCCTTGCCAAGCGCGCGCTGGTTGCTGTACTGCCAACCAAGGAAGAGTTCCCCTACACCATGCGTGTGGTGTCGGAAATCACCGAGTCCAACGGTTCTTCGTCGATGGCTTCGGTGTGCGGCGGCTGCCTGTCGCTGATGGACGCTGGCGTGCCCATGAAGGCGCATGTGGCGGGTATTGCGATGGGCCTGATCAAGGACGCCAGCCGCTTTGCCGTGCTGACCGACATTCTGGGTGACGAAGATCACCTGGGTGACATGGACTTCAAGGTGGCAGGTACCACGGGCGGTATCACGGCCCTGCAGATGGACATCAAGATCCAGGGCATCACCAAGGAAATCATGCAGGTGGCACTGGCCCAGGCCAAGGAAGCGCGCATGCACATCCTGGGCAAGATGCAAGAGGCCATGGGTGAGGCCAAGACCGAAGTGTCGAACTTCGCTCCCAAGCTGTACACCATGAAGATCAACCCCGAGAAGATCCGTGACGTGATCGGCAAGGGCGGCGCTGTCATCCGTGCGCTGACCGAAGAAACCGGCTGCCAGATCAACATCGAGGAAGACGGCACCATCACCATCGCGGCCACCGACGCTGCCAAGGCTGACGAAGCCAAGAAGCGTATCGAGCAGATCACCGCGGAAGTCGAGATCGGCAAGATCTACGAAGGCCCTGTGACCAAGATCCTCGATTTTGGCGCGCTGATCAACCTGCTGCCTGGCAAGGACGGCCTGCTGCACATCAGCCAGATCGCTCACGAGCGTGTCGAGAAGGTGTCCGACTACCTGACCGAAGGCCAGATCGTGAAGGTCAAGGTCATGGAAACCGACGAAAAGGGACGCGTCAAGCTGTCCATGAAGGTGTTGGCCGATCGCCCTGCAGGTGGTAGCGACCGTCCCGCGCCCGCAGAGCGTGGAGATCGCGAGCCACGCCGCGACCATGGCCGTGATGGTGGACGCCATTCCGCAGAGCAGCAACAGCAGCAGACCTTGCCTGCAGATGGTGCGCCTGCTCAGGTGAACGGCTAAATTGTTGATCTGCTATTGATTTGGTAGCTGCTGGTGCATATAAATCATGCGCTAGCGGTCCAAATCACCTCTATCCATCCCCGATGAACCCTGCTATGCATGCTGTCGAGATCACATCTTTTGGTGGGCCTGATGTGCTGCGTCTGGGCGAGCGCCCGGTGCCCGTGGCGGGTGCTGGTGAACTGCTGATCCGCGTCACGGCCAGTGGCATCAACCGACCGGACGTGTTGCAGCGCCTGGGTCACTATGCGCCGCCTCCTGGGACCTCGGATCTTCCGGGGCTGGAAGTCGCGGGTGTGGTCGAGTCGGGTGATGCGTCGGCCATGACAGAGGCGGGTATCCGTGTCGGTGACCGCGTTTGCGCGTTGGTGGCCGGCGGTGGGTACGCGCAATGGTGTGTTGCGCCGGTGGTGCAGTGCCTGCCGGTGCCCGAAGGCTTTAGTGATGTGGAGGCCGCCTCACTGCCTGAGACGTTCTTCACGGTGTGGAGCAATGTCTTTGACCGTGCCCGCCTGCAAGCGGGTGAGACACTGCTGGTGCAAGGTGGGACGAGTGGCATTGGTGTGACAGCCATCCAGCTGGCTCGCGCTTTTGGTGCCACCGTGATTGCCACGGCTGGTAGCGATGACAAGTGTGCAGCCTGCCTGACGCTGGGCGCACACCATGCCGTCAACTACAAGTCTCAGGACTTTGCGGCTGAGGCGAAGCGAATCACCGGAGGGCGTGGTGTTGACGTGGTGCTCGATATGGTCGCTGGTGACTATGTCGCTCGCGAGGTGGAGTGCCTGGCGGAGGATGGCCGTATCGTCATCATCGCCGTGCAAGGGGGAGTGCAAAGTGGCTTCAATGCCGGGCTGGTGCTGCGCAGGCGACTCACTATCACGGGGTCTACCTTGCGTCCGCGTCCCGTGGCTTTTAAGGGGGCGATTGCACGGGCACTGCGTGAGCATGTCTGGCCCCTGCTGGCTGCTGGCAAGGTGCGACCGGTCATTCACAGCACGTTTGCTACTGCCGACGCTGCCCAAGCGCACGCACTGATGGAATCCAACCAGCACATCGGCAAGATTGTTTTGACCTGGTAATCACATGAGCAACAAGAAAAAACTCATCGCAGGCAACTGGAAGATGAATGGCAACCTGGCTGCCAACGAGGCCTTGTTGAAGGCCTTGATGGCAGGTGTGGCGGATGTGGCTTGCGATGTGGCCGTCGCAGTGCCCATGCCTTACCTCGCGCAGGTGCAGGCGCTGACGGTTGGCACCGCGATTGCGGTGGCGGCGCAAGATGTGTCTTCGCACGAGATGGGGGCCTACACGGGTGAGGTGTCGGTGGGCATGCTGAAGGATTTTGGTGTGCAGTACGCTTTGGTGGGGCACTCGGAGCGTCGTCAGTACCATGGCGAGACGGATGGAGTCGTGGCTGAGAAGGCTCAGCGCGCATTGGCGGCAGGCGTAACCCCCGTGGTCTGTGTGGGTGAGACGCTGCAAGAGCGCGAAGCGGGGCTGACCGAGGCCGTGGTCAAGCGGCAACTCGCGGCGGTGATTCATCTCAACGGCCACTGCATCAGCGAAATCGTGGTGGCTTATGAGCCTGTATGGGCGATCGGCACGGGGCGCACGGCGTCGCCGGAGCAGGCGCAGGCCGTGCATGCGGTGCTGCGCACCCAGCTTGCTGCGGCGAGCGAGCATGCCGACCGCATCCGGTTGCTGTACGGCGGCAGCATGAACGCCGCCAATGCGGCTCAACTGCTGGCGCAACCCGATATCGACGGCGGTTTGGTCGGCGGTGCCTCGCTGAAGGCGCCCGACTTTCTACAAATCATTGCAGCGGCCCGTTGAGGCGGCTGCGAAGCAAACAATTCAATCAGGAGTGAACAGAGAATGAACGTGATCGTGAATGTGATTCTGGCGGTGCAGATGTTGGCGGCCCTAGCCATGATTGGCCTGATCCTGATCCAGCATGGCAAGGGTGCTGACATGGGGGCGGCCTTTGGCAGCGGTAGTTCGGGCAGTCTCTTCGGTGCCAGTGGAAGTGCCAACTTCCTGTCGCGCACAACGGCCGTGTTGGCTGCTGTGTTCTTTGTTTCGACGCTCGCGTTGGCCTATTTTGGTAACTCGCGTCCCGTCAGTTCGGGCAGCGTTCTTGAAACGCCTGCGGCCGCTGTACCTGCGGGCGCGCCCGCCTCTGAGGCCGCAGTGGCGCCTGCTGTTCCTGCCTCCGGTGCAGCGCAGATTCCGACCAAATAATTGAACTGAATTTCGGCCTGATGGGCCGAAGCAGGGTTTTTCCGGAGTAGAATTCTGGATTGTCTGGAAAGCGAAAAGCCGTAAGGTTCCTCATGCCATCCAGATGCAAAAATCAGCCGTCGTGGTGAAATTGGTAGACACGCTATCTTGAGGGGGTAGTGGCGAAAGCTGTGCGAGTTCGAGTCTCGCCGACGGCACCAAAACAAAGGCCTGCCTGCATGACCCGGCTTGGGTCCTGACGGGCAAGGCCACAGCGGTGAGCACATCCTCAAGATGAACCTCGATCAGTACCTCCCCGTCCTTTTGTTCATCTTGGTCGGCATCGCCGTTGGCGTTGTCCCCCTCGTACTCGGCTACATACTGGGTCCCAATCGCCCAGATGCCGCAAAGAACTCCCCCTACGAATGTGGCTTTGAAGCCTTCGAGGATGCGCGCATGAAATTCGATGTGCGCTACTACCTCGTGGCCATTCTCTTCATTCTGTTCGACCTCGAAATCGCATTCCTTTTCCCTTGGGCAGTGACGCTGCACGAGGTGGGTGTGGCTGGTTTTGTGGCGGTCGTGATTTTCCTGGCCATCCTGGTCGTGGGTTTTGCCTACGAGTGGAAAAAGGGTGCCCTGGATTGGGAATGAGCGGACTTCAACAAGGACAATGCAATGATTGAAGGCGTGATGAAGGAAGGCTTCATCACCACGAGCTATGACTCTGTGGTGAATTGGGCCAAGACCGGTTCTCTGTGGCCGATGACGTTTGGTCTGGCCTGCTGTGCTGTCGAGATGATGCACGCTGCAGCTGCCCGGTATGACATTGGCCGTTTTGGTGCGGAAGTGTTTCGTGCCAGCCCCCGTCAGTCCGATCTGATGATCGTGGCGGGCACGCTGTGCAACAAGATGGCACCTGCGCTGCGTAAGGTGTACGACCAGATGTCCGAGCCGCGCTGGGTCTTGTCGATGGGCTCGTGTGCCAATGGCGGTGGTTACTATCACTACAGCTATTCGGTGGTGCGCGGTTGTGATCGCATCGTGCCTGTGGATGTCTACGTGCCCGGCTGCCCCCCAACGGCAGAAGCCCTGATCTACGGGATCATTCAGCTGCAGCAGAAGATCCGCCGCACCAATACCATTGCTCGCGTCTGAAGGGTTGATGATGACAGCTGTTGCCATTCGGCCTGAAAAGCTCAAGGACAATATCTCTGCGGCGCTGGGTGCCAAGGTGCGCCAGATCTCTGTAGCCCTCGATGAAGTGACTGTGGTCGTTGCTCCTGCGGACTACCTGGACGCCATGCTTCTGTTGCGTGACGCGGAGGGTTGCCGTTTCGAGCAATTGATCGATTTGTGCGGCGTGGACTATTCCGCGTACGGCGATGCAGTCCACGAAGGTGCTCGCTACTGCGTGGTGTCTCATCTGTTGTCTGTCAGCCTGAATCAGCGCGTGCGTGTGAAGGTCTTCTGCCAGGATGATGATTTCCCGGTGGTTTCCTCGGTGTCCGAGTTGTGGAATTCTGCCAACTGGTATGAGCGGGAAGCGTTCGACCTGTTTGGCATCGTGTTTGACGGTCATAACGACCTGCGCCGCATTCTCACCGACTACGGATTCATCGGTCACCCTTTCCGCAAGGACTTCCCATTGTCCGGTCATGTCGAAATGCGGTACGACGCCGAGCAGCGCCGCGTGGTGTACGAGCCCGTGTCCATCGAGCCGCGTGAGATCACGCCGCGCATCATCCGCGAAGACAAGTACGGAGGCCTGCACTGAGCCGCTTTGCGCCTCATGTGATCCATCATGGCTGAAATCAAGAACTATTCCCTGAACTTTGGTCCGCAGCACCCTGCGGCGCACGGTGTGTTGCGTCTGGTGCTCGAGCTCGATGGCGAGGTCGTGCAACGCGCTGACCCGCACATCGGTCTGCTCCACCGTGCCACCGAAAAGCTGGCTGAGCACAAGACCTACATCCAGTCGCTGCCCTACATGGACCGCCTGGACTACGTGTCGATGATGTGCAATGAGCACGCCTATTGCCTGGCCATCGAAAAGCTGCTGGGCCTGGAAGTGCCGGTGCGCGCGCAGTACATCCGCGTGATGTTCTCCGAGATCACGCGCCTGCTGAACCACCTGATGTGGCTGGGTTCGCATGGTAATGACTGTGGCAGCTCCACCATCCTGATCTATACCTTCCGCGAGCGTGAAGACCTGTTCGACATGTACGAAGCCGTCTCTGGCGCGCGCATGCATGCGGCCTATTTCCGGCCTGGTGGTGTGTACCGCGATTTGCCCGACAGCATGCCGCAGTACAAGGTCAGCAAGATCAAGAACGCTAAGGCGCTGGAGGCTTTGAACCAGAATCGCCAGGGTTCGATGCTCGACTTTATCGACGACTTCACCCAGCGCTTCCCCGGCTGTGTGGATGAGTACGAAACCTTGCTTACCGATAACCGTATCTGGAAGCAGCGTACCGTGGGTATTGGCGTGGTGCCGCCTGAGCGTGCTCTGAATCTGGGCATGACGGGGCCCATGCTCCGGGGCTCCGGCATCGCTTGGGACCTGCGCAAGACCCAGCCTTACGACGTTTACGACCGCGTGGACTTTGATGTGCCTGTTGGCAAAACAGGCGACTGCTACGACCGCTATCTTGTGCGGGTGCAGGAGATGCGCGAGTCCAATCGCATCATCAAGCAGTGCGTTGATTGGCTCAGGGCCAATCCCGGTCCTGTAATTACCGACAATCACAAGGTGGCCGCGCCTGCACGTGAATCCATGAAGTCGAACATGGAGGAGCTCATCCACCATTTCAAGCTCTTCACGGAAGGTTTCCATGTGCCGGAAGGCGAGGCCTACGCGGCAGTGGAACATCCCAAGGGTGAGTTTGGCATCTATCTGGTGAGTGACGGCGCCAACAAGCCGTACCGACTGAAGATCCGTGCCCCGGGCTTTGCGCATCTTGCCACCCTGGACGAGATGGCGCGTGGTCACATGATTGCGGATGCCGTCGCCATCATTGGCACCATGGATATCGTGTTCGGAGAGATTGACCGATGATTACCGAAGCGACCAAGGCGCGGTTTGCGCGCGAAGTGGCAAAGTACCCTGCGGACCAAAAACAGTCTGCAGTCATGGCTTGCTTGTCCATTGTTCAGCAGGAGCAGGGCTTCGTCAGTGCGGAGAGCGAAGCGGTGATCGCCGACTATCTGGGCATGGCGCAGATCGCCGTGCATGAAGTCACGACCTTCTACAACATGTACAACCAGCAGCCGGTGGGCAAGTACAAGCTCAACGTCTGCACCAATTTGCCCTGTCAGTTGCGCGACGGCCAGAAGGCGCTGCACCACCTTGAGAAGAAGCTCGGCGTGACCATGGGCGAGACCACGCCGGACGGCCTGTTCACGCTGCAGCAGTGCGAATGTCTGGGCGCCTGCGCCGACGCGCCCGTGATGCTGGTCAACGACCGTACCATGTGCAGCTTCATGGACAACGACAAGCTCGACCAGCTGGTCGATGGCCTCAAGGCAGCGGAAGGGCAAGCATGACCACCGCCGCACAAATCCTCTCGCAGTTCCAGGCCACCGGCGTCCAGACCTGCTTCCATGACCGCCACATCAACCCGCAGATCGTCGCGGGCCTGGATGGCACGAACTGGAGCATCAAGGACTACGAAGCACGTGGCGGCTACGCCGCGCTGCGCAAGATCCTGGGCACTGACGGCGGCGAACCGCTGACACAGGACCAGGTCATCGCCACCGTCAAGGAATCGGGCCTGCGCGGTCGTGGCGGTGCGGGCTTTCCCACCGGTCTCAAGTGGAGCTTCATGCCCCGCTCGTTCCCTGGCCAGAAGTACCTGGTGTGCAATTCCGACGAGGGCGAGCCGGGCACCTGTAAGGACCGCGACATCCTGCAGTTCAACCCGCACATCGTCATCGAAGGCATGATCATCGCGGCCTATGCGATGGGCATTTCCGTGGGCTACAACTACATCCACGGCGAGATCTTCCAGACCTACGACCGCTTCGAAGAAGCGCTCGAAGAAGCACGCGCGGCGGGCTATCTGGGCGACAAGATCCTGGGCAGCAACTTCAGCTTCCAGCTGCACGCAGCGCATGGTTTCGGCGCCTATATCTGCGGTGAAGAGACCGCGTTGCTCGAATCGCTGGAAGGCAAGAAGGGCCAGCCACGTTTCAAGCCTCCATTCCCTGCCAGCTTCGGTCTGTACGGCAAGCCCACCACCATCAACAACACCGAGACCTTCGCGGCCGTACCGTGGATCATCCGCAATGGCGGGGCTGCCTATCTTGAGTGCGGCAAGCCCAACAACGGCGGCACCAAGATCTTCTCGGTCTCGGGCGACGTGGAAAAGCCCGGCAACTACGAAGTCCCCCTGGGGACGCCGTTTGCCAAGCTGCTCGAGCTCGCCGGTGGCGTGCGCAAGGGCCGCCAGCTCAAGGCCGTGATCCCCGGCGGCTCGTCTGCCCCGGTGCTGCCAGCGTCCATCATCATGGAATGCACGATGGACTACGACTCCATCGCCAAGGCCGGCTCCATGCTGGGTTCGGGCGCCGTCATCGTGATGGACGATTCCCGCAGCATGGTCGAAAGCCTGTTGCGCCTGTCGTACTTCTACTCGCACGAATCCTGCGGGCAATGCACGCCCTGCCGCGAAGGCACGGGCTGGATGTGGCGCGTGATCGACCGCATCCAGCACAACCAGGGCCGCGCGGGCGACCTGGACCTGCTCAATTCGGTGGCAGACAACATCCAGGGCCGCACGATCTGCGCGCTGGGCGACGCTGCCGCGATGCCGGTGCGCGCCATGATCAAGCATTTCCGTCCCGAGTTTGAAGCACTGATCCGGAACAACGCCTCCCAGGCCGCGACCTCCGCCTGATCGCGAGAAGACATATGGTTGAAATTGAACTGGACGGTCAGAAAGTGGAAGTCGCCGAAGGCTGCATGGTGATGCATGCAGCCGAAAAGGCGGGCACCTACATTCCGCATTTCTGCTACCACAAGAAACTCTCGATTGCCGCCAACTGCCGCATGTGCCTGGTGGACGTCGAGAAGGCTCCCAAGCCCATGCCAGCCTGCGCCACGCCCGTGACGCAAGGCATGATCGTGCGCACCAAGAGCGACAAGGCCATCAAGGCCCAGCAGTCGGTCATGGAATTCCTGCTGATCAACCACCCGCTGGATTGCCCCATCTGCGACCAGGGCGGCGAGTGTCAGCTGCAGGATCTGGCCGTGGGCTACGGCGGCTCTTCCTCGCGCTACGAAGAGGAAAAGCGCGTGGTGCCCGTCAAGGACGTAGGCCCGCTGATTTCCATGCAGGAAATGAGCCGCTGCATCCACTGCACCCGCTGCGTGCGCTTCGGCCAGGAAGTGGCCGGCGTGATGGAGCTCGGCATGATCCACCGTGGCGAGCACTCCGAAATCACCACCGTGGTGGGCGACACGATCGACTCTGAGCTGTCGGGCAACATGATCGACATCTGCCCTGTGGGTGCCCTGACCAGCAAGCCGTTCCGCTACAGCGCCCGTACCTGGGAACTGTCGCGCCGCCGCTCCATCAGCCCGCACGACTCCACCGGCGCCAACCTCATCGTCCAGGTCAAGAACCACAAGGTCATGCGCGTCGTTCCGCTCGAGAACGAAGCCGTGAATGAATGCTGGATCGCCGACCGCGACCGCTTCTCGTACGAATCGCTCAACAGCGACGACCGCCTGACCCAGCCCATGCTCAAGCAGGGCGGGGTCTGGAAGCAGGTCGATTGGCAAACGGCGCTGGAATACGTGGCGAACGGCCTGAAGAACATCAAGAACGACCATGGCGCCAACAGTATCGGCGCCTTGGTGAGCCCGCACAGCACCGTGGAGGAGCTGTATCTTGCCAGCGCCCTGGTGCGCGGCATAGGCAGCGACAACATCGACTACCGTCTGCGCAACGCCGAGTTCGCGGCGCCCAAAGGCATTCGCTGGCTGGGCACGTCCATCGCTTCGCTGTCCACGCTGCAACGCGTGCTGGTGGTGGGCTCCAACCTGCGCAAGGATCATCCGCTGTTTGCCCAACGCATCCGCCAAGCGGCTCGCCATGGCTGCCAGGTCAGCGCCATCGCTTCGGCCGCCCAGGACTGGGCCATGCCCGTGCAAACACTCGTCGCCCAAAGCGCCGGCGAATGGGTCCAGACGCTTGGAGGCATCGCCTTTGCCATCGCCCAGGAAAAGGGTGTTGCCGCTCCGCAAGGCGCGACTGCCTCCAACGACGCTGCCCAAGCCATCGCCCGCTCGCTGCTGGGCGGCGAGCGCAAGGCCGTGCTGCTGGGCAACGCGGCAGCGCACCATGCGCAAGCCACGCAATTGCTGGCGCTGGCCAATTGGATCGGCGAGAACACGGGAGCTTCCGTGGGCTACCTGACGGAAGCCGCCAACACGGTGGGCGCGCAGTTCGCGGGTGCTCATCCTGTCAATGGTGGTTTGAATGCGGGCCAGATGCTCTCCGGTGGTCTGAAGGCGGCTGTGCTGCTCAACACCGAGCCGGTGCATGACTCGGCTGCCGGTGCCAGCGCCGCTGCTGCACTGTCTGGTGCTGACATGGTGGTGACCATGAGCCCCTTCAAGGCCAACATGGAGTTCAGTGACGTTCTGTTGCCAATTGCTCCGTTCACCGAAACGTCGGGCAGCTTCATCAACGCCGAAGGCCGCCTGCAGAGCTTCCACGCCGTGGTGCGTCCGCTGGGCGATACCCGCCCCGCATGGAAGGTGCTGCGTGTGCTGGCCAACCTGCTGGGCGTTCCAGGCTTCGACTTCGAAACCTCGCAAGACGTGCTGGCCCGCGCCACCAACGCAGCAGCCGGTGCGGTCACTGAAGTGCCTGCAGCCCAACTGTCGAACGTGGTGACGAACGCCGCGCCTGCGTCTGCCGCCGCAGCTGGTGAGCCCGTGGTGGCCTCCATCTATCAACTTGACGGCCTCGTGCGCCGTTCGACGTCGCTGCAGCTCACCGCTGACGCACGCCTGGCACGTGAAGGAGTGGCCGCATGATCGACGCGATCTACAACGCGGGCCTGAACCTGCTCTCCTTTGGCTGGTGGACGGGCATCGTCTGGCCAGTGCTCTGGATCTTGATCAAGATCGTCTGCATTCTGGCGCCCCTCATGGGGGCGGTGGCTTATCTCACTTTGTGGGAGCGTAAGCTGCTGGGTTTCATGCAGGTGCGCCATGGTCCCAACCGCGTGGGCCCCATGGGTCTGCTGCAGCCTATCGCTGATGCGCTGAAGTTGTTGACCAAGGAAATCATCCAGCCCACGGCGGCCAGCAAGGGGCTGTTTGTGCTGGGCCCGGTCATGGCAATCATGCCTGCCCTGGCTGCCTGGGTCGCCATTCCGTTCGGACCTGACGTGGCCCTTGCGAACGTAAACGCAGGTTTGCTGCTCGTGATGGCCATCACCTCCATCGAGGTCTATGGTGTGATCATTGCCGGGTGGGCGTCTAATTCCAAGTACGCTTTTCTGGGCGCGCTGCGCGCCTCGGCCCAGATGGTGAGCTATGAAATTGCGATGGGGTTCTGCTTCCTCGTTGTGATCATGGTGTCGGGCAGCATGAATCTGACCGAGATCGTGCTGGGGCAGGGCCGTGGCATGGCAGCGGACAAGGGCCTGACTTTCCTGTCCTGGAACTGGCTGCCGCTGCTGCCGATTTTCCTGGTCTACCTCATCTCCGGCGTGGCTGAAACCAATCGCCACCCCTTCGACGTGGTGGAGGGCGAGGCCGAGATCGTGGCTGGCCACATGGTCGAGTATTCGGGCATGGGGTTTGCCATCTTCTTCCTGGCAGAGTACGCCAGCATGTGGCTCGTATCCATCCTGGCCGCGCTCATGTTCCTGGGCGGCTGGTTGTCGCCTATCGATAGCGCGGTGTTCAGCTGGATTCCTGGTTGGATCTGGCTGGGGATCAAGACCTTCCTCGTGGTGTCCATGTTCATCTGGATCCGGGCGACTTTCCCCCGATTCCGGTATGACCAGATCATGCGTCTGGGCTGGAAGATCTTCATTCCGGTCACGCTGGTGTATTTGTTGTTTGTCGGCGGGTGGTTGCTCTCGCCTTGGAATATCTGGAAATAGGCGGGGACACAAATGACTGCTGTTGCTGCTGCTGCACCTTTTTCATTCAGGGACTTCTTCAAGAGCTTCATGCTCGTGGAGTTGCTCAAAGGGATGGCCTTGACAGGCCGCTATGCGTTTCGCCGCAAGGTGACCGTGCAGTTTCCCGAAGAGAAGACGCCTTTGTCGCCACGTTTTCGTGGCCTGCATGCACTGCGCCGTTATGACAACGGTGAGGAGCGTTGCATTGCCTGCAAGCTGTGCGAGGCCGTATGCCCCGCGATGGCCATCACCATCGAATCGGATGTGCGCGCGGACGGCTCGCGCCGCACCACGCGCTATGACATCGACCTGACCAAGTGTATCTTCTGCGGGTTTTGCGAGGAAAGCTGCCCTGTCGATTCGATTGTCGAAACGCACATCTTTGAATACCACGGTGAGAAGCGTGGTGACCTGTATTTCACGAAGGACATGCTCTTGGCCGTTGGCGACCGGTACGAAGGTGAAATTGCGGCAGCCAAGGCTGCAGACGCCAAATACCGCTGAGCGGTGTTGGGTTCAGCCTCTTTGCCAGACTTTCTATAAAGACCCGATTCATGGACGCCAAGACTGGTTTTTTCTATCTCTTCTCGGTGGTGCTGCTGTTTGCGGCCTTCCGGGTGATCACTGCGCGCAACCCTGTGCATGCGGTGCTGTACCTCATCCTAGCTTTCTCGCAGGCCGCCGCTGTCTGGCTGCTGCTCAAGGCGGAGTTTCTGGCCATCGCACTGGTGCTGGTGTACTTGGGTGCGGTGATGGTGCTCTTCCTGTTCGTTGTGATGATGCTGGACATCCACATCGATGCCGTGCGCAAGGGATTCTGGAAGCACTTTCCGTTGGCGGCCTCCGTGGGTGCGTTGATTGCGCTCGAAATGGCGGCGGTGTTGATGGGCGGTTTTCGCAGCATTGACGAACCCAAGGCGGTAGCGACGGCAGTGGATGCTGCCGGGCACGTCGTACAGTATTCCAACACCAAGGCGCTGGGCAAGCTGCTGTACACCGAGTACCTGTATCCCGTCGAGGTCGCGGCTGTCATTCTCTTGGTTGCCATGGTCGCTGCCATCGCTTTGACCCTGCGCCAGCGCAAGGACAGCAAGGCCATCAATCCTGCATCTCAGATCCGTGTACGCGCTGCCGATCGCTTGGCGGTGATCAAGGTGGCTGCCACCCAGAAGCCAGCGGCCGAGGAGTCGGTCCAAGCTGCTGTCGAGGAGAAAAAAGCATGACGCTGACTTTGGGCCACTTCCTCTCGCTGGGCGCGATGCTGTTCGCGCTCGCGGTGATCGGCATCTTTCTCAACCGCAAGAACCTGATCGTGCTGCTGATGGCGATCGAGCTCATGCTGCTGGCAGTGAATATGAACTTCGTGGCTTTCTCCCACTATCTGGGAGATATGCACGGCCAGGTGTTCGTGTTCTTTATCCTGACCGTGGCGGCTGCTGAGTCGGCGATCGGCCTGGCCATCCTGGTGCTGCTGTTCCGCAACAAATCCAGTATCAACGCGGAAGACCTCAACACCCTCAAGGGTTGACGGGTCACGAGTATTCCCAAGGTTCTCAAGAATGAGTCAAACCCTCTCTGCTTCAACGCTCCTGGCTGTGCCACTGGCTCCGCTGGCGGGCGCCCTGCTGGCCGGTATCTTCGGTACGACCTTCGGTGGTAACTGGATCGGTCGCCGCCTGAGTCACACCCTGACCATCCTCGGGGTGCTGGCTGCGTTCATTCTCTCGGCCATGACGCTCAAGAGCGTTGCGATCGATGGCGCCCGCTTCAATGAAACCCTCTACACCTGGATGGTGGTCGGCGGCTTGAAGATGGAAGTGGGCTTCCTGATCGACAGCCTGACGGCCATGATGATGGTGGTGGTGACATTCGTGTCGCTGATGGTTCACATCTACACCATCGGCTACATGGAAGAGGACGAGGGCTACAACCGCTTCTTTGCCTACATCTCGCTGTTCACGTTCTCCATGCTCATGCTGGTCATGAGCAACAACCTGCTGCAGCTGTTCTTTGGCTGGGAGGCCGTGGGCCTGGTGTCCTACCTGCTCATCGGCTTCTGGTTCAACAAGCCGTCCGCCATCTTTGCGAACATGAAGGCGTTTTTGGTCAACCGCGTGGGTGACTTCGGCTTTATCCTGGGTATCGGTCTGATCGCAGCCTACACCGGCACCTTGAACTATGGCGAGATCTTCGCCAAGGCCGGTGATCTGGGCGCCTTGTCGTTCCCCGGCACCAGCTGGATGCTGGTGACCGTGATCTGTATCTGCCTGTTCATCGGTGCCATGGGCAAGTCGGCACAGTTTCCTCTGCACGTCTGGCTGCCGGATTCGATGGAGGGTCCCACCCCCATTTCCGCGCTGATCCACGCCGCCACCATGGTGACTGCGGGCATCTTCATGGTGTCGCGCATGTCACCCCTGTTCGAGCTGTCGGATACCGCACTCAATTTCATTCTGGTGATCGGTGCCATCACGGCGCTCTTCATGGGTTTCCTGGGCATCATCCAGAACGACATCAAGCGTGTGGTGGCGTACTCGACGTTGTCGCAGCTGGGCTACATGACGGTGGCACTGGGTGCTTCGGCCTACTCGGTGGCCGTGTTCCACCTGATGACGCATGCGTTCTTCAAAGCCTTGTTGTTCCTGGGCGCTGGCTCGGTCATCATGGGCATGCACCACAACCAGGACATTCGCTGGATGGGGGCTGTGCGCAAGTACATGCCCATCACCTGGATCACCTCGCTGCTGGGCTCGCTGGCCCTGATCGGCACGCCGCTGTTCTCGGGCTTCTATTCCAAGGACAGCATCATCGAGGCAGTGCATTTCAGCCACCTGCCAGCCGCCGGTTTCGCGCATTTTGCGGTGCTTGCAGGTGTCTTCATCACGGCGTTCTACTCCTTCCGCATGTACTTCCTGGTGTTCCATGGCAAGGAGCGTTACGACCAGAACCCGGACGCGCATCATGACGATCACCATGGTCACGGCCATGACGACCACCATGAGCCGCACGAATCCCCTTGGGTGGTGACCGTGCCTCTGGTGTTGCTGGCAATCCCTTCGGTGGTAGTGGGCTTCCTGTTCATTCAGCCCATGCTGTTTGGTGATTTCTTCAAGGATGTCATTTTTGTGGATGCGGCAAAGCACCCCTCCATGGCGCACATGACAGAGCACTTCCATAGTGCCTGGGCCATGGCATTGCATGGTTTGCAAACGGCACCGTTCTGGTTGGCATTGGCGGGTGTGGCGCTGTCGTACTACATGTACATGGTCAATCCCGCGCTGCCCACTGCGATCAAGGCGCGCGCGCAGCCCATCTACACCCTGCTGGAAAACAAGTACTACCTCGACTGGATCAACGAGAACATCTTGGCCCGTGGTGCCCGTGCGCTGGGCATGGGGTTGTGGAAGGGCGGAGATCAGGCAGTGATCGATGGCGCCTTGGTCAATGGTTCTTGGAAACTGGTGCGTGGCGTTTCCGGAGTCGTCCGTTGGGTGCAGTCTGGCTTTATCTTCCATTACGCGCTGGTGATGATCCTGGGTGTATTCGCACTGATGACCTGGTTTGTCTGGGGCGATGTGTTCATGCAGCTCATCAAATAAGGAAAACAACAAATGGGTCTGTTGAGTCTTGCAATCTGGACACCGATTGCTTTTGGCGCGCTGTTGCTCGCCATCGGGCGCGACGAACATGCGCGTGCGGTGCGGTGGTTGGCGCTGGTGGGTGCCTTGATTGGGTTCCTGGTCACGTTGCCTCTGTACGACGGTTTCAAGCTGGGTACGGCGGCCATGCAGTTTGTGGAGAAGGCCGACTGGATCGAGCGTTTCAATGTCCACTACCACCTCGGGGTGGACGGCATTTCGTTCTGGTTTGTGCCGCTCACGGCCTTCATTACCGTCATCGTGGTGATTGCCTCATGGGAGTCCATCACTGAGCGCGTGAACCAGTACATGGGCGCTTTCTTGATCCTTTCGGGGCTCATGATCGGCGTGTTCAGCGCACTGGACGGCATTCTGTTCTACGTGTTCTTCGAGGCAACGCTGATCCCGATGTACCTCATCATCGGGATCTGGGGGGGGCCGAACAAGATCTACGCTGCGTTCAAGTTCTTCCTGTACACGCTGCTTGGCTCGCTGTTGATGCTGATCGCGCTGATCTACCTGTACAACCAGTCCGGCGGCAGCTTCGACATCGCCACCTGGCACCAGTTGCCTTTGAGCGGTCGTGCGCAAACCCTGTTGTTCTTCGCCTTCTTTGCCGCCTTCGCTGTGAAGGTGCCCATGTGGCCTGTCCATACCTGGCTGCCTGATGTGCACGTGGAAGCACCCACTGGCGGTTCTGCGGTGCTGGCTGCCATCATGCTCAAGCTGGGCGCCTATGGTTTCCTGCGGTTTTCGCTGCCGATCGCTCCTGACGCAGCACGTCAATGGGCTTGGCTCATGATTGCCCTGTCGCTGATCGCGGTGATTTACGTGGGCCTGGTGGCCATGGTCCAGAAGGACATGAAGAAGCTGGTGGCCTACTCGTCGGTGGCGCACATGGGGTTTGTGACCCTCGGCTTTTTCATCTTCAACGACCTGGGTGTTTCGGGCGGCATCGTCCAGATGATTGCGCACGGCTTCGTGTCCGGTGCGATGTTCCTGTCCATCGGCGTGTTGTACGACCGTGTGCACTCGCGTGAGATCGCCGCCTATGGCGGCGTGGTCAACACCATGCCCAACTTCACCGCGTTTGCTCTGTTGTTTGCCATGGCCAACTGCGGCCTGCCGGGTACGGCCGGTTTTGTGGGTGAGTGGATGGTGATCCTGGGCGCGGTCAAAGCCAACTTCTGGATTGGTCTGGCTGCGGCCACGGCGTTGATCTTTGGCGCCGCTTACACCTTGTGGATGTTCAAGCGCGTGTACCTGGGCCCTGTGGGCAACGACAACGTCAAGGGCTTGACGGATATCGACAGCCGTGAATTCCTCGTGCTTGCGGTGCTTGGCATTGCGGTGCTGGCCATGGGCCTGTACCCCCGTCCGTTTACCGATGTGATGGACGCCTCGGTGGCAGAACTGCTCAAGCATGTGGCGCTGACCAAGCTGAACTGAACAGACCAGACTGAACTGAGAGATTCGAGATGATTGACAACATCAGCTGGCTAGCGATCTACCCTGAAATTGTGCTGTTGACGATGGCCTGCGTGATTGCGCTGGTCGATCTGGGTGTTCACAGCCCTCGCCGCACCAGCACCTATGTGCTGACGATGCTCACCCTGGCCGTGGTGGCCGCCCTGCAGGCCATGTACGCAAGCAGCGGCAATACCTTCTACGGTTTCGGCAACATGGTGGTGAGCGACGCCATGGGCAACTGGCTCAAGTGTTTTGCCACCGTGGCCATGATGGTCACCCTGGTGTACGGACGTCCTTACGCAGCTGACCGCGACATGCTGCGGGGCGGCGAGCTCTTCACGTTGTCCATGTTTGCCTTGCTGGGCATGTTCATCATGATTTCGGGCAACAACTTCCTGGTGATCTACCTGGGCCTGGAACTGCTCACGCTGTCGAGCTATGCCCTCGTGGCATTGCGCCGCGACAACGCCACGGCCACGGAAGCAGCGATGAAGTATTTTGTGCTGGGTGCCATGGCCAGCGGCTTCCTGCTTTATGGCCTGTCCATGGTGTACGGAGCCACGGGCTCGCTGGATATTGGCCAGGTGTTCAAGGCCGTTAACTCCGGCCAGATCAAGCATCAAGTGTTGGTGTTCGGTCTGGTGTTTGTGGTGGCGGGTCTGGCTTTCAAGCTGGGCGTGGTTCCGTTCCACATGTGGATTCCCGACGTGTACCAAGGTGCGCCTACGGCCGTGACTCTGATGATTGGTGGCGCCCCCAAGTTGGCAGCCTTTGCCATTACGGTTCGTCTGCTGGTCGATGGCTTGCTGCCACTGGCCATTGACTGGCAGCAGATGCTGGCTGTGCTGGCAATTGGGTCACTGTTGGTCGGTAACCTGGCGGCCATTGCACAGACCAACCTCAAACGCATGCTGGCGTACTCCACCATTTCCCAAATGGGTTTCGTGTTGCTGGGCCTCATGTCGGGCGTCATCAACGGCAATGTGGATGCCACTGCAGTGGAGAACGCCTACAGCGCGTCCATGTTCTACGTCATCACTTACGTGCTGACTACCCTGGCTGCTTTTGGCGTGATCCTGCTGCTTGCTCGCGAGGGTTTTGAGAGCGAAGAGATTTCCGACTTTGCGGGTCTTAATCAACGCAGTCCTTTGTATGCTGGCGTGATGGCAGTGTGTCTGTTCTCGATGGCGGGTATTCCTCCGCTGGTGGGTTTCTATGCCAAGTTGGCCGTCCTGCAAGCTCTGGTGGCCTCGGGCCAGGCGATCTACATCGCAATGGCTGTCTTTGCGGTGATCATGTCGTTGATTGGTGCGTTCTACTATCTGCGTGTGGTGAAGGTCATGTACTTCGACGCGCCACTGACGGCGACCAGTGTTTCCGCACCCGTCGATGTGCGCGTGGTGCTGACCATCAACGGCGCTCTGGTGCTGGTGTTGGGCTTGCTGCCGGGCGGTTTGATGGCCTTGTGCGCCGACGCCGTGGTCCGCGCGTTGGCAACCTGAGCCGTTGCGCCGGCGCACGCATAGCGTCGGCTGCATTTCCCACTCCTTTTTGCTGCCTGGATCCCTTTTTCTGTGTCACTCACTGGTTCGGTTTGGCTTGTGATTGTGGCGGCGTTGGTCGCTGCCAATCTGCCATTTGTCAATCAACGCTGGATGGTGGTGGGTCCTTCGGCGGCCGCTGGCAAGCCGCTGGTAGGGCGTTTGGCCGAGCTGATCCTGCTGTATTTTCTGGTGGGTGGCCTCGCCTTGTTACTGGAGCGCCGCGCGGGTCAGATTGCGCCGCAGGGCTGGGAGTTTTACGCCATCACCGGCACCATGTTCCTGACCCTGGCCTTCCCTGGCTTCGTCTATCGGTACCTGTTGCGCAGGCACAGCTGAGTGGACTGCGAGCCATTGGCCAAGGGCTACAGGGTTTGTGGCCTTGCAGCATCCTGGCCACTCCGGCTGGGAGAGGCACCTCCGAGCATGATGACGCAGCTCGACGTGCGTGATCGCGCCCATCACCGGTTTTCGCCCTCCGGCGTACCATGTCAGCTATGAAGGTTCTGGATCTCCAATGTCAGCATGGCCATGTCTTTGAAGGCTGGTTTGGTTCTGAAGATGACTTTCAGAGCCAAAAGCAACGCGGATTGGTGCAGTGTCCCTTCTGCGCCGATGACCAGATCGACAAGCGCCTCAGTGCACCGCGTTTGAACCTTGGTGCGCGCGAGCCCGCTGCGTTGACAGCCTCCTCCCATTCCTCTTCTGTCACGCGCCCTCTCACCACCCCCAGCGCGCCGGTCGAGGCATCGATGCTTCCCCCTGCGCTGCAGGCCGCATGGCTGGAGCTGGCCCGAAAGGTGGTAGCGGGTACGGAGGATGTGGGCTCCCGCTTTGCCGACGAGGCCCGGCGCATGCACCATGGCGAGGTGCAGGAGCGGGCCATTCGTGGGCAGGCCACGGCGCACGAGGCGTTGCAGCTGCTGGACGAGGGCATCGCCGTCATGCCCTTGCCACTGCCTGCCGCAGCCAAGGAGACGCTGCAGTAACTGGCGTTGTCACCCGCGGCTATCCAGGTGCTTGTGGTGAGGCTACCGGCTCCCGATGGGAGTCACGCCGTGAACTGCAGAGCAGCCAGACGCGCATACACCCCACCTTGTGCCAGCAAGGTGCTGTGAGTGCCTTGCTCCACGATCCGCCCATGGTCCAGCACCACGATGCGGTCTGCATTCTGCACGGTGGCCAGCCGATGCGCGATCACCAGCGTGGTCCGTCGCCCGGTGTGGCGTTGCATCGCGGTGTCCAGAGCTGCCTGCACCATGCGCTCGCTTTCTGCATCCAGGGCGCTGGTTGCCTCGTCAAGCAACAACAGGGGCGGGTCCTTGAGCATCGCACGAGCGATGGCAATGCGTTGGCGCTGCCCGCCCGATAGGCGGACACCCCGTTCTCCCAGAAAGGTGTGGTAGCCCTCGGGCAGGGCCATGATGAAGTCATGTGCGAAGGCGGCGCGGGTCGCTGCCATGACATCCTCGTCGGACGCGTCTGGGCGCCCATAGCGGATGTTGTCCATGGCAGAGGCGGAGAAGATCACTGCGTCCTGGGGAACGGTGCCCGTATGTGCGCGCAGCGTGTCGAGCGCAATGTCTCGGATGTCCACGCCATTGAGCAGGATGCGTCCTGGCCTCGGGCGGTGCGCTACGGCGGCACTGGCGCCTCCCGTCGCATGCTCGTCCACGTCATAAAACCGCTGCAGCAACTGGAACACCGTGGTTTTGCCTGCACCGCTGGAGCCGACGAGTGCCACGGTCTCACCGGGAGACAGGTGCAGCGAGAAGTCTTGCAGCGCAGGCTGATCCTGGCGCGACGGATAGTGGAACCAGACGTTGTCAAATCGCACCTCCAGACCCTGCCCGGACGTCGGGAGCTGTTGGGGCGACGCAGGGTTCGCCACGGGCGAGCGGCTGGACAGCAGTTCCATCAACCGCTCGGTGGCACCGGCGGCTCGCAGCAGGTCTCCATACACCTCACCCAGCACCGCCACTGCACTCGCCAGCAGGATGACGTACACCACGGTCTGACCCAGGTGGCCAGCGCTCATCTGTCCGGCCAGCACGGCTTCCGTGCCCCGGTACAGCCCCCACAACAGCAGGGCCGCGTTGGCGATGATGATGAAGGCCACGAGCAAGGCGCGCGCCTTGGTGCGTTTGACGGCGGTGTAGAAGGCGTCCTCCGTTGCCCGCGCAAACCGCGCGGCCTCGCGCGGCTCGGCGGTGTAGCTTTGCACCACGGGAATGGCGTTGAGCACCTCTGCGGCGATGGCGCTCGAGTCCGCTACCCGGTCCTGGCTGTCCCGTGACAGCCGGCGAACCCTTCGGCCTATCCACATCGTGGGTAGCACCACCAACACGACTGCCAGCAGCACCACGGCCATGACGTAGGGATTGGTCCACACCAGCATGGCGAGGGCCCCCAGGCCCAGCACAGCGTTGCGGAGTCCCATGGACAGCGAAGAACCGACCACCGTCTGCACCAGCGTCGTGTCGGAAGTCAGGCGCGACAGCACCTCTCCGGTCTGTGTGGTTTCAAAGAACTCTGGACTCTGCTGCAGCACATGGCCATACACGGCGTTGCGCAAGTCGGCGGTGACGCGCTCACCCAGCCAGCTCACCATGTAAAAGCGTGCCGCAGAAAACCCACCCAAGGCAATGGCCACGGCAAACAGCTCTTCAAAGTGCCCGCGAAGTGCCATGGCCTGCGCGCCCCGGTCGCCGGTGGCACTGACCAGGCCTCCATCAATGAGATTGCGCAATGCCATGGGAAACGCCAGTGTGGCCAACGCGGCCAGCACCAGGAACACCAGCGACAGCGCAATGCGGGCCCTGTAGGGGCGCAAAAAGGGCAGCAGCCCCGTGAGCGAGCGGGGCGCACCCCGGGCGGGTGTGGAAGAGGGGAGGGATGCCATCGTGGCAGTGTAGGGCGCGGTGAGGGAGGCCGGGTGAACGGGCGCGAAGGCCCCAGGTTCGAGGTGACTGCGCCCGCCGCGCAAGGCGACGGATGTCAGCAAAAAGTCAGTGATGAGCGCGAGGCCGCGCGACCTTCGTGTGCCGGTCTTCGAGCTTGGAAAGGCGTCAGATCGAGCGCTAGCGCGCAGCACATGCCCGCGCCATTGCCTCGCAGTGGATGCTCAGGGCGGGTACGTAGGCATTTATACATAGGCATTAGTCCCAGTATCTACGGCAGGGTTGGGGGACATACGATGCGTTGCGATCCAAACTACCTGGAGACCTTGTCGCAAGGCTCCTCTTTTCAGCACCCAACGGAGCGGCCAAGGCGCAATGAGCGACGTCATTCTTGAAACCAACAGCCTGACCAAAGAGTTCAAGGGCTTCACCGCCGTCAGCGATGTGAACCTGGCCGTTCGCCGGGGCTCCATCCACGCGCTGATCGGCCCCAATGGGGCGGGCAAGACCACGTGCTTCAACCTGCTCACCAAGTTCCTGGAGCCCACCTCGGGCGTCATCCGCTTCAACGGACATGACATCACTCGGGAGCAGCCCGCGCAGATCGCGCGCCGCGGAGTGATTCGCTCGTTCCAGATTTCGGCGGTGTTCCCGCACCTCACACTCATCGAAAACGTGCGCCTGGGTTTGCAGCGCAAGCTGGGCACCTCGTTCCATTTCTGGCGCAGCGAGCGCACCCTGCGCCAGCTGGACGACCGTGCCATGCAATTGCTGACCGAGGTGGGTCTGGAAGACTTGGCCGACGAAGTCACCGTGAACCTGCCCTACGGCCGCAAGCGCGCGCTGGAGATTGCCACCACGCTGTCGATGGAGCCGGAGTTGATGCTGCTCGACGAGCCCACCCAGGGCATGGGCCACGAAGACGTGGACCGCGTCACACAGCTCATCAAGAAAGTGTCGGCGGGCCGCACCATTCTGATGGTGGAGCACAACATGAAGGTGGTCTCCACCATCGCGGACCGCATCACGGTGCTGCAGCGCGGCGCTGTGCTGGCCGAAGGGCCCTACGCAGAAGTGTCCAACAACCCCCAAGTCATGGAAGCCTACATGGGCACGACCGACGGCCAACTGCAGGGAGCGCACTGATGGCTGGCGTTCCCGCACTCGAAATCAAGAACCTCGAAGCCTGGTATGGCGAGTCGCATGTGCTGCACGGCGTGGACATCGTCGTGCAGCCGGGCGAGGTGGTGACGCTGCTGGGCCGCAACGGCGCGGGCCGCACCACCACCATGCGCGCCATCATGGGCCTGACCGGAGCACGCAAGGGCTCGGTCAAGATCAACGGCGTGGAAACCGTGAACATGCCCACGCACCGCATTGCGCACCTGGGCGTGGGCTACTGCCCCGAAGAGCGTGGCATCTTCTCCAGCCTGTCGTGCGAAGAAAACCTGCTGCTGCCCCCCGCGCTCAAGACCAAGACCCCGGGCATGTCGGTGCAAGAGATCTACGCCATGTTCCCCAACCTGGCCGAGCGCAAGAACAGCCAGGGCACGCGCCTCTCGGGGGGCGAGCAGCAGATGCTGGCCGTGGCCCGCATCCTGCGCACTGGCGCCAATCTGCTGCTGCTGGATGAAATCTCCGAGGGCCTAGCGCCCGTCATCGTGCAGGCACTGGCCCGCATGATCACCATGCTGCGCCAAAAGGGCTACACCGTGGTCATGGTCGAGCAGAACTTCCGCTTTGCCGCACCGCTGGCCGACCGTTTCTATGTGATGGAGCACGGCCGCATCGTCGAGAAGTTCGGCGCCGCCGAACTCGAGGCGAAGATGCCTGTGCTCAACGAACTGCTGGGCGTCTGAGCCACGTCCACACCTTTTCCCCACCGTTTTCTTCCACCACACCAACAGGAGACAAATCCATGAAGAAACAACTCAAAGTGCTGGCACTGATGCTGGGCGTTGCAGGTCTGGCCACCTCGGCCGCGCACGCGCAGGACAAGGTCAAGATCGGTTTCATCACCGACATGTCCAGCCTGTACGCGGACGTGGAAGGCAAAAACGGCGCAGTGGCCATTCAGATGGCCATTGACGACTTCGGCGGCAAGGTGCTGGGCATGCCCATCGAACTGATGAGCGCCGACCACCAGAACAAGGCCGACATCGCAGCCTCCAAGGCCCGCGAATGGATCGACACCCAGGGTCTGAGCATGGTGTTTGGTGGCACCAATTCGGGCACCGCATTGGCCATCGCCAAGGTGGCAGCCGAGAAGAAGCGCGTCTACATCAACAATGGTGCTGCCAGCTCCGCGCTGACCAACGACCAGTGCACGCCCTACACCGTGCACTATGCCTACGACACCGTGGCACTGGCCAAGGGAACGGGCTCGGCCATTGTGGATGGCGGCGGCAAGAGCTGGTACTTCCTGACGGCGGACTACGCCTTCGGCCATGCGCTGGAAGCCGATACCACGGCCGTGGTCAAGGCCAAGGGCGGCAGCGTAGTGGGGGCTGTGCGCCATCCACTGAACGCGTCCGACTTCTCGTCCTTCCTGCTGCAGGCACAGAACTCCAAGGCGCAAATCCTGGGTCTGGCCAATGCAGGTGGCGACACCATCAACTCCATCAAGGCTGCCAAAGAGTTCGGAATCGGCAAGAGCATGAAGCTCGCCGGCCTGCTGATCTTCATCTCCGATGTGCACAGCCTGGGCCTGCGCAACACCGAAGGCCTGCAGTTCACCACCAGCTGGTACTGGGACCTGAACGAAGACACCCGCAAGTTCTCAGCCCGCTTCTTCGAAAAGACCAAGCGCATGCCGACCGAAATCCAGGCGGCTGACTACTCGGCCACCATGAACTACCTCAAGGCCGTGGAAGCCGCCAAGTCGGTGGATGCGGACAAGGTCATGACCACATGGCGCGGCATGAAGATGAACGACTTCTTCGGTTCGGGCCAACTGCGTGCCGATGGCCGTTATGTGCACGACATGTACCTGATGGAAGTGAAGAAGCCCGCCGAGTCCACCAAGCCCTGGGACTACTACAAGCTGATCAAGAAGCTGCCTGGTGACTCGGTGTTCACCACCAAAGCCGAGAGCAAGTGCCCGCTCTGGAAGTAACCCCCTGAGAGGGCTCACGCCGGCCTGGCTGTCCCTGCGGGGCGCCGGGCCCGGTGTGGTCCTCTGACCTGAACTCTCTCCACCTGCCGCTGCCTCCCATGGAAATCTTTGGTGTCTCATTGCCTGGTTTGTTGAGCCAGCTCCTTCTGGGGCTGGTCAATGGATCGTTTTACGCAATCCTCAGCTTGGGGCTGGCTGTGATCTTCGGCCTGCTGAACGTCATCAACTTCGCGCATGGTGCGCTGTTCATGACAGGGGCGTTGTTGACATGGATGGCCATGAACTACTTCGGCATCAACTACTGGTTGATGCTGCTGCTGGCACCGCTGGTGGTGGGCCTGTTCGGGGTGCTGATAGAGCGCCTGTTGCTGCGCTGGATCTACAAGCTCGACCACCTGTACGGGCTGCTGCTCACGCTGGGCCTCACGCTGCTGATCGAAGGCGTGTTCCGCTCCATCTACGGCGTCTCAGGCCTGGGCTACGACACGCCTGAACTGCTGGAAGGTGCTACCAGTCTGGGCTTCATGATCATGCCCAATTACCGCGCCTGGGTCGTGGTGGCTTCGGTGGTCGTGTGCCTTGCCACCTGGTATGTGATCGAAAAAACCAAGCTCGGTGCCTACCTGCGCGCGGGCACTGAAAACCCGCGTCTGGTCGAGGCCTTCGGCATCAACGTGCCGGTGATGGTGACACTGACCTACGCCTTTGGTGCAGCGCTGGCCGCCTTTGCCGGGGTGTTGGCCGCCCCGGTGTACCAGGTTACGCCGCTCATGGGCCAGAACCTCATCATCGTGGTGTTTGCCGTGGTGGTGATCGGGGGCATGGGCTCCATCATGGGCTCCATCCTCACCGGGCTGGGCCTGGGGATCATCGAAGGTTTCACCAAGGTGTTCTACCCTGAAGCGTCTTCCACCGTGGTGTTTGTCATCATGGTCATCGTTCTTCTCATTCGCCCCGCCGGCCTGTTCGGCAAAGAAAAATAAGGGGCTGCCAGCATGAATTCCAAGAACACTGCCACCATCGGTTACGGCCTGCTGTTGCTGGCCCTCATTGCCGCACCTTTTCTCGGCGCCTACCCGGTCTTTGTGATGAAGCTCATGTGCTTTGCACTGTTTGCTTCCGCGTTCAACCTGCTGCTCGGTTACACCGGCCTGCTGTCCTTCGGCCATGCAGCCTTCCTCGGTGGCGCTGCCTATGTGGCCGGCCACGCCATCAAGGTGTGGGGCCTGACGCCTGAAGTGGGCCTGCTGCTCGGCACCGCCGGTGGTGCGCTGCTGGGCCTGCTGTTTGGCTGGCTGGCCATCCGCCGCCAGGGCATCTACTTCTCCATGATCACACTGGCGCTGGCGCAGATGCTGTTCTTTGCCTGCCTGCAAGCCCCCTTCACGGGCGGTGAAGACGGTCTGCAGGGCGTGCCGCGCGGCAAGCTGTTTGGCGTGATCGATCTCCAAAGCGACCTGGTGATGTACTACGTGGCGCTGGTCATCGTTGTCGCCGCCTTCCTGCTGATCGTGCGCACCATCCATTCGCCGTTTGGCCAGGTCCTCAAGGGCATCAAGGAGAACGAGCCCCGCGCCATCTCGCTGGGCTACGACACACACCGCTTCAAGCTGCTGGCATTTGTGCTGTCGGCCGCGCTGGCGGGCCTTGCTGGCTCTCTCAAGACCCTGGTACTGGGCTTTGCCACGCTGTCCGACGTGCACTGGACGGCGTCGGGCCAGGTCATTTTGATGACGCTGGTGGGTGGCCTGGGCACGCTGTCGGGTCCGCTCATCGGTTCGGCCGTGGTAGTTCTGCTGGAGAACAAGATTGGCGAGTTCGGCAACCTGTTGGCCGCCTTGACCAGCGTGGAATGGTTCAAGACTCTGGGCGAGTCTGTCACCATGGTCACGGGCCTGATCTTCGTCGTCTGCGTGCTGGCCTTCCGCCGCGGCATCATGGGCGAGATCATCGCCTGGCTGGCACAACGCCGCGCAGGCAACTCTGCCAAGCATTGAGGATGTGACACCGCCCGATCTGGCGGTATCTTTCTGACACCAAGCCGCTGCAGCCTTTAGAGGCGCAGCGGCTTTGCATATCCGGTCATCTCCAGGTACCCCCTGCCCACGGGTTGGCCTTTGGCACCCATCAGGTCCGACAGCCCTTCCCAATAGATCGCGCCCGTCGATCCGCTGCTGTCCAGCTCCTGGCTGTCCAGCAGCGCGTTCACTGCAAAGGTGCCTGCGGGCGTTTGCACCTGCCATTGCACCGGGTAGCGCGCGCCACTGCGCGGGCTGGTCCACCACCGCAAAGGGGTGAACGCCACAGATTGCGCCCCAAACACCTGCACCGGCTGCCCGAGCGTCCGCCATGATCCACCCGCCCACAACGCAGTGCCATCAGCCCGCCGCAGGCGAAAGGCCGTGAGCGCGCTGCCGTCGTGCAGGTTCATGCCGATCCAATCCCACCCCTGGGCCTCGGGGTGCAGCAGGGCCTCGCTCCACTCGTGGTCCATCCAGGCGCGGCCGGTGTCGGGCGTCACCGCCATGCGTTTGTTGCCCACCTGCAAGGTGCCGCTGACGGCGAGCTGGGGCTGGCTGTAGTAGTAGCTGGCCTGCTCGGCGTCCGGCCCCTTGCGGGACAGCCCTTGTTGCCCCTGCAGCAGCACGGGCTGGGTGCTTTCAAACACCAGGTCCAGCCCAAACTCGCTGCCCACGATGTGGGTGGTGTAGCGGCTGGCCGCAAAGTCCAGCTTTCCGAGTGCGGTGTCGCTGCGCTCCAGCGTCCAGTCCTGCAGGCGGATGCGGGTGTCTGCCTCACTGGCCTGCGCCACCCCAAAACCGGCGCGCGCAATCCGCTGGTCATGTACCAGCCGCTGGCCGCGCACATCGGTGATGGCGGCGTGCGCAAACAGCAGGTGTTTGGCCGCAAAGGCGGACTGCAACTGCTGCGTGCCATCCACCCGCGAGCGGAAGAACGTGATCTGAAAACCCCAGGGCTGCCCCTGCGCCTGCACATGGCCGGTGATGTACCACCACTCGGTGCGCAGCTCCGGGTGGCTGCCGTGATCGCGTGGAAAGACCAGCGTACGTGCCGGCAAGGCATGCGCGGCAGGGGGCAACCACCCTGCAGCCCCCACGGCCGCCAGGCCCCAGGGCATCTGACGGGCCAACCACTGCCGGCGCGTGACCATGGGACTGGGGGCGAGCGGCAACGAACCTGGGGGCAACGCGGAAGAGTGCATGGTGCGGTGCGTGGCTGGCATCAGCCGATCAGGCCATCCACCTTCTGCTGAGCGGCCGAGCAATCGCCAAAGGTGCGGTCTACCCATGCCGTGTCGAAGTAAGTGGGCAGATACCGCTCACCCGCATCACACAACAGCGACAGGATGGAGCCGCGCTCGCCCCGCTCACGCATCTCGCTGGCCAGTGTGAGCATGGCCACAAAGTTGGTACCGGTGGATGGCCCCACGCGCCGCCCCAGCAGCTGCGACAGCGCGCGCATGGCGGCGATGGATTCGCAGTCCGCCACATCCACCATGCGGTCCACGAGCGTGCGGATGAAGCTCGGCTCCACGCGCGGGCGGCCAATGCCTTCAATGCGCGATCCTGGCGCCGTCAGCTGCGCATCACCCGTGCGGTGGTAGGCGCTGAACACCGACCCTGCCGGGTCGGCCACGCACACCTGCGTGGCATGGCGCTGGTAGCGCACATAGCGGCCAATGGTGGCGCTGGTGCCGCCCGTGCCCGCGCCCACCACAATCCAGCGCGGCACCGGGTGCGGCTCGCGCGCCATCTGCGTGAACATGCTCTCGGCAATGTTGTTGTTGCCCCGCCAGTCCGTAGCGCGCTCGGCGTAGGTGAACTGGTCCATGTAATGGCCGCCCGTCTCTTCGGCAATCGCACGCGCCGCGTCATACACCGCGCCCGCGCTGTCCACAAAGTGGCAACGCCCGCCACGGAACTCGATCTGCGCAACCTTCTCGGGCGAGGTGCTGCGCGGCATCACCGCCACAAACGGCAGTTCCAGCAGTCGCGCAAAGTAGGCTTCGCTCACCGCCGTGGAGCCGCTGGACGACTCCACGATGGTCGAGCCTTCATGCACCCAGCCATTGCACAGCGCATACAAAAACAGCGACCGCGCCAGCCGGTGTTTCAGGCTGCCCGTGGGGTGGGTGGATTCGTCCTTGAGGTACAGGTCAATGCCATGCGCGGCAAAGGCGGGCAGACGCAGTGGGATCAGGTGGGTGTCTGCGCTGCGCTGGTAGTCGGCTTCGATGCGGGCGATGGCTTCGTGGAGCCAGGGGGGGGGAAAGGGCATGAGGGGTTGTTTCGTTAGTTCGACTGGTCGGAACTGCTAAAGGACTAGAGGAGCGAGCAGTGGAAAGTGAAAAGGTACTCTTAACACTCTAGTAAAGCAGCCTGAATCGCCCCGGGTTCTGTGGAGGCCGATTGGTTTAAGTCATGTCTCCACCGTGGAGGTCTGACTGGCGAGTTGCCGGTAGTAGTTTGCCTCAGCCTCTGCCGGCGGGATGTAGCCGATGGGTTCG